>Ga0335085_10000014_pt1 | contig 717122 bp, 643 predicted proteins | sample Lox_Sample_45_FD_206712 | JGI IMG/M metagenome (GOLD analysis project Ga0335085, IMG submission 206712) | Soil microbial communities from Loxahatchee National Wildlife Refuge, Florida, United States - Lox_Sample_4.5 | ecosystem: Environmental > Terrestrial > Soil > Wetlands | place: USA...
AGATGGTGATGCCGGGCGACCACGTGAACCTGACCGTGGAACTGAACACGCCCATCGCCATGGAAAAGGGGCTGCGCTTCGCCATCCGCGAGGGCGGCCGCACGGTGGGCGCCGGCACCGTGACGGACATTATCGAATAAGGTTCAAACATGGCGCTGAGAGAACGCATTCGCATTCGCCTGAAGGCTTACGACCACAGGGTGTTGGACCAATCGACGACGGAGATTGTCGATACGGCCAAGCGCACCGGCGCCAGCGTGGCCGGTCCTATACCGCTGCCGACCTCGCGCAGCGTGACGACCGTGTTGCGCTCGCCGCACGTGGATAAGAAGTCGCGCGAGCAGTTTGAAATCCGCACGCATAAGCGGCTGCTCGATATTCTGGAGCCCACCCAGCAGACGGTGGATGCCTTGATGAAGCTGGATCTGCCGGCGGGTGTGGATGTGGAGATCAAGGCGTTTGGTAAGGACCATAAATAAGGTGCTGGGTTTTGGGTGCTGGGTGTTGGCAAACTCTCCGCAAACGGGAGAACAGTTTGGCAGAACCCGGCACCCAGGACCCAGAACCTGGTGTTTAAAAGATGAATAGGGTTTTTGAGTGCTGGGTGCTAGGTGCTGGCAAACTCTCCGCAAACGGGAGAACAGTTTGCCAGAACCCAGCACCCAGGACCCAGAACCTGGGGTTTAGAACATGAGTCCAGGAATCCTTGGCAAGAAAATCGGAATGACGCAGGTGTTCCGGCCGGACGGGCAAGTAGTTCCGGTCACCCTCCTCAAGGCGGGTCCCTGCATGGTGGTGCAGCGCAAGACGCCCACCAGCGACGGCTACGATGCGGTGCAGCTCGGCCTGGTGGAGTTCGTCAAGCCGGCGCGCATCAATAAGCCGCAAACCGGGCACCTGAAGAAGGCCGGCGCGGAGGGCGCGCGCTTCACGCGCGAGTTCCACCTGCGCCCCGGCGACGACGATCTGAAGCCCGGCGACAAGGTGCTGGTGGATCAGTTCAAGCCCAAGGAAAAAGTCGACGTGATCGGCGTCAGCAAGGGCCGGGGCTTTGCGGGTCTGGTGAAGCGCCATCACTTCGGCGGCGGCGCCGCCACGCACGGCTCCATGTTTCATCGCGCTCCGGGATCGATCGGCGCGTCCAGCTTCCCCTCCCGGGTGTTGCCGGGCATGCGCATGGCCGGGCACATGGGCGCCGGACAGGTGACGGTGCGCAACCTGGAGATCGTCGAAGTGGATACCGAGGACAACGTGCTGATGGTGAAGGGCGCGGTGCCGGGACCCAACGGAGGCTATGTGGTGGTGCGGAGGGCCAAGAGGTAACGCCATGCCCACGGTGGATATAGTCGATTTGAACAATCAGAAGGTCGGCGAGATTGAACTCGCCGATGCGGTGTTCGGCGCGGAAGTGAACGACAGCCTGCTTTACGAGGCGGTCCGCCACTACCAGGCCGGTCAACGCGCGGGTACCGTGAAGACCAAAGTCCGCGGCGACGTGCGCGGTTCCGGCAAGAAGCTCTGGAAGCAGAAAGGCACAGGCCGCGCGCGCATGGGCTCGGTGCGGTCGCCCGTCTGGCGGCACGGCGGCACGGTGCATGGGCCGCAGCCGCGCGATTACAGCTACAAACTGCCGCGCAAGATGCTGCTCGGCGCGCTGCGCTCGGCGCTTTCCGCGAAGCTGCGGGATGGCGAATTGAAGGTCGTGCAGACCTTCAATCTGGATACGCCCAAGACCAAGCAGGCGAAGGCCACGCTCGCGAAGCTCGACGGCACGCGCAAAGTGCTGGTCGTCGAAAACGGCGAGAATCGCAACCTCACGCTGAGCGTGCGCAATCTGCAGGGTGTGACCTTGCTGCCCACGCGCGAAGTCAATGCCTATCACCTGCTGGGACACGATCGCGTGCTGCTTTCCGAAGCGGCCGCCAGGAAATTCTCGGAGGCGCTCGCAAAATGAACATCAATGAAGTGCTCCGCCGCCCCGTAGTGACGGAAAAAGGCGTGGCCGCAAAGGACGAACATCGTACGCTGTGCTTCGAGGTCGCGCTAGACGCCAATAAGACCCAAGTCCGGCAGGCCGTCGAGCGCATGTTCAAGGTGAAGGTTGCCGAAGTGCGCACGTCGAATCTGGTAGGAAAGATGCGCCGCCGCGGCCGTTTCGTGGGCTACCGGCGGGACTGGAAAAAGGCGTACGTGAAATTGAAAGACGGGGAGAAGGTGCCTGACTTCGCGTCGATATGACGAACGGTGACTGGAGGCTGGCCGCTAGCCGCCAGCCACTGGTCACTAGCCACCGGTGAACAACATGCCTATCAAAAGCTACAGACCGACCACCCCGACGCGGCGCTTCCAGACCGTGGTGTCGCGCGCGGACATCACCAAGCAGGAGCCGGAGAAGTCGCTGGTCGAAACCAAGAAGCGTACCGGCGGCCGCAATTCCACCGGCCGCGTGACTTCACGCTTCATCGGCGGCGGCCATAAAAAGGCCTTTCGCCTGGTCGATTTCAAGCGCGACAAGCACGGCATTCCCGCGGTGGTGGCGGCCATCGAGTACGACCCGAACCGCTCCGCGCGCCTGGCGCTGCTGCACTACAAGGACGGCGAGAAGCGCTACATCCTGCAGCCGGACGGCCTGAAGGTCGGCATGACGGTGATGTCCGGCCCCTCCGCCGATATCCTGCTGGGCAATGCCCTGCCCTTGAAGAACATGCCGGCCGGCACGGTGGTACACAACATCGAATTGCGGCCGGGCAAAGGCGCGCAGATGGCGCGTTCGGCGGGCACGCAGGCGCAACTAGTCAACAAAGAGGGCGACATCGCCTTGCTGAAGCTGCCTTCGGGCGAGATCCGGCGCGTCCCTGTGGACTGCATGGCGACCGTAGGCCAGGTCGGCAACGTGGATCACGAAAACGTATCGCTCGGCAAGGCCGGACGCAGCCGCTGGCTGGGCCGCATGCCGCACAATCGCGGCGTCACCATGAATCCGGTGGATCATCCGCATGGCGGCGGCGAAGGCAAAACCTCCGGCGGACGCCATCCGGTGACCCCGTGGGGCCAGCCCACGCGCGGCTTCAAAACCCGCAACAACAAGCGGACTGACAAGTGGATCGTTACGCGGAAGAGTAAGAAGAGATAATTATGGGCCGTTCAGTCAAAAAAGGGCCGTTTACCGATGGCCACCTGGAAGTGAAGATCGCGACTCTGGCCGCGAAAAACGAAAAGCGCGTGGTACGCACCTGGTCGCGCCGCTCGACGATTCTTCCCGAGTTCGTGGGCCACACCATCGCGGTGCACAACGGCAAGAAGTTCATCCCGGTCTACGTCACCGAAAACATGGTCGGACACAAGTTGGGTGAATTCTCCCCGACCCGCGTGTTCAAAGGGCACTCAGTGAAGGCGGCGACCGAGAAGTCAGCCAAGCCGGCATAGGCGGCCGGGCGAAGAGAGCGAACATGGAAGCCAAGGCAGAAGCAAGATATATCAGGGTCTCGCCGCAAAAGGCGCGGCTGGTGGTGGATCTGATCCGCGGCCAGAGCGCCGATCAGGCGCGCACCACGCTCCGATCTACCAACAAGCGGATCGCACCGCAGGTGCAGAAGGTGCTGGACTCGGCGATCGCCAACGCACGGGACCGCTTCGAAGATATCGACGTTGACCAGTTGGTGGTCTCGGCGGCCTACGTCAATGAAGGCCCGCGCCAGAAGCGAGTCCGTCCCGCCCCGATGGGCCGCGCCTACCGCTATCAGCGGCGCAGCGCGCACATTGTGATCAAGGTGGCGGCGAAGGAAGGTCAAAGTGAGTAAGTGGCTGGTGGCTGGTGGCCGGTGGCCGGTGGTTGTGCTCAAAACCACTAGCCACCAATCGCTGGCAACTAACCACCGAGGTTAACGCATGGGACAAAAAGTTCATCCGTACGGTTTCCGGTTAGGCTTCAACAAGCCGTGGCGATCCCGCTGGTTCGCCAAGCAGGGTTATGCCAAGCTGCTGCAGGAAGATCTCGAATTGCGGGAGACGCTCGAAGAGCGGCTGAAGTCCGCGGGCGTCAGCTCGATTGAAGTCGATCGGCCCGGCAACAAGCTGCGCGTCACCATCCGCACCTCGCGCCCGGGCATCATCATCGGCCGCAAGGGCGCCGAGATCGAGAAGCTCAAGCAGGACTTGGCCAGGCGCACCAAGCGCGAGGTCTTCATCGATATCCAGGAAGTGCACAAGCCCGAACTGGATGCCAAGCTGGTCTCGGAGTCGATTGCGCTGCAGCTTGAAAAACGCGTGGCCTTCCGCCGCGCCATGCGCAAGGCCGTGGATTCGGCGCTGCGATTCGGCTGCAAGGGCATCAAGGTGCGCGTTTCGGGCCGGCTCAATGGCGCAGAAATCGCGCGCAGCGAATGGTATCTGCAAGGGCAGCTTCCGCTGCACACCCTGCGCGCCGACATTGATTACGGCTTTTCGGAAGCCAACACGACCTACGGCGTGATCGGCGTCAAGGCGTGGCTGTACAAGGGCGAGATTCTGGATGCCGGCAACCGCATGCGGTCGCTCTCGTCCGAACCGGAACCGCGCCGCGACCGTGGTGACCGGCGCGACCGTGGTGACCGTGGCGATCGTGGCCGCGGACCCCGTCCCGCGCATCACGAACCGCCACCCGTGGCTCCTCCCGCGGAACCGGCTGGGCCGGCACGCCAAGCTCCGCCGCCGGTCGAGATGGCGCATCCGGCGCGTTCGACTGGCCCGATCCTGCCGCCGCTGATGGCTCCGCAACCGCATTGGAAGCAGGAGGTCCGCCCGGAGGGCGAAGCGCCGGCTGAATCCGCTCCCGAGAAACCGGAAGGAGAACAATAAGCCATGATGATGCCGAAGAAGGTCAAGTACCGCAAGCAGCAGCGCGGACGCATGGCCGGCAAGGCGTGGCGCGGATCGTCCATCGCCTTCGGCGAATACGGCCTCAAAGCCATGACCTGCGCCTGGATTACCGATCGGCAGATCGAAGCGGCCCGTGTCGCCATGACGCGCTCCATCAAGCGCGGCGGCAAGGTCTGGATCCGCTTGTTCCCCGATAAGCCCATCACCAAGAAGCCGGCCGAAACCCGTATGGGAAAAGGCAAGGGAGCGCCGGAGCAGTGGGTAGCGGTGGTGCGGCCCGGCAAGATCTTGTTCGAAATGGAAGGCGTGTCTCCGGAAGTGGCGGCGGATGCCATGCGGCTGGCCGCGCACAAGCTGCCCATCCGGACGAAATTCGTCACGCGGGAGCAGGCGGAGTAGACCATGAAGTCGCAGAAGATTCGGGACCTCGACCAAAACGAGCTGCAACACCAGTTGCACACTATCGAGGAGCAGCTTTTCCGGCTGAAGTTTCAGATGTCCATGGGCACCATGGAAGGTCTCAAGAAGGCGCGCGCCATGAAGAAGGACCGCGCCCGCATTTACACCATCCTGAAGGAACGCGAGATGGCGGGGGAGAAGAAGTAACATGGCCGAAGCTGTCAAGCACTTGAAGAACGAGAAGGTCGGCCAGGTGGTCTCCGTCAAGATGGCCAAGACCATCATCGTGGAAGTGAGCCGCCGGGTGCCGCATCCGCTTTACAAGCGCATTGTGAACAAGCGCAAAAAATTTTACGCGCACGACGAGAAGAGCGACGCCAAGATGGGTGACATCGTGCGCATTACCGAGTGCCGGCCGTTGAGCCGCCTGAAGCGCTGGCAGTTGACGGAAGTGGTCCGCCGCGCCGCGCAGGTGGGTACGCAGCCGGAGGAGTTGGACATTAAAGCATAGTGACTGGTGGATGGTGGCTGGTGGCCGGTGGGTTCGATCAAATCCGCCAGTCACCATCCACTAGCCACTAGCCACCGGGAGCATAGCGACCATGGTAGGAATGCGAACAATTCTCGAGGTGGCCGACAACAGCGGCGCGCGCCGGCTGGCGTGTATTTTGCCGCGCGGCGGCGACCTCGGTTTGCGGGCCGGTTTGGGCGATGTCGTCACCGCCAGCGTGAAAGAGGCGGCTCCGGATTCCGCCATCAAGAAGGGCAAAGTGGTGCGCTGCGTGATCGTACGCATGCGCAAGGAGACCCGGCGCAAGGATGGCACTTACATCCGGTTCGATTCGAACGCCGCCGTGTTGATCACCGAATTGGGCGAGCCGGTGGGTACCCGCGTTTTCGGTCCCGTCGCCCGCGAGCTGCGCGAAAAGAAGTTCATGAAGATCGTGTCGCTCGCACCCGAGGTAATTTGAAATGCCGTCAACCAAGAAAGCGCCGGCGCCGGTGCGCATCCTGCTGAAGAAGAACGACCAAGTGAGAGTGATCGCGGGCCGCGACGAGGGCAAGACCGGGCGCGTGCTGGATGTCAACCCGCGCAACGGCAAGATCCTGGTCGAACATGTGTCGATGATCAAGCGCCACACGCGTCCGAATCCCGCCAAGCAGATCAAGGGCGGCATCGCGGAGCGGGAAAGCCCCATCGCGGTTTCGAACGTGAAGATTGTCTGCCCGCAGTGCGGGCCGGTGCGCATCGCGCATCATGTGGAAACGCTGCCGGGCGGCACTGTCCGGCGCACGCGCGTTTGCCGCAAGTGCGGCCAGACGCTGGACAGGAAATAACATGGCTGCACGACTGAAGCAACATTACGCCAAGAACGTGGTGCCCACCCTGACCAAGGAGTTCGGGTACAAGAACGTGATGGCCGTGCCCAAGCTGGCGAAGATCTCGATCAATATCGGGCTGGGCGAGGCCACGCAGAACGCCAAACTGATGGATGGCGCGGTCAACGAACTGGGGCAGATCGCCGGGCAGAAGCCCGTGGTCACCAAGGCGCGCAAATCCATCGCCGCGTTCAAGCTGCGCGAAAACATGGCCATCGGCTGCATGGTGACCCTGCGCGGCGACCGCATGTACGAGTTCTTCGACCGCCTGGTAAACGTGGCGCTGCCGCGCGTGCGCGACTTCCGGGGCGTGTCCAGCAAGAGCTTCGACGGCCGCGGCAATTATACGCTCGGCCTGCGCGAGCAGTTGATTTTTCCCGAAATCGATTACGCCAAGGTGGAAAAGACCAAAGGGATGAATATCTCGATCACCACCTCGGCGCGCACCGATGCGGAGGGAATGGCCCTGCTGAAGCAGTTGGGGATGCCGTTCCGGCAGTAAGGGAGAGAAAAGAGAAACATGGCCACCACCGCCAAGAAAGCCAAAGATCTGAAACTGGAGAAGGCGCAGCGCGCCAAGACTCCGAAGTTGCGCTGCAAGCACCGCAACCGCTGCTGGCGCTGCGGGCGTCCGCGCGCCTTTCTGCGCAAGTTTGGTATCTGCCGCCTGTGCTTCCGCCAGTTGGCGCTGAACGGGGAGATCCCCGGCGTGATCAAGGCGAGCTGGTGAGCTCCGAAGGAATTGTGGGAGGGCAAGAATGACAAGTGACCCTATCGCCGACATGCTGACGCGGGTGCGTAACGCCATCCGTGCGCGCCATCCGAAGGTGGACGTGCCGGCTTCCAAGCTGAAGGCCGAGATCGCCCGTATTCTCAAGGAAGAGGGCTATATCCAAAACTTCAAGGTCGCCGAGGAAGGCCCCAAGAAGATCATCAAGATCTATCTGAAATACAACACCAACAACGCGCCGGTCATCTCCAGCATCGAGCGCGTCTCGCGGCCCGGCTGCCGCGTTTATGTTGGCCAACAGGATATCCCGCGTGTGCTGGGCGGTCTGGGCATCAACATTTTGACCACGCCGCGCGGCGTCATGACCGGCCGCGACGCGCACAAGGAACGCGTCGGCGGGGAGCTATTGTGCCGGATTTGGTAACTGCGGGTAATAGGTGATGGGTTATAGGTCGCGGGGCACTGAGGCGGGCGCGGGTTTGACCCACAACCCATCACCCATAACCCACAACCCAAACCCGAAGGGTTTTTATTATGTCTAGAATTGGTAAAAAGCCGATTCCCCTGCCGAAAGGGATCAAGATTCAGATCGGCGAACAATTGGAAGTAACCGGGCCGAAGGGGACCTTGCACGTCCCCGTCCCTGACGGCGTACATCTGAAACAGGCAGATGGGATCCTCACCGTGGTGCGCGACTCGGATGACTCCGCTGCACTGCACGGGCTGACCCGGGCGCTGGCCGCCAATGCAGTGACCGGCGTATCCACCGGCTTCACCAAAGAGCTGGATATCGTGGGCATCGGTTACCGCGCCGACGTCAAGGGCCAGATTGCCACTTTCACGTTGGGCTATTCGCATCCCATCGAAGTGCTGCTGCCGGACGGCGTCGAGCTGAAGATAGACAAGCAGACTCACCTGGTGCTCAGCGGCTATGACAAGCAGTTGCTCGGCCAGGTAGCCGCTAATATCCGTGCGCTGCGCAAGCCCGATCCGTACAAGAACAAGGGCGTCCGCTACACCGGCGAGCGTCTGCGCAAGAAGGTCGGTAAGACCGGCGCGGGAGGTAGCAAGTGATCCATCAGCGACAGAAGCGTGAGATCCGCCTCCGGATTCACGAACGCATCCGGCACAAGGTGCGCGGCACCGCCGAGCGCCCGCGTCTGGCCGTCTTCCGCAGCGTGACCAACATCTACGCGCAACTCATCGACGATGCGCAGGGCGCCACGCTGGTCTCGGCCTCCAGCATCGAAAAAGGCAAGCGGACCAACGGCGGCAATGTGGCGGCGGCCAAAGCCATCGGCAAACTGGTCGCCGAGCGGGCCAAAGAAAAAGGCATTCAGAAAGTAGTGTTCGATCGCGGCGGCTACATTTATCATGGCCGGGTGAAAGCCCTGGCGGACGCCGCCCGGGAAGCCGGACTGGAGTTTTAATGGCAGCAGCAATCGTCAAACGCATCGATCCGCAATCGCTCAATCTGAAAGAACAGGTGGTCTCGATCAACCGCGTGACTAAGGTGGTCAAGGGCGGCAAGAACCTGAGCTTCTCCGCGCTGGTGGTGATCGGCGATCCGGCGGCCAAAGTCGTGGGTTTCGGTGTCGGTAAGGCCAAGGAAGTGCCGTCGGCCATCCGCAAGGGTATCGAGGCGGCGAAGAAGAATTTGCGCCGGGTTCACATTCTGGGGACCACCATTCCGCACCAGTCGCTCGGCCGGTTCGGCAGCGGTCTGGTGTTATTGAAGCCGGCCCCGGAAGGCACCGGCGTAATCGCCGGCGGACCGGTGCGCGCGGTCATCACCTCGGTGGGTATTCCCAACGTGCTGACGAAGTCCATTGGCACGCACAACCCGCATAACGTGGTGAAAGCCACCATCGTAGCGCTGGAGCAGTTGCGCGACAAAAACGAAGTGGCGGAGATGCGCGGGCTGGCGGTGGAAAAGCTTTAAGAGCGGTGATGGGTGTTGGGTGGTGGGTGTTAGTTCCCCATCACCTATCACCCAAAACCCATCACCCGAAACGCGGAGCGTTTTCTATGGAAGGCATGATCAAAATTAAGCTTTATCGCAGTCCCATCTGCACCCCGGAAAAGCACAAGCGCGTGGTGCGCGGCTTGGGTCTGCGCAAGGTCAACCAGGTTGTGGAGCGGCCCGATTCGCCCGTCTTCCGCGGCATGGTCAATAAGGTTCCGCACCTGCTGAAGGTAGTCGAATAGGAGAGTACATGAATCTCAGCGGATTGAAACCTCCCGTCGGGCAGAAACATTCTCGCAAGCGCATCGGCCGCGGTATGGGCTCCGGACTCGGCAAGACCTCCACCAGAGGCAGCAAAGGGCAACGTGCCGGTACCGGCTTCGGGCAGAAGCGCGGCTTCGAAGGCGGCCAGATGCCCCTCCACCGCCGCTTGCCGAAGCGCGGCTTCACGAATATCTTCAAGAAGCAGTACGCCATCATCAACCTGGAGCGCCTCGAAAAGCTGGAGGGCGATGCCTTCACGCCCGATCATCTGCTCGCCGCGGGCGTAATCAAAAAACTGCACGAAGGGCTGAAGGTGCTCGGCACCGGTCAGTTGACGCGCAAGATTCGGGTTGAGGCGCACCTGTTCTCGAAGTCGGCTCTTGATAAGATTCAGGCAGCCGGTGGCGAAGCCGTTGTCATCGGCGGCCAGTAGGCGGAGGAACGATGAGGTTTTTTGAAGCGCTCGGCAACGTGTTCCGCATCCCGGATCTGCGCAAGCGAGTCCTGTTCACGCTCGCCATGCTGGCGGTGTATCGCCTGGGCGGGCACATCCCCACGCCGGGCATTAACATGGCCGCCTGGGAACAGTTCTTCAGCCGGGCCAACGGCACTATCTTCGGCTTCTTCGACCTGTTTGCCGGCGGCAACATCCGCCGTCTCACGATTTTCGCCCTGGGCATCATGCCCTATATCACCGCCTCGATCATTCTGCAGTTGCTGACGGTGGTCGTCCCCACGCTGGAAAAGCTGCAGAAAGAAGGCGAGCTGGGACGCCGCAAGATTACCCAGTGGACCCGTTATCTGACCATCATCCTATCGGTGATTCAGTCGTTCGGCATCGCGCAGGGTCTCATGTCGATGCAGGGCGGCGTGGTGATGAACCCCGGCATCGGATTCGTGCTGATGACCATCATCTCGCTGACCACCGGCACGGCTTTCATCATGTGGCTGGGCGAGCAGATCAGTGACCGCGGCGTGGGCAACGGCATGTCTCTGATCATCTTTGCGGGCATCGTGGTGGGTCTGCCGAACGCCATCCAGAACATGTACCAGAACACCTTCATCACGCGCGAGTGGAACGTGCTGCAGATGATCATGATCGTGCTGCTGATGATCGTGGTGGTGGCCTTCATCGTACTGGTCGAGCGCGGCGAGCGGCGCATCCCGGTGCAATACGCCAAGCGCGTAGTCGGCCGCCGCGTGATGGGCGGCCAGGCCACCCACATGCCGCTTAAAGTGAACGCCGGCGGCGTGATCCCCGTGATCTTCGCTTCCTCGATGCTGGCCTTCCCCCAAACACTCGCCCAGGTGCCGCGCGTCAAGAGCCTCACCTGGCTCAGCAGCACCCTGCATTCGATCCAGCATGGCGAGCCGCTCTATTACGTGCTGTTTGTGCTGGGCATCATTTTCTTCTGTTTCTTTTACGTATCCATCATCTTCAACCCCAATGAAGCCGCCGACAATATGCGGAAGTACGGCGGATTCATTCCCGGCATCCGCCCGGGCCGCAACACCGCCGACTACATGAATACGATCCTTACCAAAATCACCGTGGTCGGTGGGATTTACCTCTCGATTCTTTGCCTCATTCCCGATATCATGATCTCCGGCATCAAATTGCAACATTTGCCGCTGTTTGGGAATTTCATGGATGCGCACATGCCGCGCTTCCTGCTGGAGGGGTTGAACGTCAATTTTTATTTCGGCGGCACCTCATTGCTGATCGTCGTCGGCGTAGCTATGGATACCATTAACCAGGTCGAAGCGCAATTGATCATGCGCCATTATGAGGGCTTTACGCCCCGGACGGGGAGGATTCGCGGGCGCCGCAGCACATTCTGACGCAAGCGCAGCTTCCCATGACGCAAGCTGTGGTTTTGTTTGGCTCCCCAGGTTCGGGTAAGGGTACGCAGGCGAAGCTCCTGAAAAATTGCTTACAGGTGCCGCATGTGTCCACCGGCGATATGCTCCGCGAGCACATCCGGGAAGGCAACGCTTTAGGTGTTAACGTGGCCGGCACCATCAGTGCGGGGGCTCTCGTACGGGATGACGTGGTGAACCATCTGGTCGAAGAACGCCTGGCCGCGCCGGATGCCCGGAACGGTTTTATCTTGGACGGTTATCCGCGGACACGCGCGCAGGCGCAGCACCTGTGCGGCTGGTTTGACGGCCGCGGGATCCGCGAAGTGGTGATTCACCTGATTGTGGATTACAATATTATTGTTACCCGGCTGACCGGACGCCGCCAGTGCCCTCGCTGCGGTACCCTCTATAACATTGTTTCCAACCCCCCGCGGGTGGAAGGTGTGTGCGACCTGGATGGCGACAAGCTCGTGATCCGCGACGATGATCGGGAGGCGGTGATCCGCCAGAGGCTGGCCGAATACGAGTCGCAGAGCCGGCCGCTGATCGAGTTTTTCCGGGAAAAGGGCCGCCGGTTCTACGAAATCGACGCCAGCGAGCAGACGCCCGAAGGGCTGTTGTTTCAAGTTTGCCGCACGATCAAGAGCCCGGAGGCCGGTACGCCGGCTCAGCCGGCTGGACGAGGATGATTATTCGGAAGACCGCCGCGGAACTCCAGAAAATGCGGCGGAGCGGTTTGTTGGTTTGGCAGATCCTGAGTGAACTGGAGAAGATGGCCGATGTCGGCGTCAGTACCCTGGATCTGGAAGTCGCCGCCGAGCGCATGATGAAGGATGCCGGCGCGCACCCGGCTTTTAAGGGCTATTATGTGCCGGCTGCCGGCGAAGCGTTCCGGTACGTGTTGTGTACCTCGATCAATGAAGAGGTCATTCACGGCATGCCTTCGGCCAAGCGGGTTTTGAAGAGCGGCGATGTCCTATCGATCGATACGGGCGTGCGGCTGGACGGGTATTACGGTGATTCGGCCACCACGGTGGCCATCGGCGAGATTGGCGAGCAGGCCCGCAAGTTGATGCAGGTGACCCAGGAGTCTCTGGAATTGGCCATCGGGCAGGTCCAGGCGGGCAACCGCCTTTTCGATATTTGCGGAACCGTCGAGCGGCACGTGGTCACGAACGGTTTTTCGGTAGTACGGGAATTTGTGGGCCACGGCATCGGGACGCAGCTCCATGAAGAGCCGCAGGTGCCCAATTACGTGGAGCGGCGGAATGAAAATCCGCGGCTGAAGGAAGGCATGGTGCTGGCCATTGAGCCGATGGTCAGCGCGGGAAAGGCCGAAACCTTCGTGCGAAAAGATAAGTGGACGGCGGTTACCAGGGATGGGTCGTATGCGGCCCATTTCGAGCATTGCGTGGCGGTGACCTCCAACGGCCCCTGGGTGTTGACCAGGCCGTGAACGAGGTAACGGCAGTCGTGTTGGAAGAGCTGCCCAGCGCGCTCTATCGCGTGGAGCTGGAGAACAAGCAGCAGGTTCTAGCCCATGCGGTGGGGGCGGTGAAACGAAATTTTGTGCGGTTGCGGCCCGGCGATCGAGTGCGTGTGGAGTTATCGCCGCAGGATTTGACGCGAGGCCGGATTGTGAAGTTGATAAATGGTGGGGCAGGCTCATAGCCTGCGGCGGCCTCTTGAGGCCGCCTCTGGAAAATATATGAAAGTGCGCGCATCAGTCAAGAAGATTTGCGATAAGTGCAAGATCATCCACCGCGAGGGCGTGGTCCGGGTCATCTGCACGAACCCGAAACATAAACAGAGGCAGGGATAAGCTATGGCACGTATCGCCGGAGTGGAAGTGCCGCCCAAGAAGCGGGCCGAGATCGGCCTGACTTACATCTATGGCATCGGACGCGCCCGTTCGCGCTCGCTGCTCCACCGGGCGGGCATCGATTTCGATAAGAAGGTGGCGGATCTGAACGAGGACGAGATCAATCGCGTCCGCCAGATTCTCGAAGAGGAAGGCGCCGTCGAAGGCGACCTGCGCAAGGAAGTCTCGATGAACATCAAGCGGCACATCGAGATGGGTTCCTACCGCGGTTTGCGGCACCGCCGCGGATTGCCGGTGCGCGGCCAGCGCACCCATACCAACGCACGCACCCGCAAGGGTCCGCGCCGCGGCACGGTGGCCAACAAGAAGAAGGCAACTTCCAAGACATAGTAGAGGCTTAATGGCAAAAGCACCCGCAAAACCGACCAAGAAGAAAAGCTTCAAAAAGAAGGAGAAGCGCGTCGTCCATTCGGGCGTCGTGCACATCCAGGCCACCTTCAACAACACCATAGTGACCATCTCCGATCAGGAAGGCAACACGGTCTCCTGGTCGAGCGCCGGATCGCTGGGCTTCCGCGGCTCGCGCAAGGGCACCCCCTTCGCCGCGCAGCAGGCGGCCCTCACGGCCGCCAACAAAGCCAGTGAAAGCGGCCTGCGATCGGTCGAAGTGCGGGTGAGCGGCCCCGGTTCGGGCCGTGAGTCGGCCGTGCGAGCCCTGTCCACCGCCGGCATCGAAGTTCGCCAGATCAGGGATGTGACGCCGATACCGCATAACGGATGTAGGCCGCCGAAGAGGCGAAGAGTGTAAATCGGGTGCTAGGTGCTGGGTGCTAGGTGCTGGCAAACGCTCTCCCGGTCCGCGGCGAGTTTGCCAGGACCCAGCACCCAGAACCCAGAACCTCGTAGCAGCAAGCAGGACGAAGGTCGCCATGACCGTAAACTGCACCTTGAGTAACGAAAGGTAAAGGAGAGTAACTTGGCAAGATACATCGGCCCCGTTTGCAGGCAATGCCGGCGCGAGGGCATGAAGTTGTTCCTGAAAGGCGAGCGCTGCCATAGCGAGAAGTGCGCCATCGAGAAGCGTAACTTCGTTCCCGGGCAGCATGGCAAAGATCGCAAGGCCAAGCTGGTGGGCTACGGCCTGCAGTTGCGCGAGAAGCAGAAGGCCCGCCGTATCTACGGCCTGCTCGAAACCCAGTTCCGCAATAACTTCGAAAAAGCCGCGGTCTCGAAAGGCATCACGGGCGACATCATGTTGTCCAACCTCGAGCGCCGCCTGGATAGCGTCATCTACCGCATGGGCTTCGGCACCAGCCGCGCGCAGTCCCGCCAGATTGTGCGGCATGGCCACATCCAGGTCAACGGGCGCAAGGTCGACATCCCGTCGTTCATGGTCAAGATTGGCGACGAAGTAGCCGTGCGCGAAGCCAGCAAGAACAACCCGACCATTCTCTCGGCCCGCGACGCCACGGCGCACGCTCCTTCTCCTTCCTGGATGGATGTCGATCGCGAGGCACTCAAAGGCAGGATCGTCAGCCTGCCCAAGCGCGAGGAGCTGGTGCAGATCCAACTGAACGAACAGCTCATCGTAGAATTGTATTCCAAGTAGTTGTGGAGCAGGCTTCGCGCCTGCGGCGGGCTATTGATCCCGCGCAGATAACAAGGAGATTATGTTCAAGGGCTTTCAGAAACCCAAAAGATTGGTCGCCAATACCGAGACCCTGACGGAGCGGTATGGCATGTTCACCGCCCAGCCGTTTCAACGCGGCTTCGGCACCACCATCGGCAACAGCTTGCGCCGCATCCTGCTGAGTTCGATCGAGGGCGCGGCCATCACCGCGGTCCGCATCGAGGGCGTCGAGCACGAGTTCAGCCCCATCCCCGGCGTGGTCGAAGACGCCACCGATATCATTCTCAACCTCAAGCAGATTCCGTTCAAGATCATGGGCGAAGGCGTCAAGACCGTCCACATCGCCGTGGATCAAGCGGGCGAAGTCATGAGCAGCCAGATCCAGACCGACGCGGACGTCGAAGTGCTCGACCGCAACCTGCACGTCGCGACGGTGAGCGAAGGCGGTAAGCTGCACGTCGAAATGCGGCTCAAAACCGGCCGCGGCTATGTCAGCGCCGACAAGAACTTCGACGAAGACCTGGCCCTGGGCTACATCCCCATCGACTCCGTACATTCCCCCGTGCGCAAAGTCAACTTCGCCGTGGAGGCCGCCCGCCTCGGCCAGATGACCGATTACGACAAGCTCACCCTCGAAGTCTGGACCAACGGCGCGGTTTCCCCCCAGGACGCCATCGGCTACGCGGCCAAGCTGCTCAAGGACCACATGTCCATCTTCATCAATTTCGAAGAGCTGCCCGAGACCGCTGAAGATGTCTCCGAACACGGCCTCGATAAGATGGGCGAAGTGCTCAACCGTTCCGTCGAAGAGCTCGAACTGAGCGTCCGCTCCTACAACTGCCTGAAGAACGCCAATATTCAAACCATCGGCGAACTGGTGCAGAAGACCGAAGCGGAGATGCTGCGCACCAAGAACTTTGGCCGCAAGTCGCTCAACGAGATCAAGGAAATTCTGGCCAATATGGGCCTTTCGCTCGGTATGCGTCCCGATATGCACGGCCGCCTGGTAGCTCCGCCGCCCCAGGCTTCCGGCAGTATGCCCGAGTTGGATGAAGAAGAACTGCGCGGCGATCAGGACCAACTATAAGCCATGCGACATCGAGTAGCCGGATATAAGCTGAAGCGGGACGGAGGCGCCCGCAACTCCCTGCTGCGGGGACTGGTCACCAACGTCATCGAGCAGGAACGCGTCATCACCACCGTGCCCAAGGCCAAAGCCGCCAAGCCGCTGGTCGAGCGCATGATTACCTTGGGCAAGGCAGATACGCTGCATGCCCGCCGCGAAGCCGCCCGCTTTCTGTATACCCCGGCCTCGGTGAAGAAGCTGTTCGATACGCTGGCCACTCGCTTCGGCCAGCGTAACGGCGGCTATACCCGCATCGTCCGCCTGGGTCCCCGCAAGGGTGACGGCGCCGAACAGGCTATGATCGAGCTGGTCGGCTCGGAGCTGGTCAAGCGCGCCGCCGATCGCGCCAAGCGCAAGGAAGAGCGCGAACGCGCCGCCCGCGAGGGCCGCGAGCCCGAAGAAGAGTAGCTTCCCGGCGGCGTCGCCATGAAACTGCGCTTCGCCGCCGCCACCGGGTCTGACGCGGCCGAACTTGCCGCGTTGCATGCCGCCGTCGCTGAAGATCTTACCTGGCGCTTCGGCCCCGGCTTCTGGTCTTCTTCGCCATCCGAAAAACACCTCCTACGGGGCCTCGCAAGGCCCCAATTTGAGCGATTCTGGACAGCCCGCACCGTCCGCAATCGCATCGTGGGCACCTTCCGCCTGGCCACCAAGAAGCCTTGGGCCATCGATACAGCCTATTTCACCCCCGTCCAAAAGCCGCTCTACCTGACCGGTATGGCCGTCCATCCCGAGATCCAGCGCCGGGGGATTGGCCGCCTCTTGGTAAGAGAAGCCGCCACCATCGCGAAAGCCTGGCCGGCGGATGCCGTCCGTCTCGATGCTTTTCAGGCGGCCGCCGAGCGCTGGCTCTTTCTATGCCAAATGCGGATTTCGCGAAGCCGGCCAAACGGTCTACAAAGGCGACCACCTGCTTTATTTCGAACTTCTCCTTTGAAACAAATTCAAGGCACGCTTCACAATATCTCAGCAACTGAGACCTGGATTGACGGGATCCCGGTCCCCGCGCACTCAATCCAGGGACCATTCGCTAATTTCACAAAGGAGTGAAGCATGCCAGAACAAACCCATCGCGTGGCTCTCGCCGGCAGCGAGCGCTCGGCACGCCCCGGAGCGAAGGCTGTAGGCGCCCCCAATCCTGACGAACAGATCCGCATTTCCCTGCGATTGCGGCCTCGTAAGCCGGTCCAGGACCTGGCGTCGTCCAACGAGTTCAACGCTACCTTGCCCCATCAGCGCAAATACCTCAGCCGCGAACAATTCGCCGCCGAATATGGCGCCAATCCAGACGATTTGGCCAAGGTCGAGGACTTCGCCCACCAGCACAATCTCACCGTGGCCGAAGTCAGCCTGCCGCGGCGCACCGTGGTGCTTTCCGGTACCATCGCGGCTCTCAGCGCCGCCTTCGGCGTCTACCTCGCTAACTACGAACATCCTGACGGCACCTTCCGTGGGCGTACCGGCCCGATCTACATACCGGGAGACCTGGATGGCGTTATCCAAGGAGTCTTTGGCTTCGATAACCGGCCGCAGGCCCGGCCCCACTTCCGGCAGCACAAACCCAAGACCGCGCAGACCACCACACTCGCGCGGCAGTCCAGCTTCACACCGCTTCAGGTCGCCCAGTTATACGATTTCCCGGCCGGCGTCAACGGCGCTGGGGAATGCATCGGGATCCTGGAGTTTGGCGGCGGCTACAACAGCCACGATCTGACCACCTACTTCAAAAGCCTGAAGATCACGCCCCCGTCTGTCACCGCCGTTTCGGTTGACGGCGTCACCAATAAACCAGCTCCCGGCCAGGACAGTCCGGACACCGAAGTGATGCTGGACATCGAGGTAGCCGGGGCCGTCGCGCCGGGCGCCAAAATCGTAGTCTACTTCTCGAAGTTCACCGAGCAAGGCTGGGTGGACGCCATTACCACAGCCGTCCACGACACCGTCCACAAACCCTCCGTTCTGTCGATCAGTTGGGGCTTCGCCGAAGGTCAGTTGATCTGGTCGCAGCAGGCCATCCAGGCCGTGAATGAGGCCTTCCAGGCGGCGGCGGCCATGGGCGTCACGGTTTGCTGCGCGGCCGGCGACGACGGCTCGCGCGATCAAGTGGACGATGGCCATGCGCATTGCGATTTTCCCGCCACCAGCGCCTTTGTCCTGGCGTGCGGCGGAACCACGCTCAAGTCTTCAGCGGCCAAAATCACCAGCGAGACCGTTTGGAATGACGGCCCTGATGGCGGCGCGACCGGAGGCGGTGTCAGCGACGATATCGCGCTGCCCTCCTGGCAAGCCAACGCGCACGTTCCGCCGTCGCACAATCCCGGCGGACACATCGGACGCGGCGTGCCGGACGTGGCTGGAGACGCCGACCCGGCGACCGGCTACAACATCCTGGCCGACGGGCAGCATGGGGTAGTCGGCGGCACTAGCGCCGTCGCACCGCTCTGGGCAGGCCTGATCGCCCGCCTCAATCAGAAGTTGGGAACACCGGTGGGATTCCTGAATCCTATCCTCTATTCACAACTAGCCGACGCTAAAGCGCTCAACGACATCACCACCGGCAATAATGACATCACCGGCCAGATCGGAGCGTACAAAGCGGGTCCCGGCTGGGATGCCTGCACCGGTCTGGGCACTCCCAACGGCACTGCCATCGCGAACGCCCTTGCGGGCGCGGCTGCCGCGAGCCGCTAATCGAGTGGGGCCGGTGTCGCTTCACGGCCCGCACCGGCCCTAACTCTTCCATGTTTTCAAGCGATTGGCTGTCGCGGTCCTGGTGTTACCATTTCTCCATAGACGCGGTAGAGTGATCCACGCTACAATAGCCCGATACTCAGAGGATCGCTCGGTTCATGACAGAAATCCTGGTAGGCTTCCTCGTCGCTGCGGGCGTCGGACTGACCGGCGTCGGCGCGGGCTCGCTCCTGGCCCCCGTGCTCATGCTTTTCTTCAAGGTCCCACCCGCCGAAGCCGTCGGCACCGCGCTGGCGTTCTCCGCTGTCATCAAGCTGACCATCGCCCCGGTTTACATCGTTCGCAAACAGATCCATTACCCTACCCTCATCCGGCTTTGTTGCGGCGGCGTTCCCGGTGTCCTGCTGGGTTTCTTTGCTCTCAGCATGCTGGATGTCAAGCACCACCGCGGCAGCTTGTTCCTGGTCATCGGCGCGCTCGTCGCCACCATGGCCTTTTATAATCTGGTCCGTACTCTCCGCCGCAGCGCGCACAGCCGTACCATGGTCGATCGTTCCTTTTGGCTACCCTTCATCGCCTTCGGGATCGGCTCGGAAGTGGGCTTCTCCTCCGCCGGAGCAGGCGCCTTGGGAGGCGTTGCCCTTCTCAACCTCACACCCCTCTCGGCAGCGGAGGTCGTCGGGACAGATGTGATGTTTGGCCTCGCTTGCTCATTGATCGGCGGCGGCTTCCACTTGTCCGCCGGCCATTTTCAGTCCGCCATCCTGATCCACCTGATCACCGGCGGTATCTTCGGCGCTTTGATCGGCGCGAATCTGCTTTCCGTCCTTCCCTCCCGTCCCCTTCGGGTCGCACTCTCTGCTTGGCTTACTTGTATGGGCGTTCAGCTCTGCTGGCAAGCTCTCGGATAGACTAAAGCCAATTAAATTAACAAAATACAATCAAGGCAGAAGTGTGCTCAATAATACTTGACAACATAACGCTAATATTTTATGCTTGATGTTGGATGAGGTTACATCCAAGAGAATTTAGCAATAAGGAGCACAAACAACCCATGTCAATTACCCATGTCGATCCGTTAGCGAACCTTCGCTTCTTTGAAGATGCCTTCAATCGTATGCTCAGTGAGCCCCGCGCCAGCCGGCCGTGGTCGCCTGCCGTGGACATCTTTGAAACTGAGGATGAATTGGTCCTCAAAGCGGATGTCCCCGAAGTCGACCTGAAGGATATCGACGTGCGCGTCGAAAACCAAACCCTAACGCTCTCCGGCGAACGCAAGTTCGAGCAGGAAGACAACAGCAAGGGCTACCATCGCATTGAGCGCGGATATGGCCAGTTCACCCGCAGCTTTACCGTTCCCCAGACCGTCGATACCGAGAAGGTCGCGGCCGACTATCGCAACGGCGTGTTGACCGTGAGGCTGCCGAAGAAGGCTGCCGCAAAGCCGCGCCAGGTCAAGATCGAAGTCAAGCAGTAAAGGTTTCTGCAAGCCGGAGGTTGAGGCAGGCCGCGCTGGCCTGCCTCGTAGTTTTTTTGGAGCAGTATCCTAGAAAGTAGGCACCCTTTGATCCGATTTGACAAATTCACTCAGAAGGCCCAGGAGGCGCTGCAACAGTCGCAGGAAGTGGCCGCCAAGTCCGACGGCCAGGTGCTTTATCCCCTGCATCTGCTGGTGGCCCTGGCGCAGGAGCGGGAAGGTATCGTCCGCCCGGTCCTCGAGAAGTGCGGTATACAGCCGGACGCCATCGTCGCCGAAGGCGAAAAGCAGTTGCAGAACATTCCCAAAGTCAGCATGCCGCCGCAGCCCGGCTTGTATGCTTCGCAGCCGCTCAATGAAGTGCTGGAGCGCGCCTTCGACGAAGCCAGTCATTTCAAGGACGAGTTTGTTTCCACCGAGCATATGCTGCTGGCCATCTCCGCGCAAAAGCGCGACCCGGCCGCGCAACTGCTCGAGCGCGCCGGCGTTAATCACGAAGCGATTCTGAAGGCGCTGGTTTCCATCCGAGGTACGCAGCGCGTGACTGATCCGAATCCCGAAACCAAGTATCAGGCCCTTGAGCGCTATGCCGTCGACCTGACCAAATCCGCCCGCGAAGGCAAGCTCGACCCTGTTATCGGCCGGGAAGACGAGATCCGCCGCCTGATGCAGGTCTTGAGCCGCCGCACCAAGAACAATCCCGTGCTGATCGGCGAGCCCGGCGTCGGCAAGACCGCCATCGTGGAAGGCCTCGCGCAGCGCATCGTCAAGGGCGATGTGCCCGATCAGTTGCACAACAAACGCCTGGTCGCGCTGGACCTCGGCTCCATGGTGGCCGGAACCAAGTTCCGCGGCGAATTCGAAGACCGGCTCAAGGCCGTGCTGAAGGAAATCACAGACTCCGCCGGCGAGATCATCTGCTTCATCGACGAGCTGCACACCCTGGTGGGCGCCGGCTCGGCCGAGGGCGCCATCGACGCCGCCAACATGCTGAAGCCAGCCCTCGCCCGCGGCGATCTGCGCTGCATCGGCGCCACCACCCTCACCGAATACAAGAAGGTGGAAAAAGACGCTGCTCTCGCCCGCCGCTTTCAGACGGTCTTCGTCGGCGAGTCGACCGTCGACGACACCGTGGCGATTCTCCGCGGTCTGAAGGAGAAGTTCGAAATCCACCACGGCGTCCGCATTAAAGACTCCGCCATCGTTGCGGCCGCTTTGCTTTCGCAGCGCTACATCACCGATCGTTTCCTGCCCGACAAGGCCATCGACCTGATCGATGAAGCGGGCGCCGCGCTGCGTCTGCAGATCGGCTCCATGCCCATCGAAATCGACGAGAAGGACCGCCGCATCACGCACCTGGAAATCGAGCGCCAGGCCCTCGGTCTGGAACTCGACGCCGCTTCGAAAGAGCGCCTGCGGCACGTCGAAAGCGAGCTCGAAAGCTTGCGCGGCCAGGTGGCAACTTTGAAAGAACGCTGGAACCGCGAGCGCGGCGCCATTCAACGCGTGCGCCAGCTCAAAGAGGAGCAGGAGCAGTTGCGCAAAGATGAAGAATCGGCGACCCGCCAGGGCGACTGGGAGAAAGCCGCCCAGATCCGCTATGGCCGCCTTGCGCAGATCGAAAAAGATATTCACTCCGCCGAGCGCGATCTCGAAGCCATTAAAGACTCCGCCCTGTTGAAGGAAGAAATCGACGACGCGGACATCGCGCGCATCGTGGCCAAATCCACCGGAATTCCGGTGCAACGCATGTTGGAGGGTGAAGCCCAGAAACTGGTGCAGATGCCCGAGCGCCTCAAAGATAGGGTAGTCGGCCAGGACGAAGCCGTACGCCTGGTTTCAAACGCCATCCTGCGCAACCGCGCGGGCTTGAGCGATCCTAACCGGCCCATCGGCAGCTTCATCTTCCTGGGTCCCACCGGCGTCGGTAAGACCGAGCTGGTGCGGGCGCTTGCTCAATACCTCTTCGACGACGAGAAAGCCATGATCCGCGTCGACATGTCCGAGTACATGGAGAAACACGCGGTCGCCAGAATGATCGGCGCGCCGCCTGGATATGTGGGCTACGACGAAGGCGGTCAACTTACCGAGCAAGTGCGCCGCCGGCCCTATTCGGTGGTGCTGTTCGACGAAATCGAAAAGGCGCATCCGGACGTCTTCAACTCCATGCTGCAGATCCTCGACGACGGCCGCCTGACCGATGGCCAGGGTCGCACGGTGAGTTTCAAGAACACCGTCATCGTGATGACCTCCAACGTCGGCTCGACCAGCATACGCGAAGTCGGACCGATCGGATTCTCGGTGCACACCAAGAATTCCGCCAACGAAGTGACGCGCACGCGGCTGCTGGATGCCCTGCGTAGCACCTTCCGCCCGGAATTTCTGAACCGCATCGATGACATCATCGTGTTCAACTCGCTCAGCCGCGAGCATCTCGCCATGATCATCGATATCCAGTTGCAGCGCGTGGATAAATTACTCAAAGATCGCGGTCTCCGTATGGAGCTGACCAAGGCCGCCCGCGAGTTACTCATCAAAGAAGGCTACGACCCGCAATACGGGGCGCGGCCCATGCGGCGCGCCATCCAGCGGCTGATCCAGGATCCGCTGGCGCTCAAGCTGCTCAACGGCGATTTCCAGGAAGGCGATACCATAGAAGTGGACGCCGACCCTGTCACCAGCGAGCTTCGCTTCGAGAAGCTCGTTCCGATTCCGGCGTGACGCCATGACCACCACGAACACCATCAAGACAGTGCTGCTGCTCGGCCTGCTCAGCGCCTTGCTCCTCATCGGGGGCGAGGCGCTGGCGGGGCGCCGCGGCTTATATATCGGCCTTGCGATCGCGGCCGTGATGAATTTCTCGGGTTACTTTTTCTCGGATAAGATCGCACTGGCGTCTTACAATGCGCAACCGCTGAGCGAGACCGAGAACCCGGAGATTTATCACCGCGTAGCTCCCATTGTGCAGGGTCTGTGCCAGCGCATGGGCCTGCCGATGCCGCGCTTGTGGCTGCTGCCGGAAGAAAGCCCCAACGCCTTCGCCACCGGCCGCAATCCCGAGCACGCCTCCGTCGCCTTCACGGTTGGCATCCTGCGCCTGATGGATGATCGCGAAATCGAGGGCGTAGTGGCCCACGAGCTGGGCCACGTCCTGCATCGCGACATCCTGATCAGTTCGGTGGCCGCCACCATCGCCGCGGCCATCATGTTCGTCTCGCGCATGGCCTTCTGGTTCGGCGGCGCAAGCGACGATGACGACGGCGGCGGAGGCAACGCCATAGCCGCCATCCTGATGATGATCCTCGGACCGATCGCCGCCATGCTGATCCAAATGGCGATCTCCCGCTCTCGTGAGTACTCGGCCGACGAAGCTTCCGCCAAGTACACAGGTACGCCTTACGAGTTAATCTCCGCCCTGACTAAGCTGGATACTTACTCGAAACGCATTCCCATGGAAGCCAGTCCTTCTACCGCCCACTTATTCATCATCAAACCGCTCAGCGGGCGCGGGTTTATGAATCTTTTCTCGACGCACCCTTCCACTGAAGATCGCATCGCGCGCTTGCAACAGATGCGCTGACCTACTTGCCCAACAGAACCTCGAGCGTGTGCGATACCCTCTCCGGCGGCTGCGCGGCGTCGAACGTCCAGATGTCGGCGGCCGGGTAGGCGCGCTGGATTGGATAGAGATCCACGGGCGGAGTCTTGGCGCGGCGGTCGGCGATCTCGATTACGAAAGGCGCCGCCTGATGCCGTCGTCTCACCAGGCGCGCCAGGTGCTCTGCCGGATCTTTCGCCTCGGGGTAACCCTCCAGCAGGAAGCCCGCGTCATCCGAAAGGCTGCTCACGCGGTCCGCGGTGATGACCTGCAGTTGGTAGCGGCGCCGCAAGAATTTGGTCTGCGCACTCTTTTGCGCGCCGGCCGGACCCACGATGACGATCGCCGGACCCGGCTCAACCGCTGCCGGGCTCCCGGATGGCGAGTACACTCCTTCCAGCATCAGGCAGATCCCACCAATCAGCATCAGGACCGCTTCCCACTGCTGTAACTTCTCCATATACATTGTTCTTGATAACATCCGCCAGCGCGCCAGGTGGGAAAGAAATGGCCCACATCGAGGCGTCCCCTGGATGTCACTGCCGTTGGTTGCTGTTGCCCTGTTCCTCGAGGAACACCCGCGAATCGAGCAGCGTCACGAACACATCGTCCTGCGGCGCGACGGCTTGCTCGCGGAAACGGCTGTGCGGCATCTCCACGTGCATGGTCTCGCCTCGCTCGGAACTCAGTTCGATCCGCACCTGGGCCCCGGCTAACTGCACGCGCGTGACGCGCGCCCGCATGCCCGGCTTGCCGTTCTGATGGTGGCTGATGTCCAGCTCAAAAGGACGCACAAACAGCCGGGCGCCATGTCCATCGGGCACGCCCGTGCCGGCGTGATCGAGCACCATGGATCCAAACACGGCCTTGCCCGATTCGATGCGGCCATGAAACAGGTTCACATTGCCCATGAAGTCCATCACGAATTCGGAATGCGGGTGATGATAGACTTCCTCCGGCGTGCCTTCCTGCTCGATGCGGCCGTCGCGCATGACCACCACGCGGTCGGCCACTTCGAGCGCCTCTTCCTGGTCATGCGTCACCAGCAGGCTGGTGATGTGGATCTCGTTGTGCAGCCGGCGCAGCCAGGTGCGCAGGCCGTGGCGCACCTTCGCATCCAGGGCCCCGAAAGGCTCGTCCAGCAGCAGCACGCGCGGCTCGATTGCCAGTGCGCGGGCCAAAGCCACGCGTTGCCGCTGGCCTCCGGAAAGCTGCGCTGGAAAGCGCGGCGCCAGCTCGCGCAAGTGGATCAGGTGCAGCAGTTCTTCGACTTTTTTCCGGATGGCAGCCTCGTTGGGACGCTGCCGGCGCGGACGCACGCGCAGTCCGAAAGCAATGTTGTCGTACACCGTCATGTTGCGGAACAGCGCGTAGTGCTGGAAGACAAAGCCCACACGGCGCTGGCCCGCACGGCTGCCGGTCACATCCTCGCCATGAAACAGGATGGAGCTCGACGGGTCCGGGTCGGCTTCCTCCAATCCTGAAATGATGCGCAGCAGCGTGGTCTTGCCCGATCCCGAGGGACCCAACAGCGCCACCAGTTCGCCATCGTTCACTTTCAGACTGACATGCCGCAGCGCGTGAAAATTGCCGAACGTCTTCGATATGTTGCGCGCTTCAATGCTCATCCGATTGTCTCCACTTCGAATGGTTCGACGGCGTGCGCTCCGGCGCGCATGCGCGACTCCAATACGGTTTTGGCGATGAGGGTAGCCAGCGCCAACAAGGCCAGCAGGCTGGCAACGGCGAAGGCCGCCACAAAGTTGTACTCGTTATAAAGAATCTCGACGTGCAGCGGCATGGTGTTGGTCAAGCCGCGAATGTGGCCGGACACCACCGAGACGGCGCCGAATTCACCCATGGCACGCGCGTTGCACAGCACCACGCCGTAGAGCAAGGCCCATTTCACGTTGGGCAGTGTGACGCGCCAGAACGTCTGCCAGCCGGAAGCGCCCAGCGAAATCGCGGCATATTCCTCGTCGGTCTCCTGTTCCTGCATCAGTGGAATCAGCTCGCGGGCCACGAACGGAAAAGTGACGAAGATCGTTGCCAGTACGATGCCTGGAACGGCAAAGATGATGTGAATGTTGTGCGCCACCAGCCAAGGGCCGAACCAGCCTTGCGCGCCGAACATCAGCACGTAGATCAATCCGGAGATAACGGGCGACACCGCGAACGGCAAGTCGATCAGCGTAATCAGGATGTTCTTGCCTTTGAACTCGAACTTGGCGATGGCCCACGATGCGAGCAGTCCGAAGACCAGGTTGCACGGCACGGCGATGGCAGCCGTAATCAGCGTCAGCAGAACCGCCGAGCGCGCGGCTGGTTCACTGAAGCTGGCGAAGTAGGCGCCCAGCCCTTTGCGCAGGGCTTCCAGAAATACGGTCAGCAGCGGCAGAAACAGAAACAGCCCGAGAAACAGCACTGTGATCGAAAGCAGCAACCCCCGCAACCAGCGCGGATCGCCGCGCGCAAGCGAGTTCATGCGCCGCTCCTTCCCAGGCGATGGCTGAACCACCATTGCGTTACATTGATGCAAAACAACAGCACGAATGAGGCGAGCAGCATTACTACCGCGATGGAAGTCGCGCCCGCGTAATCGTATTGCTCGAGCTTGGCGACAATCAACAACGAGGTGATCTCGGTGCGCATGGGCATGTTGCCGGAGATGAAGATCACCGATCCGTATTCGCCCAGCGCGCGGGCGAACGCCATGGCAAAGCCCGTCAGGGCAGCCGGAAAGATGAACGGAAAAATCACTTGCCGGAACGTTTGGAAGCGGCTGGCCCCCAGGGTCGATGCGGCTTCCTCCATGCCGGCGTCCAGATCCTGGATGGCCGGCTGCAGCGTGCGCACCACGAACGGCAGGCCGATGAAGGTCAGCGCGATGGCCACGCCGATGGGTGAGAACGCGGTCTTGATGCCGTAGCGTGCGAACCAGCGGCCGATCCATCCGTTTGGCGCATAGAGCGCGGTCAGCGCGATGCCCGAGACAGCCGTTGGCAGCGCGAAGGGTAGGTCGACTACGGCGTCCAGGATGCGCCGGCCCGGAAACTGGTAGCGCACCAGGGTCCACGCCACAATGAAACCGAAGACTGCATTCACTAGCGCGCCAATAAATGCCGCGCCAAAAGTGAGCCGGTAGGATGCCAGCGCGCGCGGGTCCGCCACGGCATGCCAGAAGCCGGGCCAGCTCATAGTGGCAGATTTCAGGAACAGGCCCGAAAGCGGAATCAGCACGATCAGGCAGAGATAGAAAACCGCCAGGCCCAGGGTGAGACCGAAGCCCGGTAGAACGCTCGATCGTTTGAAGTGAAATGCCGGCATGCTATTTGCCCGGCTGGTAGATCTGATCGAAGATGCCGCCATCGGCGAAGTGCGTCTTCTGGGTTTTCTGCCAGCCGCCGAACAGTTGGTCGACCGTGAATAGATCGATCTTCGGGAATCGCGAAGCGTACTTCGCGGCCACCGGCGCCAATCGCGGGCGGTAGTAGTGTTTGGCGGCGATTTCCTGACCTTCGGGCGAGTACAAATACTTCAGGTACTCTTCAGCCACGCGGCGGGTGCCGTGCCGGTCCGCGATCACGTCCACGAGGGCCACCGGCGGTTCGGCCAGCACGCTGACCGGCGGGGCCACCAACTCGAACTTGTCCTTGCCGAACTCCTCCATCGCCAGGAACGCCTCGTTCTCCCAGGCCAGCAGCACGTCGCCCAAGCCGCGCTCCACGAAGGTCGTGGTGGAACCGCGCGCACCCGAATCGAGCACCGGCACGTGGTGGTAGAGCGCCGTGACGAAAGCACGGGCCTTCTTGTCGTTGCCGCCGGGACTCTTCAGAACGGACCCCCAGGCTGCCAGGTAGTTCCAGCGAGCTCCGCCCGAAGTTTTTGGATTCGGCGTTATCACCACGATCCCCGGCTTAATCAGGTCGGGCCAGTCGTGGATACCCTTGGGATTCCCCTTGCGCACCAGGAAAACGATCGTGGAGGTATAAGGGCAACTGTTGTCTGGTAAGCGAGTCTGCCAGTTTGCCGGGAGCAGCTTCGCTTTCTCGGAGATAGCGTCCACGTCATAAGCCAAGCCGAGCGTGACAACGTCGGCTTCGAGCCCGTCGATCACCGAGCGCGCCTGCTTCCCCGAGCCACCGTGCGACATCTCGACTGTGACAGGCCCTCCGCCCATTCCTTTCCAATGTCTTGCGAAGGCAGAGTTATAGTCTTGGTAGAACTCGCGGGTCGGATCGTAAGAGACATTCCGCAGGACGACCGGCGCAGCAGTGCTCGAGGATGAAGCAGATCCGCCGCATGCCGTAAGAAAGCACGCACCGGCCAGCAGCGCAAAGAAACCTGTAGCGTTCCGCATCTATATTTCGATCAGGTTACTCTACTGATCTGCAGAAGTCAATGAGTAAATCTATTGATTCAGTAGGAAATTTGTCTTTGCGCCAAGCGGCTCCACTGCGCGATGGCTCGGCGACGATAGCGTGGGGCGCTATTCACGGCTTCGATTGCGCGTTCAAACATCGCGCGCGCCTCGGCTGGCTGTGCTGCAGCTTCCAGTGCCTGACCCAGATAATAAAGGCCCTCTGGGTCGTATGGATGCCGATTAATGTATTCCCTGAGGAATGTCTGCGCATCTGCATATTGGCGCGCAGCTAAATAAACTGCACCAAGCTCCCGAAGCACTTCGCTCTGGCTGTGATGATCATCCAGATCCATGACGGCCTGGAAGTGCGCGAGCGCGTCTTTCAACCTTCCCTGCCCCCGTGCGATACGCCCTAATTGATAATGTGCATCTGTTTCTTTAGGATCAATCGCCACAGCGCTCTCAAAACGCCGGATCGCCTCGGTCAGGTTCCGCCGCTGCTGGTAGATCAGGCCGAGTTGGTACTGCGCGTCGCCATCGTGCGGATTGATGGCGGCGATTTCGAGCATGTGCCGGAAGTGCTGGCGGCCGCGCAGGCCGGCTCCCAGATTGCCCAGCTCACCACCGAGATAGTAGAAGACGAAGAAGAGAAAGAACGGAGATGCCAGCCATCCGAGCACATAGCGCAGCGGCCCCCATAGGAAAGCCGCGGCCACCAACGGGATCCAGGACAGAGCAAGGATGCCGGCGGCAGAGCCGTTCCCGGATCCGAAGACCGTGCGCACCACAAAGAACATCAGGAACACGAAATAGAGCACTGCGGCCGCGGACAGGATCAGATACGTGTCCCACGGAAGCAGCCACGCGAGCAGCGCGACTGGCAGATTCGCAGCCGTCCATGCCATCGCGGTGCAGGTGAGTAACGCGGAATAGTCGCGCCGGAACGCGCCCCCTATGCTGCCGCCTCCGCCGTTCACCAGCGTCGCGATCAGCAGGATGCCGGGCACATAGACCGCTGCCAGCACCAGCAGCGCGGTATAGAAACTGGCCGGCCAGCCGGGTTTGTGGATCACCGAGACGATCACTACGGCTAGGCTGGAGAATAGCAAACTACCCTGATCGAGGATAGCGCTGGCGGCTTGGCTGGGCTGCCCATAGAGCCGGAACAGCAGTTTGAGATTGTTGGTCAAATTGGTGCGGCTTCTCTCTCGTGTCTCTCTGCGAGGTACTGCCGGCACAGCGGACAGACAATCTCTTCCTCCGTCCGCGGCAGTCGCATGCCGTGCGCGCAGTACACCAACTCGCCGGGGAGGGTGCCTTCCGGAAATCCCAGATACTGTACGGCTGCGCGCTGGCTCAACTGCTCGAGAGCCAGTCTGTGATAATCACACGTACCCTGCGTGGTGCAGGCACAGCGCCCATGCCAAATGCCATCCGACTGGCGGTTCTGCAAGATCGCGGCGAAGATATTCACCAGACTTCCCATAATGCAACAAACTCCCTTTATTTGTCGAAAACCCGACGCCCGATTCTCAGGCACGCTGCGGTCCGTTGTGAGAGGTACACTATTCGCCGTATGGACGTTGACATTCTGCGATCTCCGGTGCGCTTCCTGAAGCACATGCTCGGCGCGTTGCCGCACGAGCATGACCTGCGCGAGTACGAGGCATGGTGGGAAAGCGAAGGCCGGCACATTTCGGACGCCACTGACCGGGCAGGCACACCGTGGCTGAGGATGTTCGATCGCGCCGGCCGCCGCGTGGACGAGATCCTGTTCGCGCCGGAATACCGGCGGTGTCTGCGGCAGGGATACAAAGCGGGCGTAGTGTGGCACGCCTTCGAAGATCAGTCGCTGGCGGCCTGCGCCCTGCTCGATTACATCACTTGCTTCTACGATCCAGGCTTGACGTGTCCTTATGTGATTTCCCTGGCGACAGCCGTGGCGCTCGATCGGCACGGCAGCGACGAACTGAAGGCGCGCTTCCTTCCTCCGCTGCTGCGGCGCGACGACAGCCTGTGGCAGGGCGCTACGTGGATGACCGAGATCAAGGGCGGCTCGGACTTGGGTTCGAACGTCGAAACTATCGCGCGTCCGCTGGGCGATCGCTGGCTGCTTACGGGCGACAAGTATTTCGCCAGCAATGCGGGCGCGGAGCTGGCCGTGGTCGCCGCTCGCCCGGAAGACGCGCCGCATGGGGTGCGGGGGCTGGCGCTGTTCTTACTGCCGAAGTTCCGCGAGGATGGCGCGTTGAATTACACCATCCGGCGCCTGAAGGACAAAATCGCCACGCGCTCGGTGCCCACGGGCGAGGTTGAACTGCGCGATAGCGAAGCGTGGCTGCTGGGGTCGCGCGAACACGGTGTGCATCTGATTCTCGAGGTGCTGAACCTGTCGCGTGCGACCAACGCCATGGGCAGCGCGGCCATCGTGCAGCGCGCGCTGCTCGAAGCGGCCGATTTCGCGGGGCAGCGCGTAGCCTTCGGCAAGCCGGTGCTGGAGCATCCGCTGCTCCGCAAGCAATTCGCCAGACACCTGGAAACCCTGCAGGATGCTTTCGCTCTAGCCTGGGAAAGCATCACGCGGCTCGACGAAGTCTGGCGTGAGAAACCGCCGTACTCGGACCGCTATCATCTGTTCCGGCTGGTGGCGCACCTGGCGAAATACTGGACGTCCGACGTAGCGCCGCAAGTGGCGCGCTGGGCGATGGAGGTGCATGGCGCGCTCGGCGTGCTGGCGGAGTTTCCAGTGGAGCGCTGGTTCCGCGAGGCCATGGTGCTGACCATCTGGGAAGGCACCTGCCATCGCCAGATTCTGGATGGCATGGAAGTAATGGAGCGCAAGGGCGCGCACCGCCTGCTATTCGATCAGCTTCGCGAGGCCGGCGCGGACGCCGCGGAGTTGGAAGCCGTGCAGCAACGTGTTGCAGCGCACCTGGCTTTGCGGCAAGACGAGCGCGAGGCGGGCGCGGAAGAAATGTTCCGCGAACTCGCTATGTTCACCGCGCGATCCGTCCGGCGGGTAGCGGTGCCCGCATAGTTAGCCGAAGGGTTGTTCGAGCGAGGGGCTTTGCTTCGTCAGCAACTCGGCTCCGGATTCGGTGATGTGCATGTCATCTTCCAGGCGCACGCCGAATTCGCCGCGAATGTAAATGCCCGGCTCGTCGCTGAACGTCATGTTAGCCGCCAGCGGCAGCTTGTCGCCGCGCACCAGGTACGGCCATTCATGCCCGTCCATGCCGAGACCGTGACCCACGCGATGCGTGAAGTACTTGTAGCCGGGGCCGTAGCCCGCATCCACGATCACCTTGCGCGCCGCGGCATCCACGGCTTCGCAGGCGAGCCCCGGCCGCGCGGCCGCCAGCGCGCTACTCTGCGCGCGATGCACAATTTCAAAGACCTGCTTCATTTTATCGGTAGGCTTGCCCAGCACGAAGGTGCGGCTGATGTCGGATTGATACCCCTCGACCGTGCAGCCGTCATCGATCAAAACGATCGACCCGTCGCGGATTCGTTGCGGCTGGCGTGAGCCGTGCGGCAGCGCGGTATACTCGTCGACCTGCACGCTCGCGAAACCAGGGAAGCCCAGCGCCTCATAAGCCGAACCGATCAGCTCACTGAAATCGCGATTGGTCATGCCCTCATGCAGCGACTTCCACGCGGCTTCGTAAGCCTGGATCGTGACGCTCGAAGCCAGGCGCATGAGCGCCAGTTCAGCGGGGCTCTTAATCATGCGGCATCCCGCGGTGATAGCTGTGGCTGTGATGACGTGCGCGGAAGGCGCGGCCTTGGCGATGCTGTCGGCGAAGACGAACGGCGTGTGTTCCTCAATGCCGATCGTTCCCGTGATGACCCCGCGCTCCTTCAATCCGAACGCGGCCAATGCATAGGGACTGTCGTCTTCCTGCCAGGTAAGCACCTGCGCGCCGGCCACAGGTCCGCTGTCCACCTGCTCGCGTGCGCGGCCCTCTTCGAACGCCGGACAAACGAAAAACGCGTCGCCGCGCGCCGGAATGATCATCATGAACAGCCGCTCGCTGTTGCCCCAATGGATGCCGGAGAAGTAATTCAACGACGTTCCGCCGGCCAAACAGATCGCGTTGATTTTGTTTTCCGCCATCAATTGCTGGGCGCGGGCGATGCGCGCCTTTCGTTCTGCGGCGGTAATCGGCTGGGCCTCGGTGCGGCGGCTTTTTAGCTGGGCGACGGGCGATCCCGGGGGCACGGCGGCAAAAGCGGAGGGAGCCACGGCGGCTCCGGCAAGAAAAGATCGGCGTGTCGGCATCTTCGTAGTGTATTCCAACCGGGACGGCCGGCGCGGGGTAAGGTAAATTGGACTATTGCGCTTACTTCTGGCATTTTTCGCCGCCGCGCTCGGTGTGTCGTGGGCCCAGGGCAATTACGAAATCCAGGTATATGGGTCGGACCTGGTGCCGCCCCACGACACGATGGTCGAATTGCACTCCAACTTCACCTTCCAGGGAACCAAGACGATCATCGACGGCATGCTTCCCACCGAACACCAGGAGCACGAAACGCTGGAGATTACTCACGGCTGGAACGATTGGTTCGAGACCGGGCTTTATCAGTTCACTAACATCCAACCCGGCGGCGGATGGATGTGGGTCGGCACGCATATCCGGCCGCGCATAGCCGTACCGGAACGTTACCATCTGCCAGTAGGCCTAAGCCTGTCGACTGAAATCGGATATCAGCGGGCCATCATATTCGCCGATACGTGGACGTGGGAAATCCGCCCAATTATCGATAAGAAAATGGGCCGGTGGTACAGTGCGTTCAATCCGGCACTGGATCGCGCGTTTCATGGCCCGGACACACGGCGGGGAGTCGAGTTTTCGCCTAACTTCAAAGTCAGCTACGACATCACGCCGAAGATAGCGGGCGGCTTGGAATACTATGGCGCGCTCGGCCCAGTTACAGGGTTTGATTCCCTACACGAACAGCAGCAGCAAATTGTGCCTGCCATAGATCTGAACCTAAGTCCCAAGTGGGAGTTCAACTTTGGAGTCGGCGTCGGCGTCACCGCGGGCACCGATCACCTGCTGGTGAAGATGATTCTGGGGTACCGGCTCGGACGGTGAACCGGCGTTGAAATTATCGCGGTTCCGGCAAGTAACAAAAGTTTCTTTTCTTTTGTTATTCCACTAAAGGCAATTTCGGTTAGAATAGGTCCCAGGATCGACTGACTACCGCGCTTTGGGATGCACCACGATACGAACTCTGAGGGTAGGGTAGGGACTCTAAATGTCAACACTGAAGAGCGCTCTGGCCCAAGACCGGCCGAGCGATAAACGCACGTTTCCGATTGAACAGCAGGTTTGCTATAGATGCATGGAACAGAACCGCGCTGCAGCTATGGGCGCCGGTAGGACATTGGGAATCAGCAGCCGCGAAGTGTGCTTCACCACCGAGCACGCCTTGAAGCGCGGCGAGAGGGTGCGGGTAGCGGTGGACTGGCCCGCGATGCTGGACGACTGTTGCTTGATCAAGCTCGACATCCGCGGTTCCGTGGTGCAAAGCAGTCCGCAATCGGCCACCGTGAAGATCGAACGGTACGAGTTTCGGACTCGCGCGCCGCTGCGCGTCCTCCACGCCGCAGCGGCCCGGGCGTAGTCAGCCCCCGGATTCGCCAGCCAACTCGCGTAGCAGGTCGCCCACGAAGGCTTTGGCGTCTCCGAAGAGCATCAGCGTCTTGTCGAGGTAATAAAGCTGATTGTCGATGCCGGCGAATCCCGGACTCATGCCGCGTTTAATCACCATCACCGTCTTGGCCTTATCCACATCCAGAATCGGCATGCCGTAAATGGGGCTCCCGGGATCAGTCCGCGCCGCCGGATTGGTGACGTCGTTGGCGCCGATGATCAGGGCTACGTCGGTTTGTGGAAACTCGGGGTTGATGGCGTCCATATCGAGCAGCTTGTCGTACGGGATATCGGCTTCGGCGAGCAGCACGTTCATGTGTCCGGGCATGCGGCCGGCAACCGGATGAATGGCGAAGCGGACATCAATGCCGCGCCTGGTCAACGCATCATAGAACTCGCGCACTTTGTGCTGCGCCTGGGCCACCGCCATGCCATAGCCCGGAACGATCACCACGCTGTTGGCCGCGCCCAGGATCGCGGCGGCTTCTTCGGCTGTGGCGCCGCGCACGGTGCGCGCTTCCTGGATGCCCGCCGCGGAGGTCTGTACTTGACCAAATGCGCCGAACAGCACGTTGGTGAACGACCGGTTCATGGCCTTCGACATGATCACTGAGAGGATGAAGCCGGACGATCCGTCGAGCGCGCCGGCCACAATCAGCAGCTTGCTATCGAGCACGAAGCCCATGGCTGCCGCCGATAGTCCGGCGTAGGAGTTCAGCAGCGAGATGACGGTAGGCATGTCGGCGCCCCCGATGGGCACAATCATCATCACGCCGAAGACCAGCGGAATGGCGATCATCAGCGGGAACAGGCGCGTGTGCCCCGGATTGATGACCAGCGCAACGGCGACTGCGACCGCAATCGCCAGCAGCGATAAGTTGACGATGTTCTGGCCTTTGTAAGTGATCGGGCGCTGCGGTAAGATCTCCTGCAACTTGCCGGCCGCCATCAAGCTGCCCGTGAAAGTCAGGCTGCCGAGGATCACTTCCATCGACAGGACCGCCATCATAAATGCGGGTACATGCGGCGCGCGCAGATAGTATTCCGCGGTGCCGACTAATGACACGCACAAGGCGCCGAAGGCATGGCTGAGCGCGGTGCGCTGCGGCACGGCCGTCATCTGCACGTTGCCGAGGGGGATGCCGATGATGGTGCCGAGCACCAGCGCAATGGCGATCCAACTGTAATCGACGATGCCCCGATAGAGCAGCGTGGCGCAGATGGCGAGCAGCATGCCGAGTTCGCCGGCCCATACGCCGCGGCGCGCCGAACGCGGCGAACTCATCCACTTAAGCGAAAGAATGAATAACGCCGCCGAGATCAGGTAGACGATCTGGATAGTCCCGTTGGCGATCGCCGGCGTATTCATGGCTTTTTGGGCTTGCTCGATTTGAACATCTTGAGCATGCGGTCGGTGATGATAAATCCACCGACCACGTTGCTGGTGGCCGCCACGATGGCTAGCGCGCCCAGCGCCGTGGCGAGCGTGGTCTTGTGCTCGCCGGCCAGGATGATGGCGCCCACCACCGCGATGGCATCGAGCGCATTCGTCAGTGACATGAGCGGCGTGTGCAGCAGCGGCGATACGCGGCGGATTACTTCAAAGCCGACGAAGGCCGCCAGTATGAAGATGTAGAGGTTGTCGATTTGACCCATCCGGATTCTCCTTACTGGGGTTGTGCGGATAGCGTGGGACCGAGGCGCGGGTGGACGATTTCGCCGCCACGCGTGACCAGCGTTTCGCGGGCGATCTCGCCATCCGGCTCCTGCAATAGATGCAGCAAAAATGCGGTGACGTTGCGCGCATACATCTGGCTCGCGTGATAAGGGACGGTGCTGGCGAGATTGATGGAGCCCATCACCGAGACGCCGCACTCTTCGACGACTTCGCCCGCGCGCGTGATTTCGCAATTGCCGCCGCGTTCGGCCGCCAGATCCACGATCACAGAGCCGGGGGCCATGCGCCGGACCATGTCACGGGTGACCAGCACGGGCGATTTCTTGCCGGGCACTACGGCCGCCGTGATCACGACATCGCTTTGCGCGACTTGCGTGCCCAGCAGTTCGGCCTGGCGCTGATAGAAGGTTTCGTCCTGGGACTTGGCGTAGCCGCGAGCGTCCTGCGCGTCCGCCGCTTGAATCGGCAGCTCGACGAAGCGGCCGCCCACGCTCAGTACCTGTTCTTTGGAGGCGGCGCGCAAATCGTAGGCGGAGCTGACCGCACCCAGGCGGCGTGCCGTGGCAATGGCCTGCAATCCGGCGACACCGGCGCCGATCACAAAGACACGCGCCGGCGTGATGGTGCCCGCGGCCGTGGTCAGCATGGGGAACATCTTGGGTAGCCGGTCCGCCGCCAGCAAGACAGCTTTATAACCGGCAATGGTGGCCATGGAAGAAAGCGCGTCCATACTCTGCGCGCGCGTGATGCGCGGCATCAGCTCCACCGAATACGCGGTGATGCCGGTGACGGCCAGTTCCTGAACGGTTTCGATGGCGCCCAGCGGGCGAATGAATCCGATCAACATCTGGCCGCGGCGCAAGAGGGGCAGATCGGCTTTGCCGGTAATGTCGTTCGAGCCGTGGCACAGCACCTGGACGATGACATCCGCGCGTTCGAATACCTCGGCACGGCTGCCGGCGAGATGCGCGCCCTTCGCGGTGTACTCCGCATCCAGATAACCGGCAGCCACTCCCGCGCCAGTCTCAATGATGACTTCGCACCCAGCCTTGGCCAGATTCGGAATGACCACGGGCACGAGCGCGACGCGACGCTCGCCCGGATAACTCTCCCGCGGAACACCAACCACCATATCTACTATGGTACGCGCTTCAGGGCGGACACCTTCGCGAGTTGCGCAGACAGCGCCTGATTGGCCTCGTTGAACAGCGCTTCAGCCTGCGCCGGCGGACGACGGTCGGCGCTGCCGGTAACTTCCAGCACCGAACGCAGATCGCCAATGACCTTGCGCAGCACCATGCCGATTTGAACGGAGGGCTCGCCACCAGGCAGATTCTTCTGTGCTTCGGCAGCCTGCTCTAACGCGTGCACTACCTTGCGCGCCAGATCGAGTTGCGCGGACAGGTCTTCCGCGGTCGCGGGGGAGCGCGGATCGAGGGTCACCTGCAAGCGCTGCGAGTAAGTCTGGCCCGCCACGCTTAAACGCACGTGATAAGTTCCCGGTGATACTTGCGGCCCTTCCACGTCCGGCGCGGCATAGCGCAGATCCCACACAAAGCGATTCATGCCTGCTCGCCCGGTCAGCCGCCGCGGCGCTTCGCGCCAGATATCGGCAACGGCGCCGGCATGTTGCTGCGCGGGCAGCGGATCGGAGCTCGAATAGCGGCGCACGAGTTCGTTGTGGGAATCCAGGATCTCGAGCGTGACCGGATCGCTCGCCCGGGCGAGATAGTAGTCGATGATTGCGCCATCCGGCGGATTGGCGGCCTGCGGAATCTCGGGTGGAAGGGGCGTGCCTTTGAAGCCTTCGGTCGAGATACGCACGGCCGGCGCCGGATTGTACAGAAACGCGGTCGCAGCGGCCACTTGGGCATTTGCTTGCCGCAACGGCGCGATATCGTCCATGATCCAGAACGAGCGGCCGTGTGTGGCAATGATCAGGTCATCGCCATGGATGTCGATGTCGCGCACCGAACACGCGGGCAGGTTCAATTGCAGCGGCTGCCAGTGCGCGCCGTCGTCGAAAGAAACATAAACGCCCAGCTCTGTTGCGGCGTAAAGCAGACCGAGCCGCACCGGGTCTTCCCGCACGGCGTTGAGAAAGTTCGGCTCAGAGATGCCGTCCACGATTTCGGTCCAGGTCTTGCCGTAATCGCGCGTGCGATAAAGATGCGGCCGGTAGTCTTCCAGGCGATGGCGATCGACCGCGGCATAGGCGATCGCAGGATTGAAACGCGAGGCTTCGATGCGGGTGATCTTGCTCCATTCGCTCACGCCCGGCGGCGTGACGTTCGACCAGGTCTTGCCGCCGTCGCGCGTAAGGTGGATCAGGCCGGAATCGCTACCCACCCAGATCTCGTTCGCGCGCACCGGTGATGGAGCAATGGTAAAGATCACGCCCTGCTTCGTTGGGCCCGTAAGGTCGGGGCTGATTTCCTTCCAGCTAAGGCCGCCATCCGTGGTCCGGAATAGCACCTGCGAAGCGAAATACAGGGTGTCGTGCGCGACGGGCGAAAAGACCAAGGGCGGCGTCCAAGGATAGCGGTACTTGTGCTGGGTGATGTCTTCACCGAATGAGAACGACGGCCACGGGGTGATGTTCTGGCTTTGCCCCGTGCGCTTATCGAAACGCGTGAGCCCGCCGTAAAGGCCCGCCACATAGACGATGTTGGGATCGCTGGGGTCGGGCGCGATATAGCCGCTCTCGCTGCCGCCCACCGAGCGGCGATCCGCTTCGGTGATATGGCCGTGATCGGTGCGGCTGGGCAGCGAAACCGATCCGGAATCCTGCTGCGTGCCGTAGACCGAGTACGGAAACTGGCTGTCGGTGATCACGTGATACATCTGCGCGGTGGGCTGGTTGTACCACGTGGTCCAGGTACGTGCGCCATCCAGGCTGATGGTGACGCCCTGATCGCTCGCCAGGATCATGCGCGACGAAGCGGTGGGATCGATCCACAGGTAATGATAGTCGTCGCCGCCGGGCGCGCCGCGCACCACCGTGAAGGTCTTTCCCGCATCCGCCGTGCGATAGAGCGCGATACTCGGCAGATAAACGACGTCGGGATTCGCTGGGTCGACAGTGATGCGGCTGAAGTACCAGGCGCGGCTGGTGATACGCGGATCGTCGCCGGGATGCACCCACGTCTGGCCGCCATCGTCTGAACGAAACAAGCCGCCATGCAGGGCGTCAATCAACACGTAGACGCGCTGGCCGTGCATGCCGCGCGCCACCGCCACGCCCGCGCGCTTCCACTGCGTTTCGGGAAGGCCGTGGCCTTGGATTTGCGTCCAGCTATCGCCGCCGTCGGTGGACTTATACAACCCGCTTCCGGGTCCCTCGGTAGGGCCGTATTGAACGCGCGCGGGCCGGCGGGCGTTCCAGAGCGTGGCATAGATGGTTCGCGGATCTTCGGGCGCCCACGCCAGATCCACCGCGCCGATGTCCGGACCTTTGTAGAGCACCTTGGTCCAGGTGCGGCCGCCATCGGTGGTGCGGAAGACGCCGCGTTCTTCGTTGGGACCGTAGGCGTGGCCGAGCGCGGCGACATAAACGATGTCGGGATTGGTGGGGTGAATCAGAATACGGCCGATCTGCCGCGTATCGCGCAGACCTACGTTGGTCCACGTTTTGCCGGCGTCGGTGGATTTGTAGACGCCGTCACCGAACGCGATGTCGGACCGAATATCCGTTTCGCCGGTACCCGCGTAAAGGACATTCGGATTCGAAGGCGCGACTTCGATGGCGCCGATCGAGGCGATGTGCTGGGCATCGAAGATCGGTGTCCAGACCGTGCCCGCATCGGTAGTTTTCCAGATGCCGCCGCCGACCGCGCCAAAGTAGAACGTGTTGGGATCGCCTGGCACGCCGGTGGCGGTCTCGGCGCGGCCGCCGCGGAAGGGTCCGATCATCCGCCAGGAAAGACCGTCGAACAAACTCGGCGGAACGGATTGCGCGGCGAGAGTAGCGCCCAGCAAGGCGAGCGTTAGAAGACGTGGCTTCATGTTGCCAGTCCTCGCACCGCGGCGGCAACCTGTTCCACCGCGCGGCGGCCCTGCGGCAAAACACCGCCTAACGAAAAGAAGGGATGGATCATGCCGGCGTATCGCGTACTGCTGACCGGCACGCCGGCCGCGGAAAGACGGCGGGCATAGGCTTCGCCTTCATCGCGCAGCGGGTCGCATTCGGCAGTGATTACCAGGGCGGGCGGCAGCCCAGCCAGATCCGGCGCCAGGAGCGGCGATGCATGGGGATGCTGGCCGTCCTCCCGTTTTGCCAGGTAGTGACTACGAAACCATTCCATCTCCGCACGGCTCAGATAGTAGCCCTCGGCAAATTCCTGATACGAGGGCGTGTCGAAGGCGCAGAGGTTCGTTACGGGATAGACCAGAATTTGCAAGGCAATCGGCGGACCACCGGCCGCGCGCGACTTCAGGCACACTACAGCGGAGAGATTGCCACCCGCGCTATCGCCGGCTACCGCGATGCGCGCCGGATCGATCCGCAATCGGGCGGCGTTCGCGGCGGTCCAGACAACGGCCGCATAGGAGTCGTCGACCGCGGCCGGGAACTTGTGTTCGGGGGCGCAGCGATAAGCCACCGAGACTACCACGGCGCCGGCCTGGCGAGCGATCGATCGGCACACCACATCGTGCGTGTCGAGATCGCAGAGCACCCAGCCCCCGCCGTGAAAATAGACGAGGCAGGCGAACGGCCCGGCTCCGGGCGGCGTATAGATGCGAACCGGAATCGGCGACCCGAGCCCCGGTATATCCGTATCGTCTACGCGGGCGACCTCCACGGGTTCGCCGGCCAACTGCCGAATCGCGTCGATGGCCGCCTGCCGCGCATCGTCCGGCGAAAGCGTTTCCAGCGGCGGCGCGCCCGTCGCTTCGATGCTCTCCAACAGCGCGCGCACTTCCGGGTAGAGCTTATTTCTGGTCATTGGTGTTAGACCGTAGAGTACCAAAGATATGTACAGTTCTGGACAGAGGGCCTGAAACACAATTAAACTAGTTTAAGATTATGAATTTAATTTAATGCGGCAAGATCGGGTGCGTTAAGGTTGCTAATGGCGGAAATAGGCGAAACGGAACACGCACGGATGGTCGGCGTCAGCGCGAACGCCCGCCAGGATCAGTGGATTTACCGCGAGATGTTCGAGCACAGCCTGGGCTTGATGTGTGTTCACGATCTGGACGGCGTTCTGTTGATCGTGAATCCGGCGGCCGCGCAGTCGTTGGGCTTTCGTCCGGAAGACGGCGTGGGTGTGAACATGCGCCACTTTCTAGCGCCGGCGGTCCGGGATCTGTTCGATGGCTATCTCGATCGCATACGTACGCAGGGCAGCGACACAGGCCTGATGCGTCTGATGGCCAGGGATGGGACGGAACGCATCTGGCTTTACCGGAACATTCTGTACGAAGAGCCGGGCAGTCCGCCGCGCGTCCTGGGTCACGCCCAGGACATCACCGAACGCGTGCGGGCCCAGGAGGATCTTAAGGAAAGCGAGCGCCGCTTTCGTTCTCTGGCTGACACCGCGCCGGCATTCATCTGGGTAACCGACATTGAAGGCAAGTGCGTGTTTGTAAATAAGGGCTGGTTGGATTTCGCGGGCCGCACGCTCGAAGAAGACTTGGGCGACGGCTGGATAGAAAGCCTGCATCCTGAGGACCGGGAGGAAGCGGTAGCAACGTCCCGCCAGGCGATCGCCAGGCGGGAGAGATATCAGTCCGAATACCGGGTCCGGCGCGCTGACGGAGAATACCGCTGGATTCTCGACTCCGGCACCCCGCGCTTCGACAGCCAAGGCGGCTTCCTGGGCTTCATCGGGTCGTGTGTGGACGTGACCGAGGCGAGGCGGGATCGCGAAGCTCTGCGAGTGGCCCGCGACGAGCTCGCGCAGCGCGTGGCGGAACGGACAGCCGACTTGGTGCGCACCAACGAAGCCTTGCGGCAGTCGGAACAACACTACCAGCTGCTGACGGACTTGGCTCCCGTGGGCATCTTCCGCACCGACGATCGCGGGCATTGCCTGTACGTCAACGAGCGCGTCACGGAAATCACCGGGATGCGTGGGCACGAATTGTGCGCAGGCCGATGGGACAAGATCCTGACGCCGGAAGACCGGGAGCATCTTGGCGGGATGTGGCAGAAGGCCGTAACGGGGAGCGGGCCAGCTTCGATCGAGCATCGTATCGTGCGGGCGGATGGCTCGATCATCTGGGTCCTGACGCACATTGCCGCCGAACGCGATCCCGCCGGCCACGTGACCGGCTGCATCGGCACGGTCGCTGATATTACCGAGCGGAAACGCGCGGAAGAGGAAAACCGCCGGCTCGAGCTTCAGTTCCAACAAGCACAGCGCCTGCAAAGCCTGGGGATCCTGGCGGGAGGCCTGGCGCACGACTTCAACAATCTGCTGACGATCATCATGGGGAATGCGCGCATCGCGTTGCTGGACCTTCCTCCGGCCTCGCCCGGGGTGCAATACCTGTCGGAGATCGAGACCGCCACCAGTCGCGCGGCGGAGTTGACCAACCAAATGCTCGCCTACTCCGGCAAGGGGCGTTTCATGGTCGAACGCGTGAATCTGTCGAGGGTAACCGAAGAGACCGTGAAACTGATGCGCGCGATGCTCTCCGCGAAGACCACACTCCGCCTGGATTTGGACAGTGCCCTGCCCGATATCGAGGCCGATCCGGCGCAGATCCGGCAGATCGTCATGAATCTGGTGACCAACGCCGCGGAGGCCATTGGCGATGGGCCCGGCACGGTCAGAGTCAGTACCGCAGTGCTTGATGCGGACCGCGACGATCTGGCTGCTACGTACTGCGACGATCAACTGCCCGCGGGGCGTTATGTGTTTCTGGAGGTGCGCGACACCGGATGCGGCATGAGTCCGGAGACTCAGGCGCATATCTTCGATCCGTTTTTCACTACGAAGTTCACGGGCCGCGGCTTGGGATTGGCGGCGGTGCTGGGCATCGTGCGCGCGCATCGGGGTACACTTACGGTTTCGAGCGAGCCGGGCGCGGGCTCGACATTTCGGCTGCTGTTTCCGGCCGCGGAGCGCGCCGTCGCAGCGCGCGCCAGCGAACCGGCCGGCGGGCAACTATTGTCTGGCCGCGGAACAGTTCTGGTGGTGGATGACGAACCCGGTATGCGCAGCCTGGCGCGTGCCGTACTAGAGAAGGCCGGCTTCACGGTGATTACCGCGGTGGACGGCGCGGACGCCATCCGCTTGTTTGAGCAGCATTCCGCCGAGATCGGCGCGGTCATTCTGGACTTGACGATGCCGGTCATGAGCGGCGAGGAAGCCGCGGCGGAATTGCATCGCGTGCGCCCGGATGTTCCGATCATTCTGACGAGCGGCTACAGCGAACAGGCTATGGCCGGAAAACCGGGGGGCCAGGGTATCACCGGTTTCTTGAAGAAACCATACGACCCCGCGACGCTGACCGCGGCGATTGTACGCGTGCTCGAAGAGAAGGATCTGCCGGAACCCCGCCCGGCTTAGAGAACCATGGCTTCCAGCGCCCGGCGGGTCTGCAACACTGCACCCATCACCCTTTCGTAGCGCATCCGCATGGGTCCGAGGACCGCGATCTTGGCCCAGATGCCACTCGGCATTTGGAATGAGATGCCGATGAGGGCCAGATCCTTCATGGCAGGATGCGCTTCTTCGAGTCCGATGCGGACCTCGAGGGAACCGGTGGGTTGCTCCAGAAAGCGATCGAGCAGTTCCACCAGGCGCTTCTTTTCCTCGAGGGCATGCAGCAATTCGCGCAACTTCTCGCCGGTCAGGTGCAGGTCGAGGCCGATCAGGTTGGAGGCGCCCTCCATGTGAACCTCGGGCGCCGCGTCGACTTCGAGCAGCCCTTTGCGATAAAGCAGCGTTAGCCGACGGAGCATCGCATCATAAATCGCGCGCTCCTCGGCGATGCGCTGCAACAATTCGCGGCGGGCATCTTCCAGGCGCCAGCCGCTGAAATTGCGGTTCACGTAGTTGCGGATATCCAGCAGCTCGCCGGACGGAATGCCTTCCTCCAGGAGCACCACACGATTGTGCACCGTGCGGTCGCGCGTCACCAGGATCACCAGGATGCGGCGCTCGCCCAGAGGAACCAACTCGATCTGATCGAGCTCCTGCACCGCGGGCGGCAATGCGGCCGTGATCCCCACGTTGCGCGTCAGTTCCGTCAGGATGTGGCAGGAACGCTCGACCCGCGCCGCGGCCGTAGTCACTTCGCTGAGTTCGCTGCGGAGGCGCGCCGCGTCCGCGGAAGGGACCCGGCTGACGCTGAGCGATTGCACATAACTGCGATACGCCTTGTCCGTGGGAATGCGGCCGGCGGAAGTGTGCGGCTGCGAAAGGTATCCTTCGTCGGCAAGATCCGCCATGATGTTGCGAATTGAGGCCGGACTCAGGCGGTGGTGATGGTGGCGCTGGGCGATAGTCTGCGATCCTACGGGCTCGCCGGTTTCGATATAAGTCCGGACGATCGTGTGCAGGATGTCCTGTAGCCTGCCGTTGAGTGGCGGATCCGAATCCATGGTGGCTGGATTATAACTCCCCTACTCTATTTTAAGCATGCCAAAGCAAAAAACAAAAGACACGTTTTTTGAGCGCTGCGGGGTGGGACGCGCGTTCTAGTACGCGATACGATGAGTTTTCGGACAGGTAGCGCGATGGCACATACGGTTTGCCCGTGGTGGCTCGGGTACTTTCTGGCCAGTCCGTTGCGTCGGCTAGCATTCGACCCGGCCAAGATACTGGCTCCTTTCGTGCACGAAGGGATGACGGTCCTGGAACCCGGACCGGGTATGGGATTCTTTACGCTGGAACTAGCGCGCAGGGTGGGGCCATCGGGCCGCGTCATCGCGGTGGATGTGCAGCAGCGCATGCTCGACCGGTTGCAGCGGCGTTTGGCGAAGGCTGGGCTGGCGCAGTGCGTTGAGGTGCGCTTGGCGCGCACTGAGTCGCTCAGTGTCGGCGATCTGGCAGGCGGTGTCGATTTCGTGCTGGCATTTGCCATGGTCCACGAAGTGCCATCCGCCGAGGTGTTCTTCCGCGAAGCGGCACAAGCGTTGAAGCCGGGCGCGCGTATGCTGCTGGCTGAGCCGGCCGGTCACGTTTCGGCTGCGACTTTCGCCGATGAATTGGTGTTGGCCAACGCGGCCGGACTCACTGTGACAGAGGCGCCAGTAATCCGCCGCTCGCAGACGGCCGTGCTGCGCAAGGCGTGACGATCAGAGGCGATCCAGGTGCGTGGGATAAATGGGCGGGCGCGCCGACGCGGCCTGCCAGCCGCATAGAAACTCGACCGCGGGTCCGCACACGCGCGATTGGCAAGGACCCATGCCGCAGCGCGTCTGCAATTTGGCGGCGCGCCAGTTGGGGTGCAGTTGAATGCGGCCGAGCGGGACGTCTTCGCAGCGGCAGACGATTGTTTCGGGCGTGGCGAGCGCCCGGAGCTCGTCCCGAAGGGCGAACGCGGAGTCGAGCGCGGCGCGAAAGCGGTGGGCCTTGGCGCGGCTGTTGAAGCATCGCTGCGCTGCTGGGTTGCGGCCCCCCGCGGCGTAGCCGGCGATCTCACCTTCGATCAATGCTTGTTCCACGCCGCCAATGCCGGTAGGTTCGCCGCAGCAGTAGACGCCGGGCACGGAGGTCTGTTGCAGTTCGTCAATGGCCACGGCGCCATCGCGGAGGGCGCATCCGAGCAGGAGGGCCAGTTCGACATTGGGCACCAGGCCGAAACCGCAGGCCAGGTAGTCGCACGGTTCGCGCCAGGTGCGGTTGCCGCGGCGTAGGACGACGGCTTCCACGCGCCCGCTGCCTTCGGCCGCGGTGGGCCAGCATCCGGTCAAGTAGCGCACGCCCAACAGGTCGCGCAGCAGACCTAGGGACTGGCGCAATTTGGCTGGATCGCGCGCCGCGGCCAGCCCGAAATGTACCATTCGAAGCCACGGCGCTTGCTCGGCGATCAGCGGGATTTTGGCGCCATGTTTTTTGACGTACGAAGCCACGGCGGGCAGCAGCGGACCGGTGCCGGCGACGATCACGCGCTGGCCCGCGATGGGCAGGCCGCCTTTGACCATCGCCTGCAGGCCGCCGGCGCCCATCACGTTGGGGAGCGTCCAGCCGGGGAACGGCAGGAAGCGCTCGCGCGCGCCGGTGGCCAGGATCAGCTTGGCGTAGCGGAACTCGATGGCGCGCTCGGGGGCATCGGCCAGCAACACACCCGGCGCGGGCGCGTCGATCGCACGTGTTTGGGTGAAGACCTTGGGGTGCGCGCGTTCGAAACGTTCCAGCCATTTTGTGGCTTGCCCACGCCAGATCTGTCCGCCGGGCTGCGGGTTGTCGTCGATGACCGCCACGCTGCGGCCGGCTTCGCGAGCGGCACAAGTGGCGGCGATTCCCGCCGGACCGGCGCCGACCACGACCACGTCGAAGGCGACGCTAAGCGGCATCGGTACGCACTTCCATTCCGTCGCGGCAAATTGTCTGGCAGCTTCGCGTGTGCGCAACGCCGTCGATCGAAACGCGGCATTCGAAACAGATCCCCATGCCGCAGAGCGGGCCGCGCGGTTGGCCTGAGACCGAGCGCCGCGTGGCGGATTCGCCGGCGATCAGGACGGCCGCCGCGACCGTGCAGCCGGTGGGCACCGCGACAGAGGCGCCGTTCACCGTGATGCGAATCTGATCAGGCATGCGACGGCTCCCGCATGAACCGCGCAGGTGAGTACGGCGCGGGATCGATGGCCGGTGTGCGGCCGGCGACCATGTCGGCCACCAGTTGTCCGGTGGCGAGCGAGGTGGTGATGCCCAGCCCTTCGTGGCCTGTGGCCAGCCAGACGCCGGGCTGGTCCGGCACCTCGCCGATCACGGGCAGCTTGTCGTCTGTGGCGGCGCGGAAGCCGGTCCAGGTGCGGATCACGGAAAGCTGCGCGAGATCGGGCATGTATTGGCAGGCGCGCCGCAGCATGGCACGCAGGATGGCGGAATCTGCGCCTGAGTGGGTGGCGCCGAACTGGCGCGACGAGCCGATCAGCACCTGGCCAGTGGCGCGCGGCTGCACGTTGAAGGCTACGGATTCGTTTGCCGATCCGTGCGCGCTCTTCAGATAGCCGAGTTCGACCAACTGGTGATGTACGAAGCCCGGATAGCGGTCCGTTATGGCCAGATGTCCTTTGCGCGGACGTATCGGGAGCCAGGGGAAATGCGCGGGCGCGGCGGCTCCAGTGGCATAGACCGTGAGGCCAGCGCTGATCTCGCTGCCGTGGCCTAAACGAACCTCAGCGCCGGATTGATCGAGCAGCCAGCGCGCGACGCATGGCGCATAGACAACGCTGTCATCTGGGACGAGTAGACCGCCTGCCAGGCTTTGGCGCAGGTGCGGTTCCGCTGCGGCGAGCGATTGGGCGTCGAGCACTTCGGCACGCACGCCGCGCGCGGCGTAGAATGCGGCTTTCGCGTGGACCGCGGCCATTTCCTCTGTATCCGCCGCGACCCACAACGTGCCGCAGCGCTCCACCTCGGTTTGCGGCGGCAAGGCGGGCAGCAACGCCTGCCACAGGTCTCGCGAATAACGGGTCAGCGCGAACTGCGCTTCGGAATCGTCCATCACCACAATGTGGCCCATGCCGGCGGCGGTCGCGCCGCCTCCGACCGTGGCATGTTCAACCACTGCCACGCGCAGGCCGTCGCGCGATAGAGCCAGCGCGCAAGCCGCGCCGACGATGCCCGCTCCAATGACGACGGCGTCGGCAGTGGCGCTCAACGGCGAATCCCCATGCGGAACGGATCGCGCGGATCGAGGATCAGGGTGGCTTCCGAGTTCACGAACGCGGCGCCGCGGATCGATGGCACGATGCGGTCGCCCTGCTTGCGGTAAGAGCCTTCGAAGACGCTGCCCACAATGCTTTCCTGGCGCCAAGGCCGGCCTTCGGCGAGTTTGCCATCCGCGGCCAGACACGCCAGCTTTGCGCTGGTGCCGGTGCCGCACGGCGAACGATCGTACGCACCACCAGGACAGAGTACGAAGTTCTTGCTGTCGGCCCCGGGACGTTCGGGCGGTCCGAATAACTCGATGTGATCGATTTCGGCGCCATCGGCTCCGGTGATGCCGCCGCGTTCGAGCGCGTGGCGGATGCGCCAGGCGCAGTGGGTGAGGCGCTCGACGTTGTTGAAGCTGATCTGCTGGCCGTGATCGCCGACCAGGAAGAACCAGTTGCCGCCCCAGGCGACGTCTCCAGTCATCGGGCCATAGCCATCGACGTCGATGGCGACATCGTGCGCGAGGCGATAGCTCGGAACGTTTGCGACTGTGACTTCGCCGGAATCGTGGAGCACAGCTTTCACCGTGCCTACCGGCGTTTCGATGGAGTGTTCGCCGGGCGCGACGCGGCCCATGTGTGCGAGGGTGACGATCAGGCCAATCGTGCCGTGGCCGCACATGCCGAGGTAGCCGACATTGTTGAAGAAGATCACGCCGGCCGCGCTGCGCGGATCGACCGGCTCGCAAAGCAGCGCACCCACGATGACATCCGAGCCGCGCGGCTCGTTCACTACGGCGGAGCGAAACTCGTCGTGGTGCGCGCGGAAGCAGGCCAGGCGATCGGCCATCGCGCCAGAGCCCAAGGCCGGCGCGCCCTCGATCACCACGCGCGTCGGCTCGCCTCCGGTGTGGGAGTCGATCACGCGCACACGCTGCGGTTGGGGATTCATTTGTGGAGTTGCGGGCGCGTCGCGATGGCGCAGCGAATGATCTTCAGGACTTCGTCGCGTTCGGCCCCTTCAAGCGGGAGGCGCGGCGCGCGGACCATCTCCGAACCCATGCCGCATTCGGCCATGGCGAGCTTGATCGACTGCACGAGCTTGACCTTCGTATCCAGATGCAACAGCGGCGTGTACCAGCGATACAGGCGGCGCGCTTCCTCCCATCGGCCAGCGGCCGCCAGATCCCACAGCGCGCGGTTTTCGTGCGGGAAGGCGTTGACGAGACCGGAGACCCAGCCCTGCACGCCGAGCAGCACGCTTTCGAGCACCAGGTCGTCCACGCCGCTGAACAGAATGTAGCGATCGCCCAACAGGTTCACGATATCGGTGATGCGGCGCACGTTGTCCGACGATTCCTTGATCGCGACGAGCGTGGGCTCATCGGCGAGTTCGGCGAACATCTCGGGCGTGAGATCAACGCCGTAGGATACGGGGTTGTTGTAGACCATCACCGGCAGCGAACTGGCGCGCGCGACCGTGCGGAAGTGAGCCATCGCCTCGCGGCCGTCGGCCTTGTAGACCATGGCCGGCAGGACCATCAGCCCGTCGAGGCCGATGCGCGCGGCGTCCTGGGCGAAGCGGCACGCCAGGGCAGTCGAGCATTCGGCGACGCCAGAGAGCACCGGAATGCGGCCGCCCACGACGTCGCGCATTTCCTTCACGACCGCGAGTTTCTCGGCGTATTCGAGCGCGGTGTTCTCGCCGACGCTGCCGAGTAAGACCACACCGTGAATGCCGGCGGCGATCAGGGACTCGAGGTGGCGCGCGGTGGCGGGCAGGTCGAGCGATTGGTCGGGCTTGAATTGGGTCGTGAGCGCGGGATAGACACCGCTCCAGTTTACGGTCATATGGTTTGTCCCGATCCTTTCATTTATAATCCATTGCTCCATCTGTAGTGTACGGCTATTCGAGACCTGTTTATCTGTTTTTCCTGTTGACATTCGACCCAAGTAGCCGTATACTCGGGTCGGATGGTAACCCAAGGCAGGCACGACGACGACTTCGACCGCGAGGTGCAGGCCCATCTGGAGATGGAGACCGAGCGCCTGCGGGAGGAAGGCCTCAATGAGGCGGAAGCCCGCGCGGCGGCGCAGCGGGCCTTCGGAAATGTAACCAAGGCGCGCGAGCGCTTCTACGAGTCGCGGCGCATTATCTGGCTGGAGCAACTGGTGCGGGACGTGCGGCTCGGCGCGCGGCTGCTGCGCAAGAGTCCCGGATTCGCCGCCGCGACCATCCTGACGCTGGCCATAGGGATCGGCGCCAATACGGCCATGTTCAGCGTAGTGGATGCCTACCTAGTGCGCCCCGCCCCGTATCCGGACTCCGGCCGCCTCATTACGGTTTGGACGCGGCCGCCGCAAGGCGGGCACTTGGGCGTGGCGGCAGGGAATTTTCTGGACATCCAGGCGCAGAGCCGGTCGTTCGAGCATATGGGCGTACTGGCGCAAGCGAACTTTCATCTGTCGACGGCGCACGGCGCGGAGCGGCTTTCGGGCTTCCGCGTCTCCGCCGATTTTCTGCGGGCGATTGGCGTGAGGCCGGGGATCGGGCGCGACTTTGCGCGCGGCGAAGATCGTCCCGGCGCCGCGCCTGTGGCAATCCTGAGTTACGCCGCATGGCAGGGCCGGTTTGGCGGCGACCCAGGCGTCGTGGGCAGACCGATCACGTTGGACGGTCAGCCTTGCACGGTAATCGGCGTGATGCCCGAGACGTTTCGCTTCGCGTTTTCGCCGGAGATTTGGGCGCCGCTCGAGATTGACCCGGCGGGCGCACGGCGCGATATTCCGAACCTGGTGATCTTCGGAAAGCTCCGGCGGGACCGGACCCCGCGGCAGGCGCAGGCCGAGGTTCAGGGCATCCTGACGAACCTGGCGCGCGCTTATCCGCAGGCGGGTTTGAAGGGCTGGAGCGCCGACCTGGTCCGGTGGCACGACGAGCTCTCGCAGTATCACCGGGACAGCGTAGTCGTGCTGTTTGGAGCGGTGGGCCTGGTGCTGCTGATCGCTTGCGTGAACGTGGCCAATCTGCTGCTGGCGCGTGCGGCCGCGCGGCATCGCGAACTGGCGGTGCGCGCTTCGATGGGCGCCGGACGCGCGCGGCTGATCCGGCAGATGCTCGCCGAGAGCGCGCTGATGGCGGGAGCGGGCGGCGCCGCGGGCATCCTGCTGGCGCGGGTGTTGACGCCGTGGGCCGCGACACTGATCGAAGAGCCGTTCCGCGCCGGCCTGCCGCCCATCGGAATCGACGTGCGGGCGCTGGCGTTCACGCTGGCAATTTCGCTTTTCGCGGGGCTATTGTTCGGGCTGCTGCCCGCGTGGCGGGCTTCGCGGATCGACCTGCACAGTCTTCTGAAGGATACGGGGCGCACGCTGGTGGGCGGGTCCGGCGGCCGGCATCTGCGCTTCGCGCTGGTGGTGGTGGAGGTGGCACTGGCGCTGATGCTGCTGATCGGCGCGGGTCTGCTGGCACGCACGCTGGCGGCTTACTCCGCGGTGGATCCCGGCTTTCGCGCAGAGAACGTTTTGAGCATGCGCATGGTGATGCCGGAAGCGCGCTACGCGAACGCGGAACGCCTGCGCGCCGCGATGGGCCGTTTGCTGGATCAGGCGCGCGCCATACCGGGCGTGCGCGCGGCGTGTCTGGCCTCGTTCATGCCGCTCGACGGCAGCGCGTTTTCGGTGCGGTTTCAGATCGGCGGGCAGGAGAAGAAAACCGCGCCGTTCCAGACGGTAAGCGACGGATATTTCGAGACGCTCGGGATACGGCTGCGCGGCGGCCGGTTCTTCGAGCAGGCCGATCACGAAGGCGCGCCGCGCGTGGTTATCGTGAATGAGAGCTTCGCCAAGCGGTACCTGGCGGGGAAGCCGGCGATCGGAGAGCGCTTGACGATCGAGCAGTGGCGCATCGGCCAGGCGCCTGCGGCGGCGGTTCCGTGGGCGATTATCGGCGTGGTGGCGGATGTAAAGGTGGGCGGCTTGGGGAGCGCACCGCTGCCGTTGATTTATGCGCCGGTGTGGCAGCAGCCCGCGATGGGCGGCGTTCTGGCGGTGCGCACGGAATCCGATGCGGCGGCGTTTGCGCCATTGTTGCGCGCGGCCGTGCGGGCGGTGGACGACAACCTTGCGATCGTGGACGTGCGGACGCTGCGACAGATGGCCTTCGAATCCGTCGCGCAGCCGAGGATGCGTGCCGGGATGGCCGGAGCTTTTGCGGCGGTGGCATTGATCCTGGCAGCGCTGGGAATCTACGGCGTGGTCTCGTATTCGGTGGCGCAAAGCACGCAGGAAATGGGCATCCGGATGGCGCTGGGCGCGCAGCCGCGCCAGGTGGTGTGGAGCACGTTGCGGCGCGGCGTCGTCATGGTTGGACTCGGCCTGGCGATCGGGCTTGCGGGCGCGCTAGCCTTGACGCGTGTGCTCAAGAATCTGCTGTTCACGGTGCAGCCCACCGATCCGGCCACCTACGTTGTGCTGCCGGCGGTGCTGATGGCTGTGGCACTGGTGGCAGCTTATCTGCCTGCGCGGCGCGCGGCGAGGGTCGACCCAGCGGCGGCGCTGCGTTGGGAATAACTATATGCGAACGTTATGGCTGAGCGCGATCGTGCTGTTGTGTTCGATCGCGGCATGGGCGGGTGACAATCCCGCGGTCGGAAAGTGGAATTGTTCTTCGGTCGCCGAGAACGGCGCCAGGCTGGATTGGTCTCTGGCGGTGAAAGATGATGGCGGGCAACTCGCCGCCGTGGTGACGATGGACGGCACGGACATGCCGTTGAGCGAGACGAAGCTGGACGGCAATACGTTGACGTTCAAACTCAGGGTCAACGACCACGAGGTGGTGAGCTTCGAGTTGCACATCGCCGGCGACCAGCTAAACGGCAGGTTCGAGGGGCACGAGGCAGGCAAGGCGACCATCACGGGCACTCGCGCGCAGTAAGTCTTGTGCGAGACTCTATAAGTAATGAGTGAAATAGAGAATCGCACTCGCTTTAGCCGGCGGAGCTTTGCCGCCGCGCTGGCTGCCGCACCCGTGCTGGCAGCGCAAGATGCACCCGCTCCGGTGGCTACTCCGCCGCGGCGTGGGCTCCCGCCTGAGACGCCGCCTTTCGGCGAGACGCTCACGTTTGCGCGCCGGGATACCAGCGTGAAGGTGCAGCCGTTTCCTATGTCGCAAGTGCGCGTCACCGGCGGCATCTACAAAGACGCCCAGGAATGGAATCGCGGCTATATCGAGCGATTGCCGGAGGAGCGGTTGGTGTACAACTTCCGCGTGAATGCGGGCCTCCCCGCGCCCGGCCAGCCGTTCGGCGGATGGGAAGAACCGAAGTGTGAGCTGCGCGGCCACTTCACGGGTCACTATCTTTCGGCGTCGGCGCTGCTCTATGCTTCGACCGGCGATGAAGCCGTGAAGGCCAAGGGCGACGCGATGGTTGCCGAGTTGGCGAAGTGCCAACAGAAGCTCGGCGGTGGATATTTGAGTGCGTTCCCGCGCGAGTACTGGGAGCGGCTGGATGCGCGCAAGCCCGTCTGGGCGCCGTTCTACACTATCCACAAAATCATGGCCGGGATGTTCGATATGTACCGACTGGCGGGTAATCAGCAGGCTTTGCAGGTGCTCGAAGGAATGGCAGGTTGGGCGGATGAATGGACGGCGTCCAAGTCCGAAGCGCACATGCAGGACATCCTCAACACCGAGTACGGCGGCATGAACGAGGTGCTGTACAACCTGGCCGCGGCCACCAGCGATGAGCGCTGGGCCAAGGTTGGGGACCGGTTCACCAAGAAGCATTTCTTCAATCCGCTGGCGCTGCGGCGCGATGAGTTGCGCGGGCTGCACGTGAATACACATGTCCCGCAAGTGATCGGAGCGGCGCGGCGGTACGAGATCTCGGGTGACATGCGCTTTCATGACGTGGCGGATTACTTCTGGTACGAGGTGACCAGCGCGCGCGCGTATGTGACCGGCGGTACGAGCAACGGCGAAGAATGGCAAGCGGAACCACGGCAACTGGCGGCGGAGCTGAAAGGCATTCCGCGATTCACATCCGCGACGGCGGAGTGCTGCTGCGTTTATAACATGCTGAAGTTGACGCGGCACCTTTACGGTTGGACCGCGGACCCGCGCTATTTCGATTACTACGAGCGGGTGCTGCTGAATCACCGCATCGGCACGATTCATCCACGTACGGGGGCGACGCAGTATTATCTGTCGCTGGTGCCGGGCACGTGGAAGACGTTTTCGACGGAGGACGACTCGTTCTGGTGCTGCACGGGCACGGGCGTGGAAGAGTATGCGAAGCTGAACGACAGCATTTACTGGCACGACAGCGAGGGCCTGTATGTGAACCTGTTCGTGCCTTCGGAGCTGAACTGGCAGGAAAAGGGATTGCGCTTGCGGCAGGAGACTAAGTTTCCTGACGAGGCTGGCACGGCATTCACGCTGCGGCTGGAACGACCCGTGCAGATGGCGATCCGGCTGCGTATTCCCGCGTGGCTCGAATCGGGCGGCGCGGTGCGAGTGAACGGCACGCGGCTGGACGCGTTCGCGAGTCCGGGCAGCTATCTGACGATGGCGCGCGAGTGGCGCGACGGCGATCGCATCGAGATGGATTTGCCGATGCGATTGCACATCGAGGCGATGCCGGACGATCCGCACGAAGTGGCGGTGCTGTATGGGCCGATCGTGTTGGCGGGCGATCTGGGAAGCGAGGGATTGCGGCCCGAGTTGATCGTGGGGCCGAATGCGCCGGAGATGAAGCGGGCGCCGAAAATCGACGTTCCGGTTTTGCATGCGGCGGGCGCGGATCCGGACTCGTGGATTCATCCGGGCGATGGGCCGCTGATGTTCCGCACCCGCGGGCAGCAGAAGGACGTTGCGCTGGCGCCACTCAATAGCCTGTTTGAGAAGCGCTATACGGTTTATTGGCAGGTTACTTAGAGCGTTGTTATCCCAGGATTGTGTGGCAAATATGGTGCTAGTTTGGCCAGGAAAGGGCAAGCCGCTATATCTGCTTGAAAGCAACTGACTTAGAAAGGCACAAAGTGGGGCCATAAGACGCACCCATACACAGGCGCTAATTTGCACGGCATAGCGAACGACTGTAAAGGCAGAGCCAAAATACAATAACTTACGGGGAAGTTCAGTTCGCTTAGGTAATAGGGATGAAATAATGGTCGCGATCCATTTGAGAACGAAGGGGTTATGTTATTCCAGGCAACTTTTGAGGCCCAGAAACCGAAGAGAGGATCTGCGAACGGCGAGGTTGCGAGGTAAAAACGGAAGAAATTGGGCCAGTTTAATAATTATCGGAAACCGCGCCGTCGTCCCTGCGCACGTAGTCAAGGTTCAACACCTGCATACCGATGTTCTTCAGCTCGGTATAGCGAAGAGTGATCTTGGTTGTGGGAAAGGTCCATTGCGACGTGCGGTCTCTGGTCCATGGCTTTCCATACTTATCCACAAGCAACGATTCGACGGCCTGGAATACAACCTCGTTTGCGTCAGAAGGGGCGACCGGAACCAGGTAGACTTCACGCAGACCCTTGGCGTCCAGCACGAAGTAAGCACGGAAATCCACAGGCCCGATCTTTACCGATTCCATTCCGGTGGTTGCAAGCACACCGTTGATCTTATCGGGCTGCCGAAGGTGCGTGCCTATCTCCATCAACTGTGCCTCCGTCATACCCCATTTAGCTTTTGCCCAGCCGCCTGGGTCCGAACCGATCAAGGCCATCAAAATTAGGATACGGAAAAACATTCGACAAGTACCCCCTTTCTAACGGATAACCAGACGCACCGTCCGGACACGCCCGCGATTAGAGTGACGGACGCCGGCGGTGTGGGTTCCACTTTCCACGAGCGCGCCGTTCAGAATGCGATCCATGACGTCGGCGGCCGCCTCATTATATATACGCTGCAATTGCATGATGTGGTTTTCGAGACCGATCAAGTGTTCGATCTCCCGCTGTTCCACAATGCACGTCGGGCCTCCGAGCAAGCGCAGTGTCGCCACAAGAATAGGTAAGTATACATCATCGGCGCCCCATCGTGCGCTTCATTACAGATGATTTTTCCGGCTGCTTCCGGAGACGCACGCGGTCGACAAATACAAGCAAATTAGACTGGACAGCCTCAATAGCATCCCGCTGTCCGCTGTCCAGAACCTCATCAAGCATCTGGTGCCATTCGCTATTAGCGGCCCGCCGCGGCGCAGAAATGATCGTCTCACCCGGCTGGAATACGCGCTGAACCTTCCATTCATCACTGGAAAGAGCGACAGCTATCTCTGGATGGCCAGCTTTCACAGCCAGAGTTTTTAGTGTTTCGATCACATCCAGAGGCGGAGTTATGCCCTTCTCATAGTGCCGCAACATAGCCGTACTTCTCTTGATCGCACGCGCGAAGTCTTCCTGATTCATGCCTGAGAAGTCGCGGATCTGGCGAACCAAATTTTCCATAAAAATAACCCTTGCCAAACCGCTAGCGTTCATGGTACCGTTCACGGTAGCGGATGTACGAAAACAACCTAACAAACGAGCATACCATCCTGGCTGACCACTACAAGCGCTTGTGGTTGGAGGCAAATCGCGGGTCTTGCGTGCAGGTTGCTAAGAAACTTTGCGTGTCTCCTCAGTTCGTGCGCATGGTCTACCACGGTAAGCGGCGGTCGCGGCGCGTCGAGAACGCACTGCGGCGGCTGCATGCTCCGGGGTTCGAAAGTAAGTCGTCGTCACCTAGAAAGAGTATCCGACGTAAGGCGAGATCCAGCAATGTCTGAAGATTATTCAATTTCGGACACGGCCGCAGTGAAACGTTCCTCCGGCTCGGATCACTATTGGGCCTGCATGGCGGAGCGCTTGGGCTTCGATATCGCCGTCAAGCGCGCGATGGCCAAGGACTTAGAGTGCTTCCAGTATAAGCGCGAGTACCTCTGTCAGATGCTCTCTCACGAGCTGGGGCGCCCGATCTCCGTGCCGCAGATGGATGCGTTTCTCGCTGAGAGTAAATCGCATCGCCTGCCTGCCGCCATGATTCCTGCCTGGGTGAAGGTTACTAAGTCGCGCCGCCTGCTCGAAATCCTATGTCAAGCCTGTGGTGTTGGTGTGGCGGATGAGACCGAGCGGCAGTTTGCGGAGCTAGGGAGAGCGGAAATCCGGCGAAGAAAAGCGGAGTCTGAGGTTTCCGAATTGAGGTCCGAGCTATGGGACAAAGCCTGACAAAACAGGAAGTTGCGGAAGCTACAGGCTATACCCCTCGATGGGTGGAGAAACACGCCGAAGAATTGCGCGGCGAGGACGGCCGATTCGACCTGGCGAAGCTGCCGCCGGAAGCACAGGCGCGCTGGGCCGCGCAATCGAAAGTCGTCGAGATGGTGCCTTCCGGCCAGCTCGCGCTGTCGCTCACTGTGCCGTCCGCTCCGAACCTGAGCGATGAGGATCGCGCGGAAGCCGAGAAGCGCTTCGCGGTGATCGAGCCGCTAGTGAAGCCCGACAAGTACGCGATGCTCTGGGTGCAACACCGGCAGAGTAAGGTGGCGATGGTTGAGTACCTGATGCAAGCGCACCAGGTGAAGCGGCGGACAATCTACCACTGGCTGAAGAAATTCAAGACGGGCGGTCTGCCGGCGCTCGTCACCAAGGACCGCGCAGATAAGGGCAGGCCGCGGGTGATGAATCGTGCGGCGCTGGAATTTCTGCTCGCGGCTGCGCTGCCACGCAAGGGCAGCTATGGCACGCTGAGTGTGGCGGAGATCCATCGCGCCTATCAAGAGGAGCGCGCCTGGCGCGCGGCGCACGCATCGCGCCCGCTGGGTGAATTCGAAGTAAAGAAGTATTCGCGGTATATAGACGGATCTGGCCGGCTGTCGTCCCAAGCCCAGTTGCCGGAGGCGTCACCTGAAACCTTCCGCGTCTGGTTCCACCGAATTCCTGAAATCGCGCGAGTGATGGCGCGCGATGGCGAGGAATGCTTCCATAACACCCAAGAAATCCTCTCTTTTCGCTCCCTCCAGGACATCCGGCCTCTGGACTACGTGGTGATGGATCACCGGCGCCTCGACTTCTTTTGCCTGCTGCACGATAAGCAGGGCTGGAAGTTGGGGCGCCCGTGGCTCACCGCGGCGATCGATATGCGCACGCGCAAGTGGCTGGGCTGGGTGATCGTCGAGAACCCCAGCTCGGACTCGATCGCGGCCGTGCTCAAGAAGGTGTTTCTAGCCTACGGGCTGCCGGTGAGCCTGTACTGGGATAACGGCAAAGACTTCACCTGCGAATGGCTGGAAGGCAAGACGTCGCGCAGCCGCAAGTCCGAAAAAGTAGGCGAGATGACGACGGCCTGGCGCGGCGTGCTGGAGTCGCTGGGCGTGCGGGTGCATCACGCGATCGTGAAGCGCGCGCGCAGCAAGATCATCGAGCCAAACTTCGGCAACACTGCGAACTTCGACCGGACGCTGCCGTGGTGGTGTGGGCATAAACCTACGGCGCGGCCGGAACGCTTTGCGGCGCTGCTCGACCAGCATGAGAGCTGGCTGCGCGGTACCGCGGCTGCGCCGGCGTTTCCGACTATCGAGCAGGTGGCGGATCTCTACGATGAGTTCCTCGGGACGCTTAATGAGCGCGAGCACTCCGGCGAAGGGATGCGCAAGATCACGGCCACGGGCCAGGGTTGGATGTGTCCGAACGAAGCCTGGGAGCTGCTGATCGGCAAGGTCGAGCGGCGCGCCGTACCGCCCGAGGTGCTCCAGTTTTGCTTTGCGAAGCGGCGCGACTTACTGGTGCGCAACGGCGAACTGCGGGCGACGTTCGGCGGCCGGCTGTTTCATTACCGGATGGCCGACTCGGGCGTGGCTCTGATGGCCTATAACGGCCGCGAAGCGCAACTCGCCTACGATCCGCTCGACCTGGGCACGGCCGCGGTGTATATCGAGAACCGTTTCCTGGGCCTGGCTAACTGCGTAGAGTTGCGGCGCATGGGCGAGGACGCCTTCGTACAAGATGAGCGCGATCGCCGGGCAGCTCGTCGCGAAGTCAAGAAGTATATCGAAGCGGTTCATCATCAGATTCCAGTGCCGGATTACCGGGAGCGGGCCGATAGGCGCCGCGCGGTCCTGCCGGCACGGATTGAGCCGGAACGGGTATCTGGGGAGGTATCCGTTCCGGCTCAGATCGTCGAAGCGGCCGCGGCCGATGCCGCGGACAAACAGTTCTCTTTCGCGGCCGCGCCTACGGGCGCGGAGCTGATCCGCAAGGCGGATGAATCGGCTTACCGCGATGACGACAGTGAATTCCGGTTCTTCAAAACCGAGGGGGACTAAATGGTGTGCCAACTACCGCAAGCGGTCACAGACCAATTGCGGGACGAAGTGAACGAGTTTCTGAAGACGCGGCCGGACCTGGGGCCGGCGGACCTGGCGCAGTACACGACGATTGCGGAATCGACGGTGCGGACGTGGCTGCGCGGCGGCATTCCGGGCGGCCTGGAAGTGATCGCCGAGATGCGCCGGGTACTCGACCAGGCGCGCGCGGGTGACATCCTGCGGCCGGGCGGCACCGAGGCCCGAGTGCTGAGCGAGCAGCCGGGGAAGCGCGTACGGAAAGTGGCGCGCGCCGGCGCGTTCTACGCGACGCAAACCGTGAAGCGGGTCTCCGAGGTGCTGGACTATTGCGCGGAGAATTGCGCGATCGGCGTGGTCACCGCGGATTTCGGCGTCGGCAAGACGGAAGCCATTAAGGCATGGCGCCGCGAGACGGCCGGCAAGGTCGAGAGTGTGGTGTTCGAGTTCGACGAGTTCAGCTCGACGAACAAGGTGGATTTCGTGCGCGTGCTGGCGCGGCATTTCGGGCTACGCAGCGACGTGGGATCGCAGAACGGCGGCCTGGTGTTTCGCGAAGTGTGCGAATACTTGCGGCGCAACCCGTGCCTGCTGATCTTCGACCAGTGCGAGACGGTGCGGCCGCGCGTGTGCCAGGTGATCCGGCAGATCCACGACCGCACGGCGGACGCCGGCGTGGGCGTGGTGATGCTGGCGGCGCCGATCCTGCTGGCGCGGCTGATGGCCGGCAAGATGGTCGACCTGGGCGCGCTGACGTCGCGCGTGGGAATCTGGGCGCCGCTGAGCGGCCTGACCCGGCCGGAGATGGCCGCGATCGTGAAGCAGGAAGGCTTCGCGGAGGTGGACGAGGCGGCCTTCGATCTGTGGGTGAAGGCTACGGCCGGGTCTATGCGGCGGCTGATGCGCGCGATCGACCTGTTGAAGGCGCGGCACGCGGGCAAGCGGGTCACCGAGAAAACTATCGCCGGCGTGGCGGGTCATTTGTGGGGTCTGAATTTGGAAGCGGCGAGTTAGGGGAGTGCGATGGGGAGACCGAAGAAAGCGACGAAGACGCTGGGATCGATCAACGAATGCGACGCGGCTATGTACCGGCTGCTGATGGCCACGATCGAGCGCAAGAAGCTGGAGTCGATGCGCGACCTGCAGGTGGCCGCGGCGCAGCGATTGTACGAGGCGGACATCAACGCGGCGGTGCGGGACGCGGCTGATCTGGAAGCGCAGCTCCAGCAGTATTACCTGACGCACTTGGCGGAAGTCGAGCGGGATGGCAAGAAGAGCCTGCAACTGACGTACGGCGTGATGGGGCGGAGGCTGAGCCCGCCGGCGGTGCACCTGGCGAGCAAGTCCTGGACGTGGGCGGCGGTGCTGGCCAAGCTGCGGGAGGCGTTCGGCGATCGCTTCATCCGGATGCGCGATCCGGAAGTGGACAAAGAGAAGGTGAAGGAGATTCTGCCGGCGGACCAGATGGCGGCGTACGGCATGAAGCTCCACCAGGACGAAAACTTCTATGCCGAGCCTTCCATGCCGGCGACGCGGGAGGCGGTGTGAAGCAAGACGTCGATGACGTGTATGGACGCGCCGCCGAGGGCGCGCTGCCGCTGTTCGATGAGGGGCCGTTCAGCCACTCGCCGATAGATCCGGAGCCGGTAGAGAAGGTAGTCGCGGGGCTGATCTGGCAGCGGGATCGCGTGCGGCCGATCGCGATCCGTGAGATCACGGCGGCGACGGGGATGAGCGAGCGCGCGGTGAAGGAGACGGTCGAGCAATTGCGCACGGCGCATCGCTGCGCGATCGGGGCGGCGCGCCAGGAGCCGTTCGGGTACTTCTGGATCCGTTCGGCCGAGGACCGGGAGATCGCGGTACGGCCGTATCGCGAGCAGATTTTCACGATGTTGCGGACGCTGCGGGTGTTGGATTCACCGGCCGCGTTGCGCGAGTTTTTGGGGCAGTTGCGATTGGAAGTAGAAAGGGAGGTCTGAAATGAGTTGTGTACGGATCGTTGTAGTAGACGCGGAAGGTGACGCGCAAGCGCTGGCGGCCGCGATGGAGATGTTCGCGGCGCGGCTGGCTGGGACGAGAAAGGACGCGGCGGCGCCCGCTGACGTGGCAGTGGCGCCGCGGGCGATCGTGGCGCCGGCAAATAAGAGGATGAAGCGGCGCGCGCTGGCTGCGCCGGTCCCCGCGGCGGCAGAGGAAGAGCCGGTAACGCTGGTCGATATGGTGCGCGCGGCGGTGCGCGAAAGCCCGCGGACGAACGCCGAAGTGCGCGATGCGGTTGGGCGCGCCGGCGGGAAGCGCGACCAGGTGGACGGCGCGCTGTGGGCACTGCGCAAACGAAACGAGATCTACAAGGGCGAGGACCTGAAATGGCGGTTCGCTGCAGGCAAGTAGGATCGGCGCACCCGCGGTTCATCCGCGGCACCTATCTGACCGAGAAGGGGTACGTGCGCATCTCGTCGGGAGCGGACCGCGGCAAGTATGAGCACCGCGCGGTGATGGAGCGGCTCATCGGCGGTCCGATTCCGGCGGGGATGACGGTCGAGCACATCGACCATCGGCGCGCGCACAACTGCTGGCAAAACCTGATGCTGCTGGATAAGCGGATCCACGATTTCATCTCGTGGGAAAACATCCGGCGGTTTCAGGAGCTGCAGGCCGCGCCTCCGGACTGGGTGGAGGCGGCGTGACGATTACGGCGGAAGAGATGGCGATCGCGCGCACGGCGGTGATGAAACTGCGCCGCGCACTGCCCATGCATCACGAGTTCGATGACCTGGTGAGCGCGGCGTACCTGGCGCTGGCGAAGGCGAAGGCGCGGGGCGTGCCGGAGCGATCGCTAGGCCGGGCCGTGCGGTTCGGGGTGATCGACCAGGTGCGCGCGCTGGATGGGTTCTGGCGGGCGCGCGAGCATAACTTCATCACGTTCTGCGAGTACAGGCCAGGCGATTCGCGGCAGATGGATGCAGGGCAAGAGCGCGCGGTGCTCTATCGGGAGCTGCGCGAGGCCGTTGGACGCCTGCCGCACCGGCAAGCGGAAGTGATCCAGCTACTGCTTGGCGGGATGAATACGGCGAGTATTGCGCGGGCGCGGGGCGTGACACGCGGCGCGATCTTCCAGACGCGCGAGGCGGCGATCCGCAAGCTGCGGGTAGCGATGGGGGTGGCGTGAACTGCGCGTGCGGATCGGCGGCGGCGGTGCGGGCAGGATACTGCCGGGCATGTTGGGCGCGGCAGATCGGGTACGCGCACCGCAAGTACAACTGGACGCCGGAACTGCGCGCGGAGCTGCAGGCTGCCTATCGCGGACTGCGGAAGCGCGAGCTGAGCGCGGCGCTCTCGAAACTGGAGCGCAAGACGGGCTGGCCGCGGCACGCCATGAAGAGTGAGGCGATCCGGATGGGGATCATCACGGGCGATCACCGTCGCGCGTGGACGGCCGAGGAAACCGAGTACCTGGCGGAGCGGCTGGGCGTGGTGAGTCTCAAACAGATTGCGCGGCGGCTGGGGCGATCGCACGGATCCGTGGAGTCGCGCGCGGAGAAGATGGGGCTGTCGCGGCGCGTGAAGGAAGGGTATTGCCTGGCGGACCTGTGCGCGCTGTTCGGGGAATCGTACAGCAAGGTGAAGCGCTGGCAGGAGCGCGGGCTGTTGGGGCGGGTGCATGCGGTGAGCGGTCTGCGGGTGGCTGAGGAGAACGTGCTGCAGTTCATCCGGGAGCATCACTGCGAATACGACTTGCGGCGGGTGGATCAGACCTTATTCAAGGCGATGGTTTTTGAGGAGGCGCGATGAAGGTTGAGCTGGTGAGTGGCGAGCGGGTCAGCATTGAGCTGACGGCGGAAACAGCGATTGAGCGCGCGTTTATCGAGGCGCTTGCCAAGCGCGCGGAGAAAGGGCAGAACGTGCTTGTGGCGGGCGGCGAGCGCACGCTGCGCATCTCGGCGGACCGATGATATGGGGCCAGAGGCTGGCTTTAAAAATAGGCTGATGCGGGCGATCCACGCGGAGGGGACGAAGCGCGGCCTTGACCACGATGGGCTTCGCCAGATCGCGCGCGACAGCTACGGCGTGAAGTCGATGGCGGAGCTGACCGGCGAGCAGCTCTTCGGGTGGTATCACGGCTGGACCGGGAAGGCGCTGCGGAGCCGCACGAAGGTGCGGCCGTGGGGCGGCGGAGAGGGTCAGATGGTGGCGGCCGAGCAGCTCATCGAACTGGCGCAGGAATTTGCCAAGCGCGGCTGGGGACCGCAGACGCAAGAGAACTTCATCCGGCGGCAACTGAAGGGCCGGGATACCATCCATACCGTGCATGACTGGCGGCGAGTACTCCGGGGAGTAAGAGCGATGAACCGGAGGGACGCGGAGAAACACCAATGAATTACAAAGCGCTTGAGCGTCACGCGATGCGGTGTAAGTTGGATCGTAACTGCCCGCTATGTTTCGACTATCTGCTGGCATTAGTCGATCAAGAGCGGAGTAAAAGGCGGCACCTGGTGATCTGTAATCTGACCTGCGGCATCGTGATCTTAGCGGCGCTCTCGATGGCCGACTTACTTCTGAGATGAATAAACAGTTCTATGCCTTGACGAAGCGCCAGGCGGCCGCGTTCCGGGAACGCTTCGGCGGAGTGCTCGACCTGAAGCGCGAGTACAAGGCGGCGGTGGCGTACATCGAAAATGTGCACGTCGGGCGGCCGTACAAGAACTTCGGCAGGTTCTTCTGGAACTGGTGCAGGCGGGCGGAGGACGCGGCGCTGCGCCCGGAGCGGCGGGTGCGGGCGGAGCGGCGGGTGCAGGCGGCGGAGATGGCGGCCACGGCGCCGGCGGAGGTGACGTTCACGCGTGAGCAGCTCACCCAGATGCTGGACGACGAGCTGGCGTCGATCCGGGAATTCGCGCGCATCGAGCTGGAGCGGATCAAAAATGCTTGAGCTGGTGCGCGTGATCGGCCATTATGCCTTCGGAATGAGTGCCGGGAAGGCCAAAACGAGGCGTTATGTGAACCAACAGGGGCGCGGCCGCGAGATCGCGGCCGCCCGCTCCATGCGACAGGGAAAGCAGCATTCGCAATTTGTGCTGACGGCGCAGGATTCACTGAGTACAACGCAAAAGGAAACCCTGGAGATGTTGACGGCGCGGGTGGACCAGGTACGGCCGCGGCCGGGGCTGGTCGCGCGGCGGCTGATGGCGCTGGATGCATGGCGGGCGCTGCGCGGCCTGGCGGAGTGGACGCCGGAGATGGTGGCGGCGGTGGAGGGAGTGATCCAGTGAAGCGGCTCGCGTTGCTCGCGGTGATGGGTTGTGGGTTGTGGGCGGTGGGTGCTTCCGCGCAGGCCATCGTAACCGACACGATCACTTACACGGGCGGCGGAGCGGCCAGCGGGACAATGCAGATTGCGGGCGCGGCCGGCTCCGTTACTGCGCCGATTTATAACGGCACCTTCTTCGTGTCTTTGGCGGTTGGTACTTACACGGTGAACTACTCACTGGCGAACGGAAGTCAGTGGACCGAGAGCTGGAATGTTTATCTGAGTGCCACGCCCTTGAATCGCACAAACGTCATCGTTCAGAGTTCGAGTACTCCGGCGAGCAGCTTGACTCTGGGCGGCGACGTTACGGGACCGATTGGGTCAAACTCACTCACGGCGCCGGAGTTTGCGCGGGTGTTGAGTGTCCAGGTTCCGGCGATGGATGCGGTTTGTGCTCTCGGCGGAGATAGTTCGATTTCCGGACTGACTTGCGACAACAGTGGCAACGCGACTTCGGCTACTCCGTTCACGACGACGGCGGCGATCGCGGCCGGATGGTGTGCGGCGGGACGCACGCTACGCATTGTGGCGCAGTTTGCGTACTGGTCATCGGCGAGCCCGAGCGCGTTCGATGGGATCGATTTGTACGCGGGGTCGACGCCGCTGAATATGTGGCGCGCGGGAGCGGGTCCGGCGGCGAGTCAGAGCGATATCGGATTCCCCGTCGAGTGGGACTTCGAGTGCGCCTCGACGACGGCGGCGATGGTGAGTACGAAAGTCTTCGGACCGGGCGGCGTGGCGGCCGCGAATTACGTGAATACGGTCGCGCAGCCGGTGACGGTGGGGACCGGGCAGCTCACGCTGGAGATCGAGGTGTTCTTTTCGTCGGCGACGGCGGGAAATGCGATCCGGTTGATGAGCTTGAAGGTGGTAGAGGAGGGCACGGTTTGAACGGTTTGACGGGGGACTGGACGTGGCTGATCAAGGCGCTGGATTTGGGTCTCTCGGCGCTACTGATCCTGTTGATTTACCGGCTGACGGATAAGTGGGCCGGGCGCTTCCTGGAAGCGCAGACGAAGCAAGCGGAGGCGATGGGGGATCTGGCCGCGGCAGTGCGCAGCTCGATCGGGGATCAGCGCGAGATTCTGCTGGCGGTGCGGGTGTTGGCGACGAAGCAAGACGAGACACGCATGTGGATTCAGGAGCTAGCACAGGGCGCGGCACAGGGCAAGCTATTCGGGGGCGCAACGTCGTGATGAACGAAGTGGAAGCGGCTCGCCACGCTACGGAGCGGGGCATGATCTTACGGACGCTGATGCAGGATTACGCGTCCGAAATGACTTCGGTGCGCAGCCTGGGCCTGGCGATGGACGCGATGGCGTATCCGCTGAGTCCTGAGGCGCTGGAGTTTCACTTGGTGTACTTGAGCCAGCAGGGCTACGTACAGATCTGGCGGGCGCGGGAGATGCCGGGGTACCGCATGGACCGGCCGGCGCGGGTGAGTCCATCGGCGGTGCTATTCGCGAAGCTGCTGGCGAAGGGCGTGCAGCTCGTGGACGGCAAAGTGGCGGCTGATCCGCAGGTGGCTTTCTAATGTTCCGCGATCTGGCATACGCACTTACGGTGGCACGGATGATCGGCATAGTTGCGCCGTTCGGCGCCGTGGTTTGCTGCTTTCTGGCGATACTGCTGGCGATGCATGGCCGGCGCGGATGGGCGTGGTTTATGGCCGCGATGTCGCTGGGGCTGTGCGCGCTGGGCGCGTGGCTTACGGGGCGATTCTGATGCTGCACGATTGGCTGTCGAACCCGTACGTGCTGGCGATCGTAGTGGGGGCGGGGGCGCCGCTCGCGGGGCTGGGGTGCTGCGCGCTCGCGGTCTTGTTTGCGGCGCGGCGCCGGCACCGGGAGGCATGGCTGTCCCTGGGCGCCGCGATGACCCTGCTACTGGCCGGCTTTTGGTTTGTGGGGAGGGTGCTCGGGTAGATGCCACGCGTGGCTATCATTTCGCCGGAAGCGGAGCGCGTGATGCGCGCCGAGTTTCCGAAGCGGACGCCGGTATCCATTATTGTGCGCCTGGTGGCGGCGGCCACGGGCGAGGCGATGGCGGCGCGCACGGTAGCGCGGCGCAGAGCGGAATGGGCGGCGGAGCAGTCGCGCCTGGCGGCGACGCGGGAGCAGATGAGCGCGCTGGTGGCCGCGATGAAAGAGAACGATCTGACCGCGGAGGAGATGCTGAAGGCGCTGGCATTTCAGGCGCTCCTGGAGCGGCCGGGCGAGATGGGCGCGGATCCAGTAGCGCTGCAGGAACTGCGGATTAAAGAGAAGGCCGTCGACCTGAAGGCGCGGCAGATCGCGGTGGAAGAGCAAAAGCTGAGTCTGCTGCTGGAGCGCGAGCGGCGGCTGAAAGAGGCGGCGAAGGATGCCGAGAGCGGATCGCTTTCGCCAGATGAAGCGCTGCGGAAGATTCGAGAAATTTACGGGCTGGGGGAATAAATGGAATACAAATGTCCGAATTGCGACGGTAAGGTTAGCACGGTAGGGTTCGCTTCGCGGCAGGTGTACTGGCCTACACCGAATGGCGCAGCTTTTCGTATTCCGGCGATCGACACCGATGAGATGGCCAGGTGCGTGGCTTGCGGCGCGGCGCTTCCCTGGACCGTGGGCGACATCCTGGCAGGCACACGCCTGCCTGTAATAGCAGGCTCGCCGCGCACCGAAGAGGTGCTCCTGCGGGTGCAGGAATACGCTCACGACCTGAATGACGAGCTGATGATCCTGGTGAATGCGGAGCCGGGCGACGGCGAATACCAGCAGGCGGCGCGCCGCGCGGCCGAGCTGGTGCGGCTGCTGCAGGCCGTGGCGACGGAAGAGGCGAAGGAGTTGGGCAAAGCGGCGTAGATGGCGGCGCGAGTCAAACCCGTAGTGCCGCTGCTCGACTGGCAGCGGACTTGGATCGAGGATGAGTCGCGATTCAAGATCATCGCCGCGACTACGCAGGGCGGTAAGTCGTTTGCGACGTCGCTTGACTGGTCGCTGGCGCGGATGAAAAAGGAATCGGCGCCACTGGGGATCATGCTGAGCGCGAGCGAGCGCCAGTCGGGCGAGCTGATGGAAAAGGTCCGGATGCACACCGAGGCGTGGGGCGTGGCGATCGACTCAAAAATGGAGAGCTTCGAAGGCGTGGAAGTCATGCAGCACGTCGCGCGGTTTCCGAACGGGAAGCGGCTGATCGCGCTGCCGGCGAATCCGGCGACGGCGCGCGGCTACTCGGGCGATGTCTTCCTGGACGAGTTCGCGCTGCACAAGGATGCGCGGGCGATCTGGGCGGCGCTGTTCGGCCGTATCACGCGCGGCTTCCGCCTGGCGGTGGCATCCACGATCCACGGGACGCAGAACAAGTTCTTCGAGCTGCTGAAGCTGGTGGGGCTGCACACGGGCGTCCGGCCGGGGAAGCAGCCAGTGCGGGCGAACGGCTGGAGCGGGCACTGGGTCGACATCTACATGTGCCGGGAGCAGGGGCTGAAGGTGGATATCGAAACCCTGCGCGCGGCGCTGGCGGATGAAGACGTTTTCCAGGAAGAGTACTGCAATGTGCCGATCGATTCCGCGCTGGACTTTATCCCGCTCAATCTGGTGATGGCATGCGAAAGCGAAGAGGCGGTGAGTGGATTCGATTTCAAGCCCAGAGCGGGGCTGTTTGCCGGCTGGGATATCGCGCGCAAGCGGGATCTGAGCGTGATCTGGATTCTGGAGCAGCGCGGGAATGTGCTGGTGACGGTGGGCGTGGTGAAGATGCCGCGGACGCGATTCGCGGAGCAGCGCGAGATGGGCGAGCGGATCGCGGCGTGCGTGGAGCGGATGGCGATCGACACGACGGGGATCGGCGCGCAGCTCGGCGAAGAGCTGGCGGATAAATTCCCGGAGAAGATCGAGCAGGTGAATTTTGCGGGGACGTTCGAGTCGGGGAAAGACGATCGCGGCAAGCCGGTGAACGTGCGCATCAAAGAGCACCTGGCGGTTTCGATGAAGACGGCGATGGAGAACCAGGCCGTGTTGCTGCCGGACGACGAAAACGCCGTCGCGACGCGCCGGGCGTTCCAGAGCGTGAAGCGGATCGTGACACCCACGGGCATGCGGTTCGACAGCGCGCGTACGGATGCGGGGCACGCGGATGAGTTCTGGGCGGTAGCGCTAGCGCGCGCGGCTTCGGAGAGCGGGGCGAGTTACGTGCCGGCGGCGAGCGTGGGTCTGGTCGGGAAGCCGGTGATGGCTGGGGCATTCGGGAGGGTATTTTGAAGCGGGTGGTGGGTGTTGGGGCTTGGGTGATGGCTTGGCTCACCTACATTGCGGTTTGGTCGATCGCGGGGAAAGTGCTGGTTCACGCGGGGTGGCTGAAGTGGTGAATCAGTACCTGGTCTACTCACAGTCGCGCGGCGAGCTGCAGGCGGGCGGCGTGGCTGGATGGTTCAGCCGCGGATACAGCGGGCACGGCGCGGGGATGAATAACCCCAAGGCGCAGGCGCTCTCCGATGTGGGGCCGATTCCGCAGGGATGGTACACCATCGACGCGCCGATCGATCCGCCGTCGCACCTGGGGCCTTGTGCGATGCCTCTGATTCCGGACGCGATGAATGAGATGTTCGGGCGCAGCGGATTTTACATCCACGGCGACAACGCAGAGATGAACCACTCGGCGAGCGATGGGTGCATCATTCTGCCGCGGCCGGCGCGGGAGATGATCGCGGCGCGGGGGCCCGGGTTGCGGCTGCCGGTGACGAAGTAATGGCGCAGATCGAGACATTAGGCGGGCTGGGCGGGCTGCCGGAGCTGAGCGGAGCGAGCGCGCAGCTTGGCGGCGTCGGGACTCCGGCGCCGGCGGTGAACGGCGAGCTGGGCGCGACCGGCACGCCGATCTTCTCGGGCTTCCTGCGGGAATTAGGAGAATATAACCCTAATTTCTCGGCTGGTCCGTTTTCGGCTTTTTTGCTGTACGAGCAGATGCGGCGATCGGACGGCCAGGTGGCGGCGGTGCTGGATGCGTGCAAGCTGCCGATCCTGGGGGCGGAATGGACGATTGTGCCTCCGGAGGATGCGACGGACGCGGAGAAAGAGGCGGCCGAGTTTATCGAAGAGCAGCTCTTCGTGCGCTGCCGGTTTAAGCAGGCGCTGCGCAACGCGATGCTGATGCTGGATTTTGGCTGCGCGGTGCATGAAGACGTGTACGTGATGGATGGCGGCAAGGTCTGCCTGGCGGAGATGGCGCCGCGGCTGCCGCTGACGTTTTATCGCTGGATCACGGATGCCGAGTCGGACAAGCTGCAGGGTCTGGATCAGCTCGGGTACCGCGGCGGGAATTACGTCCACTGCACAATCCCGCTGAATAAGATGGCGCTGTTCACCTTCCAGATGGAAGGGCGCAACTACGCGGGCCGGGCGCTTACGCGCGCGATGTATCAGCACTGGTACATGAAGCAGGCGCTGTACACGATCGATGCGATCGCACTGGAGCGCAATGGGCTGGGCGTGCCGGTAGTGACGATGGGCGAGAAAGCCAAATTGGAAGACAAAAATGCGGCGCTGGCCTGGGTGACGTCGCTGGTGGCGCATGAAAAAGCAGGGATGGTGCTGCCTCCGGGATGGACCTTCAAGCTGGAGGGGATCACTGGCCAGGTGCGCGACTGCGAGAAGTCCATAACGCACCACAACATGATGATCGCGATGGTGGCGCTGGCGCAGTTTATCGTGATGGGGCAGTCGGGACGGTCGAGCGGGAATCGATCGCTCGGCGAGACCATGTCCGATTTCTTCTTTCTGGGGCAGCAGGCGACGGCGGACTACATCGGCGAGGTCTGGTCGAACACTACGATCAAGCGGCTGATGGAGTTTAATTTCGGGCCGGGTGTGCGGCCGCCGACGCTGGAGCCGCAGGATCTACTGGCTTCAAAGATCGAGACGCTGGGGACGGTGCTGGCGGGTCTGGCGGGCAAGCAGGCGCTGATCACGCCGGACGCGGATCTGGAGGCGTGGCTGAGAAAGAAGCTGGGAGCGCCGGAGGCTTTGCCGGACGTGGGCGGCGACGATCCGGAGGATGCGGGCGCGACGCAACAACAACAGAACACTCAACAGCGGCCGCAAAAGTACCAGCCAGTCGGCCCAGGCGAGCAGTTCGGGCGCGGCAAGCCGGTGCAGGAAGCCGGCGCCGCGCCCGCGGGGGGCAGGAAGGTGGCGGGGAGCGCGGTCGCGCGGCGAGCGCCGAAGACGGCGCGGCAGGCGCAAGCGGAGCAGCACCTGGCGCTCGATGAAATCGTTTCAGGTTTGGACAAGGGGCGAGACGACGCAGCAGCGGCCTTGCGGGCGGCGCGGCCGAGGGTACAGGCCGAAGTCGTACATAAGCTGGTGGACTCGAATGCGGCGAGCGCACATCGAGTCACGGTCGCGCCGGATGAGAAGCTGCGGGCGGAGATGCGCAAGGTTCTAGGGGGCGTGCACGAATTCGGGCGCGGGCAGGTGGAGCGGGAACGCGCGCGGCAGTTATCGGGCAAGCCGCCGGGGGACGCCGCAACGGTGCGTATGTCGGACCGGAGCGGCGATCCTCTCGGTTTGTATGCGGACGGGGTGGTGAGCGAGTTCACAAACAACGTCCAGCAGCGGGCCACAAATGTCGCGCTCGACTACTTGAAGAAGCCGGGCGACATGACCAAGGGCGAGATCATCCAGGCGATCGGCGATGATCTGGACGACCAGAGCGACGGCTGGATCGACAACCTGGCGAGCGAGGGCTCGAACGAAGCATTTGCGCAGGGGCGCGAGGCCGGCTACCAGCAGTACAAGGATGAGATCGCTTCGGTGGTTTATTCCGCGCTGCTGGATATCAACACCTGCGGCCAGTGCGCGGATGCGGACGGGCAAGAGGGCGACACGCCGGGCGATATTCCCGACGTGCCGAATCCGGATTGCGATGGCGGAGACAAGTGCCGGTGCGTGCATGTGTACGTGTTCGGCGACGAAGGAAAGGCGGCAGCGTGAGCGACGAAACGCAAGAGACAACTGAGAAGGTGAGCGCGGCGGAAGCGAAGATCCGGGCGCGGATCGCGGAGGCTGTGGCGGCCGAGCGCGAGCGCATCGCGCAGTTCGTGGAGAGCTGGACGCCGGGCGCGCGGAACTCGCTGCGCGGCGGCCATCCGGGAGTGCCGCGGGCGATTGCGGGTGACATCCGGAGGACGGCGTGACGGTTCCGACGACGGTACGGGCCTCATTCACGCGGCCGGCGAATGCGACGCAGTACACGGCTGGCAATGTGGTCTCGACGCTGGCCGGCGCGCTGTTGCAGTTCCAGCTCATGGCGGGGAACGGGCAGATTATGACGGCGCGGCTGGTGGACGGCGCGAATCAGGCGACGCCCGGCAGCTTCGAGCTGTATTTGTTTTCGGCGGCGCCGGCGGTGCGCGCGGACAATGCGGCGCTAGCGCTATCGGCCGCGGAGGCGGCGACGCTGATCGGGGTGATTCCGTTTGTCGACACCCCGTATGCAACGAACGGGGGCGCGGGGGCGGCCGGGAATCTGACCTTTTGCGAACTGAGTAACCTGCCGTTCTCGATCGGGCCGGCGGGCGGCTTTGTGATCTATGGGCTGCTGGTGGTGCGCAACGCGTACACGCCGGTGAGTGCGGAGACGTTTGCCGTGCAGTTGGGGGTGATATGAAGCGGTGGCTGGCGTCTGGCGCCTGGTGGCTGGCTCTGGCGGGGACGGCGATCGCGCAGATCGCGCCCAGCGGGCGGATGGCGGTGACGAGCACGAACCTGGACAATGGCAGTCTGGCGGCCTGGCTGGCGTCACTGGCAGTGGGCAGCGGGGCGAATACGGCGACGCTCGATAGTCTCACCGGTTTGACCAGCTCGCGCGACATCGAGTTTCCGGACGCCTCGGTGGTGTTGTTGGGGCAGACGTCATGGGTCGCGACCATCACGAGCGGATCGACGCAGAATACGCTCACGGCCAATATTCCGGGTCCGTTTCCAACGACGCCGATCGGCGCGGCCGGCTACGTCGTGGGGTTCTTTCCCGTGGCGAGCTACAACAGCGGCGCGGTGACTCTGGCACTGAGCGTGGCGACGCCCAGCGGGACGCAGAACCTGAGTGCGATGCCGGTGACGAAGTGCGGTACGGCGGCGCTGGTTGCGGGGGACATCCTGGCGAATGTGTTCGCGTGGGGAGTGATCGACGGATCCGGCAACCTGGAGATCCAGGATCCGCAGGCGGCGGGATGTCCTGCTCCACTGGCGCTCAATGGCGCGGGTTCCACGATACTCAGCGCGGCTTCCTCGGGCATCACTTCGACGACGTTCACCGGGATGGGCCTGACGATGCCGACCGTGCCGGCCGGGACGATGCTGCGCGGGACGTGCGATATCGCCTGGCGGGCGAGCAGCACTTCGTACACGGTGACCTTTGGCGTGGTGGCCAGCTCGGCGCCCACTTTCCTGGACGTCATCGCTACCATGTACGGGACTTCCTACGTGGCGCCCACGATCACCACGATCACGGGTACGACGGCGACGGCGGTGCTGGGTGCGATCACGCCGGCGGCGACGAACACGCTGTACTGGGTACACCTGGTGCTGGAGATCAAATCCACGTCGGCGCAGATTGCGGTGTCGCCGCAGGTGGAAGTATCGAGCGCGAGCGAGACGGTGACGATCGGCGCCGGATCGTCCTGTGGGTGGCTGCCGTGAAGAAGTTCCTGGTGCTTGCTGTTGCGCCGCTGGCTCTGCTGGCGCAGATGATCGCGACGCGCGGGACGGTGCGCACGTCCGGGTCTTTCAACACGCCGAGCCAGGCCAGCTTCCACGTCATTACGCCGGCGGTGACGAGCTTCAATGTGGCGTACGTCTCCGGCATGGCCTGCATCAGTAACTCGGGCACCGTCGTCGGAACGCCGTCCGGATCGCCGCCTACGTGCAGCAGCGGCTATCTGTCGATGGGTTACCAGGGCGGCGATCTCGTGAACGGCGTCGCGGTGTGGCCGCCGTGGGAAGTGGCCGGGGATGCGCCGGTGAACAATGCGTACCTGCTGATGTACGCGGGCGGGACGACGGGTGCAGCGTTCCAGACGCCCGGCAACTGGCTGCTGAAAAACCTGAATGCCGACGTCTCCGGATGCCCATCGTCCAGCCAGTCATGCCCGTGGGGATTCAATGCCGGCGTGCTGGTGGGTCAGAACTACTATCTAGTTCCGGGCGCGACCTGCGCACCTTATTGCGAATTCACGATGGTGTCCACGGCGGGATCGGGTACGCCATCGACCTGGACTTACAGTTATCAGCCGCAAAGCGTGACGAGCTACAGCGGCGGCGTGACAGGCTTCTACGATGCGGGTCATGGATACGTCTGTTTCGTTCCGGCGCTTTACGGCGGGCACGTTTATTATGTTTGCCACAACGCGGCTCTGGATTCGACAGGGCTGAGCGCGTCGGGCTGGTTCTCGCAGGATCTGACGGCGTGCAGCGGTTATCCGGGGACGGCGAACTACAACGGCTCGGCCTATGATGGCAACCGGTTTGTGTACACGGACCCGGCCACGGGGACGCCGTCGTCGACGATCCTGGGCATCATCGACACGTCCGCCAGCTTCGGCTGCGGGCAGTGGGCAACGTTCGATTTGTCGAAGCTGGGGACGTCCGGGTATCCGCGGGTGACCGGCGGCGGCAACCCGGCGCAACTGGCGGGCGCGGACGGGCTCGTGGTGGGCCTGCAGGGCAGCACGGCGTCGGGGGCGGCTTGGCTGTATGTGGGAGGCTGGGCGCCGTACAAGGTAGGCACCACAGGCACGCTGGTGATGTCATCGACGATCGCGCGTGTGCAGGTGGGTACGTACAGCGGCGGGATGTTTTATGGCCAGGGCGCGGCGGGCGGCCCGCCGTCGATCAGCAGCTCGGGCGCGACGTGGGAGGTGTACGACGTAGGGGCGGCGGCGCAGAGCAACCCGGCATTTACCGCGGCCGGCTTCAATACTTCTCCGGGCGCGTACTACGCGTCGGGCACGCGGCAAGGACAGCGGATGGTGGCGGCGTGGCAGCTCGGCTGGTTCAATCCGGCGACGCACATGGTGATCTTGAATGCGTCGGACGGGAAGTACGAGCTGGAGTTAGATCCGACGAAGCACCTGTGGGACCCGACCGGATGGTATCTAGCCGGCGTGACGGATGCTTCGCTGGTGGCTAACGAGTACGGCGGTCCGGCCGTGCTGGGCGGCTGGGGCGGTACGACGATCTATCCGAGTACACCCACAGCCAACAATCTGCTGCAGGTGGGCGGACTATGATGCGGCTCGCTCTGCTCGCGGTTCTTGGGTGCTGGGTGCTGGGTGCTCAGACTACGCTTCAGGTGGTTACTGGCACCGCGGGGACTACGTGCACTTTGGTTCAGCAGCCGGGGTCGACGATTCTGGCCACGTTGACTTGCATTTCGAGCGATGGGCGCGCCGGGGTTCCGATGAAGATCGAGTCAGCCAGCTCGGCTGTAACGAAAGTGGCGCTGGGGGTTAATGAGGTGATGTGCCTCATCGGGGTGAATCCGACGATGGGGACGTTCGATTTTGGCATCGGGATCGCGCCGGCGAATGGCATGGTTTGGAATTGCACGGGCGGTCCGGGATCGATCCTGGTGGGGACGGCGCAATGGTGAACCCGGTGATGCGCGGCGGCGACGTGCTGGTCTTTTCGTCGGGCGGATTTTTGAGCGGCTCGATCGAGGTTTGGACGCGGTCGATTCTCTCGCACTCGGCGATGGTGCTGGATTACGGGCTGCCGGTGGATGGCGCGCCGCAGAGCGAGATGCATCTGATCGAGTCGACCATCCTGAACGGGCGCAGCGGGCCGCAGATTAATCCGGTGGCCGCGCGCCTGGCGGGTTATGACGGGCGCGTGTGGCTGCTGCGCCTGGCGGAGCGCTTCCGGACGTTCATCGACTGGACGTCGCTGTGGGACTTCGCAGCCACGCGGCTGCACGATCATTACGCGGTGATCGAGCTGGCGGAGTATGTGCTGCGGAAGCTGCCACTGGTATCGTACGTCCCGCAGCTTTATAGGCCGATCCCGCACGAGGAAGTTTGTTCGGAACTGGTGGCGGAGCTGCTGCGCGCGGGCGGCCTGCCGGGACTGCATCCGCCGCTGATGCCGCCGCAGGCGATCGCGGAGCTGCGGATTTATGAGAGCTGCTCGCAGTTGCTGGGCGAGCCGCTGGAGATCGAGGGGTTCAACACCGTATGAATTATCAATATCTGGTTTTGCGCGACATCTCGACGGACACGCGGAAGCACATGCCGGACGAGGATTTCGCCGGTAAGGGGCGCAGCTTTCCGATCGAGAAGCCGGAGGACGTGGACGCGGCGGTCCATTCGATCGGCCGGGCCGGCGATGACAATTACGACGCACCGACGCTGAAGGCGAACATCAAGCGGATCGCGAAGCGCAAGGGTTTCGCGCTGCCGAAGGAATGGCAGGACGACGAGAAGGTGGCGGCCAGCGAGCAGGCGGACGCGTTCAAGGCCAGTGCGGAGGCTACCAAGGCCAGCGCGAAGGCTGCGAAGGAAGACACTGCGGAGATGCACACGGCCGCGGCGGCGGCGCATCGCGGGGCGGCGGATGCGCACCGGAAGCTGGGCGGCACGCTGATGGTGAAGCATCACGACGAGATGGCCGGCTATCACGACGGCAAGGCCGAGGCGCTGTGCGATGGCGGCGGCGGCGTGACGATGACGATGACCGAGCGCGGGCCGCGGTTTGCGGTGCTGATCGGGTCGCTGCGGGACGGCGCGAAGCGGATACCGATCGCGATCCTGGGGAGCTTCCAGAAGGGCGCGCAGAAATTCGCCATCACGCGCGCGACGCTGGCGGAGATCGTGCGGAATTTCCGCGCGCGCCAGGCGGACACGGTGATCGACTACGAGCACGCCAGTGAGTTTCCGGAGGCAGCGGCCGGAGGGCCGATACCGGCGAGCGGCTGGCTGAAGGCGATCGACGACGCGCCGGACGATCACGGAATTTTGTGGGGCAAAGCGGAATTTACGCCGCGCGCGAGCGAGCTGATCAAGAACCGGGAATACAAATACCTGAGCCCGGTGATCGACTACGACGCGCGCGACAAAGTTACAGGCAAGCCGCAGGGAGCGACGTTACTCAGCGTGGCGCTGACGAACCGGCCGTTCCTGGAGGCGATGCCAGCCATCGCGATGAGCGACTGGCGCAAGGGTTCTCGCGGCGACGCCGTGGGGAGAAAGGAAGTCATGAAGAAGGTGATTTTGGCGGACCGCGTCGCCGGGACAGTAAAACTGGTAGCCGACGACGGGACCGAGAGCGTGGTGGCCTGCGAAGGCATGCCAAAAGTTATCACGCTGTCGGACGTGAAGCGCGGCCAGGATGGCAGATACGATTTTGCCGGACTGCCGCAGGAAGGGGAGACGCTGGTGGCGTCGGACGTGGTGCGGGCGATGACCGTGGACCGCGAAGTCGAGGCTGCGGTGCAGGCGGGTAAGGTGACGCCGGCGCAGCGGCCACACTTCGAGAAGTTGGCGCTGAGCGACCTGGCCGGCTTCCGGGAAATCGTGAAGTCGATGCCGGTGCAAGTAAACTTGCGCGAAACCGGCGTGGGCGGCACAGGCGCGGAGCTGGACGAATTCGGACAGGCGAAGCGAGCGGTGGACGAGGCGATCGGGAAGCTGCGGGCGACCGATAAAACGCTGAGCTACGGACAAGCCTGGAAGATGATCGATCCGGCGCTGGTGCGGCGGTACAACGAGTCCGCCAAGAAGAGGGGGGCAGCGTAGATGCAGACTCAGATTTACGACAAAACTTATACGGCGGACGCGACGCTGGCGGGTTCGACCGGACCGGCGGCCAGCTCGTCGAACCAGTATCTGGCCGTGGTGCAGGGCGCGGAAGATGGCGGCGTGACGCTGCCGGGCGCGGCGAACGCGGCGCACTTCCTGGGCATCACCCAGACTTCGCAGACGGCCACGGGCGGCGCGATCTCGGTGCGCAAGCACGGTGTGAGCCTGGCCTGGTCGGGCGGCGCGATCGCGGCCGGCAACCACGTCGGGATTTACTCGGCGAACGGCGACGTGGTGGACGTCGAAGCATCGATCGACGCGGCGCCGGGAACAGCCAAGGTATGGCAAGTGATCGGCATCGCCGAGACGTCAACCACGGCGGCCGGGCAGTTGGTTGAGGTGTTCATCTGCCCGTTCGTAGTCAACGTGGCGGTCAGCTAAGGGGAGGCGACGACGAACAACATGGCAAACCTAAACCTTGGAAACGGCAGAGTGGCGCTGAGCGATGTGGGAAGCAATTTCGACATCTCGGCGCTGCACATCAACCAGGCGCTGACGACGATGAGCGTGGGCTACGAGAACGCGGAATTCGTCGCGGAGCAGGTGGCGCCCATCGTACCTACCGACAAGCTGTCGGATGAGTACTGGCAGTTCGGCTTCGAGAAGTTCAACGTGGTGAACGACGCTTATCAGCCGGGCACGTCACTGGGCGAAATCGGGTGGAGCGCGACGGCGTCCACCTTCAATTGCAAAGGGCACGGTGTGCGCGGCTGGTATCCGTCCGTAGCGCCGAGCGCGGCTGACGCGGTGATCGACCTGGACGTGGAGACGACCGAGGATGCCAGCCAGGCGGTGCTGCTCGTTCAGGAGATAAATCTGCTTAACGCCCTGCTGGGCAGCGGTATGCAGGTAACGGACGTATCGACCTCGCCGAATGTCGGCAACTTACAGTACAGCCAATTCGACAACAACGACTTCGACCCTGTTACGTTCCTGGATAATTTGAAGGAAGTTATCGCTCGATCAATCGGCAAGAAGCCAAACTCTCTGTTGCTAGGAAGAGAGGCATTTCGCGGCCTGCGCAATAACATCAACGTGACGAAGCGCGTGTCGACGGGCACGGTTGCGTTGGAAGTGGCGCCGAATAAAATTCCGAGCATCGGGAACCTCTCAGAATTGCTGGAGATCCCGAATATCATCGTGGCAGAGGCAATGTACAACACGGCGCTGCCGGGCGCGACGCCGAGCCTGAGCTACATCTGGAGCAACTACGCGATGCTGTTCTACAAAGAACCGCAGCCGGGGCGGCGGAAAGTTTCGCTGGCGTACACGTTCCGGTGGAACGCAGGATCGGCCGGGCAGTTCGTTCAGAAGTGGTATGACCAGGACAAAAAGCGGCAGTGCATCGATGTGCAGAAATTCTATGCGCAGCAGATGATTGCCACGGGTGCCGGGATCATGCTGAAGAACACGACGCAGAGCTAGGGCGAGGGCTTCGATGACGAGACAGATTAATGCGATTGTGAGTGTCGGGCTGCTGGCTTTGCTGGCAGCTCTTCTGCCTGCCTGTCTTAGCGGGCAGACGTTCACGTTCACGCCGGGGACGGCGAGCGGCAACATTACGGCAACCAATTCGAGTTGCACCAGCACAGCTTGTGTGCAGATCTCGGTGAGTGCGGAGACCAGCGCGGTGGCGTGGCAGATCTCCGGAACCTTTTCGGCGACGATCACTTTCGAGGCGACGGTGGATGGATCGCACTGGGTATCCTGGGCGGTGATCGCGGATGGATCGAGCACTACGCAGCGATCGTACGCGACGACGCAGACGGCGGCGGGCATCTACCAGATGAACGTGGCTGGATTCTACGCGGTGCGGGCGCGGTGTTCGGCCTACACGTCCGGGACGGCCGCGGTGTTTGCGCGGCGCGGTACCGGGCCGGCGATGCCGTAGGGGCCAGTCTTATGCCTCCCATACTTACGTCGATCTCGCCAGCATCGGGCGCGCCAGGGACGGTGATCACCTTAACCGGCTCGGGGTTCGTGGCCGGATCGCAGGTGGGCTGTCCGGCGCTGGTGGCCACTACGTATGTGAGTGCGACGGAACTGACGGCAACGATTCCGGCGGATCTGACCGGTCCGCCGGGATCGCTGGCCGTGAGCGTGTATGTGGAGAATCCGGACTCGACCATCAGCGGCATCGTGATCTTCCAGGCGCTGATGCCGTATCCGGAGACGCAGGCGCCGCCGGACAATTCGCAGAGCTGGACGACGATCGACGTGGTGTGCGGGGAGCTGCCAAACTTCAAGCGCGGCGGCAAGATTCCGGACTCGCAGATTCTGACTTGGATGCGCAGCTACTGCACCAAGATCATGGCGGTGTTTGTGCGGCGCGGGTTGAGTTTGAATCCGGCCGATTGGCAGCCGGCGAACTCGAATCCGGACCCGAGCGGGACTCCGGCGACGACGGGTCTGACGCCGCAAGGCTGGCTGGAGATGGTAAACCGCTACGGCGCGGCGGCGCGCCTGGCGCGGGCAGTGGGCGGCGAGTTTACGTCGGGTAAGTGGAACTTAGCCGAGTCACTGGCGGAAGACTACACCAAGGAAATGGAAGCGCTGGAAGCGGGTGAGATGGATAAGCTATTCAACCCGCAGGCGACGACGCTCGACACCACGCCGCAGTTTGTGTCGGGCGATATGACGGATGGGCAGGGCGACGCAACGAACGCGTTTGCTCGCGAGAATGTGGACGGCGGTCCGCCTGTGCAGGGTAATCCAGCAGGGCCTCCGTCTGGCGGTGGACTGAGCGGCGGCGGGGCTGGTGCGCCTCCGTTCATAGCTTGAGGGGAGAATGAACATCATTACCGATATCGAAATCGCGCTGCAGTTGGCGCCGCAAGTGATCAGCTTGGTCCAGTCTTTGCAAAAGCTGCTCGGCGGCAATAAAGCATCCACGCAGACTGTGGCAATGGCCGCCGTGACTTCGCATCCGTCGATCACCGAAGGGACGAAGGCGGTGCTGACGAGCGTAGTCGACAACGCGCTCAAAGTGAGCTAAGGAGGACGATTTGCTGACGTTTGTCAAAGTCGATTTCATTAAGGCGTTGCTGGGCAAGGTGAGCAACGACAACAAGACTACGATCCTGGGCGTGCTGGCGGGCGCGCTGCTGGTGGCGCAGGTGAACTGGACGCTGCTATTGAAGGGCGACTCGACACAGATCGGGTACGCGGCAGGGGCGCTGGTGACGGCGCTGCTCGGCTACTACACCAATAAGCCGGAGGGGAAGAAACTCGCTTCGCTCGCGGTTGTGGGTCTTGGGCTGTGGATGCTGGGCGGCGGCGTAGCGGCCGCGCAGGTGACGCCGCCCCAGCCGATGTGCGCGACGGGGCCTTGCGCGCAGTATCCGATTTCGGATTTGTACATGACGGCGGTCTATCCGGATCGCGCGACTTACCTGAAAGAGACCGGGCAGCAGGCGCCGCCGTTCAACGCAGCGCTGCCGATCAAAGAGTGGGTCGGGTCGGGGCTCGTGAACGTATTCGACGCGCAGTCGCCGTCGACGGGCTATGTGGTGCAGATCAACGTGCCGTCATCAGCGAACGCGGTGAACCTGCCGGGTGTGTACACTTATCCGCCGACAGCTCCGCTGCAGCCGACTGTGGCACAGGAAGTGTCGCCGTACGGGGTACTGGGGACGGTGAATCCGAACACGTTGTGCATGCAGGCGGACGCGCAAAGCCTGGCGGCCGCGCTGACGCCGTTATACGGCAAGACAGTGACTGTGGTGGACGACTCGCCCACTGGATATGTGGGCATCAACTACGGTACGGAGACGCGCCGCCAGTGGGGCCTGGTGGCGGGCACTACGGTAGTGGCGGCGTACGCGGAGTCGCTGCTGATCGCGGAGAACACGCCATACCAGGGCGAGCCTGGGCACTGGACACTGCAGGGCAATACGGCGGCCTGGGTACAGGATCAGCCGGTAACGACTCCGCCGGCGAATGCGGTGACGATTGCGCCGCCGATGCGGGCGCTGGTGCCGGGCGAACAGATCGAGCAGGTAGTGGTGACAGTTCCTCCGCCGGTGTGGTACGTGGTGCGGACGGACCTGACGCCGGCGCCGCCGGCGCCTCCGCCGTGTACGCCGGCCGCGGCGATGCTGCATGGTCCCACGTTTCCTCCGGATCCGTGGGACGGCCGAGTGGGCGGATTCTGATGTTTGTCGCGGCGGTGTTCATTCTGATGCAAGCGGCTGTGACAGGGCCACAGGTGAATACTGCCGCGCCGATCAACTGGGCGCGGCTGGTGTTGGAGCAGCAGCTCGGCGATGCGGGCATGGAGCGAGCGCGCGAGCGGGATGCGGCCTGGGAGCGCAAGGAACTGGCGGATCGTTGGGGAGCGTTCGCGGCGGCCATGAACGCTTGCGGCGAGAAGCTGGAGGCGGGGATTGCGGACCGCAAGAAGTGCGCGGCAGCGGTGAAGGCATTCGACCGGCTGACGCGGGACGAAGGATGGCCGAAGGGAGGGAAAAAGTGAAGTGTAGAATCGAAGCCCTGAGTCGCGCGATTCGGGAGAAAGCAGAGGAGCTGGGGCTGGAGTTTGTGAGCGGTCCTGGCGTGACGCCGGAGGCTCCGCGGGCAAGCCTGGGCACAACCAATGGCCAGGCGCGCGGTGTGTATCTGTTCAGCGTGCGGGAGAAACGGTAAAGGCGTGTTTCGTTTTCGGTTGGAGATCGCCGGCCAGGTGCAGATGGACCGCGGGATTGCGCGGTTCGCGGACGGGATCAGCGACTATCGTCCCATCTGGCCGGTGATCGAAGACGATTTCTACGCGCAGGAAAAGGATCAGTTCAAATCGGAGGGCGCGGAAGGCGGCGCGGGATGGAAGGAACTCTCGCCGGCATATGCGGAGTGGAAGGAAGCGCATTTTCCAGGCAAGCCGATTTTGCAGCGGAAGGGTGACCTGTATAACTCACTGACGAGCGGGAGCGATCCGAACGCGGTGAAGATCGAGGCGCGCAAGACACTGACGCTGGGGTCGCGGGTGAGTTACGCGATCTATCATCAGCGGGGAACGAGTAAGATGCCGGCGCGGCCGGAGATCCAGTTACCGGAGGCTTTCAAGCGGATGGCGATGCATCACATGCAGACGTACCTGGTGCAGATGGCCAGCCGTATGGGTTTCCGATCGGGGATGGGGCCGCTCGAAGCGGCGCGGCGCGGGCCGGGCGGATGGGGGCGGCTGTAGATGCCGGCTCTATTCATCGCGCCGATCATCGCGGGTGTGCAGGCCATCCTGGCGAAGTATATGCCGGGGCTGCTGGCGGGGTCGGGCTTCGTGCCATTCACAGGGTACGCGAAGACGTTTGTGGGGCAGACGGTGAATCCCCCGGAGTGCTGGGTGATGCCGGTGCGCACGCCGATCGACGATGAAGGCAACACGTACAAAGAGACGCACCTGGTCACTATCAAATTTTCAATTACGGGTTCGGAACCGGACGATCTGGACGATGCGGCGATGGCTTATTGCGCGGCGATCCACAACGCGATCGAGGCGGCGCAGCCGGCGGACTGGGGAGCGGTGATCCCGCTGCACGCGCATGTGTTCGAGCACGATTACGGTCCGGTGTATCAGCGGGACGGAGTGACGGCCAAGTTTCCGGAAGTCCACTTAGAAGTGGAAGTGCAAGAGGTGATCGATTGAAAAGCGCGCGGAAGTACAAGGTGATCCTGCCGTTCGAAGTGGACGGGCGGGAATTCAAGTACGGGGAGATCGCGGAATTCGACATAGACACGGCGGCGGTGTATGCGACGTCACTGATCGCGGTGGAGGAGGGGAAGTAAGATGGCGGGCGTACTGAAGAACTATGACTTAACGCAGATCGTGCAGGGGCCTTGTGACCTGTGGCTGATTCCGAATGCGTATGCGCCGAGCGATTCCGCTCTGCGGCTGACGCTGGCGAGCGATCTTTCGCCGGATGCGACGGCGCAGCCGGGCTGCATTCATTTGGGCAGCGTGGCGAGCGCGGTGACGACGGGGCTGAAGCCGAAGGTGGCGAACATCGTGCTCGACCAGTACGACGCGCCGGTGGACGGCTACACGGAGATGCTGACGGCGACGATCGAGGCGGAGATGGCGCAGACGACGTCCGAGCTGCTGGGTATCTTCCTGGGCGTGGGGACTTACTCGCAGGTGGCGTCGACCAGCGACCAGATCACCTTCGGCGGCAACCTGGTGGTACCGACTTACTGCATCGCGGCGATCTCGCCGGCTAAGGAGAATCCGCTGGAAGCATGGGTCTCGATGCTCTACCAGTGCGTCTCGACGGGCGGCTTCGAAGTGACGATGGGACGCAAGAAGCCGAGTTACTACAAGGTACAGTTCCAGGGGATCGAGTCACTGACGCGCACGCCAGGCCAGGCGATGGGGATCATCTACAAGACGCTGGCGAACGCCAGCGGCGGCACGGCCACGGCGCGGAACTATAACGCGTCGCAGATCTGGCAGTCGCAGGCGGACTTGTGGCTGATCTCGCCGGCGCCCACGGACACGGCTGAGGTGGTGACCCTGGACGCGACTTCTCTGACGCCATCGTCGAGCGTGCATGCGAACTCGATCGATTTCGGTTTGGCGACGGGGCCGCTGGTGATGAGCGTGAAGCCGAAGCTGAGCTGGTTTGCGGCGGACCAGTTCGATTCGCCGGTGGGGGCGTTTGTGGAGTCGCTCGAGGCCACCATCGAGGCGGAGCTGGAGCAGGCGGGGGCGCAGAATCTGGCGAGCGCGTTAGGTCTGGGCAATTACAACTTAAGCGCGGGCAACTACTCGGAGCTGACCTTCGGCGGGACGAATCAGCCGGCGGAGATTTGCGTGGCGGGGATCGGTGTGAATCGTTCGGACGCGACCAAGGCCAGCGTGGTGGGGCTGTACAAGACGCTGGCGGACGGCGGCGTGACGCTGACGATGTCGCGCAAAAAGACGAACACGTACAAGGTGAAGTTTACGGGCCTGGCGGATCTGACGCGGACGGTGGGACGGCAGATTGGGTTCTTCTTCGAGATGACGGGCACGCCTGGAGCGTACTAAATGAACGCTAACGATTGGGTGAAGGCGGGGCAGGCAGCGGCGGACGCGGATGCCGTGGATCTGGCGCTGCCATCGGGGATGGTGATCAAGGCGCGGCGCCCGGACCCGATGCAGCTTGCGGTGTGGGGTGTACTGCCGTTCGGCCTGGCGGCCACGGCTTCGGCGTCGACGGGGAACGGGTCCGGATCTCTTACGGTGAGTGAGGCGGCGACTTTGATGCGCACGGTGCTGGAGTACTGCTGCGTGTCGCCGCGGATCTCGCTGACGCCGGCCGGGGCTGACGAAATTCATCCGGCTAAGATTCCGAACCCGGACCTGATGTTCATCGTGGGCTGGGCCTTGCGGCGTCCGGAGCGTGCGCCGCTCGAATCCTTTCGTGGCGACGGACGAGATGCTAGCGGTAGCGCTAGTGGCGGAGCGGTTCGGGCAGAGGCCGAGTGATCTGATGGGGGTCCGGGACCGGGTGCTGGCGCTCGACTTCGATGCCGCGGCACTGGTAGTGCTGCGGGACGCCGAAGAGGATGCCGCGCGGCGCTCGCGATCCACTCTCGAATAACAAAAACACATGCCTATCGATTCTGTAGCCAACCTGCTGTTCAATATCGGCGCCAACAGCGACGATGCGGAAGAGAACATCCAGCGGTTTCGTGCGTTGATGGGCACGGACCTGGACGCGATGGGCGAGCAGTTCTCGGACTGGGCCGATGAAGTGTTCGGGCATCTGGATTCGATGAAGGGCGCGCTGATCGGGGTGACTGCGGGAGTGGGCGCGCTGAGCGCGGCGGTGGCGGCGTTCGGGGTGGAGGCGGCGGACAAATTCAGCGAGACGGCGATCGCCATCGATGACGCCAGCCGAAAGACGGGCATCTCCGTGGCGGAGATGAGCAAGTTGCACTTTGCGGCGAGCGAAATCGGGGTGAGTTTCGACACGCTGTCGACGGGGTTAGTGCGGCTGTCGCGGGCGATGTTCTCAGCGGGTGAGGATTCGAAGGAGACGCGGGACGCTTTCTCCAGGCTGGGGATCACCGAAAAGGACTTGAACGCCGGGCGGCAGAACATGCTGCCGCTGCTCGAAAAGCTGGCGGACCGCTACACGCATTTGAAGGACGGCGCGGAGAAGGCGGCCATCTCGCAGGAGTTGTTTTCGCGCGGCGGCTCGGAGCTGATCCGGTTTCTGAATCTGGGCTCGGCGGGGATTAAGGAGTTATCGGAGCGCGCCACGGAGCTGGGCCTGGTGATGTCGGATCAGGACGTGCGGGCGGCGCGCGAGCTGAAGGCCGGCGTGGAAGCGATGCACGCGCAGATGGAAGCCTTCGAAAAGCTGGTCGCCGAGAAAGCTATGCCGGTGATGACGGGCTTCTACGCGACGATCATCGGGCTGGGCAAGGCGCTGCACACGCTGGCGGACGTGGGCCAGGTGGGAGGTTGGGCGGAGTTCGGCGCGAATCTGGCGGCGGGGTTTAGCGAGGCGCGCGAGGAGATGGCGCGCACGATGGAGCTGGCGACGAAGGCGGGCGGCAGCGATCATCTGCTGGGCGCGCCGGGGTCACAGAAGGCCGCGAAGGAGGCGGCCGAGAGCTTTAAGGAAATCTCGACGCAACTGGGCGAGATGAAGATCAAGCTGGCGGAGATGGAAGGTCCGGGCGCCAAGCTGAACGCGGACCTGGAGCAGATGCAACAGAAGGCGGACGACGCCGCCAAGAAGTTGGTGGGGCTGCTCGAAGCGGGGAAGATCACGGCGGCGACGTGGAAGGACCAGACGAACGCGCTGTATGCGCTGCACGCGGCCATCGACCAGTGGGGCGCGGCGATGAAGGATCAGATCGCCCAGAAGGACCTGGACGAGCTGCAGCGGTACCTGGACAAGATCAACACCGCGACGGAGAGCCTCGAAAGCAAGATCGCGGAGCAATCCACGGACAAAGGGTTCGCACACCAGGCGGCGATGTGGGACGCGCAGATGGACCAATTGCGCCGGCACATGGTCGAGGAAGGCACGTTCGTCGGGGAGAACGTGGACTTGTGGGTGAACCTGGTGAAGAGCGGTATGGACCGTATCGCGGCGGACCAGGACAGCGCGTACGCACACGAGATTGCGAAGCTGCAGGAACATCACGACCGGCTGATGGAGATGGAATTGACCCGCGAGCAGAAGCTGGCCGCGGACTATCAGAAGGACCTGCAGGAGTTCAGCCAGGCGGAAGAACAGAAGGCTCTGCTGGCGGCTTCGAACGATAAGGAACGGGCAGCGATCGAGCAACGATATGCCGCGATCCGATCGCAGATCGCGGCGGCTTACCAGAAGGACCTGCAGGCGCTGCTGAATTCGCAGGGATGGCAGGGTGTGTTCGGCAACCACTTCGCGCAGATGATCAAGCACAACGAGCAGTTGATGCGCGAGTGGGCGACGTCGACGAATCAGTCGACCATGATGGTGAAGGTCGCGCTTGAGTCCATGAAAGAGATGGGCGGCCAGGCGTTCGACAAGATGGCCGAGGGGATGGGCGGCGGGATCGCAAACGCGCTGGTATACGGCAAGTCGATCGGGCAGGCGATGCGCCAGGCAACGGCCGCGACGCTCGAATCGATCGCGGCGCAGTCGATGGTGCAGGCCATTTACTCGCTGGCGTTAGGCTTCAAGGACATCGCTGAGCAGGACTATCCGGGCGCGGCGGCCGCGTTCGAAGCGGCGGCATTGTTCGGCGCGGTTGGCGTGGGCGCTGGAGTGGCTGGGCGGGCCGTGGCGGGGCCGGGCGGCGCGGGCGGCTCTGGCGGGGGCGGCGGCGGCGCGCGCGGCTCTGGCGGGGCAATTGGCGGCTCTGGCGGGGGCGGCGGCGGGACGGGCAGCAGTCCGCAGTCGTCGGCGAGCGTGGGCGGGGTGAGCGTGCATGTGTACGGGCATGTGATTGGCGCTAGCGGTATCGAGCAGTTGTGCTCGATGATCAACGACGCCGTGCAAAACCGGGACGTGCGCATGGTGGCAACGCAGGTGCGCCAGACGACGCCGGCGACGTTCTGATATGGGGATCACGCCTTGCCAGATCGTCTACAACCCCGGCGGCGGGAATGTGACGCTAACTTTCCAGCGCGGGCCGCAGAACTTCCGCTGCCTTTACGACGGGCGGGTACACGACAATCTCTCGACGGGCGGCATCCGGGAGCGCATAGTCGAGTTTCTGGACATCCTGATCGCGTTCGAAATGCAGAATCACCTGATTTCGGATGCGACGGATTATGCGGCCTGGGGCGGCTTCATGACGTTTGCGCTGGGCGGCGGCCAGTTCACGTTTTGCGTGAACACGACAATCGGATCGGCGGCCACCTACGACTGCGTCAGCGACGACACGAAGTGGCAGCCGGTGCGGAACGGGCCGGGCAAGTATGCGGCGAGCTACCAGTTCCGGATGGTACCGGATACGACGTTTCCGAGCGGCGGTCCGGAGCAGGTAATGCAGCAATTCTACGGATTGTGAAGGTGAGACAGCATGGACGCGAGAACGGTTTTGATTCTGGGCCTGATCAGTGGCGGGTTGTGGGTTACGGAGAAGTCAGCGCACCTGGTGACGAAAGCGGCGCACCAGACGAAGGCCGCGGTGCACCACGTTCTGCACCGCGGGCATAAGAAGGCAGGCACAAAGTAGTGGAGCTGCTGAACAGTATGGTGCTGGATGCGGAGCGGGTGCTGATTGGCGCGACGGGGCTGATCCTGGGCGCGATCGTGTGCGCGGAGGTGGTGCTGCGGGCCTGGCGGCACTTTGTGCGGGCGATGCGGGAGACGGGCGAAGGCAAATGATCGAGGGGATCGCTTCGGATTGGGCGGCGGCGAATGCAAAGCTCGGCAAGATGCCGATCTATGTGTTTTCGATCCTGCCGAACAACTCCGTGGTGAGCCCGAACCCGCAGGTGTGGTACGCGACACACGACCTGGCGACGCAGGGCATCACAGGCACGCTGCCGGCTTACACGACGGGATTGAAGACGCCGGCGGGATCGACGCAAACGATCGATGTGGTGAACGGGACCTCGTCGATCGGCGAACTGCAGTGCGAGGTGCTCGATCCGACTGGCGCGGTGCTGACGTTCCTGGGAAACAACGTGCTCGAAGGCGCGACGTGCACGCTGCAGGTCGGGTATCCGGGGATCGCGTGGACCAGCTTTGTAACTCTGCACACTTACCAGATCTATAAGATTGTGCCGTCGAAGGACTACACCAGTTACTTGTTCATCTCGCGGGACTGGCAGGTGAACGCGAAGCTGATGGTGGTCTACAACCCGGTGAACGGGATGGAGATCTCGACGGACAATCCGTGGGTTGTCGAGGGGCCGGCACCGGAGATCATCCTGCAAATCTGGCTGTGGGCGCTGGGGCAGTCGCTTTCGACGGTGGATTACGCGGGGCTGTGGGCGTTGAACTCCGCGGCGGAGGGACTGTTTCCGGCGCGGCCATTCTGCTTTGTGATCACGGAGAGCTTCGAGGCGAAGCAGTGGCTGGAGACGGAGATCTACAAGCCGTGCGGGCTGTATCCGCTGGTGAACAACCTGGGACAGATCGGCGCGCAGCCGGCCAGGCCGCCGGCGGCGGGTCCCGCTCCGGGCTACACGTTCAATGAATCGAATGTGACGGTGCTGCCGGGATGGGATCGCCAGGCCATCATGAACGAAGTCGTGTACCAGGCGGACCAGGATAGCGGCGGCAGTTACGGCAGCTACCAGGTGTTCGTGCAGGGCAGCTCGGTGAGCGAGTTCGGATGCGCGGGGCAGTTGACGGTGAACAGCGCGGGGCTGCGGTCGTCGTACGGGGCGCAGTCGTTTTGCGAGGACATCGCAATGCGGCTGTTCAATCGCTTCGCGGGCGCGCCCGAGAATCTGAAGGGCGGCGCGCCGGTGCTCGACGTGGAAGCGTTTTTCATGACGCTGCCGGTGTGGGTTGGCGATTACGTGTATCTGACCTATCCGCTGATGCCGAATCCGATGCAGGGCGTGCTGGGCGTGTCGGACCGGATCTATGAAGTGATCGACCGGACGCCGGATTATGCCGCGGGGAAGATGCGGTACAAGCTGCTGGACACGGGGCTGACGGGTTCGCCGGCGGCGCCGGTGGTGGGGACGGCCGTGGTGGGCACGGCAGCGTTGTTTTAGGTGATGGGTGGTGGGTTATGGGTGATAGGGGCCGCGCTGAGGTGGCGAAAGTGACACAGGGAGACGCCGGGATTGCTTTAGCTGATCTGCTACCGCGGGTGGCCGTGTGGGCCGCCGCGACTTTTCGCGAAGAGACGGTGCAGAGCAAGCTAGAACACCTGCTCGAAGAGGTTCAGGAAATTCTCGCCGCGCCCGGTGATATCGAGGAGTATGCCGACGCGTTGATGCTGCTGTTTGATGCCGCGCGGCTCGCCGGTTTCGGGCTGGCGGAGCTTGTGTCGGCGATGGACGCGAAGTTTCAAGTTAATCAGCGGCGCGAGTGGCGAGGCTTCCGGCACGTCAAGGAGGCGCACGCGTGAGGGCACTGGACGTGTATCAGGGATCGGACGGCGAGGCGACGAAGGCTCTCTACGCCGATCTAGAGAAGTGCGGGCCGATCGGCGTGGTGGCGCTGAATCTGTTTCGCGCACAGAAGTGCTCGGCGCGGGCGAAGATGTATCGCGGGCATCGATTCAAAGATGCCGCGTACGAGCGCAAGAACTGGTCGATGGGGCTGCTGTGCGACGCGCTGATGGCGCACGCGGCCGAGTTGCGCATCCGCTGGGGATGGGAGATCGACCGCAGTGAGACGTTTGCGCCCTACGTGCTGTACGTCGAGCTGCCGCAGGGGCAGGTCAGCTTTCATGCGCGCGTGCGCGGCCGCGGTCCGGACTTCGCGGGGAAGTGGGACGGGGCGACGGGCGCGTCGTCGATCCGCATCGTGAGCTTTTGTGAGAGCGTGCTCGGGGGCGGCGTGCTCGCCTGGTGAAGCGATGAACCTGACCTTATCCCAGCAGCCGGCATTCAGCCAGGTGGCGCAGAGTGCGCTCAACACCGGGGCGGTGTTGACGGCCGCGATCATGCAGGCGCTGAACGAGAACGCCAAGTTCGCTGTGGCGCGATCCGAGGAGTTTTACGGCTTCTATGTGAATGGGCAGACGGTGGTGTTGCCGGTGTCGCCGCTGGACGGCTATACGTACGCGCGGAATGAGCTGAGCTACCTGTGCTGTCCGTACTGGACGGGCGCGATGCTCACGGCACTAGAGGGCGGCGTGGCCGATGCCGGGATCGATTCGGACGGCGGCACTATTCCCCCTTATCGCGGCTATGCGAGCGGGCCGGGCTGCCTGACGCGCGTGCAGATGACCGTGAATCAATCGACGGGCGTCGTAGGCAGCACTATGACTTACGGCCTCAACATACTCGGTGAACCTGTCGCGGCAAATGATGGTGTCGTACTCGTGATGACGATCGCGCGGAGGCTGCGATGAGCACGCTGCTGGGCCTGGCGGCGGTGCCGGCCGCGGTAGCGTTCACGGTCGGAACTCCGGAGACGACGCCGGCGCCGATGTATGTGACGATCGAGGCGTGGGACGCTCATGACGGGGTGTGGATCTCGCCGCCGATCGCGACGGTGACGCTGACGCCGGCCGCGGGGACGCCGTCGTCTTTGTTCTCGACCGGGACGCCCAGCGGCGATACGTTTGACGTGTCAGTGAGCGCGTCGGAGCTGAGCACGCTGCTGGCGACGCCGGGCACTTACGGCGCGACGGTGACGGTGACCTGCTCGCCGATGGCGGCGGGCGACGACGGCGCGCCTGCGGGTGGCTGGACGTTCACGACGCTGGAGATTCCGGTATCGCTAACGATCAACCCACAGGTGGCTTCGGCGGCCGCGCCGATGACTCTGGAGGCGGAGCCGGGCTTCACGGAGATGCTGGACGCGTGGCTGGCGACGGGCATGCCGCTGACGACGGCGGTGGTGAAGGCGCTGAACGCGGCGATCAAGTTTGCGGCCGTGCGCACGGAGGTGTTCTACGGCTACTACGCGATCGGGGAGACCGTGCCTGTGCCGACATCCTTGATCGACGGGTATAACTACTCGCGCGAGGAGCTGCGGTATGTCTGGTCGGTTTACTGGACCGCGAGTCCGGGGCCGGGATTTGTGGAGGGCAGCATCATCGCGCCGACGACAGGCGCCACGAGCGCGGCGGGGACGCTGCTGCAATTCGGCTATTACGTGGACCAGAACACGGGCGACATTTCGGGCAAGACGAGTTACTACACGCCGGGCAAGAGCCAGTCGGATACGACGGATGGGATTCTGATGGTCCACACGATCGCGAAGAGGCTGAGGACATGAAGAAGCGGGTGGTGGGTGTTGGGTGCTGGGTGATGGGGGTGCTGCAGGCTTGACTGATCTACCGATCGAGGCTGCCCAACAGGCGAAGTGGGATCTGGGCCGGATAAAGTATGGTCCGGTGTTTGTCGGCAACCCGATTGAGCAGCTCGATGATGAACTGATCGACGCGCTGAACTATTGCGAAGAGGCCGCGCGGCGCGGGTATGCGATCGCGGAGATCGCCGATGACATCCGGATGATCTGCGAGCGCGTGCGCGCGCTTCCAGCACCCAGAACCCAACACCCAGCACCTGCGGCGCCGGAGGCGACGCTATGAGCCTGACTCTGACTGGCGGTCCTTTCGGATTCACGGAAGTGCCGGACGACGATCTGGACGCCGGCGAGGTATTGACGGCCGCGATCATGCAGGCCATCAATGGCGATGTGAATTTTGCGGCGGTGGTGATCGAGGATTTCTGGGGTTTTTATCGCAATGGTGAAACGGTGCAGTTGCCGACTTCGACGGCGGATGGGTATAACTATTCGCGCGAGGAGTTGCTGTACACCTGGGAAATCTACGACACGCATCCGGCGACGGGCGCTTGTAACGGGACGCAGACGCCGCCGGCGACAGGGCCGCAGTCAGCGGCAGGAACGATCCTGCAGATGGGTTTCAATGTGGCGCAGGCGACGGGCGCGGTGAGCTGCCAGGTGGCGTATTACGCGACAGGCGGATCGCAGTCGAACACGGGCGATGGCATCCTGCTGGTACACACGCTGGCGCGGCGGCTGAGCGGCCTGCAGACGCTCTACAGCTACATAGTCGGGACGCAGTTGGTGACGGATCTGGGCGCATTATGAGTACGAGCGTCGTCGCAGTCCTGGGGAACTATCAGGCGGTACCTGTTCCGCCGGCTATCTACCGGCCGGGTGTGATCGGCGGGTTCGCTATGTATCCCCTGGATTACTCGACGGTGCAACCTTCGAACATGTCCGGCAGCGCGTTCGAGGTGATCAACGGCACGGGCGTGGGATTGACGGGCGGGTGCGCGGTCGTGGGGCCGAGCGGCAATCAGTGGCTCTACCAGTACATGCCGTGGCCGATCGGCAGCGCGGACGATGAATCGAGCGGGATGGCGCCGGGCTGGCCGGTGCCTCCGGCGCCGCCGAACAATGCGCAGAGCTGGCTTTGGCTGACGGTGACGGTGACGGACGGCACGCCGGCCTTTTCGTTTTACTGGAATTCTTCCGCGACGGTACCGAACAATGCCGGCGACGCGCTGATCGGGTGGGTGGTGACGCGGGTGGATCCGGCGCGCAGTATTCAGGTGCTGGCGGCGTGGTCACAGAACATCGCCTGGGCGCAGCGCGCGCCGGGCGTGGGCGCGGTGACAATTCTGCCGACTGTGCCGCCGCCGCTGGGCGCGGGTCCGGGCACGTCGGGCATGGGGCCGCTCACGCTGGTGTTCAACGGGCCGCAGGGCGTGCTGAATCAACCTTACTCGGGATCGCTGGCGGCCTCGGGCGGCGACGATTCGGCGGGCTACACGTACTCGATTACAGTGTCGTCGCTGCCGCCAGGGCTGACGCTGAACGCGTCAACGGGCGCAATTACGGGCGCGCCCACGTCGATCGGCACATTCACTTTCACGGCGGAAGTGGCGGACTCGGCGACGCCGCCGAACACGGAGACGGTAAGCTGCACGATCTACGTAGCGACGACGGGCGCGCTCACTCTGACCTTCGGTCCGGCGACGGCCATCTACGAAACGACGTACGCCGGCCAGGTGGCTGCGACGGGCGGCGCGAAGCCTTACACCTGGGCGCTGGCGACAGGGTCGACGCTGCCGCTGGGGCTGACGCTGAACGCGTCGAGCGGCTGGATTACGGGCAATCCGAGCGTGGTGGGAACCTTCACTTTTTCGATCAAGGTGACGGATTCGCAGACGCCATCGGCGGACGTGGCGACGATCGCGTGCACGTTAGTGGTGAGCGCAGTGGGCGCGGCCGCGCCGGTGACCGAGGCGACGATCGGCACGCCGTACGCGTACTACAGCCTGGACGTGAACGGCAATCCGGTGTGGCAGGCGATCACACCGGGGACGCCGCCGAGCAGCGATCCGCGATGGGGTCAGTCGCAAGCGATGTGGCTGGCGACGATGGTGCTGGCGTCGGCAATCCCATCGACGACGAGCGGCTACGCCGGCGGGACGATCGATGTCTACCTGACGCCGTGGGGCGCGCCTTCGCAGGTGACGGTGGCGAGCGACGGCGTGACGATGACGATCACGGCCGGGCCGAACTTCAACATTGCGCTGACGACGAATTACTGCATTCTGAGCACCGGGTCGGGCGGCTTCCTGAACCAGATTAAGAGCTACACGTCGGCCACGGTGGCCGTGCTGGAGAACGCGGTAGCGGCGGGAGTGTACAGCTTTATTCCGGCCGAGTGCCGCACGCTGATGGACGCGGACACGGTGGTGATCGACGCGTTTAATGGCAACGCGGAGACCTTCCAGGTGGTATCGGAGATCGCCGGCAATCCGCTGTCGTACGGCTATAACGGAGGCGCGGGGAGCTGGACGGCGCATCTGCAATTGCAGCGGACTGCAGGCGCGCATCCGGCACACAGCGGCGTGACACAGCCGGCCACTTACAGCACGCCATACGCGATCGGGGCGAGCAACCCGTTTGTGATGGCGATCGGCGGCGGGGTGGACGCCGACGAATGGGCAGGGTCGCTGGAACCAGGCAAGACGCAGGCAGTGAGTCCGGAGTATTCGGTCGGGGATCCCTCGGCGTACATGGTGCTGCTGGTCGGTGAGACGGTCACCGGGCAGCAGAATCAATGGCCCACGTCGACGACGCCACATTCGGCGGTTCCGGTGGCAGTGGAGCAACAGCAGCCGCAGACACTGTCGGCGAAGGCGCTGGTGCCCACGGAGATTTCGGCGATTGTCCAGGACGTGGCTGGCAACCTGGGCGAGCTGCTCTATGATCCGAGCTTCGAGCAGCAGGGCGCCGGAACATCATCCGCGTGGGTCGGATCCACTGCCGGCGCGGGGTCTTTGTCGGAAGTGGTAAATGCGAGCGTGCTGGGACTGCCATTTCCGGGACCGCACAGTGGCGAGTATTGCTGGGAGCTATGGCCGTACGGCTCCGGACCAGGCATTTACGCAGGGCTGCTCGAAACGCTGCCATGCACGGGCGGTCAAACCTACAATTTCTCGGTGTATGTGGCGAGCGCGATAGCTACCGGCATGTGCGTGCTTTATGTGAACTGGTGGACGGGACCGAATGCCACGGGATCGCTGATCGGCCCCGGCAGTGTGTGGGGAGTGGTTAGCGGAATCAACACAACCACACCGTCGTGGCCCGCTGGCCCCGCGGCCGGGTCACTAGTGGCGCCACTTAACGCAGTGAGCTGCCAGGTGGGCGCCTACAGCAACACGCCGGGGATCTATTGGCTGGACGACTGGTCGATGGTTGCGGCGCCGGCCACCACCGGACCGCTGTCAATCAATTCGGCTGGCGATATCCAGCTCAATGCGTTGGGAGTCACCAACGCTTACTTGGCGGCACAGGCGGTGCAGGCTAATAATATGGCGGCGGCATCGATCACCGCGGCGAATGCGGCCTTGGCTGAGGAGGCTGTAGAAGCGAAGAACGTGGCGAGCGTGTATGCCGACGATGTGGAGGCGGACAGCTCGGTGCTGGGATCACTGATCGCGGGGTCGGTGACGATTACGCTGGACCTGACCACGGGCGGCTCAATTGTCAGCGCCCACGGCGCGTCGTATGTGGGGATCAATGCGCTGGGGCATGCGCTGGTGGCTTCCAATACGTCGACGGGCGTCACGACGGTGCTGGACGACGGCTATGTCTACTCGTATGCCACTTACTACAGCGGGGCGACTACGACCAATGTGTCGGGATATTTCGGTGAAACGGTGATCGGCGCCGGGTCGCTGAGCGCGTTTGCGATGGAGTTGGCGGCTACGGCCGTGGAAGGCTCGACGGTGTACGAGTCGACGCTGGAGGCGGATGTGAACGGCGGGGCGGCTAACTTGTCACTGAGCTGGTCGGGAGGGGGATCGGCGTACGAGATTCTGCTGCAGGCGGGCTTGTTTGGGGCATACCTGCAGTTGCCGGCTTCGGCGGCGCCGCCGGGCGGGCCGGGAATTATTTATTTCGACGGAACGCACTACTGGGGATGGACTGGGTCGGCATACTCACAGTTGGACTGAGGGGAGAAATCAGGTGCCTAATACGAGATCGAGAGTTGAGGTGGAAGCGGTCATCAAGAAGATGGCCGGCATCGTGGGCTTTGTTACGGGTCCACTGACGTTCGGGGCAAATCTGGCGCCGCCGGGCGCGCCGGGCATTATTTATTTCGACGGAACGCACTACTGGGGATGGACTGGGTCGGCATACTCACAGTTGGACTGGGAGAAATCAGGTGCCTAATACGAGATCGAGAGTTGAGGTGGAAGCGGTCATCAAGAAGATGGCCGGCATCGTGGGCTTTGTTACGGGTCCACTGGTGACGTTCGGGGCAAATCTGGCGGCTATGTCGGCCGCGTATTTGCAGAACGGGATCGGCGGCGCTGCGGTGGTGAACGGCGGATCGGGATTCACGGCTACGACTTTCACCGTGCCGTTGCCAGCGACGGCGCCCGGCAATGCTGTGCCGGCGGTGATCTCGTTCACTAATACGGCTGGTGTGTTGAGCGCGCCCGTGGTGGTGAATCCGGGGGCGGGCTTCGGCACGGCGGCGTTCACGTTCTATCCGTTCGACGGGTCCGGGGTGGGCGCCGTGGTGACGATTACGCCGGCGAACACGGATCAGGTGTACAACTACAGTCCGAGCCAGGCGCAGTCGCTGCTGCTGGAAATCGCGAACGAGTACCAGGTGATCGGCGCGCGGCTCACTGGGAATCATGGCGGCCTTACGGCTACGGCGGGCGCGGTGGATGCCGGCGGCAGCGGTTATGTGGTTGGTGATCAGCCGACCGTGGTGCAATCCGGCAATAGCGGGTGTGTGCTGCAGGTGACGAGCGTCGGCGGCGGCGGCGCGGTGACCGGTTTTGTGTTTCTGTCGGGCGGCATTGGCGCGGCTGTGGCGACGGGGCTGCCGACGACGGGCGGCAGCGGGACGGGGCTGACGATAAATATTACGGCTACCGATCCGTACGACTTCTCGGCGGCGACGACCGAGTGGGCGGGGTGGCTGTTCTAATGCTGATCAGGTTTGAAGCAAACGCGCGGCGCGAACTGGATAAGCTGTTCGCGCGGAATTACATGGTGTTTGTGGAGTACGAGGTTGGCCGGATGGGGATCGGTGGCGAGTGGAAGCTGTCGCCGGACCGTTCGGGGATTGTAGTGCCGGATATTCCCGCGGCGGCGCCTAAGGATGCGCCGGCGGCGACGGCACCAGGGCCGAAGCCTGCTGCTGGTTAGCTGGGCTTTGGCTTAGAGATTTCGCTAGTTTTCAGAAGGGCGTCCAAATGGTGCGGTGCACCAGGTGGCACGCCCTTTTTGTGTCTGGATGGTTTGGGGTGCGTTTGTGCAGATGATTGTCTGGAATGTGCAAAAGAGTGGCGGGAAAAGTGCAAAATAGCGGCTGTGGCTTTAGAGCGGCTATTCGTGGCGCAGGGCCGTCATGGGGTCGACGCGCGTGGCGCGCAGCGCGGGCGCGCAGCAGGCCGCCATCGCCACGGCGATGAACAGGACCGCGGCGGAGACGAAACTGAGCGCGTCAGTCGGGGTGACTTCGAATAGCAGGCTTGCCATGGCGCGCGTGACTGCCCAGGCGCACACGAGGCCCAGCGCGATGCCGGTCCACGCCAGCGCGGAGCCTTGTTTCAAGACCAGGCGCAACACGTGACTCGGCTGCGCGCCGAGCGCCATCCGAATTCCCATCTCGGCGGTGCGACGCTCGACCGAGTAAGACAGCAACCCATACAGGCCGACCAGCGAGAGAAACAGCGCGATGCCGCCGAAGGCGACCAGCAGCGTGGTTTCAAAGCGGCGCAACGCGGCGGCCGATGAAACCAACTGGTCCATGGACCGAATGTCGGCCAAGGCCAATGCGGGATCGATTTCGCGCAGCGCCGCGCGCATATCGGAGGCCAGGCGATCGGGCGGGAGCGATGTGCGCGCCACCAGCGATGGGCCGCGTGCGCCGCCTTGCCAGAGCGGCGTATAGATCTGTAGGGGCGGCGCGGTCTCCAGGCTCTCGTAGCGCACGTCGCGGACCACGCCTACGATGGTGGTGGGCGAGCTTCCGCCGCCACGATGAAAGTGTTTGCCGACTGCGTTCCCGCCGGGGAAGTAGCGGCGGGCAAAGCTGCGATTGACGATGGCCACCAGCGGCCGGCCCGCTACATCGTCATCCGTAAAGGCGCGGCCGGAATACACGGGGATGCCCATGGCAGTGAAGTAGCGCGGCGTGATGGCGCGCTCTTCGAACAACGTCTTCTCGTCGAAGGCTTGCCCTTCCACCTGCAGGCCTTGGGTGAGGGACTCGCCGCCGCCCAGCGGGATGTAGTTGATGGCCGCGGCGGCCGTGACTCCCGGCAAGCTGCCGATGCGGTCGAGCAGGCGGTGGACGAGCGCGTTCTGCTGCTCCGGACGGTTGTAGCGCGCGTCGAGCTCGATGCTCGCGGTGACGGTGGCTTCGGGCGCGAAGCCCTTGTCGACGGATTCGAGCTTGAGGAAGCTGCGGATCAGCAATCCCGATCCGGCCAGCAAGACGAAGGTGAAGGCGACCTCCGCAACGGTCAGCGCGCCTTGCAGGCGTGTGCCGGCGCCGCTCACGTTGCGATTGCGCGAACTCTTCAAAACTTCGTTCAGATTCGATCGCGAGGCCGGCCAGGCGGGCAGCAATCCGAATAACAGCGTGGTTGCCAACGAGGCTGCGATGGCGAAGAACAGAACGCGCGCGTCCATGGAAGTTTCGTCCAGGCGCGGGATGATGCTCAACTGCGAGCCAGTCAGGAGGCGAATGGCGAGGGAGGCGGCTAAGGCGCCGAGGATGCCGCCCGCGCCGGCCAGGCAGAGGGCTTCGGCGAACAGTTGACGCACGAGCCGCAGGCGGGAAGCGCCCAGCGCGGTGCGTACGCCGAGTTCCGCAGAGCGGCCGGCCGCGCGGGCCAGCGTCAAGGTGGCGACATTGCTGCAGGCGATTAGCAGGACGAGCAGCACCGCGCCCATGAAGATCAGCAAGGCGCGGCGCGACGAGCCGGTGATTTCAACGGCGAACGTCCGCACTTCCGCGCCGCAATCGCGAAACATCGGCAGATGCAGCGGGTCCTGGCGCGCCACGAGGGCGGCCATTTCCGCTTGCGCGCGCGCCGGCGAAACGCCGGGACGCAGCCGTGCAATGGCGTTGCCGGGGGAATCTTCGCGCGAGGCTCGGTCCTGCGGCGTGAGCGCCAGCGGCAGCCAGATGTCCGTCGTGCGGCCGTGCGTTTCCAGGCACTCGGCTTCATGCGGGAAGGCGAAGCCGGCGGGCATCACGCCGATGATGCGGTAAGGCCGCGCGTTGAGCAGGATCTGGCGGCCGAGCGCGTGGGGGTCCGCACCGAAGCGCGATTGCCAGAGCGCATGGCTGATGACGGCGACTTGTGCTTTGCCGGGCTGATCGTCATCGGGGCCGACTGCGCGGCCGAGCTCCGGAGCAACTCCCAGCAATGCGAAGAAATCGCCGGTGACGCGTGAGGCGCTGACGCTCTGCGCGCTGCCGTTCACCGCGAGGTTCATACTGTCGACGGTGAACAGAGCCAGGTTCGAGAACGAGTGACTCTGTTTTCGCCACTCGTAGAAATCGGCGTTCGGCGGGGCGAAGGCTTCGATGGGCACCGTCGGGAAATGCGGGCTGGGCTCCCACAGGTAGACCAGTTGATCGGGATCGCGATACGGCAGCGCGCGCAGGAGCACGGCATTCACTACGCTGAAGACCGCGCAGGCGGCGCCGATGCCGAGCGCCAGGGTCAGTATGGCGAGGGCAGCGAAGCCGGGCTGCTTGCGCAGGGTACGGGCGGCGTAGCGGAAATCCTGCCAGGTTTCATCGAGCCAGCGCGTGCCGCGGGCGTCGCGGCAATATTCCTTCACCTGTTCGGGGCCGCCCAGCGCGAGCCGCGCCAGGCGGCGGGCCTCGTCCGGTGAATGGCCTTCGGCGACCAGATCGGCGGTGTGCTGTTCGAGATGGAATCGCAGCTCTTTGTCGAGGTGCTGCTCCATCGTGCCTGGATGCGTGAGACGCTGCCACCAGTTCATGCGAGTTACTCCTGACGTAGAGCGCTGACCGGATCGACGCGGCTGGCGCGGCGCGCGGGTACGTAGCTCGCGGCGAGGGCGGCGATCATCAGCACAGGTATGGTGAAGGCGAACGCGGATGCTTCTGTAGATTGCATGCCTTCGACCGAGCGTTCGAGCACGCGGCCCGCGGCAAGCGCGGCGACCGCTCCCAGCGCGATGCCGCCGAGGATCATGCCGAGGCTCTGGCGCAGCACCAGCCAGACGACTTCGCCGGGGCGTGCGCCGAGCGCCATGCGTACGCCGATCTCCGGCACGCGCTGACCGGTGAGATAGGCGAGCACGCCGTAGATGCCGATCGAGGCGAGCAGCAGCGCGAGGCCCGCGAAGGCGGCGAACAGGGCCCACAGGAAACGCTGCCGGGCGAGCGAATCGCGGGCTAGTTGCTGCATGGTACGCACTTCGTACAGCACTTGGTCGTTGGCTGCGCCGCGCAATTCGTGCCGCAGGGGATGAACGATCGAGAGCGGCGGAACGGTGGTGCGGACCGCAATGGACATCAACTGCGACCAGCGGGGCAGCCACGCATCGGGCACCTGCGCGAACGGATAGTAGAACTGCGCGCGGATTTTGGAGCGATCGTCGCCGGCCAGTCCCCAATAGCGCACATGCCCGACGACGCCGACGATCTGCAAGGGGTCCTGGCCCATGTCCGGAATCCAGAGCCGGCGGCCCACGGCACTGCTGGCGCCGAACGCGTGGCGCGCCAGCACGTCATCGATCACGATGACGCGCGGGCTCCCAATGCGGTCCTGATCGGTGAAGAAGCGGCCCTGAAGCAGGGGGACGCCCATGACCTTGAGATATTGGGGTGTGACACAGGTGGAGAGCGCGACGGGCTGCTGGTTATCGGGCGGGACGGCGGCGGTGGTCCAGTAGCCGTTCTGATTGTTGCCTTCGCGCATGGGGACGGTATCGACGAGCGTCACGGCCTGCACTCCGGGCACTTGGCGCGCGCGTTCGACGACATCGTCCCAGGCGGCGCGCGTGCGGTCGGGATGTGGCAGCACGGCAGGCGAGAGCGCCATGCGGCTGATCAAGACATTGTGAATGTTCACGCCCGGATTGAGCGCGGCGAGACGGAGCAGCGTGCGGCCGAGCATTCCGGCCGAGACCAGCAGGACGACGGCGAGCGCCATCTCCGCGACGACGAATACGCCGTGCAGGTGGCGGGAGTTGCCCACCACGGTGCGCGCGCCAGAACGCAGGGTGCGTTCGAGCGACTGAGCGGGAACCCGCAGAGCCGGCGCGAGGCCGAACAGCAAACCGCTGGCCAGCGACACGGCCAACGCGAAAAGCAGCACGCGCCAATCCATCTGGACTTCGGCGGAGCGCGGCAGGTCGCCGGGCCAGAGGGCCAGAAACGGGCGGATGCCCAGCGCCGCGAGCGCGATGCCGAGCAGACCGCCGCCGATGGCGAGCACAGCGCTTTCGGTGAGACACTGGCGCACCAGGCGGAAGCGACCCGCGCCGAGAGCCGCACGCATGGCCCATTCGCGCGCGCGGGAGACGGCGCGGGCCAACGTCAGGCTGGCCACATTGGCGCAGGCGATCAGCAGCACCATGGTCACGGCGCCGAGCAGCAGCCATAACGTGGAGCGGACATCATCCACAGCGGGGCGCAGCAATTCTACGCGCAGGCTGCGGCCCTTGTTGCTATCCGGATATTTCGCCTCGAGGCCTTTGCCGAGGGCCGCGACTTCCGCGCGCGCTTGTTCGAGCGTGGCTCCCGAACGCAGCCGCGCCAGCCCACGCACGGGATGCGCGCCGCGATTTTGCAAGTACGGCGCCGTGTCCTGGCCGAGCGGCGTGTACACGTCGCCTTCGCCATCAAGCTCCAGGCGCGGCGGCGCGATGCCCACGATCGTCCGGCGGGTGCCGTCCAAGACGAGCGTGGTTCCGAGGACGTCCGGATTGCCGCCGAAGTGCCGCTGCCACAGGCTATAGCCGATCACAGCGACGGGCGCGCCGCCGGGCCGGTCTTCTTCCGGAAGGAACGTGCGTCCGCGGAAGGGCCGCACACCCAGAACGGAAAACAGGTTGTGCGTCATTTCGAACTGCTGTTCGTATTCCGCTTCGCCCGGCGCACTGAGCGTGGCCGTATTGAAAACCCAGCCGGCGAGATCGATGGAATGCACGTCGCGCCGAATATCCAGAAGGTCCGGATAGGCAAGATACTGGAATGCCCAGTGCGAGTTCTCCAGGTGGCCGGAGACCTGGGCCAGCTTATCGGGCTGCGGATATGGCAGCGGCTTCAGGAGCACGCCGTTGACCAGCGTGAACATGACGGTGGTCGCGCCGATGCCTAGCGCCAATGTGAGCAGCGCGACTGCCGCGAAGCCGGGCTTCTGGCGTAGCGTGCGCAGGGCGTAGCGGAGATCCTGCCAGAGATCTTCGAGCCAGCGCGTGCCGCGCGCGTCCCGGCATTGCTCTTTCACTTGTTCGGGTCCGCCCAGCGCGAGGCGGGCTTGCCGGTGGGCTTCGGCTGGATCGCAGCCATGCGCGATCAAATCCGCGGCGTGTTGTTCGAGATGGAAGCGCAACTCGCGGGCGAGCTGGTCTTCCATCTGGTTACGATGTGTGAGGCGCTGCCACCAATTCATGTGAGTTACTCCTGACGCAAGGCGCTCAACGGGTCGACGCGGCTGGCGCGCCGCGCGGGCAGATAGCTGGCGGCCAGCGCGGCAGTCATCAGAACCGCCAGCACAATCGCGAACGTGGACGGCTGCGCCGGCTGCATGCCGCCGACCGTGTGTAGCAGGAAGCGGCTGGCCACGAGCGACGCGGCCAAACCAATGCCGGCGCCGGCGAGGATCATGCCCAGGCTTTGCCGCAGCACCAGCCACAGCACATCGCGGACGCCGGCGCCGAGGGCCATGCGCACGCCGATCTCCGGGATGCGCTGCGCGGTGAGATAGGCGAGCACGCCATAGATGCCGATCGAGGCGAGCAGCAGCGCCAGCGCGGCGAAGATGCCAAATAAGATCAGCAGGAAGCGTTGCTGCGCGAGCGTGCCGGCGACGATCTGGTCCATGGTGCGGACGCCGTAAATGGCCTGGTCGCGCGCTACACCGCGGACCTGCTGGCGTACCGCGGCGACGGCGCTCATGGGAGGCATAGTCGTGCGCACCATCAGCGACATGGCCGAGGCCGTGAGGCGGAGATACTCATCGGGCAGCCAGGCAAATGGCAGATAGGCCTGCTCGCGTATGCTGGCATCGTCGTCCATGTCGAGGCCCCAGTGGCGCACGTGGCCGACCACGCCGATCACGCGCGCCGAGCCTACGAATTGGAAAGACAGGCGTTTGCCGACGGCACTGTGGCCGCCGAAGGCGCGCTTCTGCATGACTTCGTCGATGACCACGACGGGCTCGCTGCCGTTGCGATCCTGATCGTTGAAGAAGCGGCCGGCGCGCAGCGGAATGCCCATGGCGCGCAGGTAGCCGGGCGTCACCAGGTTCGAAAGCGACATGGGGATTTCGTTCGACGGCGGAGGATTGGGCGTGGTCCAGTAGCCGATCTCTTCGTCTTCGCCGCCCATGGGCACGACGTCGGCGAGGCCCACGGCTTCGACTCCGGGGATCTGTCCCACGCGGTCCAGAATCTCGCGCCAGGCGACGCGAATGCGCGCGGGGCTGGCGAGAGCGTCGGCGGAGAGCGCCACGCGCGCAATCAGGACGTGGTGGGGATTGAGTCCGGGATCGACGTGCGAGAGACGCAGCATGGTACGGCCCAACATGGCGGCTGCGATGAGCAGCACTACGGCCAGGGCGATCTCGGCGACCACGAAGCCTTTGTGCAGGCGGCGCGCGCTGCCCGCGACGGTTCGCGCACCTGCGCGCAGAGCCTGTTCGAGCGCGTGCGAGGGCGCGCGCAGGGCCGGCGCCAGGCCGAAGAGCAAACCGCTCGCGAGCGATGCCGCGAGGGCAAATAGCAGCACACGCCAATCGAGCTGCACTTCGCCTGCGCGCGGCAGCCCTCCGGGCCAGAAAGCCAGGAACGGGCGGATGCCGAGCGCCGCCAGCGCCACGCCCAGCGCACCGCCGCAGACCGCCAGCACGGCCCCTTCGGTGAGACATTGGCGCGCCAGACGGCCGCGGCCCGCGCCGAGCGCCACGCGCATGGCTAACTCGCGCTCCCGCGAGACCGCGCGCGCCAGCAGCAGGCTCGCCACGTTGACGCAGGCGATCAGCAACACGAGGCTGACGGCGCCCAGCAGCAGCCATAAAGTGGACCGCACGTCGCCCACGATTTCCTGGCGGAGCGGCTTCACACGGATGTCGCGGCCCGCGTCGGCTTTCGGATACTGCGCCGCCAATTGGCGGGCGATCACGGCCATTTCGGCCTGCGCCTGCGGCATGGTCTTGCCGGCACGCAGACGCGCGAGCACCTGGATGCCCGGGTGCATTTCGCGATTGCGCATGGTCGGCTCGGTGTTCTGGCCGATGGGCGTGAACACGTCGATGTTGCCGGACAATTCAAATCCGGGCGGCGCGATGCCTACGACGGTGCGGGTGACGCCATCCAGAGTCAGGCGGCCGCCGATGGCTTCCCTGCCCCCGCCGAAGCGGCTTTGCCACAGGCGATAGCTGATGATCGCCACCGGCGTGCCGCCCGCACGGTCTTCATCCGGCGCGAACTCGCGGCCGCGGTACAGCGGAATTCTCAGCACGGAAAACAGGCCGGCGGAGACCTGGCGGCCGATGACGAATTCCGCTTCGCCCGGATCGCTCACCGTGCCGCTGCCGTTGCGCCAGGCGGCCATCGCGAGCGACCGGGTGGCGTGCTGGCAATCAACGAAGTTCAGATAGGCGAATGACCACTCCGCGCCTTCGTATTTGGCGGGCTGCTCGTGGACGCTGACGAGGCGCTCGGGATCGGGATAAGCCAGCGGCTTCAGCAGCACGCCGTTGACGACGGTGAACATCACGGTAGTGGCGCCGCTGCCGAGGGCCAGCGTCAGCAGCGCGGCCGCCGCGAATGCGGGCTTCTGGCGGAGCGTGCGCAAGGCGTAGCGGAAGTCCTGCCACAGGTCTTCGAGCCAGCGCGTGCCACGCACGTCGCGGCATTGCTCCTTCACCTGCTCGGGGCCGCCCAGCGACATGCGGGCTTCGCGGCGGGCGCGGGCCGGATCGCTGCCGTGTGCGACCAGGTCGGCGGCGTGCTGGTCGAGGTGGAAGCGCAGCTCCTTTTCGAGCTGTTCTTCCATTTGGTTGCGGCGGCGCAGACGCTGCCACCAGGTCATTACGCGCCTCCTTCGGAGAGCTTCAGAATCAGCCCGACGGCTTCGGCGAGACGCTGCCAGCTTGCGGCTTCGGCCTCGAGCGCGGTGCGTCCCTTGCGGGTCAGTTTATAAAACTTGGCCTCGCGGCCGGTCTCGGTTTCCTGCCAGTCCGCCGCCAGCAGGCCGCGGTTTTCCAGGCGATGCAGCGCGGGGTAGAGCGACCCCTGCGGCACCTGCACCACGTCGCGGGAGACCTGCTGCAGGCGCTGCGCGATCGCGTAGCCGTGCACCGGGCCCAGCGCGACGATCTTCAGAATCAATAAATCCAGTGTGCCCTGCGGGAGATCCGACTTTTCTGCCATCCTCGACACCTCGTTCTTCTACACGTTACTACGACCACGTGTAGAAGCGCAAGCTGTTGACAGACTACAGGTCGCCAGGTGTACCATGTAGCTGTAGGCAGTCAACATGTCTGAGTCGAAGACCGACGTCCCGTACGGCACCCTGGATCTGCTGATCCTCAAGACCCTGGACACGATGGGGCCGATGCACGGTTACCGCATCGCCCGGAGAATCGAGCAGGTCGCCGAGAACCTGGTGCGATTGAACCAGGGGTCGATTTATCCCGCGCTCATACGCCTGGAGGAGCAGGGCTGGATTCGCACGCAGTGGGGGATTTCCGAGACCAAACGCAAGGTCAAGTTCTATTCTCTGACGAAGGCCGGCGCCAAGCAGCTCGGCGTCGCGGTGGCGAACTGGGAGAGGGCGACGGCGCTGGTGGCGCGCTTCCTGGAGGCGCAGTCGTGAAACTACGATGGACGGCCGGCCGTCTGCTCGCGCTGATTCGCAAGCGGCGTCTCGAAGGCGAGCTGCAGAACGAGATCCTGGCCCACCTGGAGATGGCCGAGCTCGACGCGATGGCCGCCGGGCGCCCGGCCGAGGAAGCCCGGCGGGAGGCCCGCCGCGGCTTTGGAGGAATCGAACAGATGAAGGAAGATCATCGCGATCAGCGCAGCGTGCGGTGGCTGGAGAACCTGCTCAGAGACGCACGCTACGGGCTGGCCGCGCTGGCGCGCGATCCCGGATTCGCCGCGGTGACCATCGGATTGCTGGCTCTGGGCATCGGCGCGAACACGGCGATGTTCAGCATCGTTGACGCGGTTTTGTTGAAGCCGCTTCCCTTCCCGGAGCCGGAGCGCATGGTCAGGGTGTGGGAGACGCCCACCCCGGCGGAACGCAACAACACCACCACGCTCACATTTCTGGACTGGAAGCGGCAGAGCGGTATCTTCGCAGCGTTGTCCGCGGAAGATTCCTTCCGGGCCGCGGTGGCGACGGGCGGCGATCCGGTGCGCCTGCAAGGCGAACGGGTGTCGGCCGATTTCTTCAAGGTATTCGGCGTGAAGGCGCGCATCGGGCGCACGTTCGCACCGGGGGAGGATCAGCCGGGAGCAGCCCCGGTGGTGGTGTTGAGCTACTCGTTGTGGCAGACGCAATTCGGCGGGGATCCCGGCATTTTGAAGCGCGACTTGATGCTCGATGGCGAGCCGAACAGGATCATCGGAGTCCTGCCGAGGGGCAGCTTCGACCGCAGCGAGGCGCGCTTCTGGAAGCCCATGATCTTCGCGCCGGATCAAATGAATCGTGGACAGCACTGGCTGCATGTGATCGGGCGCCTGCGCTCCGGTGTAACGATCGACGAGGCGCGCGCCAAGATGAGCGCGTTGCGGGCCAGCCTGGCGGGAGTCATCTACCAAAAGGACTGGGGCTTCGCGGTGGATCCGTTCGCGCGGATGCTGGTGGGCGATACGCTGCGCCGCTCGATCTACCTGGTGTTCGGGGCGGTTCTGCTGGTGCTGCTGATCGCCTGCGCGAATGTGGCGAACCTGGTGCTGGCCAAGGGGGCGACCCGCCGGAAAGAGATGGCCTTGAGAGCCAGCTTGGGGGCCAGCCGCGGGCGTTTGATCGGGCAATTGCTCACCGAGAGCCTGGTGCTGTGCTTTCTAGGTGGCCTGGCCGGCATCGCGGTGGCCTACGCGCTGCTGCATGCGGCGGCGCCGCTGATCGCCGAGGCGCTGCCGTTCACCGCCGATCTCAGCCTGGATCTGCGCGTGCTTGGCTTTGCGGCAGCGGCCGTATTGGCGGTTTTGATTTTCACCGGCCTGCTGCCTTCGTTCGAGACGCCTTTCAGCAAGCTGTCGACCTCTTTGAATCAGGGCGCACGAGGCTCGTCGCGCGCAAGCGCCGCGGTACGCCGCACGATTGTCGTGGGCGAAGTGGCAATCTCGGTGGTGTTGATCTGCGGCGCGGCGCTCCTGTTCAAGAGCCTGGCGAAACTTCAGCAAGTGGATGCAGGAGTCCGTATCGACCACGTGATTACGATGTCGGCGGATCTTCCATCGGCGGCTTACCCGACTCCCAGAAGCGCTACGGCATTCTATGAAACCGTGGTCGAACGGCTGCGAACGGTGCCCGGAATCGAACGGGCGTCGGTCGCGCTCGATTTGCCTCTCGAAGGCGTGCGATGGGGCGAGTTCATCAGCCTGCCGGGAGTGAAGGATTTGCTCCTGGTGCGCGTGAAGATGGTGGATCCCTGGTATTTCGCTACGCTCGACATTCCGGTGGAATCCGGGCGAGGGATCGAGGATCACGATCGCGCGGGCGAGCCACCGGTGATGGCGATCAATCAAGAGGCGGCCCGGCGCCTGTCGAGCATGTTCGGTATCACGCGCCCGGTGGGAAGAGTGGTCGGTATCGATTTGACCGGCTACGGGCCGATCCCGGAGTCGCACGTGGACATACAGATCGTGGGCGTGATTCGTAACGAGCGTACGGAAGGATTGCAGGCGCCGATGGAGCCGGTAGTCTATGTACCGTTGGCGCAGTTCCCGCGGCAGGACATCAGCCTGTTGGTGCGCACGCGGAGCGATCCGGCGGCGGCTATGCCCGGAATTCGGGCGGCAGTGCGGCAGGTCGATGCGCACCTGCCCCTGGGGAATGTGCGGACCATGGAACAGGTGAAGGAACAGAGCATGCTGTGGGAGAAGCAGCCCACATGGGTGGTGGGAGCCTTTGCCGGCGTCGCCGCACTGATGGCCGCACTGGGACTATACGGCGTTCTGGCGCACGCGGTGACGCAGCAGCGCCGCGAGATCGGCATCCGTATGGCCCTGGGCGCGCGGCCGGGCGATGTGGTGTCGTACACCTTGCGCAGCGCCCTCGCGATGCTGCTCGTAGGGCTGGCTGTGGGACTGGCCGGGGCTTTTGCGCTGACCCGCGCCCTGCAGAGTCTGCTGTTCAAGGTGTCCGCGCTGGACCCGGCGGCGCTCGCCTTGGCCTGCGTGCTAATGACGGCCATCGGCCTACTGGCGGCCTTGATCCCGGCGAGCCGGGCGGCGGCAGTGGATCCGATGACGGTGCTGCGCGACGAAGGCTGATTATTTCAACGGCGAGAAATCGGTGGCTTCCATGAAGACGGAATCCACTTTGTAGACCAACTTGCCGTGCTCCTCGGATTCCTTCTGCACCTTTTGCCATTCGGGATCGGCACCGAAGGCGGCCCAATTCTTCTTGGCCTGTTCGCGGCTCGAGTGCGCAATGATGTAGATCAACGTGTTCTGCGAAGCGGGCGCATCCTGCGGCACCCAATAGGCGATGCTGGTTATGCCGTGCTTGTTGAAGATGGCGATGGTGTGGTTGCGGAAGCGCGCCAACAGGTCGGGCAGTTTGCCCTCGTTGCAGTGATAGGTGCGCAATTCAAAAACGCGTCCGTGATCCTGCGCTCGGACGGACGGAACAGTGAAGGAGGCGGCCAGGGCCGCGGCGAGGCATATAGCGATTTTCAGCGACATGCAGCCAGTTTACAATGGTGCACGGCATATGCAGCGACTTATCGTTTTGATCGCCGGCTCAGCGCTGTTCACGCTGGGGGCCGCGCCGCCGCCCACCGTCGCCGAGGCGGAGAAATTCATCGCGGACGCCGAGGCGCGCCTGCTCACGCTCGGGGTGGCGGACAGCCGGGCGCAGTGGGTCAAGGCGACCTACATTACGGACGATACCGAGATTCTGGCCGCCAAGGCTGACGAGCGCGACATCGACTTGACCGTGGAACTGGCGAAGCAGGCGACGCGCTTCGATGCGCTCAAACTGCCGCCGGATGTGGCGCGCAAGATGAAGCTGCTGAAACTGTCGCTGACGCTGGCGACGCCTTCCGATCCGAAGGAGGGCGAGGAGCTCACGCGCATTGCCGCAGCGATGGAAGGAACTTACGGCAAGGGCAAATACTGTCCGCCCGGCAAGACGGACTGCCTCGATCTGGAGGATCTATCGCGCATCATGGCCAACAGCCGCAATCCGGCGGAGTTGCTGGATGCGTGGCGAGGATGGCACGCGATTTCGAAGCCCATCCAGCCGGAGTTCGTGCGCTACGTCGCGCTGGCAAATAAAGGCGCGCGGGAACTGGGATTCGCGGACACGGGCGCCATGTGGCGCGCGAAATACGACATGCCGCCGGACGATTTCGCTAAAGAACTCGACCGGCTGTGGGAGCAGGTGCGGCCGCTGTATGTCTCGCTGCACGCGTTTATACGTACGAAGCTGCGCGAGAAATACGGCGCGAACGTGGTGCCGGCGGATGGTCCGATTCCCGCGCAATTGCTCGGCAACATGTGGGCGCAGGAATGGGAGAATATTTACCCGCTAGTTGCGCCGAGCGGCGCCGATCCCGGTTTCGATCTCACGGAAATCCTGAAGAGCCGGCATACGGACTACAAGCAGATGGTGCATTACGGTGAGCACTTCTTTACGTCGCTCGGTTTTGCGCCGCTGCCGGAGACGTTCTGGGAGCGTTCGCTGTTTGTGAAGCCGCGGGATCGCGACGTGGTGTGCCACGCGAGCGCCTGGGATATCGATGCGGTGGATGACGTGCGGCTGAAGATGTGCATCGAGACTAACGCGGAAGATTTTCTGACCATCCATCACGAACTGGGACATAACTTCTACCAGCGCGCCTACGACCAGCAGCCGTTTCTGTTCCGCGATAGCGCCAACGATGGATTTCATGAGGCGGTGGGCGATACCATCGCGCTGTCGGTGACGCCCGAGTACCTGGTGAAGATTGGGCTGCTCGACAAGGCGCCGGATACTTCGAAAGACATGGGGCTGCTGCTGCACAAGGCCCTCGAGAAAGTGGCGTTTCTGCCGTTCGGGCTGATGATCGACCAGTGGCGGTGGAAGGTGTTTTCGGGGCAGATCCCGCCGGAGAAATACAACGAAGCGTGGTGGGAACTGCGGCGGAAATATCAAGGCATCGCGCCGCCCGTGGAGCGCACGGAGGCGGATTTCGATCCAGGCGCGAAATATCACGTGGCGGCCAATGTTCCTTACATGCGCTACTTTCTGGCGGACATCCTGCAGTTCCAGTTTCATCGCGCGCTGGCGCACATCGCGGGATGCACGGGGCCGCTTTATCGCTGCTCGATCTACGGCAACAAAGAAGCCGGGCGGCGTTTCAATGCGATGCTCGAAATGGGGCTGAGCCGGCCGTGGCCGGAGGCGCTGGCCGCGCTGACGGGCAAGTCACAGATGGATGCGACCGCTATCCGGGATTATTTCGCGCCGCTGCAGGCCTGGCTCGACGAACAGAACAAGGGCAAGCCGGTAGGCTGGTAGACTGGCGAGGAGGTCCGCATGTCAAACAATCCGGCGAAACATTCGCACAAAGGCAAGCACACGCATAAGTCACCCAGCACATCCGCGGCGGGCCAGCCCGTTTTCGCGCAACCGCAGCCGTCGCCCGACCCCACAGGCTTCAAGAATCCGGTAACCGACCAAAGCGATAAGGAACTAGCCAACGTGGAGGCAGTGCCACAGCCCGTGGGCGGCGCTGTGGAGCCGATTCTGACGCTGGCGCAGGTGTACGGTAGCGCGGGTGCGGCCAAAACGGCGGCCATCACACAGGCGGGGCAGATCGTGTTCCATTCGGTGGGCGATACCGGGAGCGTGGAAGGCCCTACGACGCAATCGTTGGTGGCCGATAAGATGGTCAGTGACTTCACTGAAACTAACTCAGCCGACATACCCTCGTTTTTTTACCACTTAGGGGACGTAGTTTATTACTTCGGCGAAGCTACTTACTATTATGATCAGTTCTATGAGCCGTACCGCAGTTATCCCGCGCCGATTGTGGCCATCCCGGGCAATCACGATGGGGTGGTGTACGCGGCCGATCCAGCGCCGACGCTCGCGGCTTTCCTGGCCAACTTCTGTGCCTCCAGCTTTGCGCCATCGCCCGATGCGGGGGGATTAGCGCGCACCACCATGATCGAGCCGGGCGTCTATTTCACTTTCGACGCGCCCTTCGTGCGCATTCTGGGCGTTTACAGCAACGTGCTGGAAGATCCCGGTGTGATTTCGGCGCAAAACGGTACGTATCCCACGTTAGATAGCCGCCAGATCGATTTCCTGCAGACGGCGCTGGCACGGGTGAAGAGCGAGAATTACACCGGCGCGGTGATTATCGCGGTGCATCACCCGCCTTTTACCGGCGGATCTACGCATGGAGGCAGTCCGCTCATGCTGCAGGATATCGATAATGCCTGCCAGGCGGCGGGAGTTTGGCCGCATGCGGTTTTCTCCGGCCACTCGCACAATTATCAACGCTTCACGCGCACGGTGAATGGCCTGCAGATTCCGTATCTGGTGGCCGGGTGTGGCGGACATGCGCCGCTCTCGAAGATGAGCGGAACCTACCGCACGCCTTTCCCGATCGACAGCACACTGACTCTGGAAAGTTACGACGATACCGATTACGGGTATCTGCGGGTAGTGGTGAATGCCACCACGCTGACCATCGAGTTCCATCCGGAAAGCGATGGCGGGACGACCAAGACTCCGGATGACGTGGTCACGGTCACGCTGGCGAATCACACCGTGGCGTAAGCGCGTGGCGCGGTGAGGGCTATTCCAGTTGACGGCGGAATTCGGCGAACTGGCGCTGCAGGTCGGCGATTTCGCTTTCCAGACGCTCGACCGTAGCCTGCAGACGCGCAACGGCATCGTCTCGGGATTCGCGCGCGGCGGGCGCGGACGCAGCGGGTTGCGCAGGCGGCTCACCGGAGAGCAGATGCGCGTAGCGTGTTTCCTTCAAGCCGGCCTGCCGCGCGAGTCGGGTCACCAGCGGATCGGGCTGCCATTCCATCAGGCGCGTTAAGCAGGCATCCACGGCTTCCAGATCGTCGAACTGGTAGAGCCGCTCGGTGCGTCCGCGCAATTCGCCCACGGTCTGCGGTCCGCGCAGCATCAGCATGCAGAGCACGGCGGCTTCGCGGCGGCCCAGATTCAACACTTCGGAAAGCTGGTGGGCGTACTTGGGGACGCGCATGTCGTGGCCGCTGATGCGCGTGGCGAGCCCTTTGTCGCGGAGACCGGCCAGCGCGGTGTCGACGGTCTCCTCATCGTAGGAGACGACCGGCTCGCGATTGGATTTCTGGTTACACGCGTTCATCAGCGCGTTGAGCGAAAGCGGGTAATACTCGGGCGTGGCAACTTCTTTTTCCATGAGCGCGCCCAGCACCCGGACTTCGGCTTCGTCGAGTTGGAACGCCATGGCTATGCCGTGACTGCACCCCGCGACGCGGCGAGCGCCATCAGCCGGTCTTCGAAGGCGAAATCGGGCGGCGGCCAGCGGCCGTTGCGATTACGCAGATACCAGCGCCAGGTTTCCTTCAGCGCGTCTTCAAACGGCGTGGGGCGCACGCCCAGGATGCGGGCGGCCTTGCCGATTTTTTCGGTGATGGGCGGCAAATCGAAGTACACACCGAAATACGCCGGATCGCCCATGGGATTGCCGCCCGCGTGTAGGATCGCTTCGCGCGGCACACGCACCGTCTGCGCGGATTTTCCGGCGGCGGTGGCGAGCGCCTGCACCACTTCGGTCTGCGTCAGCGGGCGGGAATCGCCGATGTTGAACGCCTCGCCGATGGCGTTGGGCGTGTCCATAGCCAGCACCAGGGCGCGCACTAGGTCGCGCACATAGGCAAACTGCATCAAGCGGTGGCCATCGCCCGGGATCAGGATGGGACGCGCGAGGCGCATGCGGTCCCAGAAGAACGCTTCGCGGTAGAACGGATTTCCCGGCCCATAGACGAATGGCGGCCGAAAAGTAACCACCGGCAGGCCGTGGCGCGAATGCAACCGGAACAGCATGCGCTCGGTAGTGGCCTTGTTGCGGGTGTAGGGATCGGGATGATTATCGGGCGCCAGGGCGTCGCCTTCGTAGTGATTGAGGCCGTCGCCATAAGCCGCTACGCTTGACATGAAGATGTAGCGCGACAGGCGGTCGCCACAGGCGCGTACGGTGGCCTGCACCTGGGCGGCGGTGGTGCCGCGCTCCCAATCGTAGACGTTGTCGTAGACCACATCGAAGCGCCGGCCCTCCAGAGCCTGCTGCAGGGAGGCGGCATCGTTGCGGTCGGCGACCAGGTTCTCGACGCGCCGCGACAGTCCGTGCGCAGGTTTGCGGTGCAAGACGGCGACATCGTGGCCGGCTTCACACAACTCCTTGACCAGTTGCCGGCCGATGAACAAGGTACCGCCGATGACAAGAACCTTCATAAATGGGTGCTGGGTTCTGGGTGCTGGGTGCTGGTAATCACTAGTCGTAGTATTCCAGGCCCAGATGGGTAATTAGGTCTTCGCCTCGCATCCAGCGGAGGGTGTTTTTCAGCTTCATCAGTTGGATGAAGATGTCGTGCTCGGGATAGAGTTCCGGCGCGTGCATGGGCGCCTTGAAATAGAACGACAGCCACTCCTGGATGCCGCGCATGCCGGCGCGCTGCGCCAGATCGACGAACAGCACTAGGTCGAGCACCAGGGGCGCGGCCAGGATGGAATCGCGGCACAGAAAGTCGATCTTGATTTGCATGGGGTAGCCCAGCCAGCCGAAGATGTCGATGTTGTCCCAGCCTTCTTTGGCGTCGCCGCGCGGCGGGTAATAGTTAATACGGACCTTGTGGTAGAAGTTCTTATACAGATCGGGGTACAGATCCGCCTGCAGGATCTGTTCCAGGGCTTCCAGCTTGGATTCTTCCTTGGACTTGAACGATCCGGGATCGTCGAGCACTTCGCCATCGCGATTGCCCAGGATGTTGGTCGAAAACCAGCCGTTCAAGCCCAGCATGCGCGACTTCAACCCGGGCGCGATGAGGGTCTTCATGAAGGTCTGGCCGGTTTTGAAATCCTTGCCGCAGATGGGCAACTGCCGCTCGCGGGCCAATTGCTGCAGGGCCGGCGTGTCGGTGGTCAGGTGCGGCGCACCGTTGGCGTACGGGACGCCGGACTTCAGGGCCGCGTAGGCATAAATCTGGCTGGGCGAGATTTCCGGGTCGCTCTTTTGCAGGCCGCATTCGAAATCGGCCAGTGTCTGGTGCACGGCAGCGGGTTTGTGGAAGACCTCCGTGGAACCGCACCAGATCATGGCCAGGCGGGCGGCGCCGGTGGACTCGCGGAAGGCGCGGATATCGTCCATCAGCATTTCGGCGTGATCCATTTTCGATCCGGCGGGCTTTTTGTTGGGACCATCGATGCGACGCACGAACTCGTGATCGAAAACCGCAGACATGGGGCGGATAGCGGAGAGTGGCTCGCGCAGTTTTTCGAGCAGCGGCATGTCCAGCACGCCGGCCTTTCCGGCGGCTTCGTAGCAGGTGTCGCCGTAAATATCCCAGGTTCCAAAAACCAAGTCGTTCAAATTGGCGAGCGGGACAAAGTCCTGAATGCGAGGACTGCGGCCTTCCGTGCGCTTTCCGAGGCGGATGGTAGCCATCTGGGTCACGGAGCCGATCGGCTTGGCCAAGTTGCGTTTGATGGCTTCCACACCGGCGATGAAGGTGGTAGTGACTGCGCCCATGCCCGGGATGAGCACCCCGAGCTTGCCTTCAGCCGGCGCGATCGAAACGTTCTCTTTGTTCGACAAGTACTTCACTCCTCTCGATTTAGGCATCCTTCAGCGCGCCTCGGGCAGGCGCAACCAAACGGGTCTCCGGATGGCCGAAGGGAGGTGCCTCGCCACACATCGGCGAAACTGCCGGTGTGGGCGAAATGTTATAATACCAACTCGATGCGAGAGCGCGCGACGGCGACTTTAACGACCGTCATAGTAGACGACGAGCAACTGGCTTGCGACGAGTTGACCTACCTGTTGCGGGACTTCCCGGAAGTGGAAGTGGTAGCTACCGCCCGCAACGGACTGGAGGCCGTCCAACTCATTCAAAAGGCCGAGCCGGACTTGGCTTTTCTGGACGTCCACATGCCCGGACAGGATGGCATGGCGGTGGTGCGGGAGCTGCGCGAATCCGGCGTGGATCTGCCGCACTTCATCTTCGTTACGGCTTACGAGCAGTATGCGGTGGAGGCTTTCCGGCTGGAGGCGATGGATTACCTGCTGAAGCCGGTGGATAAGACGCGACTGGCGGAAACCATCGACCGTGCGCGTCGGGCGGTAACGGAGAAGAAGACGGCAGCGACGCCCCATGCGGCGGCAGCGATCGCGCCGCCGGCACAGCCGCATCGCACGAAGCTGCTGATCCGCAACGCCAACCGCAACTTCATCGTGGACGCGCAGGACGTGATTTACGCGACCATCGACAACGGGCTGATCACACTGGTGGCCACCAACGTCGAAGGGCATTCGAATTATCGCACGATTGAGGATTTGCAGGCGAACCTGGATAAGGAAACCTTCTGGCGGGTGCACCGCTCTTTTCTGGTGAACATTCACAAGATCAAGGAAGTGGTGCCGTGGTTCAAGTCGAGCTATCAGCTCCGCATGGACGATAAGAAGCACACCGAGATTCCGGTGAGCCGGGTGCAGACCAAGCGTCTGCGGGAATTGCTGAAGCTGTAACCGTCAGTGCAGGAAGAAGGCCGGGCCGACGGTCAGATGGTGGCTGATCGAATCGGGTATCACGACGAAGAGCAACGTTCCGATGACGGCGTGCGCCAGGCCCAGGAAATACAGATTGCGGTAGCGCATGAAGATTTTCGTGCTGTAGTAGCCTGTCACGAAAGTCACCAGCATGAGAAACCAGTTGGGCAGGTGCGCACCGGCGAACAGCGCGGCGGAGAATAGCGGGACATAGCGTGGCGCGGCTACCGCCGCCAGCCGGTTGGCGATGTAACCATTCACCAGATACTGCTGGAAGACGCCCCAGGGACAATAGGCGAGCAGGCACATACAGCCATATTCCAGGCTGATGGGGCGCATGGTTTGCAGGAGCAGGCCGAGCGAGAGCAGCGACAGGGCGATCAGTAGAAGCGCGGGCGCCAGCACATCGGCGCACTCGCGGAAATTGCCCCAACGGAAGCCCAGCATGGCCCGGTGTTCGCCGCGCAGAAGATGAGACGCCACGAAGTAAGCCAGGATAAAGATCCATGCCTTGGGCCATAAGAAGCGCAGCCGCCAGATGTAGAGCATGACGAGCGCGAACCCGACGGCGGTCTCGGCGATAATCAGCTTTTGGGTGCGAGTCACGTTTCCGGCCTTTTCAAAACCAGATGTGCTTGGTGGCATCCACCAGCGCATGAAAGGTCACCGAGGAAAAGACACTCGATGACTGCTGGAACACCTTGCCGTAGGCCACGCCGGCGATGGTGGCCAGGATCATATAGCGCCAGTTGGGCAGCGCCTGGGGTCCGTTATCCAGGTGCGCGCAGCCGAAGATGAATCCAGCCAGCAGCAGCATCCGGAGGGTGAAACCGTAGCGCTGCATCAACCAGTTTTGGATGAGGGAGCGAAAAAGAATTTCTTCAGGGAGGGCCGTGCCCACGAAGATGATCGCGAACGTGCGGGCAATAGATGCCGGTGACGGATGCGCGGGAAGATGGAAAGGCGGAATGAAATTGAGCAGGCGGCCAACGGCAATCAGGATCGGCGCCGTGATCGCAAAACCGGCAACGCCATAGGCCAGATCGCGGCCGCGCGGCAGATTGTATTTCATGCCGGGCAAGGCGCGGAATCCCAGGAAGATGGTGAGGCCCAGAAGGATGGCTACGCCGTAAGCGACGCTGTGCAGAAAGCCTTGCGCCGGCCTGGGAATGAGCTGATGGCCGGCGGAGAATTCGAGCGGCAGCCAGAGCATCAGTATGGTGGCGAAATCGAGCCAGGTGGGCCGTTTGCCAGCTCCGGCGCCCTGTACGTACGCCGCCAGTACGGGCACTCCGGTATAGATCGGGATCAGCGCGACGAGCGCGATGCTGAAGGCACCCACGGCGGCTGCCAGGCAGGCAAACAGGGCGGTCAAGAGGACGGGCACGCCGAAGATCGCGGAGGGGCGATTCCGAAAGAAGCTGCGGATACGAGACTGGACAAGGGCGGGCAGGAACGCCAGGACAGCCAGCAACAGAAGGGCAAGAACCAGTGAGCGCATCAGGCAAGACCCGGGGTAGCCGTTACAGCTATATTACAGGAAGGGCGGGCTGGCCATCAACCCGGAGTTGAGGGGGATCGTACAGGAGAGGCAGGCGGGGGGCCTGCCTCTCGGGGTAAACTACTTGGTATCTTGCGTGATGCCGCCGCCGGCGGGCTTCCGTTCGGCTTTGATCTTGCGTGTATCGATGGTCTTCTGGAAATAATCGTTGGCCTTGTCGATGTCCGCTTTGTAGGCTGCGGGATTGTCTTCCAGGTCGGCCTTCTGGCGATATAGCAGGTTCTCGTACGCCATGGCGTCATCGTACTCGTTATCGATGGACAGCGCCGTATCGAGATCCTTGATGCCGCCGTCGATGATGGCCCCATTCTTTTCAGCCACCTCGTCGCGCACCTTCTTATCTTTCAACGGTCCGGGATCGTCGGGCTTCATGCCCAGCTTGGCGCGGGCTTCGCCGTCGGACACCAGCGCCTTGGTCCAGGCGATGACGCCGAGCGTGTAGTAGGCTTCCTTATTCTTGGGATTGATGGAAACCAGCTTTTCGTACCACTGCTTGGCGTCGTCCAACTTCTTTTCATTGAAGAGCAGCGAAGCGATGGAAGCCACGGCCAGCTCATTCTTAGGATCCTGATCGAGGACCTTCTGGAACTGATCCTGGGCTGCCTGGGCCATCTGCATGTTGTCCGGCGAATCGGCGCCCGGAATATACTGCTGCATGTAGGCCGTCGCCAGGTACAAGCGAGCGGTGGCGAAGGTCGGATCGAGCTCGACGGCCGTCTTAAAATGATCGACGGCCTGCGGATACTGGGCGCTCTTGAACGCTTGCACGCCCTTATTTAATTGGTCGCGCGCCTTCAACTTCTCGCAACTAGTGGCGAATACCGTCAGCGCGGCGATCGCCAGCACCATCAGGACTCGGCTCTTCATCAATTTCCCGCCTCCATCTCCGGCGTCATCAACCCCACTTTATCGATGCCGGCGCCGTGCGCGATGTCGATGGCCTTAGCCACGTATTGAAATTCCAGATCGGGATCGCCCTTCACGAACACCACGCGCTCGGCGCGCGTCTTGAAGATTTCCTCCAGACGGCTACCCAAGTTCGCCTCCGGTGTCGGCTCCTGGTTGATCATGTACGACTTGTCCTTATTGATCACGATCACCACGGTGCGTGTATCGGCGGCCGGCGGTGTGCCGGGCGGAGGAGGTTGTGGGACCAGAGCCTCCAGCCCTTTCGGCGTGAGCGGCGTGATAACCATAAAGATGATGATCAACACCAACAGCACGTCAATCATGGGCGTCATATTAATGCTCGACATGGCGCCTTTAGCGCCTCCCACTGCCATTGCCATATTAGTGACTCCTTAGTTCCTGCCCAAAAACTTCCTATTGTCCGGCCGGTGCTGGCGCACCCGGCGTTCTCTTCTGCTGCATCTGCTCGGTGAGCAGGCCGAGCTGATCGACGCCCGCCGCACGCAGGTTATTCACCACTTCGACGACCTTCTCGTAGCGCGCCCGCGAGTCCGCCTTGACGAAGCACATCTTATCCAGGCGATTGGTCAACATATCCTTGACCTTGCCGGGGAGCTGGTCGGGCGGCATCTGGGTAGTATTGAGATAGGTCTTGCCGTCGCGGGTCACGGCGACGATGATGGCGTCGCTTTTGTCAGCCGCCTGCATAGGGATCGGATTGATGGTCTTGACCAAGTCCACGCTCACGCCTTTCGACAACATAGGGGTGATGACCATGAAGATGATCAGCAGCACCAGCATCACGTCGACCATCGGCGTGACATTGATGTCCGCCACCGGCGGCGGGGATTTCTGTTTCATTACAACCGACATTTTATGAAGCCTCCACTCCAGGCTGGGTCGGGGGCATCCCAGCGCAAGCCGGAACGCCCCTGTTCAACTCGCCGGATGTTTGTCCTCAGCCGCTACTTCCGCGCCGCGGCTCCGCGCTGCGACCGCTTCAGGAAGTAGTCAATTAACTCAGAACTGGAATTGCCCATTTCTACGTCGAAGGCTTCGATCTTGCCCGTGAAGTAGTTGAACATCCAGACGGCTGGAATGGCCACAAAAAGTCCGATAGCCGTAGTTACGAGGGCTTCGGAAATACCGCCGGCCACAGCGCCCAGACCGGTGGACTTCTCGGTCGAAATTCCCTTGAACGCGTTGATGATACCCACGACCGTGCCGAACAAGCCGACGAAGGGGGCGGTCGAACCGATGGTTGCCAGGCCGCTGATGCCGCGCTTCAGCTCAGCGTGTACGATAGCTTCGGCGCGCTCCAGAGCCCGCTGGGAAGCTTCGATTTCTTCGCCGGGGATGTCGTTGCTGATCTGGTGCGCCTGGAACTCCTGGAGTCCGGCCACCACGACCTTGGCCAAGTGGCTCTTCTTGTAACGATCCGCGATCTTAATGGCCTCGTCCAGTTTGCCTTCTTTCAGAGCGCCCGCCACAGCCGGCGCAAACGCGCGCGACTGTTTCCGCGCCGCGCTGTAGGCCAGCAAACGGTCGATCATGACGCCGATGGACCAGGCCGACATGAGGAACAGAAGGATGACCACCAACCTGGCGGGAACACCCATCTGTGCCCACAGTGAACGGGGATCCCAACCGATGGTACCCTGCTCCTGTAGGAGGAAAAACGCCCAAACGTGCATTTGCAAAAGCATTGTCTCTATTCTCCTGCGAGTTGAATTAGTTTAACAAACCTTTACTGGCTTAACGTAAAATTCACGTCGATCTGCGTCACCACTTCCACCGGCTCGCCGTTGAGGAGAGTCGGCTGATAAACCCATTGCTTCACCGCTTCGAGGGCGGCCGGGATCAGCAGCGGATGGCCGCTGGCCACCGTCAGATTCTGGATGGTGCCATCTTTGCCGATGATGGCATTCAGCCGCACCACGCCCTGAATACGCGCCTGCTTGGCGAGCGGCGGATAGATGGGCTTGGGCTGGCGGATCAACTTCGCCTGTTGCACGTTGCCGCCCACGCGGATGCGCTGGGGCGTCACCGGCTTTTCCACCTTGACCGGCGGAGGCGGAGGCGGAGGAGCGGCGGTAGGTACAGATCCGATAATGCCGCCGATGATACCACCTGCGGCGCCGCCCGGAACGCCACCCGGTACGCCACCCACCACGCCGCCTGAAGAGGGCGGAGGCAGCTCTTCTTCCTTAATCATGGCGACTTCTTTGGGGATGGTTTTGGGCGCCATCAGGCGGCCGGCATCGAATTGCCGCGGGATCACCTTAATGACTTTAGGAGGGGCAGCGGCCGGCGGCGGCGGCGGGGGAGGCGGGGGCGGCGGAGCCACCAGGAAGCTGGTCAACTGGCTCTTAGGCAAGGCGTCGAAATAGATCATCGGAATCAGAATCGCAATGGCGATTATGACCATTTGTCCGACGAACGATACCAGCACGGTCCAGGTTTTGTTCGTTTTACCCTGGCCCTCGACAAATGTTTGCTCGAACATAAATTCTCCTTGATCCCTACTTCACAGCTTTCGTCGAACCCTTTCGCACCGGCTGCCGCACTTTGGGAGCGGCTACCGGAACCGGAGCGGTCCTCTTCCGGCTGTCCGCCCAATTGTGCCAGAACAGCACGATGGGGCTGGCGACGAACACCGAAGAATACGTCCCGATAATAATACCGACGACCAGTGCAAAGGAAAAGCCATGCAGCACCGGTCCGCCAAACAGGAACAGCGCGATCACGGTCAGGAAGGTGAGGCCGGACGTCATCACGGTCCGGCTCAAGGTCTGGTTGACGCTCTTATTGATCAGGGATTCCAGAGGTTCGCGCCGCAGAAGCTTCAAGTTCTCGCGAATGCGGTCGAAGATGACGATCGTGTCGTTCATGGAATAGCCGACCAACGTCAACAAAGCCGCGATCACCGTCAGCGTGATCTCCTTATTAAAGAGGGAGAACAGCCCGATCGTGATGATCGTGTCGTGGAAGCAGGCAACCACCGCCGCCACGCCATAAATCCATTCAAATCGAAACGCTATATATACCAACATTCCACCCAGCGCGTAAAGGGTGGCCAGCAAAGCTTTCGTGCGCAGCTCCGCACCGACCTTGGGGCCCACCATCTGGACCTCGCGAATCGAGAAAGGCGCCAGGTAACATTGCTGTTTGAGAACGTTAATAATAGCAGAGTTTACCCCGGGGACAGCCCTTAATTCATCAAAATTAGCGACCAGGCCGGAGCGCGGCGGTGTATCGCGGAACGAGGTGAGAGCGGCCGCCAGACGCTGGAGTTCCTGATCGGAAAGCTGCACGCCGGCCTGTTGCAGGGGCACGGTGAGGTGGTCGGCGATTTCACTGGCGCCTGAATTGTTAAGGTCCAGCTTGCCGCTTTGGGGCTCGCCGAAGGTGGACTCCAGGGTGTCCTGCATGGCCTTGCGGGCGGCGGTCATCTGCTGCTCGGCCATGCGTTCGGTGCCGATCACCACTTCGTCCCTGGCGGTCGCGTCGGTAAACGGCTGCACGGTGACTTCGCCCGAGATCTTTTTCGACAAAGCGGCCCGAATCTTCTGCTCCGGGGGCGTGCCGTTCCACTTGACGGTCATCTGGGTGCCTTCTTTGAAGTCGATGCCCCAGCGCAACCCGCCATGTAGAATGATGCTGCTGATCCCGGCTACTGAAAGCACGAGTGAGGCGCCGATGAACGGCCATTTATAGTTGAGGAAGTCGAAATTTGTATTCTTAAAAATGTGCATCGGATAACGCCATACCGGTGCCTTACATTATACTGACACCGGACCTTTTCAAAATGTTCCCTGGGCGAGGCCGCAGCTTTCGCTGCGGCCGGTGCTGGGTCCTGGGTGTCGGGTTCTGGCAGACTCTTCTCCCGTCTTCAGCGAGTACGCCAGCACCCGGCACCCAGAACCTAACACCCGCCTTTGCGATGCCGCAGCTTTCGCTGCGGCGGTCCTAGGTTCTGCGTGTTGGGTTCTGGCAAACTCTTCTCCCGTCTTCGGCGAGTACGCCAGCACCCAGCACCCAGAACCTAACACCCGCCTTTGCGATGCCGCAGCTTTCGCTGCGGCGGTCCTAGGTCCTGCGTGTTGGGTTCTGGCAAACTCTTCTCCCGTCTTCGGCGAGTACGCCAGCACCCGGCACCCAGAACCTAACACCCGCCTTTGCGATGCCGCAGCTTTCGCTGCGGCGGTCCTAGGTCCTGGGTGTTGGGTTCTGGCAAACTCTTCTCCCGTCTTCGGCGAGTACGCCAGCACCCGGCACCCAGAACCTAACACCCGCATTTAAATGCTCAATTCCGCCAACTGCCGGCGGCCGGACAGCTCGTAGTCGAAGATCACCTTCGAGACAAACACGGCCGTGAAAACGTTCGCCAGCAGGCCTATAGTCAAGGTCACGGCAAAGCCCCGGACCGGTCCTTCGCCGAAGATGAACAGGAACGCGCACGAGACCACCGTGGTGACGTGCGTATCGACAATCGTCCACCAGGCCTTCGAGAAACCCGCGTCTACCGCGGAAACAATGGCTTTGCCGGCTTGCAATTCCTCCCGGATACGCTCGAAGATCAGCACGTTGCTATCGACCGCCATACCGATGGTGAGGATGACGCCGGCGATGCCCGGCAGGGTGAGCACGGCCTTGAAATACGATAGCGCGGCCAGCAGGATAACGGTGTTCAGGAATAGCGCCAGCACGGCATTCACGCCCGCGCGCCTGTAGTACACCAGCATGACGATGATGACCGCGGCCAGCCCTGCCAGACCCGCGACGATGCCGGCGTGGATCGAATCGGCGCCCAACGACGGGCCCACCGAATTCTCGTAGAGGATCTGAATGGTGGCGGGCAGCGCGCCTGCGCGCAGCACCAGCGCCAGGTCGGAGGCTTCCTGCTCGCTCCCGATGTTTTCGATCTGGCCGCTATCCTCGATGCGTCCCTTAATCACCGCCACGCTGTGGATCTGGTTGTCCATCACCACCGCCAGACGGTTGCCGATGTTGGCCTCCGTGTACCGGCCGAAGCGCTTGCCGGCATCCGGGCTGAGTGAGAACTGCGTATCCCACTTGCGGAACTCGTCCTGCCCGGCGCGCGCATTGCGCAAATCGGTGCCGCGAATAATCGGCGTCTTGGAGAGCAGGTACCACTCCTCCGGCTGCTCGCCCATGGGCGGCTGCCGGACCAGCTTGGTATTCAACGGCAGGATGCCGCCTTTTTGCGCCAGCGCGGCATCGCGGCTCTGGAACGGTCCTTCTTTAACGTCATCGATCTCGAGTTGCGCGGTGGTCTGCATGATCTCGCGCACGCGCGCCGGATCGTCCACGCCGGGGAGTTCCACCAGAATCTCGTAATCCGTACCAGCCTGGCCGTACTGCTGCACAGTGGGCTCGGTCAGCCCGAGCTGGTTGATGCGGTTGCTGATGGTGGTGAGCGAACGCTCCACGGTATCGCGCTTCAGCTCCACCAGCTCGCTCGGCCGCATATTCAACCGGTAATCGGTGGCGTTGACCGGTGTGAGTACCCACTGCTGAAAGTGCTCGGCGATCAGGTTACGGAACGTAGTGGTCTTGGTGGGCGGCACGCCCTTCACGTCGATTTCGATCTTGTCGGCGTCTTCCACCGTGTTCGGATCGTTGCGGTCGATCGAGGTGTAATCCACGTTCTGCTTGCGCATCTCCTCTTTCATCCGCTCGATGGCGCCGTCGGCTTCGCTCTTGATGGCGTCCTGCACGTGTACCTGTAAAACCAGGTGGCTGCCGCCCTTCAGGTCGAGACCCAACCGGATGTTGTGGCGCACGTTGTCCACCAGGCTGGAGCCCGACTTGGGAAAGCCGATGATGCCGAATATGCATATCAGGATCGTGGCAATGATGACTACGGTCCTACCCGTTACGTTCTTTTGCATGAGGATTGTGCCTTGCTGTGTAATCTATTGTCGTACGTTTACTTCTTCACTTCGCCCGTAACCAGATTGGAGATGGCGCTGCGCGCCACCTGCAGCTTGATATTGTCGGGCTTCACCCGCAGCACGATGGTATCGTCGTCGCCGATAGAAATAATGGTGCCCACGATACCGCCACTGGTCAGCACCGTGTTCCCGTTCTGCAGTGAAGCCAGCATTTTCTGGGTGTTCTTCTTCTGCCGTTGCATGGGAAGGAACAGGAGAAAATAGAAGATTCCGAATATCAGGAGAATGGGAAGGAAGCCCAGCAGGGAACCGCCTGGGGCCGATGTTTGGAGAATCAGATCTGGGACCACGTTGGCAAACTACTCGTTTTCTCGGACGCCGAGGCGTACGATTCGTGAATTTTTGGATTTGCTATCCGATAGTATAGCGTGCCTGATGGCGCGCACGATGTCAAGGCGGGTTGGGACCGGCGGGTTGGGACCGCGCGTGTCCCATGCCGGATGCGCGGGTGCTGAGTTCTGGCGTGGTACCCCAGGCCGGCACCCCGTGTCACTAAGGCAGCCCGCCCAGGCTGCCGGCGGTCAGCGGGGCATAGGAAATGGCGGTTGCGGAGGGATCGCTGAACACTAGCACAAGGTCCACGGACGTGTTGGGGGCCAGAGACGATCCCTGAGGAAGCGCCACCGCATATGGACTACCCAGCGGGGCCAGGCAGTTCGTAACTCGCCCGGCTGGTTTCACCAGCGTGACTCCGGCGGGAAGGTTTTCCAGTACGAAAAAGACCGGGCCTTCAACAGCCGCCGTTCCAGTGTTGGTCAGCCTGACGGCCTGTTTGTACACGTTCGCATCGGGATGATAAATGATCGATCCTGGCTCCACCGTGAGCGTCTCGGTCACATAGACCGGGCAGGTACTGACGGTTAGGCCGGAGAAGATTGCGCGGCTGCCGTTGGTGCCCGAACCCTGACTTCCGGAATCGGTGATGGTTACGCTGGTGAGCGTCTGGCTGGCGAATGCCTTCGGCAGGACGTATTCCTGGCGGTCGAGGCGCTGACCTAGTCCGTTGTCCCAAACCTGAATCGTAGAGGTGTTGTTGATGGTGTTGGTATTGCCATCCTGGTTGTAGTCGCGAACATTGACGTCACCCACCAGCGGAACGGTCAGGGTGGCGCCGTCACTACCGTTGAAAGTGACATGGAGATAGGGAGTTGGGCCGGGGAAGCCCCAGAATGTGTTAATCAGGGTGAATGCCGAAGTAACGCCGTACTCACCCACGGGTATGGTAAGACTGACGACGCCCGGACCAAAGTCCGCAGCCGCGGCGCCATTCCAATAGTTGTTGGGTGCCGGAATCACGAAAGGGACGCCCCCGAAATTCTGGGCGCCAATCGGAAAAGTATTTGGGTTGTAAACCGAGGCGCCGCCCGGAGCGTTAGAAAATGTCCATGGCTCGTTGGCCAAGCTACTGAGGTCGACGGGAACCTCGCCGGCACGCGCGGCGGCGGTTAACGCGATGGCCATGACCGGCCATACCACGCAGGTCTTCATCCGGATAGCCCTCCGAGGCTTCGAGCCAGTGTACCGCAAGGCACGACCGGGCGAGTGATATGATGTCACGCACGGGGGCATCATGAAAACAAACTCGCTGATGGTCTCGCTATGTGTCTTGGGCGCGTGGGCGGCGATGGGCGCGGCGCGGGCTCAAACCGCCACGGAGGCTGTCCTGCACAGCTTCGGCAACTTTCCTTATGGCTCGGAGCCGTATGGCACGCTGACGCGGGATTCTAACGGCAACCTTTATGGGACCGCGTACAGCGGCGGCGCGTCGAATTTGGGCGTGGTGTTCAAGCTTTCGCCGTCGGGATCGTACCAAGTGCTGCACAGTTTCACCGGCGGCAGCGACGGCGCGAATCCTTATGCCGGAGTGACCATCGGCCCGACTGGTAATCTGTACGGGACCACCAATCGGGGCGGCACCGCGGATGCGGGCGTAGTTTACAAGATCGATGCCTCGGGCCAGGAGGCGGTCCTCTACAGCTTCACGGGCGGCGCCGATGGCGGTTATCCTTATGCCGGGGTGGTCGCGGATGCGGGTGGGAATCTTTACGGCACCACGCCGGAGGGTGGCGTCTTAGAGTCGTACTGCGCGAGAGGTTGCGGGGTTGTTTATAAGATCACTCCGTCGGGCCAGGAGACGGTCCTTTATGGTTTTCCCGGTGGCGCGGCAGGTCAAGCACCGCAGGCAGGCCTGATTATGGACGCAAACGCCAATCTTTACGGCACGACGGTCTCGGGCGGAAATCCGAGTCGGGAGGGATACGGCTGCGGGGTCGTGTACAAGGTGACGCCGGCCGGCCAGGAGACGGTGGTATATGCTTTCACCTGCGGGGCGGACGGAGCGAGTCCCTCCGGTAGCCTGACGATGGATTCGACTGGCGACCTTTACGGAGCCGCCCAGTACGGCGGCACGGACTCTTGTTATCGCGGGTGCGGTGTAATCTATGAGGTCACTCCAGTTGGCCGGGAAACCGTCTTGTACAGCTTCACGGCCGCGTCCGGCATCACGAATCCAGTATCTAATCTCACTCGCGACCTGGCTGGCAATCTGTACGGCACGGCGCACAGTGGTGGACAGAATTACAATGGCGGAGTCTTCAAATTGAGCAGTAGCGGCTCTTTCAGTGTCTTGTTCCAATTCCAGGCCGGAACTGAGGACGTCAGGGGCTATGGGGGTTTCATTCTCGACCCGGCCGGAAATCTGTACGGTGTAACTGCCTTGAGCACGGCCCCCGCAGAGGGCATGGTCTACAAGCTCGACCCATCGGGCCAGGAGACCACGCTGTACGGTTTCGCCCCGGCGCCCGGCGGTACTTCGCTCGTTTCCGGGCTCACGCGCGATGCGGCAGGCAACCTATACGGGACGGCCTGGACGGGCGGCACATCAAATCTTGGCGTGGTATTCCGGCTGGACCCCTCCGGCAATGAGACTGTGCTGCATACCTTCGGCGGGCCTGATGGCGCGTATCCAGAGAGTGGAGTGATCCTCGATTCGGCCGGAAACCTGTACGGGACGACGTCTTATGGCGGCAGCGCTGGGAACTGCTACGTCAATGAGTGCGGTTGGGGGGTCGCTTACAAGTTGGCTCCCAGCGGGCAGGAGACAATCCTGCACGTTTTCAGCGGCGGAGCCGATGGCGCGGAGCCGGCGGCGAACTTAATGTTGGACTCCGCGGGCAATCTCTACGGGACTACAGCCGGGGGCGGCGCATTCAATGCCGGCACGGTGTTCAAATTGTCTCCCGCAGGCCAGGAGACGATTCTTTACACCTTCACGGGCGGTAGCGACGGAGGCTATCCACATTCTGGCTTGACGTTCGACTCGGCCGGCAACTTGTATGGCACTACGGAGGGCGGCGGCGCTATGTACGGCGGGGTAGTCTACAAACTCGACCCAGCCGGCAACGAGACGGTGCTCTACACCTTCACGATGTACGGAAATGGAGGCGGCGGACCAACCGGCGCCTTTCCCACTTCCGGTGTGGTGCTGGACTCCGCCGGGAACCTTTACGGCACCACGTGGGCCGGTGGTGAGCCTTCGTTCGGCTGCGAGGGGTATGGGTGCGGCGTCGTTTACGAGATGAGCGCGGCGGGTGAATTCAGCCTGCTATTCAGCTTCGACGAGGGTGGCGCGGGCGGCGCAATTCCGGTCGCGGGACTGGTGCGGGATGCCGCAGGTAACTTGTATGGAACGGCGGCTGGAGGCGGCATGGACTACGATGTCTGCACGGGTAGCTACCAGGGAGCCAGTGGCGGTTGCGGTCTGGTTTTCCGCGTTGATCCCTACGGTAATGAAACGGTGATCTACCGGTTCACTGGCGCGGATGGAGGGAATCCTTGGGCGGGCGTGATTTTGGATTCGTCGGGCAATATTTACGGCACAACGTACGGGGGCGGAACGGCGAACGGCGGCGTCGTCTACAAACTCACGCCTCCATAGCCGCGGCGGCGCGTGCCTGCGCCAGATATTCGGGATAGCGGCCATCCAAAATCGCGCGGCGGATTTCGCGCATGATATCCAGGTAGCGCTTCACGTTGTGGAGCGTGGCGAGCTCGGCATAGAGGATCTCGCCCGCCTGAAACAGGTGCCGCAGGTAGGCCCGCGAGAAGGTCGCGCAGGTGTAGCATCCGCACGCCGGATCGAGCGGCCCGGCATCGCCGCGATAGCGCGCCTGCTTGATGCGCACGGTGCCCTGTGACGTGAAGAGGCAGCCGTTGCGCGCATTGCGCGAGGGCAGCACGCAATCCATCATGTCGATGCCGCGCGCCACATATTCCGGCAGTTCCTCGGGCATGCCGACACCCATGGCATAGCGCGGGCGGCCGCGGGGCAGCAGCGGCTCGGCGGCTTCCACCATCTCGAGGCTCAACGGGCGCGGCTCGCCCACGGACAATCCGCCGACCGCGTAGCCCTGCGCATCCAGTTCGACGAGCGCTGCGGCGCACTCGCGGCGCAGATCCGCAAACGTGGAGCCTTGCACGATCGGAAACAGCGCGTGGAGCGCCGGCGTGTCCGCGGTCCGCTCGCGGAAATGCGCATACGCCGCGCGGGCCCACCGTACGGTACGCTGCATGGAGACGCGCGCATATTCGTGGCTCACCGGATATTCGGGGCACTCGTCGAGGACCATGAGGATGTCGCTGCCAAAGGCGAGTTGCGTGTCGACGGTCGACTCCGGCGTGAACGTGTGCGTATCGCCATTCAGGTGCGACTGGAAGACTACGCCATCATCCGTAATCTTGCGCAGGCTGCTGAGGCTGAACACCTGGAAGCCGCCCGAATCGGTGAGGATGGCGCGCGGCCACGCCATGAAGCGATGCAGTCCGCCCATGGCGCGAATCAAGTCGGGCCCTGGGCGGAGATATAGATGATAGGTATTGGCGAGCAGGACGCGCGCGTCGAGTTCGCCGGCCAACTCGCGCGGCGCGAGGCCTTTGACGGTGGCCTGCGTGCCCACCGGCATGAAGACAGGCGTTTCGATTACGCCGTGCGGCGTCGAGAGCCGGCCGGCTCGGGCGCGCGTAACGGGGCACTCGGCCTGGATCTCGAAATGAAGAGAATCGTCAGGCAAGGAAGCGGATCCCACCCAGCAGCCGTGGTTGCATGTACCAATTCTAGCGTTGCCCGGCCGGAGTGCTATAATGGCCGTTTATGTTTGAACCAAGCAGACTCCGCTGATCCGGGCTTCGCGCCCTCACCCTGTATTCTCCGGCCCCTCCATTTGGGCCGTTCTTTTAAACACAGAAATTTCTGAAGCGAGGTAATTTCGAAATGCGAAAGTTGTTTTCTAACGGTTTGGCTGTGGTTGCCGGTATGGTTTCCATACCCGGGACTCCGATCCATGCGGATTCTCACAAATCGGCTACTGCGGCGGAACATCGCAACGAATCTGCCACCGACCGCCGGCTCGCCTGTATTCGCAATTTCTTTCTTGCAAGCAACTGTCCCGCCGCCGCTCTTTCCCCGATTTTTCTGGACGCCGCCGACCGTAACGCGCTCGATTGGCGCCTGCTCCCGAGTATTTCATTTGTCGAATCGACCGGCGGGAAAGCCGCCAGGAACAACAACCTGTTCGGATGGAATTCCGGCCGGGCGGCGTTCTCGTCAGCCGCCGCCTGCATTCACGCGGTGGCCGCGTCGCTCGCGAAATCGGCGCTCTATCGCAACAAAGACGTGGACGGCATTCTGCGGACTTACAACCGGAACGCGGGATACGCGCGGCGCGTGAAGGAGATTATGCGGCGCATCGCGCCGACCGCGGACTGACCCTTTTACCGCTTTCCGCCGAGGCTCCCGTGATATCATGAGGGTGAAGTTCACGTCGAGGAAGGAGCCAGATGGGTCCAATAGGTTGGCAGGAAATGGTCTTCATTTTCCTGCTCGCGCTGGTGCTCTTCGGCCCCAAGAAAATGCCGGAGTTGGGCCGGACGTTGGGCAAAGCGATCAAAGAATTTCGCCGCGCCCAGAGCGAATTGAAGGCTACGTTCGACCGCGAGATGCAGAACCTGGAACGCGAAACACAAGCGCTCAACGAGTCCACCAGCAGCTATCACTACGACAACTATAACTACGATTATTCTTCGAGCGGCGGCGAGATGTACGGCGAACCTTATGGGTCCACGCCGGCCGAGCCGCAAGATGCCACAGTAATCAATACTTCCACCGTCAGCGCATCCGCAACTCAGGGCGCTGAGTCTTTATCAACCGTTACGCCGGAGGGCGCTATCGCCCATGGAACGGAACCGGCCGCGCCTGTGAATGGCCATGTGCCAGAGGCCGGTAGCGAGCCGCAGTCCGAGGCCGGCGCCACAACGGCGGCTGAACATAAAGCATAGTTCGTAATACATGGCTTCTCGTGACGATGACAGCGGAGCAAAAGCTCCCCAAGGGAAAGTGACGCCTCCGTCCGGTGCGGTCACGGCGTTGACATCCGCCGGGGGCGGCGGAAGAGGCACTCCTCCGCCCCCCGATCCGCCGGATAGCGGCGAAGACGAAGAGGGCATGCTGCGCATGTCGTTCCTCGAGCATCTCGAGGAACTGCGTTCGCGGATCATCAAGATGATCCTCGGCGTAGTGGTGGCCTTCGCCCTGAGCCTCACTTACTGCGAGAAGCTGTGGCGCGTGATCGCCCAGCCGGCCATTGTGGCATTGACGAGCCTGGGCATCAAGCCACCCACGCTCAAGGCCATCACCCCGATGGAACAGTTCAATGTCATCTGGGTGAAGCTGCCGGTGCTATGCGCTGTTTTCCTGGCCTCGCCCTGGATCGTGTATCAGGTGTGGGCCTTCATCGCGCCCGGATTGTACAAGCGCGAGCGGCGCTACGCGGCGCCGTTCGTCTTGTGTTCGGCGGGCCTGTTCATCACCGGCGGCCTGTTCGCTTACTTCGTGGCGTTCCGCTTCGCGCTGACCTTTTTGCTGGGCATCGGCATGGGGAATTACGTCGAGCCGATGGTATCGATCAGCGAGTACTTCGATCTGTTCGTGAACGTGACTCTGGGCGTGGGTCTTGTTTTCGAGATGCCGATCCTGATCTTCTTCCTGACCCTGTTGCGGATCGTCAGCCCCAAGTTCCTGCTGAATCACAGCCGCTACGCGATCCTCGGCATATTTGTACTAGCCGCCATCGTGACCCCGACACCCGACGCGTTCAATATGATGCTTTTCGCGACGCCGATGTGTCTTTTGTTCTACGTCGGTATCTTTGCTGGGTATCTACTAGTACTAAAACGGGAAGGAAGACGTTTCCCATGGGCCAAAGTGTTAACAATCGGCGGCATTGTTATCGTTGTCCTGGGTGCGATATTCTATCTTGCCGCGCTACACTATAATTTGCACTTTGTGCCGCACTGGCCGTTCCTGATCCGCTAACGGCCCCGCGGCGGGGTGGCTATGGCGGATCGAGTGCTGGCATGGACCTGAACAAGGCAATTCGCGACTTACACGAAGAGCTGGAGAAACTCAACCAAGTGATAAGTTCACTGGAAGAGTTCCAGCAGACCGGCGTCCTCCCGACTGCCCACCGCCGCGGACGCAAGTCCATGAGCGAAGGGGAACGCCGGGCGGTCTCCGCGCGCATGAAGAATTACTGGCAAAACCGGCGCTCAAAAAAGAGCGCCGCCGGCCGCACTTAGCGGCTTCTTATAGACCTGGCGAGATAACTGCGCCATCGTCTGTATTTCATGCGTATACCGTAAGCATGATGCATACGCCACGCCGCGGATAAGAATCGGGTTCGAAAGTACCAGAGCCAGAAGTACTGGGTACCGGTGCCGTAACTGTAGCGCATCTCGAAGCCGCATTTGACGGCCATCTCACGAGCTTCCTGCTCGGAGAAAGTAACTCCCAGCCAGGTATCGTCAGGAGGAATGTCAAGTGCTTGGGCGCCCTGTACTTGGAACTTAAACAGGGCAGCCCCGCGGAGCCGCCGGCGGACTGCCTGCACATAGCTCTCGATGACATCGCGGCTCGGAATGTGCTGGAACACGATAGACGAAAAGGCAAAGTCAAACCGCGCGCCCGCTAGTACTTCTAGATCTTTTCCGTTGTTCTGGAAGATATGTACATTATGAAGATCAGCGAGCGCCGCGCGCGCCTGTCTGACCATTTCGCCGCTGATATCGACCGCGTAGACCTGGCCGAATAAGTGTGCCAGAGCACGGGTAACGCGTCCCGCACCGCAACCGATTTCGAGCACGGTCATACGCTTCGGATCTTTGCCCTGACAGATGTTGATCATGTCGGTCAGGATTTCTTCGGAGACGGTCCGCTCGCCGGACTCGAAGAATTCGGCGTCGGTCCAATCGCGCCGCTCGGTGTTTACGTAGAAGCGGGCATTCTCGCGGGCACGCTGGTCCCACTCACGTTGCATTTTCTGCAACTGTCCGCTTAAATCCTTTTCGACCGCCATGATATTATTGTAGAAGTCATTGAAACTCGTGGGCGTGTAGCTCAGTTGGGAGAGCACGGCGTTCGCAACGCCGGGGTCGGGGGTTCGAATCCCCCCACGTCCACCAAGCGACCCCGGCCTTATTTTTCCCTTATTCCTACTGCATGGCCCTGGCCATGTCCTGCGCCCACTCGATTGGATCGCTGGTGCCGCCCGGTTCGGCATTGAAGTACTCCCAGGCAGCTACGCCACCGAAGTGCGGATACTGCGTAACCAGCGTTGAGACGGTGCTGGAGATGGTCTTCATGTTGACGTAGCCGCTGCCGTCCGCGGAGTTGGAGATCATGCCGCCGACGATCTTGTTCTGCGGATAGCCGAAGCTGACCACCTTCTCGTAATCCGTTGGGTTGGCCAGTGTGGCGAAGCCGCTGTAGAACTGGCCGTTGAACCAGGCAATCTTGGATCCTACGGCCTTGTAGAGCTGCGGGTAGCTGAAGCCCGAAAGATTCGCCCCGCCCCACAGCGCCGAGGCCACCGGCGACATGGTGATCACGAAGCTGGATCCGAAGTCGCTGTTCAACTGGTTTACCAGCATTTCGGCGTTCGCGAGCGACACGGTCTCTTCGATATCCAAGTCGATGCCATTCAGGTTGTATTGCTGGATGGTCTGCTGGAGGATCGGGTAGAACGTGCTCCAGTTGTCGAACAGATCCGCGTAGGAGCCCTGCGCCGCGCCGCCCAGCATCATACGCACCGTCACACCGTAGCTCTGCAGCGTGGCGACCTCCTGCCACATGGTGGTGAACATCGGATCGCCAGGCACGTTGTCATTCAGATGTATATACGGCGTGCCATCGCTGTTGTAGCCCAAGTGAAACGCGGCCACCATCACGTCGGTGACGTACGGCTTGCCGTTCGCCGGATTCAACGTCTCCCACATCGGGGACAACGAGACGTAGACGTTGTTGTTGTACTGCGTCTGATAGTAGTAGATGACGCGCTTGGCGGACGCGCCGTCCGGAGAGGCCGCACCCGCGCTCATCGTCACAGCCAAACCCAAAAGGAAACCCGCTGAGATTTTTCGCATCACGCTACCGTAATGCGGGGCGGCTGAAGCTGTCAACCCGCGGGTGGTGCGCAGCCGGCGCTAGAGGCTCGCGCTCCAGGCCAGACCGTCCGCGCCCTTGCCCGCGCTGATGAGGGTGTCGATCTTCCAGTCCGACGTGCGGATGGCCGCGATTTTGCCCGCCGAATCGCAGGAGACGTAGGCCATCTTGCCATCCGGCCGGATCAACACTTCCTGCGGCGCTTTCGGTACATCGATGGTGTGCGCGACGCGCAGCGTACGAAGATCGATCACCGCAACCTTGTTGACCGTCGGCACCGCGACCACCAGCCAGTAGCCGTCCGGTGTGGGAGCTGTGCCGTAGCCGAGGCCAGGCAGTTCCACCCAGTCCGCGACTTTATCCGTCCGCGTGTCGATCACCGCCAGGCGCGGCTTGGTCTGGTCAGATGTGAACACGCGCTTGTCGTCCATAGAAATCGAAATGCGCTGCGTTTCGGGCGAGATCGGAATCACGTGCAGCGTCTTGCGCGTCTTGAGATCGATTACCGAAACAGTGCCCGGCCCCACGTTCGCAGTGTAGGCACGCTGGCCGTCATGGCTAATCACGAACATGTGCGACTCGGCCTGCCCGGTGGGCAGCGATCCGACAATCTTCAGCGTTTTCGGATCGATGATCGAAATGGTGTGGTCGAGTTCCGTCGAAACATAAAGCAATCCGTCCTTCGGTCCGAATTGCGCGCAGTGCGGGCGCACGCCATGCCCGAAATCCAGATTGCCCACGATCTTGCGGCTGGCCAGGTCGATGGCTACCATGTTGGTGCCGTCGGTGCCCGGCTTGCCCACACCAGAGTTGCCGTAGATCGGCACGTAGGCGGTGCCACCGTGAGGTGAGGCGATCACTTCGTGGCCGGTCACGCCGTTTTCAGGAACCGCGGCAACTTCTTTGCCGGCTGCCGGATCGATGATCCCCAGAGTGCGGTCCCCCTTATTCGCCACCAGCAAATAACCTTGCGTGTCGGGAGGCGCGCCTCCAGCAGTCAACGAGAACAGAGCGAACGCTATCGCGCCAAACATCCAGTGAGTGCATTTCATAGTTGCAATTATTCTACTACTCTGGAAGCGTGTACCCTGCCCTGATCCTCTTCGATATCGATGGCACGCTGGTGCGGCGCGCCGGGCCGCATCATCGCCAGGCGTTGGTGGATGCGGTGCGCCGCGTCACCGGCCTCGAAACTACGACGGATCACATCCCCGTGCACGGTATGCTCGATCCCGACATCCTCACCCGGATGATGCGCGACTCGGGAGCTTCGCAAACGACGATTCGCCGTGCCATGCCGGAGATCGTGCGCCGCGCCCAGCAGACCTACGTGCGCAGCGTGCCCGATTTGCAACGCAAAACATGCCCGGGCGTGCGGGCTTTGCTGCGCTGCCTGGAACTCCGCGGCGTGCTGATGGGCCTGGTCACCGGCAACCTCACACGCATCGGATGGAAGAAGCTGGAGCGCGCCGGGCTGCGGCCATTCTTCCGTTTCGGCTCGTTTGGCGAGATGGCCAAGGATCGCGCGGGACTTGCCCGGCTGGCCATCCGGAAGGCGCGCGCCAACGGCTGGATCGCGCGGCAGGCGCCTATCGCGCTGGTGGGCGATGCGCCGAGCGACGTGCTGGCCGCCAAACGTAACGGCATCCGCTCGATCGCCGTGAACACCGGCATCTCTACGCGCGCGGAGTTACTGGCTTGCGAGCCGGATCTGCTGTTGCCGGACCTGCGCGGGCCGCGCGTCTGGCGCTGCCTGCTTAACGCGGAATAACCGGCAGCACCAACGCGGAGGGATGCTCCGCATCGTGATAGATCCGCTGGCTGGCCTTCACCATGCGGGTGGCACCGAAGATCGGCTCGCCGGTATTCAGGTTGCGGTCGAAGCGCGGAAAATTGCTGCTCGAAATGTACAGCCGGATGCGATGGCCCGCTTTGAAAAGGTTGCTGGTAGCCCAGAGATCAATCGTATATTTGTAAATCTTGGCTGGCTCGATCGGTTCGGCCTGCTGCGTGGAATTGCGATAGCGCGCGCGCACGATGCCGTCGGTCAGGAAGCGCGCATAGCCGGACGGGTCCACATCCACGAGCAGCGCGGTGAAATCCGTGTCCACGGCGGAGCTGGATGCGTAGAGTGTAGCCTTCACCCAACCGGTCGCTTCGACGGGCCGCGTAAGCGGCGGCGTGGAGAAGATCAGCACATCCGGACGGCCTTCGTTGGGGCGCTCGTCGGCCGGGCCGGGCGGTAGCTGGTTGTTGCCGCAGCAGAGCCGTCCGCCGATGGTCGGCACCGGATTGGCCGGATCGTATTCGTAGCTTTCCGGCTCGGCGGCGCCGGGCGCAGCGGTCGTGAGCGCGCCTTTTTGCAAGTAGTAATTCGTGTATTTCGTCCGTGCCAGCGGAAACTCGTGTTCATCGCGCCAGGCGTTCTCGCCCATGACGAAGAGGCGCACGGGCGCGCCGCTCGCGTATTCGTTGCGCTCGCCCTTCAGCGCGTAATCGTACCAGCGCAGGTCCAATGCGTCCATATCCACCACTGCGCTCTTGCCGAACGTGACATCGCCCACCTTGCCTTCCGGCGATGTCTCGGCGTGCGCCCATGGCCCGATCAACAGCCGCTGATCGGCGCGCGCCGGCGAGAGTTTCCGCATGCCAACGTAATTCTGAAGCGTGCCTTTCAGGAAGATGTCGTGCCAGCCGCCGGCATGCAGCGCTTTGATATTCATCTGCGCGTAGTGATCGGAGATCTTCCATGCTTTCCAGTATTGGTCATCGCGCTCATGCATCACCCAGTCGCGGAAGTAGGGCGCGAGCGCGGCAACCGGCGGCAGTTCGAGCATGCGGTAAGCATCCACGGGCAATTGCGTCACCCACGCTTTGGGATCTTCCAGACCGCCGGCTTTGCGCCGCAGAGTATCGGTGGCTAATCCGCTCGACCAGGAACTGGCGAACCATTGCATCAGCGCCCCGTTCTGATAGGTCCAGCCATCGTAGTATTCCGATGCCGTCACATATGGTTGAATCCCCACCAGGTGCGGCGGCGCGCTGATGGCCGCCAACATCTGCGTAGCGCCCACGTAGGAGCCGCCGAACATGCCGACTTTGCCATTCGCATACGGCAGCTTCGCGGCCCACTCGACGGTGTCGTACCCGTCCTGGCTCTCGTAGCGAAATGGATAGAACTCGCCGCCCGAATCGAAGCGCCCGCGCGTGTCCTGGATGATGACCACGTAGCCGTGCTCGGCCATCTTGAGCGCCGACTCGGCAGCGCCCGCGCGATTATACGGCGTGCGCTCGAGCAGCACCGGAAACTTGCCGGCGGCCTCCGGATGATAGATGTCGGCGATCAGCTTCACGCCGTCCCGCATTTCCGCGGCGGCGCCGTGCTGGATGGTAACGGCGTAGGGCTGGCCCCAAAGGCAGAGGGTGCACGTCAGCGACAAAAAAGAAAAGGTCAAAATGCGCATCGGTATTCAATATAATCCGCATTCAACCCTGTGTTGGAGAACGCTGCTTTCCGTGGTAGATTCGTGAAGGCCCGCCATGCAAGCCATCATCGAAGCACGCAAAATTGAGAAGTGGTATGGCACGGAAGGGGACGGCCGCATTCAGGTGATCGCGCCTACCGACCTGGCCATCTATCCCGATGAAGTGCTGGCCGTATTGGGACCTTCGGGCTCCGGTAAATCCACACTGCTACGCATTCTGACAGGCCTGGCGAAACCGTCCGCCGGCGAAGTCGTGCATCATGGCCACGAAGTGGGCGGCCCCTGCGAGAATGTTGCAATCGTGTTTCAAAGCTTCGCGCTATTTCCGTGGCTGACGGTGGTGGAGAATGTTGCGGCGCCGCTGAAGGCGCGCGGCGTGCCGGCTGCCGAACGCACGGCGCGCAGCGTGAAGATCCTGGATACGGTGGGTCTGGACGGATTCGAGAACGCCTACCCGAAGGAACTCTCGGGCGGTATGAAGCAGCGCGTGGGCTTCGCGCGCGCGCTGGTGGTGGAGCCGGAAGTGTTGTTCATGGACGAACCGTTCTCCGCGCTCGATGTGCTCACGGCCGAGAACCTGCGCGGCGAACTGCTGGAGCTCTGGCAGAGCCACAAGATGCCGACGCGCGCGGTGTTCGTAGTTACGCACAACATTGAAGAGGCCGTGCTGCTGGCCGACCGCATCATCGTGCTGGGCAGGAATCCGGCCACCATCCGTACGGATTTCCGCGTGGCGCTGGAACGTCCGCGCGACCGCAAGGATTCGCGCTTCACCAACCTGGTGGATTACATCTATCGCGTGCTGACGCGGCCCGATCTGGCGCCGGCTCCGGAGCCCGCGCCCGCCGTGGTTCAGCCCGCCAAGCCCAAATATCAGATGCTGCCGCATGCGCGGCGGGGCGCGGTGGCGGGCTTGCTCGAGATGCTGGCCGACCACAACGGCCGTGACGATATGTATCGGCTGGCGGCGGCGCTCTCATTCGAAATCGACGACCTGCTGCCAGTGGTCGACGCAGCCGTGCTGCTGGCGTTCGCCCGGGTGGAAGAAGGCGACGTGGAACTCACGCCCACCGGCCGCGCGTTCGCGGAAGCCGACATTCTGCAGCGCAAGGAGCTGTTCCGCGCCGCCGCCCTCGAGAATATTTCCCTGGTGCGCGAGATCGCGCGCTCGCTCGAAGCACGCGCCGATCACACCCTGCCGGATGGGGTCTTCGAAGATTTGCTGGACGAACACTTCAGCGAGGAAGAGGCCAAGGCGCAACTGGAAACCGCGATCGATTGGGGCCGCTACGCGGAGTTGTTCGATCACGATTCCGATACGCACCAATTCTTTCTTCCCGAAGAACAGCCGGCTTCCGGCCAGCCGGAGGCGGCTTCCCATTGAGCATCCGGCCACTGCTTTCCCGCGCAGTGATCGGGGAGCGCACCTGGTCGTTGTTGTTGGATTTTGCGGTCTTCGCGGCGCTGCTGGCTCTAATCGAAGGCTTGGCGGTGATCGCGCGTTACTGGTTCGGCGCAATCACTCCCGCCGCCGAAATCTCCCGCTCGCCGCGCGCGCTGCCGCTTTACGCGTTCTTTTCCGTGGTGCGTATCGCCATCGCCTATGTGCTGAGCCTGCTATTCGCGCTGGGGTACGGCTATGTCGCGGCTTACAATCGCCGCCTCGAAGGCATCATGGTGGCCGTGCTCGACATCTTGCAATCCATCCCCGTGCTCAGCTTCCTGCCGGGCGTGATGCTGGCAATGGTCGCGTTATTTCCCACGCGGCAGCTCGGCGTGGAATTCGGCGCGATTCTGCTGATCTTCACCGGCCAGGTCTGGAACATGGCGTTCAGCTTCTATGCGTCGCTGAAATCCATTCCGCGCGAGCTGCGCGAGGCCGCCCGCATCTATGGCTTCGGTGCGTGGCAGCGTTTCGTACAGCTTGAGCTGCCCTACGGCGCGATCGGCCTGGTGTGGAATTCGATGGTCTCCGTGGCGGGCGGCTGGTTTTTCCTGATGGCCTGCGAGATGTTCGTGCTGGGCAACCGCGACTTCCGCTTGCCAGGACTAGGCTCGTACCTGCAAACGGCTGCCAGCGCCGGCGATACCCCGGCGATTCTTTGGGGCCTCGGCGTCATGATCGGAGTCATCCTGCTGATTGACCAGTTGGTGTGGCGGCCGGCCATCGCCTGGTCCGATAAGTTCAAATTCGAACAAGTCGAGAGCAGCGCGCAACCTTCTTCGCTGGTGCTCAACCTGATGCGGCGGTCGAGCCTGCTGGAGCGCTTTCGTGTATCCGTGATGGAGCCGTTATCGGAGCGCGTCAGCCTGCATCTGGCGCGGCGCGGCGCGATCGGAGAAGCAGCCCCGCCGCCTGAGAGCCGCGCGCGCATGGTAGTGGGTATGCTCGCCGGGGCGGCGATCGCCGGCCTGGTCCTCTATGCTTTGACTGCTGCCGCCGTAAGCTTGAAGACGATTACCAGCACGGAGCTGGTCTCGACACTGGATGGCGCCGCAGCCACGTTCGGGCGCGTGCTGGTTTCCCTGGTGATCGCCGCGGTGTGGACGATTCCAGCAGGCGTGGCGATCGGTTTCAATCCGCGGCTGGCACGCTTTGCGCAACCGTTCGCGCAACTCGCCGCATCGGTTCCGGCGACCGCGCTCTTCCCTGTGCTGCTGCTGGCGCTGATCCGGATGGGCGGCGGTTTAGGCATCGGATCGATCCTGCTGATGCTCCTTGGCACGCAGTGGTACGTGCTGTTCAACGTGATCGCCGGCGCCATGGCCATTCCGTCGGACTTGAAGGAAGTCGCGGACGTCTTCCACTTCTCACAGTGGGACCGTTGGCGCATCGTGATACTGCCCGGCATCTTTCCTTACCTGATCACCGGGATGGTAACCGCATCGGGCGGCGCATGGAACGCCAGCATTGTAGCCGAATACTTCCACTTCAGGGGGCAGACACTTTCGACTGTCGGGCTGGGAGCACAGATCAGCTCTGCAACCGACTCGGGCAATTTCCACGTGCTGCTGCTTTCGACGGTCGTGATGGCGACCCTGGTAGTGACGGTAAACCGCTCGTTATGGCGTCCGCTCTATCGCATCGCGCAAACGCGATTCAAGCTGGAAGGCTGACACGCGCCGGCTTGCGGCCGATCGCCACCACCGTATCGAGCACATCGCCGCGGTCGCGATGCTCCACGCGCAGCACGTCGAATCCAGCCGCGCACATGATATCGGCGAATTCATCCGGCTCATAAAGCGAAAAGCCCTGCCAGCCGCGGGTGAGCGGTCCCAGGCTGGCAGTCGAACGGAAAGCCGCCGCCAGAGTGCCGCCGCGTTTCAGCACGCGCGCTACCTCGCGCAGGTTGGCGGCCAGATCCGGCCAGTAATACAGGCTGTTGACCGTCAGGATTTTGTGAAAGGTCCCGGCCCGAAAAGGCAACTGCGCTACGTCGCCCCACTTCACGGAAACGCGCGCATCCAGGTTTTTGTCGCGGATCAGGCGCGCGGCCTTGTCCACCATCTCGCGCGAATAATCGATGCCCACGATCTTGGCTTCTGGAGCCTTGGCCGCCAACGTGAGCAGTGAACGGCCGCCGCCGAAGCCGATATCGAGGATCGTGTCTTTCGCACGGGGATCGAGCAATTCCACCGCGGCGTTCACGAGGCGCGCGTTCGACAGGTTCAGAATCGGTCCCATGAACAGCGCGCCAATCAGCCCGGACGGTTTGCCGAACTGGGACCGCAGGAGAGCGTCCATATACATAGCCGGAACTCCTGTTACAGATAATAGAGTATCGAGATCTGAATTTCCAGCCGTCGCAGGGCCTTTCTGTCCGCGCGGTATAATGAAGTTCTTTAAATGCCCGCGGAAAATACAATAGTGGCGCTTCTGCGGCAACGCGTGACCCAGTGGCGCGGGCGTTTCGAGCAGTTTCTTTCCGGACAGGCTCCCACGGACCCATTTTACCTGACTAACCGCACCTGGCAGCAAAAGCTGAAAATCGCGGCTCTGGTGGCCGCGCCCGTACTCCTGCTGATTGGCCTGATCGTGATCGGCAGCACGGATGTTTTCCATCTGCACAAAGCGGATCCGTACGACCATGCCATCGAGGCATCGCAAAAAGCGGCGCCCGTTCGAATGCACCTGCCGGACCCGAATTTCAGCCCGGCCGGCCTGGAGGTGGTCGACATCCGGATTGCGCAGGACAGCCGTCCGCCGGCTGTTACCGGAGTAATCCGCAACAACAGCGACCACAGCGTCAGCTCGGCCGAAGTGACCTATCTGCTGGCCGACGCGGATGGGAGTCTGGTGGGCGTGGAGACCGCCTCCATATCCAATCTGAAGCCGCACTCGAGCGCCACGTTCCGCGGAGAGCTCAAGTCCGGCCGCGCGCAGTTTGTGATGGTCCGCGACGTCCGCGCGAACTGACCGGCTGCTGCGATGGAGCGCCTTCCATTTCAAGCCACGCAGGCGGCCGCTGCGTACGAGCACATCACCGCGCTGCCGGTTGCGATCCTGCTCGATAATGTCCGCAGCATGTACAACGTGGGCGCGTTCTTCCGCACCGCCGATGCGGCCGGAGCCGAGAAACTGTACCTTTGCGGCATTACCAGCCATCCGCCAAAGAGAGCGATCAGCAAAACCGCGCTGGGCGCTGAGGAGCGCACCGCCTGGGAGCACGCCTGGGATCCCCTGCCGTTCGTGAATGCGCTACGTGCACGCAACTACGAAATTGCGGCGATCGAGACCAGCGTGCATGCCGTCGATCTGTTCGACTGGATGCCCTGCTTTCCAGTTTGCATCATCTTCGGCCACGAAGTGGAAGGCATCCGGCCGGAGGTCGCGGCCCTCTGCGACACGCACGTACGCATCCCCATGCTGGGGATCAAGCATTCGCTCAACGTCGCCACCGCCGGCGGGGTGGTGATCTACGAACTACTGCGGAAATACAGGCAGATGCATGCCGGGATTTAAGGCAATTCCGCCACACGATCATGGCAAAGTGTTGCGGTTCCGCCACAGTCAGGAATTTCGAAATCATTGATAAAACGCGACTTATCTCCTGGCGCTTTATTTGCTAAATAAGCTTCCTTCAAAGCCGTATGAACCATCCGGAGATCCAAGTTGCGTTTTGAGACGACCGTCCAACGACCCGTCGAGGCCTCAGGCATCGGCCTACACAGCGGTGTCAAAGTCTCCATCCGAATCCTTCCCGCCCCTGTCTCGACTGGCATTGTTTTCCAGCGGACCGATCTGGATAATTTCCCGATTGCCGCAAGCTGGCGGCATGTCGCGCGCGTCAGTTATGCCACCAGCCTGATGCACCGGGGCGTTTTGATCTCGACTACCGAGCATCTGCTAAGCGTTTTCTACAGCATGGGCATCGACAACGCGATTGTCGAGATCGATAACCTGGAGGTCCCGATTCTGGATGGCAGCGGCCTGCCGTTCGTCGAGTTGATCCGGCAGGCGGGCATCCGCACCTATCGCCGCAAGCGCAAATATCTCCGCATTCGCCGGCCGATTTTCGTGGAGGAGCGCGGCAAGCGCATCTCGATTCTCCCTTCGGAAAGCTTCTGCCTGACCTGCGAAACGGACTACCAGCATCCGCTGGCCGGACGCCAGGCGCTCGAAATGGAGGTCACCCCCGAGCGCTATGCCGCCGAAATCGCGCCGGCGCGCACGTTCGGTTTCGAGAGCGAACTCGACCAGATGCGCCACATGGGGCTCATTCGCGGCGCGTCGCTCGAAAATGCCGTCTGCTTCACGCCGGATGGCGTGCTGAATCCCGAGGGGTTGCGGTTCTCTGACGAATGCTGCCGGCACAAAGCGCTGGACCTGATCGGCGACCTGGCACTGTTGGGAAAGCCGCTGCTGGGCCACGTGATCGCCGAGCGCGCCGGCCATGCCATGCACGCCGCGCTGGTGGCGCGCATCATGTCGGACCCGTCGCTCTACGAGATCCTGACGTTCGATCAACTGGCCAGCCGCGTAGTGCAGGCCCTGGTTTCGTGAACGCGCCTTCCATCAGTCTGTGCATGATCGTAAAGAATGAGGAGCGCACCCTGGAACGCTGCCTCGACTCCGTCACCAGCCTCGCGCCGGAGATGATCATCGTGGATACCGGCTCGACGGACAGGACCCCCGCGATTGCAGCACGCTACGGCGCGGCCGTGATCCCGTTCGATTTCGACGTGGCCGATTTTGGCGCGGCCCGCAATCAGGCCCTGGCCCGCGCGAAAGGCCGCTGGATCCTCTCGTTAGACGCCGATGAGATTCTGGACCCTGCCAGTGCGCCCCTCATTCCGAAGCTGACCGCCCGCGGCGAAAATGCCGGGTATTACTTTCAGCGCCTGAATCGGCAGGTGAATTCGGAGAGCACGACCATCGATCATGTCGTGCGGCTATTTCCGAACCGGCCCGGCTACCGGTTCCGCGCGCGCGTCCACGAGACCATCGATGAATCCATCCTGGCGGGAGGTGGCCGCCTCGTGACCACCGCGGTGCGCATCCACCACGATTTCGCGCTCGACCCGGAAGAGCGCCGGCGCCGGAACCTCTGGTATATCCAGATTCTGCAGGAAGAGATTGCCGCCAATCCGAATGATTCCTCGCGCCTCGATTTTCTGGCCGCGGAGTATCATCAGCTCGGCATGTTCGACGAGGCGGCCGTCATTGCGGAGCGCATTGTCCGCCTGCGGCCGCTCGATCCGTATGCCCACCTGTACGTTGGAACTTACCACCTGGTCTACCAACACGACCCGGCGCGGGCGAGGGCCGACCTCCAGGAAGCGCTCCGCCTGCGGCCCGGGTTCCCGGAAGCGCTGTCGTTCCTCGAGCTCATCGACCGACAGGTTCATGGAAAACCATCGCCACCCGCGCCGGCTTGCCCGAGTAAGACATAATCCGCGTTCCTTTGTTCAGCCGCAGTGGATGCCGCAGGTAGTAAGTGCGCTGCCACTCGGGCCGCCATCCGCGTATCCAGATGAGCCGGTGCACGGCGCCTCCTGGTTCGACGGCTGTCACTTCGAGTGACTCGCCGGTTGCCAACTGCACGGGGCGCAAGCCGGAGAGATCCGCCGGCGCGGCGAGCATCGCGGCTGCGCTCGTCGTAACGATGAGTTCCCGTCCGTCAGGCTCGGCCGGCCGCGGCACGCTGAAATGCGGCGCAGGCGGCAGGTAGATGTTATCGCCCTCAGGCGCGCCGCCTTCCACCCAGTTCACGAGCATGTCGATTTCTATCTGCGACAGGCTGGGATCGTCGCGAAACTCCCCCACGCCTTTCACCGCGCCCCAGGGCGGCATGCGGCGCGCGATCACCTCGTCGCGAATCGCCTTGGCCCAGGGACGCGCCTCCTCGTAAGTCGCCAGTGACATGGCGCTGCCGCCCTGGCGATGGCAGACGACGCAATGCTTGTTCATCAGGCGCGAGATTTCCTGGGTCCAGAGCAACTTGGTGGTGATCGGATCGTGCGCCAGCGCGGGCAGCGCTATCGCTATCGCCAGCAACAGGGCCACTCGCCGTATCACACCGACTCCCCACGCACCAGATCGGCGTACGTCTCGCGCGCGCGAATGGTGCGGAATATATCGCCCTCGACCAGAATCTCGGCCGCGCGCCGGCGCGAGTTGTAATTGGAGGACTGCGTGAATCCGTAGGCACCTGCTGTGCAGATGGCCAGATAATCGCCGGGGGCGACGTTGGCGAGTTTGCGCCCGCGCGCCAGAAAATCGCCGGTTTCGCACACCGGCCCCACCACGTCGGCCACGATTTCCGGCCGCGCATTCTTGCGCAGCGGCAGAATCTCGTGATGCGAGCGGTAGAGCGCGGGACGGATCAGGTCGTTCATGGCCGCGTCCACGATCACGAATTCCTTATCGCCGCTATGCTTGCGATAGAGCACACGGGTCAACAGCACGCCCGCGCGGCCGACGATGGAGCGGCCGGGCTCCAGCATCAGGGTGAGCCCGCTATCGCGCAGCCGCATGCGAATCCGCTCGGCAAAGTCGCGGATCTCAGGCGACAGCTCGTGCGCCTGGTAGGCGACTCCCAAGCCGCCCCCCAGGTCGATGTGCCGCAAGTCGAAGCCCCTGGCCCGTAGCCTGCGGGCGAGCGCCAGCACCCGGTCCAGGGCTTCCAGGATCGGATTCGGATCCATGAGCTGCGAACCGATGTGGCAGCTCACGCCCTCCGGCTGCAGGTTCCGGAAGCTGCGCGCGCGCTCGTAGACGGCTTCCGCCGCGGCGATATCGATACCGAATTTGTGATCGCGCAGACCGGTAGAAATATAGGGATGGGTGGAGGCGTCCACATCGGGATTCACGCGGATGGCGAACCGGGCTCGCAGGCCGCGCCGGGCCGCCAGCGCATCGATGAGCGCCAGTTCCGGCTCCGACTCGCAATTGAACGCCTGAATGCCTTGTTCGAGCGCGTAATCGACTTCATCCGAAGTTTTGCCGACGCCCGAAAAAACCACCTTCGACGCATCGCCGCCAGCCTGGATCACGCGATAGAGCTCGCCGCCCGATACAATGTCGAAGCCCGCGCCGGCTTTCGCCAACAGAGACAGAATGGCCAGCGAGGAATTCGCCTTCACCGCATAGCAGATGCTGTGCGGCAGATCGCCCAGAGCGTCGTCGTATGCGCGGTAATTCTCCAGAATCGCGGCGCTCGAGTAGACGTAAGCGGGCGTGCCCGCGCCCCGCGCAATATCCGCCAGCGGCACGTTCTCGCAATAGAGGTCCTGATCTGAATAGCGGAACATGGGCGCTTACTTGACCTTCAGCACCAGCAGCGTCTGATCGTCGAACGGCACGGGATTGAAGCGCTCCAGGTCGTCCAGAATCTCGCTGACGATCTGTTGCGCCGACTGATTGCAAACGCGTTTCACGGCTTGGGACAAGCGATGGCGGCCGTAATCATGCCCTTCGGGGCTGAGGTGGTCGGTCACGCCATCGGAATACAACACAATCGTATCGCCGCGATGCGCCTGGAAAACCACCTCCTCGTACTCGCGCTCGTCCAGCAGGCCGAGCGGCACGCCCTCCACGCGTGGCTTCAGCAGCTCGCCATTGCGGCAGACCAGCGGCGGATTACTGCCCGCGTTGGCCATCACGAACTGGCGGATCGCGGGGCTCCAAAGCATCACCAGCAGCGTGACATAGCGCGCTTCTACCTTGCGCTCGATCAGCGCTTCGTTGAGCGCGCGCATCAACTGCCGGGGATCGGCGCGCCGCGGCGCGAGCAAGCGCAGCAGGCCGCTCACCAGGGCGCCGTAGAGCGCGGCGGCGGCGCCCTTGCCGCTGACATCGCCGAACGCCAGCACGGCGCGGCCGTCCCACGATTCGAAGAAATCGTAGATGTCACCGCTGATGCCGCGAGCGGGCCGCAGCCCCGCGCCCACCTCGAGACCTTCGATTCCCGGGTCGCCCGTAGGCAGCAGCACGCTCTGCAATTCGCGCGCGGCTTGCAGATCCTCTTCCATGCGCCGCTCGCGATTGGCCAGCTCTTCGTAGAGCCGCGCGTTCTCCACCGAACTGGCGATCTGCGGCGCGAGCAGCATGAGCATGCGCACGTGGTCGTCGGTGAAGAAGCCCACGCGCTCGCTTTCCACGTCCATCACGCCCGAGACGCGATCGTGAATCATGAGCGGAACCGCCACCTCGGAACGAATGCCCGGATGCGAGGGAATGTAGCGCGGGTCCTGGTTGGTATCCTGCACGCGCACGGGCGTCCGCTGTGCCACGGCCGCGCCGGTGATGCCTTTGCCCAGCGGGATGTTGTCCAGGTCCACGCGCTGGTCGTAACGCATGCTGAACCGGTGGCGCAGCATGTTGCGCTCCGCATCCACCAGCAGAATGTTGAAGGCGTCGTAACTGATCAGGCTGCGCACCGTGCTGGCGATCTTACCGAGTAACTCGTCGACATCCAGGATGGACGAGAACTCCTGCGAGATCGAAGCCAGCGCTTTCAAGGTGCGATTCTGCCGCTCGACGCGCCAGTAGAGCCGCGCGTTGTCGATAGCGATGGCAACGCGCGCCGCGATGAGCCGCAGCAGCGCACGGTCCTGTTCAGTGTAGGCATTCGGCTGCGTGGACTGCACATCAATCACGCCCACCAGCCGGCGGCGCGCGATCATGGGCACGGCCAGTTCGGTGCGGACGGCCTCGACCGCGTTCAGATAGCGCGGATCGCTGCGCACATCGGCCACCAGCACCGGCTCGCGGGTGAGCGCGGCGGTACCGGTGATGCCCTGCCCCAGCGGGATCGACCAGTTCTGCACCACTTCTTCGCGATGGCCCAGTGCGTAGCGGATGCGCAGCTCGCGCCGCTTTTCGCTGTAAAGCAGGATGGCGAAAAGCTCCCCGGGGATCACGCGTTTCACGATTTCCGATACGTTGGCCAGCAGTTCGTCCAGGTCGAGCGTCTGCGCCGTGACGGAAGACACTTCCAGCAGAAAGTCCAGTAACTCCGATCGTTCCCGGAAGGGGATGGGGTTGCGGGTGCCGGTCATCTGCCCGCGGCCTCGACGATTTTCACGCTGGCACTGGCGCCGATGCGATTGGCGCCCGCCGCCACCATGGCCCGAAAATCGTCCAGCGTGCGAATCCCGCCCGCGGCTTTCACCCCCATGTCCGGCCCGACCGTATGGCGCATGAGTGTCACATCCTGGACGGTGGCGCCTGCCGGCCCGAAGCCGGTCGAGGTCTTGACGAAATCCGCGCCCGCAGCCTGCGCCAGTTTGCAGGCCGTGACCTTCTGCGCGTCGTCGAGCAGGGCCGTCTCGAGAATCACCTTCACGATCGCCCCGGCGTCGTGGCAGACCTGCGTCACGGCCTGGATATCTAGCTTCACTGTGTCCACGTCGCCCGAACGCAGCGCGCCCACGTTGATCACCATGTCGACTTCGCGCGCGCCGGCGCGCAGGGCGGCGGTGGATTCAGCAACCTTCGATTCGGTGGATGTGGCGCCCAGCGGGAACCCCGCCACGGTGCAGACCTTCACCGGCGTGCCTGCCAGTTCGCTGGCCGCCAGCGGCACCCAATACGGATTGATGCAGACGGTGGCGAAGCCGTATTGGCGCGCTTCGGCACACAGCTTGATAATGTCCGCGCGGGTAGTTTCCGGCCGCAGCATGGTGTGATCGATCAACGCGGCGATCGGCCCGCCCACTGGTGCAGGAGCTTGCACGGCGGGCCGCGCGGGCGCAGATTTTGGTGGCGGCGCGCTTCCGTGCTGCTGTTCGATGCGCGCGATCTTGTCGACGCGCGCCTGATGGCGGCCGCCTGAGAACGGCGTATCGAGCCACGTGCGCAAAATATCTTCGGCCTGCGTGGATGTCAACAGCCGGGCGCCGAGCGTGAGCACATTGGCGTCGTTATGCTCGCGGCTGTTGCGCGCCGACGCGCGATCGTAGCACAAGGCCGCGCGGATGCCCGCCACTTTGTTAGCGGCGATGGACGAGCCGATGCCCGCACCGTCGATGATCACGCCGCGGCGGGCCTCGCCGCGCGCCACCAGTTCAGCCACCTGCAGCGCGATGTCCGGATAGTCTGCGGGCTTCTCGTCGAACACACCGATGTCGCGCGTCTCCAGGCCCAGATCGGCCAGCAGAGGCTTCAGGCTCTCCTTCAAACGGTAGCCGCCATGGTCCGCGCCCAGCGCGATGACCTTTTCGGGAGGCGCAGCCGGCAGCGCCTGGCCCTCCCGAAGTTCGATGACGCGGATGGCGCGCAGCTCGGCCAGCTCGCGCGCGGACGGGGTGAAGATGGTCCCCGCCGGGACGCGCAACTCGCCGCTGCGCGGCACGTCTTCCGATGTCACCCAACGCATAGATTCGAAACCGTCGTAGAATTCGTAAAGACCTATTGTAATGAAAGCCTGTGCCTGATTACCTCTCCCAACTTCTGCACCGCGGCGAAATCGGCCCCGGCCTCATGATACTCGGGATGGCGGTGGCCTTCGTGCTGGGGGCGGTGCACGCCATGTCCCCCGGCCACGGCAAGACGATCGTAGCAGCTTACCTGGTGGGATCGCGCGGTAACTTCCAGCACGCGTTGTTTTTGGGCGGTATGGTGACGTTCACGCACACCATTAGCGTCTTTTTGCTGGGCTTGGCGACCTTATTCCTGTCACAGTACGTGCTGCCGGAGAAGGTCTTTCCGGTGCTCGGGACCATCTCCGGACTCGCCATCGTCTGGCTGGGCGGCCTGATGCTCTACCAGCGTGCGAAGCGGCTCCGCCATGCGCATGTCCACCATCACGATCATCATCATCATCACGATCATGATCATGATCACAGCCACAGCCACCTCCCGGAGGACGGCGACGTCACACTGGGCAGCCTGATCGCCCTCGGCGCAAGCGGCGGGCTGGTTCCCTGCCCTTCCGCGATGGTGTTGCTCCTCAGCTCCATTGCGCTAGGCCGCGTCGGTCTTGGACTGATACTCCTGGTCGCATTCAGTACCGGCCTGGCGATCGTACTGATGGGAATCGGCGTGATGGTCCTCTACGCCAAGCAACTGCTGCCGGACAGCCGGAAGACCGCGGCGCATCCTGCGTTCCGATACATTCCGGTGATCTCGGCGGCGATCATCGTGTGCATCGGGCTGCTGATGACCGGGGTCTCCCTCGGCTGGATCCGGCCTAACCGTCTGTGGGGTTGAATAGCCCCTCGCAATCAGCCGGTCCTACGGCGCGACTGTGCTCCAATTGTTCACCAGGTTTGTTACATTCACCGATCCCAGGCCGGTAGCGAAGTCCCAGCCCGAGGCCGCCGGGAAGCTCGGCTTGTAGGCGCTGTCCGACGACGAAAGCACGCCGTACGTTCCCGACGGATCGTAGCAGTTGTAAGTCCCCGTGCAGGGAATGTCCATGTTGCCCTGCGTCATATCGTAGAACGTACAGGTACTGGACGTGCCGTTCCCCTTCGAGGCGTTGCAGGCGGAGTTGCCGCTCGCACCGTATTCGGCGGCGGCGAGTTGATAGAGTGCCGCGTTCGGCAGGCCCTGCCGCGCCCCGGTCTTCTGGTTGACGAGGGCCTGGACACCGGCCATGATGGGCGAGGCGAAGGACGTTCCGCCGCCGCCGGGCCAGCCGCTGGGCACGCCCGTGCAGGGAGCTCCGCCGCCCGCGGTATCCGAATAGCACACCACATAGTAGTGGCCCAGGAAGCCGTTCGAGGCAAACAGCGACACGTCCGGAAGATCGCGCACGCCGTCGGCCGGATTGCCGTAGACTGCCTGCCAGGAAGGCTTGGCGTATCCTTTGCACGTACCGTTTGAAACGCCTGTGGTGGTGGAAGAGCCGGTGGCGCACGCGCTCGGTCCGCCGCTGCCGGCAATGATCCCCAGGAACACGTCAGTCGAGCTATTACACAGCCCGGAAGACCCATAGGTCGTGCTGAACCCGAGATAATTGGCAGTCAACCCGCTGCCGCAAGTATCGTTCCACGGGATCTCGGGCACGTAGGACTTAGCCGAGCCGTAGTATTGGGAGTTAGTGGAACTCCAATAAGTGCTCTGGTCGTTCTGAAAGAAGTCTTCGAAGTCAGTTCCACCCACGGCAACGTTATAGGGCGTGGACGCGAAGGCGCTGACGCTGATTCCGGTGGTCGCAGCGGTAGACTGCCCCAAGCTCGCGCCGCACACATCGCCGCCCCAATCGCCGGCCGCCACGAACACCGAGACACCTTCGGTAGCCGCATGCGAATAGACCGACTTGAATGCAGCGTTGGAAGCCGCGCCGTTGAGCGATTCGCACTCCGCGTAACTGATGCTGACGACGGGCGGCGGCGTACTGGCGTTTACCAGGTTGTTCAGGGCGATCAGGCCGCCGAAAGTCGTGGTGGTATCTTTGCATGAGGCCAATTGAATGGCCGCTCCGGGCGCCCCCGCACTGGCGTATTCCGCGTCCAGGATGGCTTCGAAATCGTTGCCCACCAAGACTCCGGGATCGGCGCAGTTGTTCGTGCCGGTGGAGGGCGGGTGCACCTCAGTGAAGCTGCCGCTGGGGAATCGCGAGAGACCGAAAGTGGTGCGGAAGGTCGACCAGTCCGCCGTACTGTAGACGTCGGTGTCTTCAATCACCACGATGGTCTGTCCCGCTCCCGTAACTTTCGAGGAGAACAGCGGATTGAAGTTATAAATAGTCGCCAGATCCTGAGGCACTAACAGGTAATAATCGTTGCCGATAGTGTAGGAAGGACGCTTGACGTAGGCGGGGTGTGGCATGAAATCGTGCAGCGACACAATGCCGGCGACCGCCGGTGCGAGGGCCGCCGGAATGCGCGGATCGCGCATGTTAGCGATGTGCGCCGCGCCCTTCACGTTGAGGTTATGGATCTCGGTGTGGAAGGCCGTGCGGACCTGTCCGGCAGTGCCCGAGAAATCGATCAGGATGCCGCTGGGATAAACCGTGTTGACGGTGAAGCCCTGCGACTGGAGCCATTGGGCGATGGTGTTGAGATCGCTCTGCGCCAAGCCGAACTTCGATCCGAACTGCGCGGGCGTGAGCCAGTGATGGTAGTTCGGCGATGACGGCTGATTGAGCTGCTGGATGAACTGATCGAGCGCGGCTTCCTGCTGCGGGGAGCGCTGCAACTGCAGCAGCATGTGATCCATGGTGAAGGCGTCGCTGACGGGCCCCAGATCGTCGGCGGCATTGGCCTCCGGGCGGGTATTGCCCACCAGTGTGACCAGGTTGTTGTTGTCGATCGGCTGCGTGATCAACGCGGGCGTCTGCGCCGATGCCGACATGCTGAGTGCCAGAGCGAACGCCGGAATCGCAAACAAGCTTTGGGCGCTCGAGAATCTTCGAAACATATGTATCCTCTCCTTTGAGTGGTGGTCCCTGTTCTGGAAGAGACTATCACGGAAGGGCGCGGTGCGCAAGGCGAGTCCGGAATCGCTAAACTGAAGTTCATTCGGAGGGAGCGCGCGATGAACACAGCCGGATTTCTTGACGCTCTTTGGCAGGACATGCGTTACGGCCTTCGCGCGATGCGGCAGCGGCCCGCATTCGCCGCCACGGCGGTGCTGACTATGGCGCTGGCGATCGGCGGCACGACGGCGATGTTCACGGTGATTCGCGCGGTGCTGCTGACGCCGCTGCAGTATCGCGATCCGGATCGCCTGGTGCGTATTGAGGGCGGCGCCACCACATCGCGATTTGCCGAGATGCAGGCCGGCGCGCATTCGTTCACCGCGATCGGGGCGTTCGCCGGATGGCAGAACATCACACTCGCGGGCGGGGCCGAGCCTGAAGTGTTGCGCGGCGTGCTGGTTTCGCATGGCTTCCTGAAGATTCTGGGCGTGGACCTGCAGCGTGGCCGCGGCTTCCGCGTGGATGAGGACCGCGCGGGCGGTGCGCCCGTGGCCATGATCAGCGCGGAGCTTTGGCGGCGGCGTTTCGCGCGCGATCCGCAAATCGTCGGCAAGACCGCGATCCTGGCGGACACGCCGTTCACGATCATCGGCGTGCTGCCGCCGAAGTTTCAGTTTCCTTACGCGGGCATCGACATCTGGCTGACCGCGCCGCAGGAGTGGGACGCCTTGCCTCCGAAGGCGCGTGTGCTCAGCCCATATCTGACCCTGTTCGCGCGGCTGAAGCCGGATGTGACCCTGGAGCAGGCCAACGCGGAACTGAAAGTGATTCGGCGGCAATACGCGATGGCCCACCCGGCCAATCTGGATGCCAAGCCGAAATCGCCGGAAGTAACGCCCATGAAAGACAACCTGGTGGCCGATGTGCGCTCCACGCTCTGGATGCTCTTTGGCGCGGTGGGGTTCGTGCTCCTGATCGCCTGCGCGAATGTGGCCGGACTGCTGCTGGCGCGCGCCACGTCGCGATCGCGTGAATTCGCCGTGCGCGCGGCGCTGGGCGCAGGCCGCAGCCGCTTGATTGGGCAACTGCTCTCGGAAAGCGTGGTGCTGTCGCTGGCCGGCGGATTGCTCGGCGTGCTGTTGGCCGCTTACGCTTTGCGTGCGATTCCGAAGATGACTGCGTTCAATCTCCCGCGCGCCGCTGAAGTTCACATGGATTGGATGGTGCTGGGGTTCGCCCTGGCGCTCTCCATCGCTACCGGCATCCTCTTCGGACTCGCGCCTTCGCTCGGCGCGTCGCGGCCGGACTTAATCGCTGCGCTGCGCACCGCCGGCACAACTTCCAGCGTCGCGGTCCGCCGGAAGTGGAATGTTCGCAGCTTACTGTTAGTGGGACAGGTGGCCCTGTCGGTCGTCTTATTGATCGGTGCGGCGCTATTGATGGAAAGCGTGGCCCGCTTACGCAGCGTCGATCTTGGATTCAATCCATCGAAGCTGCTGACGCTCAATGTTTCGCTGCCGACCGTCCGTTACGATACCGGCCCGAAGACCGCCACGTTCTTTCGGGATCTGCTGGCCAGGGTTACCGTGCTGCCTGGAGTGCGCGCCGCCACGGTGGCATGGTTTCTGCCCATGATGGGTTACGCCGGAACGCCCGTGCAAGATGCCGCCAAGACGCCGCTGCCGTTGAACCAGCGTCCGATCGCCAAGCTGCTGATCGTCGCGCCGGGTTATTTTCATACGCTCGGGATTGCCTTGCGTCGCGGCCGGGAGTTCGCCGAGCAGGATCGCGAGGATACCCAGCGCGTGACCATTATCGATGAAGCTACCGCGCACCGCTTCTGGTCATCGTATCCGGCGGGCGAAGATCCCGTCGGCCGGCGGCTGCTGATCGGCGGGTTGACGGCCAAGCCCGCGGAAATCGTGGGCATTGTCGCGGACGTGCATCAGGGACTCGAAAGCAGCGCCTGGCCCGAATCGGTGTATGAGCCATTCGCGCAGAATCCCCAAAAATCCGCGATGCTCGCGGTGCGTACGGCCGGCCAGCCGCGCTCGTTCACTCGCGCGATTGCCGCGCAGGTGCAGGCGCTCGATCGGGACCAGACGGTAGCCGATGTGCGAACGATGGACGAACTGGTAGAACAGCAGATCGGTCAACGCCGTTTGCTGACGATCCTGTTAGGCTCGTTCGCCAGTGTGGCGTTGCTGCTGGCCGTGCTTGGAATCTACGGCGTGATCGCCTATTCGGTAGCGCAGCGCACGCAGGAAGTGGGCATCCGCAGGGCCTTGGGGGCGCAGCAAGCCGATATCCTGCGGCTGGTTATCAGGCAGGGTTTGGTGCTGACTGTGGCGGGCATCGCGATTGGTTTGGTCGGAGCTTATGCCCTGACGCGGCTAATGAACACGCTGCTATTTCACGTCAGCCCGACCGATCCGGCGACCTTCGCCGGCATCGCGATTGTGTTCCTGATCGTGGCGCTCGCCGCCAGCTACATTCCGGCGCGCCGCGCCACCCGGATTGATCCGATGGCGGCCTTGCGCATCTGATTTAAGACCTTATGACGGCCGCTTCAACGAACGGATGTTCACTTGACTGCGCTTGATCTGCGCGCGCCTTCTGCCCGCGGCGAGATTCTTGCGGGCCTTATCCTTGGCGGCCTGGCTTACCGCGACGCGATTGACTACCTTGACGGCCCCGGCGTTCTTCGCGAGGCGTGTAGCTGTACCTTTATGTTGGAGCACGTCAGTCTGGCCGTCGATGGTGGCCACTCCGCCTTGCACGTGCACCTGGAAATGATGTGTCGAGATCTTCGAGGCGGCGAAGCGGGCGCGGATGGCTTTCTCGAGTTGCGCGTCGGACATTACCGGCGCCTTGGCGCGCGCGGCTTGGACCGCGGTGATCCGGCGAACGGGAGGGGTCAGTGCGGCGGCGTATGCGGTTCCCAGGGCGAACATGAGCACGGCCGCGGCGGTACGGCTGATATTACGCATTATCAGGTCTCCTTAACTCAATTCTGTGGTTTCACGGGCGGCATGTTCTCACCTGACGTGCGCAGTGCCGTGGACGCGCGGTATAACAGACGCATGCCTGTCTACGGAGGAATTGAATGTGGCGGCACCAAGTTTGTGTGCGCCACGGGCGATGAAAGCGGCCAACTGCTCGCGCGCACCGAGTTTCCCACCGCGCTGCCGGCCGAGACCATCAGCCGCGCCATGGCCTTCTTTCGCGAGCAGCCGCACGAACTGACCAGTATCGGGATCGGGTCGTTCGGGCCAGTGGATTTGCACCGCGAGTCGCCGCGTTTCGGCTACATCACGTCCACGCCGAAGCCCGGCTGGCCCGATACCGACGTAGCCGGAGCGGTGCGGCGCGCGACGGGCCTGCCCGTGGCTTTCGATACGGACGTGAATGCCGCCGCGCTGGGCGAGTTCCGTTGGGGCGCGGCGCGCGGCCTCGACACCTTCATGTATCTGACGATCGGCACCGGGTTAGGCGGCGGCGGTATGGTGAACGGCCGGCTGCTGCACGGCTTGGTCCATCCCGAGATGGGACATATCCGCGTGCCGCACGACCGCACGGCCGATCCGTTTCCAGGCAACTGCCCTTTTCATGGCGATTGCCTGGAGGGCCTGGTGGCCGGTCCAGCCATTGAAGCGCGTTGGGGCCAGCGCGGCGAAACGCTGGCTCCCGAGCATCCCGCCTGGGACTTGGAAGCCCACTACATCGCGCTGGGACTGGCCACGTGGATTTGTACGCTGTCGCCCGAACGCATCATCCTGGGAGGCGGTGTCATGCGGCAGGCGTCGCTGTTCGCGAAGATTCATCGCGAAGTGCTGGCTCTGCTCAACGGATACATTCAGGCGCCCGAGATCCTGGAATGCATCAACCAGTACATCGTGCCACCCGCGCTCGGCGGCAATGCGGGCGTTTTGGGCGCAATCGCCCTAGCCACGATGGTGTGAAGCGCGGCCATAATGAAGCAGAGAGCCGTTTATGTCACACATCCTGCCTTGGACGATTCCGCTGATCCTCGCCGGCGCATTGTTCGCGTCTAGTGACATCACGCCGGGCATGAACCGGTTTGCCATCGCGGCCTATCGCGACCTCGCGCGCGGCGGCGCCAACCTGATCCTTTCGCCGTTCAACATCTCGACCGCGCTGTCGATGCTGCTCGAAGGCGCTCGCGGGCAGACCGCTACGGGAATAGCTGCCGCGATCGCGCAGGCCCGCACCGGTGCGGAATATCAGGCGGCCGTCGCGGCTCTAGCCAAAGCCTTGACCGAATCGGCCAACACCGGCCCTAACCAGTTGGCCATCGCGAATGGACTTTGGGTGCAGCGCGGTTTTCCAATCGAGGCGAAATTTGAGGAAGGCATCCGCACGCTCTATGGCGCGCCGCTCACGCCGCTCGATTTCCGGGACAGTCCCGACAGCGCGCGCGCCGAGATCAACACCTGGACGGCGGATCACACCAAGGGGAAAATCACAAACCTGTTCGCGCCGGGCTCCCTCGACACCAAGACGCGCATGGTCCTGACCAGTGCGATCTACTTCTATGGCAAGTGGCAGTCGCCATTCCAACCTGCCGCGACCCGCGCGGAGCCGTTCAAGCTCGCGAACGGCAGTACGGTGCCGGCGAAGTTCATGCGCCAGAAGGCGACGTTCCGCTATGTGGAACTGCCGTCGGCGCAGTTGCTTGAAATGGACTATCAGGGCACGCCGGTGGCGTTCGACATTTTGCTACCGAAATCCGACGACGGTTTGCCCGAGTTGGAAGGCTCGCTCGATGCCGGGACGCTTAAGGAGTGGTTCGGTGAGCTGACAGGTGAGATGGTCGACGTGGCGATTCCCAAATTCCGCGCCGAATCGTCTTTTTCGCTGAAGGAGACGCTGTCACGGATGGGGATGGTAGAAGCCTTCGGCGCGGCGGCGGATTTCTCCGGCATCGATGGCCGGCGGGACTTGTTCGTTTCGGACGTGGTCCACAAAGCTTTTGTGGACGTTTCGGAGGAAGGCACGGAAGCGGCGGCCGCCACCGGCACGATAATGGGCGCGCTGGCCGTGCGGCGCGACCGGATAGTCTTTCGCGCCGATCATCCATTTCTGTTTTTCATCCGCGACACGCGCAGCGGCACGATCCTGTTTGAAGGACGGCTCGAAAGGCCCGTATAACAGGCGAGCTAGGGGAGCGGCCTGGGAGGCCGCAGCAGGCTGGGAGCCTGCCCCACCTGCACTTCGTGGCGCTGTAACTGCCCGCAGGCGGCGTAAATATCCAGACCGCGCGGCTTGCGCAGGAAGCAGCCCATGGACTTCCGCACGATCGCCTGGAAGCTTGCGACGCGTTCCGGATCGGGCGTTTCGAACGGGATTCCAGGGCCGGGATTGAGCGCAATCAAATTGACCTTGGCATTCAGATTCGCAAGCAGCTTCACCACGCGCCGGGCGTCGCCGTCGGTGTCGTTCACACCTTTCAGCAGCACGTATTCGAAGGTGAGTTTTTCCCACGGGCGCAGCGGGTAGGCCTTGCACGCGGCCAGCAGATCGGCCAGGTGATATTTGCGGGTGATGGGCATCAGCTCGCGCCGCATTTCTTCGGTAGAGGCGTTCAGCGAAATCGAGAGCCTGGGCCGCACCGGCTCGCGGCCCAATTCTTCGATCTTCGGAATGATGCCTGCCGTGGAAACGGTGATGCGGCGCGGCGGAATGCCCACGCCTTCCGGATTGGTCAGCAGGCGCGTGGCTTTCACTACGTTCGCCAGGTTAAGGAGTGGTTCCCCTTGACCCATCATGACTATGTTGAGCGGCCGGAGAGGCCCCTGCAAGCAGGGTGCCTGCCCCACCAGCAACACCTGGCCGACGATCTCGCCGGCGGTGAGATTGCGTTCCAGGCCCATCAGCGCGGTCATGCAGAATTTGCAATCGACCGGGCAGCCGACCTGGGTTGAAATGCAGATCGTGGAACGCTCCGCTTCGGGCATCCAGACCGTCTCCACCGTGCGGCCGTCGGCCAGGCGCAGGAGATAGCGGCGTGTGCCATCCGCGGAGTCGTAACAGCGCGCGATCTCCGGCCAGCCGACCCGCTGCACTCCGCCGAACTCCTGCTTCAGGGCTGCCGGCAGAGTCGAGACCTGCGCTAGGTCAGCTACTTTCTGCCGGTACAAAGCGGTGTAGATTTGTTTGGCCCGGAATTGCGGCTGGCTGGGTCCCAGAACCTCGCGGATCTCGGTCAATTCCATGCCCAGCAGGGACTCGGACATCTGCATCGATTATGACATGGCCAGCCGGCTATACTCGGCATCGGAGCTCTCGGGCAGCAGTACCCAGAGCGTGTAAATGCCGAGCGCCGTGCCGATGGGGAATTCGATCAAAGAAATTGCGCCGACCACGATGGTGAAGACGCGCGCCCAGGGCGCCTTGTCGAGCAGCCCCCAAGCCGCAATGAAGCAGGCCGCCGCGCCCAACAGAAACACCCAGCCGATGCCGTCAAGCAACGAGTGAATGAAGGGCGGCACATCGGCGGACACCTGATCGAAAAACGCCCAGTGGCTGAACGAGCGCAAGAAGAGTCCCGGAATCAGATGCAGAACCCCGCGCACGATCCAAAGCACGGCCAGCACGCGCAGATGGGTGGCTACGCGCGGCCTGGCCGCCACGGGCCCGGCTGCGACGGCTATTTCCCTGCCGCACGCACGGCAAAAATTCTGCCCTTCTTCGATCTTCGCGCCACACGCGTCACAATACGTCATCCGCCGCTCCGTTGCTCGTAATTCCTTCCGTTATACACGGTATGTGCTATCGTTTGCTTTACAATTATGGCACGCCAAATTCTTTCCCGCCGCGCCTTCTTGGCCTTAAGCGCGGCCGCCCCGATTGTCTCCGCCGTGGCGCGAAGCAAGAACATACCCGTCGGCCTGGAATTGTTTTCCGTCCGCGACGACCTGCAAAAAGACCTCATGGGCACGGTGCGGGCCGTGGCCAAGATGGGCTATCAGTGCGTGGAGTACTTCTCTCCCTATTACCAGTGGACTCCCGCGTACGCCAAACAGGTGCGCGCGATGATGGATGACGCCGGCATCCGCTGCTATTCGACGCACAATGGGCCGGAGTCGTTCAAGCCCGACGGAATCCAGCACGCCATCGAGCTGAACGCTATCATTGGCAGCCGGTACATCGTATTAGCCAGCGCCGGCGATATCAAGACACTGGATGGATGGCAAAAGGTGGCTGAGACGCTCAACCAGGGGCTGGAGAGAATGAAGCCGGCAGGCATGCGTCCCGGTTATCACAACCATCAGTTGGAGTTCAAACCGATCGACGGCAAGCGGCCCATGGAAGTGCTGGCGGCCAACACGTCCAAAGAAATCATGCTGCAACTGGACGTGGGTACCTGCGTGGAGGCGGGCAGTGATCCCGTGGCGTGGGTGGAACAGAACCCCGGACGGATCCACTCCATGCACTTAAAGGAATGGTCGCCCACGAAGGGCTACCGGGTTCTGCTAGGCGATGGCGTTGCGCCGTGGAAGAAGCTGTTCGCCGCGGCGGAGAAGAGCGGCGGGGTAGAATTCTACCTGATCGAGCAGGAAGGCAGCGAGTATCCGGAGTTGGAAACGGCTAAGCGCTGCCTCGCAAATTACCACAAACTGCACGCGTAGAGCTTACTGGGGCGTGATCGCACCAAAAACGCCGGTGGTCTGGCTGGCGCCGCCGGCATTAAAATACAGTACGTTAGTGGGGCCGGATTCCGCGTTCCCATTGCCGAATTCGATACCCCAGATGCCGGGAATCGAGATCGTCGCGCCGTTGCTTTCGAGGAAACCCGCGAACTTACCGTTGGAAGGATTGTACGCGCCAATCCAGCCGCTGCCGGTGTTTCCCACCAGCAGCATCTTACTGAACGCGCCGAAATTCGAGGGCGCCAGCGCCATCCCCCAGGGCTGATTGAACGATCCGGTTTGCAAGCGCAGCAGCATTGTGCCGTTCGTGTCGTACGCGTCCACAAAACCGGTACCGCCGCCGACAGCTTTGTTATAGGCCACGTACACGCGGGAACCGATCGCCTGAATTCCGGCCGGCGTGTAAGTTGACGGTATCTTCGCGTCCGTGAACGCCCCGGGCGGCAGCGTTACCGGACTGAACGAGGTGGCATCATAGGCCTCGACGCCGCCGTTGGCGTTCGCCACGTAGTAAGTCTGGGCACCGCTGGTGGCGTTCTTGGCCACCGTTAAACCTTGATACGACGCCCCGGCCGCCGAGTTGTTCACCATGATAGTGGCAGTGGTCACATGGCACTCCGCGCACTGTTTACCAGGCTTACTGGGCGTGGAGGTGGCATTCCAGTTGGAGATGGTGCCATCCAGCGTGACGAAAGCGAAGTTATTGGCGTTGAACGCTGTCCCTGTGGGACTGCCAGTGCCGGTGCCGCTCGCCGACGGGATTGTAACAACCAGCGGAGCAAGGGACTGGGCCCCTGCCTTATTCGCGTAGTACAACGTCGAGTAGCCGGTAACCTGGTCGGAAACCCACCACTCATTCTCCTTGGCAGTGGCACTGGCGGGACGCGACAAACCCCACGGATTGATTAAATACGCGTCCTGCGTATTATTCACAATGTTCGTGACTGAATAATTGTTGGTAGACTGTGCGCCGGCAACGGTACACAGTAGTAAGACAGCAGCCAGCAGACACACGATTCTCATCTTCACCCTCCCGAGCCCTCCGTTTGAGGAGTATAAGGCGGGCTCAGGAAGGAGTCAATGCATCATCGTGTGAACTTTTCCAGGGAGGGGATTACCGGCTGGTCGAGGGTGATGAAGAACCCTGTCCCGGAAGCGCATGTGCAGCCGCGAGTCCTACGGTGGTGCCAACGGCCGCGACGCCGGCGACGATCGCCACGATCGCGCCCGTGGTGAGTCCGGCAGCTACTCCGCCCGCTGCCGCGCCCGCCACCGCCGCTGCGCCGATTTTCTTCGCTACCGACGCGCATCCGCCCTTGGAGATGAACTGCAGGTCGGTCACGCTGACGATCTGGGAGGCGCCCGACACGGAGGGAGTTCCCGGCACTGCGGTTCCTATAATCTGCACCCGATTGCCAACATTCGCGTCCAGACCCACGCCCTGAAGCTGGATCACAACGTTGGTGGTGTCATCGACGGCGACGAAGCTGCCACCCTTGCGGAGCAGGCATCCAGTGACCTTGGTGGTAGCGGCCGAGGCGCCCTCCTGCGGTTCGAACGCCAGCTCGCTGCCGGTGTCGAGCCTGGCCAGCAGGACTCCCTGGCCGTTCGATACGCGTACCGATCCCTGGTAGGCCGCAACGATAACGCGGTTATCGCCATTGACCTGCACGCGCGCGACCGACCCCGGAGAGTCCGGAGCCACCACGACCTTACCGGCCTCGATGCGGTAGTTGCTCGAATCCAGTTGGCCGATGCCTTTTTCGAGCACCATCCGCGACTGGTACACACGCGCGCGGGAGTCGGCCGCGAGTTCCATTTTCACGCCATTCTCGAGTTGCAGCCGGGAGGACGATTGGCTCGTCTCGATCAGGTTGCCATCGAGTAAGGTGGCGTTGCCCCAGACTCTGGCGTGGTCGACTTGGAAACTACCCTCGGCCACCACGAGTCCGATGGCCGGGGAGGAGGAAAAGCTCAGGCTGACGGTCCCGCACAGCACCAGGGCCAGAAGTCCCCGGTTGGTCAATCCGGCTTTCGAAATGTTCGTCATAATTGTTCTCCTGATTTGGTGAAGTTAGAATGCGGGTCCGGCGCCGCCCGCGATCAGCGCCCCGCCCGCGGGGTGAAGCTACGGCTGGTCCTGTTTGGGTCCCGTATCGCGGAGTAAATAGAGCAATATGGCGGCGAACCCGAGGATGCCCCCGCCCCAGAGCAACAGTTCGCGGCGCGTCCGTATCCATGCGCGCCTGCGCTCTTCCGGCCGCTGGTGGGAGCCGGGGCGCATCCGGTCCAGAAGCCCGGCGGGGCTTTTCAGAAAAGAGCGGGACAGACATTCATGGCAACGATAAGGATAGTATCCGAATGCCCCCCGCACTCTCTCAAATCCGTTCAGCCGATGCGACCGGCGAATGCTTTGGCTGCCGCACACCGGACAGGCGGGCGCTTGTGGCGCGCGCGTTACGGCCGGCGACGCGCGCTTGGCGACGGGCATCTCCAACACGGCCGGCCCGGCGTCGCGCGCCTCTCGCACTGCCGGATCGGGCGCCACGACGAACTCCTCGTAGCTCGAATCGGCGTGCATCGCCCCGCTCGATTCCTGAAAAAAGAAACCCGCGGTCGTGGCTCTGTCGGAGGAAGGCTGCAAGACCAGCGCGACCTGGAACGGAGACCCGAAAAATCGTGCGTGGATCTGCCGGTCGCGCTTGGAAAGAAAGATCCTGCTGGCAATGTGGGAGTGATACCAGCCCAGCGGCTGCAGGCCGCGCAGTTCCGGATCGTCGTCCGCGGCCGAAATCAACTGACCCAGACGCCGCTCATCCGCCGCCGAAAGGACAAAGCCGGGACCTAGGGAGTGCTCGCAGCGCAACGGCCGGCAGGCACTGATATGGATTCGCTCCAGATCCCTTTCACCAAACAAGATGCCGCCGGTCTCGGACTTCCCCTGGCGCGCGTGGAGCGCTTCCTCGACTTCGCGCCGTATCGCAGCGAGCACTGGCAGCTCGCAGTCGATCCAGAAAGGGCACCGCGGAGGGCGAAAGGTCCTGCCGGACACTTGCGGCATGGTGCCGTCAACGGCATTTGACTCATCCACGTGATACGAGATCATATAGCCACCGGTGGAACCGCAGTGGCATGGCAAGGATCGCTCAATATGCGCCGGCTCCCGTGAGAACAGTATTCACAGTCCTCGTCAGGATATAGAGATCCAGCCACACCGACCAGTTCAGAACATAATACTGGTCGAAAGCCACTCGTTCGTCATAAGTAGTGTTATTTCTGCCGGAGATTTGCCACAGGCCTGTGATACCCGGCTTGACCCGGCAGTAAGAAACGAAGTATTCGCCGTACTTTTGCACTTCCGCGGCTACGATCGGCCGCGGGCCAACTAAGCTCATCCCACCTAACAGGACATTGATTAGCTGCGGTAACTCATCCAGGCTGGACCTGCGCAGGATCCTGCCGAGCGGCGTGACGCGCGGGTCGTTCTTCAGCTTCTGTGTGAGGCGCCATTCTTCCGCCAGCGCTGGATGGGCATCCAGGTGCCTCTTCAGCACGACGTCGGCGTTCTGCACCATGGTGCGGAACTTCCAGGCCTTGAAAACACGCGAACCGTTACCGATGCGCGTATGGCCAAAGAAAACCGGGCCGCGCGACGTGAGCTTGATGAGGCATCCGATCACGCAGAACAGGGGCACTAGCACCGGCGCGAGCGCGGCCACCGCTAATAGATCGAGAGCCCGCTTCACGATGCGCGCGCGAAGATGCAGAAGGTTGTGACGAATCTCCAGGCCCAGTATCCCACCCAGGTCCGTAGCTTCGACACATAGGCTGGACATTCCCAAAAGGTCGGGGATAACCAATACCTTGTCGAAAGCCTGGCCGCATTTTTGTAGCACATCCAGCAGGCGCACACGCGAAAGACCGGGCATGGCCAGAATCCCGTAGCCCAGCCGGGCGCGCGCGGCCAACGCCGGTGCCAAAGCCAGCCCGCCGAGAATGGGCACGCCATGCAGATGAGTTTTGTCAGAGTTGCGATCGTCCAAAACTGCAACTGGCTTCAGGCCTAACCCGGGATTCTTCTGCAAGGCCCGCACCACGCTTTCGCCCGGCTTCCCTGCCCCCAGAATCACCACGCTTCGGCCAAACCAACTCCGCGGACCGCAGATGCTGCGCACCGCCGCACGGGCCGGGGGCAATGCCAGACATACCAGCAGCCAGGTCAGCACGGCGATGCTGCGCGGAAACCCGCGTGCGTCCTTTATCAGGAACGTGCTGCCGGCAAAGATGAAGAAGGCCAGAGTCGTGCCCGCCATCGAGCGGCGCAGTTCCTGAATGGGATTCATTCCCACTACCTGATACAGACCGGCGCCGACATACACGGCGATGAACAAGAGCAAAAACGGCCAGTAAGACGCAAATTGGATGAGATTGGCTGTCGGCCGGACAAGTGTCCATATCAGAATGCTGGTGAGAAAGGCCGGGATTAGAACACATGCGTCGGTCAGCGCCAGAACACCGACGGTAAGGGCGGACGAATAGCGATCTGGACGGATCGCCAGGATCTCGCCGCGAGTGCCTGCGACTGCCGCATCGAACCAGTGACTCGAGGCTCCAACTTTATCAAGTGTGGTGATCGTTGTGCTCATAGATTTGTCCAGAGATTAGTTGCTAATCTGTGGCGGCCCTGGAGTACACAGGGTCGAAAGTTTGTTCCGGTAGGGCCAGGCCTTCCACGGCCCCGCGTAGGATCGCGTCGAACTTGCCGGTGATTGACTTGATATCGAACGTAGTGGCAGCGTAACGCCGCGCGTTATCTGCCAAAGCGCGACGCATCTCGGGGCTGGCCGCCAACCGGCGCGCGGCGTCGATGAGGCTGCCGGCGTCGTCGGGATCGACGGCAATACCAGCCTGCGCGCGCTCCACCGTGCGTGCAGCCAGGTTCGCATCCGGCGCGGCCAACAACACCGGCCGGCCCGCGCAGAAGTAACTCAACACCTTCGAAGGCACCGCGAAAACACCGGCGTCCTTCTCGATTACGGCGAGCAATACGTCAGCGGCGCCCAACACTTCGGGCATGGCGGCGTATGGCTGAAAATCCATCAATAACAGATTCTTCAACGGAGCTTCCCGCAGCTTGCGCTCGAGCCAGCTACGGCCTAAGCCTTCCGATACCACGACCACCAGCACGTCATTGCGGTCTTCTAGCGCGGCGGCCATCTGGTAAAGTAACTCCGGCTTGTGTTTCAAACCAAGCGTGCCGGAATAGAGGAACACCAGTTTGTCCGCCAGACCGTGCCGTTTACTCCAGGAGTTACGTTTTGCCACCGGATGTATATCATCGAGCGGCGCCCAGTTTTCGACTACATAGTTCCGCGCCGGGTGAAAGCCCATCCGGGACGCCGCCGTCAGAAAGTCCGGCGTAATGAAGACCACAGCGTCGCTCGATTCGCACACGCGCCGCTCGAGGCGATCGTAGTGCCAGGCCAGCGGAGCTCCCCAACGTCCCAGTTTCTTCGTCAGCACGCTGCGCACGGCCATGCAGTACAGGTCCTGCATCCAATGGACGAACGCTATGTTACGCCGGCGGCACTCCTTGCGCACGTAATCCTGCACGTCGATGGGCGTGTTCGCGGAAAGGAGCACATCGGGCCGCTCCCGGTCGATGAAAGCGGTGAGCCTCCGGGCGTACCTGCGATGCGCGAAATGCCGTTTCCACATGGAGTACTTGTCGAGCGGTGCACCCAAGGTCAACGGCACGGCGCGAAACGACGGTGCATCGCCGGGCGCCTGCTGCAACGGACCCTTCGGCCCGGGTAAGTCCTTCAAGTACACATGCGCCACCCGGTGGCCGTTGGCGGCCAACTCGCGGCTCAGTTGCACTTGAAACGGATGTCCCGCGAAATCATGAACTACAATGTGCATGGTTCTATCTATCAAGCTGCCAGCTGCGGTTCCTCAACACCGGCCGCCAAACGCGCACGCACTTGCGCCTCGATCCAGGAGTAAGTTCGGGACAAACCTTCCTCGAGTGATATCTCCGGTTCCCAACCGAGTACCGCGCGCAGCAGCGTGTTATCCGAGTTACGCCCGCGAACGCCCTGCGGGCCGGGCACATGCTTCTTTACGATTTCGACGCCGGCAATATCCGCGACGATATCAGCCAGTTGATTAATGCTGACCATGCGATCCTGACCCAGGTTCAACGGCTCGTGAAAGTCCGAACACATCAGCCGGTAGATGCCTTCCAGGCAATCGTCGATATAGCAGAACGATCGCGTCTGTTCGCCGTCTCCCCAGATCTCGACCACCGGGCTGCCAGTCAGCTTGGCCATGGCGACTTTGCGGCACATAGCCGCGGGCGCCTTCTCGCGTCCGCCGTCCCAAGTGCCGAGCGTTCCGAAAATATTATGAAAGCGTACGATACGGGTCTCGAGTCCATAATCCTCGCGGTAGTGGGAGCAGAGGCGCTCGGTTACTAACTTCTCCCAGCCATAAGCATCCTGCGGAAATGCCGGATACGCATCGGACTCCTTCAGCGGTGTTACTTCCGTCTCGGTCTGCTTGAATTCGGGATATATGCAGGCGGACGAAGTGTAGAAGTACCGTTCCACTCCGTTGACGCGTGCCGCCTCGATCGTCTGCCAGTTGATCAATGCATTGTTGTGCAGAATCTGCGCATGATGGTTGGAGATAAAGCCCATGCCGCCCATATCCGCCGCCAGCGCATAAACCTGGTCGACGTTTCTGGTGGCCTGCAGACAGTTATCCCAGCGGCGAAGGTCCAGAAGCTCGAACTCATCGCCATCGCTCACCGCGTATTCGGGGAGTTTGATATCCACGCCTCTCACCCAGAAGCCCCGCCTTTTCAAATACGTTACCAGGTGGCTGCCGATAAATCCGCCGGCGCCGGTAACAAGCACACGTAGGTTGTGTTCCATGTCATCCCCTCTGTAGAATACTTACGATTACTTCCAGTCGGATTGGATCTGCGTTGTCGTTGCGGTACTTTTGATCAAATGTTTGTTGGCTGGGCCTATACCTGGCGCCGTGTTACCCATAAGCCGGACGTTGTTAGATTCGGTAACATAGACAAGCGCGCTCGAATCCTCGCCCCAATTACTGCCGGCAACGGCAACTTTTACCCTTTGCGCATTCACAAAATGATTATTCGAGACTAATACATCTTGTGCCGAGGTAATCAGCAGATTGACGCTATTGCAATTCTCGATCTGATTATTCTCGATCGCGATGTGCTGATGGCCGGCGCCGGGAACGGGCCGGTCCGTGACGGCGGCCACCGCGACAGCGCCGTATGATTTGGGATTGTCCGGCAGGTTTCGAATCGCATTATTGCGGATGGTGACGTTGCGGCTGTAACACGCTTCGTTCCACCAGAGCTCAGGCGATAATACGATCCCGGAAACGCTGCTAGCGTCGATGGTGTTACCCTCTACGAGTCCATCGTGAGCCTTCAGTAGCATTCCCCTGGCGCGATGGTCGCGAATCGTATTATTACGCAGCACGTATCCGCTGCCGATCGCATTCGGGTTACTACATAGGAAGTCAAATTCCGCGGGCAGATGGCGGTTCAAAACAAGAGTGAAGTATGGTCCCGCGATATTGTTGGCAACCGTTCTATGACTACTCTGCCGCGTCGTTCGAAAATCCGGCGCAGGTGTCACAGACTTCACCGCAGCCTCACCCGCAGGGCTTCCGGCGAAATCAAACAACAGCAGCGGATCTCCTGCCTGAAAGCTGTTGCGGTTAATTACCAGCGTGTCACCGGTGCACTGCAACACCAGGGAATACGTTCCGTGGATGGCAATTCCATCATCAGGCATCCCCTCGAACGAGCAGTTTTCCAGGGTCGGGCCGCTCCGCATACGGCTGCTATGGAACCCGTCGGCACACGTCGAGTAAAGGGGCGCGGTCTTCGCACCTTGCGGCACGGGTCCGCGCTTAATTCGTAGGCTATAGTGGTTTTTACCCTCTCCGCTGCTTTCCCACACGCCAAACATCCCCGAGTTATATAGCGTGACGTCGTGCAGATCCATCTGGCCGCAACCCATCAAGGTCACGCCGTGCCGTCCGCTCCCGCGAAACGCCGCCAGGTCACCAACCGCTTCCGGACCTTTACCATAGAAGCGAAAGAGCGAGGCTCCCAAGCGTTCGATCTTAGCAGCACCTATGTCGTAAGCGCCGGCCTTCAAGCGCCGCGTCCTGGCATCGAATAGGCAGCCTACCGGAGCCGACGGGAAGTACTTAGTGTCATCCAGATTCGTCGGATAGCCCGCATCGACCTGAAACGTATACCAACTGCGGTCTGGCGCGATCGATGCGATAGTGCCCTGCGTGAAGGGCGGCACTTCATACTGAAGACTCGCCCCTTGAAAATGGACGTTCCTGCAGTTGACAAACTCGATGCCGCCCCGAGTCACATCGTCTAACAACAGATTGACTCCGCTGGCATCGATTTCGAAATCATTCATGTTATGAAAGCTAAGATGCGATGCACTCGGGGCGGTCGGCGTCACGCGATACGTACCGGCCGGCAGTTTGACTGTGCGCTGCTTGGCCCGATACGCATCTGCTACCTTCTGCTGGATCGATCCCCCTTGCGCATCGCCCCACGCCCCGCAAACCGCACCCGCCGCGCCGAGAATGAATGATCTGCGGCTATACATTCAGCTTACCCGGACTTGCCGAGCCTCAATAACACGGTCGCGCAAGTACCGCGCAGGATTGCCCGCCCAGATCTCTCCGGCTGGGATGTTCCTTGTAACTACGCTACCGGCAGTGGCCACCGCGCCTGCTTCCACCACTGTTCCCGGACCTATTACCGCGCGCGCGCCCACCCAGCACCCGTCATGCAACGTGATCGGCTTCCGAAAAAGCTTCATGTTGGCGCTCGACCAATCGTGGTTTCCCGTGCACAAGTACGCGCCCTGCGAGACACACACGTGCGAGCCGATAGTTACCGCCGCCAGGTTGTCGATCCATACATCTTCACCCAGCCAGCAATGATCGCCCACCGTGAGATACCAGGGAAACTTTACTTTGATCCCGGGCTTGAGGTACGCTCCCGTTCCGATGCGGGCTCCGAACACCCGTAGAATCACGACTTTCAAAAACGAAACAGGCAGCCAGTTAGCACGTAGCAGCGGCGCTCCGACAAAATACCACAGCGCGATCACCGGCCACGGGCGGCCTTTATCATACTCACTATTGTCGGGAACGGAAAGATCCACCGCCGGACGCCAGCCGGTAATCGTAGTCTCCGCCATAGACTAATTCACCAACCACGCCGGGCGGGGTCCGCCCAACATCCAAGAGTATACTGCGTGCATCCTTCTACCTATTACGGACCAGTCGAACCGGGTCCTGGCAAGTGCGCGGCCGGCGTTACCCATGGCTTGCCGTTCGGACGGTGACGCCGACAGACAGTCTATAAGTGAGGCCGCCAACTTAGCCGGATCATTTGAAGTAACCACACCGGCGCCGGCCGCCGAGACGCCATCTACGTTGCAGGCCGCTGTGATCACCACCGGTAAGCCGATGGACAACGCTTCGAGCACTGCCACACTCTGGCCTTCCGAATACGACGGTAGGCAGAACAATCGGGCGGCTGATAGCGCCGCCAGCTTAGTCTCGCCATTCAGCGTTCCGCAAAAGGTCACTGAAGCATGCAGGTTGTGCCGGCCAATAATCTCCTTCGCTCGCCGCTGTGTACCTTGGCAATCCGGGCCGGCAATGGCCAGATGAGATTGTGGGCAACTCTGAAGCACAGCGGGCCACGCCTGTAACAGGTTCAGGATACCTTTCTTGAAATGCATGCGGCTGAGAAACAACACGATGGACTTGTCCGCCATGTCCGGGAACCGTCGTAGAAACATCCCGGGATCCGTGCGCTCCAACTGGCTAATGCCGTTAGGCACTACTGCGATGGGACACTTCAAACCGAAACGCCGGTAATCAGCCGCCTCTTGAGCACTAAGGGCTCGCAGACAATGCGACCGGGCGAGCGAACGTCTCTCGAAGAGCTGCGCATAAATTGCCTTCTTGAGCCACTTATTTTTCAGCTCCCAGGCTTCGAGCATGCCATGTACCGACGACACAAGAGGCTTTTGGAACTTAGCCGCAACCAGTCGCGTCATGACGGAATGCGGCAGCCACAAGCCATGCACGTGGACGACGTCCGACGCTTGAATGGCGGCATCCAGCGCCGGACGCAGCCGCATATCCGCCGCCGGCCGCGGACCGGATGCGGCGACTTTTTCGACCGACCCTGGAATTCCGTCACTGACGCTGTCCTCCGCCGGATCGCATACCGCCAGCATCCGGCTCTGCCATCCGCAATTCTGCTGGACAGCCATAGCCAGACCCGCCGCCGCCGGCCCGACGCCTCCGAACTCCGGAGCCACATGGCTCCAGACGTCCAGCACGCGTGTCGCGGAGTTCCCCATCTGACTAGCGGACATAGGCAGCTTCCGGCATCGGCTGCCGGACTGGCGTCGCGACTCGTTTCCGGCCCGGTCTCCAGATCCAATGAGATATCGCAGTCCAACCGATTGGTGCGGCATACACGAGCGGGAACCAGATTCCGGATATCAATCCATCCCGGTACACCTGCGAGGCGGCGGCGAGGCAGAAGAAATATAGCATACGTCCCGGCGACAGATAGTGACTCCGCGCGATCTTCAAGTAACCCCAGGTATAAACAAATCCAACGAGAAAGCAGAAGAGAGCCACGCCGAAGTATCCGAAGTTCACATACCCTTCCGCTACCAGTCCCGATGTCATACCCAACTCGGCCATATTCCGCGATGGCACCTGAATGTCCCACTGGTATTGATTGATCTTAGGCTTGTCCGGCCAGAGCACCCGCGGCACCGGACTGACTAACAACGGGGTTATCGTGCCTCCCCAGTACCATTGCCCGCGGATGTCCGCCAAGGTCATGGTAGCGGCCGACATATCTAAAAACTGCTCATCAATGCTACCTTCGTCGTTCTCCAATTGCGTGTAGGTATGTTGTAAAGCCTCCCCCCAGGCCTCTTCAATGGTGGCGCCGCTCTTAAGCATTCTGGTAAACGGTTTCATGGGTAGCCACAGCAGCCATACCACGGCCACCCCGGCGACCAACGTAAAAGGAAATCTGCGGCTGCTTCTCCTGGACAACCAAGTCAAGGTCAGAAATATGATGGGGATGACGACGCCAAACCTGGTAGAGTTCATGATGCCGACAAATGCCAGCGCGACGAGGGTAACGATCAACAAAGGCACCGGAAACCCGAAAAAGAAGTGTAGAAGGCAAACAGACCAGGAGGGCCATGTAGTTGTTGCGGCTAGATAGCCTGACGTATCCCAACTCGTGTTCTTCAGGGAGTGTTCCAGACGGCCGACCGTCAGGGCGCCGAATATACCGATCGCCATCGCCAGGCCGGCTACGAGATAAGCTCGGAACTTAGAAACCGTGGAAAGCTCGGGCCTTCCAGCTACCTTTCCTTTCTGTAGCCGGCGGGCGAAGACCCAGCTTAGTGCCATGGCCACGAGGCCGATGTCAGCGGCTACCCCAGCACGAATCACTTCGTTGACGGCGACGGGCCATACAAAGGTCGCTCTCATCGGATGCGATCCGGTGTAGAGCTGAATGAGCCGGAAGGTGACAATGTACACGTGCAGGCCTAAAAACATCCACGCCGGATGTAAAGTGGAACGCGCCTCTCTGAAGGCGATACAGATGCAAAGCGCCAGCGCGAAAGCGTCGATCGTAAGTGCCTGAGATAATGTCAGAGTGTCCATCTTAGTTCTGCCTGAGGAGCACCTGCGTAATCGAGGCCGCCCACTGTTCCGGTCCCAGCCCCGCGACAATTTTGCGCGAGGCGTGCCCCATGGCGGCAATTGATTCTAGCGGCAGTAGAGACGTGCTGAGCAACCTCTGCGCGAGACTTTCTTCGTCCTGCGGGTCTATTTTGTAGCCGTTGACCCCGTCATGCACCAACTCCGGCGCGCAACCGCATCGTTCCGATACGACCACGGGCAGGCCAGCCGCCATCGCCTCGTTCACCACCAGGCCCCACGGCTCGCGCACACTGGGCAGGATGAAGCAACTTGCAAAAGCGTAATAGGGAAACAGTTCACTGCCATTTTTGAATCCGGCAAAGTGAACACGGCCGTTCAGACCCAACCGGCCGGACGTGGACCGCAGTTCCGTTTCTAGTGGTCCCTTACCAACCAGAACCAATGGCCACCTTCCGCCGCGTTCAACATACTTGTGAAACGACCTCAGTAAAAGCTCCAGGTTCTTTTCAGGGGCTAGCCGTCCCACATACAAGAAATAATCCTTGGGCAGACCCCATTCGTCGTGCGATGACGTGCTTCGTAAGTGATCCGCCCCGCGCGCAAAAAACGTGTTGTCTACAACGTCATAGGCCCGTACAATCCGGTGCGTTGGCATGCCCAGCTTTGCTAGGTAGTCTGATGTACGCTGGCCGCCCACGAAACCAAAGTCGAACAGACATTTCACAAGAATTCGCTTGACCAGTTCTCGGTACCAGACCCGCCTCCGGTCGATCTCAGTAGATTCGAACATCATCACCGTCCGCGCCTGGTGCAACTTCCCCCATACAGCGGCCCCGATGCTACATAGGTCCGAATAACCGGGAATGAGAAGTGCGGCCGGTTTAATAGCGTTGAGTTCTCGTAGGAGCAACCAGGTTAATTTCAGCCTACCCCAAAAATTGCGCCGCTCTTCGAAAGCACCTTTGTGAAGAGTGACTACGTCGTATCCCGTCTTATCGACCTCCCACCCATACAGCTTCTGCTGTGCGGCCAGTTCGATCGCCTTGATGGGCCACGTTTGTGCCAGAGCGCGCAGCCGCGCCAGGTGATAAAAGCCCAGGTTGGCGAATATCACGACCGCTAACTCACGGCCGGCGCGCGCCGCGTCAACGGGTGCGTAGGATAAAGACTGGGTTGCCATATGAGTAGAAACAAGTGTACTCAGGTGAGATGTGACTGGTAGGCCTGCCAGACGCGTTCCGGCTGGAATAGTTCAGCTCGTTGTAGGGCCGCAGCGGACATTGCCTCCAGGGTGCCCTCCTCCGTTCCGATCCTCATGATCGCGTCCGCAAGGGCCTTACCGTCCCGATCCGGTATCACCAAGCCTGATATACCGTGCTCCACGGCTTCGCCGCAATTTGCTGTCGCGATAACCGGCAGGCCATGCGCCATGGCTTCCAGTTGCGTCATTGCGAAACCGTCGGAGAGAGTTGGAAGTATAAAAATGTCGTGGGCGGCATACAGCCTGCCGATTTCAGACCGGGCTATTTTGCCTGCATAAGTGCAATTGGCAGGCAGACCCGGAAGACGTACGTCCACAGGACCGGCAAAAGTAAAATCGACAGGATGGCGTTCCAGGAGCCGCGCGGCTTCAATTGCGTAGACTATGCCCTTCCGCAGGCACAGCGTGCCAAGCCATAGCACCCGCAATCGCCTTTGTCTTTTGTACTGGCGCTCATTCACCGGAGTAGCTGGCTGATAGCCCAACGGGCAAATTCTGATCTTGTTTGCAGGAACTCCCTGCTGAGTTAATGCCCACTTACTCCACTGCGAGTTAACGATTATTCGTTTTGCTTCGGCCCACTCGGCGGAAAGCCGCTCGAAGTATTCGGCAGGGATTATGTCAAGGCTGTGGCGAACCCATGACGGATGACGCGCCATCTCCGCGTTGACAATCTCCTGCTCAGTTCTCCCCGGATCAATTTGATCGATCACCGTCATAACCCCTGCGCGGTTCTCGTGTTCCAAAGCCTCCAGCGCCGCGGAGCTGTAGCCTAGGAACGCGGTATGCGGAACGTCCAGATAGCGGATGCAGTTCCGTGCGAATTGCCGGCCGGCCGCCGCGTAAACCCGATAGCGCCAGTTTCTGCCGGATCCGATCCGCGCTCCCAGATACTGCATCATTCCGGTGCGAGGAAGTGCGACAACGTCAGCGTCGCGTAGCTCTTCGCAAAACCTCGATTCGACTGGTAACTGCCTGCCCCCCGGCAAAGCCCGCGCGCACCTCGCGGCAGCACCGTCTGGCTGGAACCAAAGATCCGTGATGAACCGTGCCAGCACATTGTGCGCGCTTGCCGAGCGCATCGGCTGATAGTGCTCGCGGTTTCCGATCATCGCCATAATCAAGCGCGGCCGTGGGTGATTACACAGGCGGCCATCAGACTGCCTGCCAGTTACTGGAGCGAGTACGGAAGGCATGGCCAATCGGTCAGTGAGTCGTCAGTGCTTCCCGCCTGAAATGAAGAGCCGCTTTCAAACAGGTCTTCCAAACCGACGGGGCCGACCGCATTCGGAACATGCCGCAACCCAGCGGGCGTGGACAAGCGAACACGCTTCTCCAAAACCATGAAAGCCAGCCGGCGGGAAGATGCTTCAGCAATTGATGATCAATATTTTGACCTGTCAACAGCCGCTCAGCCAGTCGCAGTTCCGCCCCCAATCTCAGGTTCCACAACTCGCCGGATAACTCGACCTTTTGATGGCGCAGCACGAACCCCTGTCTGTCCAGCCAGGCTTCTTCGATACTCGAAAGGGTACGGCGAATCGCCCGCAGGTCCGTCGGGCTCGACCGCAGCCCAACCAGATTATTTCCATGGATTCGATATAGACTTAACTCCTCGTCGATCGCGGCGACGTTTGTAATCAAAGCGGCCAGTTCCCGCATCAGCACATCCGCGCTGCCGCGGTAACGGACCTCTAGTGGAAAGACCAGGTCGGCAATTTCGCGGCGGAGCGCCAAAGCCGAGCAGGGCGGCATGCGCGGACGCATACCCCTAACCAAAGCCGGGGCGAGCCAACCTTCGTCTTGTCCGCGATCCGGCTGGGGCCGAATCACGCTGAGATCCGCACGAACATATCTGACGGCGTGTGTGACCATCCCCGCTTGAGGGACCGACCGAAACCGCCTGACGATCCGGCTAAGTTTGGAAGGCAGCCATATATCATCCGAATCGACCAAAGTAATCACATCGCCTGTGGCCATTCCCCAAGCAGCATTGAGCGCGCTTCCCTGCCCTTGGTTTTCCTGAACCCTTAATTTGATTCGCGAATCCCGCGCCGCATATTGACTAGCAATCTCCGCCGATTGGTCAGTGGAACCATCGTCGCATATGCAGATCTCGAAGTTCTGGTAGCTCTGCGCCAGGACGCTTTCGATGGCTTGGCCGATATATTGCGCGTAGTTGTAATTTCCGATCAATACAGAAACCACGGGATCGTCTCGGAGCTCCGGAAGTAGCTTGGGCGCCATGCGTTCTAATCCAGACACAGACAAGAGACTTTCATTCATATGCCTGAGCCCCCGCGACCGCCTCCCGGCCCATCTCGGCTTCCTTGTTCTCGGCCAATTGCTTACCGTGCCGCCGCCAGGGATCCAAGCCCCGCCGCCGCAGCGCGATGAATGTGCTGGCCGTTACGAACGTCTCGGCGCAGGCGACACTGATAGCCATTCCTATTGGCCCATACCGCCGCGCCACGATCAACGCCATGGCTACATTGACCAGACCAGCGATAATCGCGATCCGGTTGAACTCGCGATCCATGCGCAACGGCAACATCCATTGGATCCCGAACAGGTTACTGGCGGCCATCATCGGTGGTAATACGGCTAACACACGCAACACGGGAATGCTGCTCTCAAACCCTCTCCCAAGTAACAATCTGACTAAGATTGGCGCGCCCGCGAAAAGCGTTAATCCCGCAGCAAGGCCTACGCCCATCATCAGCCACGCCGACGCCCGCAACGTTTCGGCCGCGCGTTCGCGATCGGAGGCGAACAAGTGATTAATGCGCGGATAGAACGCCTGCGCCATCGGCCCGATGCCGGACACGGCCGCCTTTGCGATCTTCTCGGCGCCCGCATACCACGCGACGATAGCAGGGGGCGCTAGCATGCCTAAGATCAGGACATTTGCAGTGGTATACAGAGTAACTGAGCCTTTCAAGAGAAACAGCGATCCGCCCTGCCACAAAGCATCCTTACTTCCGCGAATCGACGGCCAGAGGAACGGAGTGTCACGATAGGCGATCAGTAGCCCAATAATTGTCGACGATAATGCCGCACCGCCGCGCAGGGCGAGGGCGACCCAACCATCGCCAGGAGATTGGACCAGAATGAATATGCCTGCGGCGCCGGCAGCACTTGTAGCGATGTTAAGGAGTGACATCACCCGCATGCGCTCGATTCCCTGGAAGTACCACATTGGATTTGCCGCCCGGCTCAGGCCCAGCAGCACGGCGCCCGGCAGAAGCTGACTGCGCGTAGCAAAGATCGGCAAGGTGCGCGCGAGCGCCGCGGTAACTATCAGCGCCGCGACGGCCAGAAATACCTGCGCGCCCAGCACGCCGGATAGTTGTTGCCCGCGCGCCCGCGCATCGTTTCGCACGCGGGCTACCTCCCGCGTCGCGGAAAGTCCGAAGCCATACTCCACGATCAGCGTCATGTATAGCGAATACGCTTCCGCGAATGCCAACGATCCCCATTCGGCCGGCCGCAAAACACGCGCTAGATACGGCAACGTAAATAGCGGGATCACATAACTGGCAATGTGAACGCCGTAAAGCGATGCGAGATTTTCCCATAAGCGCCGGTTCATGACTTGGCCGAAGAGGCATCCGTCCGCATGGCGCAGAGTAACACCTGCGGCGCAGTCAGCAAAGGATGCAGCCAGCTATCCTGATTCGGGCAACATTTCGTCGGCAAAAACCAAATCGTGTCGGCCCAGCCAGCCAGTTGCCTGTAAGAGTCGTACACACTATACGAGTAGGCCAGTCCGTCTCCGTCGGAGATCGTGTACTTTTTGCCGCCGGTTTGGATGTAGCGGAACGGTCCCCACAGTCCTGTCTTACACAACGCCAGCTTGAACAGCCGGGACAGCGTTCCACCTTGTCCGAAACGATTGCTGTCCGATAAGAAAATGGCTCTCCTGGCCACGCGCATCATTTCCTTCACGACGGACGCTGGGTCAGTGACGTGGTGCAGCACGGCGCACTCCAGGACCGCGTCGAATGACTGATCCTCAAACGGCAGCGACTGGCCGCTGCCACAGAGAATGTCGCCCTCCGGCAGCCCTTTCGTCACTGCCTGGTCGATGAGTGACCGTACCGGCTCGACACCTCGGACTACTCTATCCTCCCGGCGCAGAAACAGAACGGCGCGACCGGTGCCGGCGCCGACATCCAGGAAAGTGCGTAGCCCCAGCAGACCACTGATCGAGTCGATGATCTGCAGCGCCGTGTAATGCTCGTCTTCGGCATCGGCCATGTGCATCTCGTCATACCGGGCCGCCGTCTGGACATAGTAACTGGCTTGAAGCTTCTCCGGTGCTACCTGCATGGTTCCCCCCCAACCTCTGGCCGTGCAGACCGTAAAGTGAAAGCAGCGCTGCGCGCAGCTCCGTGCGGTCAGTCGAGCACTACTAGCCCCACACGTCCGTCCTGAAAGCTTTCACGAATCGCACGGTCCTTTTTGAAATGTTCGAAAACTGCGCTGATTTCAAACCAAGCTTCGCTCACGTCGTCCAACACTAACAGCCCGCCTGGCCGTAGTAGTTGTGTGATCGCTTCCAACTCCGCAGCCAGATAGAGACCGTCGTGGTTACCATCGATAAATGCGCAGTCAATTCTATGAGACAAGAGACCGCCCAAGTTCGCCAACACGCCTTCGCTGGCGCTTTCTGCCGCATAACGCTCACGAACTACTTTCTCCTGTCCGTAAATGTAACCCCCGTCGTCACCTTGGTTCTTTAAGAGAGAATAGCCGCATATGATCACGCAGTTCTTCTGTAACCCGTAGCGGCTTAACAACCTGGTTGCGTGACTCTGCGGATTGCTGATGCCGCGATGCGGAATGTTGGGGTCAACGGCAATCACAATGGACGCCGCATTGATATTGCTAGCCGCGTTCACGACATAGGCCAGCGAAACACCGACATAATTGCCAATGTGCAAGACGGTGACCGGCCCTGAGCCGAGCAGGCGCCGCAGGTGACAGTGAATGAATGACAAAGACTGTTCGGGCATCGACCCCTCCCGAACCTGATCCTCATCCAGTCCCTGAGAGGCCAACCAGGTTACCGAGTCTTCGTAGGAATAGACGGCATTGTCGCCACGGGGCAGTTTCTCCCGCGCAGCCCGGCGGCGGGCCACGGCATTCTGCCGCCGAATGCGATTCCGCAATGTCACCGCGGAGTGAGGGACGACGCAGCCAAGCATCCACTTTAACGAGGAATTCATGGTTATCTCATCCAACCGCTCGAAGAGAATCGAAACTATCACAATCGGCCGCGCCTTCCAATTCTGCGGCTGCGCCCGACCATCGTTCCCGTAAGGGCATTCCCAACAGGGCTTCCAATCGAATTACATCCGGCGCAAACGCCGTCTCCAACTCCCGGCGAAACTCGGCACGCAGTGCCGGCTTAGCTACAGGTTCCAGGTTGTGCTGGATCAGCCAACCCATCGGCCGAATGCCGTGCCGGTTCAGAAAAGGTTTACAACTCAGCCGCACCCGTCTGAAGGCCGCGTTCAAGAATGCGAATCGCACAAATCGGGCTACCAGCGCGCTCTTGGGACGCGCATACACATTTTCACGAACAAACTCGGCAGTGCCGTCATCCTCAACGCGCAGGAAACGGATGATTCTCTCGTAAGTCAGGCGCGGCGTCTGCCGTAACTCGTCGAAAACGATGGTTAGCCGATGGTGCTCCGGAACGGTTCGATAGAACGCTTCGATCTGGCTTCCCAGACCACAGATCCTGCGATATTGCAAGAAGGCCGGCTCCTTGCAGTATCGCGGAATCGATCTGCCCGCGGCGCGCTCCTCCTGGAGTGCCCAGGCGCGTTCCGGATCCGCCTGGTCTTCATCCAAAGCCTTGACGCACTCGTTATGCCAGGAGATGAACATATCCACCGGATTTCGCACCATCGCAATGAACTTAGCGTCCGGCCGGCGTTCCAGAATCGCGCCGATCGCCGGGTGTGAGCTGAGATACAAAGAAGAGGTCTCTCCCCGTAGCTGTTGCGCTTCGGCCGGCTCAAACAGATTGTCATAGTCGCGCAGCGTCTCCACTTCGCGCCGCTTCGGCAGATCGTAGGCAAAGTAGTGCGGCTCCTTCAGGCTCGGCAGAAACAGTTGTGGATGCTTCTGCAGAGTAACGTGGATCGAAGTCGTACCGCACTTCGGCGCGCCGACGATGACAAAGTCTGGAGGAGGACGGCGCATTGAGTTATGCCTCGGAGTGCCGATAATACTTATAGTACTTACCGTGGTAGCCGTAGTAATAATAGGTGTCGCTCATTTCCTTGGTTACTTCGTTCAGTACCAGGCCCAGGATATTCGCGCGCACCCGCTGCAGCGTGTTCAGAGTGGAACCGACCGCGTTCCGATTGGTCTCGCCCGCGCGAGCCACGATCACCACGCCATCTACGGCCGCCGCCATCTGCAGTGGCTCGGGGAATCCGAGAATGGGCGGCGAATCAATGACGATGAGGTCGTAATCCGCCGCTTCTTCGAGAATGCGCGGCAGGCTGGCGCCGATCAGGTCCGCCGCGCGGCGGCTGGAGGGGCCCGCCGGCAGCACATCCAGATCCGGAACCTCCTCCAGCTTGACCAGTTTCTCGCGCCATAGCATGCCGTTCTGCAACGCGGCGGCCAGCCCGCTCTCCGGCTTGATGCCTAATTTGCCGTGAATCCCCGGCCGGCGCAGATCGCAATCGATTAATAGGGTCTTGTGCTTCTGTTGGGCATGCGCAATCGCCAGGTGAACCGCCGTGGTGGTCTTACCTTCCGCCGGCGTCGCGCTAGTAATCATGAGTGACCGCAGACGCCGATCGAAGGATCCCAGCATGATCGCGTTACGCAGCGTGCGCACGGCTTCTTCAAAGCCCGTAACATGGCGGCTGCGGGCCGGCCCGGAGCTTTCATCCGCGCGCACCAGGGCGGTCGTGCCTAATTCACCTGGCATGGCCTGTGCCAGCCGCCGCCGCCACGTCTTTACCAGCGGCAGGCTTCCCATTACTCCCGTCTTGAACAGCGTCGCGATCTGTTCGGGATCGCGCACCGACTTATCCAGAACATCGCTCATCACCGCGACGCCCGCCGCCAACAGACTCGAAAAGACAAACGCCAGAATGATATTGAGCACCATGTTCGGAAATACCGGCTTCACCGCCGGCCGCGCCGGATCCGCGATGCGGATGGCGCTGTTCTGGAATCCCGCGTTGATGCCCGCTTCTTTGATCTTGCGCACCAGTTCTTCGTATAGTGTCTTGTCGGCATCCGCTTCGCGCTTCAGCGCCTGGTATTCAAAGCTGCGCGCATTCAGACGGTCAAACTCGCTCTTGGTTTCGCCCACCGCCTTTTTCAGCATGTCTTCGCGGCTCAACGCCTCGCGATATTCCACCTCCACCCGCTGGGCTACGTTCTGCCGGCTTTGCTGTAGCTGGTGCTCGATCTCGCTCACCTGCACGGCCGCTTTGCGATATTCCGGATGGTTCGCGCCGTAGTGCGTTTTTACGTCGGCGAAGTGTTCGCGGGCCTCGTCCAGCTTGGTGGACAGTTGCTTCAAATCCTCGCCCTGCGTGGAGACCTGCGCGGCTTCCAGCGAACCGGTCTGGATGGAATTCCAGGCCGACTCCTTGCGCACGCGGTCTGCCTCCGCATTGGTGTACTCCGTGTTGAGTTGTAGCAGGCGCGCCGACAGGATACTGGTCTTTTCCTCGGGATTAATCACGTTCAATTCACGCTCGAACTGCGCCAGCGCGGACGACGAGCTTTCCATCTTCGCCTTCAACTCCTCCAGTTGTTTCTCCATGAAAGTGGCCAGCGAAGCGGACGAACGGAAACGGATGGCGTAAGTATGCTGCACATAAGAGTTGGCCACGCCATTGGCCACATCCGCCGCCAGCCGCGGGTTCGGCGAGCGATAGCTGATCAGCAGCAGGTAAGTATTGGGTGGCCGGATCACTCGCAGCTTCTTCAGCAGCACCGGCGCGTCGCGCTCGGCCGCCGACCAACCCGGCTTGTTGTCGTATTGCTTTTCCAGATCCAGCAGATGATATTGATCCGCCACCGGCCGTAGCACGGAGTCGGACTGCACGAGCTTGATCTGGGTCGCCAGAAACTGGTCCGCATCGTTCAGCGGCATGCGCGTCGAGTCCTGCCCGATTACCGCATTCGGCATTTGGCGGTCGATGTCGATGGTTGCGGTGGACTCATAGATGGGAGTCAGGCGTGACGAGATGATGATAGTGGCCGCTACACAGCCGAGCACAAACGAAATGATCTTCCAGCGGTGCCGCCGGAAAATCCAGAGATAATGCGCCAGCGGTACCGCGGACTGTTCCGGAGGCTCAATGTCGTAGCCATACCAGGTGGCCGGCACGGCTTGATTCGGGGCGGGCAGAGCTTTTGATTCGTTCATATGCTTATGTCGCGGATCGGGTTCGGATTCGTTGGGGGGTCAGCGCACTCCCGCGTACACCAGGGCGGCGCTGACACCGCCTCCGATAATCAGAAGTTTCTCCAGAGCGCCCACCGTAATGCGCCGCCCTTTATTGTCGGGAACGTACAGAATGTCGTTGGCCAGCAGCGGCACATCCGGAGCCTTGCGCTCCATGATCTTCTCCAGCGGCACTGGAATCTCATTCTTTTCCCCGTTGGCTTCCCGCCGGTAGATATAAGCGTCCTTGGTGGCGAAACGCTGCAGCCCTTCCGCCTCGGCCAGCATCCGCAGAACGCTCGACTCCGTCGAGTCTACAATCGGATAGGCGCCGGGCTTAGTCACGTTGCCCACCACAAAGACCTTGCCGACCTCCGGCACCCGGATCTCCTCGCCGCCAGTCAGTGAAATATTCAGTTTCGGGTCCGCCGCGTCAATCAGGCCTTTCACCGGAATCCGCTCAACCAGTTCCGACTTGCTTCCGTCGGCGCCCAATTGCGGACGGCTCACCAGAATCTCTGCGCCGGCCTCCGTACTCAGTCCGCCGGCCCTGGTGATGGCTTCCAGCAAGGTCGTGGGGCCGATGGCTTGAAACGTTAGCGGTTCCTTCACCGCCCCAGCCACGGAGATGGGACGGCTGTTATATTCGGCCACCGTGACCGTGACAAACGGATCCACGATCAGTTGTTCTTCCCGTAAGGCATCCGCAATGGCCGCTTCCAGTGCGCTGGGCATCAGCCCCTGGGCCTTGATCGGCTCTCTCATCATCGGCAGCCGGATCAGGCCGTCGGAGCCGACCCGCACGGTCCGGGACAACTCCGGCGCGTCGTAAACCGAGATAGACACCAGGTCGTTTGGGCCGATGGGTTGGGCCGGCAGGTTGGCGGTCACCGGATCGGTCGTGGACGCGGCGCGCGTTTGTGACTGCCCGCTCGCGCAGATCAACAGGAGGCAGCACGCCGCCGTGAATACCGGGTTAAGTCGTCGTCTTTGGGCACACATATGGGCCTTCCCGAAGCAGATTGTTGAGCTCGGATACCGAGGTTTCAAGCGAGGCGATGGCCTGTTCGATCGAGGTAAAACGTTTGTTCAGGTTTTCCTCTGCCGGATTGTCCGCCAGGTACGCCAACATTTCCGTTCGTGCGAACTCGGAAAGGTTGCGGGACCCGTGCCGGTCGCAAGCATCCTTCAGAGCTTTGTATTCGTCTTGACTCACTCGAAAGACCACGACTCGATTGCGAGGATTAGACGTCATAATGACCACATGGTCAAAAGCGCAAAGGGGCGCGCATCTCGCGCCGCCGCGGCTGGGTAAGTCGCTTGTGAGCCGTGCGCGCCGGCGAGCGGTTTCGGCTTTGCGTTATCGTCACTGCGCGCGCACAGCCGCGCCGATCATATCGCGATCGATCTCCACCGCCACCGATCGCTGCAGCAAGTCCACAGATACCACTACGCGCATCGCGTCCTTCTCCCTTACCAGCACGCCTTCGAGACCCGCCAGTGCGCCGCGATGAATCCGAATGGCATCGCCCACCTGAATGTACGGCCACGGTTGGGCCCGCAGCCCCGAGCTCACGATCGTCTGAATGCGGTCGATCTCCTCGTCAGGTACCGCCGCAGGCACTTGATCGAAACCGATAATCGAGTTGACTCCCGGTGTCGATAGGACGGTCCAGCGATGCGCGTAATCGAACCGGCAGAAGATGTAGCCCGGAAAGAGCGGAAGTTCGACGGTCTTCACGCGATCACTCCACCGGTGCTGCGCGTGATAAACAGGCAGAAACGGCTCCAGACCGCGAATCGAGAGGATCCGGGCAGCGCTTTTCTCATGACGCGGCTTGGCCGTCAAAGCAAACCATGAGTGCATTAGCAATCCTTTTGGGCAGAGCTACCGCTGTCTGGGTCCCATTCGGGGTTTTCCCTCAAGTGCGGTTCAGAACAATCTGAGAGTTCAGTACTCTCAGTACAAGTGTCATCAGAGTTAGCATACAAATCGTACACAACGCAATAATTCTGCGTTTTCTCTTTGTGATTTAAAAAACATTTGCTGCCGAATTCATTGATTTCTATAGGCCCGCGTCGATCTCCCGGGTGTCCTACGATATAAGGGAAAGCCCTCCCTCTTGACTGCGAGTAAACCAAAGATAACAAGACCTATTGGCGTGATATTAAAGGTGATTGCGGCAGCCTGCCCGAAACTCCCGAGACTCCCCTATCACGGATGAGAGACTCCGCGGCGAGCGAGCGATTATTGCGGGATTTCAGTTACAATTCCGGCGCCTTTCCGTTCCTTTTCAGCAGTTGCTGTGCCCCTTCCTGCGCCCCCGTAGTCATGCGGCCGTCTCAATGCCGAACCCCACGCACCCCTCAAAAGAGTCGCACCACTACCCGCACTAGGGTAGTTTTGGTAAGCATAGTTCTTAGTTAAACCTGAGCTTTACACCTGTAAGACCGGGAATCAACCTAGATAAACTCTAAGGAAGCTACCCAAGACAAATGTTGACACTGCGCGCGTTTCCTCCCCCGAACGAACAGTTGCTTCAACTACGCCATCGCCGAACGGAACTGGATAAAGCGATCAAACTCCTCGAAGAGATCCGGCTGATCCGTCTGCGGCGCCCACCTGAGTTGGCTGCCACTCTTTCCAAAGTCCGCAGAGTCGCCTGATCCGCTGGCCTGCACCCTCTCGCGTCGTTGCGCGCCCCCTGTTACGCTTCAGAACCCTGCTATTTTAGATGGACGAGGTTTCCTAAAACGATGATGGCAGCGGATCACCGCGGAATGGGCTTGGAGGGCAAGAATGTAGTGGTGCTGGGCGTCGCCGACGAGTCCAGCTTGGCATGGGCAATCGCCAAGCGGTTCGCCGAACATGGCGCCCACGTTTTCATCGGCTATCAGCAGAAGTTCTTCAGCCGTGTGCGCTTGCTGTTGCTGCACAATCCCGGCGTGCAAGGTGACCGTTGTGACGTCACCAACGACGCGGAGCTGACCAATTTCTTCGCGCGGTTTCAGAATAATCCGATCGACGTCCTGGTGCATGCCATTGCCTTTGCCCCGAACGAGCTGTTCACCGAGCCGGCTTCTTCGGCCAGCGCCGAAGCCTTCGCCCAGAGCATCGCCATCTCGGCGCACTCCCTGCTCAAGACCGTGCGCTTCGCCAAGCCGAATCTGCGCGAATGGGGCAGCGTGATCACCCTCACCTATCAAGCCTCCGAACGCGCCGAGGCTTCCTATGGCCTGATGGGGGTTTCAAAATCGGCGCTAGAAAGTGCCGTGCGCTATCTGGCCCTGGAACTCGGCCGCGGCAAGATCCGGGTGAATGCGCTCTCCCCGGGCCCCATCGAGACTGTGGCCGCTACCGGCATCATGGGCGCTTTCTTGCGAAACCCGGATGCGCTCGAAAGCCAGCGGGCGCGTGTTTTTCAAGCCGCTATCGAACTGGCCCGCGCGGAAAACCATCCGGATCCGATCGCCACCGCCAGCGCCGCATGGAAACATTTTCAGGCGCTGGTGGCCAAGCGCTGCGCCATCGAGGAGACCGTCACCAAGGAAGATGTCGCCGACTCCGCCTTGTTCCTGGGCAGCGACTACTCGCGCAAGATCACCGGGCAATTGCTGCACATCGATTGCGGCCTTTCGACCGCCAACGCCGTCTGACCACTACGATCCAAATCGTTCCCTTCCGCCTGCGCCACCTGGAGCGCATCCTGCGCATCGAGCGCGCCAGCTTCGGCCGCGGCGCTTGGCCGCGCCGCTATTTCCTCGAGCTCTATGCCGATTGCCGGCAGTTCTTTGTCGTCGCCAAGTTATCCGGGCGCATCGCGGGCTACGCCGTCGCCTGCCTGGAAAAGAATCAAGCGGAGATTGCATCGCTGGCCGTGGCGCCGGACTATCGCCGTCGCGGCGTGGCCGTCGCATTGATGCAGCATCTGCTCGACGCCCTCAAACCGGCCGGCGCCCGCCGTGCGGCGTTGACCGTGCGGCCCCAGAATCGGGCCGCCCTCGCGCTCTACCGCTCGCTGGGCTTCCGCAAAGTCCGCCTGGCCGCCGGTTATTACGAGGATGGCGGCGATGCTTTCGTCATGAGTAGGGCGATACAATGATTCTCTGATGGCGGACAAGGAACATTTCGAACTGTTGATGCGCGACGTCAACGCCTGGAACAAGTGGCGGGACGAGCACCCTAAGGTGAAACCCGATCTGAGCTACGCTGTGATGCGCGGCGCCGATCTGATGCTCGCCAATCTGGCCGGCGCCCAACTCTGCGAAGCCGACCTGGTGCTGGCAAATCTGCGCGGCGCGGATCTGCGGCACGCCGACTTGCGGAGCGCGAACCTGATCGGCGCCCGCCTTACCGGCGTCGATCTCTCGCACGCCAACATCTGCGGCGCGGATCTCTCCACCGCCGAGGACCTGACCGACGAGCAACTCGGCCACACTCACGGCGATAGCCAGACCAAGCTGCCCGACGGCATCACGACACCGTTGAACTGGCCCAAAAAAGGCCGTAGCGTCGCCCATTGACGTCTACGCGACAATCAAACCGTGAAGATCACCGACTGGAAAGTCTACACTCCTGACCGCCTGTTTCACGTCTTCCTCGAAGTGGAAACCGACGCCGGCGTCACTGGATGGGGCGCGGGCTATTCTTACACCGGGCAACTCACCGGCGCGCTGGATTGGCTGAAGCGCTTCGTCGTGGGTGAGAACCCCCTCGAAGTTGAGCGCGTCACCGAGAAATTGCACCAGACCACTTTCTGGGTGGGCCGCGGCGGCGCCATGACGCACGCCATCAGCGCGGTCAATATCGCGCTTTGGGACCTCGCCGGAAAGATCTTGGGGCAGCCCGTTTCGACGTTGCTGGGCGGGCGATATCACGCTGCCGTGCCGGCCTACGGCTCCGTGCTATTCGTTCCTGTCGAAACGCTCCCCGAACGCATCCGAACTATGCGGGCGCGCGGCTTCCGCGCCATCAAGCTGGGTTGGGATCCGTTTGGCCGCCAAAGCCTCGCCGAAGACGAGAAACTGGTGCGCACCGCGCGCCAGGCGGCGGGCGATGAAACCACTCTGCTGATCGATGCCGGCGGTAGCTATCCGTTCTGGCCGCTGCGCTACAAAGACGCGCTGGAGCGCGCCCGCATGTTGGCCGCGTACAACGTGTATTGGTTCGAGGAAGCCCTCGCGCCTGACGACATCGAAGGTTATCAGCGCCTGGCCGATGCCTCACCCGTCAAGATCTCGCACGGTGAGGTTCTCACGCGCCGCCAATCCTTCCTGCCGTACTTTCAGCGCCGCGCCATGGATATCGCCCAGCCCGATACCACCAAGGTCGGCGGCCTCTCCGAGATGCGGCGCATTGCCTGGATGGCCGCCGAACATGGCATCGATGTGGTGCCGCACGGATGGAACACCGCAGTCGGCGTGGCATCCGATATTCAATTCGTCGCCACCCTGCCGTCGCGTTCGTTTGTAGAATTCAATGTGGGCAATGCGCTGGTGGAAGAGATCGCCGTCGAACCGTTCCGCTTGGATGAAAACGGGTGTCTGCCGGTGCCCGATCGGCCCGGCCTGGGCATCGATCTCGATCGCGACCGCCTGCGGCATCTGGCCGAAACGGGCTACGCCAGCGAGACCTGGACCTGGGACACCAACCGCGAATTCGAAGCTTGAACGGCGCGCAGTCAGTACAGCAGGAACGCCCACATCCGGTCGCCCGTCGCCGCGATCACGTATTGATGGCCGTCCAACATGAACGTTTGCGGCGGATTGGTCACGTCCCCGATATGCGTGTGCCAGAGCGGCCCGCCCGTGAACACATCGTACGCCACCAGGTTGCCGCCGCCGTCGCCCCCAAACAGCAACTTCCCGGCCGTGGTCAGTAGCCCGCCCCCGCCCCCATCGCCATAATACGGGCGCTTCCAGGCGATCTTGCCGGTGGTGTAATCAATCGCGGTAAGAAAACTGCCGCCGGACCCTACTTGCACCTCTTCCTTCCCGCCCAGACCCATCGATCCGCGCGGGTCGACGTCCGTAAGATAGAACATCGAGTACTCATTGTGCTGCGCCACATACAGCAGCCCCGTATCCGGCGAGTAAGATGCCGGCTCCCAGTTAGTCACTCCATCGGAACTTGGCGACACCAGCGATCCCGGCACAGTGGCATCCTTCTCCGGATTGTAGATCGGCGCGCCTTTGGCGTTCAGTCCTCTGGCCCAGTTCGTATCTACTCCGTATTTAGTGGAAACTAAGTGCTCACCTGTCAACCGGTCGAGCGTGAAATAGTAACCGTTGCGCGCCGCGGTCAGCAGCAGCTTGCGCTTATGTCCGTCGAAGAGCGCGTCGACCAACACAGGCGTCTGCGCCGAATCGTAATCATGCATGTCGTGCGGCGACGTCGAGTAATACCAAGCCAGCTTACCGGTGTCCACATTGATCGCCACTACCGAGCAGGTGAATAAGTTGTCACCGTTGCCCCGCGTACCGGTCATGAACGCCGGGGTCGGATTGCCCGTGCTGAAGATATACAAATGCGTCTCCGGGTCGTAGGCGCCGGGCACCCAGGCTTGACCGCCGCCGTGCCTGGCCGCATCCAGACTGCCCCAGCTATCCAATCCCGGATCGCCCTTCTGCATCGGCACCGTGTAGAACTTCCATTGCAAGTCGCCGGTCTCCGGATCGAATGACTGCACAAAGCCCGGCGCGTCCAGATCGTCGCCCGTCCCCACTAACACATGATTCCCGACCACCACCGGCGCGGGCGTCGAAAAATAGCCGTCCACCAGGTTAGCGATTTCTTTGTGCCAGAGTTCCTTGCCCGTGGTCGAATCCAGCGCCACCAGGTAATCGTCGGGTGTCTCCATAAACAGCGTCTTGTGCCACATGCCCAGGCCGCGATTGCCAATGTGGGTGCCACCCTTGGTCTTCCAGAAGTAATGCCAGCGCTCGCTTCCATCACGCGCGTCCACGGCCCAGGCGTTATCCGGAATCGTAAAGTACAGGACACCGTCTACCTCGAGCGCGGAAGCTTTAATTGTTCCGCCACCTACATGGATGTCGCCGGGTCCCTCGCCCCCGACAATTACCCTCGGTGGTGGAAAAACGCGCCCGTTTTGGTTCAGGCCGGGAGTCACTTGAGTCATCCAGGCTAAGGTCAGATGCGAAACATTCGACTGGTTCACCTGGTCGAGAGCGCTGTAGCGCTTGCCCGTGTAGTCGCCGCTGTAAGTCGGCCAGGAGTCTTTGAGCGGCTTCAGGATATCAGTCGGATCGAGTCCGGCCCCGCTCTGTGCCATGAGCACGATGGGAGCCAGCGCTAACGGCGCCGCAAGTATCAGTTTGCTGAGTGTCATTTCAAAGTAACCAGGTAGGCTGTCACGTCGTGAATGTCTTTGTCTGTGTAGATACCCAAGAGCTCGCGATGCGTTTGCATCGGATCGTGGACTTCCACTTTCGGCACGTCTCCCTCGCGGCGGTACGTGCGCACAGTCCCGTCCGCCATCCCGATGCTCACCAGGAAGTCATCGATGCGCACCAGGCGGCCTTCCACGCGCTCGCCCGAAGCGAGTGTGGCCGTGACCGTGGGAATGCGGCGGATCGATGCGCTTGTCGGCGTGCCCCAATGCCGCCGCCCGCCCCCCACCCAGACGGTCTGCAGCGTCTGCGGATCATCGTATTTGGCCGCGATTCCCTGCAGATCGCCGGTCACCGAATGGCAGCTAGCGCACTTAGTTTCGAAATAAGCTTTTCCGGCCGTCGCATCGCCGACCAGGATACTGGGAGCCTCTTTGCCGATCGACGGCGGCCGGCCTTGCGAGCCGATGGTGGCGACCACGCTGCGAATGTACGCTGCCACTGCCAGGCCATCCTCCGGACTGATCGGAATGGCAGGCATCCCACCATCGCGCCGCGCGCCCTGAATAATCGGCAAGATCAGTTCGCCTTTCTGATCGCTCAGCGCCACTTGCGACCGCAGCAGGTTCGGTCCGCCCATATCGCCGCCTCGCAGATCCACGCCGTGGCAACCCGCGCAATTGACGCCAAAGAGCGCCTTGCCACGCGCGACCTGCACCGGGTCCTCCGGCGGCCGCCGCTCGCCCGGAACGAATGTGCCGAAACGCCGCACGGGCGCCGGCGCGGCGGGTGTAGATGATCCCTGCGCGGCACCGCGATTGGGCGCGGCGAGCACAATACCAGCCAGCGCCATTACAAACAAGAATTTCCTGGTTTCCATTTTTCCCTATAGACGCAACAGCATCCGAAACGATCGGCTCGCGTGCACAACGGGCCGGCTGAAGGTTCTGCTCGTATTGTAAAACGATCTCAGTCCGCGTGGGCCGCGGCCACCACGAACACGTACTCGAGCGTCTCGTGCCCCGTGTTCGTGACGTTGTGGCGCGTGTCCGGAGGGATATACACGAAGCCAGGCGCGGTGAAACTGCGCCGCGTGCCGCCCCCGATCAGCGCATCGCCCTTTCCGTGCAGGATCACGAGCGACTCCTCATTGTGACCTGTCGAATGCCAGCCCACCGATTGGCCGGGCGCCAGGCGCACGAAGCCGCTGCGCATACTGGCCGTCTGCGGCGGCCCCGTAAGCAGCGGGCATTCGACGTCCGAGCAGGCCAGCGGCAGCGTCACTGGTGTGCGGCTGGGAGCCTGCGAAATAAGCGGCGTGAGCCACGCGCACGTTAGAATACAGATCCGAATCGATGCTCTTGTCAGCATACTTATTCACCAATCAACGCAACCATTCGTCGAGATGTTCGCGTACGAAGCCATCGTCATTCAAGTGCGGATAGGCGCGGCAAACCCGCTCGATTTCATCCGCCTGCCCCGGCGACAGATCCTCATTCGGATCAAGACACCAACGGCCCGCCAGCAATCCTTGCCGCCGCAGCACTTCGTGAATACCGGCGATGCACCCGCGAAATTGATGCGCCGCATCGAACAGGGCGGCATTAGCGTCGGTGATTTCCGCCGCCAGCGTGAGCCACGAAGGCGCGAGCGGCCGCTCGGCGCGAACCTCCGCGCGGATCTGTTCGTGCATCCGCGCCGCGCGCAGAGTCCACACCGCCCAGTGACCCAGCAAGCCGCCCGCGATGCGCAGCGTGCGCTCGCCGAACCGGAACGGCGTGAGCAAATCCATCACAATGTTGTCGTCGTTGCCAGTGTAGAGCGCAATCTCATCGGAGCGCCCGGAATCCGCGACCGCCCGCAGCACGTCGAGCGTCTGGTAACGATTGAACGGCGCAATCTTGATCGCCGCCAGGCGCGGCATCTCGGCCAGCTCGCGCCAGAATGCGTACGGCAGAACGCGCCCGCCCACCGCCGGCTGCAGGTAGAAACCGAACAGCGGGATCACTTGCGCCACGGCGCGGCAATGCGCCAGCAACTCGGCAATCGACGCGTCGCGCATCGCGCCCAGGCTGAGCAAGCCCGCATGATATCCGCAGCCCTCGGCGAATTCCGCCTCTCTCACCGCCTGCCGCGTTTGCCCCACGATCCCGGCTACCCGGATCGCGTCGGAATCGCGTAACTCCTCCATCGCCAATTCGAGTACCGGCTCCAACAGGCCACAATCGCGAATGGCGAACTGCGTGGTGTGTACTCCCACCGCGACGCCGCCCGCGCCCGCAGCCAGATAATACCGCGTCAGCGCGCGCTGCCGCCGCTCGTCCAGTTTGCGCCCCGCAGTCAACGCCAGGGGATGCGCGGGAATCACGCAGCCTTCCCGCAGGCCATCGCGCCAGCTCACCGTTTGTAGCCGAATCTGCGCAGCAGGTCGTGGCGCGCCTGCGCATCCACCGCACTTTCCACGCCCTTCGGCGAATAGCCATCGATCACGCCCAGAATGCCGCGGCCCTGCTCGGTCTGCGCCAGCACCACTTCCACCGGATTCGCCGTCGCACAAAAGATCGAGCAGACTTCCGGCACGTTCCGGATCGCGCCCAGCACGTTGATCGGGAAGCCGTTCGTCAGCACGATAACGAAAATATGACCCGCGCAGATAGCCGTCGCGTTGCGTTCCGCGCAAGCGCGCAGCCCATCGTCATTGCCTTCCAGGCGCGTCAGGCAGGGACCGGAAGCTTCGTTGAACGCGATGCCGAACTTCAACTGTGGCGCTGTGTTCACCAGCGCTTCGTACAAGTCTTCGACGGACTTGATGAAGTGCGTCTGCCCCAGAATCACGTTGGCGCCTTCGGGGATCTCCAACCGGACCGTCAGCAGTTCCATGGCCTCAGCATACTATGCGGTGCCCTCAGCCAAGCGCCAGATGCGCCACCGTCTCCAGATGATAAGTCTGCGGGAACAGATCCACCAGCGTTAACCGCTCGATGCGATAGCCGGCCGCCAGCAGTCCGGCCAAGTCGCGCGCCAGTGTCGCCGGATCGCACGAGACCATCGTCAGCCGCGGCACGCGCAGGGCACCCAACCGCGCCACCATGCGCTTGCCGATGCCCGCGCGCGGCGGGTCCACCAACACCAGATCGGGCGCGTTCTCCAGTCGCTCGAGCCATTCCTCAGCGCTGGTTTGCTCCACCTGCACGCTAACTCCCGCGCGCTCGGCGTTGAACCGCAGATCGGCCGCCGCCCGCGCACCGGATTCGACCGCGGTGACGGATGCGAAACGCCTTGCCAGCGGCAGCGAAAACAATCCCACACCCGCGTACAAATCCACGGCTGTACCGCCCTCGTGTTCCCCGATCGCAATCTCGACCAGCCTGTCGACCAGCGACCGATTCACCTGAAAGAACGCGCCGCGGCTCACGCGCCAGACGTGTCCTGCTGCGCTGTAATCCAGCGCGCCCGCCACGAGACCCGGAATCTGCTCCGCGCACCAATCGAAGAAGCGCCGCGCCACAGGGCGCTCCGTCTCCAAAACATTGAGCTGCATCTCTGTTTCATTCGTAAACAGCTCGATCCCCTGGATGAAGCGCGGCCAACGCGGGTCCCGCAGCATCTCCCGCAGCGCCGCGATTGCCCGACTGATGGCCGGCGAAGCAATCGGACACTGCTCGATCGCGCACAGCTTGTGCGATTGCGCGGCACGATATCCCAACGCGCCATTGGCCACGTGCAACTGCACGCGATTGCGATAGCCCCACGGGTCGCCCGCCACCACGCCGATCTCGGCCGGCGGTGCGATCTTCCCGATGCGCCGCAACTGGTCTTCCAGAATCGCGCGCTTCCAGGCGAGTTGCATTTCGTAGGGCGCCTGCTGATAGTGGCACCCGCCGCAACGTCCGAAATAGGGGCATGGCGGTGCAGTCCGCTCCGGCGCGGGTTCCAGCACCGCAAGCAACTCTGCGCGCAGCAGCCCAGGCTTCTCCGACACGCCGTGCAAGCGCACCCGCTCGCCCGGGAGCACATACGGAACCAATACTGCGCGCCCATCCAGCCGGCCCAGCCCCTCGCCGCCGTACACCAGCTTTTCCACCGTGATCTCGAAATCGCTTAGGATAAAAATTACTCCTTCGAACCCATTTACCATGAGAGCACGAGTCTTTTCCGGAATGCAGCCCTCCGGAGATTTACACATCGGAAACTATCTGGGAGCGCTCCAAAATTGGGTGCGCGTGCAGTCTGACTACGAGTGCATCTTCTGCATCGTGGACCTGCACGCCATCACCATCTACCAGGATCCCGCCGCGCTGCGCGCCAAGATCATCGAGATCGCCGGGCTCTATCTGGCCGCCGGCATCGATCCCGCGCAGTCGAGTATCATGGTGCAATCCGCCGTGCCGGCGCATGCCGAGCTCGCCTGGATGCTCACTTGCGTCACGCCCGTCGGCTGGCTCGAACGCATGACGCAGTACAAGGCCAAGGCCGCGAAGCAGGAATCCGTGTCCGATGGCCTGCTGCAATACCCTTGCCTGATGGGCGCCGACATTCTGCTTTACCAAGCCGCCGTAGTCCCAGTGGGCGAGGACCAGGCGCAGCATCTGGAACTCACGCGCAACATCGCCCAGCGCTTCAATTCGCTCTACGGCGACACGTTCGTCATGCCCGCCACCAGCCTGCCGGGCGTGGGCGCGCGCATTATGGGTCTCGACGATCCCACCACCAAGATGAGCAAATCCGCATCCGGTGCCAATCACGCCGTGGCGCTGCTCGATCCGCCCGACCGCATCCGCAAGACCCTCATGCGCGCCACCACCGATTCAAATCCCGGCGTGGATTTCGAAAATCTGGGCGAGGGCGTCGCCAACTTACTGAATATCTATCAGGCTTTCGCCGGCTGCACTGACGATCAAATGCGTGCGCACTTCAGCGGCATGCGCTACGGCGACCTGAAGAAGCAGGTGGCCGAGATCACCATCGCGCGCCTGGAGCCGTTTCAGAAACGCTATCACGAGATGATGGCCGACCCCGGTTACATACCCGGCATTCTACGCGAAGGCGCCGCGCGGGTCAGTCCCATCGCCAACGCCACCGTGGAACTGGTGAAGCAGCGTATGGGCCTCTATACCGGCGCCTGACACTGGCCGTCCCAATCGCGTTACACTGGAGCATCACCAACCACATGAAGTCTACTTTGTTTTTCGTTTTTACAGCCGCACTGTGGGCGCAGTCTGCACGGCAACCTTTGCAGCCGCCGGCTCCTCTGCCCGACGTGCCACCCGATACCGTGGTCGCCACGTTCGGTGATGGCCAGAAACTGACTGCCGGCGAATTAAAGAGCTTCCTGGCTGTCATGCCGCCGAATATGCAACAGTCCGCGCTGCACGATCGCAAGCAATTCGTCCAGCAGTTCGCACTTATGCATGCGCTGGCGGCCATGGCGGAGCAGACCAAGCTCGATCAGCAGAGTCCCACGCGCGAGTCATTGGCCTTCAATCGCATGTACCTGCTGATGAATGCGCAGTTACACGAAGTCTTGGCCGGCATTCACATCACTCCCGCCGACGCCGAAGCTTTCTACAATCAGTCCAAGAATCGCTATTCGCAGGTCAAGGTGAAGGCAATTTATATCCCGTTCAGCGGCGAAGCCAAGCACGTCTCGGAGGCCGAGGCGATGGCCAAGATCTCTAAAATCCGCGCTGATATTCTGGCGGGAGCCGACTTCGTCAAGATGGTGAAAGAGAATTCGCAGGATCAGGTTTCTGTCGCCAAAGACGGCGATTTCGGCATCATCCGCCGCACCGATAATCTACCCGATGCCATCCGCTCGGCGATCTTCTCTTTGAAGGCCGGCGAAGTGAGCGAGCCTGTGCGGCAGCCGAACGGCTTTTACCTGTTCCGCGCCGAAGAGATCAGCGCCCAGCCCTATAGCGAAGTGAAGGACGAACTCCTCAAAGATCTCCAGCAAGCTCGCTTCCAGCAGTGGATGGAAGAGACCATCCAGAACCTGCACTTCAAGATTCAGGATGAAGGCTACTTCGGCCAAGGTGCCGCGGCTAACGGCCGATAGACTGGACGTCGTAAGTGCGATAGGGCGCCGCCACGGGTCCCGGCAGCGGCATGATACCTTCAAAAATGTGCATTCCTTCGCCGCCCCCGAATCCAACGTAGGCGCGAAAGACAACCTTACTGGCTGACCATAGTGTCAGCCCGCCGCCCACACTTTGGCGCATGTGCGCGAAGCTCAGATCGGAAGCCTGCGCGGCCACTTCGCCCGTATCGTAAAACAGCATGATGCCGAGCGGCTTCCAGATCCGCCGGTTGAATTCCACCTCGAACACCATATTATCCGGCGCGCGAAACCGATAGTCCGCGAAGCCGCGCAATACCGGATCGCCGTTGATATCCGTGCCGCCGAGCGTGTCCTGCAAGTAGAAAGGCACGGCATTGCCGTTCGCCGTCTGTGCTAGCGTCAGCCGCGCATAAATCGAGAAGATGCTATCGCGCCGGCGCGCCTTCCCCGCATGCTCCGGGTATAAGTTAGTCAGTAAGTCGGCGCGGAAACGCCCGAACGAATACTGCCCCGCCCCGGGATCCTGATAGTACTCGTAACCAATCTTATCGATCACGTCGAATGGATCTTGATTCGGAATGTGCGGCCGCAGATAGAACTGATAATGCGTAAAAGCGGGCTGCGAAACTATGCCCGGCGCGAACGAAGGATTAAGCTGGTAGGCTGCCGCCACCGAAGGGATCGTGGTGGTGGAATTTGGCCCGATCGCCGGCCATAATCCTTCGGCTTGCGCCCCTGCATTCAGCCACCATGCCAGCGGAATCGACAGGCCCACGCCCACGCGTATGTCCCGCTCCGTATAAAGCGCCGCGAGAGTGCGAAACGAATTCGGCCCTTCCCCGTAGAAATCCAGCTTCGTCAACTGTTGCGCGGTCACATACGGCAGAATCTCAAACTTCTCCACGATCCGCCGCCCCGGAGGCGTCGTGTCCGTCATCGATGGCGCGGGTCTTTCTTTGTCCAGCACCGCGATGAAATGCGCCTCCCAAGCCCCTTGCACCGATCCCATGCCGCCCAAGTCCCAGTTATTCCGCCAGGCCTCGCCGAAAGTGAACTCGCGCTTGTATCCCAGACCCAACCCAAGCCCGTTGCCGGGCGCGAACATCTTGGCGTTCAGGTGCAGCGGCGAACCGTTGACAATCGGCTGAATGCACTGCCCATCCTGCGTGCGGTCGAGTAACTTGTCTTTGAGCGCCGGCCCGCAGTAGTTCTCGATAGTGTGTACTTCTTTGGCAAGTTGATCGTCGCCGTAAGCGAGCGCGCTAACCAGAGCCAGCAAAACCAGAATTCTCATGACTTACCCCTGAGCCGCCGCGCGACATCCTGCAGATATTGGGACGCCTGCTTCTCCGTCCGGACGTTGTCCGGTACTTGTCCGGTGCGCTGCTCGGGTAGAAGGTAACGCTGCTCCGCTTCGTACGCGTGCTTCACCATGTCGGTTTGCAGGTTCGACAGCAGCTTATCTTTGCTCGATGGCGGGGGCTCCGCGGCCCGTGCCGCCAGAGCGGCCGTATGCGCTCCGCTAGCCACGGCTCGAGCCGCGACAGGTATGTTATCCGGTGTGGCCGAGCCCAACACATGATCGAATGTCATGGCATTCTTGTCCCGATTTGTCAGCGCCGTATTCTGCCAGTCCGGCAGAAACAGCTTACGCGCCGTGGCGATGATCGACGCATGATCGTAGAGTGTGCCGTCCGCACTGCCGATCACCGTGCCCGGCTTGATGTAGGGCGACGCCATTACCGCCGGAACGCGAATTCCCAGCCGCGTGAAATCGAAGGCCGGCGCGGCCGAAGTCTTGCCATCGGGGTTCACACACGAAGGCGGCTCCACGTGATCATAGAGCCCGCCATGTTCGTCGTACACGATCAGGAGCAACGTCTTCTGCCACACGTTTGGATTACTGGTCAGCGCCAGGTAGACGTCGTGGATCAGCGCCTCGCCATCGCGTACGTCGTGATCGGGATGCTGATCGGCGGGCTCGTGCGCGCCGCCCGTGTCATCGGCATTGTAACGCGGCTCAATGAAACAGTAATTCGGCAGGGCGTCATTCTTACACGCATCCAGGAAGTCTTCGTACAAGCCGAAGTATTCTGTCTGATTACCGAGTAGCTCCTTGAAGGTTAGAGCCATCGTATAATCCTGGTAATAAATCTTGGCGGAGACCTGTTGTTGGTTCAGCACTGCATAAATCGTGTGTAAGTCGCCCAGAAACGGCGGCCCCACCGCGGACCCTAACGACGTGGCTGCATGCGCGAACGACCGGTTGGGAAGCGTCGGACCCGGCACCGAAGAAAACCAGCGATCGCAGACCGCATAATGTTGCGCCAGGTAAGTCAGGATCGGCAGCCGGCCCGGCGAGAAGCATTTCATCACGTCCCGCGCGCGTTTGGCGTCGTTACACACCTGGAAATAGTTTTGGATAAACCCCTGCATCGGCGGCGCGGTGCCCGGCGTGGCGTCCTGGTTCGAGAAGATCTGGACATTCACGTCGAAGAGTTCGTGCCCCGGATCCGGTTCGTAGTCGCCGATGTACTGGGCGTCGTTGGAGACTTTCACCTGCGCTCCGGTAGTATCCGGATTCGATTCCGCGCCAGTCAGTCCGTCGATGCCGGGAATCCCCGAGAACCCGAGCATATGGTCGAACGACCGGTTTTCCAGCATCAGAACGATGAAGTGTTCAATTCGCGTGTCATTGATCGGCATTCGTAGCCCTGTTTCAGGATAGTGACAGTCCGCGCGAATATGTTTCAAGGGCGCCGCCGTCATCCTCCCATCGAGCTAGAGCCAGCCGCTCGGCGCTCCTCATCCCGCTGCGGTCATAAGACGGGCACCAAGCGATCGTACGGCACCCGCGGCAATCTCGCAGCGTCTCCGAAAACGCGGCGAACACCAGACACCGCCCCTCCCGCACAAAGCTGGAGTTGGTTGGAACCCGCAACAATATGCCCCGGTTCCAGACTGCGGATCTCGAAACTGAGGAACTTACCGCAAAGTGGCTAGGTCATTCAATTCGCGGGCCGAGCCTGTTACAAAGTCGCGTGACCGGCTGACTCGGCGCCGTTGTTGCCGGCCGAGCGAGGTATTGCCGCCGGTAAGCTCGAAGATCAGCCCGCCGACGTTGCCACCGCCGCTGGCTGTGCCGAGCAGATCACCGGCAGAGTTCAGAATGAGACCGCCTTGGGAGTTAAAACCACCCGTGCCGCCCGGAAAGGTGAAGAGATCCGAGAACTGGCCCGAAGCGTCGATCTTAAATACCGTACCGTCATCGTCAGGACCGCCTTGCAGCGTCGTTCCATATACGTTGCCGGCTGCATCAAGGATGACCCCCGAGTTGGGCTCCTCTCCATCGTACGAGGAGGCGAAGCTATGCAGCACGGTGAGTTCGCCGGAGACGGCCAGCTTATAGATGATTCCCAACCCCTCGGCGTTGTTGCCGCCGTTGATAAGAGTGCCGTACAGATTGCCATCCGAATCCATTGCCAAGCTACCGGCAGGATTGTACCCTTCACTGCTGGTGAAAGAGTGCACGACCATAAAATTGCCCGCAGGATCCAACTCGTAGATCACTCCGCCGGCGAAAGCTCCTCCCCACGAAGTGACTCCGTGGAGGTTGCCGGAGGGGTCAGGCATCAGACCACTGGACGGATTGGCGCCATCCTCACCGCCGGAGAAGGCGTAGACCACCGATTCGCCGTCCACCGGAGACACCTTGAACACCACTCCGGCATTGGCCGCACCGCCGTATACCGTTGTCCCATAAAGGTTGCCAGCGGAATCGAGCGTCAGCCCTGCCTCCGGGTTCGCGCCGTCTTCTCCACCCGCAAAGTTATGCAGGATCGTCTCTGCCCCGGAAGAGTCCAGCTTGAACACCACACCGGCGTTTGAGGAGCCGCCATAGGTGGTAGTCCCGTACAGATTTCCGGAGCTGTCCATAACGACGCTGTCCATGGGAAAGGCGCCATCCGCCGGCCCCCCGAAGCTGTGCAGCACTGTCTCACGTCCGGTATGCATATCGAACTTGTAGACCGTACCGGCAGCGGCCGCGCCCCCGAAATAGGTCGTGCCATAGAGGTTTCCCGCGGCGTCCAGAATCACACCCGAATCGGGCCGGGTTCCCGCCATGCCGCCCATGAAGGTGTATAGAACGGTCTCTTGCCCGGCGGGATCGAGTTCGTACACCACTCCTTCATCCACGCCCGGCTCACCTGTCGCGGCGGTGCCGTAAATGTTGCCTGCGGCATCTAAGATGACGCCGCCATAAGGCTCGCCGCCGTCAGTTCGGCCAGTGAAAGCGTATAGCACCGTCTCAGCGCCGGCGGCATCCAGTTTGAAAACCGTGCCATAAGACCAACCTCCACCTTCGAGGGTGGTGCCGTAGAGATTGCCCGCGCTATCCGAAGTCAGGGCCGCGTAAGGATGGGAGCCATCCTGGCCGCCGGTGAACGTATACAACACAGAGTATTGGCCTGCGGCGTCCACTTTGAATACCACCCCGGCTCCGCGAAATCCGCCATCGGCAGTGGTTCCGTAAAGATTGCCGGCCGCATCCAGCAGCAGGCCGGCCTGGGGATCCGCCCCATCGACTCCACCGGCAAATGTGTGAAGAAGGATAAGGTTGCCTGCCGTGTCCAGCCGATACACGACGCCGTAGCCGGCTGAGCCGCCGCTCTCGGTGGTTCCGTAAAGATTGCCGGCCGAGTCCAGGACCACACTGCCCACTGGAAAGGTGCCGTCCGTCCCTCCGGCGAAAGTGTATAGCACCGTCTCGCCTCCTTCCGGGTCAAGTTTGAACACCACGGCACCCGCGGTGCCGTAAAGGTTCCCGGAGGAATCCAGGGTCACACCGGCGGTAGGGTAGCCGCCGTCTGTGCCGCCTGTGAAACTGTACAGCACAGACTCGACACCTTGGGCGCTGATCTTGTACACCGCGCCGTATCCCCAAGCGCCGCCGCGATGCGTAGCGCCGTACAGATTACCCGCGGCATCCAGCACGACTCCGCCTTTCGGCCGTCCTCCATCGGCGCCTCCGGTGAAGGTGTGGAGCACGCGCTGGCGGCCCGCGGCGTCCAGCTTGAAAACGACGCCCTCATCTCCGCTGCCGCCCTGCGGTGTCGTGCCATAGAGGTTGCCGGCCGCGTCCATAGCCAGAGTCGCGGCAGGCCCCTCGCCGCTCCGCGGCATAGGCGCGAAGCTGTGGAGCACTACGTAATTCATTTGTGCTCGGGAACTGGTGGGAGTCAATGCCAGCGCCGCTGCCAGCGCCAACGGGCACACGGCGCGGACGCGAGCGAGGCCGGCCATAAATCCCCTCCTTGAACCTGACGATGCCGAGGTCTGTTGATTATATGGCCTTATCGGCGGCGATACAACCCTCTAGCTCCGCTTTTCCCAAAGCTCCGGATTCAGCAGGTTCGGCGGACGCCGCCCCTCGATCCCTGCGACGGCATTCTCCGCGGCCATCATCGACATCTTGATGCGCGTATCCACCGAAGCGCTCGCGATGTGTGGTGCCAGCACCACGTTTTCGAGCTTCAGCAATCCCGGATCGACGCGCGGCTCGTTCTCGAACACATCGATGCCCGCCCCCGCGATCACTTTCTGCGCGAGCGCCTCCGCCAGCGCCGGTTCGTCCACCACCGGCCCGCGCGACGTGTTCACCAGGATCGCTGTCGGTTTCATCATGCGCAATTCGCGCGCGCCGATCAGGTGCCGCGTCTCGGGCATCAGCGGCACGTGCAAGCTCACGAAATCCGCCTCGCGCAGCACCTCCTCCGCGCTCTTCAGCTCGAGTCCCAATTCCTTCTCGATGGCCTCGGGCGCACGCCGCGAATCATGATAGATGATGCGCATGCCGAATCCCTTGCCGCGCCGCGCCACTGCCTGCCCGATGCGTCCCATGCCGAAGATCCCCAGTGTGCGATGATGCACGTCCTGCCCCACCAGCAGGTCCACGCGCCACTTCGTCCATTCGCCGGAATGCACGAAACGATGGCCCTCCACCACGCGCCGTGCCGCCGCCATCAGCAGCGTGAAAGCGAAGTCGGCCGTCGTGTCCGTCAGCACGTCCGGCGTATGCGTCACCAGGATGCCGCAGCGCGTGGCCGCCGGCACGTCGATGTTGTCGAAGCCCACCGCCACGTTCGCGATCACCTTGATGCCGTCAAGCGTCGCCAGCACCTCCGGCGTGAACTTGTCCATCAACTGGCTCACCACCGCCTGCTTGCCCTGGATCCGCCGGGCGAGTTCGGCCGCGCTCATCCCGTCATCCGTCTCCTCGTAGTCCAGATCCGCATGCTCTTTCAAATACTCGATGGCCTGCGGAAAGATGCGTTTGGTCACTAATACTTTCGGTTTCATTGAAGGCAAATTGTCGCATATGCCGCACGCGGCTTACAATTCGGACATGGCTAAATTGGGATTTTTAGGACTTGGAATCATGGGCTATCCGATGGCCCGGAATCTGCTGCGCGCGGGTCACCAGGTGGCCCTCTGGTCGCACACGGCGTCGAAAGCGCGCGAACTGGCCGCCTTGGAAAAAGGCCGCTTCTGCGCCACGCCGCGGGAGGTCGCCGAGAACGCGGACATCATCTTCCTGATCGTGGGCGACACCGCCATGTCGCGTGAATCGATCCTGGGCAAAGACGGCATCATCGAAGGCGCGCGCCCGGGGACGATCGTGGCCGATGCAAGCACCATCGCGCCCACCGTCAGCCGCGAGATCGGCGCAGTGCTAGCGGCGAAAGGCATCGAATTTCTGGGTGCGCCCTGCACCGGTTCCAAAGCCGGCGCGGAAGGCGGCACCCTGACGTTCATGATCGGCGGCAAACGCGAAATCTTCGAAAAGATTCGTCCGATCCTCGAAGTCATCGGCAAGCGCTTCTACTATTGCGGCGGTCCGGGCATGGGCCTGCACGCCAAGCTCTCCCAAAACCTGATCCTGTCGAACCTGCTGCAAGGCTTCAACGAAGGCATGGTGCTGGCCGCCAAAGCCGGCGTCGATCCCGCGCTCATGCTCGATATCCTCGATAACAGCGCCGCCAAGTCCGGACTGGTCTCCGCCAAAGCACCGATGGTGCTACGCCGGGTCTTCGATCCGGCCTTTTCGGTGAAGTGGATGCACAAAGACGTCGGCTTGATGCTCGACTCCGCCGACGAACTGCACGTGCCCGTCCCGCTGACCGCCCTCACACGGCAGATGTTCCAGATCGCCATCGCCAAAGGGCACGGCGAGGAAGACATTTGCGCCACCATCAAAGTGCTTGAAGAGATCGCCGGGGTCGAGGTGAAGGCCGCTAGTTAGTGCGACGTATTCGTCAGCACGGTCACTTGGTACCAAGCCGGCCGGGCCGTTCACCGGCCCCCGCGTAAACGTGCCATCTCAGTTTCCCAGCAGAATCAGTTCCGCGCGGGAGGTCCCGGAGGCCGACGCCACCAAGTCCGGCTTTCCATCGCCATTGAAATCGCCCACCGCGATCGACACCGTAGCGGATTGGTAGCTGGCGCCGGGCTGAAAAGTCCCGTCCCCATTGCCTAACAGGATCGAAAGATAGTTAGACTGATACCTCAGGGACTGCGAAAGCATCCTGTCACCACTGCTGACGGCTCAATTCCGGCCTGCTTGGTTTCGCCGATCTCGAATGTCGCATCGCCGTATTGCCCGGCCTCAAATTCCCGTCGAAGCCAACAATTAGGGGTATCAACCGGCGCATATGGGGGCAGAAGGCCGAAATGGGTGCGTTTCGGTACTTTCTTAACATGCGTTTAGAGCAAAATACAAAAATCTGTTGCATTCCAATCGGGGATATTCTAATATTGGAATTAAGCCGGGGAGGCAACTCCCACCAAAGCGAGACTAACCTCTAATAAAAAGACCCCTGAAGCAACCTCCCCGGCGCCCGAAAGGGTTGGGTCTTTCAATCAAAATCCAAATCAAAACCGGAAGAGCTTCCATGTTATCATGGCAGCAGCCACGCAACTGCTTGAAATGAAAAGCTTGACCCTGCTCGGCTCAACCGGCTCTATTGGCACCAGCACCCTGGATGTCGTGCGCCACAACCCGGATCTTTACCGTATCCACGCCCTGGTCGCGGGCCGCAATGTCGACCTTATCCTCCAACAAATCATAGAGTTCCGCCCAAAGATCGCTGTCTTGGCGAACGCCGAGTCGATGGATCGCCTGGCCGCCGCCCTATCGGAATCCGGTATTCCCCGTCCAAATTGGCCAGAGCTGGCTTTCGGGGCCGCGGCGCGCGTCGAAGCGGCCACCGATCCGGCGGTCGATATGATAGTTTCGGCGATCGTTGGTGTGGCCGGACTCGAGGCCACCTATGAGGCGGCGCGTCTGGGGAAACGGGTAGGTTTGGCAAACAAAGAAGTGCTGGTATCGGCAGGACGCCTCGTCATGGACGCCGTCGTCCAGTCAGGCGCCGAACTGCTCCCCATCGATAGCGAGCACAACGGCATGCACCAATGCCTGCGCGCCGGCAATCGGGACCAGGTCTCCCGGCTGATCCTGACCGCCTCGGGCGGTCCTTTCCGCAATTCGTCTAAGGAGGCCATGGCCTCGGTGACGCCCGCCCAAGCTTTGAATCATCCAACCTGGCGGATGGGCCGGCGTATCACCATCGATTGCGCCACGTTAATGAACAAGGGGTTCGAAGTCATCGAAGCCTGCTGGCTGTTCGATTTTGAACCCTCCCACGTGGATGTGGTGATCCATCCGCAATCCTCCGTACACGCCATGATCGAGTACTCCGACGGCAGTGTACTTGCCCAGATATCGGCGACGGATATGCGCATGCCGATCCAGTACGCGCTCACTTGGCCGGAACGCTGGCAAGCGCCCGTGCCGAAAGTCGACTGGAGGCAGGCGCGCCACTGGGATTTCGAACCTCCCGATTATGACCGTTTCCCCCTGCTTAAACTGGCGTACCAGTGCCAGCAGGCCGGCGGTTCCCGTACCTGTATTTTGAACGCCGCCGACGAGATTGCCGTCCAATGTTTCTTGGAGAACGAAATCCCGTTTCCTGCCATCGCCGCGATTGTGGAGGAGACTCTTTGCCGCATGCCTGACCGGCAGCCCACCACCATTGCGGATATTCTCGAGATCGATCGGGAGGCGCGCGCCATGGCCCGCGAATTGGCCGCCCAACAGGCAACCGCCGGGCAAACGCTTCCGGCAAGGATTTAAGACTTATGGCATTTTTGCAAAGCGCTTTCTGGTTCATGATCCTGATCGGGGTGATGATCCTCATCCACGAGCTCGGGCACTTCTGGGCGGCGCGCTTTTTCGATGTCCGTGTAGACACTTTCAGCTTCGGCTTCGGCCCCCGCCTGTTTGGCTTCCGGCGGGGCGAGACCGATTACCGCGTCTCGGCGGTGTTCTTCCTCGGCGGCTTTGTGAAGATGGCGGGTGAGTTGCCCGGAGATGAAAGCGCCAGCGATCCGCGCGGCTTCCAGGCCAAACCTCGCTGGCAGCGCCTGATCATCGTAGGCGCCGGCCCCATGATGAATGTCGTGCTGGCCGTAGCCCTGCTCACCGGCCTGTACATGATCAAGTATCAGCGCGTAGTGGATGCCGATAACGGTGCCGTGATCGGCAACGTCGCGCCCAACACGCCCGCCGCCAAAGCCGGCTTGCAGGATGGCGATCGAATTTACAAGTTGGGCAACCGGAAGAACCCCACCTGGGATGACGTCATCCTGCAGGAAGTGGAAAGCGCCGGACGGCCCATGCATCTGACCATCGAACGCGCCGGCAAGAAATTCGAAACTAACGTCACGCCGGTACTCGACGATCGCACCGGCGTGGGTTCCGCCGGCTGGTCCGAGAGGGGCGAGGTGGAGCTAGGCCCGGTGACGGCGGGCATGCCGGCGAGCAAGGTCGGCCTGCAGCAGGGTGACCTCATCCTGAGCGCCAACGGCCATCCGATTCATGCCACCGTTCGCTTCCATGAAGTGATTCGCGGCAGCGGCGGTAAGCCTGTGGCCATCAGTTTCGAGCGCAACGGCAAGCCCATGCAAGTCACCGTGCAGCCGGTGTGGAGCAGCGCCGACGGTCCGGCCCGCTGGGTGATCGGCGCTTATGTCGAACCCAAGCTGAACATCGTTACCTCGCGCCTCTCGCTACCCGACGCTCTGCGTGTATCGGTCGACGAAAATGTGCGCAGCGCCGGCCTGATCTTCCAATTCCTCGAAGGCATCGTCGAACGCCGCATCTCGGCCAAGTCGCTCACCGGCCCGGTCGGAATCGCGCAGATGTCCGGCCAGGCCGCCAGGCAAGGCCCTTCAGCCTTCATCATGCTCATGTCGATGGTCAGCCTGAACCTCGCTGTCATCAATCTCTTGCCTCTGCCGATTCTGGATGGCGGCGGCATCGTCATGCTGATTATCGAAATGGTGATGAGACGAGACATGAGTTTGTCCGTCAAAGAAGCTGTATTCAAAGTCGGCTTCGTGTTCATCATGATGCTGGTGGCGTTCGTCTTATATAACGACATCTCCAAGATTCTGCCGGCGGGTTAGCATCCTTTCGCGCCCACGAATCATCTCAAAGCTTCGGCCATGAACTGTACCTGCGTGCGCTACACGGATTTGCCGCACACCAGCAAGCTCTTCGCGGATTTCATTTACCATCCCGACCGGGTTCAGGCATTCTACCCTCAGATTGGCGCGAGCCTCGATTCCATTGCGCACGGCATGCACTTCCCCGCCGCGCAGCGCGCCGCGCTCGTTTCCGCGTTGCGCGCGCAGAACGGCGACAGCTCCGCGCTCGATCAACTGGCCCGCGAAGGCACGGTCGCAGTGGTAACCGGGCAGCAGGTGGGACTATTCTCCGGCCCTGCCTACACTATTTACAAAGCCCTCACCGCCGTCAAGCTGGCGCGCGATCTCTCCGCACGCGGCGTTCCCGCCGTGCCGGTCTTCTGGCTGGCCACGGAAGATCATGACTTTGCGGAAGTGAACCATTGCTGGGTCTTCGACGCCGAGCACCATCCCATCAAGCTCGAAAAGCCGCATTCGCCAGCGGGCAATCAGCCGGTGGGACAGTTCATCCTGAACGCGCCTCCGGTCGCCGGGCTGCGTGCTGCGCTTTCCGCGTTTCCGTTCGGTGACGAGATCTCCACGCTGGTCGAAGAGACTTACCGCCCCGGCCAGACCATGGGCCAGGCGTTCGGCGGCCTGTTGCGCCATTTGCTGGCCGATTACGGCCTGCTGCACGTCGATCCGATGTCGCCTGCCATGCGCGAACTGGCCGCGCCCGCGCTCGCTTCCGCGCTCCAAGCGGCGCCTGAAATCACCGCCGCCGTGCTCGAACGCAATCGTGCGCTTGTCGCCGCGGGCTATCACGCGCAAGTGCACGTTGAGGATCAAACGTCGTTCTTCTTTCTGCTCGAAAACGGACGCCGCTACACCCTGCGCCGCATCGGCCGCGACTATCTGCAGAACGGCCGCCGCTTCTCGACCGAAGAGCTTTTGGAGCGGGCCGCCGATCTTTCGCCCAACGCGCTGTTGCGGCCCGTAGTGCAGGATTCCATGCTGCCCACCCTCGCCTACATCGGTGGGCCGGCGGAGCTGGCCTACCTTGCGCAATCCGCCGTCATCTATCGGGCGATCCTCGGCCGCATGCCCGCCGCCCTGCATCGCGCCGGATTCACGCTGCTCGATCAGCGCAGCCGCAAGCTGATGACCCGCTATGGACTGACCCTGCCCGATTGCGCACACGGCGATGACGCGGTCCGCGAGCGCATAGCGGCGCGTTTGATTCCGCCGGCCCTCTCTGGCGAACTGGCGCGCACGCAATCGCAGGTCGAGGAGTCCGTCGACCGCCTGATTCGCGACCTGGCAGGCTTCGACGCTAGTTTGGCAGCCGCCGCCGGCAAGAGCCGCCAGAAGATCACCTATCAGCTCGGGAAACTGGGCCGTAAGATCGGACGCGAGACTATGGCCCGCGATGCGCGTGTGGCGCGTGACGCCGAATATCTATCGGGCTTGGTTTATCCGCACCGCCACCTGCAGGAACGGCTCTACTCCATCCTGCCGTTTCTGGCCAAGCACGGCACTGGATTGATCGGCGAGATCTACGACTGTCTGAATCTGGCCTGCCCCGACCATCAACTAGCCACTGTCTAACACTTACCTGCCGGCACCGAAAAACGCGCCCGCAACTCCGCACCCACGGCCACCGGCCTGCGCCTCTCGGCATCGATCGGGCACCACAGCGTGCGTGCTTTGGCGAGCAGCGTCCCGTCGCTCGCGCGCAGCAGCTCCGTGAGGCGCTCGAACCGCACGCGCGTCGCGCTGCCTACCCACGTACGGGCTATGATCTCGTCGCCGGGACGCGCCGCCTGCAGATAATCAATCTCGTGCCGCAGCACGATCCACAGCACCTTCGCTTGATCCTCCGCCGGCGCGAGAGACGTCCAATGCGCCACTGCTACATCCTGAATCCAGCGCACGTAAGTCACATTATTGACATGCCCAAGCTGATCGATATCCGCCGGCTCGACCGCCAGCCGGATCTCGAACGCTTGTCGAACAGGGCCCATCCCTCCAGTATCCCGCCCCCCTGCTATGCTGGAAAACGCAGTCGAAATCACTGATTCGAGGTAACCGCTGTGCGTGTTGTGGCCGGAGTAGATCTTGGCGGAACCGCCATCAACTACACCCTGATCGACCCCGAGGAAAAGTTCCTCATCGAGGCTCTTTGCGAGCATCCTGCGCGCTCCAAAGAAGGCCCCGCCATCTGCCTTTCGCAGATCGTCGAAGGCCTGGAAGTGGCCGTGAAACTGGCCGGCCTCGAGGTCTCCGATGTGGTGGCGGCCGGCCTCGATACGCCCGGACCCGCCAGCGCGACGGGGGTGCTCAGCGCGGAAGGCTCGACTAACTTCGTGCATCGCGAGTGGTGCGGCTTCGATATCCGCGGCGGCCTGGAGGCGCGGCTGGGCATTCCGGTGACTTACCTCAACGACGGCAACGCCGGCGCGCTCTGGGGACACTTCAACATCTTCGGCGCCGAAAGCACGGCCACATCCATCACGGTCGTGATCGGCACCGGCTTGGGCGGCGGCGTGATCATCGATGGCCGGGACATCAAAGGCCGCCAAGGATTCGGCGGCGAATTAGGCCATGTGCTGCTGCCCTATCAGAACATCCGCGGCATCGCCGGTCTGGTTCCCAATTGCAACTGCGGCCGCACAGGCGATCTCGAATCCGTCTGCTCGCTCACCGCTATCGAGAAATCCTTCCTGCCGTTCTTTCTGCCGCGCTATCCCGGCCATCCACTCGATCAGGGCCCCAATCTGCATCAGGCCGCCAAGCTCGTGCGCGGCATGGCGGAAAAGGGCGACCCGATGTGCCAGGAGATCTTCCGCGTGCAGGCCAACGCGCTGGGCATCTTCTTCGACGAGATGATCAACACCTTCGACCCGGATGCCTTGGTCGTGGGCGGCGGCGCCATCGAAACGTGCCCCGAGTTCCAACAGTGGTTCGTCGAGCAGATTCGCGCCGGCATGCCGCCGCAGCGCGAAGAGCAGGCCGACATTCCGATCTACATCATGCCTAACGGTGACACCGCCGGGGCGCGTGGCGCGGCGGTGCAGGCGTTGCAGTTCGCGCGCCACAATGGCCTGCTTTGAGGCGGCGCCGTGACGCTTGACGATTACCGCCGCTTCTTCGCCGAAGAGATCGAGCAGGTGGCCAGCCTGACCTCACCCTCACTGGTCGAAGCTTTTGCCCGCGTGCCACGCGAAAAGTTCCTGGGCGCGCCGCCCTGGCACGTCGCTTCCCCGGAAAAACGTGCGCTGGCGGCCATGGGCCTGGCACCCGTGGCATACCGCGCGACCAGCGAGCCGCGTCATCTGTATCACAACATCGTGGTCTCCGTCGACCGCGCCAAGGACATCAACAACGGCCAGCCCAGCGCGCTCGCAAGCTGGATTCAAGCGCTCGACCTTCAGCCCGGCTATCGCGCCTATCACCTGGGCTGCGGCGTCGGATACTACACCGCCATCATCGCCGAAGTCGTCGGCCCCGCCGGCAGCGTGGTGGCCATCGATGCGCAGCCCGATCTGGCAGCCCGCGCGCGAGAGAATCTGAGCGGTTATACCCACGTGACGGTACACCATGCCGATGGCGGCGCCTTCGATCCGGCTGCCTGCGACGCAATCCTAGTCAATGCCGGCGTCACCCATACGCAGCCGCTCTGGCTCGATCGTCTGCGCGAAGGCGGCCGCCTGGTTGTGCCCATCACACTTGCCGTTAGCGCCACCATCGGCCAGGGCATCATGGCGCGCATCCTGCGCCGTCCGTCCGGCTACTCTGCCGTGGTCGCGTCTCCGGTCGCCATCTTCAACGGCGGCAGCTTGCGCGATCCCGAAATGGAAGCTCCGCTACGCAAGGCGCTCACCACCGGCGCATTATTCAAGATCAAATCTCTGCGTCGTGAACCGCACGAAGCGGAAGAATCCTGCCTGCTGCACACGCCGCGCATGTGCCTGAGCAGTATGGCCATCGAGGAGCATCTATGACACTGGCAAATCGCCGATTCAAACTGGCCGCGCGTCCTGTTGGCATGGTGAAGCGCGAAGACTTCACGTTCATCACCGAACCCGTTCCCGATCCAGGTCCCGGCGAGGCATTGGTCCGCGTGCAGTATCTGTCGCTCGATCCGGCCATGCGCGGATGGATGAATGCCGGCCGGTCTTACATTCCGGGAGTCGAGTTGGGAGCCGTCATGCGCGCCGGCGGCCTTGGCCGCGTGGTCGCGTCGAACGACCCGTCACTGGCCGTCGGCGATATCGTCGTCGGCATGACCGGCATTCAGGATTACGCGATCGGGCAGGCGAAAGAGTTCACCAAGGTCGACCCGCGCCTGGCGCCCTTGCCGCGCTTCCTCGGCGCGCTCGGCATGCCCGGCTTAACTGCGTACTTCGGCCTGCTCGATATCGGCAAGCCGCAGCCGGGCGAGACCGTGGTGGTCTCGGGAGCCGCGGGCGCCGTCGGCGCGGTCGCCGGTCAGATCGCCAAGATTAAAGGATGCCGCGTAGTGGGTATCGCCGGCGGCCCGGAGAAATGCCGCTACATCGTCGACGACCTCGGCTATGACGCGGCCATCGATTACAAGAACGACGACGTGCGAGAAGCGCTGGCGAAACATTGCCCCAAAGGCGTCGACATTTATTTCGATAACGTCGGCGGCGAGATTCTGGAGTTCGCGCTGGCAGCGCTCGCCTATCGCGCGCGCGTCATCATTTGCGGCGCCATCTCGCAATACAACCACCCGATGTCGATCCAAGGTCCGCGCAATTACCTTTCGCTGCTGGTGAATCACGCGCTGATGGAAGGCTTCGTGGTGTTTTACTATCGCGACCGGTATCCGGAAGGTATGCAGGCGCTGGCCGGCTGGGCGGCGGCCGGAAAGCTCAAGGCGCGCGAACATGTCGTGGAAGGACTGGAGACGTTTCCCGAAACCATGCAGATGCTCTTCCGCGGGGAGAACTTCGGCAAGCTGGTTCTGAAAGTGGCGGATTGATTAGCTCATGACCGCGAATCCCGTACTTGGCGTTTTCCTTCACTGGATGGGTGGCCTGGCCTCCGCCAGTTTCTATCTCGGCTTCCGCGGCGTGAAGAGCTGGGCGTGGGAAACCTACTGGCTGGCCGGCGGCGTGTTCAGTTGGATTATCGCCCCATGGCTGCTCGCGCTCACCATGACCAACGACCTGTTCGCCGTCCTGCACGAGGCGCCGCCCAGCTGCCTGTTATGGGCCTACACCTTCGGCGTACTTTGGGGACTCGGCGGGCTGACCTTCGGCCTCACCATGCGGTATCTCGGCTTTTCGCTTGGCATGGCCATGGTGCTGGGATACACGGCCGCATTCGGCACGCTGCTGCCGCCCATCTTTCGCGGCCAGTTCGTCCCCCAGGTACTCGGCACCCATTCCGGCCTGATCATTCTCGCCGGCGTCGTGGTATGCCTGACGGGCATCGGCTTCGCGGGCGCCGCCGGCATCTCAAAAGAGCATGAGCTATCGGAGGAGCAGAAGCGCGCCTCGATCAAGGAATTCAACCTCAAGCGCGGGTTACTCGTAGCGACTTTCTCCGGCATCATGAGCGCCTGCTTCGCTTACGGCCTGGCCGCCGGCGATCCCATTAAACAAATCACGCTGCAGCACGGCACGCCGGTTTTGTGGCAGGGCCTTCCGGTGCTGGTGGTGGTGTTAGTGGGAGGCTTCACCACTAACTTCATCTGGTGCCTGATTTTGAATATCCGTAATCGCACCGGTTACCAATATTTCATCCCCGTGCTACGCGGCGAGTTTCCCGCACGCGAGAAGGAACTGGTGATCGAGACCGCCATCGACGCGCCCGGCGAAGAGATGGCCGTGGCTCTCGCGCCGCCCCGTATCGAGCCGGAGCGCGTGCCCATGCTGGCGAATTATTTCTTCTGCGCCGTCGCCGGCACCACCTGGTACATGCAATTCTTCTTCTACACCATGGGCGAGACGCAGATGGGCCTGTTCAAATTCTCAAGCTGGACGCTGCACATGGCCAGCATCATCATCTTCAGCACGCTGTGGGGCATCGCCCTCAAGGAGTGGAAAGGCGTCGGTACGCGCACGCGCTGGCTGGTGGGGATGACCTTGTTTGTGCTGGTGGCCTCCACCGTGATCGTAGGCTACGGCAACTATCTGGGCGCCGCACACTGACGTTAAGATTCCGCTACAATGGGCAGCACGGCCCGCAGGGCCGCACAAGGAGGATTATCTATGGAGCGCCGTAACTTTCTCCGGGCCGCTGGATCACTTGCTCTACTGCGTCCCGATGCCGTGCATCGCGCCCTCGCCGCCACCGTGGGCAACGAACGTCCCGCCGACGTGCTGGCGCGTGACGAGGATTTCTGGCGCGATATTCAATCCGCCTTCACGCTCGACCGTAACATCATCAACCTGAATAACGGCGGCGTCAGCCCGTCGCCGCGCGTGGTGCAGGAGGCCATGCGCCGCTCGCTCGAGTTCAGTAACATCGCGCCGGCGCGCACTATGTGGGCCGTGCTCGAGCCGGAAGTGGAAACCGTGCGCCAGCGCCTGGCGGGCGATTTCGGCTGCGACCCCGAAGAGATCGCCATCACCCGCAATGCTTCCGAAGGTCTCGAGATCTGCGAATTCGGCCTGGATCTCAAGCCCGGCGACGAAGTCCTGACTACCGATCAGGATTACCCGCGCATGATCGCCACCTACAAACAGCGCGAGCGGCGCGACGGCATCGTACTGAAGCAGATCTCGTTCCCCACGCCGCCGCCTTCCATGGACGATCTGGTGGAACGTTTCGAGCGCGCGATTACGCCCCGCACGCGAGTCATTCACTTCTGCCATATCACCAATCTCACAGGCCAGATCTTCCCCGTCAAAGCCATTTGCCAGATGGCGCGCAGCCGCGGCATCGAGGCCATCGTGGATGGCGCGCACGCCTACGCGCACTTCCCGTTCAAGCACGAAGATCTGGATTGCGACTACTATGGCACCAGCCTGCACAAGTGGCTGCTCGCGCCGCACGGCACCGGATTCCTGTACGTGCGCAAATCCAAGATCCCGAAACTATGGCCGCTGATGGCCGCGCCTGCGGAGATGACTAATAACATCCGCAAATTCGAAGAAATCGGCACGCACCCAGCGGCCAATCACAATGCGATTTCGGATGCGCTCGAGTTTCACCATGCCATTGGGGTCGAGCGCAAGGCCGCCCGCCTACGCTACCTGCGCATGATGTGGACCGACCGTCTGACGCGCCTGCCGGGCGTTTCCACACCGACCAGCCCCGACCCGCGCCAGAGCTGCGGCATCGGCTTACTGTCGATCGCCAACCAGGAGCCTGGACCGCTATCGGAAAAACTGTGGGATAAGTATCGCATCATGACGGTCGCCATCGTGCACCCGCAGTTCAAGGGTCTGCGTATCACGCCGAACATTTACACCACCGCGGAAGAGATCGATATCTTCTGCAACGCCGTGGAGAAGTTAGTGGCCTAAGCCCCACTACCTTGCGACCGCCGCGGCGGTCCGGGCATCCAATAGCGAGTTGCAGCGGGCTTCATCCGAATTACATGAGTTACCTCGACAACCTCGAAAGCAATTTGAAGAACCTGGAATCGCAGGACGAGCGCGGAGAACACCACAGCCGCGACGCCAGATCCCGCGATGCCCGGCGCGCACAGTTACAAGCTTCCGCCGAGTTCGCGGAGAAGCTGAGGAAAGGCCCATACACCGCGGAACTGTTGCGGCGAGCCACGCGGGCCGGCCATGCGACGCGTACCAAAGTGCACATCGCGTGGCTGGGCACCACGCTGCGCCTCGAAGCGCGCGACCGGAAGCTGGAGTTGCGGCCCACCCCCGGCGGAGTTCTGGCCGCATTCTACGTGAACAACGCCGAGACGCGCACCGCGCCGGTCGACCTCAGCGGCGACCCGGAGAAACTGGTACACGATTGGATCGGGTCGCTCGAGCCGCTGCCCCCGCCGGCCATTCCGCCCGATTTCGAGTAACCGCCTATAAGTTGGCGTTCGGCTCCAGGCTGCGCCACAGATACCAGGCCGCCACGGTGCAGTAGGGATGCCAGCGCTGGCCCAGGGCCTCGATCTCCGCGGGCTTCGGTAGCTCCGCCAAGCCGTATGCTTTGCGGATGGCGGCGCGGATTCCCAGGTCGCCGCTCGGCAGCACATTGGTGCGCCGGAGCGCGAAAATCAGGAACATATGCGCGGTCCACACGCCGATGCCCTTCACCTGCGTCAGATGCTCGATCACCTCGGCGTCGGCCAGATCCGCCAGCTTGACGAAATCCACCTTGCCTGCGCGCGTCAACCGCGCCAGATCGCGAATGTAGGCCGTCTTCTGTTTCGAAAGCCCGATCGCCCGCATCTTCGCGGGGCGCAATACCAGCACGCTTTCGGGAGTCAGCGCGCCGCCCGGTACCGCGGCCACCAGGCGATTGAAGATCACCTGCGCCACTTTTCCGCTAAGCTGCTGATAGACGATCGATTTCGTGAGCGTTTGGAAGTCCGGCTCGCGAAACTGGATGCGATAGGCGCCTACGCGCGCGATAATGCCGCCCAACACCGGATCGGCGGCTTGCAAATGTGATATGGCTTTGCGCATTGTTGAAACAGAGGTAATGACAGCTACGTCCGTCATTTTAACCCTATGGCCATGACTAATGCCCAATTGGGGCGGATTACCGCCTCGTTCATTCTGCTGGCAGCTCCCGTGCTGCCGCAGCAGAAACCCGCCGACGAGGAAACTCCGCCGCCCATTTCGGTGAACGTCTCGCTCGTCAACATCCTGGCCAGCGTGCACGATAAGCATGGCGCGCTCATTGGAAACCTGACCAAGGACGATTTCACGGTCTTTGAAGACGGCAAGCAGCAGAACATCAAATACTTCACTCGTGAGACGGATCTGCCGTTGACCATCGGCCTGCTGATCGACGTCAGCGCCAGCCAGCGCAACCTGCTCGACATAGAGAAACAGGCTGCGCATGAGTTCTTTTCGCAGGTGCTGCGCAAAAAAGATGAGGCCTTTCTCATTAGTTTCGGCGAGGACTCCGAGCTGTTGCAGGACTACACGAATTCCCCCAAGCTGCTGCAATCCGGGCTCTCCCAGTTGCAAGTCAACTCGGGCGCGTCGGGCATTGGGCCCGGTCCCGTACCTACCATCAGCCAGCCGCGTGGCACCGTGCTTTATGACGCCGTCTACCTGGCCGCGCACGAAAAGCTCAGTAGCGAAGTCGGGCGCAAGGTGATCGTATTGATCACCGACGGCATTGACGAGGGCAGTAAGCTCAAGATCGAAGAGGCTATCGAGGCCGCGCAGAAGGCCGATGCGGTGATCTACAGCATGGATTACGCCGACCCGAGCGCCTATGGCGGCGGCTTCTTCTCGATCGGCGGAGTCAGCGATTTCGCGCTGCAAAGAATGTCGGGCGAAACCGGCGGCCGCGTGTTCAAGGTCGGGCGCAAGATGACACTGTCCGAAGCCTTCAAGCAACTGCAGGAAGAAATGCGCACCCAGTATTCCATCGCCTACGAATCTACCAATGCCGCCGAGGACGGGTCGTTCCGCAAGCTCACCGTGAAAGTAGCCGACAAGAACCTGAAGGTGCAGGTGCGCAAAGGCTATTACGCGATCAGGCCCGAGAAGAGCTAACCAGCTTCTCGCGCGCCGCGAAGTAGAGCCGCAAAGCCTCCTCGAGCGGCGGCATGGCGGGCAAACCGAGGCTTTCCACGTGCGCATTCGAGAGCGCGGAAAACTTCGGCCGCCGCGCGGCGGTGCGGTACTCACGCTCGCTAGTGGCATGCAGTTGCACTTCGTGACCCGGCAACCCCAGGGCAAAGATCGCCTGCGCGTAGTGATACCAGGAAACCGGCGTGCCGCCGCCCACGTGGTAGACTCCGGTCCGGCCGCGCTCCACCAGGTCGATGGTGCGGGCCGCCAGCAGCGGCGCGTAGGTAGGCGACGCCACGTGATCCTCGACCACGCGGATCGGCTGCCCGGAACGCGCCAGCCGCAGCATCACCTCCACGAAATTGCCGCGCGCCGTGCTGAGTCCGCCGGGCCCGAAGACGCCGGACGTCCGCACGATTAGCGGTGCGTCGAGATAAGCCTGCGCGTAGATTTCCCCCGCCAGCTTCGATACCCCATAAGCACCCAGCGGGTGCGTGGGGTCGCTTTCCACGTAAGGCCGCCCGGCCGTGCCATCGAAGACGTAGTCGGTCGAGAAGTGCACCAACAGCGCATCCAGTTGACGGCAGGCCAGCGCCAGGTTGCGTACGGCCAGCGCGTTTACCAGGAACGCCGCATTCGGTTCGCTCTCCGCCACGTCTACCTGGTTGTAAGCCGCGGCGTTAAACACCACCTGCGGATCCCACGGCGCGAGCACACGCTCCACCTGCTCGTTGTCCGTGATATCCAGTTGATTGCGATCCCAGCCGATGGTCTGGTATCCACGCTTGTTCAACTCGCGGACTAACTCCACGCCGAGTTGCCCTGCGCTGCCGATTACCGCCGCTCTTTGCGCCATACGAAGTAACAGGGTAACATCTGCCTAGAATTGCATGCCCGCCAGGGTCGCTGGACGCAGCGCGGCGCGGCTTCGGAAATCGGTGGCATCGGCGAAGGGCAACTTCCCGCGCTCGGCGATCCAGCGCGAGACTTCTTCTTCAGTGATGCCGGGAATCGACCGCAGCACGCCTTCCTGTGCGGTGTTCACATCGAAGCGCAGCGGCGCATCGTCTTCGAAAGCCACCAGCCGCACGGTCACCGCGGGCACTGTGCAGACAATCTCTGGACCGATGCGCGAAAACAGGATGCGCGGATCAGCCAGCACTTCGTCGCGCCAGTGCTTGCGCGCGGCATTGAGGCTGTCGCGATGCAGGTGCGCCAGATCCAGACGGACGCTCGCCAGGTAGTGATCCCGCCACATCGCGCCGGCGCCGGCATCCACGAACACGCCGTGGCTCAGGTCGTTGAGCGCATCCACGATGGCGGTCCGGTCGTCCGGATACAGGCGCATGTAGTGCGTCACCAGCTCGAGCAGCCACGGCGTGGAGATGTCCGTCTTCACGTCCGCGAACATGGCATGCATGGCGCGCAGCATGCGATCTTCGCGCTGGTCCACCGTCTCTTCGTTCGGCAGCTCGCGGCCGCGCATGGTCAACAGGAAAAAGAAGCTGGCATAGAAGCCTTCCGATTGCAGAAGTTGATCGGCGTCGCGCAGGGTAGCGAAGTCGCGCGCGGTTTCAAGTTGCGCACGCAGGTAATCCGGTCCGCGGAAGGCGCTCTCGAAGGCGAAGAAATTCTCGCGCACATCGTAGTAGCGCGCCAGGGTCTGCGCGAACGTCGTCAGATCGGCGGCGTCGCGATAGTATTCGTTCTGGCGATAAGGCGTATCGCCGAAGCCCACCGCTTCATGATGATACTGCCAACGTAAGCCTGGGTCGTGCGCCAAGTGCGCCGCCAGCGTCTCGAGGTGGATGGCCCAGCCCTCGCTGAAAGCCGTGGTGCGGTCCGAAAGCGCCGCGGTGCTGTGCGGAATCGAGGCGATCTCCTTGCCATCCAGCCGGCGGCCGCCGGCAAGCATGTCCATAGCGACGTGCCCGGTCTCGTGATACATGGTCGTTTCAAACAGCTCAGGGTCGGCGTCGAGCAGGATGTAGGCGGTGCGCGGGTAGTCTTTCACGCCGTCGCTGGTTTCCAGGCGAAATCCCACCGCGGCGTGATTGCCGCCTTTCACCAGGGCGACGTAGTAATCTGGAATCGCCGTACCGGGCGACACGATGTGAGCCGCCTGCGCATAGAGCCGCAGGGCGCGCTCGGCAGATTCGTTATGCAACCAGCCGAGGTATTTTGACGGCTCCGCCACCTTCCGGTAGAGCGGCATGTTTTCGCGAATCTCCGCTGAAGCGGTGTTCACCTTCCCAGCCGGCTCAAGGAAAATCACGTTCGGCAAGTCCGCGGCGACAACGCAGGAAGCGATCAGGCACACCAGGAACAGGCGCATATATCGTCATGACGATAGTAAAGCTCGCTTGTTAGGGGACAATGGTATGCGATGGAACTGAGTGGAGAAGATCTGACTGTAGAAGAAGTCTGCGCCGTGGCCGCGGGCGGCGCCGAGGCGCGGCTGGCGCCTGCAGCCATCGGAAAGATGGAGCGATCGCGTGCCGTGGTTGAACGACTGGCCGCCGGCGATGCGCCCGTCTACGGCGTGAACACGGGGGTGGGCCTGCTGGCCGACGTGCGCATCGCCCCGGCGGATCTGGATCAGTTGCAGCGAAACGTGGTGCGTTCGCATGCCGCGGGGGTGGGCGATCCTCTGCCGCGTGCGGAAGTGCGGGCCATGATGCTGATCCGCGCCAACGTGCTCGCCAAGGGTTATTCTGGCATCCGGCCGCTAGTAGCCGAGCGGTTGTGCGACCTGCTGAATCACGGGGTGACACCGCGCGTTCCCGCGCAGGGCAGTGTGGGCGCAAGTGGCGATCTGGCCCCCCTGGCGCACATGGCGCTGGTGCTGATCGGCGAAGGCGAAGCTGAATACGAGGGCGCGGTTTACACGGGCGGCGAAGCGCTGCGGCGCGCCGGCCTCGAACCGCTGACGCTGCGCGCCAAGGAAGGCATCTCGCTGATCAACGGCACGCAGGCCATGCTGGCCGTCGGATGTCTGGAACTCGCTGCCGGCGAAGTTCTGGCCGATTCGGCCGACGTGATCTGCGCCATTTCGCTCGATGCGCTGCGCGGCACGCCGCGGGCTTTCGATCCGCGCCTGCATGCCGCGCGTCCGCATGTGGGGCAGATGGAGAGCGCCGCGCGGCTGCGCGAGCTGCTCGAAGGCAGCGAGATCCGGCAATCGCACATCACCTGCCGGCGCGTGCAGGACGCTTACTCGCTGCGCTGCGCACCGCAGGTACACGGCGCGGTACGCGATGCGCTGGCCGCCGCGCGCAGCGTCTTCTCGATCGAACTGAATTCCGCCACCGACAATCCCCTGGTGCTCGACGACGAGATTGTCTCCGGTGGCAACTTTCATGGCGAGCCGGTCGCGTTTCAACTGGATTACCTGGCTGTCGCGCTTACCGCGCTGGCAGGCATTGCGGAGCGCCGCATCGACCGGCTGGTGAATCCGGCGCTCAACGAAGAGCTGCCCGCGTTCCTGGCCGGCCACGCGGGGCTCGAATCCGGCCTGATGATGGCGCAGGTGACCGCTGCCGCGCTGGTGGCCGAGAATCGCGTGCTCTCGCATCCGGCTTCGGCGGGATCGATCACCACTAGCGGCAACAAGGAAGATTTCGTCAGCATGGGCATGACGTCGGCGCTCAAGCTCAAGAGCATCGTGCGCAATACGCGGGCTGTGCTGGCGATCGAAGCTTTGTCTGCGGCGCGTGCCCTGGATTTGCTGCGGCCTTTGCGCAGCAGCGCAAGGCTCGAACGGGCGCACGAAAACATACGCGCGGTCTCCCCCGCCCTGACTGGCGATCGCGCGCTTTATACCGATATTGCAGCGATTGAGAAACTGATCGCCGATGGCGGCCTGCGACTAACAGCTACCGGGGTGTGAGCTCCAGTGGCAAAGTAACTTTGCCCAGTGGACCCGCGTACTCCAATTCGAGCGCGTGGATGTGACTCACCTTTCCCCGGTACGGAAAATACAGGTAGCCGCTCACCGGCCCGCGCTGCTCGCCTTCCGGCAAGGCCGCCTGCACCACGAGTTCGCCGGCCGTCACCCGCGGCTGCCCGTTGGGATCGGCGTTTGAGGTTGTCGTGGGGACGCGGGGCGCGGCCGTCGGGTCGCCGGGGAAACGCTCCGTGGGTGGTGGCGCGCCCAGCACCACCGGGCCGAGCCCGACCACGGCTTGCGGGTGCGTATTCCAATCGGGATTCTTGAGGGACTCCGCCACAAACTCCGGACCCGCGGGCGCGAGCATCTGCTTGCGGCCGTTCACGCGCAGGCCGAACTGCGCGGCATCGAGCGTCACGGCGCCGCCCGGAGCGCAGAACAGCGCAACCTCCACTACCAGGTAATCTCGGGCGACGTACGTTTCACCGCGGCCCGAGAAGCTGTGCATCAGGTACTCGGCGCCCAGCGAGAGCTTGCCGAGCGAGGCGTGCGCCGCATAAGCCGCGGCATTTTCCTTCGGCGTGGTTCCGTATTGCGCCGCGAGCGAGCCCGCGAACAAGGGCAATAACAGCAGCGTGCGGCACGGCATGACTTCAGTATCGCGCAGGCGGTTGAGGGGTATGATAGGGTTTCCAATCCGGGAGAAAATCGAATGCCCTTATCACGACGTGGTTGTCTGGAATTATTGGGCGCGGGTATGGCGCTAGCCGGCCGGTCGTCCGCGCTGCCGGGCGATGCGGATCGCGCGCAGCGCATGCAATGGTGGCACCAGGCGCGCTTCGGCATGTTCATCCATTGGGGCCTGTACAGCGTGCTGGGCAGGCATGAATGGGCTATGGAAGAGGAAGGCATTCCGGTGGCCGAGTATCAACTGCTGGCCAACCGGTTCACTCCCAAGCCAAACGCGGCGCGTGCCTGGGCGCGGCTCGCCAAACAGGCCGGCCAGAAGTATATGGTGATGACCACCAAGCATCACGAAGGCTTCTGCCTGTTCAACACCAAGCACACCGACTACTGTGCGCCGAAGCAGGCCTGCGGGCGCGACCTGGTGCAGGAGTTCGTCGATGCAGTGCGCGGCGAAGGCCTGCGTGTGGGCTTCTATCATTCGCTGATGGACTGGCATCATCCCGACGGGGCGCGTTGCCTGCACGACGAAGCCGCCCGCCGGCGCTTTGTCGACTACGTACACGGTGAGATCCGCGAGTTGATGAGCAACTACGGGAAGATCGACGTGCTCTGGTACGACGTGGATTGGCCGCTGGACGTGGCCGGCTGGGAATCCGAGAAGATGAACCAGATGGTTTTCGAGCTACAGCCCCAGATTATCGTCAACAATCGCAACGGGCTGCCTGGCGACTTCTCCACTCCCGAGCAGCACATCAGCGCCGCGGAAGGCGGGCGCGCCTGGGAATCGTGCATGACCATGAACGATAGCTGGGGCTATCAAGCCGCGGACGATGCCTGGAAAACGCCCAAGCAGATCGTGCGCAACCTGGGGCTGTGCTCGCGCGACACCGGCAATTACCTGCTGAACATCGGCCCGCGTGGCGATGGATCGATTCCCGAGGACTCCGTGCGCATCCTGACGGCGGTCGGCCACTGGATGGATCGCAACGGCCCGACCATATACGATACTGAGCCGTGCCGCGTGCGCTCGTCCGAATTGGCGGGCTTTACACGCAAGGGCAATACGCTTTACATGCACGTGCATTTCTGGCCGGGCGACACGGTAGCGCTGGGGGGATTGACCAGCAAGGTGGTCTCGGCGCGCCTCTATGCCAGCGGACACGAAGTGAAGTTTGAGCAGGAGCGGTTCCGCGTACGCTTCACCGGCTTGCCGAAGACCGCGCCGGACGACCCGGTGACTGTGCTGGCGATCGAGTGTGACTCCGAACCCGTGCAGGATATGGCCGCGATCCGGCGCGACCGGCCGCGGTTGAAGGCTTAGCGCGGACGCACAGCGAGTCCGGCCGCACGATACGCTTCGATCAGCGCGCCCACGGCAGGATCGAATTCCGGCGGGCCGGTGCGATTGCCGTCTTCGAGTTCCACCAGCGCGCGGTAGCGTTCGAGCAGCAGCGCGCTGCGGAACGCCCCGCCGGTCCAGGCGGCGCGCACGGTCTCGCCCGAAGCCCAAAGCTGGCCGCGCACCGACGCGGTGAGCAGTGCGAGCTGCTGAGCGGCGTTATGCAGGACGTCGCACGCCACTGCGTCGCCGGCCATGGCTGTTTCGTCCACCAGCCGCGCCAACGTGGCGACACGCGAACGCGGCCAATCGGGCGTGTAGAAAAGATGCATCACGGAGTTGGCGTCCGCGCAGCCCGTGGCATCGAGGAACCTGGGCGCGAGCGCCGTCTGCGGACCCCAGCCTTCCTCCGCCCGCAAGATGGCCCGCAGCGCCTGCCGAGCAATATCGAAGCTGCCGCCTTCGTCGCCGAAGATGTAGCCCCAACCGCCCACGCGGGCCGTCGATCCGGCGGCATTGCGTCCGCACGCGAACGAGCCGGTACCCGCGTTCGTGATGATTCCGGGCCCGCCTGCCATGGCACCCGCCAACGCGATGACGATGTCATCGGTGACCAGCAGCGTGTCAGCGGGCAGAATCTCCTTCAGGATGGCTTGCTTGTCTTGCGGGCCGCCACTCATGCCGAAGCACGCGGCCGCAAAACGCACGTCGCCCGGGTCCAGGCCCGCCTGTGCACACGCCGCCGCCACGGAACCGCCGGCGCCGCTGATCAGCTTGCGCCGGCCCTCATCCGTGCGCGCGTGATTGCAAGGGCCGGCCGTGCCCGATCCGAGCACGTGCCCGTCTGCGTCGCCGATCACCGCCTTGGTGCCGGACTGGCCGCCATCAACCCCCAGGAAGAGCCGCATTAGTGTCACTCAGATTATAACGGCCAGCCTGAACGGCGAAGGTTCTGGTAAACTGAATATGTTCCTCACGGCGGCTTTAGCTCAGGTGGTAGAGCGTCGGATTGTGGTTCCGAATGTCGTGGGTTCGAATCCCACAAGCCGCCCCACTTAACTTATTTATAATCAATATTTTATGCTGTGAGAAATGCTTGATTTTTCTGCGCGTGCCTTATAGGCCCCCGAGTCCCCTTTGCGGGCGCTCGGATCAGCGTCTGGTCGGCAAAGCGAGCGGACCGGCGCAGAGATCGTGTGCTACGGAAAGCAGAGATTGGAAATTATCTCTCTCGCGGACCGTTCGGTATGATTGAGGGGGCGAAAAGTGGCCCTGATTCAACGCCCGAAGCTCACTCAAAGCTAGCGGGCGTTCGTACCGGGTTGCTTGGCCTAACTGGATGGCTGTGAGCTTCGACGATCCCCGTGCATAGTCATCGAACTCGGTGCGGGAGCAACCGATCTGAGCGCGATAAGACGACCAGATCTCTTCCGGGTGTCCCGTAATAACGGAAAGAACGGTTGCCTCGCCGAGAAGACAGCGGTCGGGAGCCGAGGAGTAAATACATAAGCGCTGGTCAGTCCACCGGCTAGAAAATGATCGGCGTATCTCCACCCTTTTGTCACCCGCAATAATCGCGCGTGCAAACTTTGGTTTTATACTCATAAGCAGCCGCGGCACATCCATGTATCCGATGGAGCCTAGAAATCGGGCGATGGCCGGAAGTTGGTCTTCTGCGTGTTTCCAAAAGGTCCCGAACGGAGCCGAGCAAGACAGCTCCCGATCAAATAATCGGTATTGGTGATTCGCAATGGTCGATTCTGCGAAGCCAAACGAGCGAAAAAAATCCTCCTTCTCCAGCCATAGGCTTTCTGGAAGCGTGAAATGTACTTCACTGGCAAGCGAGCGGATTTCATGAGCGAGCAGGCAAAAAAGCAAGGTTCCGAGGTTCTGATTCTGAGAGCTTGGCGCTATCCGCACGTGGCACAGTTTTGATGACACCCCGCGTTTTACGACTGCTGAGGCGACCGGCTTTTCACCGTCAGAGAGCAAAAATGCCCGTCGATTCGCTCCGTCCAATTGCGGCGCCACTTTACGGTCCAACCAAGCCTCAATGGTTGGATACATTTCTTCGTTCTGCAGAACAAACTCAGTAAATGTCCGCCAACGGTCGCTTTGAGTTTTCGAGTCAGCGGGCGTAAGCCTATGGACGGCAATTCGGGAGAGGGAGTTTTTTCTCATGATTGTGTACCTGCCTCAGAAGCAGGGACCGGAGGGCCGACGCTGCCGTCTTCCTTAATGGTCAGAGCTTCGGGCCAATCGTCAAAATACCCTGAGAGCTTAAGTTCTTGCTCGTTGTATCGCTTTTTTTGAGGGCTTTCTACATCTGATTCAACCGCGTCTTTAGACATACGGTAGAACGTCAACCGCGCGAGCTTTTCGCGATGGATCAAGTTTACATCAACGTCATGACCGCGGACCTCAAATATAAGTGGCGTTCCCGTCTTACCGTCCTTGCGGTCAAGCCCGAAATATGGATGAACAAACCCGGCGTAGTGAATCCGCATTTCGCCGATGGTCTCGTCGATAGCCTTGCAATAGGCCGCGACTCCCGCCGTAAGGCGAAGTCGTTCCCGCGATCGGAGGATATAGAACGATTTCTGATTGATTTCCAAGCGCTGGTTTTGGTCTGCTTTCCTAAATTTCCAATAGGGGCACGGGCTCGGCTTTTCCGCATCGGGTTTGTTCCAGAGATCGATAACATCTTCGCTTTTCAGGGAACCGGGGACCTCAAAGGCGCCGACATCGAGTCCGCCAATCTTGTCGGGATCGAGGTCGACCGAGAGAGTACCATCCACACGCGCACGCGCATCGCAATCAGGGGCGTAAAGAACCGTGTTCCACAACTCACGGCTCCGGATTTCGCAGGCGGCAGGTTCGCCGTAGAACAGACGGAGCTGGGATAAAGATTTCCCTCGCCCTACACGAACGCGGAATGTCATGGGTGTGATCTCAATGAACATATCGCCGCTACTCTGTGCTAGCTCGTCGGGGCTGAAACCTTCATATCGTGAGGTGCCATCTACGACTAACCTTGCCAACACATCGAGCCTGCCGACGCTGCTCTTGGCGGTTGCTTCGCCGTAGATTCCACTATCACGTAAGGGGCCAAGCCTCTCTTGGATCCGGAATAGGTACGTCTTTCGAGGTTCGAGAACATACGTGCCGTCCTCGGACGATAATTTAGTTGCAAGGTTATGCTGTTCAACGAAATGCAGATAACTACGGCCCGACGGCTTTATCGAACCTCGCGGGAGAAACCACGCTTCGTCCTGGAGATGAAGATCGATTGAGGAGTGATCAAGCGACGGCTTTGGCGATGTTTGCGTCAAGTACCCTTGGTCACATAGCTCACGGACTTGCGGGACTGAGAGCACCCCTGGAATCCAATCTGACCATGGTAAGCGCATTGCGGTGCCTTGGCGAAAATATGGCGAATCCTAAAATAACATTTTTTGGAGGCTGTTGCAGCCCCACCGCTTTGCCGGAGACGTGAATGCCCTTTCTTTGGGCTCGGCTTCCCGCTGAGGTGGCTACAGCGTCAGGCGCTGCTGCTCAGGTCACCACTCAACGTCCGCGTGCCTTTTACGTGGCTCGAAAACGTGAATCGATAGCTTTCAGCGCATCATGCGATTCTTGAAATCAGTAACTTGCCTGTTTTCAACGCCGAGGATGCTTTCGAATCCCACAAGCCGCCCCAAACTCTGCGAAGCTAAGCCTCTCACTTCCGATTCGGGGTTGCCTATCAGGCGCCGACGCCTGAATTCCCCACCCTTCTCCGCGTCCGTCGGTCAATTCTGTCGTATTGTCACACCGATAGAGCCCACCTCGTCTAAGACGGTCGAGTTCAGGGAGGTAATCCGTCATGGCAGCAATCGGCCGAAGCCCTGGACTTACCTGACGTACATATTGGACCCACGAACGGCATTTGGGCTTATACTGGATGGGATTCGAAAGTCCGAAATGGAAATTTTCGACCAGGCGTATCCCGTATTCGGTTGCGATCAGTGCGGGGCAAGGAGGATTCAGGCTCATGATAACCGTGGTTCCTGCTCATGTTCGTGCCTTGGGTAGCGGATCGGAGGCGTCTAACACGCGATCCGTCATGGCGAGGTGCCTGTTGGGCCTCCTAACAGCCACCCTGGGCATCGCCTCTGCCCAACAGCCATCCTGCGTAATTAACGTGACGGCACAGCTAGTAGACAAAGATCTGAACTTGAAGCCGGTTCCTAAGCTGAAACTGGAGCTGCGACAGGAGGGTCAGGCGCCTCGGTTGCTGACGACGGGGTTTGACGGCAAACTACACGCTCAGGAATCATGTGGGGCGTATCACCTGGTTTCGCCGGTACCCGTCCAATTCGCGGGAAGTTCGTATAGTTGGGAAGTACCTGTAGTCCTAGCACCCGACGTTGTGGCGAGCGTCGACCTGAGTGTGGACAACGCGAAGGTGACGCCGTTGGCGCCTACCCCGGCGCCCACGGGCGTTAGACAATCAGATGAGCTCGCCTCACTGTTTAAGAAATACCAAAACAGCGTCGTCACCGTTTGGAGTGAAATTGGTCGCGGAACGGGATTCTTCATAGATGACCGTGGTCTTATCTTGACCAACCAACACGTGATTGGATCCTCCGAGTATATTGCCGTGCAATTCGATCAGCCGCGAAAGGTTCGCGCTGTGCTCCTGGCCTCAGATGCCGCCAAGGATGTCGCAGTTTTGTTCGCCGACCGGCGCGCGTTTCCGGCGGCACTGCCCGCACCCTTGGCAGAAGCTACGCCCGCCTCCCAGATAGCCATCGAGGGTGAGCGGGTTTTTACAATTGGTAGCCCGCTTCACCAGGAGAAGATCATCACCACAGGCGTGGTCAGCAAGGTTGAGGACAAGGTGATCATCTCCGATATCAACATAAACCACGGTAATTCAGGCGGACCCCTTTTTAGCTCGTTAGGCAAAGTGATTGGCATTACAACTTTCCACGATCCGGATCTTCAAAGTGGCCCTGGCGTATCGGGAATCATCAGGATTGAGCAAGCCGCGGATGTGGTGGCCGCGGCCAGGGCGAAACTCGCTTCCGTACCCGTCCCAAAAGGTGACCTGCTACCGGTCGAACCTGCCACTCCTTTTCCTATTGATGCGATCAAGACTGCCGCATACAGTACGAAGTTCGACAGGAAAGCCTACTTTTTTTCCGAGGGGGACTACTATGTTGAGTTAGTAACCCCGATCCTGAAGTACTGGGAGAGTAACCACGGTAAGGCTGCGGCTGCACGGGGACGGCAGAAACGACTGAAAGCTCGAGGCGGGGAGGCGCCTGCCTTCGATCCTATGGCGGATCTGAGGAATTGGGCAGAATATATTGGAGAGTATCAGGCGGTCCTTCAAGTCATTGCCCAACCAAAATTTGGGATCAAGCGCGGACTTCATCTCGTCCCGCAATTCACCTACAAGGGGGATTTCTACCGTATGGTATTGCTATGCGGCGGTAAAGAGGTCACCCCCATCCAGCCAAGCAAGGTTATGCGCACTCTGTACGCCGGGACAAGGTACGGCAGGAGTGCGGTCGATGTAGCGAATGAGGGGTTTTACACTTACCTGCCCGACGCGATTTCCCCGAGTTGCGGCACGGTTGAATTGGAGATCTACTCTGAAAAGAACGTGCTGCAGGCGAAGGTTCGCGATATTAGCGACCGGTCCATTCAGCAGGTCTGGGAAGACTTCGAGCCATACCGGCTCATTATGTCGAAGTAGTCGCGAAACTGTTTTAAGCGTGGTGCCCCTGACCCAGCTGCTGAGTGGCGATAGTGGGAACGCCCTCCAGGATTACTGGCAGGATTTCCTCGGCGTCATCTTCGGGCCGCCGCTTGCGGAAGAGCGAATAAGAGCGAATAAGCCTTGCGCGCGATGCGGTACAGCCAAGGGCCGAACCGTGCGGGTCATCCAGCTTGCGAAGATCCCTGGTATGCCTTCAAGAAAACGTCCTGCCTCTTCCATCCGGAATGAACAGGTTGTTGCCTCCACATTTCACCGGCGCGCCTTCCGAATCAGGCCGCCGTCCTCGACCGCCCGAAAGATCACTGCTCCGGCTTCATGTGAAATGACGCCTGCCAGGGGGAAAAAAGTCCGGCCAGGGGTTCAGGTATTAGTTTAGCGGATGCCTGTGAGAGGGGATGAAATCCAGACCGCAATTTACGATCTTGAAATGAAACAACGGCTAGGTGGTAGCCGGCATTATCCGTATGGCTGGTGTGCCGTTCTAATGCAACCGGAGCAACGTCTCGCGTCGATTCACACGAACGCTGCTGGATGTTGTGGGAAAATAGGTGGGGATGATCGTCGCCGATGGCATTTACTACGCGCTGGGGCTCGCCGCGGGCGGGCTGGTGGTCACCTACCTGACGCGGCCCTGGTTCGGGCTTCCGCTGTTCATCCTGGCGGCATTCTGCCTTTATTTTTTCCGTGACCCGGAGCGCGACATTCCCGAAGGCCCGGTGGCCGTGGCGCCCGCCGATGGCAAGGTGGTCGCGGTAAAACGCGAGACGGCCACGCAGACACGCATCAGCATCTTCTTGAACATCTTCGACGTGCACGTGAATCGCTCGCCCATCGCGGGCACCATCGCCGACGTGCGTTACCAGAAGGGGCAGTTCCATGTCGCCAGCCGCGAGGCTTCGTCCGGCCAGAATGAGCAGAACGTGGTCAGCGTGAGGGGCGACGGGACCTGCGTGGTCTTCAAGCAGATCGCGGGACTGATCGCGCGGCGCATCGTGTTCCACAAGCGCCCGGGCGACTATGTGGCCAAGGGCGAGCGCGTGGGGTTGATCAAATTCGGATCGCGCACGGACGTCCTGTTTGGGCCCGAATGGGAGATCACGGTGCAGCCTGGCATGCGGGTACGGGGGGGATCGAGCATCATCGCGCGGCGCGCGGATTTCGCCGGCACGCAACTCTCGGCGGTCCAGGAATTGGTGCATGCCGAGGCTTAGCAATCCGCTCATCGACCGGAAGTCGCCGGAGAGACGTCCGCGCCGGGCGGCCTACGCGCTGCCCACGCTATTCACCGCCGGCAATATTTTCCTCGGTTATCTTTCGATCCTGCGTTCCTTCCGCGGCGCGATGACCGCGGCAATGGGGGGCGCCGGCGCAGCGGAGCAATTCGAGACCGCCGCAAAGGCTATCGGCATCGCCGTGCTACTCGACGGCCTGGATGGCCTGATCGCGCGCGTCACGCACACTACCAGCGATTTCGGCCGCGAGATGGATTCGCTGGCGGACGTGATCAGCTTCGGCATGGCGCCCGCAGTGCTGGCGTTCGCCTGGGGGGTGCAGTTCGTCGATAGCGGACTGTCGCAACAATTCCAGCGTCAATTGTTTCAAGCCGGATACTTCGTCGCGTTTCTGTTTCTAATCTGCGGCGCCGCGCGCCTGGCGCGTTTCAACGTGCAGAAGAATCCGATCCCCAAGAATCCCGGCCGTCCGAACCGCAAATATTTCGTGGGATTGCCGATTCCCGGTGCGGCGGGCACGGTAGCCGCGGCGGTCTACGCCTTCGATTCCGAACCGATACGCTACTGGCCGATTGCCGTGGTCTGGCTGGCTCTGCTGGCGCTCCTCGGATTTCTGATGGTCAGCACCTGGCGTTACTACAGCTTCAAGGGACTGCACCTCCGGCAGCCGCATACGCCCCTGATCGTGATTCTGGTGTCCGGCCTCGTTTACGCTATTTGGAATTACGGCCACCTGGTGTTGCCCATGATGGCCGCCGCCTACGTGGGCAGCGGCATCGCGATCCGGGCCGGTGGTATTATCCGCCGCCGCGTACTGCGCCGCGGTTTGAGCGCGCCACCCAGCGCGCCGGAGCACCAGATTGGCTAACAACCAAAGATGGGCGCTGGCCGGCAGCCAGTCACTCCTGGGCCGCGAGTTGCGGGACGTGGTCGCCGACCAGCACCTGCCGGTCGATTTGAAACTCATCGCCGAAGAACCGGAAACAGCGGGGGTGCTCACCGAGCAGGGCGGCGAGCCGACGCTCATCCTGGGACTCGACGAGCAAGTTCTGCGGGATGCGCGAGTGGTGTTGCTGGCAGGCTCGGCCGAGTCTACCGGGCGCGTTCTGGACCTGGCAGCGGCGGGGCAGGCGATTATCGACATGACCCATGCGGCGGAGGACCATCCACGCTCCTGCATTCGCGCACCATTCGTCGAACCGCCCGGATTCCGCGCGCCGGAGGATGCGGTACATTCGATCGCGCATCCGGCGGCGATTGCCATCGCCATGGTTCTCACGCGTTTGAATGCCGAGTATCCGGTGAAACGCAGCGTGATCCAGATCTTCGAACCCGCGAGCGAGCGGGGTACGCCCGGCGTGGAGGAGTTGCAGCAGCAGACCGTCAGCCTGCTCTCATTTAAGAGCCTGCCGAAGAAGGTCTTCGATCAACAGCTCACCTTCAATATGCTGGCGCGCTACGGCGAGGAGGCGCTCTATCCGCTCGAATCGGCTGAGTTGCGTATCGAACGGCATCTGGCCACGCTTCTTTCCCGTGCGCCCGACGCACGCGCGATGCCGCCTATGCCTTCATTGCGATTGATCCAGGCGCCCGTCTTTCACGGCTACAGCCTGTCGCTGTGGATCGAGTTCGCCGAGAACCCCGGCACCGAGCCGGTCGAATCGGCACTCGCATCCGCGCACGTCGAAGTACGCGGAGCCGACGTGGAGCCGCCCACATCGGCCGGCATCGCGGGGCAGAGCGGCGTAGCCGTGGGCGCCGTAACGCTGGACCGCAACGCGCCGCAAGCTTGCTGGTGCTGGTTGGTGGCGGACAATTTGCGGCTGGCCGCGGAGAACGCCGTGGCGGTAGGGAGCCAGTTTTTATGAGACAGCGGCTGCTTTGCGGGGCGTGGATCGCGATCGCCGCGAGCGTCCTCCCGGCCGTGGGTTGCGGCTACCGGGTGGCCGGTAAATCGGACGTGATGCCGCAGACGGTCCACACGATTGCCATCACGCCATTTGCCAACCGCACGATTCGATATAACCTGGCGCGCGAACTGCCCGCCGCGATCACCCGCGAATTCATCGAGCGGACGCACTATAAGATAGTTACCGATCCCAACAACGCCGACGCCGTATTGGATGGCGCTGTTTTGAATTTCACCTCTTACCCGGTCATCGCCGATCAGAGTTCCGGCCGCGCGACCGTGGTGCAATGCAGCGCCTACCTGAGGGTCACGCTGACGGATCGCGCGACGAAGAAGGTGCTCTTTCAGCGGCCCACGTTTGAGGTTCGCGAGCGCTATGAAATCAGCGTCGACCCGCAGGCTTACTTCGATGAAAGCGGCGCGGGGATGGCACGCATGAGCCGGGACGTGGCGCGCGATGTCGTCACCTCCATCCTGGAAAACTTCTGACGACATGACGCCCGCGCAATTCCTCGCTCGCATGGATCGCCGCGATTTCGCGCCGGCATATTTGTTTCTCGGCCCGGAAGGTTACCATCGCCTCCGCGCGCGCGCCGCACTGGTGAAGGCGGCACTGGGTGCCGGCGAAAGCGAAGGCGCGATCAGCGAATACGATCTGGCGGAGACACCGCTCGCCGCAGTGATCGACGATGCGCGGGCGCTTTCCCTTTTCGCTTCCGAGCGCGTGATCTTTGCGGCCAATGCGGAGGCGGCGCTGCCGCGCACGCGTACCGAAGAGGAATCGGAGGACGATGCATCCGGAACGGGCAGCGCCGATCCGCTGGCGGCGTATCTGCAGAATCCGACACCAGGCGTGACCCTGGTCTTGATTGCCGCGCGCTTCGATTTCGAAGGTGAGGATAAAAGGAAGCAGGACCGCGTACGCAAATTCTATGCAGCCATCGCGGATCCAGTCGAGTTCCGGCGGGCCAGTTCCGATGAAGCGCGCCGCGAGGCGGTAGCCATGGCGAGGCGCGCGGGACTCACGATCGATCCGGCCATCGTCGAATTGCTGGTCGAGGCCTTGGCCGCCGACCTGACCCGCCTCGCGGTGGAAATCGAAAAGATGGCGCTCTACGCCGGCAGCCGGGCGATCACGGAGGACGATATAGCGTTGCTGGTTCCGGACGCGCGCGCCACCACGATCTTCGCCCTGGTCGGCACGTTGGGGCGCCGCGATCGTGCCCGCTCGCTCGAAATCCTGGATACCTTGTTCCGCGAGGGCGAATACTTGCCGCTGGCGTTGGCGTTTCTGTCCACACAGTTCCGCAGCGCGCTCGTAGCCAAGGAGGCGGGCCTGCGCAGCCCGCAGCAGATTCAGGGACATTTCGCCAAGATGGGCGTGCCCATGTGGGGCTCGCGCGCCGAGCAGGTTTATCAGACTGTATCGAAGTTCTCTAAGGCGCAAATGGAGCGCGCGATGGACCTGATCTTCGAGGCGGACAGGGGGCTACGCAGCGCACGCCCGGACGACCGCGTGGTGATGGAGCGGTTTATTTTGAGGCTGACGGCTTGAACGGTTTGCGCTACGCCGTGGCGAGAGCTTTCACGCGAAGCTGCAGCTTCGATTTGTAGCGCGCAGCGGTATTCTTCTTGATGATCCCGGTCTTGGCGGAACGGTCAATGAGGGAGAAAGTGGCGGGCAACAACTCCGCGGCAGCCTTCGGATCCTTCGCCGTGATGGCGCGCCGTATGGCGCGAATCTGGTGGCGCAGCCGCGACTTGTACTGCCGGTTATACTCAGTGCGCTTTTCGTCCTGCCGCACCCGCTTTATTGCTGAAAAATGATTCGCCATTCGTAACTAACAGGATAGCTTAGGCGACGGGACCGGGTCAACCGCCACCAGCGGCCAAGGCGGCCAAGTGGTCGAGATCCATGTTGCCGCCCGATAGGATCACTCCGAACCTGCCGATTCCACGCGGCAGCTTACCGCATAACAACGCCGCGGCACCCACCGCACCGCTCGGTTCTACCAGGATTTTCAGATGTCCGAGCAGGAACCGGATGGCGGCGCGGATCTCGTCGTCACTCACCAGCACGATTCCTTCCGCGAGCCGGCGAATCACCGGAAACGTCAACGCTCCCGGCTGTGGCGCGCGCAGTCCATCCGCGATCGTTCTTGGCGTCGGGATAGTGCGCCGTTCGTTCCCTGCGAACGAGAGGGACGTGTCGTTGCCATCGGCCGGCTCGACGCCGAAGATGCGAATCGCAGGCCGCTTCTCTTCCGCGATTACCGAGGAACCGGACAGCAGGCCGCCGCCGCCGACTGGCGCGATCAGCGCATCCAGATCCGGAACCTCTTCGAGCAGTTCGAGCGCGGCAGTCCCCTGCCCCGCCATGATCAGCGGATGATCGAACGGCGGCACCAACGCGGCGCCGGTCTCAGCCACGATGCGCGCGGCAAGCGATTCGCGGCTCTCCGTAAGGCGATCGTACGTGACGATGCGGGCGCCTTGGGCGCGCGTGGCATCCAGCTTCGAACGCGGCGCGTCGGCCGGCATCACGATGGTAGCGGCAGCGCCCGCATGGCGCGCGGCGGTGGCCACGGCGATCGCATGATTACCCGACGAGAACGCCACCAGCCCGCGCGGCAAGTCCTCCGGCGGGATCGACAGGATCAGATTCGACGCGCCACGGATCTTAAACGCGCCGCCCGTTTGCAGGTTCTCGCATTTGAAATAGACGCGCGCGCCAGCCGCGGCATCGAAATCCGGCGAAGTGAGCACCGGCGTGCGCTTCGCTAACGGCCGGATGCGCGCCGCCGCGGACCGTACATCGGCAGGAGTAATGGGAAACACCCCTGATTGTAGCGTGGCGCCCGAGTCACTGTTTATCGGCTACGATCTTGGCCAGTTCCTCGTGGGGGATCATCTGTACCGTCGCGCTTATCTGCCCGCTTTCGGGCACGTCGACGGCCGTCGTGCGGCTAAGCAACGCCTCCAACAGATCCTGGCGTTGCAGGAGGCTCCATGGATTCGACAAGTCCGTAGCGAGCAGGCGGTAGCGGCCCGGCGGCAGGCCGCCGAACCCGATTTGTCCGGTCGCGTTGCCTATACTGGCGCGATCCAGACCGGCGCCGCGGAGGGTCGCATCCTCCGGATAGACCAACACGGACACCTGCGCGTCGGCTGGCGCACCTTCCACCGTCAACCGCAGATCCGCCGTTTTCGATGTCATCAGGACGTGTAGAGGACCGGCCGTACCGGGGCCGATTGAGATGTCGTACGGTGACACCTGCTGGCCGCCAAGCGTCGCGGATTTGGGATAACCGGCCAGGCCGACATTCAACCGCCAGTGGCCAGGCATCACGCCGGTCAGCGTGAAACTGCCGTCGGCATCCACCTCCGCACGCGGCTGCGGAATGAACAGAGGCGCTTCGACAGGGGTAAGCCAGATCGAGCCGGCTTGCGGCGATGGCTGGTCGCTGGTCTCAAATTGGACGGTGCCTTTAAGGTCGACGCCACCGGTGAGCGAAAGCTCAACCGGATCGGGCTGCGCGAGTCCGATTTCGATCAGCCGCTGCGCCGCGAACATGCTGCCGTCATGCTCGGCGTAGGCGACCAACCGGTATGAGCCAGGCGTGACTGTACGGATTTGAAACTTGCGGCTACCGGGCGCCACACTGGCTCCGGTCATCATCAGGTTCCGCATCAGTGGACTGGCAGGCATCAACTGCACATTTACGTATCCACTCAGCGCGGCCGGGTTGGTGGCAGTGACGGTGCCGTTCAAGGTGAACGAGGCCGTCCGCGCCACTCGAAAATCGACGTTCTCCAGGCTGGAGCCCGCCGTCACATTCAGCTTCGTGGCCGCCGCGGGATCGAGGCCGCCGCCGTAGAACTGCGGCAGATAGGTTTCGTGCGGCGTGCGCGGATCGCCTATTGGCAGCAACGGATGCGGCGCCGGCAGCAATTGGCGGCAGTGCTCAAAAACGTAGTAATGGCCAGGCGCGAGATTGTGCAGACGGTACTCGCCCTTTTCTCCCGTGTTGGCCATCTGGGCGGTGCGCAACTCCGGCTGCCGCTGGTCGTAGGCGGGGGCTGCCGCCGACATCTGGCAGCCCGAAACTGGAAGACCATCCTCGCTCACAACCGTCCCGCTGATCACGCCGCCGGGCACCAGGTCGATCTCGACACCCTTCTTCTGTTCCCCCGTGCCAACGGCCACCTGGCTCACCGGTTCAGCGCCCAGCAGCGGCTGCGACTGGTTGTAACCGGACTTTGTCGCGCTCAGCCAATACATACCCGCAGGCAGATCGTGAAAGGCGAAGTGACCGGCTCCGTCGCTGGCCGCTGTCAGCCGCGGGAAGACCGGACCGTTGAGTGCCACCTGAGCCTTCTTGATGGGCTCGTGGGTGGTGGCGTCCGCTACGATGCCTTCGATACCGGCGTCTCCCGGGGCGGTCGGCGGCGAAACGGGTCCACCGCGCCGGACCTGTGCCGCGGCGGCCACGACGAAAAACGAGATCAGCAACACGCGTGACATAAATTCAGCGCGCGGGCGCCTGCTTTGCCACCGGAATCAATTCCGTCTCGCGGTTTACGTGCGAACCCTCGGCTATGTCGAAGGCTTGTCCGCGTTCCGCATAGGGCTTTAGAAAACCCGGATCCTCGAACGCCTCCGGATCCAGTTCCTCGAACGCATAAAGCTTATAGCGGCCCGGCCTGATGCCCTTCATCTGGAAATGTCCGGAATCGTCGGCAAAGGCGTGCCGGTAGAAGCTCAATACATTGGCAAACTTCCCGTCAGGCGCGAGCAAAACAGAGGCGCGCGGCGAACGCGCCAGTCCCTTGGGCACAGTAACCGTACCGGCGATCACTCCGCCGCGCGCACTGACCACGATGTTCAGCGGATCGTGCGTGTCCGATTGAATCGTCATGTCCTCGGTAAGCACGTCCTGATCGCCCAGCCGCATGGACTTGATAAAGCCTCCGGGCGGCAGCGGCTGCACGGAAATGTCCCAGATTCCTGGCGGTACGTTCTTGACGGTAAATGTGCCGTCGGCCTTCACCACCGCATCATGCCGCTGGTATCCCGGCCGATCGCCTCCCGAAATCAGCGCCACGCGAAAACCTTCCTGGGGATGCTCGCCGCCTTCCAGATCCACACGGCCGCTGACGTCCGGGTCGGGTTCCATGTGCAGGGTCAATTCCAGACCGCCCGGCGGCAGATCGATGCGCTCCATCGCGCTGTAGTCGCGATCCCCGTTGTTCAAGGCCGCCACCACCACGTACGATCCAGCGATCACGTTCGTGATCTCAAACTCGTCGCCGCCGCGGGTCCCGGTCATCGCGCTCACCTGGTTGCTTCCTTCTGGAAGTTGCTGGGGATAGACCGTGATCCGCACACCATGGGAGCGCGTCACTTCGTGCGGTAGTACGATTGTCCCGTGCAGCCGGGCCATCGCGCGTGGCGTCAGGTGGAAATCGATGCCCTCGCGGGTCTCACCGCCGCCTATTTGGAGCGGCGCGGCGTCCAGCGGCCGGCTGGCGTCCGGATAGAACTGCTCCGCATATATCTTTTCGTTCGTGGGCTGCCCGACGGCCACCTCACTCGTAGTGGCAATCACCTCGTTGGACTCCGCGGCCATCACGATATACTCGCCAGGCACGACCTTGTCGAGACGGTATTGGCCGCGATCATCGGTGTATGCGCTGCCCTGGTTGACATATGCGGGTTTGAGCCGCCGCCACGTGGACTTGAGCAGATGGACCTGTACGTTCTGAACCGGGTCGCCATCCGCATCCATCACCGTGCCCGAAATCGACGCCAAAGGAAGTAAGCGGAAGGTGATGCCATAGCGATTATCGCCGGCGGCCAGCTTCAGCGTCCCCGGCGGGCGAAGCGGATCCATGGCCCCGAACCAGGCCCTCTCAAATCCGTCGAACCCCGCCCGCAGACGGTAATTGCCCGGCGGAATGGCGATAAACCCGAACGCGCCGTTGGATTCGGTGAAAGTGACCGCCTCGAGGTGCGGCGGATCCACCGTACTTAGGGTGACCACGGCGCGCCGCAGCGGCGTGCCGGTGGCATCGTTCAATACTACCCCGCTCAGCGCCGCGAATTGCGGCTGCGCGGCCCCCGCGCAGGCAGCCGCGGTGGCCAACCAGACCATGAGACAAATCCAACGCTTGCGCATTTGCATCCGCCTGGTACGATGATGAAACTAACGCGGCGGCACCTCGCCGGCCGTATAATGCAGCTCCCGGTCGAGCACCATCTCAATCGTCGTGCCCCTGGGCAAAATCAAATCGGGGCCGCGCGAAACCAGGACGCCCACCAATCCCGCTGCCGCGCCCCCGATCGCTCCGAGACCGGCGCCCATTGCGCCGTGTCCTGCGATACCTCCCGCAATCGCTCCCACCGATGCGCCCGCCCCCGCGGCTTCCGCCACGGTGCGCGCGTCGCCGCCCTTGTTGCTATCGCCGAGAATCTTGCCCTCCTGACGGTCGACATCGTTTTCGCCGGCATTGTCCAAGCGCGCGCGGAAGTAGCGCGTGACCCCGTTCGGCAGTGTCAGCGAATCGAAGCGCACGAACAGCTCCGCCTTGCCTTTGATACGGCCGGCGCGCTTGACTTCGGTAACGGTGCCCGCCACGTAGCTGCCTTTCGGCACCAGGATGCGCCCGTCCTGGATCACCGGAAACGCCGTCTCCAAATACACGCGATCACCCGCGGCGGCGTACTTGGTGTCCAGGCTATTGATCAGCGAGAGTGGGATCTTGGTGCCGGCTGCCACCACAAACTGCGCCGGCGGTGCCGCGGGCGCGGACGGAGGCGGCTCCGGCTCGCGCAGAGTCTCCGACAACTCCTGGTTCTGATACACCAGCGCTGCCTCGGCTTCGGCGGCGCCGCGCCGGATCGTGCGTGTGATCGTGAGCCGCTTCCGATCGGTGGACAGCTCCCAGCGGTCCTCGATGACATACTGCCGCGGCCCGCTCACCAGCGTGTTGATCAACAGGGCCGAACCTTCCCATTTGGCCGCGCTGCTCATTGCGGAGTCGCGGATCTGATACTTACTCTCGGTGCCGTCGGTGCGAAAGGTCCAACTAACTCCGGACTCCGTACAATGTACGACGGCGCCCTGCCGGCTTACTTTGAGCGACGGTCCAGGTGGAATGGGCAAGCCCCCCATTTTGCTGTGTTGCTGGTCGAGAACCCATGTCCCGGAGAAGTCGCGATCGGCGGCTGCTGTAAGTAGTCCAAGCGGAATCAGCAGCAGGAACGTAGGAATAACTGTGGCGCGCATAACGCTGTCCACCAATTATATCCGGAATCCCGGCTGCGGGCTTCGAGTATGTTACAAACCCGTAACTACTGTTGCAAAACCACGGCCAGCGCCTTCCGCGCGTTTTCCGATGCGGGATCGTCCGCCATCGCCCGGCGGGCCGCTGTCTCCGCATCCCCGCGGCGCCCGAGCATCACGTAGGCCATCGCCAAATTGATTTGCGGCCGCGCGGCTCGCGGATCGAGTCTGACGGCCTGCTCAAACTCCGCGGCAGCCTGCGCATAGTTGTGCTGCTCGATGTAGTGCACGCCCAGGTCGTTGTGCGCCTCCATGTAATCCGGATAGACCGACAACGCTTTCTGGAGATGCCGGACGCGTACCTCTTCGTCCCCTTTGCGGGCCGCGGCATTGGCGCGTTCAAGCTCCTTGCGAGCCGCGCCCGGGACCTTGCGCATCAGGCTGCGCAACGTAACCGTGCCCGCCACGGGACTGCTGGACGCTGCGCCGTTCAACCGGAACACGAGTCCTTCGATATGTCCGGCGGCCGAAATGAATTGGCTCTGGATGACATTCCCGTGGATATCCGTCACCCGGAGTTCGTACTGGCCGGGGGGCACATTCTGTAACACGAAGTCGCCGTCAGGCGTGACTTGCGCACGATCTGCGACGCGCCCGTCCGAGACGGCCTCCACAGACAGCGGCACTGTCGTCCCTCCGTTTTCCCAGATCACTTCGCCGGAAACGCTCGCGTTTTCGCGCGAAATCTGTCCTGCCAAAGCCGCCCCGAAACAGCCGCAAAGTCCTGTAACCAGAATCCACTTTCGGGTAACACGCGCTAAGTGCACAGTATTCTCCTCTTGATTGATGAATTGTTTGTTTTTGTGAGAACGCCGGGCGGACGTGCCGGCTCGCACAACTGGTTATCTACGGGAATTCAGCGCTTGGATCAAGCGTCGCAATCGGGAAGCTCGATCTACACCGGTAGCTACTGGGACCGATAGCTCTTAGTTAGCATGGCCGAAAACAGCGAGAAAGTCAAATTGTGACGATGGCGTACTCAGGCGCGCTCACGATGGCGGCCGCCGCGTCCCGCGCTCCGCCGCCCGGCCTGCTTGGCCGGTTTCTTCTCCGTGATGTCACGCACTCCCAGCAGGATCAATTGCAGTCCGTCCAACCGGCGGCCGGTAAGCAGCATAACGCGGCGCCCCATGCCGTCGAAGTCATACTCGATTTCGACGTCTTCGAACGCGTTGTTTTCCGGCAAGACGTCTTCGAGTAACTTGCGCAGAGCCGGAACGTCCCACCGCCCGCCGCCCAGGCTGTAAATCACTCGGCCGGTGGTATCCTCCGGCTTCATGCCGAAATGATGGTAAAAGGCGGGGTTAGCGGACCGTATTTCCAGGCCGTTGGTGAGCACCAGCAGGGGCTCATGAAGGCTGTCGATGATCTCCTTGGCGTACAGCTCCGCTTGCCGCAACTCGTGCTCGGCGCGTTTGCGGTCCATGATGTCGATACAATACTCGATCACCGTGCCATCGCCCAGGCTGGCCCCGGCCAGCACCATCCAAGACCGCGAGCCATCTTTGTGCAGATACTCTTTCTCATAGGGGCCGATGCGGCCCGTCTGCGCCAGGGTCTGCAATTGCTGCTCGCTGAAGGCAACGTACTCGGGCGGCGTCATACTCCGCCACGTGAGTTTCCGGGCCGTCACGTCCTCGCGCGTGTATCCGCACATCTTCAGGAACGCGTCGTTGCTGTCGATCAGGGTCCCCTCGCCGTCGAAGATGAGCACGCCGACCGCGTCCACGTTGACCATGCGCCGCAGCCGCTCTTCGCTGGCGCGCAGGGCTTCCTCGGCGTCCTTACGCGTCGTGATATCGATGAACGTAATCACCACGCCTTCGATACGGTCATCCGTGCTGCGATAGGGAAGCACTCTGGTGAGATACCACTGCCCGGTCTCGTCCTGAATCTCGCGCTCGACGGGGACCAGCCGGCCCAGCACGCCTTCCGCATCCTTGCGTAAGTCGCGATAACCCAGCCGGTGCGTCAAATCGGAAATCGGCCGCCCGCTGTCGGTGATCCGGACGTTGAATAACTCCCCCAGCTTGGGGCTGAAGCGCAATATGCGAAAGTCCCGGTCGAGGAAAAGCGTCGCGATCTCGGTGGCTGCTAACAGATTCTGGAGATCCGCCGAAAGCTGGGCCAGGTCCTCCACTCTCTGCCGGTTTTCCTGATTGACGGTTTGCAGCTCTTCGTTGATGCTCTGCAGCTCTTCCTTGGAAGTCTCCAGTTCCTCCATCGTGGAGCGCAATTCCTCGTTGGTCGACTGGAGTTCCTCGTTGGAGGCTTTCATCTCCTCCTGGCTGGTTTCGTACTCCTCGATGATGGCCTGCAGCCGCTGGCGCGACGCGTCCCCTTCCAGTTCGAGTTCCTGAATTCTGAGGGAAGCGCTGTCGCTTTCGCTCCGCGCCGCCGCGGTGGTTTCAAGCGCGCGCGTATCCTGCGGCTCCCGCTCATCGAAAATCAGCAGCACGAATCCTTGCCGCTCCGCTTCGAGCGCCGGCCGCACATGCATCACCACCGGGCGGTAATGCCCGTTCAACTGAACGGGAATGGGCCGCGATTCGCGCGGCTCGTTTTTTTCGCGAGCCGACTGAATGATGGCGCGCAACTCCACGCGGAACTCCTCGCGCACCAGCTTGAAAACGCTGGAAGTGAGTTCGCCTCCCGGATGCACCAGGTAGCGGCCGGCATGTTCGGAAAGATGGACCAGCTTGTTGTCCGGGCTGATGAGCACGCTCGGTGGCGCGTATTGCTCCACCATGCGTTGATGCAGGGCGCCATAAGCCGCTGGCTCGGCATGATGTTCGCCCTTGTCGTGACCGTCGCTCGAAAGCTGGATACGCGTCAAAGGAAACACCGGCAAGCGGGGTTCGGGCACCGGCACGTTGCGCTTGCGGAACAGGCACAGCTTCTTGTCTTCGATGTGGAACAGATCCAGCGCCTCGATGGTCTCCGACGAGCCCAGCAGGAGTGTGCCGTCCGCGTTGAGCGAATAGTGAAACAGCTCGATCACATCGCGCTGTACGTCGCGTTGCAGATAGATCAACAGATTCCGGCAACTGATCAGATCGATGCGCGAAAACGGCGGATCGCCTAGCAGGTTATGCGGCGCAAAAACCACCAGTTCCCGGATCTCCTTCTGAATCCGGTACCCGCCGTTCTCCTTGCGGAAAAACCGCCGCAAGCGGGCCGGGCTGACGTCAGTTTCGATGTCGCCAGGGTAGAATCCTTCGCGCGCCTTTTCGAGCGAACGCCTATGCAGGTCTGAGGCGAAAACTTGAATCTGCGGCGGCATCTCGTGCCGCAAGGCTTCCTCCACCAGCAGCATGGCCAGCGAATAAGCCTCCTCGCCTGTTGCGCATCCCACCGACCACACCCGCACGGAGTCCTCGGAAGTCCTGTTCTCGAACAGACGCGGGATGACCTGTCGCCCCAGTTCTTCGAATACCTCCGCATCGCGGAAGAAACTCGTCACCGTGATCAATAGGTCGTCAGCCAGGGCCTTGACCTCGTCCGGCTGCTCGCGGAGCTTCTCCAGGTAGCTCTGTAAATCTTCCAGATAGTTGAGCTGCATCCGGCGGGAAATCCGCCGCAGAATGGTGGACACCTTGTAGCGGCTGAAGTCCCGGTCGGTGCGTGCGCGCAGTTGCGCGAACACTTTCTGCACCAGGATGCGCTCCCGCTGGTCGGCTTCTTCGCCCTCCTGCGGAACCAGCAGGCGCGGCTGCGTCCGCTCATACCGCAGGATGGCCCCGGGAATCTCGGCCACCGGCAGGATACGGTCCACCAGACCGGTGGCGATGGCGCTCTGCGGCATCCCGTCGTACTCGGCGTCATTGGGATCCTGGACGATAATCAGTCCGCCCTTAGCCTTGATATCCTTGATGCCGAGCGTTCCATCCGATCCCGTACCGGTGAGTACCACGCCGATGGCGTGGCCGTCGTACGTGGTGGCCAGCGTACGAAAGAAATGATCGATCGGCGCGCGCTCGCGGCGCTGCTCCTCGAGCTGCGAGAGCCTTAGATGCGTGTCGATTGCACTGATATTAGCATTGGGCGGAATGACGTAGACGTTGTTGGCCTCCAGCGGAGTGACATCGTTGACCTGCTGCACCGGGAACCGCACGTGCGGCTGCAGCAGGTCCGCCAGATGGCTCTTGTGCTCGGGCGAAAGGTGCACCACTATGACAAAAGCCAGGCCGCTGTCCGGCGGCACGTTGTCGAAGAACCTTTTCAGCACCGTCAGGCACCCGGCCGACGCCCCAATGCCCACTACCGTAGGAGTTGGTTTCGACTCGGACGTATGCGAATCCTCAGGGGTCCCTTGCGTGCGAACACTCACGGCTCGCCTCCTTCGGCTAGAGTCCTTGCCTTGGGAAACAGCCGCTGTCTTATGATACTCCGCCGGTGCCGTCTGCTGACGCTCGCTGGCGTCTCAGTTCAGGCGCCCGGCGGACCACAGGATGGCGCGGTGCACCAGCTCCTGATAATCCGGGTTTTCGTGCGCGAAACGGCCATGGCCGAGTTGGATATACACGACTCGAGCCTTATCGTAGGGACTGATCCACGCGACCGGACCGTCACTCAGGGGATTGCCTGTCTTGAGCAACACAGTCACTCGCGGCGAGATCCACATGCCATGATACACTTCATCGCTAAAATGCATGGGACCGATGCCGCGCGTGATGGGATGCTGCGCGACAGGCTGGATGTAGAGGTCTTCGTCGTGCTTGTAGGTCGAGGCGGGCCGGCCATCTTCCGGCTGCATGAGGTACTTGCCGCCCACCACCTGCTCGCACCACCAGCTCCAGGAATTGAAATCGGCGATGGCGTGGTGCAGCACCACCACGCCATGTCCGGATTCCACGAATGCACGCAGATTGGCGCGCTTGGCATCACTGACTTCCGCGACCAGGTCGTAGAGCACCAACACGCCCGCGTCGTTGCGGAAATCGTGCGCATAGGCGTCGGGATGCCCGGTAACATTCACATCCAGATCCGGCCGATTCAGAAATAGCTCGAAGAACTCGGGGTTGTAGGGATGTCCGCCGGTGACCACTTGAACACGCAGGGGATGCGCGGTGCGGCTCACGGGGAATTCGGGCGGCAGCGTCACAGCGCCGGTGGCAGCCCATTCCGCGCCGCGCACGAAGGTGATGGCGAAGGCCGGTTCCTGCATGCCCGGTACTTCGTGGCCCAATGCCGTGTAGAAAACGCGGCCGTGTCCATAGCTGACCGTGACCAGGAGCGGTTCATCTTTGCCGCTGCCGCCGTTGGCTGGATCGTCGTAAGCCGTGGCGATCGGGTGCGCATCGGGGAGGAAACGCATCCCGTGATAGAGTTCGTCGAGCGTGTTCAGGTTGGGCTGGATGCCGCGCAGTATGGGATGCTGCGGGTCGGTAAACTTCAGCGCGAACTGATGCCGCGGCGCGTGAAACGTAGCGGGCGGATGGCCGGCCCACGTTCCGCCGACCATTTCGGCCCACGCTGGCCACGGCGGCTCAGTCCGTCCGGTTTTGACGTGACCGGGAGCGAGGATATCCAGGCCGCTGAACGCGTAGCTCGATCCATGCACGACGACCAGGCCTTTGCCCGAGGCCACGAAATCCGAAACGGCGCGCTCGGCGACAGATCCCCAGCGCGGACCCTGGTAGTCAACCACCAGCAGATCGTAATTCGCCAGTGTCGCCGCGGTCAGCCCGGCCGGCTCTTCTTCCAAGCGCACATCGAAGCGTCCGGAGGCGGTCAGAAGCTGCTGCATGTAAGGAGTGGTCGCGCGCCAGTTGTGATTGTTCTGGCCGGAGAGGATCAGCGTCCGGATCGGCGCGGCGTGCAGCGAGCAGGCGGCCAACGCCATGACCACCGCGATCCTACGCATAAGCGTGCGCCTCGGACTGTTGAATCACCATCTGTAGATGCGCGAGGCTGCGGGCGGCCTGCTCCGACGTGCCGCATTCGCAGCTCAGCACGCCGCTCCAGCCGGTCTCTGTGAGGATGCCGATCACGCGCGCCCAATCGATCACGCCATCGCCGCAAGCGCATCCTACAGGCGTGCCGGTGACTTTGCCGCGTTCCGCCGCCGCATGGCTGACCGCGATGTCTTTCGCGTGCACGTGCGCCAGGCGGCTGAGCACAGCCTTCAGGCCTTCGTAGGGATCTTCGCCCGCCAGAAACGCATTGCCGGTGTCGTAGTTGAATTTCAACCAGGGCGAATCGACCAGCGAGCCGATCCGGCACAGCCCTTCGGTGGTCCGTGAAATACTTTGGTGCGGCTCGATACCGATAGCCACGCCGTAACGCTCCGCCACGCGCAGAGCAGCGGTTAGCGTGTAGCGCATTACCGCCCAGATATCGTCGTTGGCGATCCAATCGGGACGGATGCCTTCGTCCGTATTGATCACCGGCGCACCGATGGCCGCTGCGAAGCGGATCGCCTTTTGCAGATACGGCACGCTGATCTCCGGACGCATCAACGGGCAATGCGCGCTGAGGCCCGATGCCCGCAGCCCGTACTGTTCGAGTAAATCTTTGATTTCGAGCGGTTCGTCATCGAGCGAGACAGAATGAAAGTAGCCAGCCTCGCTAAGCAGCTCGCGGCCGTTGTGCACCATCGGTTCCACGTAGCGGAAACCGAGCTCCGCCGCGCGTCCCAATCCCTCCGCGAAAGACTTGTCTTCGTGGCGGATGAATTCCATGTTGACGCCGATTGCTATTGCCATGGGATGACTCCTTACACGTCCCATTCGCGCTGCCAGAAGGCGCGGCCGCCCTGCTTGTAGGCCAGGTTCATCAGGTGGCAGGAGAGCGCCGAGTAATGGCCCGCCAGCACGTCCGCATTGGGCTGTTTGCGGCTGCGCACACAATCGAGAAAGTTGCCCATGTGAGCTTCCTCGCGCGAAGTGCCGCCGGTCACCGGCGCCGCGCCCTTGGCAGCCGGAATGAATGTGTAGCCGTCGCGGAAAATCGACAGGCGTCCATTCGCGCCGTGAAAACAGATATCCACGCACTCTTTGGAGATCATGTCGGTAAGGGTGGCCTCGAAAGTCACCACCAGGTTATCGGGATACTCCACGATGCCGTTGATGTTATCCGCCGTGTCGCGGCCATCGTTATAAACATAGATGCCGCCGAGCGCGACTGCCGAGCGGGCGCGCGTCAGATCCAGATACCAATGCACCACATCCACCAAATGGACGAACAGGCCGCCGGTCTGCCCGCCGGTTGAAAAATCCCAATAGGCAAACCGGTTGAAGTAGCGCTTCGGATCCCAGGCAATCTTGGGGAGCCATCCGAGCGCCGTATCCCAATCGAGTCCCTCAGGCTTGCTTTCCATGCCGGCCGGCGGCTTCTCCAGATAGCCGGTGTTGGCGTTCCAGTAAGTGCGCACCATGTTGACCTTGCCGAGCGCGCCGGTATCGATGAATTTCTGTTTGGCCTCGATGAAATGCGCCATGGAGCGCTGCTGCATGCCCACCTGCACGATGCGGTGCGTTTCGCGCACGGCGCTCACGAGGTCGACGCCCTGCAGCGGCAGCGAGGTCATGGGCTTCTCGACGAAGGCATCCTTGCCGGCGCGGCACGCGTCGCAAGCGATGCGCGAATGCATGTGGTCCCAAGTGGCGACGATCACGGCGTCGATGTCTTTCTGATCGAGCAGCGCGCGGTAGTCGCCGTATTTCTTCACCGGCACGCCCAGCCGCCCGGCAGTTTCGTCGCGCCTGACATCCCAGGCGTCGCAAACGGCGGCCCACTCGATGCCGCCATTGGCATTGGCCATTCTGATCAGATGATTGCCGCGGCCGCCCGCGCCGATCAGGCCGAGGCGAATCCGGTCATTGGCGCCGAGCACGCGGGCCGCGGCGGCCGCGCTCATCGCGCCCACCAGGAAGGTGCGTCGGGACTGCATAGATAGGCTCCTCAAGTCCGCAGGATAAACAGATCTTCAGACTTGTTTCACCGCTATGGTATCAGATGGGGAAGCTGATTTCTGCCGGTTACGGCTTTCGGGCGAGCACAGGTCAGGCCCGCCAGCGGATGCCGATCCCTAGCTTCTTCTTGGCGTACTCCAGGCTGCGCTCCAGGTCGACGCGCTGCTGTTCCTTGAGGGCAGCCTCAATCGCCGGTGAGTTATTCGACCATTCGCCGATCACCATGTCACCCAGGAACGGCTGCCCATGCTTAGCCAGCGCCACGAAGCGTGCAAACTCCCATGCCGGCGTCTTCTGAAATGCTTTCCAGAAATCCGGCTCGAAGTACGGCAGAATCTCCGGTGGACGGCCGGTGATGATTTCCAGTTGGATGGCAGCGCGCGGGCAGCGCGCGCGGAAGATCTCGACGAACCGATGCATGTCGACCGAGCCATCGCCCAGCGCCACCCACTGGGCTGCCGCGCCGCGGGGATGCTCGAAAACGGCGCTGTCGCGCACGTGCGACGTCACCACATAGGGCGCCAGAGTCTCCAGCGTGAGCAGCGGATCTTCGGCCACCCACATGGGATTGCCGGCATCCAGAGTCGATCCCACAAAATCCTTGCCCGCCGCCTCGATGAGCATCTTCACTTCGCGCGCCTGCATGTCGCCCGCGTGGTTCTCTACGCCGATGCGCACGCCCAGGTCCAGCGCTTGCGAGCGCACCGCGCGCAGCACCTTGACCGTATTTTCGATGTGACCTTCGAGCGGCAGCTCCGTGTGCCGGTTCTCGCGCGTGCCCATGTAACAGCGCATCACCGACGAACCCACGGCGTGCGCCACGCGCAGGCCGCGCGTCACATACTCGACCGGTTCGCCCTCTTTCTTGTTGTAAGCCGGCGACGAAGGGCAGATGCAGCCGATGCCCGCGTCGATGTGCACGCCGACGCGTGCGGCGTGATCCTTCACCTTTTGCAGATACCCGGCGTCCAGGCTTTCGTAGTCGCCCAGGCTCGAAAGCTGCACGGTGTCGAGCTTCAGGCCCGCGGCGTAATCGAGCAACTGGATCGCCTTCCACTGAAAGGCGCGGATGGAGTAGGAGTCGAAGCCCAGTTTGATGGGCACGGGTTCCGCCGCCGAGCTCATAGCGGCCACCACCGCCGAAGAAGCGGTTTCGAGAAAAGTGCGCCTGCGCATACAAAGAGTTGTATCACGGTTTCGAAAACGCCATGCCCGCGAAACTGACCACGCTCTGCGCATCGATGTTCCACTGTTCATAGTGCAGCAGGTCGCCGCGCATGCCCGGCAGGGCTTTCAGGAAGGTGTAGAGCGGCGCCGACCCGCACCATTTCAAATCGTCGTGCCTCTCGCGGACCAGCTCCCAGAAGCCGTCGCCATCCGAGGCATTGATGCGATCGATGCGCCGCCGGTCGCGCTCCGCCACCTCGGCCATCAATCCGCGGCCGGCCTCTGCCGAAAAGTTATCCTGATAGCGCGCGCCCATATGCGCCATGTCGATCCCCAGAATCCAGAAGAGATGGTCGCCTTCCCGCGCGGCCAGCTCGCTCAGCGCCCCGAAGAAATGCTTCACGCCGTCGTCGGATTCAGGCGCGCCACCCAGATATATGCTGCGCGCAAACTGGCCGCAGAGGATCGGTAGAATGCGAATGTCCGGCCCAAAGATATGTTGGAGAAAGACAACCTGCAACTCGACGGTATGTTCGAACGAGTGACAGTAATCTTCCATACTTACCGCCGGACCGCCCTGCGCTTCCAGCCAGTCGACTAACTGCGTATTCGTGGCGGTCTCACCCAGCGGAGTCACAAATGGCTTGCGCGTGAGGCCGAAACGTTCCGGCTCGCCATAGTGCGAAGTAGCCAGAATAACGAAGGTGCGGTCTTTGAGTTCCTGGCCAAGCACCTGGTAAGCCGCGCGATAGGATTGCCATCCACCTTCCGGACTGACATGCGGCGCGGCGATCCCCATCAAGCCGGCACGCGGCGGAGTCACGCCCGCAACGCCATCCATGTAGCGTGCAAGTGTTTGCCGCAGCTCTGTGATCTCCAGAGGATAAGCACCGCCGGCATGCGCGGGTTCGCGCTTGAGCGCTTCCGCGAACGCGCGCTGGCGGCCCGCCTTCATGTCAGCGAACGCAGCATCCTCGAGAAACCCCGCCTTACTCAAGGTGTCGAAGAGCTGTTGCTCCAGCCCGCCGACCTCCAAATCGCCCGTGATGCGCACCAGCAACGCGCGCAGGTCCAGATCCGTCTGCCGCCCGTCAAAACATTCCAGGCATTCCACGATGGCGCGCGGAACGATCAGCATCGCGTCAGAATAGCGATATGGGTCGCGAATCAACAGCCCGGGCCGCTGCGGGTCGGGGGATGCCATGAAGTCCAGTGTGTTGCGGAGGCGGGGGAGCGATTGAGCCAACTTTCATGGTAACAAGGACCGCTCTGACTTGGTCTGGGAACGCATCATCTGTTGTTCCACTGAGCCTCGTGTGCCGGGAGCATCGCGTTGCTGCCCGCTGGCGCGGACTCGCGGCCGACGCCCCCACGCACCGCCTTCCTCAACCCAATCGTAAGTGAAGCAAATCGAGGCTCAACCGTATAGAATCGGATTTATGCCTATGCAAGAAGGATTGGCGGACGCGGCCGCTGAAACAACCGCCGGCACCTTAGCGCAGAAGATCACCTCACGCACCGCCCGCGTGGGTATCGTGGGACTGGGCTACGTGGGACTGCCGTTGGCCGTCGAGTTTGCCAAGGCCGGCTTCGAGGTCACTGGCATCGACTTGGTCGCCGCCAAAACCGAACGGGTCAACCAGGGCGATTCATATGTCGGAGACGTGCCAGGCAGCACGCTCTCAACCTTTGTAGCCGCTGGCAAACTGCGTGCCACCACCGACTTCAGCGTGATCCGCGATCTGGACACCGTTAACATCTGCGTGCCGACGCCGCTCCGCAAAACCAAAGACCCGGACATGAGCTACATCCTGTCCGCCTGCGAGGAGATTCAGAAATATCTGCATCCCGGCATGCTCATCATCCTGGAGTCCACCACTTACCCGGGCACCACGGATGAATTGCTGCTGCCCATGTTCGAGAAGTCCGGGCTGCACGCCGGCCGGGACTTCTTCCTGTGTTTCTCGCCCGAACGGGTGGATCCCGGCAACCCGAAATATCAAACGGCGAACATCCCCAAAGTCGTCGGCGGTACGACGGCCGCCTGCACGGAGATGGGCCGCTTGTTCTATGCGCAGGCCCTTACAACCGTAGTACCCGTCAGTTCCACGCAAGTAGCGGAAATGGTGAAGCTTCTCGAAAACACCTTCCGCATGATCAACATCGGCCTGGTGAACGAGATGGCCATGATGTGCGACCGCATGGGCATCAACGTCTGGGAAGTCATCCAGGCGGCAGCCACCAAGCCCTTCGGTTTCATGCCGTTTTACCCAGGGCCTGGCTTGGGCGGCCACTGCATCCCGATCGACCCCTTTTACCTTTCCTGGAAGACCAAGCAGGCCGGCATCGAGGCGCGCTTCATCGAACTCGCCGGATATATCAATGGCCAGATGCCGCACTTCGTGGTGGACAAGGTTCAGAATGCGCTGAATGACGCCGGCAAGGCGGTGAAGGGGTCGCGCATCCACGTTCTAGGCGTCGCATATAAGAAAGATATTGATGACCTGCGGGAGTCGCCGGCGCTCGACGTGATGCTATTGCTAAAGCGGCGCGGGGCCGAGTTGTCGTACAGCGATCCGCATGTGCCGCAGTTGCAACTGGATGGCATTGACCTGCGAGCGCTGCCGGAATCCGCCGCGGCGCTGGCCGACTGCACCGTGATCATCACCGACCATTCGGCCTTCGATTATCGGCTGCTGGCCGAGCGGGCGCCCCTGGTGGTCGACACGCGCAATGCGCTACAAGGTGTGAATTCGCCTCACATTGTGCGTTTGTAGTAACGGGAACCGATTGACAAACGTCCCAAATGCGCAGATCCTTTATTAAGGAGTTTTTATGCAACCGGCAGGGAGGCTAGCACTTTGCGGTCTGGTACTCGCGGCTGGCAGTATTGCCGCCATGGCCCAGACGGCCGTCATCTCAGCCCGTTCCGGGCTGATCCACTACGTGGAAGGCCAGGTGTACGTCGGCGACCAGGTTGTGGAGACCAAGTTTGGGACTTTTCCCGAAGTTAAGGAAAACCAGACGCTCAGGACCGAAGAGGGGCGCGCCGAGGTCTTGCTGACACCAGGCGTTTTCCTGCGCGTCGGCGAGAATAGCTCATTTCGCATGATCACGAACCGGCTGATCGATACCCGCCTGGAGTTCCTCAAGGGCTCGGCAATCGTCGAGGCTGAAGATATCGGCAAAGACAACTCGGTGACCGTGGTGTCGGGAAATGCGACGGTTCACCTACTTAAGAAAGGTCTGTATCGGTTCGACTCCAGCGCCGCCCAATTGAAGGTCTATGACGGCGAGGCCGAAGTGTCAGGAGATGACAAGCAGACTATCAACGTGAAGGAAGGCCACCTGATCGCCCTCGATACCCTGGCCGAGCAAAAGTTCGATCGCACCGACACCGATGCCCTGAACCGATGGAGCGAGCGCCGCGCGGATTACGTCTCCATGGCCAACGTCTCGGCAGCCAACAGCCTGCGCACGTCCATGTTTAGCGGCGGCGGCCTGTTTGGAAACGGACTGTGGGGTGGCGGGCTGTGGGGTGGCGGTATGTACCCCATGGGAATGGGCATGGGAATGTACGGCAATGGATGGTTTTTCAACCCTTACTTCGGCATGTACACTTACGTCCCCATGATGGACGGGATGTTCTACAGCCCATACGGCTACCCGTTCTTCAGCCCCTATAACGTGTACGCCGCTTACATGCCTGGCTTCTATTACGGTGGCGGTTCGCCAGGCTATGCCGGCAACTATAACTCCGTGATCTCCCACAGCGTGCCGGTCGCTCGCAGGCCGAATATCGGCGCGATCAGCAACCGCGGAACTGGCGTTCATTCGGGCGGCTTTGCCGGCGGCTATTCCGGCGGACGCAGTTCGGGTGTCTCGGTCGGTATGCCCAGCGCACCGGTCTCGCACGGTGGCGGCGCTGCCGCAGGCGGCGGACACCACTAAGAGTGCCGCCGGCCGATCCCGCGATTGGGTAGAATGGGCCTCTACGGAGGCTACATGCTCAAAGGCTTCAAGCAGTTTCTGCTGCGCGGGAATGTCATCGATCTCGCTGTCGCGGTGGTTATCGGCGGCGCGTTTGGCACCGTCGTATCGGCCCTGGTCAAGGATCTATTGAATCCCTTGATCGCCGCAATCGCGGGAAAGCCTGATTTTTCCGCCATCAAGTTCACCCTCAACAGCAGCATGTTTCTGATTGGCGATTTTGTGAACGCGCTAGTCGCGTTTGTCCTGGTCGCCGCGGCGGTTTACTTCTTCGTGGTGGCGCCCATGAATGCGGTGATGGCGCGCGTGCGCCGCGGCCAGGCGCCGCCCGACCCGACCACCAAACAGTGCCCCGAATGCCTGAGCACCATCCCGATCCAGGCCCGGCGCTGCGCCTTCTGCACCTCGCCGGTCAGCCCGGCCTGATGCCTTGGATGGCGGCCCGCAGTTTCGTGCAGGCGTAGACTGCCTGCGTCGCCGGCATGGGCACTTCCAGGCGCTCGCCTAATTCGAGCACCGCGCCCACTACGGCTTCGAGCTCCAGCGGACGGCCGGCTTCGAGATCCTGCAGCATCGACGTTTTGTGCTCGCCGACCTTGGCCGCGCCGGCCATGCGCTGTTCCAGGCTCACCGGTAGCGTCATCCCCATGCGCGAGGCGACTGTCTCCGCTTCGCACATGATCGCGCGGGCCAGGGCGCCGGCGTCCGGATCGGAGCACATGCGGGCCAGCGTCGCGCCCGTGAGAGCGCTGATCGGATTGAAGGCCAGGTTGCCCAGAATCTTCACCCAAATCTCTTCGCGGATGTGCGCGGTCACCGGGCAGCGCAAACCCGACGCGATCAGCGCATCGGCCACCGCGCGGCAACGCGCCGAGCGCGTGCCATCCGGCTCGCCGATGGGCATGCGGTCGCCCTGAACGTGCCGGACCACGCCCGGCTCGGCGATCTCGGCCGCAAAGTAGACCAGCGAACCCAGCACCCGGCGCGGCTCGATGGCCGCCGCGATCACGCCGCCGGGATCCACCCGCTCGAGCGGTGTGAACCACCACGGCACGCCATTCTGCAAGCTGACCACGCAGGTCTCCGGAGCGAGCAGCGGCGCCAACCGCGGCGCGAGCGCCGGCAGGCTGTGCGCCTTCACTGCCAGGAAAACCACGTCCGCCGGACCGATCGAATCGAGATCGCCGGTGGCCGTCGGGTGAACGTCGAAATCGCCGTCCGGACTGAGCACACGCACCCCGCGTTCCTCAATCGCCCGCAACTGCGCGCCGCGCGCGAACAGCGTCACGTCGGATCCAGCGCGCGCCATCTTAGCGCCGATGTACGCGCCCACCGCGCCCGCGCCCACGATGACAAACTTCACCGCGCTGCTCCGCTGAAAGCCGCCGCCACGTTCAGCCGCTGAATCTTGCCCGTGGCGGTGCGCGGAATGGCTGTGACGATGTGGATCTTCTTGGGGCACTTGAAATCCGCCAGGTGTTCGCGGCAATAGCGCAACAGCTCCGCTTCGTCGGCCGGCGTTTCCGGACGCAGCACCACGGCGGCTTCCACTTCCTCCCCCCACGCCGGATGCGGCACGCCGAAGCACACCGCCTCCGCCACTGCGGGATGCAACAGCAGGATTTCATCGATCTCGCGCGGGGCAATATTCTCGCCCGCGCGAATGATGAGTTCCTTCAAGCGGCCGGTCAAGCGCAGATAACCATCGTCATCCAGAATGCCCTGGTCGCCCGTGCGGAACCAATCGCCAAAGAACGATTTGGCCGTGGCTTCCGGATTGTTCTCGTATTCGCGGATCACGCCCGGACCATCGATGCACACCTCGCCCGCCTTGCCGCGCGGCAGCTCGATGCCGTGTTCGTCGCGAATGCTGATGCGCACGCCGGTCCCCGGCCCGACGGCGCCGGCCTTGCGCGCCGCGGGCGGCAGCGGATTCGACGCCATCTGGTGCGAAGCTTCGGTCATGCCGTAGGCTTCCAGCACGGGCGCGGCGAAGTAGTCTTCCATGCGGCGCATCAGGTCCGGCGACAGCGCCGCGCTGCACGACCGCACGAAGCGCAGCTTCGATTCTCCGCCGCCCTTGCGCATCAGGATGAGCTGGTGAATCGTAGGCACCGCCGAATACCAGGTAACGCCGTAATCGCGCACCATGCGCCAGAAAGCCAGCGGATTGAAGCGCACCGGCACGACCACCGTACCGCCCGTCAACAGCGTGGCCATGGTGGAGGCCATCAAGCCGTGCACATGAAACAGCGGCATCAGGCAGAGCGAAACGTCCTCCGGACCGAGCGCGTAAGTCTCGGCGATCGTCACGGTAGATGCCGCCAGGTTGCGATGCCGCAGCGGCACGCGTTTGGGCCGTCCCGTGCTGCCGCTGGTATGCAGGACCAGCGCGACATCGTCGGGGCCGGGATCCGTCACGGCGCACTCGCCGGCGATCTCCGGCGTGACGATCGGGATGCCAAGTTGCGCGGCGGCACGGCGCGCCTCTTCGCCGCCCTCCGGCGGGACCATCAGCAGCTTCGCGCGCGTGTCTTCCAGATAAAAACAAAACTCCTCAAACTTGTATCCGGGATTGAGAGGCGCCGCCGTGCCCGCCGCCGCGGCCGCCAGAAACGCCACGATAGCATCCAGGCCATTGGGAAGCGCCAGCGCCACGCGCTCGCCGTGCTCGACGCCCGCCGCACGCAACCCCGCCGCCATCACGCGCACGCGCCGCCGCAACTCGCCGTAGGTGATCGAATCGCCGCTGTCGGGCAAGATGATCGCAGTGCGGGAATCCTCAGCCGCAGAAAGAACGTCCAGCAAGGTCCGGGGACCACTCATGTATGCAACATAGCAAATCCGATACAATTGAGCGTCGGAAACATAAATCAGCCGCAGATGCACGCCGATGCACGCAGATGAACACGCAGGTTTTTATCCGTGTGCATCTGTGTCCATCTGTGGCTAAATTCTTAGGAGTGTTGCCATGTATTCCCGCCGCGATTTCGGACGTCTGGCGCTCGCCGCAGCGCCTTTGGCACGCGCATTCGCCAAGCTCGACTCACACGTAGACGGTGTGCTGATCGGCGCGCAATCCTACAGCTTTCGCGACCGGCCGCTCGATCCGGCCATCCAGGGCTTCGTCGACGTCGGCCTGAGCGAGTGCGAACTGTTCATGGGCCACGTGGAGCCGAAGTTGCCGCGCGAAGAGCTGCGCCACTGGCGGCTAACCGTGCCGCTGGACGAGATCCGCGCCATCCGCCGCAAGTTCGATCAGGCCGGCATTGAACTCTCCGCCTACGCCTACAACATGCGCGACGATTTCACCGATGAAGAGATCGCGCGCGGCGGCTTCGAGTTTGCGCAGGCCCTGGGGGTGAAGGCTCTCACCACTTCGTCCACGCTTTCGGTAGCCCCGCGCATCGCCGCCGCCGCCGATAAATACAAGATCGTGGTCGGCATGCACGGCCATTCGAACATCAAAGACCCGAACGAATTCGCCAAGCCGGAAAGCTTCGCCGCGGCCATGAAGCTGTCGCCCTACATCCGCGTCAACCTGGACATCGGTCACTTCTGGGCGGCCGGCTACGACCCGGTGGCCTACATCGCCGAGCATCACGCGAAGATCGTGACCCTACACCTCAAGGATCGCAAGAAGAACCAGGGCCCCAACATGCCGTTCGGCCAAGGCGACACACCCATCCGCGAAGTGCTGCAACTGCTGAAGCGCAAGCGCTATCCGATCCCGGCCAACATCGAGTACGAATACAAGGGCGGCGACACGGTCGAAGAAGTGCGCAAGTGCTACGAGTATTGCCGTAGCGCGCTGGCATAGCGCGGCATCGTGCCAGCCGCGGGCTAGCCGGCCGTGCGCCGCATCATGGCGCGCTTCACCTGTTCGAGCAAAGCATGCGCCCGCGGCAGACTCTCGAGCGCTTGCCGCACTTCCGGGTCGATGCTATATGCCAGGCGGTCCGCCGTGCGTTTGTCGAAAGCCCGCGCGTACAACTCGTATTTGATGCCGTCTTCGACCCAGGCGCGATTGTCCTTGAACTCCGCCTCGGTGAAACTGACGCCCTGCTGCTGCAAGTAGTCGTGGAAGCGTTTCACTACGGCATCGTCCGGCGACCAACCCTCCGGCAGATGCGGCATGGCCGCGCCAAAATACAGGGACCCGAAATGGTAGAAGGCGCCCGGCAGCGGGAATCGCACTCTGCGTTGGAAGTCGTTCAAGTACTGCACCGGATACTTCTCGTCCGGCGTGATGCCGCCGCCCCCGTACACCGTGCGGCCGCTATCGGTCATCTTCACGTCGTTGGTGGGCGCCTCGTCCTGCCGGTTGTGGTAGTAATAATCGAAGAACGAGCGGTGCTCGTAATCGCGCTGAATCAGGCGGCCGCTGGGCGTGTAATAGCGCGCGATGGTCAGCAGCAGCGCGGCGTCTTCGGATAGCGGGAACTGCGCCTGCACGAGGCCCTTGCCGAACGTATTCTCGCCAATCACCCAGGCGCGATCGTGATCCTGCAGCGCCCCCGCCACAATCTCCGAAGCCGACGCCGTATTGCGGTTCACCAGCACCACCACCGGATACTGCCGGCCGTGGTTGCCGACCTTGGCGCGGAACACTTGCTCGGGTTCCGCGCGCCCGCGATGCGAAACCACCGTCTGATCCTTGCGCAGGAAGTGCCCGGCCACCGCCACCGCTTCATTCAACAATCCGCCGCGATTCTCGCGCAAATCGAGGACCAAGCCATTGACATTGTCCTCGCCCAATTGTTTCAAATCGTCTTCCATGTCGTGGCCGACGCTCTGCGCCTCGAAGGTCTTGATGTTGACGTAGGCAATGCCGGGCCGCACCCAGAAAGCATCCACCACGCTGGGCGAGATCTCGCCGCGCGTGACCATCATCGAAACCGTCGCGGGCGCGCCCTCGCGATGCACCCCTACCTTCACTTGCGTGCCGCGCGGACCCTTCAGCCGGTCGGCCACCGCGGCGGAATCCTCGCCCTCCACGTTGTGGTCATCGACCGCGACAATCACGTCGCCGCGCCGCAGGCCCGCATGCGCGGCCGGCGAACCAGGAAACGCCTGCACCACCGAAACGTGCGGCCCGTCCATCATCACTTCCATGCCCACGCCGTAGTAATTGCCGCGCTGGTTCTGCTGCAGCAGGCGATACTCTTCCGGGTCGAGGAAGTTGGAGTGCGGATCGAGCGTCCGCAGCATGCCCGGAATGGCGCCCTGATAAATAGCCTTCTCCGGCGCAACCGGGTCCGCAAAGTTTTCTTCGATCAAGGCGTAAGCCGAAGCGAAGGTTTTGACGTTGGTCCGCAAGTCGGCTTCCGGCTGGCTCGTCGCCGTATGGGCGACGCCGGGCGCCAGAAAGCCGGCCACCAACGCGCCGAGCACGACGGCCAACGGCACAAACACTGCCGAGCGGTTCTGTTTAGGTCTTTCGGAATCGATAGGCACGCAACCAAGCCCTCAGATTTTCCTATGATAGCACCCGCGCGCCGGGCCGGGACGGGTGCTGGGTGCTGGGTGCTGGGTTTCGGGTATAATTCGACCCGCTCCAGAGGATGATGCGTGTCTCGTTTATTCCCTAACCTGGAGACCTAGCGGGCAGTCTTCAGTTCCAGGCTGCGCTGCTTCAGCCACTGCAGCCTGTCCTGATATTCCTGATACAGGGTGCCCAGTCCGGCCCAATAGTAACCGGCGACAAACAGGATCAGGAACGGGATCGAGAAGAAGTTATAAGTATCGATGGCGAAGAAGATCATCGCCACAAAGTAAGTGCCGATGGCCAGCTCTATGTAAGGCAGCAGGCCGCTCTTGCGCCGGTACTTCTTATTCTCCAGGCTCATCGGCCGGTCGCCGACGGCGTACTTGGGCGTGCGCACAAACGCCGTGCGGATGCCGAACAACGCCTCCAGCACCGCGCGCGTGTTGACCACGGTCAGCGCTACGCCAATCGCCATCAGCACCGGCAGCAGCATGATCGAACGCTTCCAATTCTTCGGATATAGCTCGCGCTGCGCCACCACGTAGAATGCCGAAATCGACCAGAAGGCCGCCATGATCAGCGGCAGGTCGATGAACACCATCTGCCAGACACCCATGTAAAACCGCACGATCATCACCGGCAGCATCAGCGCCGAAACCACGATCATCAGCGGATAAGAAATGTTGGGCGTCAGGTGCAGGAACGCTTCCGCCTTCACCCGCAGCGGCACGTTCGAACGAAAGATGGCGGGCAGCAGCTTGCGCGCGCACTGCGTCAGGCCTTTGGCCCAGCGCGATTGCTGCACCTGGAATCCGTGCATTTCCACGGGCAGCTCTGACGGACATTCCAGTCCGGGAATGTAGACGAAGCGCCAGCCCTTCAACTGCGCGCGGTAGCTCAGATCGGTATCTTCGGTGAGCGTATCGTGCTGCCAGCCGCCCGCGTCCTCGATCATCTTGCGGCGCAGAATGCCGGCCGTACCGTTGAAGTTGAAGAAGTAGCCCGCGCGCGACCGGGCGCCGTGCTCCAGGATGAAGTGGCCGTCCAGCAGCATAGCTTCCACTTCCGTCAGGAAGCTGTAGTCGCGGTTCAAGTAGCTCCAGCGGGTCTGCACCACGCCGACGGTGGGGTCGGCAAAGTATTGAATCGTGCGCGTCAGAAAATCCGCCGGCGGAATGAAGTCCGCGTCGAAGATGGCGACGAACTCGCCGGTCGCGGTCTTTAGCCCGTCTGTGAGCGCTCCGGCTTTGAAGCCTTCGCGATTCTGGCGGTGATGGTATTCGATCGGAAATCCCAGGGCCTGGTAGCGCTCGACCAGTGCTTCGGCGAACGGCGCGGTATCGTCGGTCGAATCGTCCAGCACCTGAATCTGCAGCAGCTCCCGCGGATACTCGATGCGCGTGACCTCGTCGATTAGCCGTTCGATGACGTAGCGCTCGTTATAAATAGGAAGCTGGATGGTGACGGGGGGAAGCTGCGCAAATCGCTGGATAGGCTCGCCGGTGGCCTTCTTGCGATGCCGGAAGTAACGGCGAATGATGTCGTAGCGGTGCACGCCGTAAATCGACAGCAGAATCAGGATCCCAAAATACGGGATCAGAATCGCCCAGTCAAACCAGCTCAGTTGGTGGACGCCGCTGAAGGTGTCGTCGAAGAGGCCGCGTACCATGCGCGAGGCAGCTGAGTTGGCGGCCAAAAATGCAACGGGGAGCAGAGTGGCTACCATATCGCGGATTCAACTCGATGTTAACAGATGGCACCCGGCGTGCCCCAAACATTGCTGTTTTTTAATCGTGATGGCTATCGCAAAGGTTCGCGGCGTAACTGGAACCACGCGCCGAAGAGCGCAATCACCGCGCCGGCGATCAGAATCATCGCCACATGAAATTCCGGCGTGTCCCGGAAGTAGAAATGGCTGAAGAAGAATCCCTGCACCATGATCAACAGCACCGCCAGGCTCCACAGGAAGAAGAGCGCCCGCCACTTGCGCCGGATTGCCAGAACCACGGAGGACAGTCCCGCGATGCTCAGGAACAGCAGCCAATAGTCCAGCGCCGGACCCTGCCAGGGGAGCATGCCGAGCTGCAGCGACTGGCCGCTCAATAGCGCGACGATCGAAATCCCCAACAGGAACAAGGTAAGCAATCCGTGAAAAAGGTAGCTGAATAAGCGCATTAGAGCCCTCAGAACATCCACTAGGAAGACCTCCGCATCGGGCGAACACGACATTGTAGCGCTATGCTGAGCGCATGGGCCATTACCCGTTCACCTTGTTTAATGGCGTCACACTCTTCATTCTCCTGTTGGCGATCCTGGTGGCCTGGCGGCGGTTCCGCGGCGCGCTGCGCGCGAATTGGCCGCTGGTGTGTTATCTCGCGATCATCGGGTACACCGCCGCTTTCCACTTTGGGCTGAATCCGTACTGGGTCGCGGCGGGCGTGGTTTGCGCTTTGGCCATCCGCTTCGGCCTGTACCCGGCCCAGGTGCGGCTGGCCGAATTAATCCCGCTGGGTTACGTGGCGTGGCGCTGCGTCGGCCTGATTCTGATGTGGTGACGGCTAGGGGTGCAGTTTTTCGTGACGCGCCAGCATCTCGACGAACTGCGCGATGCGGCGCGCCCGCGTCTCGGGCTTCTTGGCAGTCTGCACGCGCCAGAGCACGGCGTAACGATTGGCACGGTCGAGAGTCTCAAAGAAGGCGCGGGCCTTGGCGTTCCGGGCGAGCGCGGCCGCGAGGTCGTCAGGGACTTCGGCGGTGCGCGGCGAATCGTAAGCGCTTTGCCATCGGCCATCCTGCCTGGCGCGCTCGACCTGTCTGAGTCCCGCGGGCTGCATACGCCTGGCCGCGATCAGCGCGTCCGCTTTCTCCCGATTGCGCTTCGACCAGATACTCTTCGGGCCGCGCGGCGTGAATCGCTGCAGCCAGAAATATTGGCTTTGCGGACGTTTCTGCGCGTCGATCCAGCCGTAACATATTGCTTCTTCAAGCGCTTCGGCGTAGGAAACCGACGGCGTTTCGGCGCCTTTTTTGGACAGTCGGACCCAAATGCCCGGCGATCGGGCGTGCTGCGCCGCCAACCACCGCTGCCACTCGCCGGCATCGGCAAATAGCAAAATGGGTTCGGACGGCGAATTTACTTTTCCACGGGCAGGCCGGCTTGCTGCCATGCTTTCCATCCGCCATCGAGAGAGATGGCATCCGTATAGCCCATCTTTTGCAGATTGTCGGCAGCCAGCGCAGAACGGTATCCGCCGCCGCAATAGAGCACCAGGCGCGTGCCCTTGTCCGGCACCTTCACTTCGATATCGCGCTCGATGATGCCCCGCCCCAGGTGGATGGCGCCGGCTGCATGTCCTGCGGCCCATTCGTTGTCTTCGCGCACATCGACCAACAGGTGCGGCTGGCTCTCAATGCGGCGATAGCCTTCGATATCGATCTGCTGCACGCGCGACTTGGCATCATTGACGATTTCAAGAAACCCCGGACTGTGAACCATCGTTACTCCACCCTTTGGATTTGCGCGCCCGCGCGCGCCAGTTTCGCCTCGATTTTCTCATACCCGCGATCGATGTGGTAGACGCGGTCGATCACGGTTTCGCCATGCGCCGCAAGCGCCGCCAGTACCAGCGAGGCGCTGGCACGCAGGTCGGATGCGATCACGCCGGCGCCGGTCAATTCCGAGGGGCCGGCCACAATCGCCTGGCGGCCTTCCAGGCGGATGTTCGCGCCCATGCGCGCCAATTCCTGCGCATGCATGAAGCGGTTCTCGAAGATTGTCTCTACCACCAGCGCGATGCCCTGCGCTTGGGTCATCAGGGCCATGTACTGCGCCTGCAAGTCGGTGGCGAAGCCGGGGTATTCTTCGGTGGTCACGTCCACGGATTTCAGCCGCTTCGGCGCGCAGATCTGGAGCGTGGTGTCGCTGGTCTGGGTGACTTCCGCCCCGGCCTGCAGCAGCTTGGCGACCAGCGCGCCCACATGTTCCGGCACGCAATCCGTGATCTTCACGTCGCCGCCCGTGATAGCGGCCGCAATCAAGAATGTGCCAGTCTCGATCCGGTCGCTGATGATGGTGTGATCGGCGCCATGCAGCTTCTCGACGCCGTGGATCTCGATCGTGGAAGTGCCGGCGCCTTCGATCTGCGCGCCCATCTTCTTCAGCAGCGCGCACAGGTCCGTGACTTCCGGCTCACGCGCGGCATTGCGCAGCATGGTCTGGCCGCGCGCCAGCACGCCGGCCATGATCAGGTCTTCCGTGCCCGTGACGGTGATGCGATCGAAATGGATGGTGGCGCCCTCTAATCCCTCCGGCGCCACGGCCTCGATGTAGCCGTGAGATTGTTTGATGTGCGCGCCCAGCCGTTCGAGGCCGTTCAGGTGCAGATTGATCGGTCGAGCGCCGATCGCGCAACCGCCCGGCAGCGAGACGCGCGCGTGACCCGTGCGAGCGACCAGCGGGCCGAGCACCAGGCTCGACGCGCGCATAGTCTTCACCAGTTCATACGGCGCTTCCGATGAGACGATCTTGGGAGTGTGCAACTCCAGCGTTTCGCCGTCCGTCTCCGCGTGGCTGCCGATATCGACCAGCAGCCGCTGCATGGTGCGGATGTCGCGCACGCGCGGAATGCGCCGCAGCGTCACCGGCTCGTCGGTCAGCAGCGCCGCCGCCAGCGCGGGCAGCGCCGAATTCTTCGATCCACTGATGGGGATCTCGCCCTGTAAACGAGGGCCGCCTTTGATTACGAATTTATCCATGGCTCCTGCTTACCAATTTCGCCGCAGATGCACGCAGATGCACACAGATAAAAAACCTGTTTTGTTCATCTGCGTGAATCTGCGTGCATCTGCGGCTGATTTGTGTTTCCCAGCGCTTGTGATACCCGCCCGCCGGCTTCTTCCAGCTTGCATTCGGCGGTTTCCCGGTCCACGCCGAGCTTGCCCATCACGATGGCTGTCCTTACGCTGTTTCCGGCAGCGGCCAGCAAGGCTTCGGCTGCTTCGCTAGTCACTTCGGCGGCTTGCGCTACGATGCGCCTGGCACGGTCGCGCAGCTTGGTGTTCTTCGGCTGCACGTTCACCATCAGGTTCCCGTAAACGTAGCCCAGCCGGATGAAAGTTGCGGTCGTGAGCATGTTCAGCACCAGCTTGGTTGCGGTTCCTGCCTTCATGCGCGTTGATCCGGCCAGGATCTCGGGGCCGGTCAGCGGCGTGATGGCGATATGCACGGCGCGGGCCAATTGCGAATCGGGCGTGCAACTGATGCCGGCGGTCACCGCTCCCTGGCTCTTGGCATACTCGACAGCGCCGAGGACGTACGGCGTCCGGCCGCTGGCGGCGATGCCGACTAACACGTCGCGCGCGGTGAAGCTGTGCTCGCGCAGATCGCGCTCGCCGATGGCCGGATCGTCTTCGGTGGTCTCGGTCGGATGCACCAGCGCGCGTTCACCGCCCGCCATGATGCCCTGCACCAGGCCCTCGGGTGCGCTGAAGGTCGGGGGGCATTCGGACGCATCCAGAACACCCAGGCGGCCGCTGGTGCCCGCGCCGATGTAGAACAATCGCCCGCCTGCGCGGATCGCATCGACGATAGCATCCACGACGCGCGCGATTGCCGGGATTTCGCGCGTCACCGCATCCGCCACACGGCGATCCTCCTGGTTGATGATTTCGAGCACGCGTTCGGTAGGCAGCGCGTCGATGCCCGCCGATGCGGGATTCACCTGCTCGGTCAGCAGGTTTTCGATCGGGGCTTCAGGCAACGCCGGCCTTCCGCATCACCGCGCGTGCGTCTTCGAGTCCTTCGCGGGCGTCTTCTTCGGGCGTCTTGGCCAGCAGGAACTTGCCGAAGACTTCCACGCTGAGGCCGTCCTGGTAGCCGATCTGCTGTAGCGCGCGCAGAAATCCAACCAGGTTGATGACGCCTTTGCCGGGCATCAGGCGTTCATTGTCGCGAATCTGGTCGGGCGGCAGATTCGGCGCATCGCTGAAATGCACGTGGACGATGCCGTCTTTGCCGGCTTTAATAATGTCTTCGGTGGTGGCGCCGGCGTGGTGCCAATGCCACACGTCTAAAAGCAGACCCACATTCGAGCCGCATTCGCGCGCGAAGGCCAGCATCTCGGGCATGCGCCAGATGAATTCGTACGGCTCCATTTTGCGCAGATGCAGCGGGCCGAGGAATTCCAGGCCTAGGCGCACGTGCGAGCGCGCCAGGACATCGGCGCACGCGCGGAAGCGCTTCAGATACAACGCGCGCAGCTCGGCTTTGGGAGTTTTACTCGAAGGCATGATCCAGGTGACCATGCGCGGGCAGTTGATGGCCGCGGCGAAAGATGAGGCGTCGCCCAGTTTGGCCAAGTCAGCGCGGAATGCAGCATCGTCTTTGCGGAATTCGACGGGAAGGTTTACGGCAGCCGGCTTCAGATTGAGCTGCGACAGCAGCGTGTTGGTGGCGGCCACACCGGCCTTCATAGCCGCACCCAGGTCGACGTCGGTGCCGGGATAGCCGACCTTGGCCGCCAGCCGGGCAAAATCGGGCCAGGGCACGCGGCCTCCGACCAGGACGGAGTTCAGGGAAAGGTACACGCCTTATTGTCGAGCCAATCCGCCGCCGTTCGCAAGCGCTGGTGTGGTCAGATACTCTGGAGGAGTGAGGATCCTGGATGTTGGCTGCGGGATTAAGAAGCAGCCCGGCGCCATCGGTATCGACCGGAATCCGGCCAGCCGCGCCGACGTGCTATACGACGTCGACCGGCTTCCCTATCCGTTTCGCGACAGTTCCTTCGATCGCGTGGTGGCGATCCACGTGATTGAGCACGTGTCGGACGTGATCGCGACCATGGAAGAATTTCACCGGCTGGTGCGTCCCGGCGGGACAGTGCGTATCGAGACGCCGCACTACACCGACTTCAGCTCGTTCTGCGATCCCACGCATCGCAGCCATCTGAACAGCTATTCGTTCCGCTACTTCGGTGAGAACCATGGCGGCTTCGGATACTACACGCAGGCCAGGTTCCGCGAGATTTCAATCTACGTAAAGCTACTCTCGCTGTGGAGATGGCTAGGATTCGAATTTCTGGTAAATCACGTGCCGCGCTACCGGCGATTTTGGGAGCACTACTTGTGTTTTGTGGTGCGGGGCAAAGTGATGAATTTCGAGTTCGAAGTGATTAAATGAGGCGGTGGCTGGTGAACGGACTCTTTTATTCGATTGCGGATTCTCTTCGCCACCGGTATCGCCTGCGCCATGCCACGACGGAGCAGGCGCATGGGCGGCGCGGCGAGGACCTGGCGCACCGCTTCCTGCGGCGGCAGGGTCTGCAGATCGTGGCGCGCAACTTCCGGCCGCGATCGGGCAGCGGCGAGCTGGATATCGTGGCCTGGGATCGCGAGACGCTGGTGTTCGTCGAGGTGAAGGCACGCGCCAGTGCGGAGTTCGGTAATCCGGGCCGCGCGGTGGATCGCGACAAGGAACGCGACCTGCGCCGCGCTGCGGGGGAGTATCTGCGGCGCCGCGGCGTCGCCCGTGATCAGGCGCGCTTCGACCTCGTCAACATCATCCTGGCTGAGGAACCCGAGATCGAATGGATCAAGGATGCTTTTCCAGTGAGCCGGACGCTATAATACTTTCTCCGCGCCCCCCGTTTTAGAATCAAATTTTCTCCCGCGGAGGCCTCCACATTTGCCGGAATTACGTAAGGACCCGATCACGGGACGTTGGGTGATCATCGCTACGGATCGCGCGCGCCGCCCCTCGGATTTTATCCGCCAGCCGGTACCACCGGCCAGCATGCGCACCTGCCCGTTCTGTTATGGCAACGAGCAGAAGACCGCTCCGGAAGTGCTGGCTTACCGTCCGAGCGGGGGCCCGAACACGCCTGGCTGGAGCGTACGCGTGGTGCCGAACAAGTTCCCCGCATTGGGCATCGAGGGCGAACTGAACCGCCAGGGCGAAGGCATGTACGACAAGATGAACGGCATCGGCGCGCACGAGGTGGTCATCGAGAGCCCGGACCATACGCTGACCATGGCCGAGATGTCCGATCATCAGATCAAGGATGTGCTCCGGGCGTTTCGGGATCGCGTCAACGATTTAAAGAAGGACATCCGTTTCCGCTATATCGTGCTGTTCAAGAATCACGGCGAAGCGGCCGGCGCGACGCTGGAGCATCCGCATTCGCAACTGATCGCGCTGCCGGTGGTTCCGCGGCACGTGAAAGAAGAAGTGGACGGCGGCAAGATGTATTTCGATTTCAAAGAGCGCTGCGTCTATTGCGACATACTGCGGCAGGAGACGTCGGCGGGCGTGCGGGTGGTGACGGAGACGGACCGCCTGCTGGTGCTGCAACCCTGGGCGCCGCGTTTTCCTTTCGAGACGTGGATTGTGCCGAAGCACCACGAGTCGCACTTCGAGCAGACCGAAGACGCGACCTTGCAAAACCTGGCGTGGGCGCTGCGCTCGACGCTGCGTAAGATCGACAAGGTTCTGGAACATCCGCCGTACAACTTCGTGATTCATAGCGCGCCGCTGCAAGATAATCACCTGGCGCATTATCACTGGCACCTGGAGCTGATTCCCAAACTGACCAAGGTGGCCGGTTTTGAGTGGGGTACGGGCTTCTACATCAATCCGACGCCGCCCGAGGAGTCCGCCAAATTTCTACGGGAATCGGGGATGGCATGACCAACGGGCAGCCGCCGCGGCTGCCCTTCCGCCACATCCTCGCGATTGTCATTGCACTCATCGTTTACGGATCGCTGTACCCCTGGCAGTTCCAGATGCGGCACTTGTACGCGAGCCCGCCATGGATCCTGCTGCATTCCTGGCCCAGCATTCTGAACCGGTTTGTCGCCTGGGATTTCGCCGTTAACATGGTGCTGTACATGCCGCTCGGCATCTTTGCGGTGCTGGCGATCCGTGAGACGGCCCCGGGCGTGGTGCGCATTCTGATTCCGCTGGCTCTGGCGTTCGGACTGTCGGCGAGCATCGAGATGCTGCAGCTTTTCGATGACTCGCGCTCGTGCAGCCTGGCGGATCTGGCATCGAACGTGGCAGGCGCGGCGGTCGGGATTGCGGCCGGCGAGATTTACCGCGCCAGGTGGCAACGCATCGCCCCGCGGCTGCGGCCATCCGGCGCGCTGCTGCTTCTGAGCTGCTGGCTGGGCTACCAGATCTTCCCGATATTTCCCTCGTGGGGCCGGACGCGGCTGTTCGCGAAGATCGCGGCCATGCATACATTGCCGGCTGGCTGGCCTGCCGCGGCTTTTGTCGTTTTCGCGGAGTGGCTGGCGGTGGCGTGTCTGGTGGAAGGCATCCTCGGCGCGAAGGCCACGCGCGCGTTCGCACTGTTGTTGCTGGTTTTGCCGGTGCGATTGTTCATCGCCGGGCGGACGGTAGCGTGGCCGGAAGTCGCGGGCGCGGCGGGGGCTTGCGCCGTCTGGATGCTGTTGCCGCGGCGCCGGGTGCGGCGGGCGGCGCCTTTTGTGATGGCGGCGGCGCTGGTGGTGAGCGAAATGGCGCCGTTTCACTTCGGTGCCGCGCAAGCTTTCAACTGGGTGCCGTTTCGCGGATTCTTTCAATCCCGCTGGCAGGACGGTTTCGTTATCCTGTTCCGCAAAAGCTTCGACTATGGCGCCGTGCTGTGGCTCTGGCGTTACCGTCTGGCGCGGACCACAGCGGCTGTCGCGGTCGGGCTATTCGTGCTCGAACGCGTGCAGATCTACCTGCCGCCCCGCACGCCGGAGATCACCGATGCAGTGCTGGCCATCCTGATGGGTGTGCTGTTATGGCTGCTGCGCGATGCGTGAGCGTTACTCGATGCGGAATACCCAGGCGTATTCGCCGGCCGCGCCGCTCGGCATCTGCAACTGCAGGCCGTTGGCGTCGCGCGTGACCTTCACTGCAGCGCGCGAACCAAGCAGTTGGACCTTTCTGATGCTGCCTGGATATGCGGCGGTGCCCTGCGCCAGGGATTTAATGGTGACCGTGCCATTGGCAGGCCGGGCCAACACGATGGCGTAGAGCGCCTTGCCCTTGGCGGTGAATCGAATGTCCTGGCTGGTGTAGGGTTGTGTGGATGTATCGTGGAACGATCCGCTGGCCACCTTGGTGGGGCCCTCGCCGTAAATCTTCCACGGCCGCGTGCCGTAGATCGCTTCGCCGTTCGTTGTCAGCCAGCGGCCCATGTCGAGTAGGATCTTCTGCTCCGGTTCGGCGATGGTGCCGTCCGGCTTCGGGCCGACGTTCAGCAGCAGGCAGCCATTCTTGCTCACGATATCGATCAGCTCCTGAATCAGCGACTCGGCGGAGCGGAAAGTATCGTGCTCGATATAGCCCCACGATTTGATGCTGACCGAAGTGTCCGTCTGCCAGAACTGCGGGCGCGGTTTATCCAACTGGCCGCGCTCGATATCGAGCACCGCAGCGCCGGCGGGATAGGCATCGAACTTGTAATTGACCGCGGCGGTCGAACCATGGCCGGCTGCGTCGTTATAGTAGAATGCGCCGAAGCGCTTCAAGTAAGGCGCGAACTCTTTGGTCTCGATCCACCAGTCGAACCAGACGATTTCCGGATGATACTTCTCCACCAGCTCGGCCGTGCGCGCCAGCCAGTCGTTCAGGTAGGCCGGATCGGGATGCCCGTTCCAGTGCAGGTTGTTCAGGTCGGTGACGCCCACGTGCGCCGGCCCGTAGAAAGCCGCGAATTGCGGATCGCGCACGTCGGAATCGAAGGCGCGGCCTGTGTTCAGGAAGAAGTAATGCTCGGCGCGGTGGCTCGATACGCCGAAATGCAAACCCTCGGCGCGTAAGGCTTGCGATAGCTCGCCGACCACATCGCGATGCGGGCCCATTTTGGCGGCGGTCCAATCGCTGAGGTCTGAGTTGTACATGGCGAATCCGTCGTGATGCTCGGCGACCGGGATGACGTACTTCGCGCCGGCTTTGCGGAACAGTTCGGCCCACGCCTTCGGATCGAACTTGGCGGCCTTGAACATGGGCACGAAATCCTTGTAGCCGAACTTCGATTGCGGACCGTAGGTGGCCACATGATGCTTGAACTCATCGCTGCCTTGCGTGTACATCAGGCGCGGATACCATTCGCTGCCGAAGGCGGGAACCGAGTAGACGCCCCAGTGCAGGAAGATGCCGAACTTGGCGTCCAGATACCACGCGGGAACCTGATAATGTTTCAGCGAATCCCAGGTGGGCTGGAACGGGCCGGCGTGGCCCTCTTTGTCGACCTGCTGCAAAATGGCGGCGCGGCGGGCGTCGAATTTGCGGTTGGCCTTTTGCCAGACGAGGTCGTCCGCGTTGGGGGTTTGGGCAAGCGCCGGGAGCGCGGCGAGAAGCAACAGGACGGGTGATCGCATAAGACGGCACTGTATCAAACGTTAGCGACGAAATGGAACGCTCTTGGTGATCCCCTTGCCCTCTCTTACGGTGATCCACTGATTGGCCGCGACGTTTTTCACCACCTCGGTATCACCCTTCGGCCAGCGAATCGCGACATCAGCTTTGGTTTCGCGGCCCAAGCCGAAGTGCACGCGGAAATCTCCCTGCGAGATGTGATAGCCGCCGCTGCGCACTTCGTCGATCCGTTTGCGGCCGCCGGCTGTCACGGTGATGCGCGCGCCGATGGCATCGCGTCCGGACGCGGTGACCGCGCGCACCAATAACGCGTTGCCTTGCGGCGCGAAGTTCTTCAGCAACGAGGGCGGCTCAAAGAGATTGACCACTACGATCTCCTCGTTGCCGTCGTTATCCAGATCGCCCACCGCGATGCCCCGTGACGAATGCCGCGCAGTGATTCCCGGTCCGCCGGTGGTCGACATATCGTAAAACTGGCCATCGCCGCGATTCCAGAACAATTGGCGCGGCTGCTTGAAAACTTCGCCGATGTGATATTTCTCGATGAACGGATAGACGTGGCCGTCGGCGATGAAGATATCGTTCCAGCCATCGTTGTCGAAATCGAGAAACGCCGTGCCCCACTTGACCCATTGCGTGTGTACGGCCAGACCGGCGCGGCTGGTGACGTCCACAAACGTGCCGTCGCGCAGGTTGCGGTAGAGCGTGTTGGTGTCGCTCGAGAAATTGGTTTTGAAGATGTCGAGATAGCCGTCGCCATCGAAATCGGCCGCGGTGGCGCCCATGCCGGCCTGCTCGCGGCCGTCTTCATTCACAGCAAGGCCGTTCGCCAAGCCGACCTCTTCGAAGGTGCCATTGTGCTTGTTGTGAAAGAAGAGGCTGGGCGTGGAATCGCAGGTAATGAAGAAATCGGGCCAGCCGTCGTTATCGAAATCGCCGGTGAGCACCGTGAAACCGTAATATTCGCGCGGCGTTTCGATGCCTGCCTTCTTGCTGACGTCGGTGAAGTGGCCGTGACCATCGTTGTGATAGAGGGTCATGGTCTCGCCCTTGAGACCGCGCGGGCCGCAGGGCACGGGCACGCCTTTCCAGTTGCAGCCGCTGCGGTCGCGCGGCCGCGGAGTTTTCTGGGCGTCGAAATCGACATAGTTGGCGACCACCAGGTCGAGGTAGCCGTCGCGATCGTAGTCGACGAAAGCGCAGCCGGTGCTCCAGCGCGACTCCGGACGATAGAGGCCGCGCGCGCGGGTCTCGTCTCGAAACGTGCCGTCGCCCATGTTGTGGAGGAACAGATTGTGTCCCCACTGGGTGACGAACAGATCGACGTGGCCTTCGTTATCGACATCGCCCGCGCAGACGCCTTGCTCCCATCCGGTGTGTCCGATGCCGGCTTTTTTGGTGACGTCTTCGAAGCGCAGCCCGCCGAGGTTGTGATAGAGATGCGGGGTGAGCGGCTCGGGACCGGGCTTGAGGCGGTCGCCCTGCAACAGAAAAATATCGGGCAAGCCGTCGTTATCGTAATCGAAAATGGCGACGCCGGTGCCGGTGTTCTCGACGATGTAAGTCTGATCCAACTCGCCGGAGACAACTTCGGCTGTGAGACCGGCCTCGGCGGCGACATCGCGAAAATCGACGGCGGGCGCGTGCATGCCTGGCGGCAGCGGATGGCTGGGCTGATCGGTCGCGCCCGACGAAACCATTTGCGAGAGCGCGCTGCGGTCGACAGCGATGCACACACACAGGACGGCAGCGGCACCAAAAGCGATCCAGCGCCGCACTAACGCGCCTTCCCCCGCTGGCTGCGCGTCTGCGCGATGAGCGTGAGCGCGCGGGCGATGTCGGGATCGGACGGCTTCGAGGCTTTGGCGAAGAGCAGCTCCTTTTCGCCGTTGTCGAGATCGCCGGCCTGGCAATCGATCAGCCCGAGGTTTTTGTGCAGGTCCGCCTTGACGGGGCAATCGCCACAGACGGCGATGGCCTCTTTCAACTGGCGCTTGGCCTCGGGCCAATCGTGCGCCTGCATGGAAGCGATGGCGTCGTTTTCGAGCGTGGCGGCGCGATCGATAATCTGGCGCTTCTTGAGCACGGCGCTGTAGCGCGCCATCAGCCTGGCGGACTCCGGCGCATCCGACGGCTTCACGGCGCGGGCGAGATTGAACAACGCTTGCGTGTAGTCGGGATCGAGCGCAATCGCTTCCCGCCAGGCGGCGATGGCTTCTTTGGTGCGGGATTCGTGCTCGAGGCTCTGGCCCAGCGCATACCAGGCGGTGACGTTGCGCGGCTCCAGCTTCACGACGGTCTGGAGCAGGCCGATGGCTTGCGCGTAGTTGCCGGCCTGCTTCTCCACGATCGCCAGGTAATAATGCGGCTCCGCCATTTGGGGCGCCAGGCGGCAAGCAGCTTCGAAATCGGCACGCGCTTCGGCGTTGCGGCCGAGGTCGAACAGCACGCGCCCGTGATTAAAATGCGTGGCGGCGGATTGCGGTGCCAGTTGCATCGCGGTCGCGGTTTCCGCGAGCGCTCCGGGCAGGTCGTAAGTATCAGCCAGGGCGATGGCCAAGTCCAGGTGCGCGGCGGCGGATTTGGGCGACAGTTCGACCACTTTGCGCAATAGCGCGACGCCTTCCGCACTTTTGCCGAGCCTGGCTTTCACCTTGCCCATCGCGGAGAGGACGCTCAGATTATTGGGCGACTCCTCGATGGCCTTAGCGAGCTGGGTTTCGGCTTCCGCGAAATGCTGCTGCTGGGCGAGAATCAGCCCGAGATTCAGATGGCCCTGCGCGTATTTGGGGTCGTCTTCGAGCGCCTGCCGCAGCAGCTTTTCGGCGCGGTCGTTGTCGCCTTTCATGGCATAGATGACCGCCAGGTTGCCGCGCGCCGGCACCAATTGCGGATCAGCCTGGACGGCGGCTTCTAGCCACTTTTGCGCCGACGCGATGTTGCCGGCATCCAGATCGAGCCGGCCCAATTCCGCGGGAGCGTCGCCCATTTTCGCATCGAGCGAGGCGGCCTTTTCGAGCGCCTGGCGCGCGCCGCCGATGTCGTGCGAGGCTTCGAGGGCCAGCGCCAGATTGTATGCCGTGCGGGCGCTCAGCGGATCGATCTCGAGCATGTGGCGGTAAACTTCGGCGGCTTTGGCCGGTTGGCCGGATTGCAGGTATTCGTTCGCCTGATTGCCTTCGGCGGCCAACTGGCTGGTCTTGAACTCCAGTTGCTTGCCCTTGCGGAACTCTTCGATCTCCTGCGCGGCGTGCTGCGTATCGCCCAAGGTGCGCAGGACGGCGGCTAACTGGAACTGTGCGGCGGTGTCGGTAGGCTTCAGCGCGACAGCGCGCTCCAGATGCGGCTTGGCCTGTTTCGGCTTATCGTTGCGCGCCAGCACGAAACCGAGTTCATATTCCGCCTGCGCATTGTTCGGATTCTGGGCGACGGCGCGTTCCAGTTCGGGCTCCGCTTGATCGTACTGGCCGAGGCCGCGGTAGACCGCGCCCAGCATCAGATGGCCTTCGGGATCGGCCGGCTTGCGCTTCACGTAATCCTGCGCGGGGGCAAGGGCGTCCTGATAAGCCGAAACCGTGACCAGCGCCTTGACCAAGGCCAGCAAGGCTTCTGTGTCTTGCGGGTCGAGGCGCACGACCTGCGTGTATTCGTCGGCCGCCTCGCGGAAGCGGGCCTCCTGCGCGAAGACGTTGCCCAAAGTGAAATGCGCGGATTTGATCTCGGGGTGGCTCTTCGTCAGCGCGGTCAGGATGTCGATTGCGCCTTTCGCGTCGCCATTCTGGTACGTGGCGATTCCCAAGGATTCCGCCATATCCGTGGAGCCCGGCTCGAGCGCCAGCGCCTGCTTCCAATAGCGAATGGCCGCGTTGTAATGGCGGCCGGCTTGGAGCGCCTGGGCGAGGTGATCGAGGGCGAAGAGATTCTTCGGATCGATCTGGAGCACCTTTTCGAACTCGGCCTGGGCGTCCTCGTTCCGGCCCAGATCGGAAAGCACCGCGCCCAGCGAATTATGCGCCGCGAGCATGCCGGGATTGTGGCTGAGGGCCAGACGGAAATCGGTGGCCGCCTCGGCAAGCCGCTGCATGCGCACGTGCGCGACGCCCAGATCGAAATGCGCCTCGGCGGAGGCCGGCTCGCGCCGCACGGCTTCTTCAAACGCGGCCTCGGCGCAATTCAGATTACCCTTTTCGGCGAACCACGCGCCGATGGCGTCGTACACACTGGCCGACGATTTGGCGCGCAGGGTGTTCGCCAACTCCGCGGGCAGCTTGCAGGTATCGGGTAGTTGCGCGGCGGCGACGGCTGGAATCCACAAGCACACCGCGCCACGCCATAAACCCTTCATGAGGGAACCTGCCATCAGTATAAACCGCCTCCGCGGGGTTCCTCCACGGTGACGATGCGGTCGGCGGCAATGTCGTGCAGCGTCTGCCGCGTGCCGGATGGCCAGCGGATGTCGACCTCGCGGACGGCACGCGCGGCGCCGAGTCCGAAGTGCACACGCGGGTCGCTCGATGCGGCGTAACCCGTGCTGGTGGTCACTTCGTTGTACTGCTTGCGGCCGTCTTCGGCGGTGATCGCGACCTGCGCACCAATCGCCATGCGGTTGCTACGCGTGCCGATCAGTCTGAACAGGATCCAATGATTTCGATTCTCCGTCACGTTGCGGAACAAGCGGACAGGCTCTCCCAGCGCGGTGACGACCAAGTCAATGCGGCCATCGTTGAACACGTCACCGTACGCCAGGCCGCGATAGGGCGCCGGGTGTATGAAATCCGGGCCTGCCGTGGCGCTCACGTCTTCAAACTGGCCGTTGCCGAGATTGCGAAAGACCGCGTTCGGCTCGGCGTAGTGAAAGTGGCGGGAGATGCTGTCGATGTTATCCATCACGTTGCCGCGCGCGACGACGAGATCTTTCCAGCCGTCGTTATCCAGATCGGCGACGCCATTGGACCAGCCGGACATTTCCCGGGTGAGGTTTGCGATGTGGCTCGAATGGCTGGCGTCCGTGAAATGCCCGCCTCCGCGGTTCAACAGCAGCGGGAACGTTTCGTTTTCTATAGCCGTGTGCCAGATGTCGGGCAGGCCGTCATTGTTAATATCGCGGAAGTCGGCACCCATGCCCGCCAGGGCGACGCCGTCTTCGTTATAAGCCACGCCCGCCTGCAGGCCGACTTCTTCGAAGCGCTTGCCGGCGAGATTGTGGAACAGCAGGTTGGGGCTGTTATCATTGGCCACGAATACGTCCATGAACCCGTCGCCATCGTAATCGGCGAAGACCACGCCCATGCCCTTGCCTTCCATCGCGGCGATCCCGGTCTCTTGCGAAACGTCGGTGAAGGTGCCGTCGCCGTTGTTGCGATAGAGCGTGTTGGGCAGCGGGGCGAAACTGTTGGGATGGCAGTAGCCGCGGCCGTTCAGCCCCATGCAGGCCGGTTCGTGCTCAGGGTCCCACTGGCAGTAATTCGAGACAAACAAATCGAGCCGGCCGTCGTTGTTGTAATCGAACCAGCCCGCGGAGATGGACCACATCTTCTTACCGTCGTGAGTTCCGCCACCGACGCCGGCTTTGGCGGTGACATCGGTGAAGGTGCCGTTGCCGTTGTTGTGGAAGAGCTGATTTCCATTGACGTTCGCGAGGTACAGATCGGGCCAGCCGTCGTTATCGTAATCGCCTACCGCCACACCCATACCGTAGCCCGCGCCGGCCACACCGGCTTTTTCGGTTACGTCAGTGAAAGTGCCGTCGCCGTTATTGTGGAACAGGCGATTCCAATACTTCGGTCCGGTCTTGACCAGCGACGGCATCTCCGCGCCGTTCACGATGTAGATGTCCAGCAAGCCGTCGCCATCGTAATCAAACAGCGCGACACCGGCGGGCATGGTCTCGGGCTGATGCTTCTGCGGCGTTGGGCAGTTCTCCACTGCGAAATGCACACCGGCTTTTTGGGCGATGTCCACGAAGCGGATGGGAGCCGGCGCCGAAACGAATGCAGGCAGCGCCGCAGCGATGATGCAGGCCACGGGCAGCCAGCGCAGCCTCACTGCTTGCGATCTCCCTTGGCCGGCTCGCGCACGGTCAGAATGCGGTCGACGGCCGGATTTTCGATCTTTTGGACGATGCCGCTCGGCCAAGTGATTTCTAACATTCGAACCGAATGCTCCTGGCCCAGTCCGAAATGGACGCGCTTGTCGTTGGCGGAAAAGTAGCTGCCACCGGTTGAGACGGTGGCATACTGGTTGGCACCGGAACTGCTTACCACATGCAGGCGGGCGCCGATGCCATCGCGATTGCTGACTGTACCGATGGTGTTGACCGTCAACCAGTGATTGGCGTTTCCCTGGTTGTGGAGGACCATGGGCTGGCCGTCGAGGCAACTAACTACGACGTCGATCTGGCCGTCGTTATCGAGATCGCCGAAGGCCGCGCCGCGGGCGGCCTGCACGGTTTTGAACGGCGCGCCGCTCTGGGCGGAAACATCTTCGAAATGGCCGGCCACATTGCGAAGCAGTAACAGCGACTCGAGATACCTCACGTTGCCCTGGAAGTACTGGATGTTATCCATAACATGCGACTGCGCGACGAATAAGTCCTTCCAGCCGTCATTATCGTAGTCAATCAGGCCGGTGCCCCAACCGGAATGCGGCATGGTCATGCGGGCGACCCCGGTCATTCCTGAGACGTATTGAAACGCTCCTTTCAGGTTGTGGAACAGGGCATACTTCTGATTCGCGAGGTCGCCGATGAAGATATCCGGCCAGCCATCGTTATCGTAGTCTTCGAAAGCCACGCCCATCCCGGAGAATGCTACCCCGTCTTCGTCATAAGCCAAGCCGGCCGGGATGCCGACCTCGGTAAACGTTCCGTTGTGGTTATTATGGAAGAGCTGTTCGGCGATGGCGTCGTTGGCTACCAGGATATCGGGCCAGCCGTCCTGGTCGTAGTCATTGAGGGCGCTTCCCAGGCCGCGCCCGGGAGCCGCGCCGATTCCTGATTTGGCAGTTACATCGGTGAATGTGCCGTCGTGATTGTTGTGATAGAGAAAGTAAGTGGCAGACTTGAAGACATCCGGATGGCAGTAAGCCGGCTCACCCTTCTCCGGCGCACCGCAGGGCAAGTTCTTCGAGAAATCCCAATCCAGATAGCGCGCCACGAATAAGTCGAGATAGCCGTCGCGGTCATAATCGATAAATAGCGCGCTCGACGACCAACCGCCGGCTGCCACGCCCGCCATATCGGTGACATCGGTGAAAGTTCCGTTGCCATTATTGTGATACAGGATGTTATGGCCGAAGTTCGTCACATATAAGTCAGGATAGCCGTCGTTGTCATAATCGCCCACGGCGACTCCCATGCCGTAGGAATGGCCGCGGACGCCGGCTTTCTCGGTGACATCGGTAAAGGTGCCGTCGCCGTTATTGTGATAGAGGCGGTTCCAATACTTCGGATCCGATTTATCGGGCAACACGCCGGCGGGCATTGGATTGCGCAAGGCCGCGCCGTTGACGAAGAAAAGATCCTGGCGGCCATCTCCGTCGTAATCGAACATGGCTACTCCGCCGGGCATCGTTTCGATCAGGTACTTCTGCGGCGTGCGGGAGGAAAGCAGCCGAAAGTTGACGTGCGCGTTCGCCTGCAAATCGGCAAACGTGGGCGGCCCTGCCCGGTGCTCGGCCACGGTAAACAGGGCTGTACTAAGGATGAAAACAGTTAGCAGCGGCCACACAGCAGAACGCATCCCGTTAGGTCGCCACCGTCAAAGACAGACAGCGCGCGTTTCGCACGGCATTGGCGGGCGTAATCAAACTGATGGGCACAAGCCATCGCGGCGCGCGGGCCGGTGCTCCTCGCTAGGGCTGGCAGCCGTAGCTGGCTTCCGCTAGCCTGCTACCGCCGCTGTTGAAGAGCACAAACTCGTACTCGACGCCCCTCGTGATCGGATATTCGGTTACCTGCCCGCTGTTTCCGTATCCAAAAGGCTGCCATCCGAATGCCGCCGAGCCCACCTCGACATAGTCGGCTGGGCTTGGATTTGACGGGTCGTCCCAAGCGACCGTCACCCACTGGCTTTGCGTCGTACACTTGTAGCTGGTTACTTCAATCCACGGGTAGCTCGCATCGCTAACCGCAGGCACAAACAACGCGGTCAGTACGAAGGAAGCGCACAACCATCCCATAATCGCTTTCATAGCAATGCCCTCCTGCTAAATTGCTCAGAAATAGAACTTCAAACCCATCTGTAATTCCCGGCCCACATTGTTACCAACCGACGATGAGGTCACTACAGCCGGGTTGGGGTTATCGATGTTGTTGTTGGGGATGCCGAAAATAACGTTGTTGAACAAGTTATATGCTTCGGCACGGAACTCAAAGTACCTGGTTTCACTCCCCACGTGGAATTGCCGGAACAGTGATAGATCCAGGTTTTTCTGGAACTGCGAGGTGAGCGAGTTAGGCACCTCCGTCCCATACGTGTACGGCGCCGGATCAGCAAAAGAGGAAACGTTGAACCAATGGCTCACGCTTTGGCCTCCGGCAGTGGCGCTGCCCACTTGATTCGCCCACTCGTTGTTGAAACCACCATTATTCAGAATCGCGGTATTGGCGAATACGGTATACGGCAGACCCGAGTGGAGGCCCAGGATGCCGTTCAGCGACCATCCACCCGCCACTGTGCTGACGAACTTATTGCCTTGGGCGATGGACTTGCCGAAAGGAGACATCAGCGTGAAAGCCGCAGTGAAGTTATTCGTCTGGTTGGTATCGGAGATCTGCACGTCAGCGGTACGATTGTAAACATTTTCTATATCGCAATTCGCTCCGATGCCGCAGCCATCATCAATGGATTTCGATAACGTATAGGACACCTGGAAAGCCACTGTCGAGCTGGCGCGCTTGTTGATCGAAACCTGAAGTGCATTGTAGCGGCTGGCTCCCACGCTCTGATCGAACCACTGCGGCAACATGTACGGGAAGGGCTGGCGCGGCGCGACGTCACCAGGGCCGGGAACGGCCACATTCTGTACCGGGCCCCAGTCGAGGCGCCGGCCCACAGAACCGACATAGTTCACATCGAGCAGCGTCGATTGCGGAAGCTCCCGCTGGATGCCAAAGTTCCACTGATCCATATATGGCGTCTTGAAATTCGGATCGACCATCCACTGGCTCACCTCGGAGAAGGTGGAAACCGGGTAGACCAATCCGCCGCTTCCGCCGAGGCTTAGAGGATTCGTCATGCTCGCTGTCACCTGGTTGGTGTTCAGCGTGGGATTGTTGATAGTTGCTACGGCCGGCCAGTTACCGCCGAAATTCTGCGCCAACTGCACGGTTCCTCCCCACATATCGTAAAAACGGCCATAACCGGCGCGCGCCACCATCTTATCGGTAAGACGATAGGCCAAGCCCAACCTGCCGGACCAGTCGCCGTAATCGTTGTTGAGAATCGCGTGGTTCGATCCGGCTACGTGGACATAGGGAGGAAGTTGTCCGGGGCCATTCGGATCGGGGTATTGAGAGACGGTATCACCCGACGCGGGCATGCCTACAAAGGTCCCATTGGGCAGACAGGGCGCGCCGACGGTGGCCGAGCAATTCGGCGGAACAGCCGTCAGATAGTACTGCCCGGTGACCGCATCGGCATCACCCGTATACAGGTCCTTCCCCGCACCGTAAATGGGCCAGAGCCGCAGGTCGTAGCGGAAGCCAATGTTGACCGTCAGCCGGGGGGTGGCTTTCCACTGGTCCTGAATGAAGAAGCCATCCATCCAGCCGCCGTTGGCCACTTCGTTGACATTACGCAGCGCAGCACCGGAAGGAACTCCCATCAGGAAGGAGGCCCAGGCGTCGCCGCCAACACCCTGCTCAGTACCCAGACCAGCCGTTTGAGCGGGCGAGAAGGATAGTGTGTTGTAACCGATAGGCGAATGGAAGTTGTTGGTCTCGAAGTCGCCGCCGACTTTGATGGTGTGCTTGCCCATGATCTTCGAGAACGTACCGCCCCACTGCCACACGTCGGATAAGCTGGTACCCTGCAACGCGGAATTAGGCCATGATAGATACCCGCTAATGGAACTGATCATGGGCGCGTATTCTTTGCCATCCAGGGTTTCGAACGTAGTGTTCATGCCAAGCTGGTTGATCTGGCTGAGGAAGGACGCATTCATGCCCGGGACCGACGCAACTTCGTTGTCGAAACCGTAATTCCGGCCGACATAAGTCTCCAGGACGGCCGTCGGCCCGAAGGTGTGGGTCTCATGAATAACGAAGTTGTGCCCGTATATGTCGTCGTTGTTTGCCCCGATCACACCGTTAGGAACTAACCATCCTTCCTCATACTGGCTATAACGGAACATAAGCTGATCGGAATTTCCGAAATATTGATCGGCGCGAATCTGGCCGCCGTCGTTGGTCAGGACGTTGCGCTCCGACAAATAGATGTTATTGCCATTCAGTAGAGATCCGGCCTGCGGTACCAAACCCTGATATAACTGCGAAACGGGATTGATCTCACTCGATGGAATGACGTTGTTGGGGATGGGTGTACGCGAGTAGCTGTTCGTGGCGGCGTCGAACGTAGTGCTGTTGGGGTCGTAGAGGACGACCGGCTTCGCCTGGCTGAGCAGTGAGCTGAAGTCACCTGTCCGCTCCGCCGCGGTCGGCCCAAGCGTGCCGCCCTCATTGGCGGAGTGTTGGCGAAATCCCTCGTACGCGGCGTAGAAAAACGTCCGATTCTTGCCGTTGTAGAGCTTGGGAATCGAGAGTGGCCCGCCGCCGGACGCGCCAAACTGATTTTCCCGCAGGGGCGGGAGTGCCGCGTTGAAGTATCCGCGAGCATCCATGTCGGAATTGCGCAGGAACTCCCAGACCGTGCCGTGATACTGATTGGTGCCCGACTTACTGACTACACTGACGATGCCACCCATGACGCCGCCGTACTCAACGAGGTCATTGTGGTTCTGCGTCTTGAACTCCTGGATATCGTCGACGATGGGGGCGAAGTTGTAGGTGGTCAGGAAGGTATTCAAATCGTTGATGCCATCCAGCAAGTACGTATTGCTGCGGACCCGCGCTCCGTCGATAGCGGGAAAGGCGGCTACGCCGATCGCCGCGCCGGCAAATCCACCACCGCCGGCTCCCGAGCCGGTGCCGCTCTGGTCGCGGTTAACGTTCGCCACACCGGGGGTGATGGTCAGAAGTTCGGTGAAATTACGGCCATTCAAGGGAAGGTCGTTGACCTGCTGCGTGCCCACCACCGTACCTAACTCGGCGGTGGAAGATTCCACGCCGGCCGCAGTGGCCTCCACGGTGACGCTCTGCTGCTCTTGTCCGACCTTCAGATGGAAGTCGAACGTAGCGGTCTGGTTGACCAGCAGGGTGACCGCCGACTGCGTCACACTGGCGAAACCCGTGGCGGAAGCCTTCACGGTGTAACTGCCGGGCACGACGTTGATGAAGGCGTAGGCTCCATCGGAGTTAGTCGTCGTGCTTCTGACGACGCCGGTGTTTACGTTGGAGAGATCGACTTGGGCAGCCGGAATGGCGGCCCCACTAGGATCTGTGACGACTCCATTCACGCTGGCCGACGCTTCCTGCGCCCAGGCGGGCGGCGGGCCAAAAGCCAACAGGCTGACTAATAACAGGAGTGCGGCAAAAACAGAATATCGGAAACGATACTCATCGGCAGACAGTGCCATATTGTCTCCTTACTTGGACCCCGATTGCTAACAAATCGCCGGGAGGCCGTTAGCAAATCCTCAAGAAACCCCGAGTGACGGTGACTGTATCGTTAACGTCACTAGCGGAATTGTACTATTCCCTTTATTTAGTGTCAAGAAAAATCGCTGGCGGAATCATTGGAGGGGGGTTACCATGGGAGCCTCTACCGCGGGCCTGGGGAGAGTTCCGGTGCAGATCTGGTTCTGTAATTTTAAGTACATGATGATAAACTACTTCCTGACAGTGAGTAGGCTGCGGGAGCGACCGGTGGAGGTATTCCGGACCGGCCGGCGGGGGCTGATCGGTACGTTATCGAACAGTTGGCAAGGGCGCGCTGGAAGGCGACTGCAACCCGGCCAAGATGCGATCGGCCGGGACCGGTTCACTGTAACGCTTCAGGAGCCGTTGACGCCCAAGAAAAATCGCCCTCGACCGGCGGGATTTTGCGAGAATGCAAAGGATGGTTTCGCGGTGGCGGTGAGGACATAATAAGAACTATGTCGGTAACGATGAAAGACATTGCCCGCGAGCTGGGTGTCTCGGTGGTCACTGTCTCGAAGGTGATACGAAATCACGCTGATATCGGGGAAGAGACCAGGCAGCGCGTGCTCAAGCGGGTGAAAGAACTGAACTATCAACCCAATCCGGCGGCGCGCGCGCTTGTGACGGGCAAGACTTATACAGCCGGCCTGATCGTCCCGGACCTGATGCATCCATTCTTCGCCGAAGTAGCTACAGGTTTATCCAACACCCTGCGCCGCAAGAGCTACAGTCTTCTGATTTCGTCGTCGCAGGGCGACCCGGAGCTCGAGCGCCAGGAGATCAAGCGTCTGCTGAGCCGGCGGCTGGATGGGATTGTCATCGCGTCGACTCAGTGGACGGTGGAATCGTTCCGCCGTATCGAGGAGCAGAAAGTTCCTTATATACTGCTCGATCGGTCGTTTCTGGGTATGCCTTCGAATTTCGTGGGGGTGGACGATGTGAAAGTCGGCTGTATGGCCACCGAGCATCTGATTGACGTGGGCTGCCGGCGGATCGGCCACATTCGCGGCATGAATACCAGTACGGCGGTGGGCCGTCTGGAAGGCTACAACCAAGCCCTGACCAAGCGCGATCTGATCCCGCAACCCGGCTACGTGATTGCGGGCCGGTCGACCGATTCGGACAGTTGGAGCAGCGGCCATGAGGCCATGAAGAAGCTGCTCAAATTGAATCCAGTGCCCGACGGCGTTTTCTGTTACAACGATCCGATCGCGATCGGCGTAATTGACGCCATTCTGGAAGCGGGTTACCGGGTGCCGCAAGACATCGCCGTGATCGGATGCGGCAACCTGCACTTCGACAAATCGCTGCGCGTGCCGCTTTCGAGCGTCGATCAACAGAGCATCGAGATTGGCGAGCGCGCCGGCAAATTGATCCTTTCGGTGATCGAAGCAAAAGTTCCGCCGCAGCCCAAGAGCATCATGCTGGATCCCAGCCTGGTGCCGCGGGAGTCCACGCGCCGCACGCCTCGCGGATGAATTGGCGGCGTGCCGGTACGTTATACTGGACTCGCTATTTTCTTCCGTAAATGCCCAAACTGGTCTCCATCGCCGGCCCGCTGATCGGAGGTGTCTTCGCGCTGCCCGAGGAGGCCGGCGCCACATTTTCGATCGGCCGCTCAACCAGCAATTCGCTCTGCGTAGAAGATCCTTCGGTCTCGCGCAACCACTGCGTGCTGACCTCGAAAGGTGAGGGTTTCCATATCAGCGATCGGGGCAGCGCCAATCGCACGTACATCAACGGCCTACCGCTCGAAGAACACACGCTGCGGAACGGCGACGAGATCAAGATCGGGGAATCGCTGTTCCTGTTCGCAGCGGAAGGAGACAGTGCGGAGCGCCCGGACGCGCGCCGCCCGGCGCCTAAGAGCATCCATGAGGCCAGCACCCAGATGCTGCCATTGCCGGGACGCGCGGCGGAGCCCTCCGGTAAATACTACGAAGCGCTGGTGTCGTTGGGCCAGGCGGCGCCTTCGATCGGCGGGCTGGAGGCTCTCGAAGAGCACGTACTGACGTCGATCTGCTGGGCGGTGCCCGCCGAGTACGCGATGCTGGCGCTGGCAGGCCTGAGCCCTGGCGATCCGGATGCCGTGCGGGAATGGCAGGAGGGTCCGCTGGATGCGAAAGCCGCCGCTGCCGCTGCGGAACTGGCCGAGCGGATCATGGCCGATCCTGCCGCGGTCCTGCCAAATCGTGCCACGCCGGCGGCCGTGGGTGTTGCGCTGCGGGCGTTCGACCGGCTGATCGGGGTGCTGTGCCTGGCGTCGAGCAATCCGGATGTACGCTTCGATGAAGGGCACTTGCGCTTCCTGACCAGCGCGGCAGGCGTCGCGGCGGTCCTGTTGGACGGCGCGGTGAGCGCGCGCATCCGCGATGCGGAGAACCGCCAGCGGTCAGCGGCCATCAACCTGGAACACAACATGGTGGGCGACAGCCTGGAAATGCGCCGCGTTTTTGAGACCATCGCCAAGGTGGCGCCCACGGACTCGACGGTGCTGCTGCGCGGGGAAAGCGGGACAGGCAAAGAACTGGCGGCGCGCGCCATCCATCGCAACAGCCTGCGTGCGCGCAAGCCTTTCGTCGCGGTCAACTGCGCGGCGCTCACGGAGCCGCTGCTCGAGAGTGAGTTGTTCGGCCACGAGAAGGGCGCGTTTACCGGCGCCGTGGTGCAGAAGAAGGGCAAGCTCGAAGAAGCCAGCGGCGGCACGGTCTTCTTTGACGAGGTTACGGAGATGTCGCCCGTGCTGCAGGCCAAACTGCTGCGCGTGCTGCAGGAGCGGGAGTTCGAGCGTGTAGGCGGAACGCGGCCGATCCAGGCCGACGTGCGCATTGTGGCAGCTACCAACCGCGATTTGGAAGAAGCGACGCGGCAGGGGAGTTTCCGGCCAGACCTGTACTATCGCCTGAACGTGGTCTCGCTGAACCTGCCGCCGCTGCGCGAACACCCGGATGACATCAAGCTGCTGGCCGCGCATTTGGTGCAAAAACACAGCCGCAAGCTGAAGCGCAACGTTGCGGGGATCTCGCCGGAGGCGCTGGCGTGCCTGACGAGCTATGATTGGCCCGGCAACGTCAGGGAACTGGAGAATGCCATCGAGCGCGCGCTGGTGCTGGGCACGACAGACATGGTCCGGCTGGAGGATCTGCCGGATTCGGTGCTGGATGCCGGCCGGTATCCGGAGACTGCGCAGGGCGGATTCAACGCCAGCATCACGGAAGCCAAGAAGCGGCTGATCATGGATACGCTGCGTAAGACGCGCGGCAATTACGCGGAGGCGGCCGGGATGCTGGATTTACACCCCAACTCCCTGCATCGCCTGATTCGCAACCTGCATTTGAAGGGCAGACCGGCTAACTGAGGCCTGCGCCTCAGTGCCACACCCGCGTTCCGGAGAGAAAGCGTCACGCTGGAACGTGGAGCCCGAAGTACGGAATTCGTAGCGGCCGATCTTCACCGCCGCCTTGCCCGGCTCGACGCGAATGATCCACCCCTTGATGACGAGCTTCAAAGGCACCTCTTCGAGCAAGAGTACGGGCCAGTTCACGCAGAGCTCGACGGGCTTTCCTAAAGGCAGTTCGCGCTCCGTAGTGAATAGGGCGCCGCCGCTCGAGATGTTCACCAACTCCCCCCAACCAGATACGCCGCCAACCGTATAGCGCACGGGAAGCCGCATTGGAAACCGGACAGGGCGTTGTCCGCCGAGCGCTTCCGGGCGCCTTTTTGAATTCAGTGGCGGATTCTTAGCAGACGAGCGATTCGACATGCCTATCGTAAGGGCAAGCGCAGGGCCATGCGCCTGGTGCGGCGCTCCGGCGCGCGGCGGAAGCGAAATCCGTTGATGCCATGTGGCTTGCGCCGCGGGCGCCGGCAAGACCCGGGCGGCTGGGCGCGAGTTTCACAAACCGGCGGGTTAATCGGACAAACCGTTCGGTTTCGCGTGAACCGGGTTTCGGTGTTAGGGTCATAATTATGCATTTCCTGAGACGATTGTTTTTGTCGGGAGTGGGGGCGCTGGCGCTTACCGCCATGCCCGGCGTGATGCGGGCGCAACTGAACACGGTGCGCGGCAACGCGCCCGGCGATCAACCGCAGGCGACGTTCTTCGTTCACCAGCTGAGTTCGGATCACGCCGAAGGCATCACCACGTTGGACATGAATGGCGACGGACGGCCGGACATCCTGAGCGGCGCGTATTGGTATGAGAATCCCGGTCCGAATGGCGGTGAGTGGCAGCGGCATCAATACCGCACCGTGGAAATCGTGGGCGAATTCGTTTCCGATTGCGGCGAGTGGACCGTGGATGTGAATCACGATGGCGCGCCTGACGTGGTGACGGTCGGCTGGATGACCGACGGCCTGTGGTGGTACGAAAATCCGAAGAAACCGGGTGTGATGTGGCAGCGCCATTTGATCGCGCATACGGTGGAGACGGAAGGCGGCTGGATGGCCGATCTGAATGGCGACGGCAAGCCGGACCTGGCGCTGGCGCATTACGGCCGCTCGGGAATCTTCTGGGTGGATTTCGCGGGACCGCAACCGAAGGTGCACTACGTGGGCGGACACGACCAGGACGGCCACGGCGTGGGCATGGCTGATGTGGACGGCGACGGTAAGGTGGATCTGCTGACCACACATGGTTGGTTCAAGAACATCGACGCGGATCACGACAAGTGGGAGTGGCACGGCGATTGGGACCTGGAGGAAGCCGGCTTCCCCATTATCGGCTACGACGTGAACAACGACGGCAAGATGGACATCATCTACAGCCGCGGCCACAGCTACGGCTTGTATTGGCTGGAGCAGCAAGGCGACGCGCAGAACCGCCGCTGGGTCAGGCACACCATCGATGAATCGTTCTCCCAGGTGCACACGCTGAAGATGGCGGACATCGATGGCGACGGCGAGTTGGAGCTGCTGGCCGGCAAACGCTACCGCGGCCACGATGGCCACGATCCCGGCTCGTACGATCCGCTGGTGATCTACTACTACAAGATCGATCGCAAGACCGGCCAGTTCACGCGCTACCCGATTTCGTTGAATGGCACGGCCGGCGCGGGCACGCAGTTCGTGGTGGCGGACCTGGATGGCGATGGCGACGTGGATATCGCCACGGCGGGCAAGACCGGTGTACACTTCTTCGAGAATCTGAAGATCAATAACGTGCCGCGGGCGCAGCGCGAGCAGGAACTATTGCTCGACAAGAACTGGCCATTCCCGGGCGAAGGCACGCCGTCGAAATGGGAGCACGGAACGAAACCCTAGACTCGAAAACGCATGCTCACGCGCGCGGCTCAGAAGCGGGCCCCAGCGCTTACTACTTACTAGCCGGGCCCGCCGTGTGGGGCTGCAAATCAATTCATAGGGAGGAATATTCGCAATGCATGGATTCGACACACGTGGCAGCAATGTTCCCGATGGCATCCTAGCTCCCGAGGGACGCTTCGGACGCTTATTTCCCGCGCTCGATCCGCGTCAACCCACCGGCGAGGCTCTGGCCGACACCATGGGCGCGGCCGGCGGACCGATGGACCTGGGATCCGCGACACACGACAGCCTTCTGCCGGCCGGATTTACATTCCTCGGCCAGTTTCTCGATCACGATCTCGATTTTGATCCGACTTCCAGCCTGGAACGCCAGACGGACCCGAACGCCATCACCAATTTCCGTACGCCGGCGCTGGATCTCGACAATGTTTACGCTTCCGGCCCCACGGCCACGCCGCACATCTACGACAGTTCGTCGGGCGGCGAGAAGCTGCTGGTCAATGGCAGCGACCTCGCCCGGAACTCCCAGGGAACGGCGCTGATCGGCGATCCGCGCAACGACGAAAACATGATCCTGTCGCAGCTCGGGCTGGCATTCATGAAGTGCCACAATGCGATCGTCGATGGTCTTAAGGCGGGCACGTTCAACGACGTCTTCGGCGCTCCGGCCCAAACGAACGAAGATACCAGCGGCGGCGAAAGCACCGTTTTTCTGGCGGCGCAACAGTTAATGCGCTGGCACTACCAGTGGATGGTCATCCACGAATTTCTGCCGCTGATCTGTGGGCCGGCGGTCGTAGACGATATCCTGGCGCATGGCCCGCGCTTCTTTCATCCCGCAAAGAAGCATGCGCCTTACATGCCCGTCGAATTCAGCGTCGCCGCGTACCGTTTCGGCCACGCCACGATTCGCCCCAACTATAACGTAAACGCGGCGCACCCGTTGGTACCGTTGTTTCCAACGAATCCAGCGGCGCCCACGACGCCCCGCACCGATCTGCGCGGCGGCCCGGTGGATCCGTCTTTCGCGGTCCACTGGGCGAATTTCTTCGATCGCGACCCGACCAACCCGCCGCAGAAGGCCAAGCGCATCGAACCGCTGTTGAATACCTTGCTGCTGGATCTGCCGAACGGCGTCATTCCCGCCAATGTAGTCGTACCGCTGCGTTCGCTGGCTACGCGGAATCTGCTGCGCAGTGAGGCGTTGATGGTGCCATCCGGGCAGAGCGTGGCCCGCGCTATTGGGGTGGCGCAGCCTCTTGACGCGGCCGATCTCCGCGCCGTTGCCTCTGCCTGCGGCGGCAAGACCCTACCGCTTACCGACGAGCAGCTGCGCGATTGCTACTTGTGGTATTACGTGCTTGCCGAGGCTTTCCACGAGCATCAGGGCAACCGCTTGGGTACCGCCGGCGGGCGCATCGTCGCGGAGCTATTTATGGGCGTGATCGCCGCGGATAGCCTCTCTTATCCCAACCTGTATCCCAAGTGGAAGCCGACGCTGCCGGCCAGTACACCCGGAACCTTCACGATCGTGGATATCTTGAATCTGGCAGGGGTGTGAACACGCAAAGGGAAAGCGCGCGGGCGGGTATGCCGGCCGGCGCGCGCTCCCTAGTGAAGTTCGTGCGCCACGCCCTGGCGCACGGCGGATTCGAATAGTTTCTGGAAGGCGCGATTCACTTCAGCCGAGGCGCGCGTCTGCATCTGGTTAACGGCGTCCTGCTCTTTATTTACGCCGGCCTGCATCTGGTTCACCTTCGCCTGTTCCGTATTCACGACCTGCTGCTTCGCATTGACCTCGGATTGAAGTTGGTTGACGCGATTCTGGTCGCCCGAATGTTCGTTGACCAGGCTCTGTTGATGGTTCACTTCATCCTGTGCGCGATTCACGTCGTCCTGGTGGCGATTCACCTGATCCTGCGCGTGGTTCACGCCGTCCTGGTGATGATTGACCTGGTCCTGCTGGCGATTGACCTCGCGCTGCGGCGCCATGGCTTTTTCGAACTGGGCCAGCGTGTCCTTGTCGTTGATGATGTAGTCGCGGCCGTGCAGACGGAACCAGACGTAATCGGAACCGTATTCGGCGCGCCACTTTGCGTAGTTGCCTTGCTCGCTGCTTTCCCGGGAACCCATCCAGGAGTCGCCGGATTTGATGATGTAGTGGGTGACCTGCTCAGCGCCGCGAGCGGGCGCTTGCGGAGCCTGCGGCGCTTGCGGGGCCGGCGGCGCTTGCGGGGCCTCAGGTGCCTGCGGCGCGAATGGCGACGCGGCGGCAGACAGGAAGATTAACGGCGCCCCAAGCAAAAGAATGGCGGCCAGACCCGCTCGCGTGAGCCCGCGCGAGATGGCCGTGCTGTCGAGAATGCGATCAATGCGATGCTCTGCTTTTCCGTATCGAGCCATAGCTACTCCTTCCCAGTAAACAGGTTTCACGGATCGCTGCATAAATTCGAGCAGAGTCTCGGCATACGAAGCGCGGTCGTGATTGGCTGCCAGGGCGGCGTCATCACTGGTCTCCTCGCCGAGCCGCACGATCCGCCTGTGCATCCACCAGCTCTACGGGCTTGGCCAGATGAGCGCGCGGTGAATGGCGGAGAACAACTGCACGGCAGGATCGCGCCGCCGCGCGTGCGATCGCTCGTGGGCCAGAACGGCCTGCAGCTTGGGAGCGGGCCATGCGCGCCAATCGGGCGGCAGTACCACGATGGAACGGATGGCGCCCAGAGCGGCAGGCACAGCTAGTTCCGTGGACTCGTGAACGGGTACGCCGCCCGCGAGACTCAGTCCCGTGGGGCGAGTGCGATTCCGGAGACCGCGCGTGAGAAATACGCCGATCGCCACGCGTAACAGAAGGACAGCGGCGCCAACCAGGTACGCGCTGAGAAGATACGCCGGCCAGCGCGGCTCCGGCGGCGCGGACGCTTCCACCGGCAATGCGCCGGCTTGCAGAGCGGGCCAGGCAACCAGATGCGGGGCGGGAAGCGTGTACGGGGGCGCTTGTGGAAGGGTCACCACGGGCAGCGTGTTGCTCAAGACGGGGATCATCAGCGAAGCGCACAAGGTGACGGTCCAGGCGGCGAGTTCGACGGCCGCGTCCTTCACGCGCAAGAGCTTCAACAAGCCCGCGCAGGCCAGCACCAACACCGCGGAACGCAGCATCCACGCGGCGAGAAGCGTGAGCACGGTCATTTCCTGGGCTCCTTGCGCGCGGCGATTTTGGCCGCCAGCCGCTGCAACTCGCGCGGTTTGAGGACCTGCTGATCGACCAGTCCGACGAGCAATTCCTCGACGGAGCCGCCACAGAAGCGGTCGACCAACTGCGCGACCGCGCCGGCCGCCACATTGCGCGGCGTCTCCGCAGCGCGATAGATAAACGTGCGGCCCTCGACCGTGTGCGTCAGATAGCCTTTCTCTTCGAGATGGCGCAGGATGGTCCGGATCGTGGAATCTTTGAGCGGACGCTCGGGGGCCAAGCCTTCGCGGCAAGCTTCCGCGGTCGAATCCGGATGCGACCAGACGAAATCCATGACCAGTTGCTCGAGCGGGGTCAGGGCGGAGCGGCGATCTTTTGTAACGTTAAACATTATAACGTTATAATTAATAACACAACCGCACGGCCGCGTCAATATGCGATTTACGGATGCGATTTACGGATTTTCGGGAAAGTCTTCGACCAGCATCAGGTCGCTGCCGGAGGATTCGTGCTGCGGAAACAACAGATGGCGGCCATCCGGCGACAGGCTCAGCCCGACGGTCATCTGCCGTTCGGGCTGGAAGAAGGCGGACACTTTTCCTGTGGCGAAGTCCAGAAACTCAATGCCTTTCGAGCCTTCCCCGCCCGCGAACAACACGCCGCGCGGCGTGACGCAGAAGCCGAATTCATAAACGCGCGGCAGCACCCGGGTCTCTTCCCCGCCCTCCACCGGCACGCGATAGAGCGGGCTGTCGCCATCGGCGCGCGAATAGTAGACCCAGCGGCGATCGTAGGATTCGAAGGCAAGATAACCGCCATGGCGCGTGATCTGCCGGGGATGTCCGCCGGCGGCGTCCATTTTCCAGACCTGATTGCTGCCGCTGCGGTTCGACATGAAATAGATCGCACGGCCATCGCGCGAATAACTCGCCACGCCGTCGGTGGCCGGATCGAAGGTCAGACGCTCGGGTGTGCCGCCATCGGAGCGCATGCGATAGACCTCGAACTGGCCTTCTTTATTCGAATCGAAGACGATCCAGCGGCCGTCGGGCGACCAACGCGGGCTGCCGGTGATGGGCGCGTTGAAGTTCGTGAGACGCTCGGCGCCGGTGCCATCGGCGTTCGACACCCAGATCTCGGACGCACCCGAGCGGGTGGAATGAAATGCGATGCGCCGGCCATCGGGAGAATATTGCGCGTTGTAATCGGTGTGGGTGGATGAGATCAGGCGGACGGGAGGGCCAGCGGGCTTGAAGTTCGGCGTCAGGTCGAGCTGCCAGGTATCCGCGCGAAAGATGCGGCCCACCGAAAATGCCAGGCGGTTGCGCTGGCGCGAGAGCGCGGGATGGTACATCGCACTGGCGGATCGCAGCAGCGGATGCGGCTGTCCGGGGATGGGAAACAACGGCAGCACCCACAGGTTCGTGACGTCATCCTTGATGCCCGAAGAGTAGACGACGTTCCGGCCGTTCGCGGTGAAGGCCGGCATGCCGGTCCACTGGTGATGCGCGGTGAGCGGCTCGGGATCGCCGATCGGTTTAAGATCGCAGGTGACGCTCAACCGGTAGAGTTCCGAGGTACTGCCGAGGTCGCGCGTAAAAACGAGCGTGGTGCCATCAGGAGAAATGGCGGGGTCGTAATCGCCCCAGTTCTCGTGCGGCGGACGCGACAAGCGGCGCACTTCGCCGGTATTCACGTCGATGGCAATCAGCCACACCGGACCGGGATCACTCCACATGGAGGTCACGATCCAGCGGCTGTCGGGCGACCAGGCTAGGGGTCCGGTGGTGCGCGGGTCCTCGGATACGAGGCGCTCCGGCCCGCCGATCGGCGGGATCAGCGCAATCTGCCGCTTGTCACCCGGAAGAAAGCGGCGGAAGGCGATGAAACGGCCGTCGGGCGACCAAGCCGGAAAGCTGCTCTGGGGCGGCCCTTTGGTGAGCTGCAAGGGCGAGTCGGAGCCGATCATCTTGACGTAGACGTCCCAGTGATTCTGTGCCGGGCCGTCCCAGGCGTAAGCGACCTGATTGCCGTCCGGCGAGAAAGCCGGATCGACTTCGGAGCCAAGGTCGGAGGTTAGCGGAACCGGATCGAGCACAGTCAATCGCGAACGCGGAAAAGCGACCCAACGCGCCAGGACGAGGATCACGCTGGCGGCCAGCGCCAAGCCAACGATCATCCGCAACGATCTGCGCGGCCGTGCAGCGGGTGCCTCGGCGGCCACGGCCGGACGGCTATTTGCCCACCAGGCATCCAGCTCCGTCTTGTAGGCGAAGACGGAGCCTTGGCCATCGAGCCGGCGAACCGGCAAGCCGCTGATGCGCTCCCAGCGCTGCACGGTGCGGACGCCGCGTTTCAAATAGACGGCAATCTCTTTCCAGGAATCCAGACGATCTTCGGGTCCTTGCGGGATCAGGTCAGGCACTCACAGCTAAGACGAATCTGCGCGCCGATCGTTCCCAAGTTTCCGGCGAGCCGTGCGCCAACGCACGCCAAATCGCGCCACACGAGCGCAAGTAGTTGAAGACACTAAACGGCGCCTATCGGCCGCGCTGCGGCAAGCGTACCGGTTGGCATGACGTGGACAATTGCACTGATCGTTTTCTGCGGTAGCCAACTGACGCAGGCAAGCTGGATCGCGGCGGGCAATCGCGCGCTGGACGCCGGCCATCCCGCGGAAGCCGCCGCCGATTTTGCGCGGGCGCTCGATGATCAGATCCGTGCGGGGATACCCGCAGGCAAATTGGTACACCTGCGCGTCACGCTGGCGACGGCCTACATGGAAGCCGGGGATGAGCGCGCCGCAGAGGCCGCGCTACAGGAAGCACAGCGGGCGGAGGGCGCGGTGGGGGGCCTCGCACGCGCCGAAGTATTAAACGGATGGAGTGTCGTGCATCTGAGGCTGGGGCAATTGTCAGTGGCGGAGGGGGAACTGGAGCAGGCGTGGCGGATCGCGGCGAAGCTGCCGGCCGCGGTGGACCTCCGGCCTACGGTACTGCACAATCTGGCGGCGGTTCAGATGCGCACCGGAAGATATGCGGATGCGTTGGGCCATGAGCGCGAGGCGTTGCGGATGTGGGAATCCGCACCGGTTCCGCAGCCGGCGGAGCTGATACGGGCATGGGCGAGCCTGGCCTCCCTCGAATACATGATGGGGCAGCCGCAGGACGCCAGGAAGTCGATGCAACAGGCACTCGCGGCTACCACAGCCTCGTACGGTCCAAGCAGCGCAGTGCTTGCCGCAATGCTCGATAGCGATGCGGTCATTCTCGACAAGCTGCGATTGAAGAAAGAGGCGCGGCAGGCACGCGCACAGGCACAGCGGATTCGGGGCTGCGCTCCGCCCCGGACAGATGATCGGCTGGTGGTCGACTTGCGGGAGAAGCCGGAGAGCCAGGTCCACCTGCGCGATCAGCAGTAGTTGTTTTAACCTCAGCCATAAACCGCGCGTTCCAGTACCCGGGCTTGGTACCGGCAATACTTGCCGGAAGGCGCGCCAGGGTTCTATCATTCACAACTGCGGGCACAACTGCGGGCCTGGCGTGGCGGACGTCATTACTGCGTGCTGTAATGGCGGGCCGGATGAAATCACTTGTGTGACAGGGAAGACAGTAGAATGACCGAAGAGGCTTTTCTGCGATATCGGCTGGCCGTGGTGGAGACCATGCCGGACTCACCATCCAAGCGGCTTCTGATTATCGCCATCGAGACCAGAATGGCGGCACTCAAGAGAAGTGGTCCGCGGGTGCAGGTAGCAGCCACGCAATAGAGTCCGCCGCAGGCCGAGGGGCTTTTCGACATGCCGCTGACCATCTTCGACTGCAAGGGCATTCCGACCATAAAGCGTGCAAGCATCGAAGCGGCGGTGGTGGCAGGCGGCAAGCATCTCTCCGCTCCTTACGAAGGCTGGATCGCGACCGATCCTATGCGCGGCTTTGTGCGCGTGATCATTACCGGTCCGCGCGGCTTCGAGCGCCGCGCCGCCTTTCCAGTGGATGAACAAGCCTGCGAAATCACGCGGCGCGTGCGCGAAACCATCGACGACGAAGCTTGCTAAGTCCGCGGGCGCGCGCCGGCCGGGCCGCCGTGTGATTCACTGTACAGCATGAGCTCCATTTCGAAATTAGCCCTGGTTGGCGTCCTCTTCCCCTTGCTCGCGGCCGGCCAAGGTCCGCTGCGCCTGTGTATCGCGGGACTGGCGCACGGCCACGTCGATGGATTCCTGCGCGCCGCCTCCAAGCGGAGCGACGTGGCCATCGCCGGCATCTGGGATCCGGATACCGCGCTGCATCATCATTACGCGCAGCGGTATCACCTGGCGGATTCGCTGTTTTTCACGGATCTGGGCACAATGCTCGATCGCATCAAGCCTGAGGCGGTGGCTACTTTCACCGACACCTATGATCATCCGATGGTGGTGGAGGCCTGCGCCCGCCGCCACATCGACGTGATGATGGAAAAGCCGCTGGCGGTGAGCATGGAGCATGCCCGCGCCATCGAGCACGCCGCGCACAGCTCCGGCATCCAGGTGATCGTGAATTACGAGACCACCTGGTATCCCAGCCACGCAGCCATGTGGCGGCTGTTCAAAGAGCAGAAGGCCGCCGGCGGCATCCGCAAAATGGTGGCAATGGACGGGCATCAGGGCCCTAAGGAAATCGGCGTGGGGCCGGAGTTCCTGGCCTGGCTTTCGGACCCGGTGAAGAACGGCGCGGGCGCGCTGTTCGATTTCGGCTGCTATGGCGCCAACCTGATGACGTGGATGATGGACAATGCACGTCCGACGGCGGTGACGGCGCTGACCCTCACCACCAAGCCGCAGATCTATCCGCACGTCGATGATGAGGCCACCGTGCTGGTGGAGTATCCGAATGCGCAGGGCATCATTCAAGCCGCCTGGAATTGGCCATTCAACCGCAAAGATTTCGAAGTCTACGGCGAGCGCGGTTATGCAGTCGCGACGGGCGGCGATTCACTGCGCGTGCGCCTGCCGGGCGGACAGGAGGAAGCGCGGCCGCTCGAACCGCTGCCCGAGGACGCACATGATTCCATCTCGTACCTGACGTCGGTGGTGCGCGGCAAAATCAAGCCATCCGGGTTGTCGTCGCTCCAGAATAATATGATCGTGACCGAGATCCTGGTGGCGGCGCGCGAATCGGCACGCACCGGCCGGACGATCAAGCTGGGCGGACCGGAGCGGTGACCAGTCTGTTCGGCATCGCTGTGCTCGAACTGCTGGTGACCTGGGCGGTATGGCTGTTCCCATTTCTGCGCAAGCGCTTCACCGGACCCCGGCGGCAATCGAACGTGATGGCGCATAGCGCGGATTGGGGACTGGCGCTCGAAACCGCGGGCATCTTCTGCGCCTGGTTCTGGTGGCCGGGCACGACGATACCGGGTGCCGCACGCATGATTGCGGCCATGATCCTGGCGCCTGTCGCAACCGTGTGCGGATGGCTCGCGGTGCGCGATTTGGGGAAGCAATTACGCATCCGGGCGGGCCTTTATCCGGACCACGAATTGGTTCGCACCGGCATCTATTCGGTCGTGCGCCACCCGGTTTACGCTTCCCTCTTCTTGATGATGCTGGCTACCGGGCTGCTGTTCGCGCGATGGCCCATGTTGCTGCTGGCGACTGTGCTGTATATTGCGGGCACCGAGATTCGCATTCGCGCGGAAGAAGGACTATTGCGCGCACGCTTCGGCGCCGAATTCGAGGATTACCAGCGGAAGGTCTCGGCCTATCTGCCGTTCGTACGCTGAACGCCTGCCCGGCTATTGGTCGGCTTCCGGATCGCGCTTGCGTTCATAAGGCTTCTTCAGATACTTCGCGGCTTCTTCCTGTGCGCCTTGCGTGTTGTCTTTGGTGCGGATCGCCAGGTTATATTCGTTCACGGCGCGATCGCGCTGGCCGGTAATATCGAAGATCATGCCCAGGTGAATTCGCGCCCAGACTTCGGTCCACTTGGGCTCCAGGTCGCCATTCAACGACTCGCGAAACTCGTTGGCCGCCGCCTGAAAATTGTTCTGCCGGAAGTAGACATCGGCGATGCGGTAGTGCGCCATCGAGCTGTTGCGATTATTTTCGAGCGCCTTCTGGAATTCCTTCAACGCCTCGCCGAAATCGCTCACCTCCATGAACTCCTCGCCGCGCCGGATGGCCACCGCGGTGCGCATCTGGTTGCTGAAGCGCAGCACGCGCTGATCGGGATCGATGATCACGTTCTTGGGTTTGCCGAAGGTGTCCACGCTGAATTCCGACGAGGTGCCCACCACCTCCACGCGCTTCTGCTCGGGATTGCCCTCGGTCTCGATCTTCAAATCCACCGGCATGCGGAAGGTATCCAGATCCTGCGAGACCTTACCCATTACGCGAAAGCCCTTCTGTGTGCGGTAGATGGTGTACTCCAGCTTGAATTCGGGCGCGCCGCTCGATTCGATCCACTGGATGAAGAAGTAACCGAGATCCTGCCCCGAGACCGTCTCGGCCACTTTCTTGAAATCTTCCGTCGATGCGGATTTCCAGGCGTAGCGCGTGGCGTACTCCTTAAGCGTCTGGAAGAACTTCTGGTCGCCGATCACCCCGCGTAACATGTGCAGCACGGCCGCACCTTTGCTACCGGTCAGCGCCCAGAGTTCGGGCGAGTAATCTTCCATGCGCGCCGACTGGATGATGGGCACGTTGTCGATGGTCAAGGCGTCCACTTCATCGTCGTGGAACTGCTTTTCCATGGCGCCAGGACCCGCGCTGTGCTCCGCCCAGAGCACCTCGGAGTAGGCTGCGAATCCGTTGGTCAGCCAGAGGTGATTGCGGGTCGTGGGCGAAACCAGATCCTCCCACCATTGCCGTGAAATCTCGTTAGCCAGCAATTTGGTGCTCACCTGTTTTCCGATGGCGCGCGGATTCAGGAAGATCAGCCCGGGCGCGGCGTAGCCGTTGGGCGAGCCGTCCTCGGTTTCCATCACCGCCAGATTCGCGTTAGGAGGCAGGCCGAACAGGGCCGTGAAGTGGGTCATCATCTGGCCGATGGTTTCGCCGTATTGCTGCGCCATCTCCTTCGCGTCGCCCCGGAAATACAGCATGCTGGTGACGCCTTCCGAGAATACCTTCACGCCCGGATCGCGTACGATGGCAATGCTCCCCGGAAACGACGGCTGCTCGAAATGGAAACTGTAGACCATCTTGTCGCCCGCGGCCTGGTGCGAATCGATACCGCTGCCGAGCACCTGGTAACCCGATGGCACAGTGATGTGCAGATCGGCGGCGAAGCGATCCGTGGTGTAGCCGTTGATCGGGAACCAGCGCGCCGGATACAGCAGGAAGGCGTAGTCGTTGTGGATGGCTGCGAACTTGACGCCTTCGACTGGCGAATCTTCGCTGCCGCTCAACCGGCCGTCGTAAGCAAACTTCACGGTCACGGGCTGGCCTTTGGCGAGCGCCGGGTCGAAATTGAGCTTTTCGGTGAAATCCTGCTGGTTGTGCGTGACGTTGATCTGGTTGCCCTTGTCATCGGCCACGCGCGAGACGTTGAGCGCGTTGTTCAATTCGAACGACACCGCGCGCGTGTTGTTATCGAGCGGGACGAAGCGTACTTCGGCGGTGGCCATAAGCGCCTGGGTGGCCGGCTGCACTTCGGCGTCGATGGTATAGTGTTCGACGTGAATGCGCGTGCGGCGCTCCTGCGCGGGAGCGGCGGCCGCCAGCGCCATAAGCGCCACGCCGATCGAAAAACTACGAAACATGAGCGAGTTGTCCTTCCATTAAATCTTGGATGATAGCGGAGGCGCGCGCCATAGGGCGGACCGGCCCGCCCAGCCTGGCCGCCACCTCGGCGAGGCCGGCGCGCATCTGATCGCGGGCGTGCGGGTCGCGGAGCAGCCGCCCGGCTTCGGCAGCCAGGCGTTCGCCCGTCATTTGGGATTGCATCAGCTCGGGGACCAGCGCGCGCCCCGCGATCAGATTCACCATGGAGTAAAAAGGAACCCTTACCAGCATGCGGCCCATCAGCCAGCTCGCGGCCGTTACCTTATAAAACGTCACCATCGGCGTTCCCAGCAGAGCCGCTTCTACCGTGACCGTACCGCTGGCGGCCAACGCCAGATCCGCGTGCGCGATGGCATCCCAATTTTCCCCGTCAATCACCTGGACCGGCGCCCCGCCGATCCGCTCGCGGAGGAAATCGCCGCCAGCCGTGGGCGACGCCGGCAACAAAAAACTCGCAGCCTGGCCGCGATAGAGGCGCTCGACTGCATCCAACAGCGCCGGTAAATGCCGGGCAGCTTCTCCCCGGCGGCTTCCAGGCAATATCGTTATTAATGGACGGCCCACCGGGATTCTGTGTTTCCGAAAAAAATCCGCACGCGAAAGGCTGGGCTTCACCAACCCGGCCAGTGGATGGCCGGTGTAAGTGGCCGCCATGCCGTGCTCACGAAAGAACGCTTCTTCAAAGGGAAAGATGCACAGCACGTGGCGCAAGGTACGGCGCATCGCTGGTAAGCGCCCGCGCCGCCAGGCCCAAACCTGCGGCGCGACCAAGTAGATTACCGGCACGCCGGCACGGTGCAGCTTGGCGGCCAGCCGCAGGTGGAAATCCGGAGAGTCGGTCAGGACGGCGAAGTCGGGGCGCTGCCTCCGGGCGGCCGCCAGCAGCTTGCGGTACTCGCCGTAGATGCGGGGAATATGTGCGACTACCTCGACCAGCCCGACAACTGCCAGACTGGCGGAATCCACCACAGTTTCGACGCCTGCGGCACGCATCCGCGGTCCAGTGCAGCCGAAGTAGCGCGCATCCGGCCAGGTGCGGCGCAATTCCTCCACCAGCAGGGCGGCGTAGAGGTCGCCGGAGGCTTCCCCGGCCGATACCAGGATGTTTCGAGGCACCTAAGGCTAGTCTACCAGGACGGCTCTCTGTCTCGTTCTCAGACAGCATCTCAGCTTTGCACAGTCTGGATCGCGGCGGCGCTCTGCAACCTAGAGTCACCAAAAGAGTTATAGCGTGGCCGCACTGGAGTGCGGCGTGCTTTCGATCAGGGGGTAAAGCGGCGGTGCATCGAGCGGGCATCCCGTTATTCAATCGAAGGCAAAAGGAGCCGATTATATGAGTCAATTTTTGGCGCGTTTCTGGCGGGAAGAAGAAGGTCAGGACCTGATCGAGTACACATTGATGCTGGCTTTCGTGGCATTGGCCTCGGCAGCATTGTTCTCCAGTGCAGGGTCCAGCATTAATACGATCTGGTCCAAGACCAATTCTCAGCTCAGCAGCGCCGCATCTCAATAGGGTGTGGGGCAGGCACAGTGCCTGCTGCGGGCCCGCGGCCCGCATCCACAGAATAGCTTCGACCGGCGGCTGTGCCGGTCATGAAAGGTGTGGCGATGCATTCGCCCGCAGTCACTGGGCCGGCCCGGCATTAGATCGCGCCGGCCCAGCCTTTTTTGTTCCCGCCTTGAAGTAACTCCTGGTAACTCGACCACGCTCCATCAGAATTTTCTTAGTTGCCTGTGTTATTCCGGCGTGTAAGTAAAGACAGAATGGTGCCCTGTCTGGCCGCTGGTGGTGGGATTCGTGCGCAGATGATGGAAATGGTGGTGCACAGTTTTGCCTCGCCGCCGCACGGCGCCACTCCGGGTGCGGGGCTGCTCCGAGACTCGCAGGGCAGCCTGTAACGAATCCTTGGGGGCAGCCAAAACGCGGGTGTCGTCTGGCACCCGCTCAGTGGTCCGCTCGCCGATGACCCGCAGGGCGAAACTCGTCCCGGGCAATGTCGAGAAGGCCGCGGACTGCTACGGTTTTCGCGTCGCGAATCTGGGCGGCAACCAACTACGCGCGTTTCTGCGACTTTTTCCTGGGAATTGCGCAACGCTGAAGAATCCAACACCGCCGTTTATAAATCCAGCACCGGCTAGGATGCTGGCGAATCAGCGACTTCTCGGCTTTCATGGAAAACACCGCAGAAAATTTCAGCAAAACCCCGAGTGTGGGGATTTGCGACGCGTGTATCTGTAAGCAAACGCAACGGATAAAAACCCAAAAACTCCACATACCGGCCCTCCGCGTGCCATATCTCACAGTGGAAACGAGGCACGCTATGACAGTCATATTGGTTTTGGTTACCTTCTCGGTCTTCATTCTGCTGGATTGGTTGATCAACCGGCGGAAAGCGCCACAGGTCGCTGTGGCAACTACCCGCACGGCTCCCTCGCTGCTGGAGCCATCTTATGTAGAGGGTTTTCTGGTCCCCGAACAGTTGAATTATCACCCCGGACACTGCTGGGCCTTTGAAGAGCGTCGAAATTTAATACGGGTGGGCGTCGACGAATTCGCCGCCGCTCTGGTCGGGCATATTGAACGCATCGAATTACCCAAGGCTGGCCAGTGGATCCGCCAGGGTCAAAAGGCCTGGTCTTTTTTCCGCGATGGCGAACGGGCCGAGATGGTGTCGCCGACGGAAGGTGAGATCGTGGAGATCAACCCAGAAGTCGTGGCGCATCCCGAACTGCTGCGGAAAGACCCATACGGCAAAGGCTGGCTGGCGTTGATCCACGTCCCGGACGAAGAGAGCACTATGCGAAACCTGGTCCCGAAGGGCCTGCTGCGGAGCTGGATGCGGGAAGCAGTGGGGCGCCTCTACGCGCGGCAACCGCAGCTCGCCGGGGCCGTGGCAGCCGACGGCGGCCTCCCGACCGACGACCTGTTGTCCAGCCTGCCGGACGCCAACTGGAAGCAAGTCACCAGCGAGTTCTTCCTGACCGCATAATTTTGCCACAGTTGCAGTCGAATTGCGATATAAAGGAGTTAGGCATCTTATTATGCCAAAGGCAATCTTATATGACAGTACCTTGTGCATCGGCTGTAAGGCATGCGAGCAGGCTTGCGCCGACCGCTGGCATCTGCCCTACAACGATCAGGTGGCTGCAGAGACCCGGCTCTCGGCTCACAAACTGACGGCCATCCAGACCTATGGCGAGCGTCATAGCCGCCGGTTGTGCATGCATTGCGTACAGCCAACCTGCGCCTCGGTCTGCCCGGTCGGCGCGCTGCATAAGACCAGTCTGGGGCCGGTGGTTTACGATGCCGACAAGTGCATTGGCTGCCGTTATTGCATGACGGCGTGCCCGTTCCAAGTGCCGGTCTATGAATGGCAAAGCCGGACGCCCAAGGTGCGCAAGTGCGACATGTGTTACGACCGCCAGCGCGCCGGACAAATGACCGCATGCGCGGAAGCCTGCCCCACCGGCGCCACCACCTGCGGCGATCGTGATGCGCTGATCGCCGAAGCCCAGCGCCGCCTGTCGGCCAAGCCCGGCGATTATTATCAGCGCATCTACGGCATCCAAGAGGTGGGCGGTACTTCGGTGCTATGCCTCTCGGCGGTGCCATTCGAGCAGATCGGCCTGCGCACCAACCTGCCGCAGCAACCCCTGCCGCTCCTGACTTGGCGCGTGCTGCAGGCGGTTCCGGATGTGGTCTCGGTCGGCTCGGTGCTGCTGGGCGGCATCTGGTGGATCACCAACCGGCGAGACGAGGTCGCCCGCGCGGAGGGAGGCAAGAAGAAATGACCCGGCGCCTTCCGCGTATCACATTCTGGCGAGTGGTCTTTGCATTGCTGATGGCGGCGGGCGCTTACGCCACCTATCTGCGCGTGCGCTACGGTTTGGGCGCGGTCACCAATTTGAACGACCAGTTCCCCTGGGGCATCTGGATCGGCTTTGACATTCTCTGCGGCGTAGGCTTGGCCGCCGGCGGATTCACGCTGGTGGCTGTGGTTCATATTTTCAACGTGGAACGCTACAAGCCCATCCTGCGGCCGGCCGTCCTCACAGCTTTTCTGGGATACGTGCTGGTGGTGGTTGCGCTGCTGTTCGACCTGGGACGTCCCGATCGCCTCTGGCATCCGCTGGTGATGTGGAATCCGCACTCGGTGATGTTCGAAGTGGCCTGGTGCGTGATGCTCTACACCAACGTGCTGGCGCTCGAATTCGCGCCAGTCGTCTTCGAAAAGCTCGGCTGGAAAAAGCCGCTCGACTGGCTACGGTTCGTCTCGGTGCCGCTCATGATTCTGGGCGTGATCCTCTCGACGCTGCACCAATCCTCGCTGGGCACCGTTTATCTGATCGTGCCCAATAAGCTGTACCCGCTTTGGTACACGCCGGTGCTGCCGCTCTTCTTTTTTATCTCCGCGATCTGCGTCGGCCTGGCTATGACCATCTTCGAGTCGTGGCATAGCAGCCGCGCCTTCGGCCGGGCGCTCGAGCTGCCGCTGGCGGCCGGTCTGGCGCGCGTGCTGGCCGTGCTGCTGGCGACCCTCCTGTTTGCGCGTTTCCTGGATCTGGAACAGCGCGGCGTGCTGCCGCTGTTGAAGCAGAATCGCACGGAGACGTGGCTGTTCGGGCTGGAAATCGCCCTGTTCGTCATCCCCACCGTCATGCTGTTCCAGCGTAGCGTGCGCTGGCACGCGCCGCGCCTTTACTTCGCCGCGGTGCTGGTGATCTTCGGTTTCATCGCCAACCGCTTGAACGTGAGCATCACCGGAATGGAAGCCGGTTCGGGAACGCATTACGTCCCGAAGTGGACCGAAATCGCCGTCACGCTGGCGATCGTTGCGGCGGGCTTTGCCATCTTCCGCGTGATCGCGCAACATTTTCCGATCTTTGAAGAGTCCGCCGCGCACGAGACGGAAAGCCGCGAGGAGGTTCAGAGCATGGTGGGCGTCTACGCCGGCGCCGGGCCTCCTCGCCGCCGGATTGGAGGTTGATGCACCTGCCGGACAAGCTCCGCGCCGGATTGGCCGCCAAGCTCGCTGTGTGTCTGGTCGCGAGCACGGCGGCCTTCTTAGCTTTGTTCGGCTATTTCAATCTGCGCGAACAGCAGCGCCACTCCGAAGAGCTGGTGATGCTCTCCGCCGAACGCATCACCGACGTGATCCAGCGCAGCACGCAGTACTTGATGTTGCGCAACGATCGCCAGGCACTCTATAACGTCATCCAGGAACTGGGCAGCCAGCCGGGCATCCGCCGCATCCGCATCTTCAATAAAGAAGGCCGCATCTCGTTTTCGACCGACTCTTCGGAGGTCAATCGCGTGGTCGACAAGCGGGCCGAGGCCTGTTACGGCTGCCACGCGCAGAGCGCGCCGCTGATCAAGCTCAATCGGCCGGATCGCGCGCGCATCTTTCCCGGGCGCGGCGAGCGGCTGCTGGGCGTCATCCAGCCGATTGAAAACGCTCCGGCATGCAATGCCTGTCATCCGGCCGGGCAGCGCGTACTGGGGGTCATCGATGCCGACCTGTCGCTGGCCACTGTGGACGCCCGCACGGCGGAAAACCGCGCGCACCTGATCTTGTTCATGGTGCTGACGGCGGCCATGATCTGGCTGGTCAGCGTGTTGTTCATCTGGTCCTTTGTCTACCGGCCGGTGAAAGAGCTGATCACCGGGACGCATCGCGTGGCGGACGGCGACCTGAATTACCGCCTGGTGGTGCGCGACGGCGACGAGCTGGGCGACCTGGCGGCGTCCTTCAACAAAATGACCGGCGAGTTGGCCGGAGTGCAGGCCGAAATCGAGGAGCGTGTGCGGCGCAAGACCGTGGAACTCGACCAGGCGCACCGCTCGCTTCTGGCCAGCGAAAAGATGGCGTCGATTGGCAAGCTTGCGGCCACCGTGGCGCATGAAGTCAACAATCCGCTGTTCGGCATCCTGACCTATGCCCGGCTGACGCTGCGGGAAGTGGAAAAAGGGCCGGCCGGGTCGCGCGAAGAGATGGTCGAGCAGCTCCACATCATCGAGCGCGAAAGCAAGCGCTGCGGCGATATCATGCGCAACCTGCTGACGTTCGCCCGCCAGGCGCCCAGCCATCGCGAGCCCCAGGATCTGAACACGCTGATCGGCCGGGCGCTGGTGTTGGTGCGCCATCAGGCCGAGCTATTGGGCATCACGCTCGAAAGCCACCTGGACGAGCATCTGCCGCCGGTGTGCTGTGACGCCGGGCAGATCCAGCAGGCAGTCCTGGTGTTGTTGGTGAATGCCACCGAGGCGATGCCACACGGCGGATCGCTCAACGTGGCAACAGAGGTGGATTCCGCCGGGGGACAGGCGCGCATCCGGGTCCGCGACACGGGAACCGGCATACCGCCTGAGGTGCTGGCACAAATCTTCGATCCTTTCTTCACCACGAAAGAGGATCAGCAGCGCACGGGCCTGGGGTTGGCCGTGGCGCGCAGCATCGTGGAACAGCACGGCGGAGAGATCGCGGTCGAGTCCGCGCCCGGCAAAGGTACCGAGTTCACGATCTCGCTGCCGGCCGATAGCGCGGCTGCGAAGGAGCCGGTCATGGCCGGTTCCGCCCTGGACGCTCGCTGAGCGGACCCAGGTAAGGAGATACATGGTGACGGAAGTGGAAGACCAGGCGGAAGTAAAGACCAAGGGCAAGATCCTGATCGTGGACGACGAGACCGTCGTTCGCGATTCTCTCGGGAAGTGGTTCTCGAGCGAGGGTTACCAGGCGCGCCCCGTATCGAGCGCGCGCGAAGCGCTGGAAGCTATCACCGCGGCGGAATTCGATGTCGCGCTCCTCGACATCAAAATGCCGGGCATGGACGGCATGGAGTTGCAGGCCCGTTTGAAAGAGGCCGATCCCGAGCTGACCGTCATTATGATGACGGGCTACGCTTCCGTGGAGACGGCCGTGCAAGCGCTCAAACGCGGCGCTTACGATTACATCACCAAACCTATCGACCCCGACGAACTATCACACCTGGTGGGGAAGGCTCTCGAGCACCGGCACGCGCGGCGCGAAGTCGAGCGCTTGCGGGAGAATTTGCAGGAGACCAGTGCGGGCACGGAGTTGATCGGCAAGGCGCCCGCCATGAAGAAGGTGTTCGAGTTGATCGAGATGGTGGCGCCTACCGAGGCCACCGTGCTGATCACCGGAGAGAGCGGCACCGGCAAGGAAGTGGTGGCGCGCGCGATTCACGCGGCCGGGCCGCGGCGTTACATGCCGATGGTCACCATCCACTGCGGCGCGCTCACCGAAACGCTGCTCGAAAGCGAGCTGTTCGGCCACGAGAAAGGCGCCTTCACGGGCGCGCAATATCGCAAAAAGGGAAAATTTGAGGTGGCCGATGGCGGATCCGTCTTCCTCGACGAGATCAGCGACATCAGCTTGAAGACCCAAACCGATCTACTGCGCGTGCTGCAGGAGAAGGAGATTGTGCGCGTGGGCGGCAATCAGCCGATCAAGGTGGATTTCCGTTGCATCGCCGCCACCAATAAGAATCTCGAGGCGCTGGTGAAAACGGGTACTTTCCGGCCCGACCTGTACTACCGGCTGCATGTCTTCTGCATCGACCTGCCGCCGCTGCGCGAGCGCCGCGAAGATGTTCCCCTGCTGGTGGCCCACTTCCTGAACAAGTTCTGCATGCTGACCAGCCGGCCCGTACCGCAGATCTCCGCCGCGGCTTTGCAGGTGCTGATGAATCACGAGTGGCCCGGCAACGTGCGCGAACTGGAGAACGCCGTGGAACGCGCCCTGGTGGTGTGCCGCGGCCCGGAGATCAAGCCGGCGGACTTCTCCTTTCAGTTCGAAGGCGGTGGCGCGCCGGCTGGCCGTACGCTGGAAGATGTCGAACGCGTACACATCGAGCGGGTGCTGCGGGAGACGGATCACAACCTGTCGCGCGCCGCGCGCATCCTGGATATCGATCGCACCACGCTTTACAATAAGCTACGCCGTTACGGCTTGAGGTGACGTGATTCAACTGCTCGGCATCGACGTTCCGGCGGAAACGTTGGGGCGTCTGGCTATTGCCATTGCGCAGACGTTCCGCGATGAGTGCCGGGTCCGGCCAGAGAGGCTGAACGTGGCGTTTGCCCGCGACCCGGTCCGCAATCAATATCATTCGACCGCCATTCTGCAGGCCATGCAGCCCCTCGTCGAGGACGGCGCGCGCTTACTGGCAGTCAGTTCCCTGGACCTCTATGTGCCCGTGCTGACGTTTGTCTTCGGCGAGGCGCAGCTCAGCGGCACTTGCGCCGTAGTATCGGGCCACCGGCTGCGCGAGGAGTTTTATGGCCTGCCCGCCCGCGAGGATTTGCTGTGGGACCGGCTGGTGAAGGAGGCCGTCCACGAACTCGGCCACACCTACGGGCTGCGCCACTGCGACGACTGGCGCTGCGTCATGACTTCCAGCCACGGCGTAGAGCGTCTGGATGTAAAGGGAGCGGAGTTCTGCGAGACTTGCGCCCAAGCGGTAGCCGCCGCGCGCACGCCTGTACTGGCGTAGTCAGGCGGCGAAGCGGGCTCGCCTTAGGTCCCGCCCCAGCCACCAAGTTCTCGGCTCACTTCCTGCTGCCTGTCCTGGCGATACTTTACGCCATCGGCTGCTGCCAGCGAATGCGGGCCTCGCCGTGCCACACGGCGTCAGAGGCCGATCTTTTCTCGGGGGGAGCTTTGGGGAGACTGTGCCGGATTGTCAGAGGGGCGAAGCCCGCCCCTTCTTCCATCGCAGTGAAAGCGAGCCGGCCGGAGTCATAGCGCTTTTGCGGTGTATAATCTACGCGGAGAAGGGGGCCGCTCTGATGTTGAAACTATGTTCGTTGGCGATATTGTTAGTCTTGTATCCTGTCTCGAATGTGCGCGCGCAGTTACCCGGGAATGCCGGCGCACATTACTCCTTCGAAGTCGTCGATCCGCCAGGTGTGCCCGCCGATTCCGTCTATGCGCTCGGAATTAATGACCTGGATATCATCGCCGGATACTACAGAACGAACAGCAATTGTTATGCTCCCGGCGACACCTGCGACGTCGGGTATCTGAAGGACGGCGCCAATTATCACAGCATCCTCCTCGGTACCGCCGGGTACACTTTTCTCTCGGGGACCAACGACGCTGGGATCAGTGTTGGCACGTGCTGCGGAAGTAACTCAGCGCATGGCCCAGGCGTTGCATACAGCGGCCGTGACGGGGCCTTCCACCTGATATTCGCTCCTGGCGCGCAGGCGACGTTTCTTACGTCGATAAGTAACCTTGGCGTTATCGGCGGCTACTCGGAGGCGCCGGGGAATCTAACATCGGGATTTCTGCTGCAGGATGGAACCTTCACGCAAATTGTCTATCCGGGAGCCGCGGGGACCTACGTCTACGGAGTCAATTCGAGTGGCCAGGCGGTTGGAAATGCGGTGATGGGAACCTCAGCGCAGGCGTTTCTCTACCAGGACGGTGCGTTCCAACTGATTCAGTATCCCGGTGCAGCCTCAACTGCCGCTAACGGCATCAACGATGCAGGTATCATCGTCGGCTCGTACACGCTGCCAGGTTCTACCATCTCCTACGGATTTATTTATCATGGCGGAGTTTTCTCGCCATTCGATCAGCCTGACTGTAAGGGGACGATACCGCAAGGTGTCAATAATTATGGCGCCATCGTCGGAGAAGATTGTAGCGGCGCTTTCATCGCCACCCCGGACTCGCAAGCCGCGGGACACTAAACTGCGGGTCAGACCGTCAACACGACGGCCTTCCCCACAATCTTGCGATCCGCCAGCTCCCGCAGTCCCGCGGGCACCTCTTCCAAGCGGAAAGTCTTGCCGACCACCGGACGGATCTGCCCGCCCAGGAACATAGCCGTCAACACTTCGTGCGTGTGGCTGAGGAACTCCGGATGATGCTGGACGTACTGCCCCCAATGCACCCCGACGATCGAGATGTCCTTCAGCAGCACACGATTCGCCTGCACGCTGGGAACGTGCCCGCTGGCGAATCCGATCACCAGCATGCGGCCTTCGCTCGCGATGCAGCGCGTCGATAGATCGAACACATCGCCGCCCACCGGATCGTAGACGACATCCACGCCGCGCCCCCCGGTGATTTCCTTGACGTGCTCGACCCAGCCGGCATCGTTGTACGAGAGCACATGATCGGCGCCTTGGTCGCGGCAGAACTCCCGCTTCGCCTGGCTGCCCGCCGTGGCGATCACCTGCGCGCCGTAAGCCTTGCCGATCTGGATGGCCGCCATGCCCACACCGCTGGCGCCTGCGTGCACCAGCAGCCACTCGCGATGCGCCAGCGCGCCGCGCCGGTGCAATGCGAAATATGCGGTGTGATAGACCACCGGAAGCGCTGCCGCTTCCGCATCCTCCATGCCAGCGATGGTGTGAAAGGTGCGGTTGGCCGCCGCCAGCGAGTATTCGGCGAAGGCCCCATTGTGCGTCATGGCGGTTACCGGGTCGCCCGGGAACACGTGCTTCACCTCGCGTCCCACCGCATCCACCACTCCGGCGACCTCCGCTCCGGGAGTGAACGGTAGCGGCGGCCGCACTTGGTACTTACCTTGGATCTGCAGAATATCGAAAAAGTTCAGCGCCGCCGCGTGATTGCGGATGCGGACTTCATGTGGGCCCGGTTCCGGAATTGGGATTTCGTCGAGCGTCATCTGCTCCGGTTCCGCGAACGCGTGTACTTGCCAGGATCTCATGCGAACGAAACGGTAGCATATCGCCCGTGCCTGGAGCAACTCAATCTAACATCAGCGTTTTCAGCAATCTACAGACGTGGCTCGCTCAGCCGCCCAAACTTCCCGTTCAACACCGCAACTTGCCGTACAACCAAGGAAATCAACAGTTTAATGGCCATCCGTGGTGCTGGTTAATGGCTCTTCACTATACTAGGACCATCGCAAGTACGGTCGCAGCCGGCCTTTGCGAGCGCTGTTATCTTAACCGGGTGTTGTCAGGGGATGCGCCGGCAACCCTAAAATGAGGAGTTCAAATCGGATGCACAAGCCAATAAAGTACGTGGAGAAAGCCCTCACCTACGCGGCGCAAGCGGCGTGGACCGTTTTCGACAAGGCGAACCAGATTCATCAGAACCCGTCGTTTACGCCGAACTGGTCCGAGAAGCCGCTGCTCAAATCCTACCAGAAGACCAAGCCTCCGCTGGGCTGGCCGCGCGAGACTGATTCGCTGTGCCCCCGTTGCGTGCCCGAAGCGCGCCAGGAAATCCTGGATGGCAACAAGCCCCTGTCCGCTCTGATGAACGAAAAGGTGGGCGAAATCAAGGCCCAGGTCATCGAGCGCGATGGCCAGATCCTGATGGTGAAGGACTGCCCGGTTCACGGCCACTTCGAAGACGTGATGTCGATCGACACGGCCTTTTTCAAGCACCTGGAAGAGTGTTTCCCCGGCCGCGACATCCGCGCGCACAACGACGCGCACCTGCATCATCACGGCACGAGCACGATCACGCACGGCCGCGGCTCGGTGCTCACCATCGACCTCACCAACCGCTGCAACATGATGTGCGATCCATGTTTTATGGATGCCAACCAGGTGGGCTTTGTGCATGAGCTGACCTGGGAAGATATTCAGACTCTGCTTGACAATGCCATCTCGATCAAGCCCAAGCGCCAGATGTCCGTGCAGTTCTCGGGCGGCGAGCCGACCATTTCGCCCTACTTCCTGGACGCCGTGAGCTACGCCCGAAAAGTGGGCTACACCAGCGTGCAGGCCGCGACCAACGGCATCGAGTTTGCCAAGGATCCGGAGTTCTGCCGCCGCGCCGCCGACGCTGGTCTGCGCTACGCCTACCTGCAGTTCGATGGCATCGGCAACGCCGCCAACTCGCACCGCAAGGTCGGCAACCTGTTCGATGTGAAGCTGCGCGCCATCGAGAATCTGTATACCAACGGCGTGGACATTGTCCCCGTGATCACGCTGATCAACGGCATCAACAACGAACAGGTGGGCCGTGTGATCCAGTTTGCGCTCGATAATCCGAAGCGCATCCCCTTCCTGTCTTTCCAGCCGGTTTCCTTCACCGGCCGCGATGAAGCCGTCACCGACGAGCGCCGCATGGCGCAACGCTACACGCTGGCGCACCTGGCGCACGACGTGAAGAATCAGACCGGGCTCGGCGAACCGGCGCGCGACTGGTTCCCGCTCTCGTTCATCAGCACCTTCTCCGATTGGTCGGACCTGGTGCACGGGCCCAACTACGGCTGGGGCCAGTTGAGCTGCGGCTGCCACCCGAACTGCGGCGTCGGCATGGCCGTGATGGTCGATAAGCAAACGGGCGAATCCGCCCCGGTAACTTCGTTCTGGAATGCCGATCAGCTCGCCAAGGACGTGGCGCGGGTCAATGACGCGGCGCGCGGCAAGTGGCTTTCGATCATCGGCATGGTGCTGGCTGCGGCGCGCAATTACGATCCGTTCAAGTCGCCTACGCACTTCAAGCTGGTCGACCTGCTGAAGAAGCTCGACAAGACCTTCGGCGCTACCGGCAAAAGCTACGGCAAAGTGGGTTCCGATCGCACCATGGAAGACATCGAGAAGCGCCGGCAGGATCGTTGGAACTTCCTGCTGATCGCCGGCATGTGGTTCCAGGATCTGTTCAACTACGATTTCCGCCGCACCGAACAGTGCATCATCCCGTATGCCACGCAGGAAGGCGAGATTTCGTTCTGCGCATACAACACGGGCATCGGCTGGCGCAACATCATCGAGAAGATGCACATGACCGCGACGCTCACCAAGTGGTACGAGGAGCATGGCCGTCACGAGATCTTCGCCGGCGGCAAGAAGGTTGGCCTGGCCAGCGCCTCGCACTCCATGGTACTGCGCGACGAAATCGTGACCCTTGAAGAGCAGCACGATCTCGACAAGCTGGGCATCGCCAAGAACGCGCGTGAAGAAAAGCTGCGCGCCCGCGCCGCCCGCATCAAGCAGGACGAAGAGAACGCCCGCATGGCCAAGCTCTATCGCCAGCACGTGCTGAAAGAGCAGCCCGCGCCGGAACTCGTCACGCTGGATGCCATCAAGCCCGCGGCCAAGCCTGTAGTGCAGGCAGAGGAACGGGAAGAAGTCGGCTCGTTCGGGGATTAAGTCAATTCAGATAAAATCGAGCGGGCGAGGTCGCAGAAACGCGCGACGTCGCCCGCGTTGTGTTTCAGGAGTTCGTGGCTCCAGATTACGGTGGTTCCCTCTCGACAGTCTTTGGCTAGGGCCCTTCCGATTGTTTCGAACGAACCAAGCCCGGCTTTTTTCAGATCTTCAGGTTCGGTCCAAACGCCGAGCACGAAGACCCTATCAGCCAGGTGCGCGGGAATGACGGTTCGTACCTTGTTTCGCCTGTCGCTCCTGCCATCGAAATCGACCAATAGCACCATCAACCGGTGCGGATTCGTCTCCATCCCGGCTACCTCGTCCGACTTAAATCGATCCAATAGCTTCTTCCAGCCGCCTGCCACCCTCAGCCGGTGGATCTGCCTGGTCGGAAACTCCAAGAGGAACCCGGCGAGCATTTGCCGGTTTGCATCGTCCTCAGGAAGCACATGAACGTGGAGCCGCCTTTTATTTGCACTCATGGCTCCACATCACCGCGCAGCAGGGCTGACACAAGATCGCCGTTAACCTTCAAGTCCTCGAGCCGTCGGACAATCGTTGGTTCCAGATGGCTTTTCCGGTATAAGAGCAGAGTGTTTTCGTTCGAGAAAGAGCTGATCGCCTCCGTATTATGTGACGTCGCAATGAACTGGCCGCCGGATTGGAATGCTCGACGCAGAACCATGACAAACTGCGCGACCTCGTCTGGCGCCAGGTAATTGTCGGGTTCGTCCCAGAAACAGACCAGCGGGGCGTTGGTCTCGACGGCTGCGAGTACAAGGGCGCAAACCATGAAGCACTTTTCACCGTCGGACAGATCCTGAAAGGGGACCGGCAGGCTTCCCTTTGAGTTCGAAAACTGAACTTCCATGCTTCGGGAGGTCTTGCCAACCAACGGATTCTTGACATCCTTCAGGTCGGGCATGACTTGCTTGAGATACCGGTCAATGGTGGCATACACGGCGGGCGCTTCACGCAGAAGCCCTGAGAACCAGGCGCCCAGGTTGGTCACGGAGGTCCTCGGCACGAGAGTCTCATGGTCCGAGTCTCCTTTGATCAGGCTAGGTATCGGCCGCAATACAAGAGTGCTGCGCAGCCAACGCTTGAAAATGAATAGTGGGTCGGCTTGCGATCGCTCCTGGACGATGGGCAGGGCCACGAGGTGCCAGTCGATCCGGAATTGGGCCTCCGTCTCTCGGCCGGCCCTTGCAAGATGAACCTGGGCCATCTCGCGTGTGTAGACGGGCGCGCCATCGACCACTAGCCTTTCCTCGAGGACGCGTAACTCCTTAAAGGTCGGCGGCAATTCGAAGGCTATCGCATACTGGTAAATCTGGGCATTTAGCTCCACCTCGATCTCAAAGCGCGCGGGCACGTCCACTCGCCCCAGAGCCAAATCCTTGGGTTTGATCAGGTCGCCAACGCGGTTCACATTCCGGGCGATCCTCCGCAGAAGCCAGAGCGCTAGTCCAACAGTGGTCTTTCCCGATCCGTTCTTGCCAATTAACAGGACCGACGGCTGACCGGCAAGGGGTAACTCGAAGTTTTCCAGGCAGCGGAAATTGTGAACATAAAAGCGGCGGAGCACAGAGCAATGATACCGCTCTTTCATGCAGCAACCCCTTCCGGCCCCCGGGTACCTAAAGCTGACAGGCTCGCCGGCTAACGTGAGCAAGGCCCCCTCCATCCGCACCCGTCCGCAGGCGGAATCTCTTATACGTTTGCAATACAGGCGAAGATACGGACCAAGCCCGCGGCGAAGCCTGTGGAGCAGGTCGAGGAGCGGGAAGAAGCCGGCTCGAATCGGAATTAAGCCAGGATCCGCGTCTGCGCATCCGGCCACCCTCGGCCAGTTGTGCAGACGCTCAAAGCAGGTAAATTATTCTCCTTTTGATTCGGGAGTGACAGACTCTGCCGCGGATTGCCGCAGCGCCCGCGTCAGGTTTTTCTCCGCATCGTCCAGGCAGGTCTCCATCTCATCAAAACCGGGGATCCGCTTGGGATTAACCTCCCGCAGCGATCGCGCCACCGACTGAATCTTCATACGGCTGTCCGATACCCGTTCCCGCTCTACCTTTGTCAGTGCCATAGCTATTCTCCTGCGCAGCCGTGCGACTCGATGTGCGCAATCAAGCTGTATTTCGCCCACTCTTTACGATCGTTCGCCACGTGAATCAACAGATCGAAGCGCGAGAATTCGGCGTCGCCTTCAATGACCGCTTTCGTCTGCTGGGAGTGCAACGCGATCAACTCGCGAACGGTTTCCAGGAATTCCCGCTCGAGGCGTTCTTTCTCCGCGCAACCGCCTTTCCGCAGTAATTCCTGCGCGCGTGGCTTTCGTTCGAGCATTCCGGATTCCGTGACTGCCTTCGCCCAGTGGCGCAAGGAGCAAGGCGCGATCCAATGTATCAGCAATCACGGAAGATGGCGTAGGTTGTTTTACTCCCAGCGCAGCGCCCGCATGGGATCGATCCGGGTCGCCCGCCGCGCCGGCAGATATCCGGCCAGCAGGGAGACCAGCAGCACGGCCGTCATCGCGCCGCCCAGCACTGCCGGATCGCCTGCTTTCATTTCGAAGAGCTGGCTCTCGATCAGCCGGCCGAGTGCGATCGTGGCGATCATCCCAATCGCCAGCCCGGCGCCGGCCAGGATCAGCACCTCGCGCATCACCAGCCGCAGCACATTGCCGCGCGCCGCGCCTAGCGCCATGCGGATGCCGATCTCCGCTGTCCGCCGGGTCACGTTGAAAGCCGTGATGCCGTACAGGCCGATCGAAGCGAGCAGCGTGGCCAGTGCTCCGAAAGCGACTGAAAGCCAGGCCAGCAGGCGGTCCAGGAAATGCGTTTCATCGATCTGCATATCGAGGGTCTTCAGATCGAAAACCGGCAGCCCGGCATCCAAACGATGCACCGCCTGCTGCGCGCTCTTGGCGGCGGAGAGCGGGTCGTGCGCGGTGCGGATATAGAACGTCATCGCTCCCGGCGAATCGTCCTGCAGCGCGGGCGTGAATGTCCATGGCCTGGGTTTGTCTCTAAGGTCCGTTAGTTTGGAATCCTTTACCACGCCGACAATTTGGTACGGCATCGGTCCGTCGCCGCCCCATCCGATGTGGTGGCCCAGGGGACTCGCGTGCGGAAAGAAGCGGCGCTGAAATGTTTCGTTGACAATCACGACCGCGGGAGCGCCCGCGGTATCCCGCTCGTTGAAATCGCGCCCCGCGATCAGCGGTATGCCGGCCGTCTGAAAGAACCCCGGCAGGGTCTGCTCGTAACCGGGATTCATGTCCTCATTGGCCGATGGCCGGTACGAGTCGATGTGCACCGTATTCTGCCAGGCATTGCTCGCCAGGATGGCGAAAGACACGCCGCTGGCGGCTTGCGCGCCGGGCAGACGCTCGAGGGCGGACTGCATGTCGAGATACAGGCGGCGCGTGCTCTGGGGCGAGTAGTTGTGCAGCGATGGATCGACCGAGAACGCCAGCAGCCGGCTGGTGGCCATCCCGGTATCGACCGTCATTAGTTTATTCAGACTGCGCGCGAACAGGCCCGCGGTGGCCAGCAGCAGAAATGAGAGCGCCACTTGGGCGCAAATGAGTCCGCGCCGAAAGCGCGTCTGGCCGAGGCCCAGAGAGGCGCTACGCGATTCATTCTTGAGCGCGGCCGCCAACTCCGGCCGCGTGCCCGCCAGCGCGGGAGTGAATCCCGCCAGCAGCGCGGCCAACAGACTGACGCCCGCGGTGAAGCCCAGAACCCGCCAATCCGGCGACGTATGGATCGCGGCGGCAATGTTATGGAATGGCAGCAGAGTCACGAGCAACGACGCGATCCAGTCCGAGAGCAGCAGTCCCAATACGCCGCTGGCCGCCGCTACGCACAGGCTCTCGGACATGATGAGCCGGATCACCGCGCCGCGCGTGGCTCCCAGCGCCAGCCGGATCGAGATTTCCTTCTGCCGCCCCTGCGCCCGCGCGATAAGCAGATTGGCGACGTTCGCACAGGCGATCAGCAGCAGCGTCCCTACCATGGCCAGCAGCACGAGCAGAGGCTTGGAGAAGAACGCCTGCATGCCGCCGTAACCTTGCGCGCCGTTCGCCAGCACCAGTTTGTTCTGTACATAGCGGGCGGCAAACTGGGCGCTGCGGCCGTTTGTGGCCAGGTCATGCTCCAGCGCCGACCGGTAAACGCCCGCCAGGGAACTCTGCGCGGCGCGCATGTCGATGCCCGGCCGCAGCCGCGCGAACAGATGCAGCCAGATGCTGTTTCTGCGGCTCATGTCATCCCAGGTGGGCGTCACCACCGTCTTCATCATCAGCGGCACGAACACGTCCGCCGGACCCATCAGCTCCAGACCTTCGAAGCCGCGTTGCGCAACGCCCAGAACCGTCATAGGATGCCCGTTCAAATCGATCGCGCTATTGAGCACCGCCGGATCTCCGCCGAAGCGCCGCTGCCAGTAGTCGTAGCTCAGCACCACATAAGGATCGCCACCCTTGCGCTTGTCTTCGTCCGGAGTCAACAGGCGGCCGATAGCCGGCGTCACGCCCAGCACCTCGAAGTAATTGCCCGACACCAGCTCCGCCATAGCTCGCTCCGCCGGACCTTTATAGGCCACATCCACGGTGTCCTGATACTGCGCCGCGATGCCCGTGAATGCACCCGACGATCCGCGCAGATCCGCGTACATGGGATACGAGAACGAATCTTCGTAGCCGCGCGTGCTGCCGCCAACGAATTGGCCGGTCCAATGGAACGCCACCAGCCGCCCGGGGTCCTTCACCGGAATCATCCGCAACAGGATCTGGTTCGTGAGGGTGAAGATCGCCGTTGTGGCTCCGATGCCCAAAGCCAGCGAGAGGATCGCCGTAACGGTGAACGCGGGATTTCGCAACAGGTTGCGCCAGGCAAGTTTCATGGGAGAAGCACTGTGAGCAATTCTGATTCCAGCCAAAGAGCCTTACAGATGCAATGCTACGCCATAAACAATGTTCGTACCTGAATCGGGCCGTCCGGAAACGGACACTACTTCCGGAAGCGGCGAATCGTCAGCGTATGCCGATCGGAACGGTAAAAGCCGATGACGTAAACGGTGGCTCTTCCGGCGGTAGAAAACAACGCTTGGCGGATGCGCAGTAGTGGAGCGCCGGCATGAATCGCCAGCAGTTCCGCGGTGCGCGCGCTGGCTGGTGTAGCATCCACCTCCTCGTCGGAATAATGGAACGTGATGCCATAGTCATGTTCGAGTGTGGCGAACAGCGAGCGCCGGTCGAGCGGCACGCGCACCAGCCCTTCAAACTGGTCGGCCGGCAGATAGCAACATTCCAGCGCGAAAGGCTGCTGGCCGGATTGCCTGACCCGTTCGATTTTTACCAGCCGGCTATGGGCCGGCAGATTCAGGCGCGCGGCCGCCTCCTGCTGGTCCTCCACGATGCTCGCGCACAGCACCCGTGAACGCGTGGGTAAGCCGCGGCTGGCCATCTGTTCGGTAAAGCTGGCGAGCCGGTTGAAGTGGATCTTGGGCAGCGCGACAAAAGTTCCGGCGCCGCGCCGGCGGTCGACTAGCCCTTCGTGCTCCATCGAGGCCAAAGCGTGCCGCGCGGTCATCAGGCTGACCTCGAAGGTGCGCGCGATTTCTCTCTCCGAAGGCACCGCATCCCCAGGCTGAAGCTCTCCGGTCTCAATACGCTTGCGGAGCGTGTGCTGGATACGCCGATAGACCGGCGCATCCGATTCATCCTTCTGCAGCATGGATATCCGGACTCGCGGCAGTGCTCTCAGCGCACCGCTATAGAGTATTTAACGCCGATATTCTAACCCGAAACACTGCGGAACTCCAGCCTCAATCCGCCATTTCCTACTTGACTAACGGTTACAACCGGATTTATACTGCCGACATAGCGTACTCTGCTATATAGCTTTCGAAATGGGTCTTTTAGGCAGGCGTTCCCCGCATATCTGCGTGGCGCTTGCTGGTCTTAGGGGCTGAGAGGCTCGCGCTTCTCCTCAACGAACGGAGAGTATTTGTGAGAAAACGAACACTGCTACACAGCTGCAGATGGCTGGTGCTGGCCGTGACAATCTGCGCCCTGGCGGGTTCCGCTTGGGGCCAACAGGTCACCGCAGCGATCACCGGTCAAGTAACCGATCCTTCAGGCGCACCCGTGCCTGGAGCACAAGTAACAGCCACGGACACGGCCCGCGGCACCCGGTGGCCTACGGTGACGAACCAGGACGGTGAGTACAACCTGCCGCGCGTGCCCATCGGGACCTACGATGTCAAGGTGGAACACGAAGGTTTCCAGGCGGCATCGCAGACGCACGTCATGCTGCAAATGAACCAGATCGCCCGGCTGGACTTTCACCTCCAATTGGGCAGCGTTTCGCAGACGGTGGAAGTAAGCGCTGCCGAAGCGCTGCTGCAAACGCAAGAGACGCAGTTAGGCCAAGTGATTGACGCGCGCACCAACGAAGAGCTGCCGCTGGCCACCAGAAACTACGTACAGCTCACGCTGTTGGCGCCCGGCAGCATCCATCCTGACCCGTCCAGTTTCAAGAACGGGCAGACCACGGCCAATAGCGGACGTCCGAACGTGAACGGTAACCGCGAACAGGCCAACAATTTCATGTTGGACGGCTTGGACAATAACCAAGTCTCGGACAACCTGGTGGGTTACGCTCCCAGCGTCGATGCCATTCAGGAGTTCAACGAAATCACCAACAACGCGCCGGCCGAGTTCGGCAATTTCATGGGCGCCATCGTCAGCGCCAGTATCAAGTCCGGCACCAACCAGTTCCACGGCGATGCATTCGAATTCTTCCGCAACAACGTATTGAACGCCAATGCCTGGTCGAACAACTTTGAAGACGCGCCGCGTTCGGCGATCCGCTGGAACGACTTCGGCGGTACGATTGGCGGGCCCATCAAGAAGGACAAGTTGTTCTTCTTCGCCGATTATCAGGGAGAGCGCGACGACACGCCCACCAGCGTGAATACGACGACGCTGTTTACCGCAGCGGAGCGCACCGGCGATTTCTCGCAGTTATTGAATCAGTCCAGCCCGGTGGTGCTCTACAATCCGTTCTCGTCGGCCACGGCGGCTAATCGCGTACCTTTCCCCAACAACGTGATCCCCTCTAACCTGATCAGCCCGATCGCCACCAAGATCCTGACCTCGCAGTATTATCCAGCGACCAACAACAATAACCTGCTGAACAACTATCAATACGGTTCGACGTCCAGTGCGGATGGCGATCAAGGCGACGTCAAGATCGACTACAACATGTCCGAGAAGGACCGTTTCTTTGCGCGCTATTCGCAGAGCCGGTTCGACAATCCCAATGACAATACCTATGCGCTGATCTACAACGGCTTCAACACCTTCCCCACACACACCGGGGTGATGGATTGGACCCGGACGATCGGCCCTTCGCTGGTCAATGAGGCGCGCGTGGGCGTCAACTATGTGTTCGTGAACAACGGCTCCGCGTCAAACGGCCTCGAGAACTTCGCGCAGACCGTAGGCATCCCCGGGGTACCGTCAGCGTTCCTGCCGTCCATCAGCTTCAACGGGCCGGCCAATGCGGCGGGCTTCGGAACCAGCGACGTTTATCAACTCTTCGCCGATACGGTCATCCACCTGGAAGACACGCTCATCTGGACCAAGGGAACGCACACTATGCATATGGGCTTCCAGGCTTATCGCTACCGCGTGGACACGTTCTATTCCGGAAACAACGGCAGGGCCGGAACGATTCTGTTTGACGGCCAGTACACCGCCGGACCGGTGCCGGGCACCAAGGCCGGCAACGGCAGTGGCATCTCGGAAGCGGACTTCCTGCTGGGCTTGCCCGATGAGATCCAGGGCGGCGTCAACGGCGGTACCTGGGGCCAGCGGGCCAACTCCCTGGCGGCATTCTTCCAGGATGACTGGCGCGTGACTCCCAACCTGACCCTCAATCTGGGCTTGCGCTGGGAACTCCACACACCGTGGGACGAAGTGGACAATCGCCAGGCCAACTTCAACCTGGCTTCCGGCGCCGAGTACATTTCGGGCCAGAGCTGCCCCTGGAACAACTGCAACGCGCTCTATAACCAGTACAACGGCATTACCAACTTCCAACCACGATTGGGCGTGGCCTGGACTCCGGGCGGCGGCAAGCTGGTCGTGCGCGCGGGTTATACCATGTCGAACTACCTGGAAGGCACGGGCACCAACCTGCGCCTGCCTATCAACCCGCCCTTCGCGGTCGAGCATGACGCTCTATACACGAGCGCGGCGTACAACAATCTGCCTGGCTCGACGCTGGCGGACGGCTTCCTGCCCTTCGTGAGCAACGCCGGCAACCAGTACGCCGGTGTGACGCTGCGCGTGTGGGATCCCAACATCCGCCCGGCCGTTTCGAACCAGTGGAACCTCACGCTGCAGCAGCAACTGACTTCGAGCATGACGGTTTCCGCCAGCTACGTGGGACAGCGCGCCACGCACTTGATGGTGCCAATGCCCTACTTCCAGGATGTCTTGAACTCCAACGGCACCGTGTCGCCCACTGAATACCTGGCCGGTAATCAGGCATTGCTTTCCGAGATCGGCCAGATCTCCGGCACGGCCTCTATCGGCAACCAGAGCTACAATGGGCTGCAACTCTCGCTCCAGAAACGGCTCACGTCCGGCTTGCAATTCGTGGTGAACTACACTTACTCGAAGTGCATGACCAACAACCAAGGCTATTATGGCCAAGGCGGCCAAGCCGGCCAGAGCAACTGGTATTACCAAAACATCTACGATGCCGCGGCCGAATGGGGGCCGTGCGATTATGACGCCACTCATAACTTCGTCACGAACGTGGTCTACGACCTTCCTTTTGGCCGTAACCGCACTTTCGGCAAAGATATGAACAAGGCTTTGGATGCCGTTGTCGGTGGCTGGGAACTGGGCGGAATCCTGAGCCTGCACACCGGCTTCCCGCTGACCATCACCGCCGATGACGCCTCGAACACCGGTTCGCGCGGCGCGCGTGCGGATTGCATCGCCCCGGGTGAAGTATACGGCCAACAGGACTCACCCTCGGGTGGGTATCAATGGTTCAATCCGGACTCTTATGCGCAGCCGGCCGCGTACACTTTTGGCAGTTGCGGCGTCGGCACGATTCGTGGACCGGGCTTGTCCAACTTCGATCTCAACCTGTCGAAGAACTTCCGCATCACCGAACGGCAGAGCTTCGATCTGCGTGCTGAGTTCATCAACCTGACCAACACGCCGATTCTGAATGCTCCGAACCGTGGCGTGGGCCCCACCCTCGGGCTGCTGCAGAGCGCGCAGGGTGAACGCAACGTCCAATTCGCACTGAAGTATTACTTCTAGAAACTGCGGGGACAGGGCGGACTCAATCGGGTCCGCCCTGCCAACGTGCTGCTATCACCCTCGGAATGCCGGCCAGATCCGGGGATGATTCGAGATCCTGCCAGGGGCCGGAAAACATGCCTGCCACGCGGTCCCTCGTGTTGAACCCCAATTCCATAATCAGCCAGCCTCCCGGACGCAAGGCCCGCGCCGCGTCCCGCACCAGCCGCTGGTAGATTTCGAGTCCTGTCGGGCCCGCAAACAGGGCAACGTGCGGCTCCCAATCGCGCACCTCGCGCTGTAGGCCGTGCTTATCGTCGAGCGGGACGTAAGGCGGATTCGAGACTACCAGGTCCATCGAGCCGGCGGCGATTGCAGAGATCAGATCGCAAACCACAAACTCCACCGGCGCGCCGAGGGCCTGCGCGTTGCGCGCGGCCACCTGAATCGCGGCCGGCGAGATGTCCGTCGCGAATGCAGTGGCCTGCTTCTCAAGCTGCAGCGTGACGGCCAGAATCCCCGAACCGCAGCCCACATCCAGGATGCGCCGCGCGCCGTGCGCCAACCGCAGAGCGGCTTCTACGACGTGCTCCGTCTCCGGACGCGGGATCAGCACATCCGGCGTGACGCGAAACTCGCGGCCGTAGAACTCCTGTCGCTTGGTGATGTATTGCGTGGGCTTCCCCTCGATGCGCTCGTGCAGATAGCGCCCGTAGTGCAGCCATTCGATTTCGGAGAGTTCGTGCTCGGGATGGCCGAACAGGTAGCTGCGGTCACGGCGGAGAGCATGCGCCAGCAGGACTTCCGCGGTCAGCCGCGGGACGCCCACCGCGCTGTCTTCCAAGAGCTTCGTGCCCTGGAGCAGCGCGGTCCGCACGGTCATGCCGGTTTACGCGGCGACGCCGCCGGCATCGCTCTGGTGCTTCATCTTCTCAGCCTGATAGTGGGTGGTGAGGGCATCGATGATGGGATCGAGCCGGCCTTCCATCACGATGTCCAGTTGATGCAGCGTCAGCCCGATGCGATGATCGGTGACGCGGTTCTGGGGAAAGTTGTAAGTGCGGATCTTCTCGCTGCGGTCGCCGGTGCCCACCATGCTGCGGCGTTCCGCGCCCAACTGCGCCTGCTGCTTTTCGAGCTCGATCTCGTAGAGCCGCGAACGCAGCACGCGCTCGGCCTTGGCGCGATTCTTGATCTGCGATTTCTCGTCCTGGCAGGAAACGATCAGGCCCGTGGGCAGGTGCGTGATGCGCACCGCGGAATACGTGGTGTTGACCGATTGGCCGCCGGGACCCGATGAGCAGAACGTGTCGATGCGGATATCCTTGGGGTCCAGCTTGATTTCCACTTCGTCCGCCTCCGGCAGAACGGCTACCGTAATCGCCGAGGTGTGCACGCGGCCCTGCTGCTCGGTGACCGGCACGCGTTGCACACGATGCACGCCGCTTTCGTACTTCAGCTTGCTATAGACTCGCTCGCCCGAGACCAACGCGATCACTTCCTTCAACCCGCCGGCCGACGATTCACTAGCCGACGTGACCTCGATGCGCCAGCGCTGCGATTCCGCGTAGCGCGAATACATGCGGAAGATCTCGGCCGCAAACAGCGTGGCCTCGTCGCCGCCGGTGCCGGCGCGGATTTCGAGCACGACGTTCTTTTCGTCGTTCGGATCCTTGGGCAGCAGCAGGACCTTCAATTCCTGCTCGATGCGCGCCAGCTCCGGCTCGAGCCGCGCGACTTCGTCCACCGCCATCTCGCGCAGATCCGCGTCCTGATCCTGCAGCATGCCGCGCGCCTGGCTCAGCTCGCTATCGGTCTTCTTCCACTCGCGATATTTGTCCACCACCTCCGCGAGGTCGCTACGCGCCTTGGCGGCGCGGCGGTATTCGGCGGCGTCCGCGATCAGCGCGGGATCCGCGAGCTGGCGCTCCAATCCTTCGAAGCGCACCTCGATCTGCTGCAGCTTGGGAACGAATTGCATGGAGGTTAAGCGATTACCAGTTCGCCGCCCTGGGATTGTTCGAGAGCCATAGCGCCTTCAAGCGCGTGGATCGCGACGGCGGCCTGTTCGTCAGACGGCGGCTGGGTGGTGATGCGCTGTAACCACAAGCCCGGCGCCGTCAGGGTGGCCATGAACGAACCTTGCCTTCTGGCGGCGAAGCGGATCAGTTCGTAGCTGATCCCCGCGATAAACGGCAGCAGCACCACGCGGGAAAGCAGCTTCAATCCGAAGCCGGAGAAAGGAATGAACGTGTAGACGATCATCGAGACCACCATCACCACCATCAAAAAGCTGGTGCCGCAGCGCGGATGAAAAGTGGTGAAAGACTGCGCATTTTCGACATTGACCGGCTTACCAGACTCGTAGTTGAAGACTACTTTGTGCTCGGCGCCGTGATACTCGAAGACGCGATGGATGTCCTTCATGCGCGAGATCAGAAACATGAACATTAGAAAGATAGCCATGCGGATCACGCCATCGGTGGCATTGAAGGCGATGCGGCCGTTCAGCGCGGGATACCATTTGCCCAGCGTGGTCACGGTGTACAGCGGCACGAACTTGTACAGGAAGATGAAGAAGGCCAGCGAAAAGAGCATGTTCAGAGTCAGCGCCCAACCCGGCAGCTCTTTCTTCTCGAACTTCTGAGCCTTCTCGGCCGCTTCCGCTTCGAGCATAGCATTGGCCGAGAACTTCAGCGCCTGCAAGCCCAGCTTCATGGCCTGATACAACGTCCCTACACCGCGCACCACCGGGTACTTGAAAATGCGATGCTGTTCGGACATGCGCGCCAGCGGCTTCTCTTCGGTTGCGATTTCACCGTTGGCTCTGCGCACCGCCACGCAATAACTGTGCGGCGCACGCATCATGACCCCCTCGATCACCGCTTGGCCGCCAACGAGGGTCTCCTCGCCGCTTTCCAGAATGGGCAACATTTGGGTGTGGGTAAAAAGGCGAACGAAGGTACGCAGGGACACAATTCCTCTCTGGGCGATACAGAGTCTATTATAACGCACAGAGTCCGTCCCTGGACCCCGCAGCCCGTCTGTGGTAATGATGGATCTCATGGCGTCCTATCATCACAAACCGGCGCCCCCGCTGTCTGATTTCATCGAACTCCTGTGGCTGTACCGGGACTACCATCAGCCGCATAAGAAGGAACGGCTGCTGCCAGATGGTTCCATGGAACTGGTCATCAATTTGACCGAAGACCGCGTCCGGCTCTATGATCCGTTGGATACCGAAAAATACGAGACGCTCCGCGGATCGCTGGTGGTGGGGCCACATTCGGATTACTTCGTGATCGACACCGCCCAACAGCGCAGCGTGCTGGGGGTGCATTTCAAACCGGGTGGCGCTTTCCCGTTCCTGGGGCTGCCAGTCAATGAACTGCACAACCGCTCGGTCTCGCTCGATGAGCTGTGGGGAGGCTGGGCGGATCAACTCCGCACGCGCCTGCTGGAGGATGGCACCCCGCATGGAATGTTCCGGATTTTGGAGCAGACTCTGCTTGCCAGATGGAGCGACCGGCAGGTGGCGCATCCCGCAGTGGTTTTCGCGGTCAACGAGTTTTACACGGCGCCGCACGTACACACCATCGCGGATGTGACCGGACTGACCGGCCTCAGCGCCAAACGATTCATCCACGTTTTCAATGACCAGGTCGGCCTGACACCCAAGCTCTTCTGCCGCGTGCGGAGATTCCAACGCGTCCTGCGAACCATCAATGCGGGGCGGACTGTGGGCTGGGTGGACATCGCGGCGGATTGCGGCTACTTCGACCAGGCGCACTTCATCCGCGATTTCCGCGCCTTTTCCGGGATCAACCCCAGCGCTTACGTGCGGCAGCGCACCGAGCACTTGAACCACGTTCCGCTGCCCGGATAGCCACTTCAATTTTTTACAATACGCGGCCGGGCGTTCTCGCCGAGAATGGAACCATGGCACACACAGTAAAACCAATTCCAGAGGGTTTCGAAGGCGCGACTCCGTACCTGGCAATCAAGGGCGCGGCCGACGCCATCGAATTCTACAAGCAAGCATTCGGCGCAATCGAGACGCTGCGGCTAGCCGGCACCGATGGCCGGGTCGGCCACGCCGAGCTCAAAATCGGCAAAGCCAGCATCATGCTGGCGGACGAGTACCCGGAGATGCAGTTCCTCAGCCCCAAGACACTGGGCGGCTCGCCGGTCACTATCCATATGTACGTGGAAGATGTGGACTCCCTGGCGGCCCGCGCTGAGGCGGCGGGCATCAAGGTGCTGCGGCCGGTGGCGGACCAGTTCTACGGCGATCGCGGCGGTAAGTTCGAAGATCCGTTCGGGCACACCTGGTATTTCGCCACGCACAAGGAAGACGTCTCCAACGAAGAGATGAAAAAGCGCTCTGCGGCATTCGCCGCAAAGGCGCAATCCTGAGCCGAGCGGCACCTGATTGGTGGCCGCTCCCGCTGCGGGCACTCCCCGGGGCGGAAGGCCACCATTTTTGCCAGGGAGAGGTTGGAGGCGCGGGTCGGAATTGAACCGACGAATAAGGGTTTTGCAGACCCTGGCCTTACCACTTGGCTACCGCGCCTGGGGGGCCTATTACTGCAAAATAGCGCGTCAGGGCATGCCAAGTCAACGCGGCACCACCGGGAGGAGCATATAGGAAGGGCGGCGGGCGTCGTGGTAGATGGTCTGGGAGGCTTTGCGAAGTTCGGTGGCGTCGGCTACGGTACCGCCGGTGTTGGGGTTGCGGTCGAAGCGCGGGAAGTTGCTGCTGGAGACTTCGAGGCGGATGGCGTGGCCTTTCTGGAAGACGTTGGCGGTGACTCCAGCATCGATGGTGATCTTCGCGATTTTACCTGGCTCGCTGAGTACCGGGTTATCGAGCGACTTGCGGTAGCGCAGGCGGAGGAGGCCGTCGGTAAGATTTTCGGCGCGGCCATCGGGGTGGACGTCGACTAACTTGGCGGTGAAGTCGGTATCGGGCGCGGAGGTGGCGGCGTAGAGCACGAGGCGGATGGGGCCGACGACTTCGACATCGCCGCGCAAGGGCGGCGTGGTGTAGACGAGCACATCGCGACGCTGCTCGACGGGGCGCTGATCGCGCGGCCCCCAGGGGAAGATTTTCGGATTGCAGCAGACGGCGCCGCCCGCGGTGGGCACGGGGTCGTTGGGATCGAAGACGAAGCGATCGGCAGGTTCGGAGCCGGGGGCGAAGGCGGCGAGCTTGCCATCGCCCGCGAGCGAATTGGCGCGGCCGCGGCTTTGCAGATAAAAGCGCTCCAGGTGCGCCGGGGGCGGCCATTCGCGCTCGTCGAGCCAGCGGTTGGCGCCCATCAGGAAGACGCGCACGGGCGCTGCGGAAAGCAGCGGCGTATCGCGGCCTTTGAGAAACTGATCGAACCATTGCATCTGGATGCCGCGCAGCGGGACATCGGCATCCGGACCGAAGTCGACACCTGGGAGCTTGATCGTCTTATTATGCGGCCAGGGGCCGATCAGGATGCGGTGCACAGCGGAACTTTGATGCAAGAGGCGGTAGGCTTCGAGATCGCTTTCGACGAAGTTATCGAACCATCCGCCGACGGAGAAGACGGGCACGTGCATCTGGCTGAGCACTTCGCGCACGCTGATGGATTTCCAGAAGGAATCGAAAGACGGATGCGCGACCGCTTCCTGGAACATGTCAGAGACTTGGCCGGTAGCGGCGACGTCGGACGTGCGCAGGGGCAGGTGCAAGACGAACTTGCCGAAGTCGGGGTGATAGCGCGGGGCGCGCAGATTTTCGGACATCCACAAGAGGCGCTGGCCGAGCTTGAAGGCGCCGCCGGGGGAATAGAAACGATCGCGGTAGTCGTCGCAACCGGAGACCGCGGGGAAGATGGCCTTCAGGTGCGGATTGTTCAGGACCGCGACCTTCCATTGCACGATGCCGACATAGGAGCCGCCGAGCATGCCGATTTTGCCATCGGACCACGGCTGGCGGGCGATCCAGTTGAGCGTGTCGTTGCCATCGGCGGGCTCCTGTTCGAGGGGGCGGAAGACGCCTTCGGAAGCATAACGGCCGCGGACATCCTGGACGACGACCGCATAGCCGTGTGCGACGAAGGGGGCGTAATTCGGGGAGATATCGCGGCCTTTATTGTAAGGCGTGCGCACGAGGATGGTGGGATAGCGGCCGGGCGCTTCGGGATGGAAGACGTTGGCCGAGAGACGGACACCATCGCGCATGGGCACGGCGACGTCGAGGCTCTTCGCGATGTCGACTGGCGCCGCGGGCAACACTGCGGCGCACACCAGCATTAATAGCGATAGGCGCACAACAGATTCCAATACTGCTCAGCGATTCGGTTGGCCTGGTGATGCTCGACGATGTGCACGGACGCGCGCAGTCCGATTTCACCCGCACATACTTTCCACGATGTTAGCAGAAACATATGGCGGAATAGCGAATCTTCTTCGGCGAGGCCCGGGTCGATGCGCAGGCAGGCGGCGGGCGGGTAACAGGAATTCTCTTCGGCGGCGGTGAGCAGGACGGGGCGAGCGGCGCTCATGAGGCGGATGGAGATGCCGGAAGTTTCGCCGGCGGCCGGATAGCGGAGATTGATGCAGGCATCGACCGCGCGGGCGGCGCGCCAGAAATCGCGCTCGGGCAGGAAGGGCAGACGGACGATGCCGGGCGCGTGGAGGAGGGGCGCGGCGGCGCGGGCAAGATCGGAAGAGACGAACGAGCCGGCGACTAGGAGGTAGGCATCGGAACGCCGGCGGCGCAAGCGGGCGAAGGCGCGCAGGATGGCGAACAGACGTTTCGACTCGCGGAGGTATCCGAAGACGCCGAACAGCGTGGCGCCCGCGGGCACGCCGAGAGAGGCGCGCAGACGGATGGGCTCCCAATCGGGCGGGAGATCGCGCGGGAGGGCGAGGTGCGGAATCTCGATGACGGTGGCGGCGGGCGCGTGATCGCGAACCATGCGGGCGGCGGCGGGATTGTGCACGACCACGGCGCGGGAACGCTCGGCGATGCGCTTCAACATGGGGTAATCGAAATAGCGGCTATCGAAGCCCGAGTTGGCGCGGGTGCGCCAGAGGTCCGCGGCGAGCGAGCGGTGCCATTCGCCGTAGTTGTAGACGAACTCATCGAGGTAGGCTTCGCGACTGAGTGCGCCCAGAAAGAAATGATGCAGGACGGCATCGTGCAGGACGACGACGCCCGGGTGCGCGAGGGCACGCAGGTAGATGGCGCGATGGAGCTGATTGTTGCCGAGGTGATAGAGGGCGATATCGGCGCGGCGGGCATGCGGCTCGATGGCGCCATAAGGGCGGAGGGCGGCGAGCAGGGCGGCGGCGTAATCGGCCACGCCGGTGCGGGCGGGCGGCAGCGGTGCGTAGTAGCCGACCGTCATGGCTTGCGGCGCTTGCCGAACAGGGCGGTGCCGATGCGGATGATAGTGGCGCCCTCTTCGATGGCGGCTTCGAGATCGTGCGACATGCCCATGGAGAGGCCGGTAAGGGCGTGGCGTTCGGCGAGCTCGCGCAGGCGGCGGAAGTAGGGGCGGGTCTGCTCGGGGTCGTCGGACCAGGGGGGCATGGTCATGAGGCCAAGCAGGCGGAGGTTGGGGCAAGCGCGGACGGCGGCGATGAGATCGGGAAGGGCTTCGGGCGGCGCGCCGGCTTTGGCCTCTTCGGGCGAGAGCTTGACTTCGAGCATGACATCGAGCGGGTTGCCGGATTCGTTGAGGCGACGGGCGAGCTTGGGGGAATCGACGGTCTGGATGCATTGAAACATCTCGGCGGCGCGGCGGCTCTTGTTGGTCTGCAGGTGGCCGATCAGGTGGAAGCGGGCGCCGGGCAGGTCGGCGACGGCGGGGAGCTTGGTTTCGAACTCCTGAACGTAGTTCTCACCGAACTCGCGGAGGCCGAGGGAGTAGGCGTCGCGAATGGCTTGGGCGGGGAAGACTTTGGTGACGGCGAGGAGGGTAATTTGGGCGGGGTCGCGGCGGGCGCGGGCGGCGGCGGTGGCGATGCGCGCGCGGACTTCGGACAGGCGATCTGCTAGGGTTTCCATGGCGCTGGGACTTGGCAAATTTATTATGGCATGCGGGGGATTGGGGGATTTAGTTGGACGTCCGAAGCCAATTATGTTGTTTGTTTTCAATGAATGTTGGCGGGGAAGCCAATTGGGACCGGCGGGGAGTGGGGTGGGATTTGGCATCCGGTGGTGAGGGTAACATTGGGGCGGCGGTGGTTGGGAGGACGGGTGGTGGAGGTTGTTGATTTGGCGGGGGGTAGGTTTGGGGCGGGGATTGTGATTTGAGTCGCTGAACCAGTCGCGATGGGCGGTAGTGTCGAGCCCGGCCTTTTTTTCCATTAGCGCGGCGACTCCGGTCAACAAGTCCTTGACGTCGAAGGCCCAGATGCGCTTTAATCGTGCGTCTGGCCTCAGGGGAGCGTCCATGGACCTTCGCCGCGCGATTCTTGCACAGCAGGATATCACCTACTTCACCATTGTTGCCGGAATTGGTGCGACGTTGGTGAGTCTCACCTTTGTGGTAGGTACATTTTTTCTGGTTGATCTTTTGAAGAGGTACGACCGAGTCTCATTCCCGGTATTTCGTGAGCGCAATCCAGAGGATGAGCGCAGCTTGTCACGCCACTCCAAACACCCACAGTCGCTCAATGATTTCGAGCTTTTTGATGGCGATCCTCTCGTCGTATTCATCGCCTTTTCCCTCGCCGTGACCTGGAACCTTTTTCTGATGCCGCTCGCAGTGGGATTAACGGCTGCATGGGGTGGAGCGTACCTGTTGGTGATCGCGATAGAACTAGCGGCCTTCTGTTGGATTCTTGCGAATTCCTTTAAGGTTCGCGAGCAAAAGATCGCGCGTCTCTGCCCATATCTCACGCGAGAGGAGCGTCTGTGGCCAGTCTTCGCCAGGATAGGTTTCGGAGTGTACGTAGTCGTCATTTTGATCGTGCTCATATCGATATTTGCTGACGTACCAGTAGTGCACTACTTGGCATTTTGGCACTGGTTCTGTGTTTCGGATGATCTTGCGGCCGTCTTCGCCATAAAGACGCTGTGCGTGATTTCGTTGCTCGTTGGCACCTACACGACGAATAAAGATATGTATATCTTCTTCAAGACGATGGCCGCTGAGCGCATGCGCGACAAGTGGCTGCAGGATTTCATCAAAGACTCGTACCCAGCGCTTGAGCACCGCGTTGCAACATATAAGGCACGATTGCCGGAGAAAGCTGTTCGAGACGACGAGATTGTTACGCTCTGGAACCACGGTGTTCCGCCGATCATTTCGACGCATGATGTCATTCGGCAGGCAGGCGACACATTCACCGCCTCACTATGGGAGGATCTGCTTCGACGAAAGGGAACGCCGGCGTGGATGCTGGACGTTCCGCGAATCGCCGACTGGGCCGCCAACGTCGAAAGTGCACTTGAGAGGCATAGGCACGCAACGTAGGTCCGGGTGATCGGGCTTGGCTATTCGAAGCTTTCGCATAGTCGTTTCACTTCGTTAAAGGCGAGTTTCCGATGCCAGGGTCGCGTCATTATGACCCCGAAATGCGCCTCTGGATCAATGGGTGCATTCGTGCCGTCGTCGCAGAGTTCGTAGAGCGCTATGAACGCGAGTGATCGTCCTTTGCCGAATGCATCCGCGCTACGAAGCAAGTCTGTCAATCTCCGATAAAACGCTGCTTGTTGCTGCTCGCCGCGAAGGTACGGAATATTTGTTGAATATCCTGTTTCCATAACTGCGACACGCGGGTTTAGTCCGGCGTGGGCGCCGCGAATCAGGTCGCGAAGATCTTGGTCTAACGTACTCCACGAATTTCGCCAAGAGATCGCCCACGTATCCGGGTAAAAGTCGAGCCCGATTATGTCAATCACGCCAGCGAGCTCTCCCACGTACCATCCGAGTTCCTGTCGCCAGTGCCACAAATCGCAGAGAAGATTGATACTGACTTGTGGCGTTGGCACGCGCCGTCGAATGATATCCGCTGCGGATCGGATCGCATCGGGCGTGTTGCGACGACTGACGAAACGGTAAACGGGATTGTTGATTTCGTTCATCACCTGGTACGACTCGCAGAGGTCGCCGAAGTGTTCTATGACGAGTTCAACATAGTGCCGCCATTGTGCGAGCCGATCGCCCTGCGACGCAGCCAATGCCGCCGACGGGGGATCGGAGAGGATAAGCAGTATGCGCAGGCCATACAAATCGCGGGCGGCCTGCAAGAATGATCGATGCCAGGCGACCGCAGATGGGTCAGCGTGTCTTCCATCTGGCAGCAGGTCTTTCCAGCGAACGTCGGTGCGCAGACCGCCGGCACCCAGAGCGCGAATCTCCGCAAGACATCGACAAACCCGTGCGGGGTCGAATCCCGCATACCATGGATGAAACGTGAGAAAACAGCGAGAGGCTGCCTTTGGCAACGGCATTGGCGGAGGCATCGACGTCCATGCAGGCACGTTGTTAGGCATGCGCTGATCAGCGGAAATCCACTTTCGAATACCAGCCACAATCGTGAAGAAAACCACCTGGAGCGCGCGTAAATACCAGAGCACCGCGACACCGAGCGTCAACAGGAAGGCGCGTTTTGATGTCATCAAGGAGCGTTTCTTAGCGTCTGCCGGCATGAGTCAGGAGTCATGGAGCGGAATGAGAAACTGCGCTCCATCAGCCGAGAATAGCATTGAATGCCGTCGGGCAAGCGTTCTGCACGTGATCGGATGTTCATGCCTCTCTGAGGTGGGGGTCAGCCACGCCGTTTGAAAGTTGAAAAACCAATTGGGACAGTAACGGGACAACGGGAAAACTGACGTGCGGCTAAGTGCTTTTAGAATGTGGTGGCCAGGGACGGAATCGAACCGCCGACGCCAGCCTTTTCAGGGCTGCGCTCAGCATAGTGACAGCCGACTCTAGCAGGTCAGGGGTATTCCAATGCCGGTAGGATCTGGCCCGCTTAGTTCCGGCCTGTAAACAGCGCTTACGGCTCGACGGTGAAGCTCGGCGCGGGAGTTGCCGCCACGCCGCCCACGTACCAGGCTCGTGTGTAGTTACCCATCTACGCCGACGTCCAGGTACCACTTACCGTATAGCTATCGTCGCCGATTCAGTCCGAAGGGAAAGGATCGGCTCCGTTCTCGACTTACGGCCACGGCTGGCGGTCGTATCCGGTACCCCGTCACCGTGAGAGTGAACGAGTCACCTACGTGGTAGGTGGTCCCGCCCTGGTTGCCTGTCACTGTAAGGGTGACCTCGTTCGATGCACTTGAGCACCGAAACGTAGTCCGCATAGTGGTGCGTGATGGCGCCTGGGTGGGTATGGGGGGAAACCATAATCATCAGAAAAAGCGCACTCATGCCCGGGTGGTCTCCGAGGGGCCAAGAATTCTCCTCGGCAATCAACCGGAGCAAGGGCATGCTTCTATGAGCGCCGAGCCGTGCGAACCGCTTGTTATACTGGCCTTTTAATGCTACGAGTCCGCTTCGCGCCGTCTCCCACCGGCTTTCTCCACATCGGCAGCGCGCGCACCTTCATTTTTAACTGGCTCTACGCCCGGCGCAACGGCGGCGCCATGATTCTGCGTATCGACGATACGGACGTGGAGCGCAACACGCAAACGTCGCTCGATTCGATCTTCGACGGGCTGCGCTGGCTCGATCTCGGCTGGGACGAAGAATACCGCCAGTCCGAACGCCTTGCCATCCATCAGGCGGCCGCCCAGGCGATTTTCGCGAAAGGCGTTGCCTATCGCGATTTCACGCCGGCAGATGCCCAGACGAGTGAGTCGAGCCGTAGCGAAGGAGCCTGGCTGTCGAATCCCGGCATGCGCGAGCTATCCGCCGCCGAGAGTGACCGCCGGGCCGCCGCCGGCGAACCGTTCGTGCTGCGCTTTCGCGTGCCGCGCGAGGACGCCGCGAACGTCTATTTTCGCGACGCGGTCTACGGCGAGCAGGTGAAAGCCACCGCGGATATCGAAGACTTCGCCCTGCTGCGCAGCAACGGCATGCCGACTTATCACCTGGCCTCCTGCGCGGACGATGCCGACCTGCGCATCAGCCACATCATTCGCGGCCAGGATCATCTGACCAACACGTTCAAGCACGTGCTGATCTTCGAAGCGCTGGGAGTCACGCCTCCGCAGTTCGCGCATTTGCCGCTGTTGATCGCGCCGGATGGCGCAAAGCTTTCGAAGCGCCGCCACGGCCCAGTGGTCAGCGTAACTACTTACCGCGACTACGGTTTTCTGCCGGCGGCTTTCATTAATTTTCTGTGCCTGCTGGGCTGGTCGCCCAAAGACGACCGCGACCGCATGAGCCGCCAGGAACTGATCGACGCGTTTTCCTTCGAGGGCATCCATCGCAGCAACGCCGTTATCAATTTCAGCGAAGCGGATCCCATCGATCCGAAAGCGCTCTGGCTGAATGGCGAGCACATCCGCACGCTGCCAGTCGAAGAACTCACTGACCATCTGCTGCCGATTGTGCAGGGCGCCGGCCACCCAATCGATCGCGCCAAAATGCTCGAAATCACGCCCCTGGTGCAGGAGCGCATCAAGCTGCTGCGGGAGGTGCTCAGCGTGGCGGATTTCTTCTTCGCCGATCAGTTGGCGCCATACGATGCCAGCGAACTGATTCCGCAAAAGGGCGATGCGGCGATGGCGCTTAAGGCGCTGCTACGCGGCCGCGAAGTGCTCGCCGAGACGGAATTCGCGCATGACGCGCTCGAACAGGCGCTGCGGAGCGCCGCGAGCGGTTTGGGCATCAAGGCGGGCCAGATGTTTCAGCCCATCCGGGTGGCCGTCTGCGGACGGAAGAACGCGCCGCCCTTGTTCGCCACCCTGCAGGTGCTCGGCCGCGACACCTGTGTGGAGCGCATCAGCCAGGCCATTGAGAAGTTGCAGTAGGAGTTTCGCGATATTATGAATCCCACTTCAGGTCCATCGAACTTCATCCGCGACACGATCGCCGAGGACTTAAAGACCAATAAGTACGGTGGCCGCGTGCACACGCGCTTCCCGCCGGAACCGAACGGCTATCTGCACATCGGACACGCTAAGTCGATCAACCTTAACTTCGGCCTGGCCGCGGAGTTTGGGGGCAAGTGTAACTTGCGCTTCGATGATACGAATCCCTGCAAGGAAGAGACCGAGTATGTGGAGTCGATCGTCAAAGATGTTCACTGGCTCGGTGGCGACTGGGAAGGCCGGCTGTTCTATGCGTCGGATTACTTCGACCAGCTATACGCGTGGGCCGCGCAACTCATCCAGTCCGGCGATGCGTTTGTCTGCGACCTGAACGCCGACCAGTTACGCGAGTATCGCGGCACTTTGACCGAACCGGGCAAAGAAAGCCCCTGGCGCAACCGTACCATAGGCGAGAACCTCGCACTGTTCGAACGCATGCGGGCGGGCGAGTTTCCCGACGGAGCACGCACGCTGCGCGCGAAGATCGACATGGCGTCGAAGAACCTGAACATGCGCGATCCGGTCATGTACCGGATTCTGCATGCCGATCATCATCGAACCGGGAGTAAATGGTGCATCTATCCGATGTACGATTTTACACACGGCCAGTCTGATTCTATCGAAGGGGTGACGCATTCGATTTGCACCCTGGAATTTGAAGACCATCGTCCGCTCTATGACTGGTACATCGAGAAGCTGGGCATTTATCATCCGCAGCAGATAGAGTTTGACCGGCTTAATCTCACTTACACACTGCTGAGTAAGCGCCGGCTGCTCGCGTTAGTGCAAGGCGGCCGCGTCAGCGGCTGGGACGATCCGCGTATGCCGACCATCTCGGGGATTCGCCGCCGCGGCTACACGCCCGAAGCGATCCGGAACTTCACTAACGCCATCGGAGTCTCGAAGACCAACGGCAGCATCGAACTAGGGCTGCTGGAGCATTTCCTGCGCGAGGATTTGAACAAGCGCGTACCGCGCGCGATGGCGGTGCTGCGGCCCTTGCGGGTAGTCATTGAGAACTACCCCGAAGCCCAGGTGGAGGAGATGGAGGCGGTCAACAATCCGGAGAACGAAGCAGCGGGCACGCGCCAGGTACCGTTTTCGCGCGTGCTGTACATCGAGCAGGACGATTTCCGGGAAGTGCCGCCCAAGCAGTTCTATCGCCTGTCGCCAGGTCGCGAGGTCCGGCTGCGCTACGGCTATTTCGTCACCTGCACCGGCGTGGTGAAAGACGAAGAGACAGGTGCAGTGACCGAGATTCATTGCACGTATGACCCGGCCACGCGCGGCGGCAATGCGCCGGATGGCCGCAAAGTGAAATCCACCATTCACTGGGTATCGGCTGCGCACGCCGTCGACGCCGAAGTCCGCTTGTACGATAATCTGTTCGCGCGTGAAGATCCGAATGAGACGGACGAGGGCGAGACGTTTCTGGCAAACCTGAATCCGGCCTCACTCGAAGTACTGACTGGTTGTAAGTTGGAGCCGTCTTTGCGCGAGGCCGCGGAAGGCAGCCGCTATCAGTTCGAGCGCCTTGGTTACTTCTGCGCCGATCGGGATGCGAGCCCTGGTAAGCCGGTATTCAATCGCACGGTGGCGCTGCGCGACACATGGGCCAAGATCGAGAAGGCCCAAAAGGGCGGCCGGTAAGCGAACATGATCATTCTGGGAATCGGCGGCATTCTGGGAGATGCCGCGTCGGCTATCCTGCGCGATGGTTGCCTGGCGGCCGCCATTGAAGAATCCAAGCTCAGCCGGCAGGGGCTGCAAGGCGGCCACGCCGGGCCGACCGGCCTGCCGGAGCAATCCATCGCCGCCTGCCTGGCACTGGCCGGCGCCACACCGGACCAGGTGGATGCCATTGCCATCGTACGGCCGTTCGCGGCTGGACCCGAGGCGTCCACGCACCTGCAGTTGCGCGCCCGCTTTCCGAACAGCCGCATCGTAGTCGTGGAGCACCATACCGCGCACGCGGCGTCGGCTTACTATGCTTCGCCCTTTGAAGACGCCACGGTACTGACTCTCGACCGGTCCGGCGACTATCGCTGCGGCACCCGCTGGATTGGCGAAGGGACGCAACTGACTCTCGATAAGGAGCTGTATTATCCCGACTCACTCGGCGACTTATACGGCCGGGTCTCGCAGTTACTGGGCTTTCACGCTAATCTGGAGGAGCACAAAGTACAGTGGCTCTCCTGTTCGGGCGACGACCGGTTCCGCGATCTGTTTCACGAGCTCATGCCCATGCGCGAAGGCGAGTGGCCGGTGCTTGATCGCTCGTTCTTCGATGCGCAGCGTCTGACACATGGCGGCTTCAGTGCGCGCTTCTACGAACGCTTGGGATTGGCGGATGGCGCGGCGGTGCCCGAGCCCCTGCGCGCACCATTGGCGGCCGGCATCCAGCAAGCCATTGAAGAGACGGCAATCCGGATGGCTGGCGCGGCCCGGCGCATCTGTTTCGCGGGCGGACTGGGCTTGAACGCGCTGCTGGTTTCGGCCCTGGAGCGTGCTTCGTTTGAAAACGTCTTTGTGCAGCCTGCCGCGGGCAATGCGGGCACGGCCATTGGCGCGGCGTTGTATACCTGGCACGCGGTATATCATCAGCCGGGGCGTATCCCACTGGACAATCTCTATCTTGGTCCGAGTTACTCGGCCGAAGAGATCAAGCGGGTGTTAGAGAACTGTAAGTTGCGTTTCCGATATATTCTGACCACCGAAGAGACCATCGATACGGCCATCGCCCAGCTTGCCGAGAGCCGCATCGTAGCTTGGATGCACGGGCGCATGGAATTCGGACCGCGCGCGCTCGGCAATCGCAGCATCCTGGCGTCGCCGCTCGATGCTTATGCCGCCGAGAACCTGAACACCTTCATCAAACATCGCGAGCCGTTCCGCAAGTTCGCGGCGTCCGTGCCGGCGGAGCTGGCCAGTGAGTACTTCGAGTGCGGGCCTAACGCACGCTTCCTTGCGACAGTTGGACGCGTCCTGCCGGCGCATCGCAGCCGCTTCCAGAACGCTATTCTGAACGGGGATCTGATTCGCGTGCATACGGTCTCGGAACAGGACAATCCACTCTACTGGCGACTGCTGCACGCCGCGGGAAAAGCTACGGGCCTACCCGTGCTGTATAACACATCATTCAACTTATTCAGTGAGCCGCTGGTTTGCACGCCGCGCGATGCCGTACGCAGTTTCTATTCGTCGGGCATTGATGCTCTTTTCGTCGGCAACTTCTTTCTGCAAAAATAATAGTAATTTGCTATGCGCGTCATTCTACTGTGTCTACTTACTATGCCCTTTCTTTTTGCCGCGGCCCCCGAGGAAAAGGAAGATCTGAAGAATCCGGTGGCCGGCCAAGCCGAGGCCATCGCCGAGGGTAAGAATCTGTACCTGGCTGGCTGCAGCGGCTGCCACGGTCCGACAGCCGAGGGAGGGCGCGGCCCCAACCTCGCGAAAGGCGAGCAGGTGCGGGGCGCCACCAATCGCCATTTACTCGCGGTCATCACCGATGGCTTGCAAGGCTCCGAAATGCCGCCTTCGGGGCTGACACAGGACAAGGTCTGGCGGGTAATCTCTTACCTGCGCAATCTGACCGCCGTGGCGTACGACAGCATCGCGCCCGGCGATGTACAGGCCGGCAGTGAGCTGTTCTTCGGCAAGGCGGGATGCGCGAATTGCCATATGGTCCGCGGGCATGGCGGTTATCCGGGGCCGGACCTTTCCAGCATCGGCCGCGCCCGTTCTTTCCATAGCCTGCGCCAATCGCTGCTCGATCCGGATTCTGAAATAGCAGATGGCTACGGCGGCGTGACAGTCACCACTAAGTCAGGCAGGAAGATTTCGGGTGTGGCTCGCGACAACACCAACTATTCCCTTGTGATACTCGACGCACACGGCGATCTGCACCGGCTGCTGAAAACTGACCTGCGCGAGGTCACATTCGCCAAGCAGTCACTGATGCCGCATGACTACCGGCAGCGCTTGAGTACCACCGACATCGACAATTTAATCAGTTTTCTGGGCCGCCAATCCATCCGGGATGCGGCGGTGGCGGTTCCCTCCGGTGCGCCGGCGTTTTCCGGTGGCGCAACTTACAACCAGATCCGCGCGGGCGAAGATGCCAACTGGCTGACTTATGCGGGCGACTATCGATCGTACCGCTACAGCCCCCTTCGCCAGATCACTCGCGAGAACGTGAAGTCGCTGGCGCCTTCCTGGGTCTATCACGTCGATGGAGCCACGCACCTGGAACCGAGTCCGCTGGTCTATGACGGCGTGATGTACATTACCAATACCAACGAAGTCGACGCGATCGATGCGCGCACAGGCCGGGCCATCTGGAAGTATCGTGACGATCAATCCAAGCTCGGTTATGTCAACCGGGGCGTGGCGATCCTCGGCGATAGGATCTTTTTCATCACCAGCGACGCGCACCTGGTGGCGCTAAATCGCCAGACGGGGGGCGCGCTGTGGGACCGCGCATACGCGGATACCACGCGCGGCCAGTTTGCCACGCTCGCGCCCCTGGTGGTGAAGGATCGGGTGATCGTAGGCGTCTCGGGCGGCGACAGCGGTGTGCGCGGATTCGTCGCGGCTTTTTCCGCCGCGACCGGCGACGAACTCTGGCGTTTCTGGACCGTTCCCGCGAAGGGCGAGCCGGGCGCCGAGACTTGGGGCGAACTGGGACCGGAGTGGGGCGGTGCGGCTACCTGGCTGAGCGGCAGTTACGATCCCGAGTTGAACCTGATTTACTGGACCACGGGCAATCCCTGGCCCGACTTCTCCGGCGGCGCGCGGCACGGCGACAATCTCTATTCCGATTCTTTGCTGGCGTTGGACGCGGATTCCGGCAAGCTGAAATGGTATTTTCAATTCACGCCGCATGATACGCGCGACTGGGATGCGCAGGCGTGGCCCGTATTACTCGATACGACTTATGAGGGCCGGCCGCGCAAGATACTCGTGCATTCCAATCGCAACGGCTACCTCTATGTCCTCGATCGTGTCACGGGCGAATTCCTGCGTGCCACGCCCTATGTCGAGCGGCTGAACTGGGCCAAAGGCATCGACGCCAAGGGCCGCCCCATCGAGAATCCCGGCATGGAGCCTTCTCCAAACGGGACGCGCATCTGTCCTTCGGTGCGCGGCGCTTCTAACTGGATGTCACCCACTTATAGTCCGCAAACCGGGTTACTATATGTCCCGGCGCTCGAAGAGTGCGACTTATATACTTCATCCGCCCAGAAGCCCGAGCCAATGAAGAACTTCGCCGGCACCGGCGGCGATCCGATTGCAAAAGAGCCAGGCAAGTTCTATCTGCGAGCGTTCGACCCGCGTAGCGGCCAAAGACGCTGGGAATATCCAATGACGGGCCGCGGCGAGATGTGGGCCGGCACTGTATCTACGGCGAGCGGCATTGTTTTCTTCGGCGACGATGATGGTCAACTAGTGGCGGTAGATGCTGTCACCGGGAATTACCTATGGCATTTCAGCCTGGGGCAAAGCATCTATGCGTCACCCATTACTTTCATGGCGGACGGCAAGCAGTATGTGACAATCGTCGCGGCCACCGACGTATTTACGTTTGCGCTAGGGCAGGAACACTAACCGTACCCCGCGTTCGGGGCTGTTCCAAAGCGATTCCACATCGCGCAGCGGCACAGTCTTGACAGCGATCTGAAAAGGATCTTTGGCCGCGGCCTGGAAGAACTCCGCCAACGACTGCAGAATTTGTTCGAGCGATGCGCTGCCGAAGCCGCTGCCGATCAACTCCAGCCCGGAACTGCGCAGAGTGGCACCGGCAAGCGCGACCGACTTACCCGCGCTTTCCCCGACTTCCACGTACCGCACGCGCCCCGCGGCGTGACTTAGTCCCCTCTGGCTGATCGCCTCCAAGAGCGCCTCCGCCGGAGCCCCCCAGAGATAGTCGATTACTACATCAAATCCGTGTTCGGCCCGGGCGCGGCGGAAGGCATCGACCAACGCCGTGCGATCCTGATCGAGCGAGATGACGTTATCCGCGCCCAGCGCCGCCAGTTTCTCCAACGCTCGTGGATTGCGTCCGGCGGCCGACACGTGGCGCGCTCCCAGACGCTTCGCGATCTGGACGGCAAGCTGTCCGGCAACTCCGGTAGCGCCCAGAATCAGCACACTCTCGCCCGCGACGAACTGCGCGCGCATCTTCAGCGCCACCCATGATGACATGCCCGGATTGGCAATAGCCGCCGCGGTGGCAGCGTCCATCCCCTCCAGTAACGGCAGACACATCCGCGGCGATGCCGGCGCCCTCTCGGACAAGGTTCCGAAAGGCGCGCGTGTGACACCGAAGTACACGAGCCTTCCGTCCGCCAGGCGGCCCACACCATCCACTCCCGGAATCAATGGCAACCCACCCGTGCTGCCGTAGTGCGCGCCGCGCGCCAATGACTTAACTATGGGATGCAGACCGGCGGCCAATACAGTGACAACTATTTCTCCTTCCGCCGCGACGGGGTCGTCAAACGACGTGTAACGAGGCGGGGCATCAAACGAATACACCACGGCGGCGTTCATGAGCTTACTGTAGCATCCCCGGCCCGCCGCATCCCAGCTTCGATTATTGGGCGAAGGCGGGAGTGACCTGGGAGTCACAGAAGTAGTAAATCGCTTGGCCCATCGGCCGTTGAGCGGCTTTCGAGGCGGCCTCCGCCCAACCGCCTTGATTTCCGGATAATGAAGGCATGGCCCCCGACAATTCGGACCAGATCCAGCATGTCAGTGACACGGCCCTGATGGCGGCGGCTTGCCGCGCCCTCGAAACCGCCCGCGCCGACGGGTTAGTGCGCGATCCATATGCCGAGAGACTGGCAGGGACGCGCGGCGTTGCGATCCTGCATGGCCTCACCGGTTGGCAGTTGATGTGTTTCGGCATTGGAGTCCGCAGCCGCTTCCTGGATGACCTGGTCATGGAAACCGTCGCGAGGGAGAGCATCGAGGTGGTGCTGAGCATCGGAGCCGGGCTCGACACGCGCCCGTGGCGTCTGGAGATTCCACCGGGGCTGCGGTGGATCGAGGCCGATTTTCCAGAGATGCTAGACTACAAAACGCGCGCCATGGCGGGCGAACCGCCGAAGTGCCGTGTCGAGCGCATGGCCGCGGATGTGACCGACCAGGGGCAGCGCGCGGCCCTGTTCGCTGCCGCCGCCGGCGTCCCCACGCTTATGATCACGGAAGGGCTGCTTATGTATTTGCCGGGCGCCGCGGTCGAGGCCATGGCGGCCGACGCCGCCCGGCACGTTATTCGCCGCTGGCTGCTGGATTCCTCCTCTGTGGATCTGGCGCGGTTGATGGGGCGGGACGCGGGGGGCTCCATCGAAAGACTGCGTGCGCCGGACCACTTGCAAGGCGCGGCGCTGCTGGATGCTTTACGGTCGAAGGGTTGGAGCCAGTTGGGCTTCCGCAGCTACTCGCGCGACGCCGCGCAAATCGCGCCCGAACGGATCGCGGCCATCATTCAGTACTACGTGGAAAAAGGGATTCCGGTGCCGGCCGGGCCAGTGGAGGATGCCAGCGGCGTGTATCTGTTTGGACAGGACTAGCGCGGCCGAATTTGGCTGGGAGGCAGGGATTCGAACCCCGATACGCAGATCCAGAGTCTGCAGTCTTACCGTTAGACGACCTCCCAACGATTCAACTGTATTTTAACATCGGCAGTGGCGGTGGTCCAACCAGCCTACTGCAGAAACTTGACCGCAAAATAAAGGCCGCTGAACAGGGCGATCGAAATAACCACAATCGCCGCAACCTTCATGATCCGTTCCTTAGTGGAGATCTCTGCGGCGTCATCCTGCTTGAATCGTGCGTCGAGGGTGTCAAACATGGCTCGCACCTTCCGGCAGGCGTTGCCTGCCTCAGCCCCATGACATGAACGCGGGTGCCCGCTTGCATGCGCAAAGGGGCACCGTACTCTACAAGCAATCCTAGGTTTCCGGTTTGCCGGCTTCCGGCTCGACCGTCACCTTAACCGGTTCTTCAATCAGCTTTCCGTTTTTGCCCGCCGTGAGGACCATCAGTGCGAAACGTCCGGCCTTCGCGTTGGGCGGGATCCGAAACTTGATCGATGTGGAAGTCTGTTCGATGATCATGACCTTGGTATCCAACTGACCATTGGTCAAATAGAGCGCTGTCACTTCATTCTGGCCCAGACCGGCCCCCTGCGCCGTCAGCACGTCGCCAACCCTGGCGGAGGCCGGGTCGACGGTGTTCATCAACGGTGCGGGTGCCTGGTCTTGCGGAAATGCGGGGGCGGTGACGGCGAGGAGGAGCGCGATCGATAATAAGGATATTCTCATCTCGATAACCTCCACTGATATAGTAGTCCTCCCTGCGCCCCGATACAAGCCGTTTTCGCGGGAAGCGGGAGCGCGCGTGGCGAGTTTCAGTAGCGGCCGGCGGTGGAACTGGCGCTCATCTTGCGCGAGATGAACAGCGCCATTTCGAGGGCCTGTTCGTAATTGAGCCTTGGATCGAGCCCGGATTCGTAGGCCAGCTTCAGATCGGCCTCCCGCAACCCGCGCGCGCCGCCGATGCACTCGGTGACGTTCTCGCCGGTGACCTCGATGTGGATACCGCCGAGCCGGTTTCCGCAGGCCACGTGAATATCGAAGGCCTGGTCGACCTCACTCAAGATCTCTTCGAAATTGCGGGTCTTGATACCGTCCGCGGTAGTGCGGGTATTGCCGTGCATCGGATCGCAGCACCACAGCACGGTCCTCCCCGTGGAATGCACCGCGCCGATCAGCGGGGGCAGGCATGCGGCAATGCGGTCCGCGCCGAAGCGATGAATCAGGGTCAGGCGGCCGGGCTCGTTCTGCGGATCGAGCGCGGCAACGATCTCCAGCAGCATTTCGGGCGTCATGGCCGGTCCGATCTTGACCGCGATGGGGTTGCGGATACCGCGGAAGAATTCCACGTGTGCGCCGCAGGGATGGGCGGTGCGCATCCCGATCCAGGGGAAGTGTGTCGACAGATCGAACCAGCCCTCCTGGCGCGGCACACGGCGGGTTTGCGCCTGCTCGTACAGCAGGTGCAGGCCTTCGTGGCTGGTGAAGAAATCGATCCATTGCAACTCGCCTGGATGCGTGCCCATCAGACTTTCCATGAAGCGGATGGACGCGCCGATCTGGTGGGCGATGCGCCGGTACTCTTCGGCCATGGGCGACTCCTTCACCCAATCGAGATTCCAATAATCGAGGCGCGCGGGATCCACGAAGCCGCGGCTCACCAGGGCGCGGATGAAGTTCAAGGTCAACCCGGCGCGCTCATATCCACGGAGCATCAGTTGCGGATCGGGTGTGCGGACGGCGGCGGTGAATTCCGGGCAGTTGATCAGATCGCCGCGGTAGCTCGGCAGCGTGACGCCGCCGCGCGTTTCGAATTCGTCGGAACGGGGCTTGGCGTACTGGCCGGCGAATCTTCCCACGCGGATTACGCGCCGCTGGCTTCCTAATGCGAGCACCAGGCTCATTTGCAGCAGGATTTTTAGCTTGTTGGTGATAGTGCCCGAATCGCAATGATCGTAGCGCTCGGCGCAATCGCCGCCTTGCAGCAGGAAGCGTTCACCGCGCGCGGCTTCCGCCAGTTGGGTGCGCAGGGCGTTGATCTCCCACGAGGTCACCAGCGGCGGCAGTTTGGATATCGCTTCGACGACGCGCGCGACTTCGTCCGTCGACGGGTAGCAGGGCTGCTGCTCAGCGGGACGGCTCTGCCACGATGTGGGCGACCACTCACTCATTCAGCCCTCAGCTTATCCGCATATGATAGGTACATGCAATCAGATCAGCCGAAGCTTCCCGTATCCCGGCGCGACCTGCTGCGCGGCGCAATGGCCGGCGCAGGCGCCGCCCTCATCAGCCAGACCGCCGGCGCGGCCCCGCCTGAGCCGCACCAGTCCGTGATCGGCATGCCGTTTGAAGCGCGCGACAACGTGCGTATGGCCCTGATCGGCTGCGGCAGCCGCGGCTCCGGCATGTTGAAGGAATTTCTAGGCGTCGACGGGCTGACGGTCACTGCCGTGTGCGACGTGGTGAAGCAGGCCGCGCTCGACGCGCAAGCCACCGTGGAGCGCGCCGGACAGAAGCCGCCCGCGGTCTACGCCAACGGCGAGCACGATTTCGAGAATCTGCTGAAGCGCGACGACGTGGACTTCGCTTACATCCCCACGCCCTGGGAATGGCACGTCCCCATGGCGCTGGCGGCGATGAATTCCGGCAAGCATGCGTTCGTGGAGGTACCCGCGGCCTTGACTATCGAGGATTGCTGGAAGCTGGTGGACACATCCGAGAAGACCCGCCGGCATTGCCTCATCATGGAGAACTGCTGCTACGGCTACACCGAGCTGATGGTGTTGAACATGGTGCGCGCCGGGCTGTTCGGCGATCTGCTGTACGGCGCGGGGGCGTATCTGCACGACCTGCGCAGCCTGCTGTTTTCCGATAAGAGCGAGGGGCTGTGGCGCCGCTTCCCGCACACGCAGCGCAACGGCAATTTCTATCCCACACACGGCCTGGGGCCGGTGGCCAATTACATGGGCATCAATCGCGGCGACCGCTTCGATTACCTGGTTTCGATGAGCTCACCCGAGCGCGGCCTGGACGCCTGGCGCGCGGCGCACGTGCCGAAGGACAGTCCGAAGTGGAAGGAAAAATATATCTGCGGCGACATGAACACGTCGCTGATCAAAACCGCCAACGGCCTCACCATCACGCTGCAGCATGACGTGGTGAATCCGCAGCCTTACGACCGTCTTAACCAGATCGCCGGCGTGAAGGGGATTTTCCGCGACTATCCGCCGCGTATCTATTTCGACGATCCGAATTCGGAAGAGTACACCTCGATCGACAAATACAAAGATGAGTACGAGCACGCGCTGTGGAAGCACGAAGGCGAACTGGCACGCAAGCTGGGCGGCCACGGCGGCATGGATTTTCTGATGATCTACCGGCTGGTGGAGTGCATGCACAAGGGGCTCGCACCGGATATCGACGTGTACGACGCGGCCGCGTGGAGCGCGCCGGGGCCATTGAGCGAAGCGTCGGTGGCGCACGGCAGCGCGCCGGTGAAGTTCCCCGATTTCACGCGGGGCCGGTGGAAGGAAAAGCGCGGCTGGCTGGCTTAGGCGGCGGCCGCTTTACCTGCCGATCTGCTCGAACGGTAGGTTGCCGATGGCGTACTGTTTCCAATCGCGATAGTCGAAGTGCCACCACTCGGTTTCGTAGACCGTGAAGCCTTGCTGCTCCATCGCGCGGCGCAGCAGGTCGCGATGCGCGCGCTGCTCCGCGGTGCCGCCGGTGTAAGTGGGATACGAGCGTTCGGACATCTCGTCATATCCGCCGGTCATCTGGATTTCGCGGCCGGTCTTCAGATCGTAGAGCGTGAGGTCGACGGCGGAGCCGCGATTGTGGCGCGATCCTTGCGATGGGTCGGCGACGAATTCGTGTTTATCCGGCGGGGTCGCGTCCCAGAACATCTTCGTCACATACCAGGGTCGATAGGCATCGAAGATCTCGAGGCCATAGCCTTGCTTCAATAGCTCGCGGTGCGCGCGCAGCAGCGCTTCCGCGGCGGGACGCTGGAGAAATGCACGCGCCGATGAGTAGACGGGCGTGCTGAGAAAATTGTCCGCGGTAGCATAGCGAATGTCCAGTTTGATGCGCGGATCGAGTGTGGCCAGGTCGACGAGATCGGAAGCGCGGAAGTGACCCGGCTCGGCAGGCGGCTTGGCGGCCAGCGCCTCGGCGCGCAGTTCAGCTACCGGCCGTACGGGCTGAATACGAAAGATCCCGGGCCGGGTCTGAGCCACGGCCAGGAACGCGATCAGCGATACAAGCGCACCACCCACTCGGCGTAGAGTGCGGGCTTGCGGCCGCCCTCCACTTCCATAGTGACGACCCATATGAGTTGATACCCCCCGTCGATTTCCTCAACCGATTGCAGCGTGAAGTGCGGCCGGATGCGCGCGCCTGCCGGGACCGCCGCGGGGAAGCGCACGCGGTTCAGCCCGTAGTTGATGCGTATCCGGAAGCCACCGATGTCGAAACATTCGCGCGATAAACTGCTGAGCATCGAGAGCGTCAGGAAGCCATGCGCGATGGTGCCGCCGTAAGGCGATTCGGCCTTGGCGCGCGCGACGTCCTGGTGAATCCATTGGTGATCGCCAGTGGCGCCGGCGAAGGCATCAATGCGGGACTGATCCATGGTGAACCAATCGCCCACGGCCACCTCCTGGCCGGTGAGCGCCCGCAGTTCTTCGAGACTTTCGATGATTCGCATGATAGCTACCGGAAGGTGCGCAGGCGGGGCTCGTCGAGGTGCGGCACGCCGTTGAAGCTAAACAGCGTCAGATCGTCATCGCGCAGGCGGAAAGTACTGATCGCCGTATTGTACATGACGCCGCCCAGGCGCATGATGTGTGCGTCGGTGACGCCCAGGCTCGACGCAATCCAGAGTCCGATGGGGGTGGCGGAGGTGAAGATAGCGACCGCGTCGCCCGATTGAAACTCGGCGAGCGCGGCGCGTTGGTCGAGAACCCGCTGGCGGAACGCCGCCCAGGATTCGGTGCGGACGGCGAAGCGGCCTTCCATCCAGGAGCGCATCACCTGCGAATCGCAATCGGTCCAGGAATGATGCAGCGGCGAATTCTGGTCTTCGAGCTTCCGCAACAATTCCTCATAATCCTGTTTAAACCGCGGATCGGCGGCCATGAGCAATGGCGCGTATTCGGTGAAAACCGCGGTCAGATCGAACTCGTTCCAGCGCGGGTCGGAGACGATATCAGGAACCGGGACGCCAGCTTCGCGATAGGCGCGCCATACGGCCGCGGCAGTTTGCTGCTGGCGATTCAGGCAACCGGCGATGATGGCCTGGAAAGGGACCTGGCGCGCCGCCAAGTACTCGCCCAGAAGACGCGCCTGCTGGTGCCCCAACTCCGACAGCGCGTCGTAATTCCCGCGCGTGCCGGCCTGGCCGTGGCGGATGAAATAGAGCGCGCTCAACCGGCCCGCTCCGCGAGACTGGCCGCGACATCCACGAGTCCGCGTACACGCTCGCCGAAGCTACTGAAGCGCTCGTCGTGCGTCTGCCCGCGGCGATACCGGAAGTAGATTTGTTGAAGGACCACGGCGATTTTGAAAATACCGAACACTTCATAATAGCCGAGGCCGGAGAGATCGCGCCCGGTGAGATGCGCGTAGCGTTCGACTAATTGCCGGCGCGTGAACCAACCGGGCAGCGTGGTGATGCTGCTCAGCGCGTCGCGGCGCACGGGCGGATCGGCGGCTTCCGGCCAGTAACACATCACGCACCCGAGATCGACGAGCGGATCGCCGGCGGTGGCCATCTCCCAATCGAGCACGGCTTCCACGCGTCCGGGGTTGGCGGGATCGAGCATGAGGTTGTCGAGCTTGTAGTCGTTGTGTACCAGAGTGGGCGCGGGCGAAACAGGCAGGCGGCGGATGAGCCAGGCGATGAGTTCTTCCATGCGGGGCAAAGCGCCGGTCTGCGCGCGCCGCCAGCGCTCCGCCCAGCCGGTCACCTGGCGTTCCAGAAATCCAGCGGGCTTGCCGAGCATGACCTGGCTTACGTCCACCGCGTGCAGGGCGGCCAGACAATCGACGAAAGCCTCGCTCACACGGCTGCCGAAATCGGGATCGGCGTTGTAGGGCGCGGGGATCTCGCGTCGCAGGACCAGGCCGTGCCGGCGCTCCATAATGAAGAAAATCGCGCCGATCACCGCCGGATCCTCGCAGAGCAGGAAAACGCGCGGCGCTTGGGGAAACAATTGGTGCACGGCGCCGAGCACGTTGTACTCACGCGCCATGTCATGCGCTTTGGGCGCCACAGGACCGACCGGCGGACGGCGCAAAACGTACTCGCATTGGGCGGCTTCGAGCAAATAAGTCAGATTGGAGTGGCCGCCAGGAAATTGGCGCACAGTGAGGCCGGATTCGACTCCCGGAAGTTTGCCACGCAGGTAGGCGGACAGCGCGGGTGTGTCGATCTGTTCGCCTTCGCGGATGGGCGCGGAATCGGATGGCGGCGTCATACGATGGCCAGCGGGCGGATGGGCGACCCGGTGCCGCCGCGGATCTTCAGCGGAGAAGCCACGAAGACGAACGTGTATCGCCGCTCGGCCGCGAGTTGCTCCAGGTTCAAACACTCAATAATGTGGATGCCGCTTTCGACCAGCAGGTGAACGTGCACGGGCATATTCGCATCGGGCACTTTTTCGAATGCCACGGTATCCGATCCGGCGGCGAACACGCCGCGGCCGCTCAGCCACCGCGCACCCGACTGACCGGGGCCGGGACCGTGCACCTGCCAGATGAACCGCGCGGCATCGTTCCAGAAGCGCGCCCATCCGGTACGCAGCAATACCACGTCGCCCGCGCGCACCGCGACCTGCTCGGCGGCGGCGGCCGATTCTAAATGTTCCGGCGTGATTTCGAAATCGGCGGGCAACTCCAGCATGCCCGCGTGCCCGGCGATATCGAGCAGCACGCCGCGGCGCAGGATGGGTGCGATCCTATCCACCGTGTGGCGCTCGAGGCCGCCGGCGTAGCTCTGGACTCCGGCGGCTTCTTCGCCTCCGTGCAGTTTGCCGCCACACGAGAAATGGCAGAGCGCATCGATGTGCGTGCCGACGTGGCCGCCCAGCGTGATACCTTCGGACGCCGAGCTCGCGCCATTGCGCGCCACGTAATCGCCATGCTTCTTATTCAAGCCGAACAAGAACGGCGGATGATTGGGATGATGCGGCATTCCCGGATAATAGGGTTGCGCCAGGTCGTAGACCCGGGCCGACTGAAGGGCCGCCAGCAGTTGCTCCATGGATGATCCTTGTGCACTAAGATTCTCCCACAGCGCGATACAATCGGAGCAAGCGTGAAGATTACCATTTCGAAGGAAAATTACCTGAAAGCGATCGCTGAAGCAGAGTCCGAAGGCGAGAGCGTGAAGGCAGCCACGCTGGCACGCTGGGTAAGTGTGACTGCGCCGGCGGTGACGATGGCTATCAAGCGGCTGAAGCGCGACGCGCTGATCGATGTGGACGACGAGGGTCACATCGCCCTGACCTCAGAAGGCCGCGAGATCGCCAATCGAATTCTGAATCGGCACCATCTGATCGAACGTATGCTGACCGAGATCTTCGGCATGGAATGGTACAAGGTGCACGAGGAGGCGGAGCAGCTGGAACACGCCGTTTCTGAAGACTTCGAGCGTAAGCTGGTGGAGAAGTTGGGCGCCGGTGAGACCTGCCCGCACGGCAACCTGGTAGGAGTGGACACGCCCACCGACCGGCGGCGGCGCGGCCTGACTACGCTGGACGAAAGCCCAGCGAGCCTCCGGGTGGCAGTGGCCAGCGTGTACGAGCGCGACCGGAGCCTGCTCGAATATCTGGAAGCACTGGGCGTGCGGCCCGGCTCGCAAGTTACGGTCGAGACCCGGAATGCCGACGACACGCTGACGCTGAAGGTGGGCGGCCAACGCGTGCAACTGGGGCGTTCGGCGGCGCAAAAAGTGTGGGTGCAGGCCGCCTGACGGCGCTAGCGGCGGGCGCGCGGGAGGGTGCGGTCGAGATCGAGATTGAGCGCCAGAACGTTGACGCGCGGCTCTCCGAAGATGCCGAACTGGCGGCCTTCTACGTGGCGTTCGACGACGCTTTCGACAGCCGGCGAGTTGACCCCGCGCGCCTTGGCGACGCGATCAACCTGAGCGTAAGCCGACGCCGGGCTGATGTCCGGATCGAGGCCGCTGGCGGAAGTAGTCAGCAGATCGGCGGGTATGGGTCCGGTGTAAGTGGGGTTTTCCTCACGGAACTTCTTGATATCATCCCGGACGCGGTCGACTAAGTGCTGATTGGTTGGTCCTAAGTTGGTAGCGCCTGAGTTAGCGGCGTCGTAGCCATCGCCCGCGGCTGAAGGACGCCCGTGAAAATACTCCGGCTTGGTGAACTTCTGGCCGATCAATTCGGATCCGACGACTTTGCCGTTGGCGGTAATCAGGCTGCCGTTCGCCTGATGAGGAAAGAGTAACTGCGCAAGGCCGGTGACGGCCAACGGGTAAATCAACCCGGTCAGGACCGTCAGAACCAACGTCAATCCGAGCGCGGGAATCAGAATCTGTTTCATAGAGTCACTCCTTAAGCCAGGTGCAGCAAGCCCAGCAGCCGGTCGATCAGCCAGATGCCGGGGAAGGGTGCGATGACACCGCCGACGCCGTAGATCAGCAGGTTGCGGCGCAGCAGGGCGGCCGCGGTCAGGGGCTTGTAGGCCACCCCCCGCAGCGCCAGCGGAATCAGGGCGATGATGATCAGCGCGTTGAAGATCACCGCGGCCAGTACGGCGCTTTGCGGGTTGCGCAGATACATAATATTCAATTTTTCAAGCGACGGATAAGTGGCCAGAAACATGGCGGGCAAAATCGCGAAGTACTTGGCCACGTCGTTGGCGATGGAAAAGGTAGTAAGCGCGCCGCGGGTCATCAGCAACTGTTTGCCAATGGCCACCACTTCGATGAGCTTGGTCGGGTTGCTATCGAGGTCCACCATGTTACCGGCTTCTTTGGCGGCCATGGTACCGGTGTTCATGGCGAGGCCGACATCGGCCTGGGCGAGCGCCGGAGCGTCGTTGGTGCCGTCGCCGGTCATGGCAACCAAGCGTCCGCCAGCCTGCTCTTTCTTGATCAGGTCCATCTTGTCTTTGGGAGTGGCCTGCGCGAGGAAATCGTCCACGCCGGCTTCGGCGGCGATGGCGGCAGCGGTCAGCGGGTTGTCGCCGGTGATCATGACGGTCCGGATACCGATGCGCCGCAACTGCTCGAAGCGCTCGCGCATGCCGCCTTTGACCACGTCCTTGAGATGGATCACGCCGAGGATCCGGCCGCGATCGGCGACGGCGAGCGGCGTGCCGCCCGAACGGGAGATGCGCTGGGTGGTTTCGATCAACTCCGGCGGAATCGCGCCGCCGTGCTCCTGTGCGAACTCGACGACGGATTCGGTGGCGCCCTTGCGGATACGGCGGCCGTCGAGATCGACGCCGCTCATGCGGGTTTGCGCAGTGAAGGGGATGAAGTGGGCTTCGTGCTGCGCCACCTCGCGTCCGCGGTAGGCGTATTTTTCTTTGGCCAAGACCACGATGGAGCGGCCTTCGGGCGTCTCGTCGGCGAGGCTGGAAAGTTGCGCGGCATCGGCCAGTTCCGCCTCGCTGGCGCCGCCGATGGGGATGAATTCGACGGCCTGGCGATTGCCGAGCGTGATGGTGCCGGTCTTGTCGAGCAACAGCGTATTCACGTCGCCGGCCGCTTCCACGGCTTTGCCGCTCATGGCCAGCACATTGTGCTGCATCACGCGGTCCATGCCGGCGATGCCTATAGCGGAAAGCAATCCGCCGATGGTGGTGGGAATCAGGCAGACCAGCAGGGAAATGAGCACCGTGACGCTAGGCGCCTGCCCTGCCCCGGCGGACTGCACACTGTATTGCGCGAACGGAAACAGGCTGACCACGGCCAGCAGGAAGATGAAGGTCAGGCCAGCGATCACGATGTTGAGCGCGATTTCGTTGGGCGTCTTCTGCCGCTCGGCCCCTTCGACCAGCGCGATCATGCGGTCGAGGAACGTCTCGCCGGGATTGGAGGTGATGCGCACTTTGATCTCGTCCGACAGCACGCGCGTGCCGCCAGTGACCGCACTGCGATCGCCGCCCGATTCGCGAATGACCGGCGCGCTCTCGCCCGTGATGGCGGATTCATCGACGCTGGCGATGCCTTCGATCACGTCGCCATCGCCGGGAATGATATCGCCACGCTCGACCAGCACGACATCACCGCGGCGCAGTTGTGTGGCGGCGATGGTCTCGTACTTCTTGCCGCCGTTCTTCAGGCGCTTGGCCATGGTTTCGGTCTTGGTCTTACGCAGCGTGTCGGCCTGCGCTTTGCCCCGCCCTTCCGCCATGGCTTCGGCGAAATTGGCGAACAGCACGGTGAACCACAACCAGAGCGTGATCTGGAAAGTGAAGCCGATCGGATGATGCAGAGCGATCTCTTTGAAGACTTCGAGCGTGGTCATGGCCGCGCCGACTTCGACCACGAACATCACCGGGTTTTTCATCATCAGCCGCGGATGGAGCTTCGCGAACGAGTCGCGGATGGCGCGCTTGACGATGGGCGGATCGAGCAGCGGACGCGCACGCACGGCCTTCTTGGGGATCAGCAGCGGTTCGGTCACGTACGATGAAGTACCCACGGGCGGTGGATCCATTACAGGCATTGTGTCAACTCCAGAATCCGATTAGCAAGACCGAAAACAACTTGCCGTTCTGCATCAGGAAATGCTCGACGATGGGGCCGAGTGAGAGCGCGGGAAAGAATGTGAGCGCGCCCACAATCAGGATCACCGCGACCAGCCAGCCGACGAAGAGCGAGCCGTGCGTGGGGAAAGTGCCGGCCGATACCGGGACCATCTTCTTTTTCGCCAGGCTGCCGGCGGCGGCCAGCAGCGGGATCATCATCAGGAAACGGCCGATCAGCATGGCGAGGCCGAGCGTGGTATTGAAAAACGGCGTGTTGCCGTTGAAGCCGCCGAAGGCGCTGCCGTTATTGCCGGTGGCGCTGGTGAAGGCGTACAACATTTCGGAAAGGCCGTGCGGGCCGTTGTTGGTGAGGTTCCCCGTGCCGGCGCCCGGCGGATTGATCCAGGAGTTTTTCGCGAAGTGCGCCGCAATGCCGCCGCTCGAAAACAGCAGGATGCTGGCCGCCAAGATGAGCATCGCCAGCATGGCCATCTTCACCTCTTTCTGCTCGATTTTCTTGCCGAGATACTCCGGCGTGCGGCCCACCATGAGTCCGGCCAGGAAGACGGCGAGGATAGCGTACATCAGCATGCCGTAGAGCCCCGCGCCCACGCCGCCGAAGATCACTTCCCCGAGCTGGATGTTGACCAGCGGCACCATGCCGCCGAGCGGGGTGTAGCTATCGTGCATGCTGTTCACCGCGCCGCAACTGGCGTCGGTGGTGATCACGGCGAAAAGCGAGGACGCCGGGATGCCGAAGCGCACTTCCTTACCTTCCATGTTGCCGCCGGGCTCGGTAGCGGTAGCCGCGCTTTCCACGCCCAGCTTAGTAAGGTTTGGATTGCCGGATTGCTCGGCGGGATAGACGACGAAGACGCCGGCCAGAAACACGATACTCATCGCCGCGAACAGAGCCCAACCCTGGCGGGTATCTTTCACCATCTTGCCAAACGTGTAAGTGAGGCCGGCCGGGATCACGAAGATGGAAAGCAATTCCAGGAAGTTTGAGAACGGCGTGGGATTCTCATAAGGATGCGCGGAGTTGGCGTTGAAGAAGCCGCCGCCGTTGGTGCCCAGTTCCTTGATGGATTCCTGCGAAGCGGTGGGACCCTGCGCGATGGTTTGCGTGGCGCCTTCGAGCGTGGTGACTTTTTCGTAAGGATGTAAGTTCTGAATGGCGCCTTGCCAAACGAGCAGCAGCGCTACGATGACGGACAGTGGGATCAGCACGTAGAGCGTGCAGCGAGTCACATCTACCCAGAAGTTGCCGATGGAGCTGGCGGAACGGCGCGAGAATCCGCGCACCATGGCGATCGCCGTGGCGATGCCGGCGGCCGCGGACGTGAAGTTATGTACGGCGAGCCCCACCATCTGCGTGAAGTAACTGACGGTAGTTTCAGGCGTGTAGACTTGCCAGTTCGTGTTAGTGCCGAAGCTGACCGCGGTGTTGAAGGCCAGATCGGGCGAGATTAGTTTGCCGGTGAAGCCCTGCGGATTGAAGGGCAGGAGACCCTGCAAGCGTTGGATCAGATAAGTGAGCACGATGCCTACCAGGCTGAAGGCCAGCAGGGAGCCCGCATAGTGGGTCCAGTGCTGTTCGTGGCTCTCATCCACGCCGCTGAGCTTGTAGATGAGCCTTTCGCAGGGCCGCACCACCGGGTGCAGGAAGGTACGCTCACCTTCGAAGACGCGCGTCATGTAGGCGCCCATGGGTTTAGTGAGCGCCAGCAGAATCAGGAAGTAGAGAACGATCTGAAAGACTCCGATGTAGGTCATGGGTCGGCTCTTCTAGAAACGCTCCGGCCGCAAGAGGGCGTAGATAAGATAGGCACCCAGCGCCGCGGCAATCAGAGCAGCAATGATGTATTCCATATGGTTCCTTCAGAGACGGTCGCAGCCGCGCACGTAGGCCCAGGCGACCAGGAAGAACAGAATTGTCAGGATAACGAAGAAGACGTCCGGCATATTTATTATTTCACCCTAACCAAAGCCACGCTATGACCGGCGCGGGCCAACTTCCGTGCAAACCGCTCTTCGGGCGTGGGCCACCAGCGTTGTTTGGTTCCCATGACCACGACGGAGCGGCGCGGCAGCAGATCGCAAAAGGCCCGGCTGCGGTCCCGCGCGAAAACCAGTTTCAGGCGCACCGCCGCGGAACTGGTGCGCGCTACGGCCGCCAACTCCGCTTCCAGACGAGTGCGGATCCCCTGCTGGCATTCGAGCGGCGCCGGGTACGGCAGCACATAGACGGCAATCAGCGTCACGACGGCCTCGAAACCTTGGGCTAACTCCGCGGCGGCGCTCAGGGCCTGCGCGGATAGTGCCGGACTTGTGTATGGCACAACCAATTCAAGTGGACACTCGCGCGCGGCAATCTCAACGGTTTCGGGCGAGTTCGCACTGGGGCGCAGAAGATCGAGCCGGACATGCATCGTGGAGCCTGTTCACACGATAAAAGGCGGCTCATAAGGAAGTCGTAAAGGAAGGATAAGGATAGTGAGGGTTGATACACGCCCGAACCGGGGATCGCCTTGGGCTTTCCCGCGGTTCAGGCCGGGCGAGCGGGTTAGGAATTGCTTGAAGTGGTAATGCCGGCGCTCGAAAGGGTGTTCATGATAATAGCCATCGGATTGAGAGAGCTGCTCTGGGATCCGCTGGTTTGAGTGTCCGCAAAGAGCTGGCTGATCGACTGGCTGTTGCTCGAGTCGCTGCTGGAGCTTGAAGAGGCACCGCCGCCATGGTGATGATGATGGTGGCCGCCGCCTCCAATGGCTTGTGCCAGATCCTGAATATTCGGCAATTGGCCGTTTTGCGAGGCGTTAGAAAAATCAGTCGAAAGCTGGCTGAGCTGGTTTGCCTCCGAAGTATTGCCTTCGGATTGAGCCGTTTGGGCGGCGCTCTGCAGGTTGGTCGAGATTTGCTCGGTAACCTGCGCGTACTGGGTCGGATTCGATTGCTGAAGCTGTTGAAGCGTGCTCATCAATTGCGCAAAGGGCGAGAGATTGCTGTTATCTGACGTCTGCCCCAGCGAAGATGAACTGATGCCGTTGAGAAGGCTTCCAGTGGAATTGCTCGTCGAGTTCGTGCCTTGCAGCGCGGAGCTGAGGAGCGATTGCAAATAGTTGCTGGAAAGACCGCTGATGGAACTTGTGCTCACGGTTAACATATCGGCATTTTTGGCACCGATCAGACTTTGATGTAAGAGATTGAAAAGATTGAAACGTGCAGCGCGGCGAGGCGCCAAATTTGTGACACCGTTGCTTTTTTGGCGGCGCCTCAATGAATCGTGCGCGTCTTGCGATTCATGTAATCCATCAGCAGATACTGGCCCAGGGTATATGGCGTGGTGAAGTAAGCCTTGCCGCGGCAGAGCTCGGTTATCTTTTGGACAAAGTTGACTAACCCGTAGTCGCTCGCCAGCATGAAGGTGTTGATGATGATGCCCTGCTTCTTACAGCGGTTGACTTCTTCGAGCGTCTTGCTAATCACCAGCGGATCGAGGCCGAAGGCGTTCTTATAAACGCGGCCGTCTTCGAGCGTCAGGCAGCTCGGCTTGCCGTCGGTGATCATGACGATCTGGCGCATATCTTTCTTTTCCTGCGCCAGCAGGCGCTGCGCCAGGATCAGGCCGTCGCGCGTGTTAGTGTAATACGGCCCAACCTGTACGCGCGCGAGCTGGCTGATGGCCAACTCTTCCGCGGAATCGTGGAACAGCACACAGCGCAGGCTGTCGCCGGGATACTGCGTACGGATCAGGTGCGCCAGAGCCAGCGCGACTTTCTTGGCCGGCGTGAAACGATCCTCGCCGTAGAGGATCATGCTGTGGCTGCAATCAAGCATCAGCACCGTGGCGCAGGAGCTTTGATACTCGCACTGATGCACGTGCAGATCGCTATACTCCATGTCGAGCGGGACTTTGGCGCCTTCGCGGCGGATGGCGGAGAACAGGGTCTCGCTGATATCGAGATTCAGCGTGTCGCCGAATTCGTATTGCTTCGAGGAGCCGGAGGCTTCGATGCCCGTGGCGAGGTCGCGGGTATCGTGGCGGCCGAAGCTGGATTTGCCGAGCGAACCTAACAGGTCCTTCAGCGTTTTGAATCCCAAAAAGTCAAGCGACTTATCAGTCACTTCGAAGCGCACCTTGCTCTCCGGACCATTGCCCGCGCCCGGCGCGCCCTGCTGTTCCGTGCCGGGCTGCTCGACGGTGATGTGCCCCTCGTCGATCATCTTTTGCACCAGGTTGTCGAGGAGTTTCTGCATCTGCTCGGGCGACATGTTCTGCAGGCGCTCCATCATCTCGCGCATCTGCTCGTTGTCGAAAAGGTCGCCGCGCTCGAGGGCCTGCTGGATGGCGTTCTTCAGATCTTCCAGGGTGTGCTCGTTCCACTCGCTGAAAGGCATGTACTGGGTATTGAAGCCGCTTTGCAGCAGAAAGTCGGACAAAGCCTGCAGGAGATCCTCGGCACTAATGCCGAGATCTTCGCCGGTGTACTTGGAGTAGCTAATCTTCATTGGGTTATGGGTTATGGGTTGTGGGTGGTGGCAAACCCATCACCCAAAACCCACCACCTACCAGCTAGTTGTACTGTCTTCTCACGTTGGGCCGCTGCGGACCCTCTTCCCGCGGCGACTCGCGTTTGCGTTCCTCGGCTCCGAAGCCGCGCTCTTCGTTGCGGCTGATGCGGCGGTGCGCGTACAGGCCTTCCAGCACGAACTCGGCGGCGGAGGCGCGCACGGCGTCCGGCTCGTTGGCCGACAGCTTCAGACCTTTGAGCTTTTCCATGAGGCCCTGGATGGATTCCAGCATTTTGACCATCGAAGCCGAATCCGCCGTCTCGTCGAGCTTCAGCGTGCCGCCCAGGTCGAACCACTGCACGATCTGCGAAACGTTGGCGCCTTCGAAATACTTGTCGTAGATCTTGCCGACGGCCACGCGGATCAGCTCGCGGGCCACCGCGTCGCCGCCCTTCAGCTCGCCTTCGTATTCAAGCTCCAGCTTGCCGGTGATGGACGGCAGGGCGGAATAAATATCCTGTACGCGCGGCACGGCCAGTTCATCTTTGTTCTTGAGCGCACGCCGCTCAGCGTTCGACACGACATTTTCCAGCACCGAGATGGGCAGGCGCTGCGAGACACCCGAACGCTTATCGACACGCTTGTCTTCGCGCGCCAGAAACGCCAGTTGCTCGACGATCTCCTTAATGTAGGCAGGCACGCGCACGTCGATTGCGGCGGGACGCTTCAGCCAGGCTTCCTGCTCGGTGATGGCCATGCCCTGCGCCAGCGTGACCGGATAGTGGGTGCGAATCTCACTGCCGATGCGGTCCTTGAGCGGCGTGATGATTTTGCCGCGCGCGGTGTAGTCTTCCGGATTCGCGGTGAAGACCAGCATCAAGTCGAGCGGCAGGCGCACCGGGTAGCCTTTGATCTGCACGTCGCCTTCCTGCATGATGTTGAACAGGCCCACCTGGATCTTGCCGGCGAGGTCGGGCAGCTCGTTGACGGCAAAGATGCCGCGATTAGCGCGCGGCAACAAGCCGTAGTGCACAGTCAGCTCGTCGGAGATGTCCTGGCCGCGGCGCGCCGCCTTGATCGGATCGATGTCGCCGATCATGTCGGCGATGGTCACGTCGGGCGTGGCCAATTTCTCCACGTAGCGATGCTCGCCGGTGAGATAGGCGATGGGTGTGTTATCGCCCTCTTCCTGAATCAGGTTGCGGCACCTCCGGCAGATCGGCCGGTATGGATTGTCGTGGATTTCGCAGCCTTCGATATATGGCAGCACCTCGTCGAGCAGCGTGGTAAGCATGCGAATCAGGCGTGTTTTGGCCTGGCCGCGCAGTCCAAGCAAGATGAAATTATGGCGCGACAGGACGGCGTTCACCACCTGCGGGACGACGCTTTCGTCGTAACCCACGATGCCCGGAAATAGAGGACCGGGGCACTGCAGTTTGCGCATCAGGTTTTGGCGGAGTTCGTCCTTGACGGACCGGGAACCGATGAGGTCCTCGGAAAAAGAACTATGGCGAAGAGTACCAAGAGTGCGGGGTAAATCCCAGGTCGCTTTACTCAAGCTTCCCCCCTTTGCCCGATTGTACCAGAGGCGGGGGAAACGCGCCGCGATAGTTTATCCGTGCAAAGTGGGCGCAACCTCACTGCGCAGGGAATCTGCGTTGGCCAAGCGCGGCCAGTTGAATCCGTAAAACGCCACAATCACGAAGCACGCCGCGGGCACGATAAAGCCGCGCGACATATCGTACTTGTCGGCCACGTAGCCCATCAGCTTGGGCAGGATCGCGCCGCCCATGATGGCCATGACGATATAAGATGACGCCCGCTTGGCCCGTACGCCGAGCCCGTAGATCCCGAGCGCGAAGATGGTCGGAAACATGATCGACATGAAGAAGTAGCTCAGAAACACGGCCGCTACGGAAAGCCAGCCGAGTTTGAGGAAGACCACAAACGTCGCGATCACGTCCAGGGTGCCGTAGATTCCCAGCACTTTGTGCGCGGAGAATTTCTTCAAGATGGCCGCGCCGCTGAAACGGCCCGCCAGGAAACAGACGAAGCCGAGCGAGGCCAGGTTTGAGGCGCCCTTGTTGCTGAGGCTGATCGCACCGCTGGCCGCCGTCTCGAACCAGCCCGAGAGCCAGCCTTGCAGCAAGCCGGCATGCGTCGAGACAGTCGTGACCGCGCCCTGGAAGGAGGTGGGAATCGGCGGCAGCTCCGACGTCATGTAGTTGATGAAGAAGCTGAAGATGCCGGCTTGCGCGGCTACGTAGAAGAACTGCGCGGCCACGGCCATGACGAAGTGCGGATGCGACCAGATGGAGTGCGATGCGCCCGGCGCGGCGTCGTCCAGGTGGTAATCGTCCTTCGTCTTGATATCCGGGATGCGCGCGAAATAGAAGACGGCCGCCAACACCAACACCACCACGGCGATGCCCGCGTAAGGAATATAGAGCGTCTGGCTGCCGGTCGAGTGGCCTTGCGCGTCCGTCCCATAAAAATACATGCTGCCCAGGATCGGTCCGAAGATCCAGCCGAAGCCGTTACACGATTGCGCCAGATTGATGCGCGTGGCGGCGTACGCTTTCCCGCCGAGCACGGTAGTGTACGGGTTGGCGATGGTCTCCAGGAACGTCAAGCCGGTGGCGATCAGGCAAACGCCCGCCAGGAATCCCACGAACGCGGTGGTGGGCGAAACGCGGCCAGTGTGGACCATGGCGTTGATCTCGGTGGCGGGTATGAACCATAGCCCGCCCGCGGCCACAATCAGCAGCCCGGTGATAATGCCGCCTTTGTAGCCAAGCTTCGTGGCCAGCCATCCGGCGGGAATCGACATGAGGAAGTAGCCGAGATAATGCGCGAACTGCACCCAGGCGGACTGCGACTTGCTCAGGTTGAGTTCCTCCTGGAAGTGCTTGTCCATTACGTCGATCATCCCGTTGCAGACGCCCCACAGGAGAAAAAGGGAACAGACCAGGATGAAGGTAAAGGCCAGGCTTTTGCCGTCATCCCCGATGAAAATGCTTTTGTTTTTGGCCGGCATGGTTGCTTCGCGAACCCTCCAGGATAACCCGTGAGCGGCGGCTCCCGCGTCCGGATATGCAAGCTCGGTTTGCGGGATGCCGTGCTCCGGCGGCGGCTGACATCTTCACGCTTTCCTTATGTGAGTTTCACGCTTTCCTTATGGGAGTTGCCGCATACTCAGGGCGTATCCAAGGCTACGAGGCGCGCCCCCAACGCCGCAGGTCAACTGGAAGCTCGGATTACAGCGGGGATTAGGGTAATTACCTTGAACATGAGAATAGCAGTTCGCACTACTTTGTCTATTTGGCTGGCATGGAACGTGTGTCCGATGGGGGCACAGACGGCTGCCGGCACCCTGCGCGGTGTCACTCTCCGGCCGGATGGCGCGCCTCTCGCGGGAGCGCAAGTGGACGTATTGAATCAAAGCGATCACACCGCGGGCAGCGTCGTCAGCGGACCCGAAGGACAGTTCATTATTGTCAACCTGCACCCGGGCCGTTACCAACTGATCGCGCGCAAGGACGGATTTCTGACATCGTCCGCAGCCATCGAATGCAAAGCCGGCGAGGAGATGCGCGTGGCGCTCGCTCTGTCGGAGCGGGAAAGTGCGGAGACGGCGCCGCACACGGCCAACACGCTCGCCGAGATGCAGGAACGCATCGCGCATCTTGAGGCGATGGAGCAGCATATTGAGCGGCTCGAGGCGGAGTTAAACGCATTGCGCGCGACCAAGGAGCCGGCGCCTCCCGCACTTCCCGCACCAGTTACCTTGCCCGCGCCTGCCGCCCAACAAGCGGCGGTTCCACAAACGGCAACCCCCGCGCCGGCGGCGCCTGCCGCGCCCGCGGTGGACACCTTCACGCCATTCGCGGATGCCGACTGGACGTGGCTGAACGGCAATCCGCGTAACAAAGATACGGCCTTCGACACCAAGTTTTTCACTCCGGAGATCCGGGCCGACCTCACTTACACGTACGACTTCAACCAGCCTAAGGACGATTCCATGGGCGGATCGAGCGAGCTCTTCCGATCGAACGAAATCCAGCTCGAGCAGCTCGGCTTGGGCGGCGACTTCCATTGGGACAACGTGCGCGCGCGTTTCATGACGCAGTTCGGCATGTATTCGACGGCCACGGTGCGCAACGACCCCAGCCCCGCGAAAGGCCAATGGGACCTGTCGGACGCCGATCGCTACTTATCGGAAGCTTACGGCGGCTATCATCTGAACGTGCTGCACGGCATTAACATCGATGCCGGAATTTTCATGTCGTACGTGGGCCTGTTCAGCTATTACAACTTCGATAACTGGGCCTACCAGCCGTCGTTCGTTTCTTCGAACACGCCGTGGTTTTTCCAGGGCATCCGAATCCAGATCTTTCCCACGAACCATTTGAAGATCGAGCCATGGATCATCAACGGCTGGCAGTCGTACGCTTCGACCAACTCGCGCAAAGGGCTGGGCGGGCAGATCAAGTGGACGCCGTTCCCCTGGCTGAATATCCTTTCGAACAATTACGGTCTGGGACACGACGATCTCTACATCCCGAACCGTGCGCGAATCCACACCGACAACAGCGTCGAGATCAAGTATTACGATCACCCCGAGAGGACCGTTGACAAGATGGCGGTGACCTTCACGGGCGACCTGGGCTGCGAATTCGGCGGCGGTGTAAGCTGCCACGGCAATACGGCGGGCGGTCCGAAACAGAGCTTTATCGGATTCATGCTCTATAACCGCTGGTGGTTCGACCGCGACCTGTTCGGTTTCACGCTGGGCGGCGGCATGATTAACAATCCGGGGCGCTACCTGGTGCTGCTGCCACCGATCAACGGCGAGACGGCCGCGTCAGCAGCGCTGAACTCGCCCTACTTTACCGAGAATCCGGGCGATCCGTTCAAAGCTTGGGACACTTCGGCCACCTTCGATTACATGCCGAAGCAGTGGCTGACGTTGCGCTTCGAGGGCGATTTCCGGCATGCCAACGTGCCTTACTGGTCGGGCTCGAACGGCATCACGCCGCCTCCCGGCACTAATAACGGATTTCCAACCGAATACGCCTGCATGAACGGAGCACCGTCGATGACGGTCGCGGGCTGCGCGAACAACGGCGGGCTGTGGTCTCCGAATTTGCGGAAACGCGAATTCCTGCTGGATATCGACCTGATGGTGAAGTTTTAGCGGTCGACCATGGCCATCATGCGCTCGTTGTAGCGCGGACCCGCGACGGCTTCGGGCGACAAGGCGCGGTCGAGCTGCGCCATGTCATCCGCGTTGAGGCGCAGCGAAACGGCGCCGATGTTTTGCTCCAGATAGGTGCGGCGCTTGGTCCCCGGAATGGGCACTATGTCGCCGCCTTTCTGCAAGAGCCACGCCAGCGCCACTTGCGCGGGCCTGGCCTCGTGACGGACGGCAACCTCATGCACGATCGCCGCGGCCCGCACGTTGGCGTCATAATTTTCGCCCTGAAAGCGCGGATCGCGGCACCGGAAGTCGCTTTCCGGATAATCCTCCGCACGTTGCACGGCTCCGGTCAGAAAGCCGCGGCCCAGCGGGCTGAACGGCACAAGACCGATTCCCAGTTCGCGCAGCAGGGGAATAATGCGAGGCTCCAGATTGCGCTCCCATAAGGAGTACTCGCTTTGCAGCGCCGAGACCGGATGGGTGGCATGCGCGCGGCGGATGTTTTCCTCTCCGGCTTCCGACAGGCCGAAGTAGCGGACCTTTCCGGCGCGCACCAGCTCCTCCACGGTACCGGCTACTTCCTCGATGGGCACCGTGCGATCGACGCGATGTTGATAGAAGAGGTCGATGTGGTCCGTCTGCAACCTGCGCAGGGAGGCATCCGCGACTTCCCGGATGTGGGCGGGATGGCTGTCCGTACCGGAGATCTTGCCGTCGTCGAAGTGGAAACCGAACTTGGTGGCGATGATCGCCTGGTCGCGGCGCCCTTTGAGTGCCCGTCCGAGGAGCTCCTCGTTGGCGAACGGGCCGTACGCTTCGGCCGTGTCGAAGAAATTCAGCCCGAGCTCGAGCGCCCGGTGGATGGTAGCAATGGATTCGTTCTCATCCGCCACTCCGTAAGACTGGCTCATACCCATGCATCCGAGTCCGATGGCCGGGACTTCGAGGCCTTGGGTTCCCAATTTTCGTTTCGGCAACATATAGTGTTCGATGCGGCGGGGCCAGGTGCCGGTGCGGCGGGATTTGCAAGGCTAAAACGGTTGCCGCAACCGTTACGGCACTCCTAAATACTTGTAGGCGCACGCGCCGGCGCGACAACCTCGATCAGGAGGGGAAGATGCGAAGACTCGCAGTTGCCCTGTTGGCCGCGGCGCCGCTGATCGCCGGGGAGATGTCGGGACCGCAGGCAGAGGAAGCTTTAGTACTGATCGATACGGCCCGCCACTGCCGGGCGGAGAAGCTCAACGCGCGCGCCGAAGCGCTCTACCGGCGGGCGATCACCAAGATCGAGGCGGCGGCCGGTCCAGACACGGTTGATCTGATCCCGGCTCTGAACGGCCTGGCTGAATTGTACTTCGATGAGCAACGCTATACGGAATCGGAGGTGTTGTCGGTGCGGTCGGCGGCGCTGGTAACGGCCAACCTTGGGGACACCCATCCGCTGCTGGCGACGGCGCTGCAAAACCTGGCGGCGGTTTACCACGTCGAAGGGCAATACGACAAAGCCGGTCCGCTGTACTTGAAGGCGCTGCACATCCGGGAACAGGCGCTAGGGCCGGAGCATCCTTTTGTGGCCGCGATATTGGCCAACATGGCGGCTATGGAGCGTGCCCGAAAGAATTGCCGGCTCGCGGCGGAATACCGTGCCCGCGCGCTGAAGATCCAACAGGCGTTTAGTTCCGGTGCGCCAGACCCAGGCGCGACATCAGCGCAGTAAATCGCGGACTGCTACGGAGGGACTCGTAATAAGGCATTTCGTTCACGAACACGAGCATGGGACTGCGCGCCTGATAGGCTTTGTCGAGCCACGCCAAGGCGAGATCCTTCTCCCCAATGCCCGCGTAGATATGCGCCGCGGACCAGGCCTTGGCGGGCCGATCCGCCCGGGCATACTCCGCGATGCATTGTTCGACCAGGCTGCGCGCTTCGGCGGGCCGGCCCTGCTGCGCTGCCTCGCGGGCGCGCATGGAAGTGTCGCTAAAATCGGGAAACGCGGCGCGCATAGCCTGCACGATGGCATTCACCGCCTGGGGGCGGCCGCGCAGGGTTTCCAGGCTAAGCAACTCTTCGTAAGCTTCATAAAACGAGGGGTCCAGCTCGATCGCCTTGTGGTATTCAGCCGCGGCATCGTCGTAGGCGCGGCGATCGGTATAGATCATGCCTGCGCCAGTGAGTTTGTACGGCGAAAGCGGATCGAGGGCCAGCGCGCGGCGGATCTGGGCGAGCGCCTCGTCCAGGCGGCCGAGCGGCGTAAGGTAAGCCACCGCGTAGGCGAAATGCACATCGGCGTCGCCGGGGCTGAGTTCCAGGGCACGCTCAAATTCGCGGGCTGCGCCCGGCCAGTCCCAATCGTACAAAGCTTTCACGTAACCGAGCGAAACATGCGCCGCGGCCAGGCTTTCATCGAGTCTGAGGGCGCGGGACGCGGCCTCACGGGCCTGGGGCATGGCTTCGCGGGCGGGCAGGTATCCGAAGACGCCCAGCCACGTGTAACTATCCGCCAAACCGGCATAGGCTGGCGCATAGGCCGAATCCTTGGCGATGGCCTGCTGGAAATACGCGATCGCTTGGCGCGCACTTTCCGGGCGCCACTCGTTCAGATGGAAGCGCGCCTGCAAATAGAGGTTGTAAGCTTCCAGGTCGGCGGTCGGCGATTGGACCAGGCGGCGCGGCGCGCCCGCGACACGCACTTCCAGAGCCTGCACGATGGCGCGCGAGATTTCGTCCTGGACCGCGAAGACGTCCGCCAGGCGTCGGTCGTAAGTCTGTGACCAGACGTGATAGCCGTCGGCCACGCTGCTCAATTGCGCGGTGATGCGCAGCCGGTCGCCGGAGCGCTGCACACTGCCTTCGAGCACGCTGGCCACGTTGAGCTGCCGGCCGACCGCGCGAATGTCGGGATTCTTACCCTTGAACTGAAATGACGATCCACGGGCTACCACGCGCAAACCCTGCACCTGCGTCAGCGCGCTGATCAGATCGTCGGTGAGGCCGTCGCTGAAATATTCGTTTTCTTTGTCTGAGCTGAGATTCACGAATGGCAGCACCGCGATCGAGGACGCATCCGGCGGCCGCGGATGCGGGTGGCGCACGAGCAACCAGCCGGCGATCAACAGCAGCGGCGCAAGCGGGATCGCGGCCCAATACCACGGCAGCCGTTCGCGGCGTGCCGGCGCGTGTAGCAGCTCAAAGCTCGGTACGTATCCGCCCTTCGGGAGGTCGATGCGCAGCGTATCCGCGGCGCCCTCGGCTTCGAAATATTCCTTCAGCCGGGCGCGCAGCTTTACCGCCTCCACGCGCACCACACCGTCGAGGCGCGGGTCGTACCCCGGCTTGCGGCCGAAGACCTCCACGCCGACCACGGTTTCTTTGATGGGATTATTTTCGAGCGCCTGCTCCACGATGAATCGGAGAAAACGGGCCAGGCGGTCCGAACCGGCAAAGGTAGTGCCGCCGAGTATTTTGCCGAGCTGGGCGCGGACGGAGTCCGGCGTGGGCCTTGCCGCACCAGTCGGGCCGGCAGCTGGCACTCCGTCTCTTTCCCGGGCAAAGGCGGACACAGCCTTATTTGGATGATACGGACGCTTGAACGCTTCGGTTCATTTAACTACTTAACCCTCTGGACATCGAACCGCGGCCGGGGTACACTATCTTAGACAGCGAATTCAGATTGGTATTAGCCTCCATCCTCGATTGCATTCAGCCGTCAGGCAAAGCGGTGCGGTATATCTTCGGCCGCACAAATCTGGTAATCTCCGTAACAGCCGCTCAATAGTCTAAATGTTTCCAGGCAGAAACTTACCCCCTCGCAGACCAGCCCGTAGAGAAAACGTGAATGAGTCGATTCGCGCCCGGGAGGTCCGTGCAGTCTTCCCAGATGGGACGGCCGAAGTCATGCCCACAGCCGCCGCGCTGCGTAAGGCGCAGGAAATGGGACTGGATTTAGTGATCGTAGCGCCCACGGCGGTACCGCCGGTCGCCAAGGCCGTGGACTTCGGTCACTACCAGTACGAGCAGAAGAAAAAGCAACACGAGGCCAAGAAGAAGCAGCACGTGGTGCAGGTGAAAGAGCTGAAGTTCCGGCCCAACACCGACGATCACGACTACGACTTCAAGAAGAACCACGCCATCCGGTTTCTGCAGGACGGCAACCGGGTGAAAGCCGTGGTACAGTTCCGCGGGCGCGAAATCGCACATGCGGATCTCGGCCGGAAGCTGCTCATACGCTTCGCCGAGGATCTGTCGGCGTACGGGAGCGTGGAAGGTACGCCGCGCCTGGAAGGCCGCAGCGCGCACATCCTGATCAGCCCAACGAAATCCGCCAAGGCTTAACCTGATCCGCTCCCGTCCGGCTGCTGGGTTCACTATAATAAAAGGACCCCATGCACCAGAAACTGAGCGAACGTGTAGTCGACCTGGATCCGCGCGAGACTTCCGAATGGATTGAAGCGCTCGACCAGGTTCTCGATCAAGCCGGGCCCGATCGCGCCGCCTACTTGCTGGAGCGCCTGACCGCCTATGCCCGGCGCGGCGGAGCCGATCTCCCGGTACACCTGAATACACCGTACGTGAACACGATTCCGGTGGATGCCGAAGTTTCCTACCCCGGCGACCGTGCCATGGAGCGCCGCATCAAGAGCCTCACGCGCTGGAACGCCATGGCTATGGTGGTGCGGCAAAACAAATACGATCCCGGCATCGGCGGCCACATCTCGACGTATGCCTCGCTGGCCACCTTGCTCGAAGTGGGCTTCCATCACTTCTTCCACGCCAGCTACGACGATCAGCCCGGCGACCTGATCTATTTCCAGGGGCACGCTTCCCCTGGCATCTACGCGCGCGCGTTTCTAGAAGGCCGCCTCAGCGAGGAGCATCTGCGTAATTTCCGGCACGAATTGCGCGAGCACCCCGGGCTCAGCTCTTACCCGCACCCCTGGCTGATGCCCGATTTCTGGCGATTTCCGACGGTTTCGATGGGGCTCGGTCCCATCAACGCCATCTACCAGGCGCGCTTCATGCGGTACATGGAAAATCGCGGCATGATTCCCGCGACGCCGCGTAAAGTCTGGGCGTTCCTGGGCGATGGCGAAATGGACGAGCCCGAATCCATGGGCTCGATCACGCTGGGCTCGCGCGAAAAGCTCGACAATCTCATCTTCGTCATCAACTGCAACCTGCAGCGTTTGGATGGTCCGGTGCGCGGCAACGGCAAGATCATCCAGGAACTCGAGGCCGCCTTCCGCGGCGCGGGCTGGCACGTGATCAAGGTGATCTGGGGCGAGGATTGGGATCCGCTTCTGGCGCGCGACAGCAAGGGCCTGCTGCAGCGGCGCATGAACGAGGTGGTGGACGGCGAGTGGCAGACTTACGTAACCAAAGACGGCGCCTACTTCCGCAAAAATTTCTTCGGCAAGTACCCCGAACTGCTCGACCTGGTGGCACATCTCACCGACGAGCAACTGGTACACCTGCGGCGGGGCGGCCACGATCCCAAGAAAGTCTTCAACGCGTACCGCGCGGCCGTGTCCAATACCGGCGCGCCGACCCTGATTCTGGCGCAGACCATCAAAGGCTACGGCCTCGGTGAAGCCGGCGAGGGGCGCAACATCACGCACCAGCAGAAGAAGCTGAACGAGGCCGAGATCGCGCACTTCCGCTCGCGCTTCGAAATCCCCATCCCGGACGAGGCGGCGCGCAACGCATCGTTCTACCGGCCGCCTGACGACAGCCCGGAGATGGCGTATCTGCACGAGCGCCGGCGTCTGTTGGGCGGCTACATGCCGCATCGCAGCGTTCCCGCGACCAAGATCACCGCGCCGCCAATCGAGCATCTGGCAGAATCGCTGGGAGGATCGCAAGGCCGCGAAGTCTCCACCACCATGGCCTTCGTGCGCGTGCTGACACTGCTGTTAAAGGAACCGTCGATCAGCAAACGCATCGTCCCGATTATCCCCGATGAGGCGCGCACGTTCGGCATGGAGTCGCTGTTCCGGCAGTTCGGCATTTATGCCAGCCAGGGCCAGCTCTACAAACCGCACGACGCCGAGATGTTCCTGTACTACAAGGAATCGAAGGACGGCCAGATTCTGGAAGAGGGCATCACCGAAGCCGGGTCAATGGCGTCGTTCACCGCGGCCGGCCTGGCGTACACCAACTACGCCACGGAGATGATTCCGTTCTTCGTTTATTACTCGATGTTCGGCTTTCAGCGGGTGGGCGATCTGATCTGGGCGTTCGCGGATGCGCGCGGGAAAGGTTTTCTGATGGGCGGCACGGCCGGGCGCACCACGCTTTCGGGCGAGGGTCTGCAGCACCAGGATGGCCATAGCATCGTGCTGGCGAGCACCGTGCCCACCTGTGCGGCTTACGATCCGGCATACGCTTACGAGATCGCGGTCATCGTGCAGGATGGCATCCGCCGCATGTATCAGGAGCAGGAGAATCTGTTCTACTACCTGACCCTCTACAACGAGAACTACCCGATGCCGCCGATGCCCGAAGGCGTCACGGAAGGCATCCTGAAGGGCATCTATCGCTATAAGGCGGCGCCCGAGGGCCAGGCGATGGTGCAGCTTTTCGGCAGCGGCCCGATCCTGAACGAGGCACTGCGCGCGCAGGGAATCCTGGCCGAAAAGTTCGGGGTGCCGGCTGACGTGTGGAGCGTGACCAGCTACAACGAACTACGCCGTGAGGCGTTGCGGACGGAGCGCTGGAACCGCCTGCATCCCGCGGAACCGGCGCGCGTACCATATATCCAGCAGTCGCTCCAGGGCGCACAAGGGCCCATCGTAGCGGCTACCGACTACATGAAAGTCGTGGCCGATCAGATCGCACCGTGGCTGCCGGGCCGCATGGAGACGCTTGGCACGGACGGCTTCGGGCGCAGCGATAATCGCGAATACCTGCGGCGCCACTTCGAAATCAATGCGGAGTCGATTGCGGCCTCCGCGCTTTCACGGCTGGCGCGCGATGGCAAGTTCCCTATGGATCGCGCGGCCGCGGCGTTCGGCGAACTGGGTGTGAATACGGAGAAGATCGATCCGGCCCGCGCTTGACGGCCCGTCGCGAAGATAGCCAGGGTTATGTATGGACCTCATACAATAGCCCCGGCTATCTTCAAATACGGTATCGCGGTAATCGAGAGCCTGCCGGCTGCCGCCGCACCGTAAGGGCCCGTTTTGCAGGAGTCGCCTAGAAGGTGAACTTCGATACCAGGCCTTGGAGTTGCGCGGCCATGCCGCTGAGCGACTGCGCGGCTTTTTGCATGTCGCTGGCGCCCTGGGTGGTGTTCTGCGCGGCCGTCGCGACGCCGCCGATATTCTTGGCGATCTCTCCGGTGCCCTTGGCCGCTTCACCCACGTTGCGGGCAATCTCGTTGGTGGTCACGGTCTGCTCTTCCACCGCGGAGGCGATGTTGTTCGAAATATCGTTAATCTGGTTGATGATCGTGCTGATCTCGCCAATGGCCTGGACGGCTCCCTTGGTATCGCTTTGGATGGCCTCGATCTTCTGTCCGATTTCTTCGGTGGCCTTGGCGGTCTCCTTGGCCAGTTCCTTCACTTCGTTGGCTACCACAGCGAAACCCTTGCCGGCCTCGCCGGCGCGCGCCGCTTCGATGGTGGCATTCAGCGCCAGCAGGTTGGTCTGCTGCGCGATGGACGTAATCACCTTGATGACTTTGCCGATCTCCACGCTGGATTCGCCCAGCTTGGCGATCGTTTGATTGGTCGACTCGGCGGCCCCCACCGCGGCTTTGGCGACTTTGGCTGATTCGTTGGCGCTCTTGGCAATCTCGCGGATGGACGCCTGCATCTGATCGCTGCCGGTGGCGACGACGGAGACGTTCTTGGACACCTGCTCGCTGGCGGCGGAGACCACATTCGCCTGCGTAGCGGTTTCCTCGGCGTTCGAGGCCATCTGGTTGCTGACGGCGGTAAGCTCTTCGGCAGAGGAAGCCAGCGCGGAAGCCTGGTTGGCGGCCACCCGCAGAGGATCGACCACCGTATCGAGCGTGCGGTTGAAGCCTTCCACGATCTTGCGATACTCGCCGCGGTGCTTGCCGGCATCCGCGCGTACCCCCAGTTTGCCGTTCACCGCCGCTTGTGCCAACACGTTGACGTCGTCCACCAGGCCGTTGATGTTGCCCTTCAACAGCGTGAGCCATTCGTGGATCTGGTCCTCGTTGGAGGCTTTGTCCATAGTGGCGCTCATGTCGCCATTGGCCATCTTGGTCACGTACGCGATCAGGTCGGTCAGCCAGGCATGCACGCCGTTGATGGCATTCTTCATGCGCTCGTGGTCACCCTTGCAGGCGATCTCCACGCGCTCGCGCAAGTTCCCGCCACGGATCAGGCGCAGTATGCGGTTGCCTTCGCCGATCGGCAACAGAATCGCGTCGAGCATGTCATTCACGCCTTTGACGATGCCGGCATACGCACCCTGGAACTGATCGGCGTGGCCGCGCTCTGACAATTGGCCATCGTGTGAGGCTTGCGTCAGGCGTCCCAGTTCCTTCTGCATGCCCTGCAGGACCGTGGCGACGTTGTTGACGGCCTGCTTCATCTTCTCGTGGTCGCCTTTGTAAGTCTGGGCGATCAACTCGTCAATCTTGCCGGCGGAGATCTGCGCCAGTACGCGGTTGCCTTCGCCGATGGGTAACAGAATCGCGTCGAGCATGTCGTTAACGCCCTTCACGATGCCCCCGTAGGCACCCTGAAACTGGGCCGCATGGCCGCGCTCGGCTAACTGCCCGTCGTACGAGGCTTGCGTCAGGCGGGCGAGTTCCTTCTGCAGGCCCTGGAGGACCGTGGCGACATTGTTGACGGCTTGCTTCATCTTCTCGTGGTCGCCCTTATAGGTCTGGGTAATGAACTCATCGATCTTACCCGCGGAGATTTCCGCGAGCACGCGGTTGCCTTCGGCAATCGGTAACAGGCCGGCATCCAACATCCGGTTGACATCGCCGATCATGCGATCATTTCCGCCTGGGTACTTGCTGACGTCGGCGCGGACGTCGAGGCGGCCGTCGAGAGAGGCCTGGGTCAGGGCCATGATATCCTGGCCGCGCATTTCGACGACATCGTGGAGCGCGTTCAGGTCATTCTTGAGCTCGTTGAAGATCCCCTCATAGGCGCCGGTGATCCTGTCCGCCGGTTCGCCACGAGCCATCCGCCGCGCCCATTCGTGGACGATTCCGAAGAATTCGTCAGCCTCTTCGGGCATGTATCCGCTGAGCGCCCCGGAGAGCGGCGAGTCCATCACCGCGATTCCGTTTCCGCCGGTGCGGCCGGAAGCGGCGTGTTTGCCATTACTCGATCTTGCCATTTTTCAAAAGTCTCCTTAACGAATCCGCGGACCGGGCGGACGAAACTGCCGGCCGCTGTTGATCATTTCTGCTGGTGCGGCCGGGCCGCAATATCGATCGTCTTTTCGGTATCCAGGATCAGCAGGAGGCGATCCTTGAGCTTGTACACACCCTGGAGCAGGTCCCGCGCCGCAGCATCCACGTTGTCCGGGGCGGATTCGAAGGTTTCCGAATCCACTTCTACGACGTCGCCGATTTCGTCCACCAGCAGGCTGACGGCAGCGCCATCCTTGGTGCGAACCACCGTATTCATGGGCGTTTCGCCGTCCGCGCGCGGCTTGAGATTCATGCGGCGCCGCATGTCCAGAGCGGTGACGATCTGGCCGCGCAGATTGATCAGGCCTTCGACCACATCGGGCGCCAGCGGCACCTGCGTCATTTCCTGATAGCGCAGGACTTCCTGCACCTGCAGCACGTCGATCCCGAAGAAAAGGCCGTCGACGAAAAACGTGGCGAACTCCCGGCTGGATCTGGCCGCATCGGCGCCATTCACGATCTGGGGCGAACTCATAGGGATTAACTCTTCTCTCCGGCGGGAACCGGCTCGGGAGCGGCGACCGCGCCGGCCAGCCGGGCGAGTGAACGCAGCATGGCATCCCGGTCGAACTTCATCTGGCAATCGGAGAATCCCTGCGGATGCTCGCGATATGCCTGCGCCTGCTCAGGCGTTTCGATCATGGCCAAGGTGGGGACCCGGTTCATCCCAGGCAGGCTCCGCATTTCATCCACGAAGCTGCGGCCGCGCGTGGACGGCAGGTCCACAGAGGCCAGCACCACATCGATCTTGCTACGCTCGAGTTCGCGCAAAGCCACTTGCGCGTCGGCTGACTCGACCACGCGGTAGCCCGCCATTTCGAGCGAATTGCGCAGCATGCCCCGGACAAAGGAGGAGGACTCCGCGATCATCACAGTTGCGGCACGGGCTCGCGAGAGACCGCGGCTCGAGAACCACCCCTGGTCGACGGATTCAATTACCGTGTGCAGATCCAGCAGATCCGTAACTCTCCTGGCGATTACGGCCGAGCCCAACAATCCGCTGCGGAGGGCCGCTTGCCGGGTGACCACCTGATCTTCGACGATGTCCAGAATCTGGTCGACCAGGATGCCGATGTCGCGATCTCCGTGGCTGAAGACCACGACTTGAGCGGGATCCTGAAGCCCGGCAGTGTCGGCCGCGCCGGGATCGAGAATCGGGGCCAGCGAGGCGAGTTGCAAGATGCGCCCACGATATTGCACTACCCGTTTGCCACCGGCGTGTTCGATCTTCGATTGCGCGATTTCTTCGAGGCGCGCCACCAGGGAAAGGGGCACCGCCAGTCTTTCAAACGCGCCGGCGCGGAACAGCAGATAGGTCTGGCGCGCGGTCGCGGCATGATCCCCGGCGGCCGTCTCGACCCGGGCTTTCTCGTGCGAATCCTGCACCACGCCGGCCAATTGCGCGATCCCGGAAACGTCCAGGATGAGCGCCACCCGGCCATCGCCCATGATGGTGGCGCCGGCATAGCAGTTCAGGCCTTTGAGCTGCTTGCCGAGCGGTTTTACCACGATCTCCTGCGTGTCGGAGATGCCGTCCACCACCAGGCCGAATTGCCGGTCCTCGGCTTGCAATACCACGATGTTGACGACGCCGGAATCGAGCGGCGGGCCGGACTGCAGAACGTCAGTAAGGTATACCAGAGGCAGGAGACTGCCCCTCCGGCGATAGAATGGCGTGTCGTGAATGCGTTCGATCTGGCGTTTTCCGGAATCCCCTTCCAGGCGGATCAATTCGAGCAGGCTGACCTGCGGGATCACGTAGCGCATGCCTACGCCCGTCATGCAGCGGGGCACTGAGCGCCTCTCTCTCAGGGTGACCACCAGGCCCGGGATGATGGCCAGGGTGAGCGGGATCTTGAGCTTGAGGGTAGTCCCTTCGCCGAGGCGGCTGACCAGGTCAACGACGCCGCCGATTTTCTCAATGTTCGTTTTGACGACGTCCATACCGACGCCGCGGCCGCTGACGCTGGTGACTTCATCCGCCGTGGAGAAGCCGGGCAGGAAGACCAGGCTCAGCGCCTCCCTCTCGGTCATGCGCTCGGCCTGCTCGCCGCGGACCAGGCCGCGCTGCACGGCCTTGTTTTTCAGAACCTGCACGTCCATTCCGGCGCCATCGTCCGAGATTTCGATGTTCACCTGGCCGCCCTCGTGGAACGCACGCAACGTCAACCTACCCTGTGCCGGCTTCCCTTTGCGGACTCGCGCGTCGGGCTTTTCGATGCCGTGATCGCAACAGTTGCGTATGATGTGCGTGAGCGGATCCTTGATGGCTTCGATAATGGTCTTGTCCAATTCGGTATCGGCGCCGTCCATCTCGAGCTGAATCTGCTTGCCGAAGGAGGTGGCCAGGTCGCGCACCAATCGCGGCAGCTTGTTCCACACGACGCCGATGGGCTGCATGCGCGTCTTCATGACGCCTTCCTGCAACTCGGTGGTGATCAGGTTCAGGCGCTGCGAGGTGGCGTTGAGCGTGGCGTCTTCCTGGTGCGCGTTGAACTGCAGAATCTGGTTGCGGGCAAGCACCAGCTCTCCCACCAGGTTCATGAGCTTATCGAGGAGGACAACGTCGACACGGATGGTGGAATCGGCCACCGAGGGGCCCCGCTGGGCGGCGGGCTTTTCGGCTTCAGAAGAAACGGCCGGCGTGTTGGGCGCGTCGGCGGTCTTGGTTTGGGCTGACGCAGCTTCCAGACGCCTGCGCAGATCCTCGTAAATATCGGTCCCTTCGTGGCCGGCGGTTTCTATGGACACCAGGATCGTTTTGATGACGTCCACGGCTTCCAGGATCAAAGTTACTAACTCCGGCGTGAGGTCCCGTTTGCCGTCGCGCAATTGACTAAGGATATCCTCGGCAAGGTGCGCGACCGCCTCCAGCGAGGAGAAACCCAGAAAACCACAGGTGCCTTTAATGGTATGGATGGTACGGAATATGCCGGCTAATAATTGCGGGTCCCGCGGGCGTTTCTCCAGCTCTACCATCTCCTGATCCAAGCGGACCAGGTTTTCATTGCTTTCGATAAGAAATTCGCGAATAACGCTCTGATCGTCCATCCCGCGCCGCCCAAACTAAATTTTTCGGATTTCGACTTGCTAGTGGCGGGGGTGGCCGAAAAGTCTCATGCGGGCCGGGAAAGTCGCGGACGGCCGCCGGGGCAGCAATCTTCCGGACAAAGGTCCTGACTAACTCCCAAGTTACCGAGGAAACGTCTGGGAACATTTTCCAAATGTTCGAGGACCAGTTCGTAGATCATAGCGGCGAAACACGGGTCGGCGCCCACCGTTCCGGCCCGCACCATGTGCAAGCCTAACTGGCGGCATAAGTCGGCGGCCTCGGTATCTAGGTCGTACGCCACTTCCATGTGGTCGGAGATAAATCCGATCGGTGCCAGAATCACGTCGCGCGAAACCGCGGCGGATGCGAGTTGGCGGAGATATTCCAGCACGTCGGGACCCAGCCAGGGTTGGCCCGGCGCGCCGCTACGGCTCTGGTAGACCAGTCGGTAATTCGTCCGGCCCACACGTTCGGCCACCAGGCGGCAGGCTTCCTCCACCTGTTCGACATAACGGCTGGTTTCGGCCATGTCGGCGGGGATACTATGTGCCGTGAAGACCAGCGCAGCGCCCGCACGCCGGTCCGGTGGGAACCTGTCGAGGGCGGCCCGGACGCGATCTGCCATCGGCTCGATGAAGCCGGGGTGGTTGTAGAAGACCCGGAGCTTCAGGATTTCCGGAGCGGTGGGGCCGACGGCTTCGCGGGCCCGCGCGATGTCCTCGAGATACTGGCGGCAGCCGGAATAGGAGCTATAAGCGGACGTGACGAAGGCGAACGCGCGCCGGACGCCGTCGGCCGCCATCTGGCGTAGGGTGTCCACGAGCAGCGGATGCCAGTTGCGATTACCCCAGTAGACCGGCAGCGGCGAACCAGCCGCGGCCAGGATTTCGCGGAGGGCGGCGATCAGCGCGCGATTCTGATCGTTGATGGGGCTGCGGCCGCCGAAATGGTAATAATGCTCGGCGACTGCGAGCATACGCGCGCGTGGCACGGCCCGGTCGCGCAGAACATTCTCAAGAAACGGCAGGACTTCCTCTCGCCGGTCAGGACCGCCGAAAGAAAGCAGCAGAATGGCATCGCCGCTATTCATCGAGCGCTTGGAACAACCCGGCGAGGGGAACTTCGATAGCGGGATTTTCGGTGCGCAGCACGCCGTCCTTCACTGCATAGAAGCCGACGGGGGTATAAACGTCGGCGCGGCGTTCTTCCGGATCGATTACCCATACGTAGGCAACGCCAAAGTCCAGGTACTCGTCGATCTTCTTACGCACCCTGCTCATGCGATCTTCCGGTGACAGGATTTCGATGGCGAGGAACGGCGGAGTCGAGAATACCGGGTCACGGGGCGCCGGCAGTTTGTAAACGCAGATGTCAGGGATGCAATACCTGCGGTCCGCGATCCGAATCCGCTGCTCGGATATTACTCTGACGCCGGACGTCCGGCGGCGCTCAAAGAGGAACGAACCAAGCGCCGTCTGCAAGATGCCGTGCGGTTGCTTGCCCACATTGCGTTCCCGCAGTACTCCATCATCATACTCGCAGTCCGGCTCGTAGCTGGTTGTGAGGTACTCTTCCTCGGATACCAGGAGCGTCGTCCCCATAGCTGGAGTATAGCGAACTAGCCGCTCATGGAGTTCAGGAACTCGGCGTTACTTCTGGTCTTGCCCAACTTATCGAGCAACAGCTCCATGGTCTCGACGGGCGAGAGCGGGTTGAGCACCTTGCGCAGAATCCACACGCGATTGAGCTCTTCCTTGGGCAGCAGAAGCTCTTCTTTGCGGGTGCCGCTCTTGTTGATGTCGATGGCGGGGAAGACGCGCTTGTCGACCAGCTTGCGCTCCAGGTGGATTTCCAGATTGCCGGTGCCTTTGAATTCCTCAAAGATCACGTCATCCATGCGGCTGCCGGTGTCGATGAGCGCGGTGGCGATGATGGTGAGCGACCCGCCCTCCTCAATGTTACGCGCCGCGCCGAAGAAGCGTTTGGGGCGCTGTAGGGCGTTCGAATCGACGCCGCCCGAGAGCACCTTGCCCGAGGGCGGCACGATGGTGTTATAAGCGCGCGCCAGGCGGGTGATCGAATCGAGCAGGATGACCACGTCCTTCTTGTGCTCGACCAGGCGCTTGGCTTTTTCAATCACCATTTCGGCCACCTGCACGTGGCGCGTGGCGGGCTCGTCGAAGGTGGAGCTGATGACTTCGCCGCGCACCGAACGCTGCATGTCGGTGACTTCTTCGGGGCGCTCATCGATCAGCAGCACGATGAGGGTAACTTCGGGATGGTTGGTGGTGACCGAATTCGCGATCGACTGCAGCAGCATGGTCTTGCCGGTGCGGGGCGGCGAGACGATCAGGCCGCGCTGGCCCTTGCCGATGGGGGTCAGAAGATCCATCACGCGGCCGGAGTAATTCTCCTTGACCGTTTCGAGCTTGACGCGCTCGTTGGGATAGAGTGGCGTCAGGTTGTCGAAGAAGATCTTGTTGCGAGCTTCCTCGGGTGGCTCGAAGTTGATGGCGTCGACTTTGATCAGCGCGAAGTAGCGCTCGCCTTCCTTCGGCGGACGGATCTGGCCGGAGATGGTGTCGCCGGTGCGCAGGTCGAAGCGCCTGATCTGAGAGGGCGAGACGTACACGTCATCGGGGCCGGGCAGGTAGTTGTACTCGGGCGCGCGCAGGAAGCCGAAGCCGTCCGGCAGGCACTCGAGCACGCCTTCCGAGAAAATGAGGCCGCTCTTCTCGGCCTGGGTCTGCAGGATTTTGAAGATCAGCTCCTGCTTACGCAAGCCGGCGGCTCCGGCCACGTTCATGTCTTTGGCCACCTGGTTGAGCCGCTGGATGCTCATGTCTTTCAGTTCCACCAGGTCGAGCGTGGGTGACCCGTTCTTGGCTTGCGCGGGCGGCTTATTGCGGCGGTGGCCCCCATGTTGCATGACGGGCGGCGCTGGTTCGGTGCGTTCGGGACGCTCCGCGGGTGCGCCGTCGCGTGGTGGTGTCGGGGCTTGATCGCGGGCAGGTCCGGCTGTGTCGCGGACTGGTCCGTTTTCGCGGGCAGGCCGTTCGTGCGGGCGCTCTGACGGCTTGTCCTGTTCTTCTTGCGGTGTGATGGTGTTTACCGCGTCTGGAGTGTTTTCGTTATCACTTGCCAAAGTTCCCTCACTCCCCGGCCCGTGGAGGCCGAGAATGGCAGCGGTTCGGCGCTCTCCTCGCGGATGTGCGCCAGACCCCGCCCCTGTTCCGATTGATTCAACTTATCCATCTTGGTGGCGACTACTTGATAGCGCCGGTTGTGCACTTCGAGCCATTCCTTCAATTGCAAGTCCCGATCCATCCAACCCCGGCGTACATCCAGGATCAGGAGGCAAAGGCCCAACGTTTCGCGTTTTGACAGGTAGCTCTCGATCAGGCCGCGCCAGGCGCCGGCCCGCTCCTTGGGAACCCGGGCGTAACCGTACCCGGGGAAATCGACAAAATAAAGCGAGCCGTTGATTCGGAAAAAACTGACCGTCTGTGTGCGACCCGGAGTGCTACTGGTGAAAGCCAGCCCTTTGCGCCCAACCAGGGCGTTAATCAGGCTGGACTTTCCGACGTTACTTCTCCCTAAGAAAGCGATTTCAGGCAAGTCACCGGCTGGAAACTGCTCCGGCGTCACTGCTGATGCTACAAAAGTGCTCTCAATTATCAAATCCGAGCGGACCAAGCTCCGCTTTAATGGGCGACAACTTCCTCGGGTTGGGCGGCAACTTCCACGCCAGACGCGGCGGGCATGGGCAGTGCCACGATTTCCCGCTCCAAAGCGATCTTGAGAACCTCGTCCATCGACTCGACGAAATGAATCTTCATCTCGTTTCGGATATTTTCCGGGATGTCCGGCAGGTCCTTCTGATTGTCCGCAGGCACGATGGCCTCATTGATTCCATGGCGATGCGCCGCCAGTAACTTCTCCTTCAATCCGCCGATGCCCAGCACTTTCCCGCGCAGCGTGATTTCGCCCGTCATGGCCACATCGCCACGCACCGGAATGCGGGTTAGAGCGCTGCAGATGGTGGTTGCCAAGGTGATGCCGGCGGAAGGACCATCCTTTGGAATAGCGCCCTCAGGAATGTGGATGTGCACATCCAGGTTGCGGTAGAAATCGCGCGGCAGGCCGAACTGATGGGCGCGGGAGCGTATGTAACTCATCGCCGCCTGCGCCGACTCCTGCATCACATCACCGAGTTTGCCGGTAATGGTCAGCTTACCTTTACCATCCATCAACGTGGCTTCCGTGGTCAAAATCTGACCGCCCACTTCAGTCCATGCCAATCCTACCGCCGCCCCGATCTCGTTTTTCTTTTCCGCCTGCAGATCGCGGAAGCGTTGCGGACCCAGCAGATCGGGCAGAATGGCGCCGGTAACTACGCTCTTTTCGGCCTTCTTTTCCTTGGCGCCCTGCGCGTTGACCACCTTGCGCGCCATCTTCCGGCACACGTTACCAATCTCCCGCTCCAGGTTTCGAACGCCGGCTTCGCGGGTGTAAAACTCGATCAGACCCTGCAACCCTTCATCGGAAAACTCGATCTCATCGCTGGTCAGCCCGGTCTGCTCCATTTGCTTACGGACCAGGAACCGCTTGGCGATCTCCAGCTTTTCAAATTCGGTGTAGCCGGAAAGCCGGATAACTTCCATGCGATCCTGCAGAGCGGGCGGAACGGTATGCAGAACGTTGGCCGTGGCGATGAAGAAGACCTGACTCAGATCATACTCCACATCCAGATAGTGGTCAACAAACATGAAGTTCTGCTCGGGGTCCAGCACCTCGAGCAACGCGGCCGACGGATCGCCGCGGAAATCCATGGACATCTTTTCTACTTCGTCCAGCATGAATACGGGATTCCGGGTGCCGGCCTTCTTCATCATCTGGATAATCTGGCCAGGCAGCGCGCCGATGTACGTGCGGCGGTGCCCGCGGATCTCCGCCTCGTCACGCACGCCGCCCAGGGACATGCGCACGAACTTCCGGCCGGTGGCCTTGGCGATCGACATGCCGAGCGAGGTTTTGCCCACACCCGGAGGTCCCACGAAGCAGAGGATCGAGCCCTTGGGATTCTTCACCAAGCGGCGCACCGCCAGGAATTCCAGGATGCGCTCTTTGATCTTTTCGAGCCCGTAGTGATCGGATTCGAGCACTTGCTCGGCGAACTTGAGATCGCGAATTTCCTTGGATTTTTTCTTCCATGGCACCGCCAGCAGCCAATCGAGATAGTTGCGCGAGACGGTGGATTCGGCCGACATGGGCGGCATATTTTCCAGGCGCTTCAGCTCGGCCAGGGCTTTCTCTTGCGCATCTTTGGTCATGCCGGCGGTTTCGATGCGCTTCTTCAGCTCGTCGATCTCGCTCTTCTCGCCGCGACCCAGTTCCTTCTGGATGGCCTTGATCTTCTCGTTGAGGTAATACTCTTTTTGCGCCTTCTCCATCTGGCGCTTGACGCGGCCCTGAATGGTGCGATCCACATTCAGCTTCTCGATTTCGATATCGAGCATTTCAGCCACGCGCGTCAGCCGGTCGACCGGGTCGAAGATCTCGAGCAGCTCCTGCTTCTCTTCAATGGTAAGTTGCAGGTTCGCGCCAACCGTATCAGCCAGCTTGCCGGCGTCATCCACCCGGATGGCGGCGATCATGGTCTCGTAGTTCAGATTCTGGCTGAGCTTGACGTACTGTTCGAACAGCGAGGTGACGCGTCCGGTGAGCGAATCGAGCTGCGGGCCGGTCTCGACCTTGAAGTTGAAGGTCCGCACCAGGGCACGGAAGAAACCTTCTTCGTCGCTGACCGAAACCACCTTGGCGCGCTCCACGCCTTCGACCAGGACTTTGATGTTACCGTCGGGAAGCTTCAGACTCTGGACGATATTGACGACGGTGCCGACGCTGTAGATCTCGTTGGGCTTGGGCTCGTCAATCGAAGCATCGTGCTGGGTGGCCAGGAAGATTTTCTTGTCGCCGGCCATAGCCTCTTCGAGAGCCCGTACGCTGGACTCGCGCCCCACCACAAAGGGCGTCATCATGTACGGGAAGATGACCACATCCCGAATGGGCATCATCGGCAAACGCTTTGTTTCAGATTTTTCCTTTAAAGTAAGCATGTTTCTCCGCAGGATTCACTCCCGGCGACCCATGGCCGGATGGGCAGACTGGAAATACCGGATCAGATCAGGAAACCTGGATAGATAATCGCCTCAACCGGCCTTTTCTAATATTGTAAGGCTGATCTTCTGGGAAAGCACCATTTCTTTGGTGACCAGGAACTCCCTCACCTTCTTGTAGGATGGGAGGTAATACATCAGATCCAGCATCAGGTCCTCGAGGATCATCCGCAACCCGCGCGCGCCTACTTTGCGCTCCAGGGCCAGATCGGCGATCGCTTCCAAGGCATCATCGCTGAATTTCAGCCGCACATTCTCAAACTCGAAAAGCTTCTGATACTGGCGGACGATGGCGTTCTTCGGCCGCGTCAAGATCTGCACCAGGGCATCCTTATCCAGATCCTCCAGCACGGCGTTCACCGGCAACCGGCCGATGAACTCGGGGATGAAGCCAAACTTGATCAAGTCCTGCGGCTGGACCTGCGACAGCAGATTGATATCCCGGTGATTGGCAATCCCCACCGTCTTCGAATTCTTCTCTTCGTCCGGCAGGAAACCCATCGACCGCTTGCCCGCGCGCCTGGCGATCACCTTCTCCAACCCGACGAAGGCCCCGCCGCAGATGAACAGGATATTGGTAGTATCCACCGGCGTGAATTCCTGGTGCGGATGCTTGCGCCCGCCTTGTGGCGGCACGTTGGCGACCGTTCCCTCCAGAATCTTCAGCAGCGCCTGCTGGACCCCCTCGCCCGAAACATCCCGTGTGATCGAAGGATTTTCGTCCTTCCGGCAAATCTTATCGATCTCGTCGATATATATGATGCCCTGCTGGCACCGTTGGACGTCTCCATCGGCCGCTTGTAATAGCTTCAGGATGATATTCTCGACGTCCTCACCCACATAGCCGGCTTCGGTAAGCGTGGTGGCATCCACGATGGCGAACGGCACGTCCAGGATCCGCGCCAAAGTCTGTGCCATCAGTGTTTTACCAGTCCCGGTGGGCCCGATCAGCAAGATATTGGACTTGGACAGCTCCACGTCGGAGTTCCTCATCCGGTTCATGTGGATGCGCTTCGAGTGGTTGTAAACCGCCACCGCCAGCTTCTTTTTGGTGGCCTCCTGTCCGATGACGTACTGGTCGAGATGCTCCTTTACTTCCAAAGGCTTCGGGATTTTGTGGGGCATCCCGGACGGCGGATCGACTTTATCGTCGTCCAAAATCGAGTTACACACTGCGATGCACTCATCGCAGATATATGCTCGAGGATAGTCACTGGGGGATGAGATGAGCTTCCCGACTACGTCTTGGCTTTTGTGGCAGAACGAACATCGCAGGGCCTCATCGGATCCGGCACGCTTCACGCAGTTGCCTCCTGAAACCCCTGGGCAGGCGGCACCCAGGGAATGCGCCTCTCCCATGGCCTCCAGGGAAGAAGTGCGGGTACGCTACTATTATCACCTGAATCCGGTGTTTTAGGCAATCTGCCCGTGTCCCTATAAAAGTACTGGCTGGTTTATCAGGCTTCGAGGCTCTGGCAGGCTGCCGGAAAAAGCCCCCCAACCGCTGGTTCAGGCGCACGGCTCAGTACCGAGCCACGACCATAAGGGAGTCGGGCTGGCTAGGGAACTCGTGCAGTAGTCCGGCGCTTCTGAGTTTCATAACCAGTCCTGTTCGCGAGGCCGGCGCTTGGCCGTAAGCGGCGCATTCAGGAATTCCAGGAAGGGAGCCATCGCACGAAAACGCTTTTCCAGTTCCACGTATAGCCTCGGCGTGGTGATGAGCGTGGCATCGAGCGTAGTGAAGAGCAGGAATTGCTTGAAGCACACCAGGTCTGCAGCGGGATGTTCGGCGCAGAATCCTTTTGGAACGCGCGAGAGCTGTTCGCCCTGCAACGTCCCGAGCAGACGTTTGACCGTGCTCGCGGTGGTGATCTTGCGGAATTCCGGGTGGTGCCCGGCAATGTGCGTGCGCACCGCCAGCAGAGCCGGCGGAGGAGGCATATAGATCCCGCCTCCGACTTCCACCCCGTTGTGTGAGACCGCGAAGTAATATCCGGCCGCGCCGTGTTTCTCCATCCCGCGGCGCGCGAACGAGGCCGCGATTTGGGTCTTATAGGGCGTCTTGTCGGGACTGAAGCGCGTATCGCGATAAATGCGATAGATGGCTTTCGCTGGATCCGTCACGTAGTCCGGCGCGAAATTCATCAGGGCCCGGTTCAACTCGCCCACCAACTCGATCATGGGCGCTTTGACCTTCTCGTCGTAGATCTGCTTGCGCGGCTGGAACCATTCGCGCGTGTTGTGGCGCGCCAGTCCGCGGTAGAACGCGAGGGCTTCCGCCGGGAACCCCGGAAATCCGGATCTGGTCATGTGCCTCCTCTTATAATTGAGTCGATGGACCTCACGCTGGCGCGCCTGTCCCAAATTCCCAATTTAACTGTTTCGCGGGACGCTCCGCTTTCCGCCTACACCCGTTTTGCGATCGGCGGCCCGGCCGATATCTATGCGGAAACGGAAGACGCGGAAGCCTTCGTGCGCGCTCTGGCCGTGGCCCGCGCCAGCGGAGTGCCCTACATGGTGATGGGCGGCGGCACCAACCTGATCGTCTCCGATGCGGGCTTCCGCGGCATCATGCTGCGCTTCGTGGCGCGGAACATGGAAGCCACGGGCGAGGGCGTGCGATGCGCTGCCGGCGCAGTGCTGCAGGATCTGGTGGATTTCGCCATCGCACACGCTTTGCGGGGACTCGAAACGCTGGCCGGCATCCCCGGCTCGGTGGGCGCGGCAATCTACGGGAATGCCGGCGCCTACGGCCATGCGATCGCGGAGTGCATCCGCGAGGTGCGCTTCTTTGACGGCGAGCGTGTGCGCCTCTTCGACCGCGCCCAATGCGAGTTTCGCTATCGCGAGAGCATTTTCAAACGCCACAAGGATTGGATCATCTTCTCGTCGGAGCTGCGCTTGGCGCCCGCCTGCGGGGCGGTGCTGCGCGAGACCGCGGACCAGATTCTGAAAGTGCGCAACGAGAAGTTCCCGGTCACGATGAAATGCGCCGGCAGCATCTTCAAGAATCTGCTGCTGGCGGAACTGCCCGCGCCGGTGGCCGCGCAGATTCCCGCGCCGGTGATTCGCGAGGGCAAAGTGCCGGCCGCGTATTTTCTGGAGCAGGTGGGCGCCAAGGGGATCTCGCGGGGCGATATTCATGTGGCAACATACCACGCCAACCTGATTTTCAACGCCGGCCGCGGCACGGCCGCGGATCTTTGCGCATTGATCTGCGAACTGAAAGATCGTGTCTCCGCGCGGTTCGGGATCGCACTCGAGGAGGAGGTGCAGTACGTGGGGTTCGCCGATGCGTGCCCGGTGGCTTGAGCTGCTGCTGTTAAGTGCGGCCGCGCTTGCCGCGGCGGATCTGCACCGGGCGGTGGACGCCGGCGATGCGGAGCAGGTTCGCGCACTGCTGGCCGCCGGCGCGGACGTGCAGGCGCGCGACACGCTGGGCGCCACTCCGCTGCACGATGCGGCCTGGAACGGGAACCTCGAAATCGCCGGAATCCTGATCGCGCACGGCGCGGATGTGAACGCTCGCCACAGCGAGGGCGGCTCCACGCCGCTCGACTTCGCGGTAATCAAGAACAACCTGAAGATGGCGGAACTGCTGCTCGCGCACGGCGCGTCGCCGGCGGCGGCGGATCGCGCGGGCGAGACTGCGCTGCACCTGGCGGCCACGCGTGGATATGGCGAGATGGCGGCGCTGCTCATCGCACACGGCGCGAACGTCAACGCGCGGGATCGGTCCGGCGCGGCCCCGCTCGAGGAAGCGGCATCCCGCGGCTATCGTGATTTGGCCGCTCTGCTGATCTTGAAAGGCGCCGCCGTAGACGCACCTAATCCGCAGACCGGCGCCACACCGCTCCATGAAGCGGCCGCCGATGGGCGCGCCGGAACCGCCGAACTACTGCTTGCGCATGGCGCCGATTTGAATGCACGCGACCACTCCGGCGCATCGCCCATCGAGCTCGCCGCGCATAACCAGCATCCGGCGGTAGTGGAGCTGCTGATGGCGCACGGCGCGACGCCGGCTCCTCAAGGCCTAGGCGAAGCCGTGCTCAGGGGTCAGACTGAGATGGTCGAACTGCTGGCATCGAAGGGCGCCGATGTCAATGCGCCAGGACCCGACGGCGCCGCGCCGCTCTCGGACGCCGCCCTAAAGGGCTACGTGGCCATCGCGCGCATCCTGCTTGACCATGGCGCACGCGTTGACGCGCGCAACTCGGCCGGCGGGACACCGCTGCACGATGCCGCGCTGGGCGGTTCACGCGAGGTGGCGGCCCTGTTGCTCGACCGCGGCGCCGGCATCAACGCGCGGGATGCTTCCGGTGCGACGCCGCTTTACAACGCGGCATCCTGCGATCGGCGGGAGGTGGTGGAACTGCTGTTGGCGCGCGGCGCGAACGCCGGCCTGCCCAACCGCCGCGGCTCGACTGCGCTCGATGCCGCCGTCTCCAACGGCTTCAACGATGTGGCCACTCTGCTCCGCGCCGCGGCGGTACACTAGGGCGGGAGATCAACGATGTCCGCCTTCGATCCATCCATGCCGGTCGTAGTCGTATTCGAAACCAACGATCGGATCCAGCTTGCACTCGTCAAAGGGTTGTTCGAAGAGGCGGAGATCCCTTATTACGTGCTCGGGCAGATCACCACGCTGGTGCAAGATGTGGACGGCTTCCTGCACAAGTGGGTCCGCGTGCAGGTGCCGCGCGACTGCGAGGCCGAAGCCAGGGAACTGCTCGACGCGATGCTGCGGCCCACGAGCGTTCCAGACGAGTAGCTGCGAGCTTACTTCCGCGCGATCACTTCCCGCAGCCGGTCCCGCGTCAGAAAGAACTTGACCGACTCGAATTCGTGGAACAATTTTTCAAGGCTGCGGTTGTTGAATAAGTGCTGCGAGGCCGCGCGGTCACCCTGCTGGCAGACCTGCAGGGTATGCACATCCTGAATGCGGAACGTGTAGCAGGGCACGCTCGGCTGCCGCTCCGCCGATTGAAAGAACGCCAGCAGGTACCCGCGGTTCTTCAACACCCGCTGCAAGTGCGTCGCGGCAGCCGCCAGCAGCGGCGCTTCCATGTATTCCAGGACGTCCCACGCCAGCACGCCATCGAACTGCCCATCCGGATAATCGAGAAACTGCCGGAGAAAATAATCGATCCGCCCAGGATTCGACTGATCGGTGACCTCGCCGAAAGCGTCCTGGAAGATGCGCAGGAAGTCCTCGGAGTAAAAGCGGTGGCCCAGACTAGTGATGAAGTTGATGTTCTCCTGGTTGGCCCCGCCCAGGTCCAGAATCGACAAGCCCGCCTGGTCGCGAAACGCGGTAAAGAACTGCTCCATTCCACGGCTTTGGCGGCTGCTGAACACGGGCATGGAGGTAGCCGCCGGATTTCTCCGAAGCACACCTCCACCGGGGGTTGGCTGGGCCACCCCGTTCGCCGGGCCTGCCACCCGTAGAATGCTCCTCAGCCGCTCTTTGAATAACTCCACATTCCCGCCGGGTACCTGGTTAGCGCTTATTCTCCGACACGCCCGCCGCGGCTGCCACCGGCGACGTTGCCGGCGCGGCGGCCGCCTGCTGACGCGCCTGAGCGGGCGCGGGCTTGGGCTCAGCCTTCACGATATCGATGCTGCCCTTGAAGTACGCGCCGTCCTCGATGACGATCCGGGCAGTCTTGATATCGCCCACCAGTTTGGCGTCCTTGCGGATCTCCAACCGGTCGCTGGCTTCCACGTTCCCCTGGATGACGCCAAGCACGACCACCTCGCGCGCCTTGACGCCCGAGTGGACCTTTCCATTCGGTCCGACGGTGAGTTTGTGGTCCATCAGTTCGATGGTCCCCTCCACGTCGCCATCCACATACAGATCCTCTCGGCTGAAGATCTGTCCCGCAATTTTGACGGCTTTTCCGATCGACGCCGACCCGCCGCGCGACGGCTCCGGTTCCATTCTCCCAACCGGCGTGTTCGACATGCTGGACAAGGGTGTTGCCTCCTTCTTGATTTCTACAGGCGGAACCGTTGGCGCCGGCCTGTTGGTATTCGTATTCAAGGGCCTGGGAAGATCCTCCTCCCGGCGTTGTTTATTCCAAACGCTCACGGCGGTGGCCCTCCTTTCTGGAGTAAAAGTACATCATGAATTGCAGCCTGAGTTATGACGGGGCTCGGTAAACATGCGCCCCAAACCCTCAACCGATTATAAACTGCTTTTTGCGTGAACGATGAACCTAGTGCGCCGAGCGCGCCAGACATCTCACTAAAGTAGGATCTTAACCGCCGCAAGCCCGGCGCAATGTGTCACTTAACTTATCCAGCCGCGCGGCGTCGGGCTTACCGCCATGCGCCGTGACATAAAAAACATCGATGGCCTTGTGTGCTTCGGTGTCGATCAGCACCACTTCAATATTGCAGCCCTGCGATGAGATGGCCGACGACAGGTCGTACAGTAGGCCCGGCCGGTCCTGCGCCACGATCTCGATCAGCGTCGCGCTATCCGAGGCATTCGGATTGAAGGACACCGTGGGTTGCACTTGCGAGTTGCGGCTGGGCGGCGCGGGCTTCGGCCGATTCTGCAGAAGCTGGCGCACCTCCAAACGGCCGAGCACCACGCGTTCGACCGTTGCCCGCAGACGATCGATCTCGGTAGGATTCAGCTCCAGCGTGCGCGTCGGATCGGCGAAGGTGAAGGTGTCGAGCACCGTGGCCTGATTATTGGCGAAGGCTTCCGCCTTCAGTATGTTCATGCCGAAGCTCGAAAGCGTACCGGCCACCGACGCGAACAGAAACGGCCGGTCGCCGGCGACCAGGGTCAGGCGCCAGGCCGCATCCAATTTCTCGAGCGCCACGGCCACGCCGCGCTGCCGGCGCGCGGCATCCAGGCGCAGATGTGCGTCGATATCTTCTGGCGTGTGCGTGCGCGCATACCGTACGGGAAAGCCGGCCAGAAACTCCTGCTGCTCCGGCGCGCCGGGCGCGGGACGCGGCAGACGCACCGCCGCCAGTTCGCGGGTCAGCTCGTTGTAAGTCAGCAGATAGAGCTGCCAGAGTACCTCCGCGCGCCACGGCGTCATGGCCGACGGGTTCACCGCGCTGATATCCGCGTAGGTCATCAGCGTCAGTGCTTTCAATCGTTCGACGGTCTCGACGCGCTCGGCCATGTCGCGTGCGGTGGCCGGATCGTGCAGATCGCGCGAGTTCATCACCGCCGACATCTCCAGGTGCTGCCGGATCAGGAAACGCACCATATCGCGCTCGGCGCGCGGCATCTGGATACGTTCGAGCGCCGGTTCGGCGGTGCGCAGCGAGGCTTCCGCGTGCCCGCCATCCGCGCCGCCCTTGCCGATATCGTGAAACAGCAGCGCGCACGCGAGCGGCGCGGGATCGTCCAGTTCGGCTAGGAGATCGGTATAGCGTTTCACGGCTGGATCGCGGCTGGCACGCAGATCGGAGAGGGTCTGGAGCGTCACCAGCGTATGCTCGTCCACCGTGTAGCGGTGATAGAAATCGCGGATTACCAGGCACTCGATGTGCGCCGTCTCGGGAAAAACGGCGCGTAATACGCCGCCATCGTGCATGCCGCGGACGGCGAGCGCCGCATAGGGCAGCGTGAAAATCTCCCTGAACGCCGGCCACACCGGACGCGTTACAGAAAACCATTCCGCCAGACGCGGCTCGGCGGCGGCGAGGCGGTCTTCGGTCTCCGATGACGGCCGAATTCCATGCCGGGCCACAAACTGGAACAGGCGCAACGCCAGCTCCGGATCGGCCTCCAGTAAGTGCGGCGCGCGCAAATGTACGCGTTCGCGCAAGACCGTGAAATCGGCGTTGGAGAGCCGCGTACGCCAGTCCTTGAATTGCGCGAACAGCGAGCTCGACTGGGCTTCACTCGCTTCCAGATCGCGGATCGCGGCGCGATAGACCTCGCGCGCGTGCCGGAAATATTCGCGCATCCACTGCGCCACGCCGGGCGCTTCGAAATACTCGGCGGATTGCTCCTGCGCATCGAAAGTCAGGGTGTTGTTATCGCGGCCGCTATGCGCGTGCAGAAAGCAGCGCAAGCGCGCGAGAAACTGGAAGGCCGGCCCCATCTCGGGAGACTCCGCGCCGCGAATGCGCGCCAGCCAACGCACCAGTTGATAGTCGCGCAACCCACCCGGAGTATCTTTGATATTCGGCTCCAGATGATAGTAAGTATTCTGGTACTTCTGATGGCGCTCGCGCGTAAGTTGAGTCAAGTTGCGGGTAAGTGCGTCACGCTGCGAGTGCAGGAAGCGCGGCAGACGTTCGGCGAACCGGCCGTACAAAGCGCGGTCTCCGGCCAGATAGCGCTGGTCGAGCAGGCTGACATTCAGCTCGATATTCTGATCGTGGATTTCGGCGCACTCTTCCGGCGTGCGCACCGAGTGGCTGAGACGCAAGCCGGCATCCCACAGTTCCTGTAGAAAGGCCGCGATCGGCTCGCGCGCGGATTGCGCCAGCCGCTCGCTTTCGACCAGCAGCAATAGATCGACATCCGAATACGGGAAGAGGTGCCGCCGCCCGTATCCACCCACCGCGAGGAGCGTTACCCCGGACGGAACTGCAGGCCACAAACGTGCGCCCGCGGCGCGCTCCACCATGCCGTCCACCACGGCGGTGCGTTCCGCGAGCGCCAGTACCGGCGTTTTACAAGGCGGCGTCGCCACGATCGTCGTTCCGTATCCTGATGGCCTGCGCCACGTCGCACACGAATATCTTGCCGTCTCCGATCTTGCCGGTGCGCGCCGCCACGGTCAACGTGGCCAACACCTCGTCCAAGCGCTGGTCGCTGACCACAATCTCGATCTTGACCTTGGGCAGCAGATCGACCGAATATTCGCGGCCGCGGTAGACTTCCTTGTGTCCTTTCTGCCGGCCGTGGCCGCGCACTTCGCTGATGGTCATCCCATCCACACCGATGTTGGTCAGCGCCTCTTTCACCTCGTCGAGCTTGAACGGCTGAATTATGGCTTCAATCTTTTTCATGACTTCCCCCGGTCTAAGCTTCCAGTATGTAGCCTTCTTCGCCGTGCATGCTGACGTCCAGCCCTTCGATCTCCTGTTGCTCGGAGACCCGCAAACCAATCAGGGCGTCGCAGATCTTCAGGATGACCAGAGTGCCCACGATCGCCAGGCCCCACGCGATCAGACAACCGATCGCCTGGTTGCCGATCTGCCCCGGATGGCCATCCACCAGGCCTAGCGGCCCTTTGAAGCCGGTATTCACTTCGCTGGTGGCGAAGACGCCGGTCAGAATCGCGCCCAAAGTGCCGCCGCAGCCATGCACGCCAAAAGCGTCCAAGGAGTCATCGTATCCGAGTTTCTGCTTGACCTTGGCCACCATAAAATAGCATACGATTCCGGCCAGGAAGCCGATCAGCAGCGCCGGAAACGGTTTCACGAATCCGGATGCCGGCGTGATCGCCACCAGGCCCGCTACGGCTCCCGAGATGCCGCCGAGCACACTGGGCTTTCCCGAACTGCGCCATTCCGCCAGCACCCATCCGAGGGCCGCCGCGGCCGCACCAAAATGCGTGGCGACGAACGCACTGGTGGCCAGGCTGGATGCCGCCAGCGCGCTGCCCGCGTTGAAACCGAACCAGCCCACCCACAGCAGGCACGCGCCAATAAAACTGATTACCAGGTTGTGCGGCTTCATGGGTTCGTGCGGATAGCCCAGACGCTTGCCTAAGTACAGCGCCGTAACCAGCGCCGAAACGCCCGAAGTAATGTGCACCACGGTGCCGCCGGCGAAGTCGTAGCAGGGAATGCGTCCGCCCAACGCCGCGTTCAGCCAGCCGCCCTTGCCCCACACCATGTGCGCCATCGGGAAGTAGACGATCAGCATCCAGAGCGTCATGAACAGCAGCATGGCACTGAATTTCATGCGCTCGGCGAACGCGCCCGAAATCAGGGCCGGCGTGATGATGGCGAACATCAACTGGTAGATCATGAAGGTCTGCTGCGGGATTGTTCCCGCGTAATCCGGATTGGGTGCGCTGCCCACGCCTTGCAGGAACGCGTAGTGCAGGTCGCCGATGAATGGGAGCCCCTGGCTGAACGCCAGGCTGTAGCCCACCACGGCCCACAACACCGTGACCACCGCCATCAGGATGAAACTCTGCATCATCGTGCCGAGTACGTTCTTGCGGCGTACCAGGCCGCCATAAAACAACGCGAGGCCCGGCCCGGTCATCATCAACACCAGGGCCGCGCTCATCAGCATCCAGGCATTGTCGCCCGCACTTTGGGCCGACTTGGTGGCAGCGTCGAGGGCCGCCAGTTGGGCCTGCAAGTCAGACGTAGTCTGCGCCCATGCCGCGACGGGCAGCAGTGTTATTAAGAACAAATATTTCACCAAGGTAATGCTCCGCGAGAGGGAGTGGCCGACTTACAAAGTCTAATGTACATTGTGCAACGCGGCGCGAAAGGCGCGAAACACAACATTTCTATTGCCGCAATTGAAAATTTCTATGCGTCACGCGAAGGCGCGCGCATATTGCTTCGGCACCGGCCCGAGGGCTCCCAGGGTTTGCGCGGCGTGCAGCGGCCAATAAGGATCGCGGAGCATCTCGCGTGCCAGCAGCACGAGGTCGGCCTGTCCGGTACGGATGATCTCATCGGCCTGCCCCGCCCCGGTGATCATACCGACCGCGCTCGTGAGAATCCCCGATTCGCGCCGGATGCGCGCGGCAAAGGGAGTCTGATAAGCCGGCCCGACTTCGACCTTGGCATGCGGTACGGCGCCCGCCGAAGAGCAGTCGATCAGGTCTACACCGAGACGGCAGAGCCGCCGCGCCAGTTCGACCGAGTCATCCAACTGCCAGCCCTCGGCGACCCAGTCGATCGCGGAGATGCGCACGAACAATGGCAAATCATCCGGCCACACGGCACGCACGGCCTGGGCGACTTCGAGCGCAAATCGGATGCGGCCCTCAAACGAGCCGCCGTATTCATCGGTGCGATGATTCGTGAGCGGCGATAGAAACTCGTGGGTCAGATAGCCGTGCGCGCCGTGAATCTCGGCGATCTGAAATCCGGCGGCCAGGGCGCGCTTCGCGGCTGTGGCAAACGCTTCGACGATCGCGTGGATTTCAGACGTGCTTAACTCCGCCGGAACCGGCTCGCCCGGCCGGAATGGGATCGGGCTGGGCGCGACGGCCTGCCATCCACCTGCGGATTCCGAAATCGGCGCGCTGCCTTCCCAAGGCACCGGCGTGCTAGCTTTGCGCCCGGCGTGGGCAAGCTGGATCCCGGCGACGGCGCCCTGTTTGCGGATGAAACTCGCGATGCGCGCCAACATCTCCACATGCTCGTCGCGATAGATGCCGAGGTCGCCGGGAGAAATGCGTCCACGTTCCTCGACTGCGGTGGCTTCGGTGATCACCAAGCCCGCGCCGCCTACGGCGCGGCTGCCCAGATGCACCAGGTGCCAATCGTTGGCGAAACCATCCTCGCTTGAATACTCGCACATCGGCGAGACGGCGATGCGGTTGCGCAGAGTCACACTGCGGATCGTCAAAGGAGAGAACAGATCAGGCATACGTTTTTATTGGATGCGCCGCGCCGCCTATTCGATCACCAGCAGCAGATCTTTGGCTTCGACATGCCGGCCGGGCTCGACAAGCATCTGCGTCACTTTGCCGGAGATAGGCGCGTAGACCGTACTTTGCATCTTCATCGCTTCCATCACCAGCAGACGGTCCCCCTTCGCGACCGGCTGATTCAACTCGACCGCCACGGTGGAAACCACGCCCGGAATCGGCGCGCCGATCTCGCCGGGACGCGCGGGATCGGCTTTCTGAGCCGCGGCGACTTTCACATCCAGGCTCTTGTCGCGAATGTTTACTTCCCGCGGCTGGCCGTTCAGTTCGAAGAACACCGTGCGATAACCTTCCGGACGCGGCTCGCCCACCGTCAGGAATTTGATGACCAGCGCTTTGCCCGCCTCCAGTTCAACGGCGATCTCTTCGCCTTTATCCATGCCGTAATAGAACTGCGGCGTGGGCAGCACTTCCACGTTGCCGTAGCTCTGCCGCGCCTTGGCGAACTTCAAAAACACATCCGGATACATCACGAAGCTGAGCACTTCGTCGGTCGAGGGCTCGTGGCCGATCTTGCGCGCCAGCGTCGCAGCCGTCTCTTTGAAATCGATGGGCGTCAGGTGCGCGCCGGGCCGGCCGCGCTGCGGCTTGGCGCCTTTCAGGATGGCTTTTTGCAGGCGCTTGGGCCATCCGCCCTCCGGCTCGCCGAGAGCGCCGCTCAACATCTCGATCACGGAGGCGGGCAGCGTCAGGTTATGATCGGGGCCGAGTTTCTCAAACTGCGCGGCGGTCATATTATGATTCACCAGGAAAATGGCCAGGTCTCCGACCGCCTTGCTCGATGGCGTCACTTTCACGATGTCGCCCAGCGCGGCATTGGCCTCCGCGTAGGTGCGGGCGATCTCATGCCAGCGCGCGCCCAGTCCCATGGCTTCTGCCTGCTCGCGCAGGTTCGTATATTGCCCGCCCGGCATCTCGTGCACGTAGACTTCCGCGGTGCCGGACTTCGGACCGGTGTCGAACGGCGCGTAGTAAGTACGCACGGTCTCCCAATAATCGGCGCACTGATTCAGCGCGTCCAGATCTACACCGCTATCGCGCGGCGTATGGCCGAGCGCGGCCACGATGGAGTTCAGATTCGGTTGGCTGGTAGTGCCGCTCATCGAGGCGACCGCGCCATCGGCCACGTCCACGCCCGCTTCCGCGGCTTTCAGCACGGAAGCCGCATTGAGGCCGCTGGTGTCGTGCGTATGAAAATGGATCGGGATGCCGATCTCCTGGCGCAGTGTACGCACCAACCTCTCGGCGGCGTACGGCTTGCACAGCCCCGCCATATCTTTGATGGCGAGCATGTGCGCGCCCATGCGCTCCAGTTCGCGCGCCATCTTCACGTAATACTCGAGCGAATACTTGTCGCGGCGCGGATCGAGGATGTCGCCGGTGTAGCACACGGCCGCTTCGCAGATCTTGTCCGTCTTCCGCACAGCCTCCATCGCGACCTTCATGTTGGGCAGCCAGTTGAGCGAATCGAAGATGCGGAAAATATCGATGCCCTGCCGGGCGGCTTCCGCGACAAAACCTTCCACCGCGTTGTCGGGATAAGCCGTGTAACCCACCGCGTTCGAGGCGCGCAGCAGCATCTGGAAACAGATGTTGGGAACCGCCTCGCGCAACTGCCGCAAACGCAGCCAGGGATCCTCGTGCAGGAAGCGCATGGCCACATCGAACGTGGCGCCGCCCCACATCTCCAGGCTGTAGAGATTCGACAGGCGCCGCGCCACCAAGCCGGCGATGCGCAGCATGTCGTAGGTGCGCACGCGCGTCGCCAGCAGCGATTGGTGCGCGTCGCGAAAGGTGGTGTCCGTCAGCAGAAGCTGCGTCTGCGAGCGCGTCCACTCGGCGAATTTCTCCGGCCCCAGCGCGGCGAGAAGCTGCCGCGTCCCATCGGGCGGCGCGCTCGCGTCCCGCGGCGGTACCGGCGGCGCATCGATGCGCGCGGGCGCGGGTTTGCCGGCCACCGTGGGATTCTGGTTGACAATCACCTCGCCCAGGTAACTCAGTAACTTGGTCGCACGGTCTTTGCGCGGCACGAAGCGGAACAATTCGGGCGACTGTTCGAGCCACGATGTGGTGACGAGGCCCGCCTGAAAATCCGCATGATTCACTACGTTCTCAAGAAACGGGATGTTGGTCTTCACGCCGCGCACGCGAAACTCGCGGAGGCAGCGATCCATGCGCTGGCAGGCCTGGTGGAAGTCGCGGCCCCACGCCGTGGTCTTCACCAGCAGCGAGTCGTAATAAGGCGTGATCACCGCGCCCGAGTAGGCTGATCCGCCGTCCAGCCGGATGCCGAAACCTGCCGGCGAGCGGTAAGTATGGATCTTGCCGTAGTCGGGGACGAAGTGGTTCGATGGATCTTCGGTGGTGATGCGGCACTGCAGCGCGTAGCCGTAGAGCGGGATCTGGTCCTGCGGCGGCAGGTGAATCTCAGAGCCGAACAACTCAAGCCCTTGCGCCACCTGAATCTGGCAGCGCACCAGGTCGATGCCGGTAACCATCTCAGTAACTGTGTGCTCCACCTGGATGCGCGGATTCACTTCGATGAAATACCAGTCGCCGGTATCTGCATCGACCAGAAATTCGACGGTGCCGGCGTTGAAATATCCAGCGGCGCGCGCGAGCGTAACGGCGGCATCGGCGAGCGCGCGGCGAATGGAATCGTCCAATCCTACGGCGGGCGCCACCTCGACCACCTTCTGATGCCGCCGCTGCACCGAACAATCGCGCTCGTAAAGGTGCAGCAGATTGCTGGCGCGATCGCCCAGGATCTGCACTTCCACGTGCCGGGCGTGCTCGACGTAGCGTTCCAGGAACACGGCATCGTTGCCGAATGCGGCGCCAGCTTCGCGGCGGGCCTCGGCGAGTAACTCGGGAAATTCTGCCGCCGTGCGCACCACGCGCATGCCGCGGCCGCCGCCGCCGAAGGCCGCTTTCACGATCAACGGAAATCCGATGTGCCGCGCCACACGTTCGGCCTGCTTCGGATCGGAAATGGGGTCGTCAGTGCCGGGAACTGTGGGAATACCCGCGCGTTGCGCGAGCTGGCGGGCAGCGCGTTTGTCGCCGAGTAACTCGAGCAGTCCGGCGTCGGGACCTATAAAGGTAATGCCGGCGTGTTCGCAGGCCCGCGGCAAGGCGGGGTTCTCGGAAAGAAAACCATAACCGGGATGGATGGCATCCACATCCTTCTCGGCCGCCAGGGCGATAATACCGTCGACATCGAGGTAAGCTTCCACCGGCCCTTTGCCTTCGCCGATTAAGTACGCTTCATCCGCCTTGAAACGATGCAGCGCGAGGCGGTCCTCCTGCGAGTAGATCGCTACGGTGCGCAGTCCGAGTTCGTTGGCGGCGCGCAGGATGCGGATCGCGATTTCGCCGCGGTTGAGTGCTAACAGCTTCTTCATCTGTGGGGATGATTTGAGGATAGCAGGTGTGGCCCGCAATCAGCGAAAGGGCTTACACCTCACCATTTTTCCGGTTTGCGCATAACCTTGGTACCCCCGGTGAACGTCGTAACAGTTTGGAGTTCCGCGTAATGAAAATCACTCACTCGGGCTGTGCGGCGATCGTGTTGGCCGCAGCCATAGCGGCGGCGCAACAACCGGCACGTGTCAACGTGGTGGGAGCCGTCGAGTCCGTCGATCCGGCAAACGGCCGGATCACTTTGCACAGCGATGACGGCAAGACCGTCCTGATCGCGCCGCACGTCGGGGCGCATGTTTACCGCCTGCCGGCTGGAGAGAAGAGTCTCTCGAAGGCTGTGCCGATCGAGGCCAAGGAAATCGTTCCGGGCGACCGGCTGCTGGCCCGCGGCGAATTGTCCGAAGATAAAACCGCCATGGCGGCCAGCACCCTGGTGGTGATGACCAAGTCAGACGTCGCCAAGCAGCAGCAGGCCGACCAAGCCGAGTGGCAGCGGCGCGGCGTCGGTGGGATCGTAAGTAGTGTCGACGCGGACAAGGGCGAAGTCACAATTACTACGCGCACCGCGGAAGGCAAGAAGCCTTTAATTGTCGAAACCACGGCCAAGACCGACATACGGCGGTACGCTCCCGATTCGGTGAAATTCTCCGATTCGAAGCCGGGCACGATCGCGCAGATTAAGGTAGGCGACCAGATGCGGGCGCTCGGCACCAAGAACCAGGACGGCACCCGCTATGCGGCCGACGAGCTCATTTCCGGCACCTTCCGGAACATCGCGGCTACCGTGTCGTCAGTCAATGCCGCGGACAACACACTGAAGATCACTGACCTGGCGACTAAGAAACCCGTGATCGTGCACGTCAACAGTGAGTCCACGCTGCGCAAGCTGCCGGAGATGGTCGCGCGGATGATCGCCATGCGCGCGGGTAACGGCGCGGGGGGTGCTCAGGGCGCGGCTCCGGGTAACGCACCAGGCGGATCGCAGCGGCCGCAGGGCGCGGCGCCGGGCGGCGCGGCTGGCGCACCGGGAGGGATGCGCCCGCACAACGGCGACTTGCAGCAGATGCTCGAACGCATGCCTCCGCTGAAATTGGAAGATCTCAAGCCGGGTGACGCCATTATCGTGTCGAGTACCCAAGGCACGGATCCGGGCCAGGTAACTGCGATCATGCTGGTGGCCGGCGTGGAGCCCATCCTCACCGCCGCTTCCACCGGCAGCCAGCGTGCCGCCATGCTGGGCTCCTGGAATCTCGATATGGGCGGCGGCGTGGGGGGCGAACAATGACGCAGTGGAAACGCGCTTTGGCGATCTTACTGTTCTTCGTGCAAGGCGCGGCTGCGCAGGCGCCTAAAACGATTCCCACATCCACCAGCGGCGGAACCGTTAGCGGAATCGTGAAAGATATGACCGGAGCCGTTATTCCCGGCGCGCAGGTCACCATCACCGATGCAAACGGCAATACCAGACAAGTCAAAACCGGGGCTGACGGAGCATACACATTCCGCATGGTGCCACCTGGGACTTACTCAGTTTCGGTCGCCTTCCAGGGCTTGTCGCAGAATGGCGGCGTGGCCGTAGCTGTCGATACCGGCCAGGTGGCGCACGGCGATATGACCATGAAGCCGGCCGAGGTGCGCCAGGAAGTCACCGTGGCCGAAGAGAACACTTCGCAGTTAGGCCTGCAAAGCTCTCAGAACGCCGATGCGCTGGTCTTCAAAGGCGCAGACCTGGCGGCGTTGCCGGACGATCCCGACGACCTGCAGCAGGATCTGCAAGCGCTCGCCGGACCATCTGCCGGGCCGAACGGCGGCGAGATTTACATCGACGGATTCTCCAGCGGACGCCTGCCGCCCAAGGCGTCCATCCGCGAGATCCGCATCAACCAGAATCCTTTCGCCAGCGAGTTCGACAAGCTGGGCTTCGGCCGCATCGAGATCTTCACCAAACCGGGAACGGATTACCTGCACGGCACGGTGAGCTACGACATCACCGACGGCGTGTGGAACGCGCGTAACCCGTTCATCACTTCGACCCCGTTTCCGGCGTTTCGTACGCAGACCTATGGCGGTAACTTGAGCGGGCCGATCAACAAACATGCCAGCTTCTTCCTCGACTTCGAGCGTCGCCAGCTCGACGATAACGCGATCCTGAACGCTTACGACCCGACCACCTTCCAGCTCGACCGGGGCACCACGCCCACGCCCCAGGAGCGCACCACCATCAGCCCCCGCGTCGACTGGCAGTTGAGCACGAATAACACGTTAAGCGTGCGCTACTCCTATCTGGACCTGACCCGTAACTTGTGGGGCATCGGGCTCTACAACTTACCTGACAGCGGCTATAGCTACTCGCAGGGCCAGCAACTGGTGCAGGCCACCGAAACCGCCGTATTGTCGGCCAGGATAGTCAATGAGTTGCGCTTTCAATATAACGCTTCCTCCGTTACCGAGAATGCGGTGTCCAACGGCGTGCAGGTGACGGTGCCCAGCGCCTTCGTCGAGGGCGGCGCCGGCGTCGGCCATTCCAAGCAGGTCGATGATAACTACGAGTTCCAGAATTATATGAGCGTCACCAAGGGCACCCACACCATCAAGTTCGGTGTGCGCGGCCGTGAGGACCGCCTGGACTATTACACACCCACGAACTTCAACGGGACTTTCACGTTCGCGTCGTTTGGCGCCTACCAGGTTATGCAGGAAGGGCTGGCACAGGGACTTTCCTTCCCGGCGATTCAGGCCATGGGCGGCGGTCCGGCTTTATTCACCGCCAGCAGCGGCAATCCCTCCATTTACTCCAACATGTTCGACCTGGGCGCGTTTGCGCAAGACGACTGGCGCATCTCTTCGCGGCTGACCTTAAGCGCCGGCCTGCGTTGGGAGGGACAAACGAACATCCATGACTGGCACGACGCCTCACCGCGCCTGGCGTTTGCATGGGCCCCGGCGAAGCCCGGTCCGCGAGGCGCGCCGAGCACCGTAATTCGCGGCGGTATAGGCATTTTCTATATTCGCTATAGCGACATGGACAACCTGTTCACGCGCGAATACAACGGCATCAACCAGGTGAGTTACACGGTCACTAACCCGGATTTTTATTACTATCCGGCCCTGCCGGCGAATTTTCTCTCCACTCTCACGGCATCCTCGAACCAGTTGCAATTCGTGCCCGCCAATACCCTGCGGACGCCCTACTTGATTCAGTCGGCGATCGGCGTGGAGAGACAGCTTCACCGCGGCACGACCCTGGCGGTCAACTTCACGGACACGCGCGGTGTGCATCAGTTCGTGACAAGCGAAATCAGCCAGCCCGGTGCGGCTTCGGGCGAGATCTTCCAATATCAGGCCGACGGGCTGCTCAAGCAGATGCAGTTGATCGCGCGCGTGAACAGCCAGATCGGCAATCGCATCAGCCTGTTCGGCGCTTATATCTGGAACAACGCGCATAGCAATACGGACGGAAGTCTGTGCGCATCCCCGTACGGCTGCGGCACATCCACACCCATGATCCAGGATGATCTGAGCGCCGAATGGAGCCGCTCGTCGCTGGATATCACGAGCCGCATGTTCCTGGCAGGCACGGTGGCCGGTCCGTGGAAGACGCAATTCTCGCCCTTCATTACCGCGAGTTCCGGTATGCCGTTCGACATCACCACGGGCGCGGATTACCTGGGCGATGGCATCCTGAACGCGCGGCCGGCGATCGCCAGCGGACCGGGTTCGGGAATTGTGCAGACTCCGTACGGTTATTTGAATCCCTTGCCGCTGCCCGGCGAGCCGATCCTGCCGCGCAATTACGGCACGGGTCCGGACCAATTCACCGTCAACATGCGCTTAAGCCGTACTTGGGGATTCGGCACCACGAAGTTTTCCGGACCGTCTGGCGGCGCGCGCGCCAGCAGCGGCGGCGGCCGTTTCGGGGGGCGCGGGCCTTTTGGCAGCACGCTCACCGAACATCGCTACAACCTGACGCTGTCCATCAGCGCACGGAATCTACTCAACCACGTGAACTACACGCCTCCGGTGGGCGTGATGGGATCGCCGTTCTTCCTGCAGTCGACCTCCATTTCCGGCGGCTACATGGCGGAAGCGACCCCCACCGATAACCGGCGTATCGACATCCAACTGCGCTTCCAGTTCTAGTTCTTGTGCCAGTACATATCCCAGCCGAGATAACGCGCGCCGGCTTCGTGCACCACTCCCGCCACCGTCGAGAAATTCGCGGCGACGTGGTGCTCGTAGCCGTTCAGGCAAATGTAACGCAACAGCTCCTGCAGCCGCCCGATGCGCACCACACCGGCGCCGCCGAAGGTTTCTAGCGGATCGTTGGTGAATTCACCTTCGCCCACGTAAGAGCGCAGCTTCCCGGCACTGTCATCGGTCGACACGCGGCAGAAGCTCATCGCCCCGGCCTTCACCCGTCCCACGCAGGTGCCGAAAGTATTCGCCTTGCCTACCGTACCGGCGATGATCTCCTGGAAGTCCATGCGCACGTCCGCAAAAAAATGTTTCGGCAGGTTGCTGCAGTGGAAGCACACCGCCTTGTCGGGATCCTCGCCGTAGTTGTTGTTCCAGTCGAGCAGCGCGCTGGGCGTGCCGGAAGCCAGGAGCAGCGCATACATGCCCACCACGCCGCAGATATCCACCTCGCACGCGCTGGGCAGCAGGTCGTTGCTCATCATACTCATGATGGTGCACGGCACCACCCCGAAATACTCTTCGAGGGCCGTCCAGCACTGCACGGCGCTCATTACCACTTCGGTCTCTTTCATCCAGCCGTCGATTACCGCGCCGAGCTTGGCCATCTTCATCAGCGCTTCCTCGGAAATGCCCTGCGTCGAAACATAACTCTTGATGGCGGCCAGTTTCCGCTGCGCGGCGTCGTCGCTATCTTTCATGCGGTGGATGCGGCCCAGGATCTCGGTCAGGTCCACGGTCTCGATCGAAATGCCGTGCTGCTCCAGGATCTTCTCGCTGTAGCGCACCGTGTTGAAAGCCGCCGGACGCGCGCCGATGGCCCCGATGCGCACCTTGCGCAGCCCTTTCACCACGCGGCAAACCCCCGCGAACCAGTCCAGGTCCTTGCGGAAAATCCCGGAATCCGGCGCTTCGGTGTGCAGCGAGGTGATCGAGTAGGGGATGCCGTACTGCGTCAGATTGTTGCACGCCGACATCTTGCCGCAGAAGCTGTCGCGCCGGAACTTGATGGACATCTTGGAAGCCGAATCCGGCGTGGCCTGGATCAGCACAGGCACGTTCAACTCGGCCAGGCGCAGCGTATCGGCGATGGCGCGCTCCTCGCCGAAATTAGGCAGTGTGACGATCACGCCATCGATGCGGTCGCGATTGGCGCGGAACAGGTCGGCACACTTGCGCGATTCCACGCGCGTCTCCACCGCTCCGTATTTGCTCTGGTCGGGGCTGAGCACCACCGGTTCGATGCCCGCGGTGGTGAGCGCCTTGATGATCTCTTCGCGTCCTTCCTTGGCGAGGTGATCGGGAAAAAATCCGCGATTCCCGACGATTACTCCCATAGTCATTGGTCGTGTCATCACGAGGTCTAATCTAGCACGCCGGAATCGCGCCGGTGTACCCTTGTTGGTATGGAATTTCCGGCCGCGTTGTTTCTCGACTGTTCTGTGCGCCGGCTGCGCCAAACCGCCAGCCGGATCGAAGACTGCCTGGGACGCCTGTCAGACATTCAAATCTGGGCGCGCGGCTCCCAAACGGAGAACGCCGTCGGCAATCTGGTGCTGCACCTGTGCGGCAACGTGCGCCAGTGGATCATCGCCGGCATCGGCGGGCGCCCGGACATCCGCGAGCGCACCGTGGAGTTCGCGGCCCAGGGCGCCATCTCCGCTGCGGAACTGGCGGTGCGCCTGCGCGCGGTAGTCGATGAAGCGGCGGCGGTCATCGAACGACTGCCGGACGGACGGCTGACCGAACGCCTCACGATACAGCAATACGAACTCACTGTGCTGGAGGCGATCTATCACGTGGTGGAGCATTTTTCCGGACACGCGGGACAGATCATCTACGCGACCAAAATGTTAACCGGGGAAGATTTGGGTTACTACCGCCACTTACAGAGTGCGGCGCCGCACCACCAGCAAACTCCGTGAAGAAGGTTACTTCTTGAACAGTTTGTCGAAAGCGCTGCGCGCCGCGTCCGGCGTGGTGGGCGCCTCGACGCGCGGGCCCGGGGGCGGGGGAGCGGCTGCCGCGCTGCCATCGCGCGCCACGGTGACCCGCGGCGCGAACAGCGCACATTCGTTGCCCTTGTCTTTTACCGGGATGCGCACCGGAATCGGCTTCAGGCACTGAAACCGCGTAGACGGCTCAAAGTGGGCGCACTGCTTGCAGCAATGCAGCGCGACGCCGCACTTAGGGCAGTTCCCGCTCCAGTCGACGCCGTTGGCCAATTGGGTGGAACAATTGAAACAACGCGCCGCGGTGACAGATTGCACCAGCCGCGGCAGACGCGGACCAGTGACGTCGATGGGCGGCTTGGGTCCGGGAGCGCGGGGGCGCTCTTCGAAATTCCGGCGGCCTTTGTTGTCCGAGCGATCCGAGTCCATGTAACCCGGTTGCCGATACTTGCGATCGCTATCCATGGGGAATCGAGTACTCCAGCTTGCAGAAGGGGGGCGGTTCTCCCACCCGGAACGTCCGGGTCACGCGGTTACCGGTCAGCCGCCACCTCAGTGGTACACCAATGCGCGCCACCGTTGTGCATGTCGGGTTACCGGAGGGAATTTTTGGAAAGGACCTTACGCCCAGCAGAAACAGGTCAGGAAAACCCGCCAATGCTGCAAATCTATATGTACCACAACTCGGCAAGTATTTGCACGCGAATTCGGCGTGAGGTGTTTTTCTATATTCGTAGAAAACGTCCTAGTCGTTCCAGCGCCGGTTCCAGGACTTCGCGTCCGGCGGCGTAACATATGCGCACCGAACCCTCCCCTCCCGCCCCAAACGCGACGCCCGGCGCCAGCCCCACGCGGCACTGTTCAAGCAAGCGGCGGCAGAAAGCGAATGAGTCCGTCAGGCCGTCGATTCGCGGAAATAGATAGAAGGCGCCGTCCGGCTTGGGAACCGTAACTCCGGGCATGCCGCGCAGTGCGTCGAGACAAAGATCGCGATTTTGTTTCAGGCGCTCCAGCATCCGGCGCAGCTCGTCCTCGCCATCGGCCAGCGCGGTTTCCGCCGCTTTCTGCGCGAAGCTAGCCGCATGCGAGATGATGAACTCGTTCAACTCCGCCGCTTTTTCGGCCACGTCCCGCCGTGCAATCAGCCATCCGACGCGCCAGCCGGTCATGCAGTATGTCTTCGAAAAGGACTGCACCACCATGACGGCATCATCGCGAGTCGACTGGCGCAGAATCGACGGCACCGGCTCCCCTAGCGCCTCGCCCGCATAGTAGAGCCGGTCGTAGACTTCATCGGCCATCAACCACAGATCGTGGCGGCGCGCGAAATCGAGCAGGCGCCGCTGATCTTCCACACTGGCTACCCAGCCCAATGGATTCGATGGCGAGGTGTATAGCAGCAGCTTTGTACGTGGGGTGACGGCGGCTGCCAGCGCGTCGAAATCGATCACGTAACGATCGCCGCACAGCGGCTGCGGAATCTGCCGTACCGCCGCGTTGGCCATCAGCACGTTGCAGGAGCCGTTGGGCCACGCCGGAGTGAGCACCAGCGCTTCATCGCCAGGGTCGAGCACCGTGCGAATGCCCACATTCAGAGCCTGCACGCCCGATGCGGTGATCACGATCTCTTTCGCCGGATCGAGCTCGACATGGTGCAGTGCGAAATACTGGCGGGCGATGGCGCGGCGCAGCGACGGCAGGCCCGCGTTTTCCGTGTAGAAGGTGTAACCGCCGGCCAGCGCGTCCGCCGCGGCGCGTTTGATGAATTCGGGAGTGGGCAGATTCGATTCGCCAAAGTACAGGCGCAGCACGCCGTCCATCGACATGGCAATTTCCGCCAACTCACGAATGCGCGAGTACGGAACATTGCCGGCCGAGCTGGCGACGCGAGGCATGCGGGGGGCCTCGCTTACAGTGTTTTCAGATACGCGATCAGATCGTCCTTCTCTTCGTCGCTCAGCATGTCCTTGTAAGCCGGCATGCCGTTCCCGCCGTCATCAATCTGCGCGCGCACATTCTGTTCGGTGGGCTTCTTACCGTTGGCCAGTTTCTCTTTGCTGAATAGACCCTTCAGGCCTGGCCCCATCTTCTTTTCCGTGCTGTCGGCGTTGTGGCACGGCATGCACTGCTGAAACACTTCTTTCCCTTTCGCGGGATCGCCCTTCTTGGCGGCAAGTGCGGAAATCGGCATTAGGGCAAGGGTGCCGGCAAGTACAGTGACAACGGTAAACCCGAAGACTTTCAAGTCAGACATAGCTTTTTAGAGTTCTCCAGAGGATGAAAGATCCAGTTTACAATCTTTTGGGCACGCGTGGCATGTGCGATATGCTCTTCCGTATGGCCGATCGTCGTTACAGGGACGTGGGCGGAACGTCCGGCGGATTGGGTGACTTTCTGCTGGGTTTCGCGCTGACGTGCGTGGGAGCCTATCTGCTGACCAACCAGGTGACGGTAGCGGGCTCCTATTGGAATTTCTGGGGCGGCAATACCTTTGGCGTCACGCTGATTCCGATGCTGATCGGCGTCGGTCTGCTGTTCCGCGACGGGCGCAGCCTGATGGGCAAGCTGCTGGCCATCGCGGGTGCGCTGTTCATCGTGGCCGGAGTGATCGCCAACATGCACATCTACTTTCAACCGACCAGTCTGTTCAACACCATCGTGATGCTGGTGCTAATGGTGGCCGGTCTGGGGCTGATCGCGCGCGCCATGCTGCCGCACGCCAAAGACTAAAGCCCGCGCCAGCGCGAGTGTGCTTTCATATTGGATGTGCCTGTCTCCACTTTCAGTTTTCCGACTACGATTCTGTTCGGCGCCGGTGCGGTTGAACGGCTGCCCGGCGAGTTGGCGAAGCGCGGCATTTCGCGCCCGCTGCTGGTGACCGATGCCGGTCTGGCGCGCACGCCGCTGTTCGCGCGCGTGGCGGCGCTGGCCGGCGGCGCGGTGACGTTCACCAGCGTGGAACCCAATCCGACCGAACAGAACGTGCTTGATGGCGTCAAGTGCTATCAGCAGGCGGGCTGCAACGGGCTCATCGGCGTGGGCGGCGGGTCGCCGCTCGATGCCGCCAAGGCCATCCGGCTGAAGGTCACGCATGAGCTGCCGCTGGCCGATTACGACGATCTGCTGGACGGCGGCGCGCGCATCTCGGCGAACGTGCCGGCTTATATCGCGATTGCCACCACGTCGGGGACCGGCAGCGAGGTGTCGCGCTCGACCGTGATCACCATCGCTGCGACCAATCGCAAGACGGTGGTCTTCAGCCCGCACCTGATTCCTTCGGTGGCGATTGCCGATCCGGAGCTGACGCTCGACCTGCCGCCGCACCTGACGGCGGGCACCGGCATGGACGCGTTCACGCATAATGTGGAAGCGTACATTTCGCAGGGCTATCATCCGATTTGCGACGCCATCGCGATCGACGGCGCGGCGATCGTCTGGCGGAGCCTGCCGCGGGTGATGGTGAATCCGCACGATTTGGAAGCGCGCGCGCAGATGATGATGGCGTCCATGATGGGCGCGATTGCGTTTCAGAAGGGCCTGGGCGCGACGCACTCGCTGGCGCATCCGCTATCGTCGGAATGCGGGATGCACCATGGCACGGCGAACGCCGTGATGCTGCCATTCGTACTGGAGTACAACCGGCCCGTGGTAGCGGAACGGCTGGGGCATCTGGAAGCGCGCTTCGGCGGCGGGGAGATCGCGGCGCAAGTGCGCGAGTTGAACCGGACGGTATCGATCGCGCCGCGGCTGCGAGATTACGGCGTGGCGGAGGCGGCGTTGCCCGCGCTGGCGGACAAGGCGGTGCAGGACGGCTGCCATCAACTGAATCCGCGGCCGTGTACCCGCGCGGATCTGCTGGCGTTATATCGCGCAGCGTGGTAGACGACGGTAATCCGCGGGTGGTGTTCTGAATTGTGCGCGTCCGGCGCTGAAAACCGCTAAAATAACGGTGACACAAAATGCAGGTTTTGCAGGCGGGACAACATAAGCTTATCTTCCTGGAATTGGAGCCGGAGCTGGTGGCGAACATCGCCAAGCAGGCCGGATTCGATACCAAGCTGAAGGAGACGCAGCGCAGCATCACGCTGGAGCTGACTGCGCCGGGCAGACAAGCGCCGCTGCTGTTGTTCGATGCGGCCGATCCCGCGAACCTGGGCTGGTTCTCGCGCTGCCAGTTTTACGTGGACGGGCGCAGCGGCGGGGTGATGCAGACGCCCATCAGCCTGGCGAACAAGCGGGATCGCGGCGGCAAGGCGCAGCCGAATTGCGTGCGGGTGAACATCTCGAAAGAGCTGCCGGCGAGCTTCCGCCTGCCGGGCAAGCAGCCGCTGACCGAGCAGGTGCTGTATGCGCTGCTGTTCAATTTCCTGAACGCGCTGATGAAGACCGGGGTCGCGGTGTGCGGGGGGAACGCGGTGCAGGCGCTGGCGGGGCGGACGGAGGGGATTGGGCCCCGGAATTAGGGGGGGCGACTGAGGTTTTGTGCGTTGATCCAAATGTTACTCACTGGCTCCTGTGAGCCAGGATGTCAGAAACTCTCCGATAGTGACGATGCCGGTGCCATCGAGGCTTCCGAGTAGTAGCAAGATCGCTATCCCAGGTTCATTGAGAAATCTAGCAAACCAGCCTTGGGCCAGCTTACGAGCCGATATCCCGCCGCTGCCGTGACTGGAGGCGCTGCCATGTATTGGGACGTCGTCGAGGTGATACCCGAACCGGATCATTGTCTCTTTGTACGGTTCAAGGATGGATTAAATGGTCGCGTGCGACTCGACCGCGAAGATCTGACCGGCGTTCTTAAGCCCCTGCTCGACACGGATTTCTTCGGACGCGTCTATATCGACTCCGGTGCGGTTGCATGGCCCGGCGGTATCGACTTGGCGCCGGACGCAATGTACGCCGAGGTGGCGCGTGAGCACAGGGAGCGAGCATCCTGATGCGCATCGCAACCGCCTCACCGCTGGATGTGAGGAATGTCGCCGCCCTCGGGCGGCTGATTAGTCCAGCCGCTCGCCATCAGCGATTTGCGCCGAACATTGACAGCAAGTAATGGCGCGCAGCATCCTCAGCGCGGATGGAACGCCACTTGGCGAATGTGTCTTCCGCGAGCGTGATCGCGTTCTCAACGTCCGTAGCGACAATATTCCACGCCAGATCGTAGTCGGCACGATGGCGATCCGCCTGAAGCTGGCGGAAGGCTGTTTTGACATCGACTAACGCGGCCTCGACCTGAGTTGGATTCTTCTCGTTACCTGGCGTGAACACGGCGTCGCGCATCTTCCTATGGTCGAACATTCGAGCTAGGCGCGCGCGTTGATCCGCGAATGGCCAGTTACTGACAAAGTCTTCTACGAGCAGGTGGAAGACGGCATAGTAAGACGTCGAAACGGCGCGCCGCATACACGACGCGCGACTCTCGGCGATGCCCTTTTCGGCGAGCTGCCGGGCGTCGTCTAGCAGATCGCCCGCTAGGTCCACGCGGGTTCCTGCAACGCCGCCTGCTCGGACTTGCTTCTGAAATTGTGATACGGGAAGACACCCATCCCGGCGAAGTCCAGCTCGCGGGCCAGTCCCCAGACTATCTTCGCGGCCACGTCCCGCAGGCGGTTTCTGGCGGCGTCATCAGCTAAAACGACACGGAAGAAAATCGCCCATTGGCCGCTCCAATCCGGGCCGATCTCATAGCGGATGTACTCCACGTCCGGTCCGATGTTTTGCTTGACGCGTTCGATCGCCGCGTCGATCTCCGCCTGTCTGGTCGCAACACTGGGCAGGTACATCTCGTTCTCAGCTTACCGCTTCGCGACTGCGGGCACAAACTCGGCAAGGCCGAGTTCATCGCTGAATGCGCGCCGACCCGCCTTTGGCAAACGCCCGCACCTGATCCAGCGTGGCCATAGTCGTGTCGCCCGGGAATGTCGTCAGCAGTGCGCCGTGCGCCCAGCCCAGCTTGATGGCTTCCTCGGGCGGCTGGCCGGTGAGCAGACCGTAGAAGAAGCCCGCGGCGAAGCCGTCTCCGCCGCCCACGCGGTCGTAGACGTCCAGCTCGCATGTGGGCGCGTTGTAGGTCTGGCCTTCGACCCAGGCGACCGCGCTCCAACTGTGGTGATTGGTCGAGTGCACTTCGCGCAGCGTGGTGGCCACCATCTTGATTTGTGGGTGCTGCGCGGTCACACGGCCGATCATGCCGAAGAAGGCGCTAGGGTCGAGCTTCGATTTCGCCGCAACCTCCGGGCCGGGGATGCCGAGGCCCATCTGCAGGTCCTCTTCGTTGCCCACCAGCACGTCGACGTACTGCACGATGCGGCGGATCACTGAGACGGCGCGCTCGTGGCCGCCCGAGATGTTCCAGAGTTTCGCGCGATAGTTGAGATCGAAAGACACCACCGCGCCCGCGGCCTTGGCGGCCTGCATGGCCTCAATGATGACTTCGGCGGTGGTAGGCGAGAGCGCGGCGAAGATGCCGCCGCTATGGAACCAGCGCACACCCGCACCGAAGATGGCCGGCCAATCGAAATCGCCGGGCTTCAACAGCGCGGCCGCTTCATTGGCGCGATTGTAGAAGACCACCGGCGCGCGCACGCCAAAGCCGCGATCGCTGTAGACCGCGGCCATGTTGGGACCGGTCGCGCCATCGTGCGCGAAGTGCTTGTAGAAAGGCTTCACGCCCATGGCGCGGACCCGCTCGGCGATCAGGTCGCCAATGGGGTAGTCCGCCATGGCGCTGGCAATGCCGGTCGCGAGTCCAAAACAATTGGCCAGGTTCGCGGCGCAGTTGAATTCGCCGCCGCTCACGTGGATGTCGCAGTGACTCGCCTTGCGGAACGGGATGATGCCGGGATCGAGCCGGTGCACCAGGGCGCCGAGCGAGAGCATGTCGAGCGCGCCGGAAGCGGGAATCTGGAGGCCGCTCATACGTTGTAGGTTCCCGAGGAGACGCGGCCGCCACGTCCGGTCCAGTTGGTGTGGAAGAACTGGCCGCGCGGCTTATCGATGCGCTCGTAGGTATGCGCGCCGAAGTAGTCGCGCTGGGCCTGCAGCAGGTTCGCGGGCAGGCGCGCGGTGCGGTAGCCGTCGTAGAACGAAAGCGCGGTCGAGAACGCGGGGGTAGGCACGCCGGCCTCGATGGCGCGCACGATGGCGCGGCGCCAGGAATCCTGGTAGCCGATCAGCGTGTGGCTGAAGAACTGGTCGAGCAGCAGGTTGGTGAGCTGCGGATTCTTATCGTAGGCTTCCTTGATCTTGCCGAGGAATCGGCTGCGAATGATGCAGCCGCCGCGCCACATCAGGGCAATGCCGCCGAAGTTCAGATTCCAGCCTTCTTCTTTCGCAGCCTCGCGCAGCAGCATGTATCCCTGTGCGTAGGAGATCATCTTGGAGCAATACAGCGCGCGGCGCACGTCTTCGATGAAGGCGGCGCGGTCGCTGGGCGCGGGAGGCTTGGGGCCGGTGAGGATGGCGGATGCGGCTTGGCGCTCGGCTTTCATGGCGGAGAGGCAGCGCGCGAACACAGCTTCACCGATCAAGGTGACAGGCGTGCCGGTATCGAGCGCGCTGATGCCGGTCCACTTACCGGTGCCTTTCTGGCCGGCGGTATCGAGGATCTTGTCGACCAGCGGCGCGCCATCGTCATCGAGCTTGGTGAAGATGTCGGCGGTGATTTCGATCAGGTAGCTATCGAGCTCGCCTTTGTTCCAATCGGCGAAGACCTGGTGCAACTCGGCGGCGCTGAGGCCCAAGCCGTCTTTCAGCAACTGGTAGGCTTCGCAGATCAACTGCATGTCGCCGTACTCGATGCCGTTGTGAACCATCTTCACGTAGTGGCCCGCGCCGTTTTCGCCGACCCAGTCGCAGCAGGGCGAGCCGTCTTCGACCTTGGCGGCGATGGCCTGGAAAATTCCTTTCACGTGCGGCCAGGCTTCGGGATTGCCGCCGGGCATGATGGACGGGCCGTGGCGCGCGCCTTCTTCGCCTCCCGACACGCCGGTGCCGATGTACAGAAGCCCCTTGTCGGCGAGCGCCTTGGTGCGGCGATTGGTGTCGGGATAATGTGAGTTGCCGCCGTCGATAATGATGTCGCCCTTTTCGAGGTACGGGGTGAGGTGGGCGATCATTTCGTCAACAGTGGAGCCGGCCTTGACCATCAGCATGACGCGGCGCGGGCGCTTCAGCATTCCGACTAACTCTTCGATCGAGTGGGCGCCGGCCACCTGCGTACCGGCGGCTTCGTGGGCGATGAAATCGTCGACCTTGGAGACCGTGCGGTTGAATACGGCCACTTTGTAGCCGTGGTCGTTCATGTTCAGGACGAGGTTCTGGCCCATTACCGCGAGGCCGATCAGGCCGATGTCACAGGTTGGGGTTGGCATGGTTTTCCTTCTGCGCGAAAGCTTATTCTAACGTTACTGGTTGACGCCGGAAGCCAGGAAGCCGCCGTCGACGGCGATGCATTGGCCAGTGATGAAACTGGCGGCGTCGGAGGCCAGCAGGACGGCAGCGCCCACCAGTTCTTCGGTCTGGCCGAAGCGGCCCATGGGGGTGCGCAACTTGAGCTCACGGCCGCGCTCGGTGCCATCGAGGAGCTGGGCGTTGAGGCTGGTGCGGAAGACGCCGGGCGCGATGGCGTTCACGTTGATGCCGTCGCGGGCCCATTCGACGGCCAGGTTGCGAGTGAGAGAGAGCACGGCAGCTTTCGACGCGGCGTAGGCCGTGACTTCGAGGAAGCCGACGAAGGAAGTCAGCGAGGCGATGTTGATGACGCGTCCGCGGCGTTCGGCGGCGAGTGGCGCATGGAACGATTGGCAGGCGCGCAGCGTGCCGGTGAGGTTCACGTCCATGAGGCGATTCCAGGCCTCTTCGGTGACTTCCGCGGTGGGCTGGCGAAAGGTCTGGCCGGCGGCGTTGAGCAGCACATCGACGTGACCGAAGCGCGCGAGGACGGCGTCGCGGAAGTGATCGATGGAGGCGCGGGAACTGGCGTCGCAAGCGTGGCGCTGGGTTTGGCGGCCGGCGGATTCGATTTCGCGGCAGGCTTCGTCGATCAGGGTTTCGCGGCGGCCAGTGGGCACCACGTCCGCGCCCGCGGCGGCCAGACCGATAGCCAGCGCGCGGCCGATCCCGGAGGTGCCACCGATGACCACGGCGACGCGTCCGGTGAGATCCAAGGGATGTTTCGAGGGCAAGGTGATCCTTTCTTGTTAGTCGAGATGCGCGGCCAGGCTGCGCGCGGCGAGATCCGCTTCCTTCTGCGGAAGTCCCGCGACGCCCGCCACCCAGCGATCCTTGGCGAAGACGAAGACGGTGCGGCCGGCGTCATCGCCGCAGTAGCCGCCGAATGCGGGGACGATCTGGGAGCCTTTGAGCGCCTTATTCCAGTCGAGCAGCAAGAACGCGGCGTCCTGCGCGGTGGGCATCCTGACGATGAACATCATGTATTCATGCTTGCCGTGCTTATAGTGCGCCAGCGTGCCGCCGGGCATGAACGACTTGCCGAGGAGCTGCGTGTCGACGACTTCCGTGTTCACCAGGTTGGCGGAGGGGAAGCGGCGGGTCTCATCGGCGGGCTTGACGACCGCCGGCTTGGACGGCTCGGGCGCCGGTTTCGGCTCCGAGCCGCAGGAGATCAAAAGCGCGGGCAAGGCGAGCAACAGCAGCAGCGGAAAGCGCATTCGACCGCAGTATACCAGGGGGTCGCCCAGCGAGGCTGAGAGCCTCGCGCAGCCTTAGAGGCCGCCCCACCCGGGAGGGGCGACTAGCGTGCCAGCATCACCACGTGATAGACGACGAGCATGACCATCAGCACCAGGTACGCGCGCAGGCTGAGCAGCGACAGCCGGACGCTGCGAGTCATCGGCATGGGGCCGAGCGCTTCGATATCCACTTTGGTCTCAGGCACGTCATCCAGCGGATGCACCACCACGAAATGATTATTGTTTGTTTTGATCGTTTCCATTTTCATTTCTCCGTCAAGTGGTTGGGAACAGGTTCGGAGCGGCTACCTGCGCCGCCAGGATCAGGGACAAAACGAACAGGACGATGATGATGGTCCAGTTCACCCAGTTATTCCAGGGCTTGTTGGCGAACTCGCCCAGAAGCTCGCGATCGTTCAACAGAAGCTGCAGAAAGATGATGGCCGAAGGCAGCATGACACCAGCCAGCACCTGCACGCCGAGAATGATCAATTGAAGCGGCGCGCGCGGGATCAGCACGATGGCCGCGGCCGCAGCGACCGAAAGCAGGTAGAGCGCATAAAAGCCGGGCGCCTCGCGCCAGGGCAGTTGCAGGCTGTGCGGCCAGCCGCGCACTTCGCCGTAGGCCCAGGCGCTCGAAAGTGAGATGGCTGTGGTGCCGAGCACGGCCGCGTTGATCATCATCAACAGGATGATGTTGCGCATCCCCGGGCCGGCGAAGCTGCCGAGATCGGCGGCCATCTGGGCCGGATCAGTGAAGCGGAAGCCGTGCGCATGCGAGGCAGCACCGGCAAGCATCATGCACACCGCGGCCGTGATGGTAATGCAAGCGCCCAGCAACGTATCGAGGCGCGCCCATTTCACGTCGGCGAAGCGCAGGCGCTTATCGGCGATGCAGCTCTGCTGGAAGAAAAGCTGCCAGGGCGCGATGGTCGTGCCGACGATGGCGATCACCAGGAACATCAGCTCGGGCGTGACGCCGCCTGCGGGCATGGTCGGGATGAGCGCATGATGCACCACTTGGCTTATCGGCGGCCCCAAGCGGAACGCGATGAAGAACCAGGCGAAATCGAGCAGGCAGAGAAAGACGACCGTGCGCTCCCAGCGGCGGTAGCTGCCGCTCAATACGATGAAGATCAGACCGGCGGCGGCGATGGGCACGCCGTAGCGCGGGTCGACGCCCATTTTACTCAGCGCCAGGTTGATAGCGGCGAACTCGGTGACCAGGGTGAGGAAGTTGACCAGCTCAAGATCGAGCAGCGAGAACAGGCCCCACCAGCGGCCAAAACGCTGGTAAATCATCGCCGCGTGGCCTTTGCCCGTGGCGATGCCCAAACGTACGACCATCTCCTGTATGAAGTAAGTAACCGGCAATAAGAGCAGAACGATCCAGAGGAGATGCGTGCCGTACTGTGCGCCAGCCTGACTGTATGTGGATACCGCGCCCGCGTCGTTGTCGGCGACCATGACGATCAGGCCCGGGCCAAAGACCATCAGGAACGTGAGCAGATCACGCGTCCATTTGGACTTGACCACTCGCCCGCGCGCCGGCACGACTTCCGTGTCCACCCCGGGCGCGGGCGTAGCGATCGCTTTGTCGATCATGGCTTTCCCCTTTCTTTGCGCCGCACCAGCGCTCCATGCGAGGGCACGCCCCACCGCCGGCGGGCTCCAACTAAATTGTCAGGGGAGGAAGGAAACTGCCGCCTTTCCCCGCGTTCACCACCGAATCCGAAGTGGAAGAACCGCGGGTGAGGCGATAGAGGAGGGAACCGCTACCGAATCAGACGCTTCTTCCACGACTTGCCGCCCGTACTAGGGGGCTGATCGTCTTTGAGTTCCATATACCTTTCTGGAGGCGAGAGAAGCTGGCAGGGAAATGAAAAAGCCATTTCCCTCGGGCGAAGAGAAATGGCCAACCATCGCAGAACGATCGCTGACGGATTCCCCAACGGGTCCAAGCTTCAGCACCGCGCGCCGTGAGAGATCCCGAGGACCTCAGCCACATTAGAAAAACCCTTAACCCGGGAGTTTCTGGTCTACCCTGACTGCCAGCATCTTTGGACGCTTTAGGGCAGTGGCTTGTTTGCCGCGCGGACGCCTCGCCTACCGAGGATCCATGCAATACAACTACCAATTTCAAAGTAGCTCTTATATTGCAAAAGTGTCAACAAGAAAATCATGAAAAGTTTCTCATCGCATACTTATTGCCGCAGTTCTGCGATTATGGACTCTGTGCTCGAACAATTGCGCCGGGTGGTGAGCCGGATCCCGAAGGGACGGGTGGCAAGTTACGGCGATGTGGCGCGCGCGGCGGGCTATCCAGGCGCGGCGCGGCAGGTGGCTTGGGCGCTGCACAACGCCAAGGGCGGCATTCCGTGGCATCGCGTTTTGGGCGCTGGGGGACACATCCGGCTGCCGGGTCAGGCAGGGCTGGAGCAGCGCATGCGGCTGGCGGCCGAAGGTGTGACGTTTCGCGGTAGCCGCGTGGACATGGCGCGGCACGCGTTCGATTTCAATCAGAAGCGCAAGCGGCCATGACCGGAGCTATTATCGAAAGGATGCGAATTGCCCTGACGGTTTGGCTGCTGGCGGCCCCGCTTTGCTCGCTCGCGGCAGACGGACCGGCCCGCAGCGCTATCTTTCTGGTGGGACCCATCGGCGCGGAGAGCGCGCGCGAGGCGGCACGCGGTGTGGCTTCGGCGGTGCAGCACTGGCTCGCGGAGCCGCGGTCGGCGGCGGAGATGCGGCGGGCGGGGAGTCTTGATTCGCTGCCGTTCGAACCCAAAAGTCCTTTTAAATCAACGGAGGCGGCTTTGTTTGGAGCCGCTCAGGCGGCGCGGGATACGGATCCGGAAGTGTTCCTGAATGCGCTCGACCTGGCGGCACAGGCGTTAGGCGGACGGGTTGGTTTGCGCATCCTGGTAGCGATTACCGAGCAGCCACCGCTCTCGACGGCGGGCGAGACGCAGCTCAACCAGATCGTGGATTACTGCAAGGCGAACGGCATTCGGGTGGTGGTACTGGAACCCGGCGAGGTGCGCGCGAAGGGTGCTACGGGTTCGCTCGAAACGCTGGCGCAGGCGACCGGCGGCGTGCTGATCCGGGAGGCGAAAAAACTGGAGGCCGCGGTGCTGGTAGCTTCGGCGGGATCGAAGACGGGTGAATCGGCGTACGAGACGGCGGCTCCGGCTTCGGTGGCGAGCCCGGCAAATCTGCCCGCGATGCCGACGGATTTGCCGGTGTACACGCGGTTCATGCGGATCTCGCCGCAGGGTTCGCAGAGCTTTGGCGTGGAGCAGAGCGTAAGCGCGGGGCGCGGCGGCATTTCGAGCGTCGACGGCGGCCCGATCATAGAAAGCACGACGGGGCCGATGCGCGGCCTGCTGCTGGTGGAATCGCCGATCAGCGCGCTGCAGTTCGATGTGGACGACAATGCCGGCACTTACGCGGCGCAAGCGCGCGTGACGCAGATCGCGCGGAACGCTGCGGGCAAGGTGGTGTGGCGCGCGACGAAGACGATGTCGATGCGTGGGCCGTTACGGAAGATGGATGCGCGGAAAAAAGGCAATCTCTATTACATGCGCGAGGTGGTTCTGCCGGCCGGGCAATATACGCTCGAGGCTACGGTGGAGGATCTGCTCGCGAAGAAAAGCGGCGGCGTGCGGACTCCGCTGCGCACCAGCATGGGCACACCCGGCTTTACGGTAAGCGACGCGCTGGTGGTGCGGCCGTTCGACGGCGCGACCGATAAGTTTGAAGCGGACCAAGTGCTGCAGTACGACGGCAATGCCATCTCGCCGCTGCTCGATCCGGTATACCGCGCCGGGGAGCCTTTCACTTTGCAGATTTACGTGGTCGTGTATCCGGATCTCTACGGCTCGCAGCCACAGATGAGCCTGGAACTTTTGCGGCAGGGTCATGTGGTGGGACGCAGTTCCCTGCCCTTCCTGGACAAGATCCGCAACGAGGCGGGAGAAGGCGGCAGCATGGGAATGGCCAGCGAGCAAAAACACGAGTTCCCCTATCTGGCGACGTTGCGCGGCGTGCGGCTGAGCGCGGGGGATTATGAAGCGCGTGTGACAGTGCGGCAGGGCAAGCTGGCGCTGACGCGTCCGGTGACTTTCCGGGTGGTGGGCAACCAGAGTGGTCCGCTGGTGGCTTCGGCGGGGAGGGGTCCGAACGCGGCACCTCCCGCGGATGACGATGCCGAGTATGCGGAGGTGAAACTGCCCGAAGTCGATCCGGTACACCTAGCGGCGGACGCGGGGGTTCTGGCGCCGGCCGACCAGCAGAGACTCTGGGAGGAGGCGGCCGGCAGCGCCTTATCTTACTCGACACGCCTGCCTAACTTCCGCTGCGATCGCGAGACGCGGCGGCTGACGGCGCCGGTGAAGGGCAAGGAGCGCTTCCGGGAAACTGACTCACTGATCGAGCAACTGACTTACGAAGGCGGCAAGGAGAGTTACCGGACGCTCGAAGTGAACGGCGAGAAATCCAGTTTGGGCCGCGATGAGTTGAAGGGCGTGCAGTCGCGCGGGGAGTTCGGGTCGATGCTGAAGTCGATCTTCCGCCCGGAGGCCGCGGCTCAATACAAATGGGCGGGGCGGGCCCTCAACGGCGGCGTGCTCTGCGACGTCTTTGACGTAGATGTGCCGGCTGCGCGCTCGAATTTCATTTTGACATTCAACATGCGGCAAGAGATCGCGGGCTTTCATGGCCGGGTGTTTGTAGATGCGGACAGCGCGCTGGTGCGGCGGATCGTGCTCGAAGGCCAGGGATTGCCGAAGGATTTTGCCTTGCAATCTCCCACGTTCTCACTCGAATACGGCATGGCGCGGGTGGGCGGCCAGGATTATCTGTTGCCGCTGCGCTCGGTGCTACAAGTGCGGCGGGGCAGGCGCGTGGTACGCAACGAGACACAGTTTAGAAATTACCGCAAGTTCGAGGCGGCATCGCAAATCAAATTTCAATAACTCAACTGATTGAGGCGAGTTGTGCGAAATCATGTGTGGCTTCGCGCGTTCACATTCGTGCTGGTTCGAGAGCGGTTACACGCACGCACAGCTCTCCGCGCCGTGGCCGGCGGTTCGTAGACGGTACACTGGGAGACATGCGCTGGATCCTGCTGCTTTTGGCCTTCAGTTGTTATTCACTTTGCGGGCAGACGCCCGACCGGATGGCGTGGTTCCGGCACGACAAGCTGGGCATGTTTATCCACTTCGGACCTTACTCGGCGCTGGCGGGCGAGTGGCAGGGGCACCAGATCCCGGTGGGGACGGAGGCGGAGTGGATTATGCAGCGCTTTAACATCCCGGTGGCCGAGTACCGGGAGATGGCGCACGCATTCGACCCGGTACATTTTGACGCGGAGCAGATTGTGAGCCTGGCGAAGACGGCGGGCATGAAATACCTGGTGGTCACGGCCAAGCATCACGACGGATTCGCCATGTATCATTCCGCGGTGAGCCGGTACAACATCGTGGACTGGACGCCATTCAAACGCGATGTGGTGAAGGAACTCGAGGAAGCTTGCCATCGGGCGGGCATCCGGTTCTGCGTGTATTACTCGCATCGCGAGGATTGGGATGATCCGAATGGTTATGGCAATAACTGGGATTATAACCGGACGAAGAAGAACTTCAGTTACTACCTGGAACATAAGTCGAAACCGCAACTGAGGGAGTTACTGACGAATTACGGACCATTGGGGCTGGTGTGGTTCGATCGCGGCATGGATACGGCGGCGCATGCGCAGGAGTTTGTGGATCTCGTGCATACTTTGCAGCCGCAGTGCCTGATCAACGGGCGAGTGGGTAATTATGCGCGGGAACTGATGGGCGACTATCAGGACATGAACGACAACGGCATGCCCGCCGGCGGGCTGCAAGAGTATTGGGAAACGCCGCAGACTTTGAACACCACATGGGGATATAGTAAGTTCGATCAACAGTGGAAGAGCGCAGGCAATGTGATCCAGCGGTTAGTGGAGATTGTGAGTAAGGGCGGCAATTACCTGCTGAATATCGGCCCGATGGGAGACGGGTCGATTCCGGCGGCGAGCGTGGCGACATTGCAGAAGGTCGGGGAGTGGATGCGGGTGAATGGCGAGAGCATCTACGCGTCTTCGGCGTGCCCGCTGCCGGATTCGCCATGGGGCCGCTGCACGGTGAACGGGTCGACGGTCTATCTGCACGTCTTTGCGTGGCCTTCGGACGGGATTTTGCGGGTGCCGGCGCTGCGGAACGAGGTGCGGTCGGCGTATCTGCTGGTGGATAAGCCGCACCGGCTGGCGGTTTCGAAGGACCACGGGTCGATGCGGATCGCACTGCCGGCGCGGTCGCCGGATGCCACTGATAGCGTAGTGGTACTGGAATTGACGGCGCCGCCCGACGTGGCTCCGGCGATTATCACACAGGGTAGCGATGCTCCGTTTGAACTCGATTATCTCGATGCGGTGACGAGCGGGAGAGCGGTGAAACGTTTCAATCGCGATGGGAAGTTCCATATCGCAAAGTGGACCGGTCCGGGCGATAGAGTTACCTGGCACTTACTGGTGAGCCAAACGGGGCAATATCGAATTAAGATTCACTATGCCTGCCCGGCGGATTGGGCGGGCGGCGAGTACGAGATACGCATCGGGAACGAGGTGATGCGCGGAAAGGCGCAGGCTACCGGCGAGGGGTATCAATACCGGTCGTTCGATCTGGGTAGTTTGAGTTTGGCGCGGGCCGGCCAGTATGATGTGGTGATCCGGCCTACGGCGGAGTTGCCGCACTATTTGATGTACTTTCAGTCGCTCGTGCTGGAGCCGGTTTATTGACCGGTTCGGTGGCGTCGATCGTTATTCTTTGAATCCGCTTCCGGCGAATGGGGCGCAAACTTCAAGGGCTTTCAAGTAAGTCGGTTCGGTTAAGCCGCAGCATTAAAATATTGGACATTGGAACTCGACTCCTCGACTATAGCTTTCGAATTCCCGACAGTCCGGGGGCTAACCGGACGTATGCGCGTTTTCCGTTACTAATCCGCCACAGCGCGCCGACCGCATTGATTCTGTGTCGGTTCAAGTTCTGGGAGGCCAACTGCAGGACATCTCCCACAAGCGGACTTCCGGCCCCCCGTGGCCGTAAGCATGCCAGCAAAGAACACACAGACCTGGGAATCCGAATCCCCTCGCCTCACATGTGAACTGCAGTTTCTTTTGTAGCGTGCTTAAGGATTCTGTGTTGGTAGTAGGTGTCGCAGATGAGTTTCAGGAACGCGACCTCCTGAAGCGTTACGACGACACTGGCATGGGCTTTACGCTCGAAGGCGGCAACCACCTCCATCAGCTTGGCTTTGTTGGGCAATTCGGGCATCATCTCCGCCGTAAATTCATCGAAGAGCGGCAGGATTGAGTCGCCCGGCTGAAGTTCTCCAAATTTCTCCGTCATCGCCCGGAGACCCTCGAAGAAATTTCCAAACGCCTGCATTTCGCATTGCCAGTGGACATCGTTTATCGACAGGAATGTGAGGCCGCGGATGTAGTAGTCATAGGGCTTATGCCGCTCGCGGTCCTGCGGGGGAGGAAATGAGACTAAGCAGAGCACGAATCTGGTGATGTCCTCATCGCTGAGGACCCGATTTCCTCCCCAGTCGATACGGAGACTGGGGTTACGCTTGATTTCGATGCGCGCCTTAGTCTCAAGATCCTCGACGCTCTCGTAGTAGCTGTCAATGTCCTCGGGGAGGTGCCACCACCAGAACCCCATCGTGGCGAGATTGAGCGCGGCAACGAACGAGCGGGCGACTCCCCACCCAAAGAACCAAAGAGCCCCAATCGGAATATTGTCCTTGAAGATGAACTCGACGATAAGCTCGTTGGGCTTGCCAGAGACGGCTGTGAGCTTTATCCAGTCAATCTTCTCGTTGAAGATGTTGAGCGGTTTTGGCGCACGGAATGCGACTGACTCGTGATTCGAATGCGAAGCTTCCATTTGTTCTTCGTGCCCTTTTCGGGGACGGCCCGGCTACGCTCGATTTCCTGCTCAAGCTGCTTGCGTGACACGGCTGCTGCGTTGTCGAACTGCTCTTTAAGCCACAGTACCCATTGCTTCGCGTCGTTCAATTCCGCGAGCTTGTCGATCGAGGTCTTCGAAAAAATGATGGGCGTGTTTTCCTTCTTACTGGTGATCGTAAGAAACCACGCCTGAAGGTCGAGGTCTTCCTGCTCGACATGCTCCCGGAGCTTTTCCTTTTCGGCGAGCGTCACTTGCGATTCGGCGAGTTTCAGCAACTCGGCACAGTACTGCGGGTCGATGGCATCCTCAGGGACACTCAAGCTCTCGTTCTGGTAGTCCACATAGAGACCTGCCATGCGCTGGTTGTGCAACGTTTCTGAAAGCTCCTTGAGCGCGTCAAGCCGTTCCTTCTGGATGCGCCCAGATAGGAATTCGAGCCCGAAGAAGCACCAGAAAATCTTCTTCGTATGAGCGAGGGCATGCTTTTGCCACGGGCGTTCGTTGCCGCTGTTTTCGGCCACCCGTTGCAGGCCGATGAGTTCCCGCCGACCCAATTCCTCAAGCGCCAGAAGCGCCAGATGGAAGGCGATGTTCGGGTGTTTGATGTCAAAGACGGCGCGCGCAGAATCGAGCAAATCACGGGCGTGCTTCACGCAGGCGCGCATCGCCTCAATGTCGCGTTCTCGTTGAGCTTGCAGCTGCTGGTCTACTTCACCCATATCGTCCCGAGTCTTGCTGCCATTCCACGCAAGCCGACGGCTGTTTGGCGCGAGCTGCGCTCATCGCTCTGCGTTCGCGGATAGCGTATTCGGAGGTACGCGGCCGAAGGTGTCCACCAACGACGCTCGCCACTCGTTTAGCTGCATTTCCATGTACTAACTCCCAGTATACGGCCAGTCGGCCGGTGGGAGCTTTCTACACCTTGGTAGTAAGGTCGCCAAACCGTCGAACTTGTCTCCAAACGGCGTTCGTGGGATTGCGGACCTGATGCTCCGGGTGGATCGTCGGCGACTCGTACAAAGCTCAGATTGATCCCGCAGCCCCCAGCGACCTCGCAACTGGCCCCAAACGGGTTCGAGGAGATCTCGCGAGATTGATACCGGGAAATCGGCTTGGCTCCCCAAACTGCACCTAGATAAAAACCTTTTCGAAAGTAGTTTTTCTTACCTTACCGCCTACTTACCTTTAGCGCCTATAGGTCGCAACTCAGCCCACAACCCGTGGCCCGAGTAAGTAGTCTGCTCGTAGATCATGTTCTCCGGCGCCGGATACATGAATCCATCGGTCAACGGCACGGTCTGAGCGCGGCCGATTGTAATCCCACGGCACGTTGGTATTGACGAGGAAGCCGGTCATTCAAGATCGACTGGCCTCAGATGGTCACTGCGACCGCCCAAGGTCAAGGTTGGCAACGGAGAATGGGGAACTGAGGATCAAATCGGAAAGGTTGTCGAGAGCATCTTTGGCAACCAGTTCTTAAAGGTGGTGGTGGAGTGTGACGCCGCGAGCGCAGGCTCGGGCCTTGCAGCCTTTTTTCTACCCGGAAACCTTCCTCTTTACCGTTGTCGGATATGAGGGCGTTTGTCCCGGCGCGGTCATATCTGCTGGCGGGTTCTGCAATCGCCCAGCTTGCGGCGCAGGAAGCGGCGCTCGGGTTCTGTGCAGGGGCAGGCGAGGGCGGCCTGGAAGCAGGCGGCAGCTTCGGCGGGACGACTTAGCTCCAGTAGTAAGTGGCCTCGCACGGCGAGTAACAAGTAATAGCCTCGCAGCTTGGGATCGCCGGCCAACGGCTCTAACTCCGACAGCGCTTGCGCGGGGCCATGCACCCTCGCGACCGCGACTACGCGATTCAGGGCTATGACCGGGGAGGGGTTCAACGCCAGTAACTGGTCGTACATGCCCAGGATCATGGGCCAGTCGCGCGCTTCGGGAGTTACAGCGCGGGCGTGGGTGGCGGCGATGGCGGCCTGGACGTGATACTCCGATACTTCGTCGCCGGACATGGAGCGATCGAAGTGGTGGAAGCCAAGCGAGATCAGATGCGGATCCCAACGGCTGCGGTCCTGATGTTCGAGCAGGATCAGGTCGCCGGACTCGTTGACGCGCGCAGGAAGGCGGGCGGCTTCGAGGGCCATCAGGGCGACCAGGGCGTGCACGCGCGGTTCGGCGATCGAGGAAGTGGCCACCAGGCGGCCGAGGCGCAGGGCTTCGAGGCAGAGATCCTGGCGGATCAGGTCTTCGCCCGCGTGCGCGGTGTAGCCTTCATTGAACATGAAGTAGATGACTTCGAGGACGGAGTCGAGGCGGCGGGTCCACTCAGCGGCGGGGGGCATATCGAGGCTGAGGCGGCGGTCGCGGATGAGGCGCTTGGCGCGGACCAGACGCTGTGCGATGGCAGGCTCTTCGGCGAGGAAGGCGCGGGCGATTTCGCGCACGCCGAATCCGCCGACGGTTTTGAGGCTGAGGGCGACGCGTCCCTCGCGGGGGATCTCGGGGTGGCAGCACATGAAGATCATGGCGAGTTCGTCGTCGCGAAGCTGATCTTCGAGGTAAGGATCGCTGGGCGGGGCGGCGGCGGCGACGGACAGCTCGGCGACGATGGCGTCAGTCTTGTCGCCGAGCAGGCGATTGCGGCGGAGGGTATCGATGGCGATGTTGTGCGCCACGCGATAGAGCCAAGCCGCCGCGTTCTCCGGGACACCCTGGTAGGGCCAGGTCTGGAGCGCGCGAAGCATGCTCTCCTGAACTGTTTCTTCCGCCAACTCCAGACAGGCGGGGCCGAGCAGCCGCGTGAGGTGCGCGACCATGCGGCCCGCCTGATGACGAAAGAGGTGGTCGATCAGGGCACCAGTATCAGGTGATGGAGCTATGTCCCCCAGACCTGCCTCACTTCGATGGTGCCGCCGTACTCGAGCGTGGGATGATCGGCGCAGAGGCGGACGGCTTCGTCGTAGTTGGCGGCTTCGATGGTGTAGTAGCCGCCCAGGACTTCCTTGGTCTCGCTGTAAGGACCGTCGTTGGTGCGGGTCTGGCCGCCGCTCGAGCGCATCACTTTGCCCGGATCAGCGGCCAGCCGCTTGCTGTCGCGGGTGAAGGCTTTCTGGGTCCAGGCCATGTACTTCTCGGTGGCCTTTTGCATCTCCTCGGGGCTGAGCTGCAGCCAGGAGGAGGGATCGTCGTAGAGCAATAGCATGAATTGTGCCATGGTGTTCTCCTATTTTACGCGGGTGAATTCAAAAGTCTCGGTGCGGTTGAGGCGGCCTTCCTGATAGAGCTGCCACGCATCATGATAATGGTCGCGATCGGCCAGGTAGATGGTGGCATTGTGCATGTGCGTGGCGCCGGGCGTGGCCAGGTTGGTGGCATCCAGGAACTGGAAGTCGATTTCGCCAGTCTCGGGGTTGAAGGCGCGGGCCTGCATGCGCGGCTGGTTGCCGGCCATGCAGTAATGCGTGAGTAACAGACGCTCGCCATCCAGGTAGAAGACGGTGAGCATCTCAGGCATGTTCTCGCCCATTTCACGCGCGACCAGGGACGTACCGCCGGCGATCAACTGATAGTTGACGTGCAGCTTGCCCATCGGCGTGTCGGCTTGCCAATCGCCGACCAGATTTTTGAGCTGGGCGAAGGCGGCGGGGCCGGGGGCGGTTTCGAGTTTGGGGCCGGCGGCCTGGAGCGCCGCGGCCGTCACGATGGCGGTTGCGATCAGAAGCGTGTGTGGTTTCATTGAATTTCTCCTCCGGTGTTGTCTTGTTGCAGCTCAATAACGAATGGAGACGACCGAAATCGACAAGCGTGACCAAATTATTTGAGCGAAATGCTGTGCGGAAACGTCCAATCATTAAAATCACATGGTCTTCCGCTCATTCTGCGCCGGCCTGGTGCTTGCAGCGGCTGCGTTCGGGCAGCTCGCATCTTTTCCCAAACCGTCTTACTTCCGTCAGACCTTCCTGCGTCCGGTGACCGATGTCGAATTGGAGGCGCCGGCACATCTGGAGGATTACGTGGTGGACGGGAAGCTGTCACTTTCATTGCATGCGTACCTGGAGCTGGTGATGGCGAACAATACGGACATCGCCATTGAGCGGCTGACGGTGGATGTGGCGCAGAACGCGATCACGCGGGCCTTTGCGGCGTTCGATCCGTTGGCTACAGCCTCGTTCACCAGCACGGAGCAGCGCACGCCATCGGGGGATCAACTGACGGGCGCCTCGACGCTGGTAGAGACTTCGCAGCCGGCGGACTTTACTTATAGCCAGACGCTGCCGACTGGCCTGCAATACCAGGCGCAGTTTTTCGCCGAGAAGCTTTCGACGAACAGCGGGTATTACTACTACAATCCGAGCCTGACGTCGCAACTGAGCCTGAACGTATCGCAGCCGCTGATCAAGAATCGGGGCACGTACATCAACCGGCTGCCGATTATGATGGCGAGCAGCCGGCTGCGCAAGACACATTACGACCTGAAGACGGCGCTGCTGCAACTGGTGAGCGCGGCGGAGAATGCGTACTGGGACGCGGTGCTGGCGCGGCAGAATCTGCGGGTGGCCAAGAGCGCGCGCGACCTGGCGGACCAGGCGCTGAAACGCTCGGAGCGGGAACTGCAACTGGGAGCGCTATCGCCGCTGGACATATTTAATCCGCAGCAGCAATACGCCACATCGCAGATCGGCGTTTCGCAGGCCGAGTATTTCCAGAAGGAGGCAGACGACGCGCTGCGGCGGCAGATGGGCGCGGATCTGGATGCGAAGATCCGCACGATGCCGATCGAGCTGACCGAGACGGTGAGTCCGAACGTGGATGCGCCGCCGATCGACGCGGAGAAGGAAGTGGCGAAGGCGCTAGGGACGCGGCCTGATCTGCGGTCGGCGATACAGAACCTGGACATCGACGACCTAGGGATTCGATCGTCACGGAACGCACTATTGCCGGACCTGGAATTGACGGGCAGTTACGCGACGCAGGGGCTGGGCGGGATTTTTTATCCGGTGGTAGGCGAGGCGCCAGTTCCGGGCGGTTTCGGCGATGCATTGAGCCAGATGTTCGGGTTCGGCTATCCGATGTACTCGTTCGGGCTGACGCTGCGGCTGCCGATCCGAAATCATGAGGCGTCGGCGGACATGGCGGATGCGCTGGTCAGCAAGAAGCGCGATGCGCTGAATGTGCGCACGGTGAAGCAGCAGGTGCGGCTGGATGTGCTGCAGGCGGTGAGCCAGGTGGAGTCGGCCAAGGACGCCATGAAACTGGCGGTGGTGGCGCGGGACTTCTCGCAGAAGTACATGGAAGCGGAGCAGAAGAAATACGAATTGGGCAACAGCACGGTGTTTTTCGTGCTGCAGGCGCAGGGCGCGCTGGTGTCGGCCGAGTCCACGGTGGTGCAGAACGCGGTGAACTACCGGCGGAACCTGATGAACCTGCTGGCGAAGACCGGCGAACTGCTGGAGGAGCGCGGGATCGCGGTGCAGTAGGGCGCGCTGGCTACTTCGGTGTGAACCAGGCCGAGGTGAACTCGACGCGCAGGGCGGTCGGATTCTCGCAGCCGTTGCACGGCTGGTTATAAGTGACAAAGTAGAGCGCGGCGTGGGTGTTGGGGATCACGGGCGCAGAGAAGGTGAACGGCGTCCAGGTGCTGTATCCGGCGGAAGTAGGCGGGACGACCCCACCGCAGTTCGCGGTGCTGCCAAGCGGGTCCTGGAGGACGATTCCGGCGAGGTTGTTGTCGACCAGGGCTTGGCCGGTCACTGTCAGCGTATAGCCGGTGCTGCCGGCCGGCGCGGGGGGAATCGGCAGGGTGGTCGCGTAGATGAACCATCCGGCTCCCGCGTAGGGGCCTAAGACTTCGGGCGAGATGTATTGCGAGCGGCCGTCATCGGGGTTGTACCAGGCGCTCCACGCGGCGTCGACCCAGGCGGAGCCGTAGGTGGGGAGCTGGCACGGGTTCGGCGGCGGCGCGTTGTAAGCCGAAGGATAGGGCGTGGCCAAGTACCAGTTGCCGTCGACGCTAGGTCCGCCGGAATCGGGATTGACGGGCGTAACAAGCGTACTTGTGAGACAGCCTTGCGGCTCCGCGGATGCTTTGGTTAAACCGGTGTTACAAAGTCCGGTGACGGGGACCTGCGTTTGGGCGGCCGCTACCACGAGAAATAGCGGGGCGGCAAAGACGGTTGCACGAATCGACATAGTCTTCCCTCCGAGGTTGGACTTAGCGATTATATACCACGCAGGCGGCGGAATCGTATTTCCCCGGCTAGTAGGTCGACGTCGGGCCGCTTCAGCCGCCATGCGGTGGCGCATGCTTAGGACGACGTGTGAAGAATAGGCTCCACTTCCATCCACCCGATATTGTCCGAGTATTCGGACGGCCTCCCGGCGCCATTCGTGTCGATGAAGCCTAAGTAGAGACTAGTCGCCGTGGGCGGGACGATAAACTTCTGCAAGGTCCCGCTGCCCGTTCCCGTGAGGCCGTCACCGATAAAGAATACCTGTCCAATCAGCGGACTCAGGGTCGTAAAGTTCGTTGGGATGCCGCCTTGCGAACTATCGGTGATATAGAACTGCAAAGGGGGCGGCGCAGATGTGGGCAGACTGTCCTCAAGAAATATGCCCACGAGCGGACACGCAAAATCCGTGAAGTCGATGCCGGAGAATTTGCCTATCGGGTTGGTGACATACGTCGGTCCGATGCAAGCGCCGCTGGTGGTGCCGTCTGCTCCGAAAAGGGGAGCGTCGCCGCACGCCCACATCCCGCCTACACGAAAGGTGATCACTTGGCCCGGGGCGGCGGTAAAGCTGAACTCCGCCGGCGCGAGCCCGCCGACGCCAGTGTCGTATCCACCGGCGCGATACACATCCATGGTTGCGGTTACCTTGAGCATAGTGGGTTGAGAGTAAGCTAGCTCTATCGCACCGAAGCATCCGGATGCGAGGAGCGCAAAGGTTCCGAAGCGTTGCAGTTTCATTTTTACCCTCCTACCGGCAAGAGCCGGATGTATTCAACCAGAATTTCGCCCTCCGTCGCCCTTTTTCGTTCAAAGCTTTGGTCTGCAAACTGCTAAGTCCTACCCCGCCGGTACGGCCGCGGCCACGGCAAATAGCGGAGCGGCAGAGACGAGTGTACGAGTCGACATAGCCTTCCCTCCGAGGTTGGACTTAGTGATTATATATCATGCGGGCGGGGACAGCGGGGAATGCTGCCGTCTGTTACTGGGAACCTAGGCGCCTGAGTGCGCGTGTAGCACTTTCGCGCGAGAACGATTGTTCCGCGGTGTCGGCGGCTATCTTACGGAGTTGTGGGGCGAAGCGTGCGATCACCTCGGGCGGTTGCCGCTCGACCGCCTGAACAGCCATGAGCCGGACATTGACGTCCGTATCCACCAGAGCGCTTTTCAGAAGGGCGATGGTTCGCTCGTTGACGGACTGCGCCGCGCCGATCATCCGGATCACTTCACATTTCATAACAACGTCAGGATGCTCCTGGAGGAGATTCAGGACCGCATCGATCACCGCAGGGTCGTTGGGCGCCGCTCTCAACAGCACCGAAGTGATCGCAAGGAGCTTCGCTTCGGGAAGCTTGTAGTCGAGCAGGCGCGGCAGCAGGAGCGGAACGAGCGTCGCGGGCGGCTTGGGATTCAGCAGGGCGAGGAAGCCAAGAGCTCTGCCGTCGTGCGTCCGATCGTGTGTGTCCAGCAGCGTGACCAGTTCGGGGATGTCTGGACCGAGGAGTTGCGCGCTATCCTGACGGAGGGCCACTACGATAATCACGGCCGAGCCTATCTCTTCGTGGCTTGGATTCTCGGATCGGAGCAGAGACAGAACGATGGGCAGAATTCCGCGGACGTCAGCGGCCGGCTCCAGCCGCAACGCGTCTAGCCGATCGTCGAGCCAGCCTAATTCGGGGGCCTGTTTGAGGTCCTTCTGACTTAGAAAAGTTTCCAGCATCTGTTTGATATTGCCGGAAGCGGCGGAGTCGGGCGGCACAAAGAAGAGGAAACCCGTAATCGCAGAAACGGCTAGTAAGGTCATTGGTGTTCTGCTTCTGCTCGTCCAATTGTATGCGAGGTCGGTAGGTCCCGTGTTTGCCTCGCCCGGTTTGGGCGGCAAGGAGGATAACTCCCATCAACTGCCATGCCGCGGTGAGCACCGATAACGTGGGCTTAGTCTTCATAACGGCGAACAGGCTAGTTTGCGCGCAGGATGATGGTCGTCAAAACCGCTACGGGTTCGCCATTGAGTAACGTGCGCATATATGTCCATTGCCGCACGGCCTGTTCCGCCGCCTTGATCATCTCCGGCTGTCCCTGGATCGCGAGCAACTGGGCGACTCTTCCGTCGCGATCGATCAGAGCTTCAAACACGACCTTGTTGCCAGGGGAGTTCGGCGTGCCCTGCGGATATGCGGGCTCCACTTTGGAGAGGAGCTTCTGCTCCTGAACCGCCCCACCGACCCGGACGTAGTGAATCTCGGGCGGCACTTTGAGGTGCGGTTCCGCAGGAGGCGATGGTTGACTAACGACGGTGGCCGAGCCGTCAGCCAGCGACACTCGCACGCTCCGCTCGGCAAAGGGACCGGCGCCAGGTATCGAGGTGATCTCGACCGCCTGGTCGTCGTCCACGAAGCGCAGCTTCGAAACCGGCAAACCTGTCACGTGGCTGTACTCGTCTGGGAGGACGTCCTGAAAAGCCGGCTTGTAGAAGAGCCTCAGGTCGATCTTCCACTTCGCAATCTGCGGCGGCTTCCACCCCTTCGAGATGTCGGTCACGACGAGGCTCGTCGCCTTGGAGTTCTCTACCACAGCGATCTGGGTGCTACGGCTATTCCAGGCGATCGGCGAGGTGAAGCCTCGTTGATCGGGTGCATCTTCTGGCAAAACGTATTTGCTCTGCTGGCGGTTCGCGTTCGGGTAGAGGATGAACCCGACCCGCGCGTTGTCCCCCGCGATCCGCGGGATCAACTCTGGAGCAAGCCGAAAATCGTAGAGCAGCAGAGCGGGATTTCGAAACATCGGCAGATCCATCGGCGGGTACCGATACTCATACGCGGCATAGCGGCCGTCAGGAGAAATGGCGATCTCCCACGACCACACTGTGTCGATTAGCCTGTTCGCTTGCGTGTCAATGACGCTGAAAACATTTCCGCCGCCGTCAAGTTTGCCTATGATCACGAGCCTGTTCGGCCCCGGTTTGAATACGCGGTTAATTGTTGCCGTATGATTCTGGAGTGTCAGGTGCGCCGTCTTGCCGCCGCCTGCGATTGTAAGTGCAAACGATGGGCCGAATCCGCCATGCTCAGGCACGTGTATCACGGCCGTCACGTGCATTGCTCCAACCTCGAACGACTGCCCCCACGCAACCTGTATCGCCGCGACGGCCGCAGGTAGGGCAAGGACTAGGCAAACCGGGTTTCGTTTCTTGGCCGGCATAACGCTGTGAGCCTCAAAAAAGCTGAAATGCGGGTTGATTTACAGGGCTGCCAATGTTCCGGGTACACGAGCCTGTGCCCAGGTAACGGTCTAGTAAGGGTCATTGGCGTTCTCCTTCTGCTCGTCCAATTGTATGCGACGTCCGTACGTCCCGTGATGGAGGTTGTTCCGGGAGGAGACTGGTTACTCTTTGGAATCGCTTCCGGGGTTAATCAGCAGGCCGCGTTCGCCGACGCGCAGGTCGACCTTGGCAGACACGTTCTCTGATCTGGCGACCTTGTCGGGCGGCAGCCGGCCCTCCGACGTGGCAATGTCGTTCGCGTACCTCACCGTTACATGGTACAGGCCGGGTCTTGAGACGTCATACAGCTTGGAAAGGTCGAGATCGTATTCAGCCGCGCCGCCGGGCTCCACCAACCTTGCAGTCACTCCGCCGATCTTGATTCCGTCTATGAGGATCCGCCCCCACCTGGTTAGCGGGACCGGTTTGTTGTCGCTGCCCGTGACAATGACCACGACATCGTACTCCGGGCTCCGTGACCTGGCCACCCATATGGGACTCTGGCTTACATTCTTCAAACTAAGGACGACATGGATGTCGTTGGCGCCCCCGATGCTCTCTTGCGATAGGCGGACCGTCGCTTGGACGTGAGAGTTACCCGTCTGGTGGCCTAGCCCGGTTTGGGCGGGAAGGAGGGTAACCGCCATCAATTGCCATGCCGCCGTGAGCACCGATAACGTGGGCGTAGTCTTCATAACCGCGAACAGGCTAGTTTGCGCGCAGGGTGATGGTCGTCAAAACCGCTACGGGTTCGCCATTGAGTAACGTGCGCATATATGTCCATTGCCGCACGGCCTGTTCCGCCGCCTTGACCATCTCCGGCTGTCCCTGAACCGCGAGCAACTGGGCGACTCGTCCGTCGCGATCGATCAGAGCTTCAAACACGACCGTGTTGCCGGGGGAGTTCGGCGTGCCCTGCGGATATGCGGGTTCCACTTTGGAGAGCAACTTCTTCTCCTGAACCGCCCCACCGACCCGGATATAGTGCATCTCGGGCGGCACTTTGAGGTGCGGTTCCGCAGGAGGCGATGGTTGACTAACGACGGTGGCTGAGCCGTCAGCCAGCGACACCCGCACGCGACGCTCGGCAAAGGGACCGGCGCCGGGTATCGAGGTGATCTCGACTCCCTGGTCGTCGTCCACGAAGCGCAGCTTCGAAACCGGTACGAGCGTGACATTCCGATATTCCTCGGGCGGCCCGTTTTGGAACTCAGGTTTGTAGAACAACCTGTGATCGACCCTCCACCGCGTCACGCGCGGATCCGACCAACCCTTGGCGATATCGACGACGACCAGATGAGTTTCATCCTTCAAATGTGCCAGGACGGCGATCCGATCGTCGTGGCTGCTCCAGGCAATTGGGGAGGTAAAGGCGAGTTCGCAGCGGTCGCATGGCCAAGCCAGCTCGTATTTGTTTTGTAACCTGTTCTCTTCGGGATAGAGGATAAAACCGACTTGGTCATTACTTCCAGTGACCCGCGGGATGAGCTCGGGAGCCAGCCGAAAATTGTAAAACAAGAGAGTGGCGTTCCGAAAAGCTGGTAATCCGTAAGGGGGGTAACGAAACTCGTACGCAACGTACTCCTTGTTGTGCGAGATGGCGATCTCCCAGGTATAAATCGTGTCAATCAGGCGTCCAGTCGTCATGTCGATCACACTGAGGGCCTTCCCGTCAAACGTGAGGCCGCCTACCGCCACCAAGCGGCCGGGCACCGGAACAAAAGCGTCCTCGACCGAGGCGGTGTAGTTTCTTAGCACTGTGGTTGACCGCCGCTCAGTGTGCTTGTCTAATATCGATAGAGTTACCGCCGGGCTCGCGCCCGAGTTTTTCGGCCGCGAGACGTGAATCTCCACTCTGACGTCTGGCTTCTCGATCATTGTCGTCTGTGCCCGGAGACAGACGGCGATCAGAAAAAGCGGGATGAGCTTGGAAATGGAACCGCAATTCATTGTCTAACTCCTGGATCAATAGAGAAGGAAGGCGGGCTGGTTAACGGGCGTGCCAATCGCCTTGGTGCACGCTCCCGTACTGAGGTAATGATCTAGTTGGTTGCCGGCCAAAGCTCCATGGTCTTGCACTGTCCCTGTGCCGATGTTGTAGACGAAAACCCGATTACCGCAGGCAAGACGGTCCTGATTGTTCCCGGAGACCGCAAGAGAGGTGCCCGAGGTGAGTGCCCCGCCGCAGAACGGACATGGGCCGCCCGTTGTACGATAGCTTGTGCTGCAGACCCACTCCCGCGAGATGTAATTAACAGATTGTGAGGTGCCGCCTCCGTTTTCGTTCACCTGGGTCAAGAAATCACTTTTGAACGTGCCGTTGTTTGCTGTGCAGTTTACATTGGTGCACGGGGTTGGAGCCAGACCCGTGGAGTACGTGGCGCCGAGGCCGTTGCCGGAGCAGGCCGACTCCGTCGGCGTGTTATAGCTAGTGTTGTAATATGTGCCGAGCGCCTTGAAGTGGTAGTTGTACTGCGCCGCGGCGGATGTGGCGGCCCCCGGGACAACCCAGTCGGCTTGTATGATCTGGTATTCACCCTTGGGTATAGACGGCGGGTTGAATTTCTCGGTGTAAGATGCGCCGCCGGATCTACTCGCATTTTGGAGCACGTAGTACTGAGAAGTCCCTCCGGTATCGTACTGAATCGCGATGGACAGTTGTCCAGTCACGTTCGCAGGCTGCAGGGACACGTTAATCGAATTTGTCGTGATGTCTGCCGAGGTGATTGTTACCTGAATGACGGTTATGGGGGCGAGCGGCGTAAACAAAAGCAGCGGGCAGTTGAGATGTATATTGGTGTTCGCCAACTGCACATTGGCGCTGCCTGTGGCCGTCCCGGCGCTTACCAGATGGGTTTGCGCATTGGCGACGGTCGCTACCCCACTGTTAGTGCTTGCCCAACCGTAGGCGATATCCGTAAAATCCCACCAGGTGTTCGAGCAGTCTTCCCCTTGGGCTGAGTCCGGAGCATTGTAACCCGGGATGCCGTCAAAGGGGTTCGGGAGCAGTTGCGTCTGGTGGTAGCCGCAGCAGATCGTGCAGCCGTAGTAGCCATGTCCCCACGTCTTGTCCAGCACCACCTTGGTTTCGAACAGATACCCGGCGGCCGGATGATCCAGGTCGCGCATTTCAAACGACCCCATGGTCACGTTCGCCGGGATCGTCTTCCCGTCTTTGTCCGGCAATTGCTTTCCGATAATGTCCCCCACGTTGGCCCAGATCTGCTCATCCGGCTGCAGGAGTTTCTCGATGGTGTAGGAACTCTGCCCTCCATTATAGAAAAGCGTCAGTGAGGCATGCGTAGGCTGGGTCCCTCCGTTCCCGGTCGTGATCAGGGTATTGTGCGTTGGGTCCACGTGCCACATGCCGCCTTTCCAAAGCTGCGCAGTGCCTTCGAAAAAGGGGGTCTGCATCCCGTAACAGCCGGTTTCGGCGAAGCTGGCGGTGATCGGCACGATGTCGCCGGATCGCCCCTGCCAATTCAGGACGACGGCTCCCCAGTAGGCGTCCGGCGGTAGGTTGGCTTGGCTGGTGGCTTGCGCCAGGTTCGAGACGTTCACACCTCCGGGGGCCAAGCTGATTGACGGCAGGCTGACTCGGCCATTCTGGGTCGGGCTCTGCCACACCAGATTGAGCGTAGCCTGAACCGGCGCGCTGGCGGCATTGCGCAGGAACACCTGGGGAACCAGGGTGGTGCCCGCTGGGAACATCAAAGCCGGATCAGGTACCGCCAGTGCCATCATCGGTGCGCGCAGGGTGTGCATCCCCGGAGTGTCGGCTGGATCGCGATCGAAGGTCTTCATGATGGCGGACATCCCGGTGGTTTCATCAAACACGAACTGCGATACCAGCAATCCGTTCTGGGAGGGCAGCGTGACGCTAACCCCACCCTCCGGCGCGCTCCACTCGGCCGCCGCAGCGATCGCGCGGAGGTCGAGCCGCTCGGTTGCGGCCGGCGGCACCGTTACGCTTTGCCGCACGGTATGTCCGGCATTGTCGGAGATGACCACTGCGGTAGTGAGGGCCTGCGTGCCGACGTTGCACAGGATGAGGTAGTCGGAAGCGGTCGCCCGCGGCAGCCACCATATACTCTCGACCGTGCCGCCTGGGCTCTGGCCGTAGAAGGCTCGCTCATCAAAATGAAATCCTATCGGCGAGCCGATGCGCTGCACGATGGTTGCTCCGAATATGTTGTCCAGGCTGTTGGCGCTAAAGCGGCATATCACAGAGCCGAACGAATCGGGGCGATCCAGCAGCGTGGGCGCGGCGGTTGCCAGAGCTTTGCGGACATCGACGGAGACTACATCTTCCGGCGCCACCGTAACTGGCTGCAGGGCTATCTCGGTTCCGGACGCGGTTCTGACGGCCGGCGTCACGGTGATGCTATTCCAAGGCACGTTGTTGCGGATCTCGATCTGCGTGTCCCAGTTCGCCTCCGCTGTCCAGTAAGAGAGGAAAATCTGCTGGGCCTGCGGTGCCCACCTTGCCGCGTACGGCGGAACAGGCTGGCCTTGCCTTGCCGGCTGAGCCACCAGGATGAGGCTCGGACAGAAAGTGGCAAACGCAAGTGAGTGCAAAAGGTGACGCAGCGGCGGATTAAGATGACGCAGCGGCGGATTAAGATAACGATTTGCGGAGGCGATTCAGGGGAATCCTTTAGTAAGTTCAACAAGCAAGTCGGGGCGACCAGATGAGGGGATCGAGCGCCCAGATTCCGGAATCGGGACTGGCGCGATGACGAGCTTACGGGCGACAGGCGTTGGAGGCCGCGGATAATGCGCGCGCAAAGGCGGAGCGTTTTTCGACGGCGACTAAGTCGAGGTTGAGCCACTTAGCCCATGCGGCTAACTCGCGGGCGAGGGCTTCGGCTACGGGGCCGGACTTGGCGCGCGGCTCGAGATACGCTGCGGGCACGCGCAGGCAGCGGGCTTCGCGATCGGCCTTCAGGTCGACGCGGGCGACGAGGCGGTCGCCGAGCAGGAACGGCAGGACGTATGTGCCCCACTTGCGGCGGGCATCCGGAACGAAGATCTCGAAGCGGTATTCGAATTCGAAAAGGCGCGCGACGCGCGGGCGAAACCAGATGAGCGGGTCGAAGGGCGAGAGCAGCGTAGCGGCGTCGATGGCGCGCGGCGGCGGGGCGTCACGATGGAGGTACCAGGTTTCCTTCGCGCCCGCGATGCGCACCGGGCGCAGGTCGCCCGATTCAATCAGCTCGGCGATGCGCGGGCGCGCGGCGTTGACGGGCGTGCGGAAGTAGTCGGCCAAGTCGGCGGCGCGGGCGATGCCCAGGGCGCGCGCGGAAATGCGGAGAAGTTCGCGTTCGGCCTCGGGCTGATCGACGAGGCGGGTGTGATGCTCGGCCGCCAGCACGCGCTCGGTCAGATCATAGACGCGGGCGAAGTTCGGCAGGCGGTTCGAGATGGCGACGCGGCCGCGCGCGAAGTGCGCTTCGAGGGTGGCGCGAGGCACGGTTCCGTACCAACTGCCCTCCAGGCGGCGCGCGACGCCGGGCGGTTCCGGCAGATCTTCGGGCAGCAGCGGTCCGCGCGCGCGCACTTGTTCGAGCACGAATTCGAAATAGCCGGGACTGCCGTCGAGGACCTGCTCGAGCATGTAGGGCCAGAAGCGGCGCGTGGCCATGCGATGGTGCAGCAGCGGCCACGTCTCCACGGGAATGATGGAGGCGACGTGGGCCCACTGTTCGGTGAACTCGCCGCTGCGATAGATCAGGTCGTCGAGGCGCTTGCGCGGGTAGGGTCCGAAGCGCGCGAAGGGCACCTGGTAGTGAGCGGGAACGACCAGGTTGACGAAATCGAGTTGCACGATGCCGAGGCGGCGGATGAGGGCAGCGAGATCGCGCGACGTGGGCGGGCGCTGGGGTCGCGGCCGGTCGAAGCCTTGGGCAGCGAGCGCGATGCGGCGGGCTTCGGAGAGCGAAAAGTCGGGCGCGGGCGCCGTTGGCATGCCGCGATTCTAGCGCACGGCGGTATGATGTTTTCCATCATGACCCGCCGGGATGGAATCAAAGCAGCCGCGTTGACGGCTCTCTCTTATTCGCGCGTGCTGGGGGCGAACGATCGCATCCAGTTCGGATTGATCGGGTGCGGCGAGCGCGGCTTATATGTCGCATCGCTGTTCCAGAAGACCGCGCAGATCGACTTTCGCGCGGTGTGCGACGTGTGGGGCGATCGCGCGGATAAGGGCGTGGCGCAGGCGCCGGGCGTGCAGGCGTTCGGCGATCATCGCAAGCTGCTGGAGGTGGCGGGCCTGGAGGCGGTGCTGGTGGCGACGCCGGACCATTGGCACAAGGCGGTCGCGATCGACGCGCTGAATGCGGGCAAGGACGTGTACTGCGAGAAGCCGCTGACGCGGCGGCGCGAGGAGGGTCCGGAGATCGTGCGCGCGGCGCGGGTGAACAATCGCGTATGCCAGACGGGGATGCAGCAGCGCTCGGGTGAGATTTACCTGGAGGCGCGCGAGCGGTTTGTGCGGTCGGGCAAGCTGGGTCAGATTTCGCACGTGGATTGCGTGTGGCATAGCGGGGCGGCTGAGAAGCTGCCGACCGAGCCCGCGCAGAAGCCGGCGAATCTGGACTGGGTGCGGTATCTGGGCGCGCTGCGGTATCGCGACTGGAATCCGGCGCAGTATCTGGATTTCCGCGCGTTCCTGGATTTCGGCGGCGGGAAGCTGACGGACTTCGGGGCGCACTGGATGGACGTGGTCCACATGTATATGGATCAGGACGCGCCGCTGGCGGTGGAGGCGGCCGGCGGGGTCTACTACGATTTCGGCGACGGGCGAACGGCGCCGGATACGATCAGCGCGCTGTTCGAGTACAAGGGATTTTCGGTGCGGTTCGCTTCGATGGCGGTGCCGAACGCGCCGGAGTATGGGATCGAGTTTCTGGGGTCGGGCGGGCGGCTGTTCATCAATCGCAACCGGTACGAATTCCGGGCGGCGGAAAAGGGCGCGGAACCGGTTGTGCAGCGGATTCCGGGCGACATCACGAATGCGCACGTTCTGAATTTTCTGGAGTGCTGCCGGTCTCGGAAGCGGCCGAATGCGGATGTGTATGTCGGGCATCGCGCGGCGCAGGCGGCGTTGCTGGCGAACCAGAGCTATTTGGAGAAGCGGCGGATTCGTTTCGATCCGCTGAGCGAAGAGGTTTTGCCGTTCTCGGCTTAGACCGTAAGCTGTTGATTTTATGGGACGATTGGCGTCAGCCGATTTAGGCCGGGCGGTGCGGGTATAATAAAGATGTACCCTTCAGAACGAAAACTGACCGGCACGATTGGACTACGCCATGACTCCCCCGAAACAATTTTGGCCTTTTGACGACGACGAGGTCGAGATTTACGATAATCTCGCCTGGGATCTGCCCGGCAGGACCCGGCGTCCTCGCAAGAAAAGCAAGATGGCCGGCCTTCGAGGCCGCCGCAGGCTTTGAGCCTGCCCCACCTGGTCACTCGACGAAACGCGGTTCCGGCGCAGTGGGACTGGCGGTGTTCGTGCTGTTGATCGGCCCCAGGTAGCCGTTGAAAATCGACGTTCCTGGGAAGCGAAAGAAGCGCAAACCGCTGTGATCCAGCAGGGTGACAGAAATGGGGAACGTCAGGATCGTTCTCGGATCTGCCGCCGCGACTTGGTATACCGCGTCGGCGATGCCTTTCGAAACCGGCAGCGCGGTGAAACCCTGGCTCGTGACCGGCTTGCCGTTGACCATCAGATAGATCACCGACGAAGCATGTCCGCTGGCCACAACCTGGTTCGGCACCCTGATGCTGGCAGCCTCTGTCCCGAGTCCGGTTATGTGCGCCTGGAGGAGGGTGCCGCTGTCGGCAAAACCGATCGACGTCGTCGGCGCGGAGGCGCAATTGCTCATCGAGAAGCACGGCGTGAACTGGCTCTCGGTGTAGTAGGATACGCCTGGCATGTCCTGGCGCGACAGCGAAAATGGGGTACCGGCGGTCAGGATGCGCGGGCGGAACGCACCGGCGAAACCCTCCGTGAATGACAGCGTGGCGGTGGCAGCCCCGCCGGTCCCAGGTGTGCTAAGTTTCGCCGAGAAGTTCAGGCCGGCGGCAGATAGCCCGACCGCCTGTTGCGGGTTACTGAGCGCCCCGGCGTCGAGCGTTATAAATGCGTAGATCGGGAACGAGGGGAGCGTGGCCGTCGCGTTCACCCGCATATTCGTGAGGCGGATGTAACGCGTTCCGGACATTGGCACGACCATAGGCACGCTTGTCCAGTACAACATGTTGTAAGCGGGCGGGTCCGCCTGGTAGACATTGCCGGAGCCAGGCATGCCTGCGGCAATTCCCGGCGTGCCTAGGACCTGACCATTGTAGGAAAAGCCGTTGCTGCTGTTGACCACTCCCGGTTTAGGCTCATCAATGAGCACCAAGGCCTCCGACGTGGGAGTCGCGGAATTGAACGTTCGGCTGGTTACAGGGATGGTGAAAGATAACGAGATGTCGACAAAGACGGAGGCACCGGCGAAGCCCAGCCCCGCGGTACACGCCAGGACAATGTCACTTACCGGCTCAGCCTCTCCTTCCGAGCGGATGTAAGGCTCGGCGGCCGTTGGGGTGCAAATCAGGTATTGCGCGTGGGCGGCGGCGACGGCCGTGAGCGAGAGTATCAGGACTTTGAAGCAACGCATTTAGGAGTGGCTCCTCCGATTATCCTAACAGATATTACGTATGGATAGCCACGATTGATGGGCGGCCTTCGAGGCCGCCCGCAGGCTTTGAGCCTGCCCCACTTACTCCTTGGGGAAGTTGGGATTTGCTTTCACCTCGTTCAATTGCGCGGTGTGGCGCTGGGTATGCGAGCGCGTCTGTTACATAAGCAATGGTTCGCGCGCGGCTCTCGTTGAAGTGATCGAGCATCTCCTGCGGCGTGGCGAAGCGGTGGGTAGGACGCAGGATTTCCGACGCCTTCAGGATGAAGTCGTCGGTGACGGCGTCTTTCTTATCCGGCGCGGCGGGGCCCTGAACCATTCATGCCATGTATAGATCCACCTCGCAACGCGCCGATTCAAGCTTCGGTGTAAACTACGCCTTGACCGGTTTGTTGACGGCCTTCTGATTCTTGTCGTCCCAGTAGAGCACGCGGCCTTCGCGGTATGACTGCACGGCCATCGAGATGGTGGTCTGTGCGCGGAAGCCGGTGTCCACGTCGAGCGTGGGTTTCTGGCGCGTGCGGATGCAATCGAGGAAGTTGGTGATATGGGCAACGATGTCGCTCATCTCCTCGACCGGAATCCTCTTTTCTTCTTCGCCCCATTTGGCCTTGTAGGCATCGTCGATGACGCGGCGCTCGGGGATCAGGGTGATGTGGTCCGTCTTGGCTTCGAACATGCCGTGATCGACCATGATGATGGTGCCTTCGTGGCCGCGGATCAGTCCGGGGATGTGATGCGAGTTGGCCATGCTGGAGCTGAGCACCAGGGAGTGGCCTTGCGGGAACTCGGCCATCAGGTGGAAGGTGTCCGGCACTTCGCGCTCGTCTTTGAAGACGTAGATGCCGCCCGAGGCGGTCACGCGGCTGGGAAATTGCGGCTCGGACCAGCAGATGTTCAGCGGCGCCACGACGTGGAAGAACAGGTCGGTGGCGATACCGCCTGAGTAATCCCAATACTTGCGGAAGCGGAAGAAGCGGTCGGCATCGTAGGGGCGCTTGGGGGCTTTGCCCAGCCACATCTTCCAGTCAATGTAATTCTCGCCCTTGCCGTCCGGCCCGGCTTCCTTGTCGATGGGCCAGTTCCATTCGCCTTCTTTGGAGTTGCGATGATAGGATCCCTGGCTCATGATCATCTTGCCGATGGCGCCGTCGGCGATGTATTTCTTGGCGACGTGCCACTGCAGGGCCGAGGTGGTTTGCGAGCCGACCTGCAGGACGCGCTTGGTCTCTTTCACGGTTTGCGAAAGATGGCGCGCTTCCTCGATGGTGTGGCACATGGGCTTCTCGAGGTAGACATCCTTGCCGTGGTCGAGAGCTTCGAGGGCGATGGGGGCGTGCCAGTGATCGGGGGTGGCGACTACGACCGCATCGATATCGTTGCGGTTGATGACCTCGCGGTAGTCGAGGTAGCCGTCGCACTTGTGCTTGTCGGCGGCTTCTTTCTTGCGCTTCTCGTAGACGTCGGCGACGGCCACCACCTTGCAGGCGTTGGTGCGCTCGCCGATGGCCGCGTATTGGCCGGCCAGATAGGAGCCGCGTCCGCCGACGCCGATGACGCCGACGTTGATGCGATCGTTGGCGCCGATCACGCGGCCGGTGCTGGCGGAAGAAGAGCGGGCGGCTTTTCCGAACAATTCCTGGGCGGCCCCGAACGCGCCGGCGACGGCCACGGTCTTGACCATGAAATCTCTACGATTGACGGAGTCTTGGTTTTCGGACATTGACATCCACCTTTCTGAGTGGTTAAGGATCAGTGTACCCGAAATCAAGGAAATTCGCTGCGGGCGTTTGCCGTCACTGTGTCGCGAGCTGATATACCGTGCCGGTGACCGGCTCCGCGTAGATGTCTTGGGTGGCTCCGTAGATGGTTCCCTTCGGGTCCATGACGAATGCGCCACCCGTGTAGGACGTCCCGCTGGTCGCCTGCGTGCCGGTGAAGCTGTGTAAGAAGGTGAAGGCCCACTCGCCGCCGGGGGCAGCGGGAGGTTGCAGCTCAAATACTCCACCGTCGTGATTGCTGGCTATCGCGCCGTATAAGTTGCCGTCGTGAATAATGAGGGTCTGGTCGGGGTGGTAACCGCCGAAGTTCTTGAGCAACGTGAAAGCCCAGTTCCCGCCCGCGGCGGTGGGCGGAGTGAGGGAGAAGACGAAGCCGGGGCCGGTGCCGTAATTGCTGTATCCGTAAGCCGTGCCGTAGATGCTGCCGTCGGTGTCCACGGTCAGCGAATTGAGGGTGACGCCCCGCTCGATCGGAAGATTGTAAAGCGCTGTATAGGTCCACGCCTCGCCGGGCGCGCTGGGCGGTGTGAGCTGGAACACTCCGCCGCCGGGCGTGGCCCCAAATATGGTGGTGCCGTACAAGACCCCGTTCGGGCCTGACACCAGACTGTCGGCCAGAGTGTATTCCGGGAAGCTGTAGACCAGGTTCCCGGTCCAGTCTCCGCCGGGCGATGCGGGAGGGAGCAGGTGAAGCAGACCCCCGTAGCCGTGTACGCCTCCGGTGGTCAAGAGGAAAAAGGACCCATCGGGCCCTGGCAGGAGCGGGCCGTCCTCGAATCCGATGTTCCCAGCCGGAGCGCCCAGGCTATAGAGGACGCGCTCGGTCCATGCTTCGCCGGGTGATGCTGGAGGCTGCAGTTCGTAGACGGCGCCCGAGTTGTGGGCACCCCCGCCGCTGGTCACCCCGTATATCTCACCGCTTGGGCCAGTGACAGGCGCGAATGAGGGGCCGCACCCATCGGTACTGATATCGAAGCTGTAGAGCGTCGTCTCGGTCCATGCGTCGCCGGCCACCGCCGGAGGTTGCAGCTCAAAGACCGATCCGCAACTGATGTCTTCCAGCCCGCCCCCGTCGGAAACGCCAAAAAGTGCGCCGTTGGCATAAGTCAGGCCAATCGGGTAGGTGCCGCTGGAGCTGTAAATCGTTTCGAAATTCGAACCAGCAACGGTGCTGGGGATGAACAGCAGCGGAAGGAGTGCGGGAATGAATGCTCTAAGTATGTTCATGATGATGAGGGCGTAGGTCTGATACCCGCTGGGGTTCAGCCGAGGCAGAGGGACGGGCGCGAAGAGGTCATGCGAAAGTATATCATGGGCTCGAGTGTTCCTGTCAATTACTTGAGCGATGTTAGTCGTCTTAACAAGGTTTACGGTCGAGTAAGCCGGGAAGGTGTCACTTAGCTGCTGTGCTTCGGACGGTCAGCATGGTGCGCACGGCGGAAAAGATGCGCTCGACGGCAGGACGGCGATAGTCCCAGCGTTCGTCGGGGTCGGGCGGGTTCACGACCATGGTGGCATTAGCCTCGAACACGAGCACATCGCCCGCGGGACTGAGGCCGAAGTCGATGCCGGCGTAGTCGAGGCCCAGGGTGGATTGAATGGCCGCGAGGGCTTGCATTGCGCGCGGGCCGAGCACTTGCGGCATGTTTTCGAGGAACGCGGCATCTTCGGCGCGATGGCCGGGGTTCTCGGCCATTTCGGCGGTGAAGTAGTGGATCTTCCAGTGACTCGAGATGGCGACGTGCAGCGGATAGAGTTGGCCGTCGATCATCATGACGCGATACTTGCGGAACTTGCCGCCGGGGCCGCGGGCGTCCAGGAATTCGATGACGGTGAGTTCGTCGCCGGGGAGTTGGGCGATGGCGGCGGTGAGCGCATCGGGGGCTTCGACGCGCTCGAAATAGCGGCCGGTGTGGAAGCCGGGGGTGCGGATGAGCAGGGGGAAATGGAAGCCAAGGCGGGCGAGGGCGGCTGCGGTGATCTGTGCGCGGGGGAGCGTGACGGTGCGCGGCACGATCACACCGGGCAGATGCGCGAGGCGTGCGTGATCGGCGCGGCCGGTGGCCAGCACGCGGTCAGGGGGGTTCAGCACGGGCGCGGCGGTGTGGGCGATGAGCGATTGCGCGGCGGCCAGCGCGGGCGCGGCGAGGTCGGCATCGCCGATGGAGTTGAAGACGATTTGATGCGGGGGGAGCGGATTATTGAGATCGAAGAATTCGGGCGCCACGACGTGGGTTTGGAAGATGCGATCGTCGAGCAAGTGGCGCACCGGAATGTTGCCGCCTACCGAAGAAATCAGGAGCAGCAGCGACACGGGCGCGCCAGCGCCGCGGTATGGCAAGGTGACCACGGGTCGATCGGCGAAGCCTTTGTGGCGATGCACATCGGCGGCGGCGCGGTCGCCGAGTTCGGCCAGCACATAGGCGAGGCCTTGATGCGCTTCGGCGTGGCCGCGATCGAGGCGCAAGGCGGCTTCGTAATGCTCGCGCGCGGCGGCGAATTCGTGATTTTCGAACAGCGCGTTGGCCAGGTTCACGCGGCTCATGGGGTCGCAAGGATGGCGGGCGACGGCTTGCGCGTAGGCGGTGCGCGCGGCGGTGCGATAGCCGGTCCCGTAGAGCAGCGTGCCCAGATTGTTCAAGGCCAGGCGATGGGCGGGATCGCGCTTGAGCAGTTGAATGTAGGCATCGCGGGCATCCCGCGTGCGGCCCTTTTCGGCTAGCAGGCAGGCGTTTTCGAAGAGGCCGTACACGATGGTTTGTTCGACGAGCAGTTCAATTTCGCGGTGGCTGGTGCGGTGGCTGACGATGGCGGCACGGATGGCGGTACGGCCATCGACGACTGTGGTGGAAGGCGCCACGAGTCCGGACTCTTGCAGGTTGACGACGATGCGGGAATTGATCCGGTCGGCATCCGGCGAGCGGAAGCCGAAGCAGACGATGTTGAGCGAGACCGGGGCGAGCAGTTCGAGCTCCGGCGTTTCGGCGATGCGGGCGGCGAGCGCGCGGGCCAAGGCGCAAGTATTCGAGATAACCGCGCCGAGGGCAGCGGTGCCGTAGACTTTGAGGGTGAGCCAGGTTTTGAGGGCGCGGAAGCCGCGGGAGAGATCGGGGCCGAAGTCGCAGGGCCACGGCGCGCCGCCGGCGAGTCCGCGCTCTTCGCGGCGCAGATAGTGCGCGGAAGTAGCGAAGGCCTGGCGATGCAGGTCGCCATCGCGCACCAGGACGAATCCGGCATCGTAGGGGACTTGTCCCCACTTGTGGAAGTCGAAGGCGAGCGAGTCGGCGCGCTGGATGCCTTCGAGTCGCGGGGCAAGATCGGGCGCCAGCATGGCCAGCGCTCCGAATGCGCCATCGACGTGAAACCAGAGACGCTCGCGGCGGCAGACTTCGGCGAGCGCGTCGAGATCGTCGATGGCGCCGGTATCGACCGTGCCGGCCGTGCCGATGACGAGGAAGGGTGTGAATCCGGCGCGGCGGTCCGCGGCGATGGCGTCTTCAAGCGTGCGCAGATCGATCTGGCGGAGAGCGTCGCTGCCGAGGCCGGCGATATCGAGCGCCTTGGCGAGGCAGCTATGCGCTTCGACGGAGGCATAGGCCGTGAGCCGCTGCGGATTGGCGGCGACGCCCGCGCCGCGCGTCTCAAAGCCGAGCGCGGCATCGCGCGCGATGAGCACGGCGATCAGGTTGGCCATGGAGGTGCCAGTGACGAACAGGCCGGTGGCAGTTTCGGGGAAGCCGAAAATCTCGCGCATCCAGCGGACGATCTGGCGCTCGACTTCGATGGGGATGTGGTCGCGGCCGGCGAGGTTGGCGTTCAGGCCGCCGGCGAGCATTTCGGCCAGCATGCCGACGGGTGTGCCGCCGCCATGCACCCAGCCCATGAAGCCCGGATGCGCACCGCTGGAAACGTAGGGCAGGATATCGCGCAGGAATTCGCGATGGACTTCGGCGAGATCGGTGGGCGCTTCCGGAACGGCGGCGCGGAAGCGGCCGCGGACTTCATCGGGCGCGGGCTGCCAGACGGGGCGGTCGCGGATGTGCTCGAGGTAATCGACGATATCGTCGAGCATGCGGTGGGCTTGGGCGCGGAAAGCGGGCCAATTGGCGGGATCGAGCGAGGCGCTCATATATAGTCATAATAAGTGGCCGCGACCTTAGCGTTCTCGCACTAACAGTTGTATAATCGGGCCAAAGATGGAGGCAGACATGCGCGTCCCTTTGTTTCTGATCGCAGTGTTTTCGCTGGCCGGCATTTGCGCGGCGCAAGGGCCGTTGCCCGACTGCGAGGCGACTCCGGAGGTGCGGTTGGCGCTCAAGGAGCAGCTGCGCTCACAGGATCTTGACAAGCTGACGTACGTGGAGCGCGTTGCCCGGGAGCAGCAAGTTCTGGGCGACCTGATTGCGAAGTATCCGCGAGAGTTGGAGCCTTACCGGCGGTTGATCAACTTCGTACACTACGATACAGACGACTTTCCGGCGCTCCAGGCGCGTTACCGGGAGCAGGCCAAGCAACACCCGGACGATCCGCTGGCCCTGTATCTGGCAGGCGTGGTTCTGTTCCACACCGATACATCGGAGAGCATTCGCCTGCTCGAAGCGGCGAAGGCCAAAGCGCCGGATTGGGCGTGGCCTAACCTCGAGCTGGCTGACATCTACGCGGCCGGAAAGCGGGAAGACAAGAAGAAATCGGCGGAATACCTGGCGGCGTTCTTTTCGGATTGTCCGGGTTCGGCGGAACGGCGCGCGCACTGGCTGCTGGCGATGGTAGGCGACAAGGCGGTGGGAGTTCGTGTGGCTGCCGATCTGCGCAAGCGGCTGGCTAGCGCCAGTGACCCGGATGAATTGAAGCAATACGAGACGCTGTGGGGCCTCGAGTTCCGCACGCGTCCGCCGCAAGAGCATGCCGCGCTACGCCAACAAGTAGCCGCGGATTTGAAGAGGGTGGAGCCTCTGAATGCGGAGCCGGACAGCGAGTGGCTGGCGTTCCTGAAGACAGGCTATAAGCAGAGCGGCGCTTCCGAGGCGACATTGACCGCGCTGGACGACCGCATCCTGAAGGAGTTTCCTACTTCGGACGCAGCCTCTGGGGTGGCCTACGATCGCTGGAAGAAAGCGCACAAGGAGCCGGAGGATGCGAAGGACGTAAAGGGGTGGGCGGCGTGGAAGCAAGCATACGAGGAGGCGCTGAAGGGTTGGATACGCAGTTTTACGGATGTAACTTACCTGGAGCGCTCCACCTGGTTCTACACGGTCACGAGCGACGATTCGATTCCACAGAAGGAGGGCATCGCGGCCGCCGAGCGTCACCTGAAGCTTGCTCTCGACTACGACCGGCCGGCGTCCGATCCGTATATGGATGTGGCCGAGTATCTGATCGATCATAAGTGGGAGCCGAAGCGGGCGCTGGAGTTACTGCACAAAGCCCAGCCGCTGCTGACTAAGGAACTCGATCAGGCGGCGAAAGACGACGACCGGGCTGCCGACAAGCAAGAGGAGGCCGATAAGTATGCCATATATTCCGAGCAGAACTTCGCGGGGTTGATGCTGCGCGCGGCGCGGCTGGCGGGCAAGCCGGCGGAAGGTGAGGCGCTGCGGGCGTCAATAGAAGGACCGGCGCCGAAAGCAAAGACGCGAGTGTCCGATTACTGGCTGAATCGCGCGCGCCTGGCCGTGCTGGAGAATCACAAGGCGGACGGTCTGACTTACTATCAGATGGCGCTCGAAACCCGCGTTTCGCCGCCATCCTGGTGGCGCGGCCGTTTCCAGGATGACCTGACGGACGAGGCGCACGCGTTATGGCAAGACTTGGGCGGCACGGAAGCGGCGTGGAACGTTTGGAGCAAGCCGCCCGGCGCGAAATCGGAGGAACTCGCGGAAGGACGGTGGGAGAAGCCGAAGAAGCAGATCCCGTCGTTTGAGCTGGCCGATCTTTCCGGCAAGACCTGGAAGCTGACTAAGCTGGAGGGTAAGTCGGTCCTGATCAACTTATGGGCGACCTGGTGCGGGCCTTGTAACGCGGAGCTGCCGCACCTGGAGAAGCTGTATGAGAAGGTGAAGGACCGATCGGACTTCCAGATTCTGACTTTCAATATCGATGAGGACCTGGGACTGGTGGAACCTTATATGAAGGAGAAGGGCTATACGTTCCCGGTGCTGCCGGCTTACAGCTTAGTGGTGAGTCTGCTGGACGGTTTCGCTATTCCGCAAAACTGGCTGGTCGATCCGGGCGGCACGTGGCGATGGACGCAGATAGGCTACGGAGCGGAAGCGGATTGGGAGGGCGATATGATCCAGCGGTTGGAGGATGTCAGGAAGAAGGACGCGACGCCGAAGACGGATTAGTTGAGACACCGGGATGCATCATGGTCCGAAGGCCCACGCCACCATCAGCGGGAACTCTTCTCGCCAGAATGCGCCACCGTGCGACCCAGCTCGCTCATGCATGACGACATCCGCACCTGCATCGTGCAGGGCATCCGCCCACTTCCTTGCGTTCTGGAGGAAGAACGGCTCCTGTGTGCCAGCGACAAGGTATGTGCGCGGAAGCGGACTCGGCATAACGCCGGGCGGCTTGTAGCCGCCGCCGGGCGAGGCGCAGAAGACCGCGCCGTAGACATGTGGATGCCGAAGCCCAAGGGCGAGGGCCAGTTCTCCACCCGCCGAGACGCCGAACACCGCGGTACGTTCGGTGGGCAGCGCTACGCCAAACCGCGACTCGGTCCATCGGCGAACATCCTCGACGAAGAACTTCTCGTGTGCCGCGAACCGCTCCGGCTCAAAGCCCGGTGAGTACTCATGGAGCCGTAGCGTCTCATCGGTCAGCCCATGTACACCGACGATCATTGTGGACGGTACGGCGGCCTTCTCGAGCGAGCTGCCCCACTTCGAGATTCTCTGACCGTCACCGGCGAAGACGATTGCTTCGGGCGGATCCGGTGGAACGTCCACCGTGACCTGCCGTCCCCCGCCGTACTCGAACATTCCGCTGACAAACTCCCCCGAGATTGCGCTAGTGGGCTTGGCGGGCGTTCCGTCGGACTTAGTTAGCGTGCGGTTGACCTGATTGCGCGCTTCCTTCTCCATGGCCTTGCCTTCATTTATAGCACTTTGGAACTGCAAGATATTGATAGATATTGATTGTAAATCACCGGAAATGACTTGTGCCCGGCTTAGTCAATCCGCGTGCAGCCCGTTGAGGGGCGCTTGCGCGAGGGCTGGGGGGATCGGTTAGTTGTGTACGCGCCACGGCCCACGGTGACCTGAAGGTCCAGATCGCCGTTTCCGGACAACCTGTCCAAAGGTGCCAACAACACGGCGTCTCCACTCCGAGCGACGACCGCCAGCCGACCACTTGAATGCGCTGGCTCCATGTTCCTCCTAATGATGCAGATGGAGCGCCGCAGCTTTTCCCGACGCGTACTTGCGTCGTGCCACCGGACCCAGGTTGGGAGCCTTCCTTCAACAGCCGGGGCGCTATTGCCCGGGCACGCTGGCTAACACACCAGGCGGAACTTCCAGCGCAGGATCCTGCACGTAGCGCTGCCCGATTGCATTCCGCAGAAGCTTTTGAAAGACTTCAAAGCTGACGTCGAAAGGCGCGCCCGGTCTGCTGCCGCCCGGAATCAAAAGCTGGATGGTTTCCGGTGGTGCAGTGAGCGTCAGGGGCGTCAGATTGCGCAGTTGGTCGAAGCTTTGCGCGGTGTAGAATGCGCGAACAAGATACTCGCCCGATCTTGTCGACTGTCGCAGTTCGAAAACGAGCGCCCCGCCCGGAGCGCAAAAGTCAGGTTGATAGCCGGGCAGTTGCCAGTGCAGGCCAATAAGTCCGGCCAATCCGGTCACATAGGCATCGGAACTGATCACTGCAATCACGCGTGATGTGGCGTCCCCAAACGCGCCGGGAATCACTTCGCCAAGCACCGCTTGCCGCATTGAGCGAAGTATGTGCGCGGCAGCGTTCGAACTCTGCACCTGGGCGAGGTACGGCGTTCTGAGTTCAATATCCTGAGTAAGGACTGTGATCCGGGTCGTTTGGGAAAGAGTATCCAACGAAAGTTGCCCCCAACCCACATCCGTGAGCGGGAGGCCATCCGCGTATGCCATCACAAACGGGTCGGCCGCATTGTTGGTCGCTGCGAGTCCACCCTCGTCAACGGCGTTTCCCGTGTACAGCAGGGTTGTAACGGCATCCAGAGGAATGGGTTCAGTAGTTGGGTCAGTGATGTTTGGCGGTGCGGGGGGCGGTGGCTGCACTCCGTTTTGATAATTGAACAGGACGCTGCGAATGAGCGAGAACTCGGCGCTATAGGCGGACGCCAACGCTGTTCCACTGTAGTAAATCCCCTGGACTTCATTCGCCGCGCGAACGGCGTCGACAATCGCCACATTGGCCAGAACGGGGTCGAAGACCGGGTCGGGTTGGCCAAGCGCGTAGGAGTGTACCGGCACCGTTATGCCATTGAACAACCCAGAACCCAACATCGTGGCGGTAAGATTGGAACGCTGAATGGAATTGGCGCGGAAATACGAGTGAGCCAGATCCGAACTGCCGTCGCCCGTCAGGAGTCCCTCGGAGAGCAGATAGCTGCGGTAGTACGCGCCAAGCAGGACTTCTGCCTGCTGCCCGTGGACGGTCAGATAACCCGGCTGGAGGACCTCGAAGTCGGGGTAAGGTCTGGGCGAATACTGAGCGTAGTCGGCCTCAGACATTGTGGGTGCCCTTACGCTATGGCGTCCAAAAATGATGATCTGCTTAAGGATTGTGTCATCGTTTGTAACCGTTTGTGCCGGCACGGACGCTGCTAATGCCAGAGTAAGCAGCACACTGGAAACGATAACCTTATTTCCAAACAAAGTCATATTCGAGCAGTCGCACGACGACGGCAATTTTCTCAGCATTCGTCGAGAGATTCGCTTTGCGAATGCGCGCATCACCCGATCCCAGGTGGAAGTGCTGCCGGTCAACTGACGGGTCATGCGGAAACTGTAGAAGTGGGCGCCCGGGATTCTCAGGAAGTCCGGTTCCGAAAGGCTCGGGGCGGATCATGCGCTGTAAGTGTGTATAGGTGAACAGTATGGGGAGAAGCCCCGCCCTTGCGGGCGGGGCCCATCGGGAATCGATTACTACACGCTGACGGGCGTGCCGAGCTTGGCGTACCAGGGCGTGGCGGTCTTGATGGCATCGTTGACGGCGTTGATGTTCTTCACGCCTTCTTTCGACAGCCAATCTTCCAGCGCCTTCGGGCCGCTTTTGGCGAACACCGGGATGCCTTCTTTCCATGTCGCGCGGCCGCACAGCACGCCGGAAAAGTCCGTGCCGGCTTCGGCGGCCATGTGCAGTGACTCGACAAACTGCGCGTTGCTGACACCGGCGCTCAGATAGATGAAGGGCTTCTTGGCGATCTCGGCGCCTTGCCGGAAATGCGCCAGGGCTTCCTTGCGCGTGTAAGCGGCCTGACCCTTGTAAACCGCGCTGCCTTCCACGAACTCGGCGTTGATGCGCACTTCCACTTTGAGCATGTTGACGAAGTATTGCGGCTTGGAGAACTCCTCCATGCTCTTCTTGACGATCTCGGGCTTCACCTAGAGCGATCGCAGCCCGAGCGGCGCCTCTACCATTTCACCCGGTCCGGGTCGAGCTTGATCCACACATCCTAGTCCCTGGCGTCCGAGGGCTCGAGCACCTGCGAAACAAAGCGAAAGGTGTTTCCGTATTGGTCGACCTTTTCGGCCAAACGATATCTGAGCCCGATCCGCTCGATCGACACATCATCCAGTGTATGCAGCTCCCGCGGCTGTGCCAAGCCATCCTGGTTGGCATCGATCCAGACCCGCAGCTTGGAGTAAATCGCGTCGCCGGGATCTATCCACCCGTTGTTGTTCCCGCCCTCGCTTGGCAGATCGTATACCGCCAGTGCCACGAAGCCGTTCGGGTAGGCAGAATGCGGCTGCGGCGTCACCGACGTGAACATGTTCGTCGCATCGACGACCTGGCCATTCGCATTCGGCAGCACCAGCCAGCCGTTTCCGCCTGAAGGATCGGTCCACGACATTGCGTAGCGGGGTCCATCTGATTGCCACCGGAAATATGCGCCGTGTGCGACGTCGGTCAATTTAAAACCCTGGCCTGTGGTGTCGAGAACGATCGGGCAACAAGAGCAGGTGTTACCCACCGGCGTGCAACCAACGGGGCACTTGGAACATAGCCCGCTGATGCAGTTTGCGCTGCAGCAGTCCGAGTCTGCGCCGCACGCCTGTCCCTGGTCCACGCAGGCACCGCAGCTGCCGCTCGAAAGGCAAACGAGGCCGCTGCAACAGGTCCCCTGGTTGCAGGCAAAGCCCGACGGGAGGCAACAGCTTGGGTCATTAACGGCCTGATACCAGCCTTGTGTGCCACAGAAGCCGCAGTTAGTTCCCCCTTGGCAGGTGCTAGTGCAGCTACCGCAGTTGGCGTACTGAGTAACCAGATTCTGAATGCCCGGCCCGTTGGTCGTGCCATCCGTCCAATCGTTCCCTGTTGCAAAGGACGAGCAGCACCCAGGGCAGAGTTCCTCGTTGTTCTGTGTGTTATAGGTCGCGCAACCCATAGCCCGGACACCCGGCGTCTGTGTCATAAACCAGATTGCACATGCCGTGAGGACCGCTACCCGTGACAAACTGATTAACCACTTCGTGTTCATGGCAATTACCCTCACTGGTTGTATCCGGGCGGCCAGTTGCGCCCTCTCAGTCCCGGGAAATAATTGCGAGGCAAAGCGTTGAACTTGCCGGGACGGTCCGGGTCCGGAACTGAGTACCTTCCGAGATCCCATCGCGTTCCGTCCGCGAAGTAGAACGGGCCGCGGTAGATATTCACCTTGGTTACGTCGCTTACAGGCAGGAAGTTTGCCAAGCTTGTCTCGATCTCCGGCATGTAGTCGCTCAAATGAACCACGATGGTCTGCTCAGGCCCCCAATCGAGCGGTGGCCTCTGGGCATGCTCGAGTCTGAGGGGTTGACCCGTTCTTCCGCTATACGCATCAATGGTGGGTATTTGGCCAAAATCAAGGTGCGTTCCAGCGCACGGATGGGCATCGCTGCAGTCCCCGACATCCAGGAAATGGAACGAGAGCGAGCCGAACACGATAATCTTGTTGGTTCGGTTAATCAGCGAAATGGTCATTTCCTGGAGCCAGTTGTCGCCCGCTTCGAAAGGGGCAAAGGGCTGAATAACCGCGGGGGGCTTGACGAATAAGCCGCATTCGATTGTCTTGCCTGCAACGGCTACATTCGAAATCATCACCGCATCAGTAATCTGCGATACATCGTTTACTTTGACCAGTCGCTCTCGGGTTTGTTGGGCATCTACAGCTCCAGCGTACCCAAGCGCCAGACAAGTAGATATAAGCCAAGCTACGCGAAACTGATGTTCTTCGGGTAGCCGCATAATGGCCTTAGTAGCCATCTTTTCACCTGCCTCTCGTGTATATTGCGCCTGAGCGGATGCCGACTGTTATCCGCCGCGTCAGGCACCGGCGCTTAGGATCGTCTTGAAGAAGTCCTGCTGTTCGCCGGGCTTTAGCTTTCCAACCCATACCTGAATCACAATCCCATGCCTGTCGACCAAGAGCATCGTGGGCGTCCCAGTCACTCCTACTTGCCCCAACGTGACCTGTTTCAGTTCATCGATCCGCATACCCTCTCGTTTCAAATACGACTCCGCCTGGGCGGCCGGCTCAGGCAGCAGTCCGACAAACGTCACGTCCTTTCCCAAGCTCTTCCTAACCTGTCTGAAGAACGGCATGCTCTCTGTGCAGAAGTGGCAGCGGGTCGAAAGGGCTAAAACAAGTGTCCGCCCATTTTTCTCCCAACTTACTCCAGGAAGCCGCGTGCTTAGGTCTGTACCAGCAGCCACAGGCTCTGCGAATGCCAATCTGTTCGGCCGGGCTCCAGCCGGCGGTAGCGCTGGCGCTGTAAGAACATGGCTCCGCAGTATCACCACTACGAGAAAAACAGCGATGCCTAGAGTTGCGAGATTTGCAGCGATTTCAACACCGCGGAACAACGATTTACTTCGACTGGTGTTAGTCACGGGCCAGAACCTCGAAGATGAATATGCATCTACCCCCCCACCTGTCAAGAGCTTTTTCGCAATTTGCCGAGCGCAACGTGCTTGAATTCACAGAGGAGATGCTGACTAGTCCACGCTCGCCGAACTTACTGCATTTTTGGGGAATCGCAGGATGCCCACGGATTGACTCATTTAGTGGGCGTTTGGAGCGGTATTTTCGAGGCCTGAACAGCGATATGGCCCTTGCAGTGCCGCACGCAATCAGTCCAGAGCTTTTTAGGCAGGTTGGTTTGGCGCAGGCGAGATACCAACATTGACATAAAAGCGCGGAATGCGAGGTTAGACGCGCAAGGCCCCGCGTCCGCGATTCTGAGTGCGGCGTTGCCCCGCCCTTGCGGGCGGGGCCCATCGGGAATCGATTACTACACGCTGACGGGCGCGCCGAGCTTGGCGTACCAGGGCGTGGCGGTCTTGATGGCATCGTTGACGGCGTTGATGTTCTTCACGCCTTCTTTCGACAGCCAATCTTCCAGCGCCTTCGGGCCGCTCTTGGCGAACACCGGGATGCCTTCTTTCCACGTCGCGCGGCCGCACAGCACGCCGGAAAAATCCGTGCCGGCTTCGGCGGCCATGTGCAGGGACTCGACAAACTGCGCGTTGCTGACACCGGCGCTCAGATAGATGAAGGGCTTCTTGGCGATCTCGGCGCCTTGCCGGAAATGCGCGAGGGCTTCCTTGCGCGTGTAAGCGGCCTGACCCTTGTAAACCGCGCTGCCTTCCACGAACTCGGCGTTGATGGGCACTTCCACTTTCAGCACGTCGACGAAGTATTGCGGCTTGGAGAACTCCTCCATGCTCTTCTTGACGATCTCGGGCTTGGACTTGGCGTACTCGAAACCCTTTTCATCGCCGCCCTTGGGATCGTAGCCGACGAATTCCAGGAAGAACGGGATGTCGTAAGTCTCGCACTCTGCGCCGATGCGCTCGATGAAGGCGTGCTTGATGTCGTTGATCTTGGCGTCTTCGAAGGGGGTGTAATAGATCAGGATCTTGACCGCGTCAGCGCCCCAATCGACGATGCGCTTCACCGAAACGTGCGGCAGCAGATCGGGCAGGCGGCCAGGTTGGGTGTTGTCGTATCCGCTCAACTCATAGGCCAGCAGCAAGCCGGCGTTCTTGCTGCGCGCCAGGCGGGCGTCCAGACCGAACTCGGGATCGAGCAGAATGGCGCTGGCATGCGGCGTGAGCACTTTGGTGACGGCAGTTTTGAACTCGCTCATCATCTCGGGCGTGATTTCTTTCTTGTCCACGCCGCGCGCCGCCGCCAGGGACTTCTGCAAGCTGCCGCGCTGATCCATGGCAGCCGCCGCGATGACGCCCGCATGGTTCGAGAGCGCCTTCAAATGCTTTAACTTACCCTCTGACACTTTCATTACGAATCTCCTTCTATCTGGGATAAAGTGGTAACGCGTAGTTTTGCCGTACGGGGCAATAATGAATCGTTACACCACATTATGACATGGATTCAGGCGGAAAATCCGACCGGCATGTCCATTTATCGCGGCGCCGGAAGTAGGCCTGGGCTACGCGGACGTCGCGCAGAATTTGCGCTTTGAGAGCCTGCGCGCCGGGGAACTGGCGCTCGTCGCGCACGCGCCAGAGGAATTCGACGCGAATGCGGCCCGGCGTTTCTCCGTTGAGCGGCTGCAGAAGAAATGTCTCGATGGAGATTTCGCCGCTTTCGCCGAAGGTGGGGCGAGTGCCGATGTTGGTGATAGACTGCCACGCGCGCTGATCGTCCAGATCGCTGGTGCGAGTGATGTAGACGCCGTTGGCGGGCAGCACTTCGGATTGGGTCGCGAGGTTGAGGGTGGGGACGGTTTGCTTCGATCCGATGCCGTGGCCGCGGACCACGCCCCCCTCGAGCGCATAGGGCCGCTCGAGCAGACGCGCGGCCTGCGCGACCGCGCCCTTGTCGATCAACTGGCGCAAGGCGGTGCTGCTGACCAGACGGCCGCGTACTGTGACCGCGGTGACTTCTTCGGTAGTGTATCCGTATTTCACCCCGAGCTCGCGCAGGATGCGCACGTTGCCGGATTGCTTGTAACCGAAGCAGAAATCGTGGCCGACCAGGATGGCGCGCACGCCCAGCTTGTTCACCAGCACGCGCTCGACAAATTGCTCGGGTGTAAGCTGCGCCAGGGCGAGATCGAAGGGCAGCACCAGCACCTGGGCGATGCCTTCGGAGTGCATCAGCTCGCAGCGCTGCGCGGGCGAGGTCATCAGGCGGGGGGCGCGCGCGGGGGCGACCACTTTGGTAGGGTGCGGATCGAAAGTGAGGACGGATGGCTTGAGACCGCGCTCCTGGGCGACCTGCTCGACGCGGCGCAGGATGCGGCGATGGGCAGCATGCACGCCATCGAAGTTGCCGATGGTAAGGGCGGAGGGGCCGAAATCGGGCGGCACTTCGTCGAGGCTGTGGAAGACGCGGAAGGGCGGCGTCATGCGGCACCGTTCACTTCGAGTTCGAGGCCATCGTAGGCCAGGCGGATGTGCGGCGGCAGGCGCTCTTCGGTGCGCGCGTGCGCCAGGTCGTGGCAGATGTGCGTGAAGAAAACGCGCCGGGGCGCGAGCTGCTGGGCGGTGGCGATGGAGCGGTCGACGGTGGAGTGCGTGGGATGCGGCTTGTAGCGGAGGGCATCGAGGAAGAGCACGTCGAGACCACGCAGCATGTCGAGCGAGGCTTCTGGAATTTCGCTGTGATCGGTGAGGTAGGCGGCGTCGCCGAACCGGAAGCCGTAGATGGGCGCTTTGCCGTGCAGGACCGGGATCGGCGTGATGTGCAGGCCGAACAAGTCGAAGGAATCGCCGTTCAGCGTGTGGGATTCGAGCTGCGGCACGGCCGTGTTGCGCTCTTCAGTATCGAAGACGTAGCGGAAGGCGCCGCGGATAGCGGCCATGGTGGGCGCGGCGGCGTAGATGGGGATGTGGCCGCCCTGGCGGAAGTTGAAGGGGCGCACATCGTCGAGGCCCATGATGTGGTCGGCGTGGGCGTGGGTGAAGAGGATGGCATCCAGACGTTCGAAGCCGTTGCGGAGGGCTTGCGTGCGGAAGTCGGGCGTGGAATCGATGAGCACGTTGCGGCCGGCGTAGCTGATGAGGATGGAGGGGCGCAGGCGCTTATCGCGCGGGTCGGCGGAAGTGCACACGGCGCAATGGCAGCCGATGGTGGGCACACCGGTGCTTGTGCCCGAACCGAGTACGGTGATCTTGATGCCGCACCCCGCCATTAAGCTTTCTGGGCGTCGGCGTTTTCTACCGCGGGCTGGCTGGCGTCCGGTTTGGGCGGCGCTTTCTTGGCCTCCTCGACGGCCTGCACGTAGCGGAAGCGGAGCAGCGTGAGCGAATTCTCGAGCAGCCGTTGTTCGTCGAGGGTGAGGTTGCCGCGCGTCTTCTCCTGCAGCATGCCCATGAGGTCGATGGTGTGCCGCGCCAGTTCCAGGTCGGCGGGCGGTTCCTCTTCGGAGCCGAGACGCATCAAGCCCAGTTGCATTTCGGCCTGCAGACGTAGGGATTCTGCCAGGAACTCAAACGAGGCCGGGGGCAGCGGGAACGGCCGGCCTTCCTGGCTTCCCCGGGTGTCGGTATCGATGTCGTTCATCCTTGTTTATTTTACACCGGGCCGGTTGGCGGGGACGTTGGCTGCGGCGCAGAGTCTGCCTGAGCCATTCCGGCCAGGCAGGTGCGCAGTTGCTGATCGCGCCGATTGAGCAAGCGGGCCTGACAGCGTGCCACGGCTGCGACTATCTAGCGGACCGAGAAGTCGTAGAAGTACGGAGGCAGAATATTTCCTCGAAAGAGGTAGAATCCATATTCCCCAGTTCTTAGCTCTCCCGGTACGGTGATGCGGAAGAGGCCGGGCTGCGCTTCGTGGACCTCGGTCCCGACCTGGTGCTTCAACGAGACACCCTTGCTGGATCTCCACAACCCTGCCGCAGCAGTCTCCACCTGCCTACGGGATTTCTTAACCTCCATTTGAAGTAAGACGAGGTCACCGGGGCCGCCGCCTTGCTGAATCAGTTCCGGCGACATTCGATACAGAAACACCGGTGAACTGGTAAGTAAGTTTTTGGAGTGACTACCCTGAAGCTGAAAGTTGATTTTTCGCGACTTAATTCCGGCAGTCATTCCGGATACCAGGAGGCTACCGGAACGCTCAAATGAGATGACCTGTCCTTCAATCCGAAGGATGCCGGTTGGCGTAATCGTGTAGAGGCCCGGTTCGGATGGGGTGTTCTGCGAGGATGGCGTCTGCGCACAGGCAGCAGCGATCAAAAGCAGGGCAACGGCAAACGGCCTAACAACCATTTAGTTATTTCTCCTAACGCGAACAGTATCTCTGCGCGAGGACTTAGTCAACAAACTCGTCCGGCTCGCCGGCGTCGCCAACGCTTGTTGAATCTTGATGCAGGCCTTAAAGAGCGTTCGGCGAAGCAGGCGTAGCGCAGGGCTCACTGCTTAGCCAAAGCGTTAGGGACCGCGCGCGACACGCCAGGGAAATAGTGTTGGGCGCGGACTTCTTCGACCGCCTCGTCGATCATCTTCTGGAGATCATCCGGAGGGACATCGGCGAAGGCTTGACGCGCTTGGTCGACCGTCTGGCGGAAGATTTGCCATCGGACGGATTCGTCAACGGGTCTTGGTGCGTCGTTCATAGGTCCGCCTGTTCTCTCTATCTTATCGCTCAATCTCGCGACGCTTTATCGCCGGAAGCGAGTTTCCTCTTTAAATGCCCCCAGCGCGTTGTAGACGATGGGGCAGTAGCATGCGCGGTCGAGGGGCGGGCATCGTAGACCATGCAGGCGGTGCCGTCGGGGAAGACGCAGCCGGCTTCTTCGGATGGCGCCTTCTTCGTCGCCCAGGAACTAAAAATCGTGGCGGCGTTCGACTTGGATTTCGAAGACCGGGCGCATGGCAGGTCTACACGACGCAGTGGCCTCACAGCTATATCGGAAGAGGCTTGAGCACCCCGTTTGCGCTTGACGCTTACGGGCTACCGTGGCGTCCCAGAATGTCGAGGCCGAACTTGGGCGCGGATTCGGTGCCGCTGATTTTTACGGGAATGTCGGCGCCGCCGTGCGGTCCGCGAAAGAATGGGGAGACAACCTTCAGAGCCAGCGAGGCCCAGCGCGAGTCCACCATCTTCGAAAGCGGCGCTTTGGTGAACACGTGTCCGCGGAAATCGAAGACTTGGCCGTCGAGGGTATAGACGCCGGTCAGGTTGATATGCGTGCCGGGCAGCGTGTAGAGCAGTTCGCTGAAGCCGATCGAGCCGTGCTGCAGCGAGAAGACACCCGTCATTCTGGCGGTCACGTCCGGGGCGCCGGGTTTGGCTTTCTCAGGCTCGCCGCGCGTGCGGTAGCTCAGCATGTCGACCTTGTCCTGCACTTGCGGATTCGTAAAGTGCATCTTTAGCAGCGTGAAGCGGCCCTGGATACTCAATTTTTGCACTACGCGCTCCTTGCCGGCGCGGATATGGAGCCTGGCTTGGGTACCGATGACGGCAGTGAGCACGGGCGGTTCGGTTTGGACGGCGAGCGCCAGGAAATCCTGCAAGCGGCCGGCCGGCACATCGACATCCAGATCGATGGTGTGGCCCTTCCCTTTCACATCGACCACCGCACCCTTCGCGGTAAAGCTGGAGCCGGCGAGAGTAGCCTGGACGGGCTGTAAGTAAGTATCGCCGGTCATGCCATCCACAATAGCGTGGAAGCGCGTGTGGAGCGGCACGGGATGATTGGCCGTGTCGAGGGAGAAATCCGGAGTCTCGGTGGTGCCGTCGACTTCCAGCCTATCCAGGCGGCCCTTGAAATCGCCGGTAGAGGAAAGCATGCCGCCGAGGCCCTTGATCGTGTTGAGGTCGGCGTGTTGAAAGCGATAGTGGCCGGTGACGGCGGTGTCGCCGGGGCTATCGGCCTGCCAGGGTCCGAAGTCACCGTTGGACTGGATCTCGCCGCGCGGGATGGCGTTGACAAGGTCGGCCTGATAACGCCAGGGCGCGTTCGGCGAGACATTGCGCAGTTCGATGTGGCGGAGTTCGAAAACCTTGGGACCTTTCTGGGGGTTGGCGTTGGCGATCACCAGGCGCGAATCATCGCAGACGATCCGGTCCACCACAATCTCGATTTTGCCGCGGGTTTTATTGGCCTGGCCGGCCAGCGGCTCCCGGCGCTGGGTGACTGGTGGAATCTCAATATCCAGGCCGGTGACTGCCACGCTGGCCACGTGCATGGGCTTGAGGAACAGGCCGGTGAGCGGGGCATGAAAGGCGAAGTGCCGGAGTGAGATGAGCGGCTGATCCACGCGGGGCCGGTAGATGCGCAGATTGGTACCGCTGACTTCAAATCCGTGCCAGGCGGCGACGGAGAGACCGCCGAGTTCCACGCGGCCGTGGAAGCGGGCACTGAGCGTCCCGGTGATGCGGTTGCGCAGCGTGGGCTCGGCGCGATGAATGGCCACGGTGACAATGATGGCGATAGCTGCTACGCCCGCCAGCAACGCGCTCGCAATCCAAAGGAGCAGCCGCCGGTGGGAGCGCAGGAAGACCACTCGAAGGGCACAGCAGGCGGAAATCCAGCGTATCGTCTTCCACCCACGCGGGGCGTACACGGTTCGAGAACGTACACCGGAACGGATCGTGCTTGGCTCTACAAGAGGAGGAAGTGCGCACATATGAAAACAGCTAGCCTGCTTCTTATCGTTCTGGGGACGGTGAGCGGCCAGGTACCTAATCCCACACAGCAGGCCCCGGCATCGGCACCGGTTCAGACCGGCCAGCCCGCGCCGATTTTTCGGGTAACGGTGGTGTCGCGCACGGTCAGCGCGGTGAACTATCATCACCGGTCGGGCACCACACAGATTGACTTACGCGGGACGGAACTGATGCCGCCGGCGCGCGGTGAAGCACGCGTGGACAGCCAGATGGGATCGACTAAGATCGACGTACATGTGAACCATCTGACTCCGGCGAATCAATTTGGCCCAGAGTATCTGACTTATGTGTTATGGGCAATTACGCCGGAAGGACGCGCGCAGAATCTGGGCGAGCTGGCTTTGAGCGGCGATCATAGCAGCATTCTGGCGACGACTTCGCTGCAGGTGTTCGGGCTGATCGTGACGGCGGAGCCTTATTTCGCGGTGACCCAGCCGAGCGATGTGGTGGTGATGGAGAACTTTGTCCGGGACGACACGACGGGCACGATCGAGCAAGTGAACGCTAAGTACGAGTTACTCAAGCGCGGGCAGTACACGATGAGCGAGCCGAATTATCAGCCGGTGCGGATCAACCCGAAGGGCCCGCTGCAACTGGCAGAGGCGGAAAATGCCGTCCAGATCGCACAGTTGGCGGGCGCGGCGAATTATGCGCCGGACACCTTCCAGAAGGCGCAGGTGGCGCTGCAGAACGCGGAAGGTTTCATGAGCACGCATCACGACAAAGCCGTGGAGACCAACGCGCGGGAGGCGGCGCAGATGGCGGAGGATGCGCGGCTGATCACGTATCGCAAGATGCAGGCGCAGGCGGAAGCCGAGCGGCAGGCGGAGACGGCGCAGGCCAAGGCGCAGGCGTTATCTGACGAGCAGGCGCGCCAGCAGGCGGAGCAGGCCCAGGCGGAAGCGGAAGCCGCGGCGGCGCGGGCGGCGAAGGCGAAGGCGGAGGCCGAGCAGGCCAGCGCGGCGGCGCTTCAGCAGCAGCAACAGGCGCAGGCGGAAGCCGATCGCGCGCGCCAGGAAGCCGCGCAAGCCGATGCGCAGCGCCAGCAGGCGGAGGCCGAGAAAACGCAATTGCGCGAACGCCTGAAGCAGCAGCTCAGCATGGTGCTGGAGACGCGGGAGACGGCGCGCGGCCTGATCGTGAACATCAACGACGTGCTGTTCGACTTCAACAAATACACGCTGAAGCCGGGGGCGCGCGAAAAGTTGGCGAAGGTTTCCGGTATTCTGCTGGCGTATCCCGGCTTGAAGCTGCAGTTGGAGGGACACACGGACAGCATCGGGAGCGACGAATACAACATGAACCTTTCGCAGCAGCGGGCGGATGCCGTGCGGTCGTTCCTGGTGGAGCAGGGCGTCTCGCCGGACAGCATCACCGCGGTGGGGATGGGTAAAGATAACCCGGTAGCTTCAAATGACACGGCCGCGGGGCGGCAGCAGAATCGCCGCGTGGAGATGGTGGTGTCAGGCGGAGTGATCGGGGACGCGGGTGCGCCAGCCGCACAGCAGTAGCCCTTTACGCCGCGACAGCGCCGATGGCGTTCAGCCTGGCGATCGCTTCGCCGGGCAACTCGAGCGCCGCGGCGCTGAGATTCTCACGCAGGTGGTGGAGTGACGATGTGCCGGGGATCAGCAGGATGTTCGGCGAGCGTTGCAACAGCCACGCCAGCGCCACCTGCATGGGTGCGGCGCCGAGCGAGACGGCCACTTCGGTGAGCGTCGAGGACTGCAACGGGGAGAATCCGCCCAGCGGAAAATACGGCACATAGGCGATGCCATCCGCGGCCAGGGCATCGATGAATCGGTCATCGGTCCGCTGTGCCACGTTATAGAGATTCTGGATGCAGACAATATCCGTGATGGTGCGCGCCTGCGCGAGTTGCTGCGGGGAGACGGTGCTGAGTCCGATATGCCGAACGAGGCCTTGCTGCTGGAGCTCGGCAAGCGCTATGAGCGGTTCTTCGAAGGGTTCGTCCTCCGGCGCGGCGAAGCCCCCCAGCCGCAGATTCACCACATGCAGCGCATCGACGCCCAGATTTCTCAGATTGTCATGCACGGCGCCGATGATCTCCTGGCGGGAACGTGCGTGCAGCCAGGAGCCGTCAGGACCGCGGCGGGCACCCACTTTGGTCACGATGACCAGATCGTCCGGGTAGGGATCGAGCGCCTGGCGGATGATCTGATTGGTTACGTGCGGGCCGTAGAAGTCGCTGGTATCGATGTGATTCACTCCGGCGGCAACGGTCTCACGCAGGACCGCGATGGCGCCTGGGATATCGCGCGGAGGGCCCCAGACTCGCTTCTCGCCGTCCTGTCCGGCAAGCTGCATGGCGCCGTAGCCCATGCGGCGCAGGGTCATGGAAGTGTTAGGAAGAGTGAAGGCGCCGCCGAGATCGGATGATTGCATATTGTCTCCTATGATATTTGCGGATGTCCGCATTCAGAATAAGTTTTACAATCATTGGAGTTCGCAGGTCCGGCTGGCGATTCGGGCGATGGGCCTTCCCGGCAGGGCACGGCATCCCGGGAACAAACGCTGCGTTACAGCCGTCGAATGCTGCTAGGGAGGGTCGGCTATTTCCGCGTTCTGCCGAGCGGTCGTAAGCTTGCTTGTGGCGTTGCCGGCCGCCGCGCAATCGCGGGCATTTGCGGCCATCACCATAAAGCCGGATCGCTCAGGCGGATCGCGCGGCATGCGGATGCAAGTACTGCCTACCGGGGACTTGATGGCGAATGCGGTCCCGGTTCTGGCACTATTGAGTTTCGCTTACGACGTGCCGGTGAACCCTTCGCCGCGTCTTTCCGGTCTTCCCGCATGGACCCTGCGTGAGAGGTACGATATCGAAGCAAAGGCGTCCGCCAACACCGTTCCGCCCGGTCTCGCGGGTAGCGAGGTGCGAGGCCAAGCGCAGCAAATGATTCGCGGATTGCTCGCCGCGCGTTTCCATCTGGTGATGCGGATCGAGCAAAAAGCGATGTCAGTCTATGCTCTCAGCATCGCCGGCGGAGGTCCGAAGCTCCAGAAGGCGGCAGTCACCGAGAAGGGCTGCATCTTTGATACGGACCAGGAAGGCTGCCATAACTTTATCGCCGGATTTGGCCATCCGCTGCGCGCAAAAGCAATAGATATGCGAGACCTGGCCAATTACATTGCGAACTGGACAGATTTGCCGGTCGTGAACCGTACGGCGCTCAGCGGGCTGTTCGCGGTAAACACGGAAGGCTGGGCTCCCATGCGGCTGCCGCCTCCGCCACCGAACGCCACCCCGCCGAACGCCACCGCCCAGTTCGCCGGGCTTCCGACAATCTTTACGGTCCTGGGCAAGCTCGGGCTCGAACTGAAGCGGCAAGAGGACACCTTGCCGGTATACACGGTGGAACACATCGAGCGCCTGGCCGCCCAGTGACGGGGATGCATCGCCAGTTTAGAGCGAATCCCACGGATTCCCTCTGGATGCCGGTCCAAACCGCCTCCGAGTAATTCCCGAGCGTGCGGCGCGGCCCTTCTGGTCGTAAACTACGGGAATCGGCATTATGCAGATCAAGCTCTTCGCGAATCTGCGCATTAGCATGGAGGGGCGTCCGGTCCTGACCGTCGACTCGAACCGTCTCCAGTCCCTGATCGCATACTTGATCCTGCATGGAGATGCGCCGCAGCCCCGCGAGCACCTGGCCTTTACGCTATGGTCCGCCTCCAACGAATCGCAGGCCCGTACCAATCTGCGGCAGCTCATCCATCATTTGAAGCGGGCGTTGCCGGCGGAATGCAACATGCTAGAGACCACGCATTTCGCCGTGCGATGGAGAGAAGACGCCGCCTGTGCGATTGATGTCGTCGAGTTCCGGCGAGCCATCGCGGAGGCTGCCGCCGCGCGCGCGGATCATGACACCGCCCGGGAAATCGCCTCGCTCACCACCGCCGCACAGCTCTACGAAGATGATCTGCTGCCCGGCCTATACGACGATTGGCTGGTGCCTATGCGCGACGATTACCGGAAGCGGGCATTGGATGTCCTTGCGCGGCTCGCCACTCTGTTCGAACAGCAATCGCAATACGCGCCGGCCATCGCATGCGCCGAACGCCTGCTGGCCCTGGACCCGCTCGGCGAACCGCATTATCAACTGCTGATCCGGCTGCATGCGGCCAACCAGGATCGCGCCAGCGCCCTACGCGCCTATCACCAGTGCATGCGCGTTCTCCGCCGTGAGCTGGGCGTGGAGCCGGGTCCCGCCACGGTAGAGCTGTTTGAAGCGATCCTCAAAGCCCCGCGGGAATCCGGCGCGTCATCCGCGCGGGCATCCGGGCCGGCGTCTTCCAAATCCGCCGTGCATCTCGAAAAGGTGCGGGCGCTCATCGGACGCACACGGGAATGGCATCAACTGACAGCGGCCTGGGATTCCGCGGCCGCCGGGGGGCCGCGGGTAGCGGTGATCTCGGGCGAGCCGGGGATCGGCAAGACCAGGCTCGCCGAGGAGTTGTTTCAGGCGTGCGTGCGCCAGGGGCAGGCCGCCGCACGGACCCGTTGTTTCGCCGGGCAGGGGCAAGTGTCCTATGCGCCCGTCGCCGAGTGGCTGCGTTCCGACGCCGTCCGCGCGGGCTGGCAAAACCTGACCGAAGTACAGAGGGCCGAACTGGCGCGCCTGGTCCCGGAAATCCGGGAGCAGGCTTCGGCCGGGGCCATCTCCGGGCAACCAAGCCCGCTTGCCGAAAGCTGGCAGCGCCTCCGTTTCTACGAATCCATCAGCGCCGCCATCGGAAACAGCCGCAAGCCCCTGATCCTTTATCTCGACGACATGCAGTGGTGCGATCCCGATTCGTTCGAATGGCTCAACGCCCTATTGACGTCGCCCGCCGCGGCGCGCATTCTACTGCTGGGCACGGTGCGCGCCGAGGAGACCGGCCGCGAGCATCCCTTCACGCGTTTCGTCGCCGCATTGCGGCAATCGGGGCCGATTCTAGAAATTCCGCTGGAGGCCTTGGATGCTCAGGAAACCGCCGAACTGGCGCGCGTCGAGTCGGCCCAGCCGCTCGAAACCGGCAGGCTAGACGAGATCTTCCGCGCCACTCGCGGCAATCCGCTATTTGTACTCGAAACCGTCCGCGCCGGATTGCAGAGCACGCGCGTACACGCCGTCATCGCGGCCAGGCTGGAACAACTGACGCCGCCTTCCTACGAGCTCGCCGGACTTGCGAGTGTCGTCGGGCGCCCTTTCTCTTTCGGACTACTGGAGAAGGCCACGGATTGGGATGAGGCCAGCCTCAGCCAAGCACTGGACGAACTGTGGCGCCGCCGCTATCTGCACCGCCGCGTGGCGAGGGCCCTGGCTGAAGTCTACCGAAGTGACATCGAGAGCTGGAATGGACAGATAGCCGCGCAATTCGAACAGGCCGGCATGGCGGAAGAAGCCATCGCCTACTATGAACGCGCAGCGGCTTATGCGCACCAGCGCTATGCCGAAGCCGAAGCAGCGGACCTGCTGCGGCGGGCACTGATACTATGCCGTGAGTTTGCCGAGTCTGAACGCCGCCTCAAGCAGGAACTGCATCTGCTGGCGACGCTGGGACCCGCGCTGGTGACTACGGCGGGCTACTCCGCGCCCGAAGTGGGCGAAACGTACCATCGTGCCCTCGAGTTGTCCAGACGTTTCGGCGATCCGCACATCTTCGCCATCTTGAGCGGCGCGTGGGTATTTCACATCGTCCGCGGCGATCTTGAAAAGGCGCGTCAGTTCGGCCTAGAATTTCAGGAGGCGGCCGAGCGCGATCCGGCCCCCGGTTTAAGAATGGCAGCGGACTTCCTGATGGGGACCTGCCTGTTTCATCTGGGGCGCCTCCAAGAATCGTTACAGCGGATGCGCTCGGCCAGCGCCGCGCACGAAGGCTCCGGGAAATCCGTGCTGGAGCTGTTCGCCGGGCCGGACCTGGGCGTATTTTGCCGTTGTTACCTGGCGCATCTCGCATGGCACCGCCAGGAGGGCAGCTTCGATAGTTACGCGGCGGAAGCCATCGCGCTGGCGGATCGCATGGGCAACCCGTTCAGCCGCGCCATCGCACTCGACTACGCCGCATTGCTGCATGCCTTCCGGGGAGAGAGCGGTCCGGCCCTGGCACGCGGACAGGAGGCCCTGGCCATCTGCAGCCGCTATGGCTTCGCATACTATCTGGCGATGGGAAATATCGTGACCGGCTGGGCGGTAGCCGCGGAGGGCGATGCCGCCCGGGGCCTGGCCCAACTGCGCGCGGGCCTGGATGCGCTGCGTGCTTTGGGAGCCGAACTCCGCGTGCCCTATTACTTCGCCTTGCTCGCCGAGACCCTGGCGCGAGCCGGCATGCCCGGCGAAGCGCTGGCTAGCCTTTCGAACGGCTTCGCCTTCGCCAGCAAGAACGGCGAACGGTGGCCCGTAGCGGAGTTGCATCGCGTGCAAGGGGAGCTCCTCGCGTCCCAGGGGAAAACCGCGGCGGCCCACGAGAGTTTCGCGCGCGGGGTTGAAGCCGCGCGGCGCTGCGGCTCTCTCGCATTGGAACAAAAACTCTCAACTTTGCCGGGCAGAACGGTCATAACCCTTTCTATGGAACGCTTCTAGAACGGTTCTTCGACCATAGTGGAAGTATCACGCGCGAGCACCATTGCCGCGCTCAGAGGAGGAGAAGAATGTCCCTACAACAAGTCATTACCGAATTCCGCGGCCAGATCCGCGGGAACGTGATCGCTCCGGAAGACGCCGGATACGACGAGGCGCGGAAGGTCTATAACGCCATGATCGATCGCAAGCCCGCGCTGATCGCGCAGTGCGCCGACGTGGCCGACGTGATCGCCGCGGTCAAGATGGCGAGGGCCAACGGGCTGCGCGTTTCCATTCGGGCCGGCGGGCATAACGCGGCTGGGCTGGGCGTCTGCGATGACGGGCTGGTTATCGATCTCGCGCCGATTCGCTACGTGCGGGTGGATCCTGGATCACGCACCGTGCGCGTGGGTGGAGGCTGCCAGTGGAGCGATGTAGATCACGCCACACACGCCTTCGGGCTGGCGGTGCCTTCCGGCATCATTTCCACCACCGGCGTCGCGGGTCTGACGTTGGGCGGCGGGATGGGCCATCTGAGCCGCAAATACGGACTCACCATCGACAATCTGCTGGCTGTCGACATGGTGCTGGCCGATGGCAGCTTCGTGGTGGCCAGCGCGGAAGAAAACTCCGACCTCTTCTGGGCTGTGCGCGGCGGTGGTGGAAACTTCGGGATCGTCACGTCATTCCTGTTCCAGGCGCACCCGGTAAGCATTGTTTGCGCCGGGCCGATGCTCTGGAACCTGGATGATGCGCCCGGAATCATGCAGTGGTACCGCGAGTTCATCACGCGCGCGCCGGAAGAAATGAACGGCTTCTTCGCCATGATGAGCGTGCCGCCGGGACCGCCCTTCCCCGAAGAGTTGCATCTGAAGAAAATGTGCGCCATCGTCTGGTGCTATCAAGGTTTGATGGAGCAGGCCAATGCCATCCTGCAGCCGGTGCGCGACTACTGCAAGCCGGCCTTCGAGTTGTTCATGGCGATGCCATTCCCGATGCTCCAGGGGTTGTTCGACGGCGTTTACCCCACAGGCCTGCAATGGTACTGGAAAGCCGATTTTTTCCAGGAACTGCGCGACGAGGCCATCGCCAGGCACATGGAGCACGCCTCCCGCCTGCCGACCTGGCAATCGACCATGCACCTGTACCCGGTAAATGGGAAGGTGCATCGGATCGGCGAGCACGAGACGGCCTTCGGTCATCGGGATGCCGTGTGGAGCGAAGTGATCGTGGGAGTAGATCCTGACCCGGCTAACCGCGACAAGATTGTCGATTGGGCGCGCGCCTACTATGACGCGCTGCATCCCTTCGGCTCCGGCGGCGCCTACCTGAATTTCATGATGGAAGAAGGCGAAGATCGGATACGGGCCACTTATCGCGGCAATTACCAGCGGCTGGCAGCCATCAAGGCGAAGTACGACCCGGAAAACTTCTTCCGCGTGAACCAGAACATCCGGCCTGCATCAGCCGCGGCCGCGGACTAAGGCGTAGGGCGGCCGCCTTCCTAAACCCGGTCCAGCCGTGCCCGCACCGTCTCGATCATGCGCGCCGCATCGCTGATCCGCACCGCCGGGAAACCGGCCGCCCGCGCGCTCTCGATCCCCGGCCCGGAATCTTCTACCACCAGCGCCCGCTGGATGCCCAGCCGCTTGGCCGCCAGCAGGTACGGCTCCGGCGAAGGCTTGTGTAACCGCACATCCTCGCCACCCACAATCGTCGCGAAATATTGCCGGATGCCGCCCGCTTCGAGCAGCGGCTCGATCTCGCCATGCGTGCTCGACGAAACCACGCCCAACTGATAGCGCCCGGCTAAGTCGCGAAAGAAATCCGCCGCGCCCGTGGCAAAGGGTGGATTCGCCGCCATGCGCGCGTGGAAGCACTCCTTCTTGCGCTGGTACTGCTGCCAAAGCTTCGCCGGATCGGCCGGCGGATCGGCCAGCTTGGCAAAGACGTCCATCATGGCGTGATCCGCCGCGCCCACACAATGCACCGCATACACCTCCCACGTCACCTTCACGCCGAGCGGCGCCAATACCTCGCGCCAGCAGTCGCAATGCACCGGCTCGCTGTCCAGCAGCACGCCGTCGAAATCGAACAGGATCGCTTCGAAATCCGCCATGAGTTACCAGTGTATCCCGCCGTGCGCGCCAGCTCTGTCGCCCGGGATGACAGGCCTGTCACTCGCCGCGTGTCACAACCGTCCGGCTGCTTTTTGTTTTCTGCAAGTTCCGTTCTGGCCGGTGCCGTGCTAATCACCCGGCGAGGGGAGTTATGAAATCGAAGGTCACCGGAAAGCTAGTAGCTCGTCCTGTCGTTGTCGCGATTCTTCTACTCGCCGCGACCCAAGCATTCGCCAACAACGCCAAAATCTCGCCCGACCTGCAAGCCCTGCTGGCCAACCGGTCCGGCTCCGTCAACGTCATCGTGCAGTACAACGCGCCGCAAAAATGCAGCGGTTTGCTCGGCCAGCTTCTCTGCCCCGTAGTGAACCTTCTCGGCGGCATCATCAACTCCACCTTCACGCTGCTCAACGCGGTCTCGGCCACCGTCCAACTGAACAACGTCGCCTCGATTTCCAACCAAGCGAACGTGGCTTACATTTCGCTCGACCGTTCGGTCGTTGCCGCGCTCGACTACACCACCGAGGCCGTGAACGCGCCGCTGGCCTGGAACACGGGCTGGACTGGATCCGGCATCGGCATCGCGGTCATCGATAGTGGCATCTATCCGCATCCGGATCTGAACGTTGCCGGAAGCAGCCAGTCGCGCATCGTCTACCGCCAGAGCTTCGTACCCACCGTGCAGTATGACGACTACGGCCACGGCACGCACGTCGCGGGCATCCTGGCCGGTAACGGCGCCAGTTCCGCGCAACCCGGCTCCTTCCGCCTGCTGAGCGGTATCGCTCCCAAGGCGAACCTGCTCGATCTCCGCGTGCTCGACGAAAACGGCGCCGGTTCGGACAGCAATGTAATCGCCGCCATCCAGCAAGCCGTAGCGCTGAAGAGTACTTACAACGTGCGCGTCATCAACCTCTCCATCGGCCGGCCGATCTACGAAAGCTGCGCGCTCGACCCTCTCTGCCAGGCAGTCGAAGCCGCGTGGAAATCCGGGATCGTGGTGGTCGCCGCCGCGGGCAACCTGGGCCGCAACGGATACGCCAGCATCACCGCGCCCGGCAACAGCCCGCACGCCATCACGGTAGGGTGCATGAAAACCATGGAGACTTATCCCCGCAGCGACGACCTGATCGCCAGTTATAGCTCTAAGGGGCCGACTTACATTGATCTTACAGCCAAGCCAGACATTGTGGCGCCCGGTAACCTGGTAGTTTCTCTGCTTGATCCAGGGTCCAGCCTGGCAGCGCAGTTTCCGTCCAATGTCATGCAACCGTCATATTACATGACCGGCGGCCAAGGCCCGGCGATGTACTTCCAACTGAGCGGCACCAGCATGTCAACGCCCGTGGTGGCGGGCGCGGCGGCGCTGATGTTACAGCAGAATCCCAACTTGACTAACGACACCATCAAGGCCCGCCTGATGAAGACCTCCACCAAGGACTTCCCGCTTACCAGCACGGCCACCGATCCCGAAACCGGCGACACTTATGTCAGCACATACGACATGTTCACCGTGGGAGCCGGATACATTGACATCAATGCCGCCCTGGCAAGCACCGATACGGCCGCTGGCAGCGCGGAATCGCCGTCTGTACTCTATAGCCCGCTGCTGGCCTTGATGAATGTCACTCCGGCCTCGGGCGCCCTCTGGGGAACGAACGCGGTTTGGGGAACGAACGCCGTCTGGGGCACCGCCGTACTCCTCAGCGGCACTAACTCGATTTGGGGCAGCAACGCGGTTTGGGGAACGAACGCCGTCTGGGGTACTAACGCGGTGTGGGGCACGAACGCCGTTTGGGGCACCAACGCCGTCTGGGGCACAACCACGGGATATGGCGAATATTAAAGTAAGGCTCTATGTTATCGCTATCTGCCTGATCGGACTAATTGCCATTGGGTGGAACTTATTCCATTGGGGATCGAGCGACCTGCCGCGGTTCCTCTGTTACCTGTTAGTCTCAGCCCTCGCCGCGGGCCTCAAAGTCAACCTTCCGGGCATACCCGGAACCATGTCGGTCGGCTTTCTGTTCGTCTTTATAGGCATCACCGAGCTGGGTCCCTCCGAAACGCTGCTGATCGGCTGCGCCGGCACGCTGATTCAATGTCTCTGGAAGCCGAAGACCCGTCCCGCGTACTTCCAGGTTCTCTTCAGCGTCGCGAGCACCGGCTTGGCCATCGTGGCCGCATATGACTTCCATCATGCGCCGTGGGTGCGTGGCCTCGATCGCGGCAGCCCATTCCTCCTTATCGTCACCGGACTCATCTACTTCGCCGCGAATACCGCGCCCATCGCCGGCGCCATCGCCTTGGCGGAAAGGCGGCGCTTCACCCAAACCTGGTATAGCTGCTACTTCTGGTCGTTCCCGTTCTACCTGCTGGGTGCATCGGTCGCCTGGATCATGAGCACGGTCAGTCAGCAGTTGGACTGGCGCAGCTCCGTGATGCTGCTGCCCATCATCTACTTGATCTTCCGTTCTTACCGTCTCTATCTGGGCCGCCTCGACGATCAGAAGCGCCACGTCGAATCCATCGCCGCGCTGCACCTGCGTACCATCGAAGCACTGGCGCTGGCCATCGAGGCGAAGGATCACAAGACGCACGAGCACCTGCGCCGCGTCCGCACTTACGCCATCGAAATCGCCAAAGACATGGGCGTAGAGGGAGGCGAACTGGACGCCTTGCGCGCCGCCGCCCTGCTGCACGATATTGGGAAGCTCGCCGTACCCGAGCACATCATCTCGAAGCCCGGCCGCCTGACGCCCGAGGAATTCGAAAAGATGAAGATCCATCCGGTGGTTGGCGCGGAGATTCTGGAGCGCGTATCGTTTCCCTACGCCGTGGCGCCCATCGTGCGCGCGCATCACGAAAAGTGGGATGGCAGCGGGTACCCTTACGGCCTCAAAGGCGAAGAGATTCCGCTGGGCGCCCGCATCCTCACCGCCGTCGATTGCCTCGACGCGCTGGCTTCGGACCGGCAATACCGCCGTGCTTTGCCGCTCGATGAAGCCATGCGCGAAGTCGCTGCGCTCTCCGGCCGCAGCTTCGATCCGGCCGTCATCGAAGTCCTGCAGCGCCGCTATGTCGAACTGGAGCGCATGGCCCAGGAACAGTCTCTCGATGCGACGCGGCTCTCCACCGACATCCGCATCGAGCGCGGCGCCGAACCTGCCGCCGGCTTCCAGAGCACTCCGCCGCCGGCCACGTTGGTCGCCGAGGATTTTCTCAGCTCCATCGCCGCCGCCCGCCAGGAAGCCCAGTTACTGTTTGAGTTAGTCCAGGAGTTAGGGAACTCACTCAGCCTTGACGAAACTCTTTCGGTGGTGGCGGTCCGCCTGAAGAAGATCGTCCCCTACGATGCGATTGCCATCTACGTGCGCGAAGGCGAGAAGCTGATCCCGCGCTACGTCAACGGCGACGATTTCCGCCTCTTCTCCTCGCTCCAAATCCGCATTGGCGAAGGCCTCTCCGGCTGGGTCGCCGAGAACCGCAAGCCCATCGTGAACGGCAATCCCGCGGTCGAGTCGAATAACCAGCCGCATCCCTCCCGTATCAGCATGCTGCACTCGGCGCTGGCCGTGCCGCTGGAAGGCGCGGCCGGAGTCATCGGCGTGATGACACTCTACCGCGCCGATGTGGATGCCTTCTCGCGCGACCACCTGCGCATCCTGCAGGCCATCAGCAGCAAGGTCTCGCTGGCCGTCGAAAACGCGCTCATCTTCCGCCAGCTGGAAGACTCCGCCACCACCGACTACCTCTCCGGGCTCCCCAACGCGCGCTCGCTTTTCATGCGCCTGGATACCGAACTCGCCCGCTGCCGGCGCAGCGGCGAGCCGCTCTGTGTGGTGGTCTGCGATCTCGATGGCTTCAAGCAGATCAACGATCACCTCGGTCACCTGGAAGGCAACCGCGTGTTGAAGACTGTCGCCGACACCCTGCGCGACCGCTGCCGCGAGTACGACTACGTCTCCCGTATGGGCGGCGACGAGTTCGTGCTGTTGATGCCTGGCAGCGGCGGCGACGCCATCCAGGAGCGCATCGACGAACTGCGCCAGATCGCCATCGAGACCGCCATCCCCGCGCATCGCGTCTCGATGAGCATCGGCGAAGCGTGTTACCCGGAGGATGGTTCGAACGCCGAAGAGTTACTGGCCGCCGCCGACAAGCGCATGTACGCCGCCAAGCAGGCCCGCCGCCGCTCCAACTTAGTACCCATCTCCACTGCCATCAATACAAAGACCTATACCGCGCGTGCCGGCGCGGGTCAATAGCAGCCCGTGGCGCACGTCTCACGATCACATTGTGAGGACGGCGCGGAAGCGGGCTTGGCCCTCCGCAACCCGTTCGTACGCCTTGGGCGCCTCTGCCAATGGGTACGTCTCCACAATTGTCTTAACCTTTCCTTGTGCTACGAAATCAAGGGCTTCGTAAAGATATTCTGGGCCATTTTGCTGGCTGCCAATTATGCGAATGCGCTTGGTGATCAGATCTATGAGCGAGACCGACAGCGGCTCCGCATCGGCGCCCATCGTAACCAGCCGGCCGTCCGGCCGCAATCCCTGAATGCTGTCCACCATCGACTGGGTCGAATTTGAGGTACTGAGGATTACATCTGCGCCTCCCGCCGCCGCCAGGCTCTTACCGTCGCGGACAACTTCATCCGCGCCGAGATCGCGAATCATTTTGTCCTTATCGGGCGAGTGCGAAACTGCGATGGTTTCGAAGCCTGCCGCCTTCGCGAATTGCACTGCCAAGTGCCCGAGCCCTCCGATTCCGAGCACGGCCACGCGCTCATGCGGCTGGGGATCGGCCCAACGGAGTCCACTATAGACCGTATAACCAGCGCAAAAGATAGGGGCGGCTTGTTCATAGGAAACCTCATCGGGAATCAGATAGGTTGCATCGGCATTCATGAGCATGTACTCGGCGTGTCCCCCTTGCGCCTCAATGCCTGTACCCTTCAGATAGGGACAGAACATCCTACGGCCACGCTGGCACCATTCGCAGCGGCCACAGGTGGATTGAATCCAGGCGGTGCCCACACGGTCGCCGATCTTTCGCGTATTGACACCGGGAGCTACCGCAACAATCTCGCCGACCGGCTCGTGCCCCAGGATTCTGGGAAATGGCCCAGGTAAGTGTCCGAGCGTCTGATGGACATCGGTGTAACAGATGCCGCTTGCGTGCATCTTCACAAGGACCTGATTGAGTTCTGGCTGAGGTTGTGGAACTTCTTTGACCTGCCACGAACTATTCACGGCGGGAACGACCGCAGCTCGCATTAATACTGCCTCCTAGCGTGATTCGATGCCAGCGCCATGGCGGTCGATGCATGATACTAATCCTCATGCAACTGGACCGTGAGTTGGCGGCGTTGCTCTAACGCGGTGTACTTCGACTTACGTGACCGGGTCTGTAGCAGTAACTCATCCGCTGGAGATTGTGCGCCGTCCGATCGAATACATTCGACGGCTTAGACTTCACTCGTAGCTCTACCCGGCGGCCTACCAGAACGCCGTTGCCACGACGGTGGGCGGCCCCGCATCCTGCTGGATCACCTCCGTCCGGATGACGATCTGCATATTGCGGTCCTGCCAGCCCGCGGGCGCGTGCTGCGCGAACGCCTGGAGGTTCGCCGGGTCGGTCAGAAACTTCCCGGCGGCCAGCGTGCCATAACCGAAAAGCCCGGCCACCGTGATCGTAATGCGCCGGGTGCGTGGATTCTCCACCCGCGAGATCACTGCGTAATCTTCCTTCATCGTCAGCCGGTTCTGGCCGTCCAGATGCCTGAGGTCGATCTGCCAATCGCGCCGCTCCGGGTGCTCTCGGTCGCTGATCCACTCTTGCCCGCCCTCCGACCGGAAAGTGAAGCGCATCTTCTCCATCAACCGCAGCGTCCACGCGTCATTGAAGGCGCCGATCAGCACCGCCGGCGCCCGCTGAAAATCCTCAAAAGTCGCCTCATCCTCGTGCACCGGCTCCACCCGCGCGCCTTGCGCCTGGATGGTTCCTGACAGGCGCGCCAGCGTCACCGCGTCCCACCACGGCACCTGCAGTCCCAATACGCCACTCGGCAGCGTACCGGGCGTCTCTCGCTGGCCCGTTCCTCCAAAGCAGAGGATTACGGTATTGCCGCGGGGCGAAACCACCGGATGCCAGAACTGCTCGAGCGCGCTCGGCCGGTTCCAGGCGCGGAAGGCCATGGTTCCCGCGAACGCCAGGAATCCGGCAGCCAATGCAAGCGCCAGCCAGCGCCACGAGCCGCGCGGCGGCGCGAGCGCTTGGCCGGTCACCTGTTTGGGAACATCGGCCGCCTCATTATTAAGGGAGCCGGTGGCCTCGTTTGCCGGTACGCTGAATTCCGGAAGGTATGAGCCTAAAGGAAGCGCGATCCGGATTTCATGCCTGTGCGCCGTTTCCTGATAATACTGCGCCAGGCGTTTGCGCACTTCGCCGGCCGTGATGCGCACCACAGGATCCAGGCTGGGATCGTAGTCAGGCTCCCGGCCAAAAACTTCCACCGCGATGGTGCGTTCCTTCAACTCGGAACTAGCGCCTTCCAAGGTTCGCTCGACAACGTAGCGCAGGAACGCCGGGTAGCGCCGGCTGTTGCGGAAGTGCGGGCTGGCGAGCACTGAATCCAGTTGCTGGCGGATCGCCGCGGGTTCCAAGCCGGCCAGAACAGCAAGGTTTGCGGCGCCCTCTTGCGGTGCTTCCGCTTCGGTAGGCGAGTTCTCGTCGCTCATTCTGGATATCGCTATTCTTGAGTCTACAATGGTCGAGTTCTGGCCCGGAATACCGGTTTCTCCCCAGGTATGATACCGACCTGATTCATCTCCCTTGGTGCGGCATCAACATACTCATTCTAAGTCGCTTACGACCAACGAAAAGAGACGATACCGTAACAGACCTTGCACAAAACTCAAGAACCCGGTGCAATCGCCTTGTGCGGTACTTCAGCGCAGCATTGCGGCGGGCCAGACCAGTACCTTCCATCTGTTGGCGGGAAACAAGCGCAACTCGCTACAGACGGCAGGGAGACAAACGAGCAGCATTTTCGGCGCGTTCCCACGAGAATGCCTGGCCAGCCGCGGCTGCGCTGCGCGTGCTGTTAGCGTCCGACGCTCTTTGGCCCGGACGTCCACATTTCAAAACTCGAGGTGATTCCATGCTTAGTCTCAAGCGATTCGTTCCGGTTCTCGCGGTCGTCCTTCTGCTATCGGCCAATCTCGCCGGCGCGGCAGCGGCGGAGAAAGCCAAGAGCTACTCTTTTTCCCTGGCCTCGGCGGCAAAAGTCGGTAATCAAGTCCTCACGCGGGGCGACTACAAGGTGAAACTAGAAGGCGCGAACGCGATATTCACAAAGGAAAACACGAGAGCGACCGTCACCGCTCCAGGAAAGCTCGAAACCGGTAAAGAAAAGTTCGACAGAACCATCATCCATCAGATTAACGACGCCGGACAACCGCGCATCACTTCCATCGAACTCGGGGGCACCAACGGTTTGCTGAAGCTCGATTGAACCGTGGCGGGCCGGCGCACCGCCGGCCCCTGTTCTGACGCGCCCATCAATCGATCTCGACAGCAGGATAGGCTTCCGTATACTCTTCTCCATGGCAGCCGTAGTATGCTACGGTCCGCGCCGCGAAGTCGACATCGTAGCGCACGACCCCGGCGCGCCACGACGCCGCCAGGAATTCCGGAAACGTGCTTTGACCGGCCTGATCCGTGCGCAACGCCGAAATCAATGCGTCGCGGTCGAACGCGGGGACGTCTACCATGCCGGTGACTAACGGCGTACCTTGGCTGACCACGGGGCCGTCGTTAGTCAAAAACAGACTCTGGCAGGCCGGCAGGAACCAGAGGTTCCGAGTTACTCCCGCGCGCCGCAATGTCTCGGCCAGGTAGGGGAACCCTCCGACTTTCGGCCGAATGGCCATCGCATGTTTCTGAGCTGCCTGTAAGTTATCGATCGCTTTACTCATAGATGCTTCTCCTTTGTGTGTGCATGGAATTAGTCTGCGTTACTCGATCGGTACGGCGCTGATCTTATGAAACTCGGCCAGCTTGACCAGCAAGCGCTGCAGTGTGGCGCGTTCACCGGTTCCCAGGACGGCGAAGAACGCTCGATCATTCTGGTCCGCGATATCCGCCAGTTGGGGAAGAATGCGATTCCCCAACCGCGTCAGGGAGAGCAACTGTACGCGGCTATCCTCCGGTTTTGGCGAGCGCCTGACCCACTTCTTCGCTTCCAGCTTGTCGATCACCTTGGAGACAGCCCCGCGAGTCAAATCCAGAATTTCGGCTAGTTCTCCCGGCGTGATCCCCGGCTGTACACGAATCCGGCAGAGCACCACCCATTCGGCTACGGATGTATGCTTCGCCTGCAGCGCGCGGGCGAATGCGCCTGAGACGTGACTGGAAACGCGCCGCAGCCAGTAGCCCAGATGGGATTCGAGATCCGGCGCCTTGAACTCTGCGCGGCGCCTCCCCGATATTGTTTCCATGGAAACTATTATACTTTCCTTGGAAACCATTTGTCCAGCCGCCGTTTGCGAATGCCTCAAGCCGGCCGAAGGCCGCGTGTTAACCTGGCTGTGAACGGGAACGCGAAGGCGACGCCATAAACCAAGCGCTTCTTATCCTAGCGGCGATCGCGTTTGTCACCGGCAGCTTCGCGTCGGGTCAGACGCATCCAACGGCGAAAATTACCAGGGTCGATGGCTTCGATGTGATCGGAGTGAGCTGCCGCACCAACAACGCGAACGAGGCCACCGGAAAGGGCTGTATCGGCCAACAGTGGAAGCGCCTCATGAGCGAAGGCCTTCTCCAAAAAATCCCCGGCCGCGCCGGCCATAACATCATCGCGGTCTATACTGACTACGCCGGCGACCAGAACGGCGACTACAGTTACATCCTCGGAGGAAAGGTGCATCCCGGCACAACGGCCCCGCCGGGAATGGTTAAGACAACTGTCAAGTCAGGACGCTTCGCAGTGTTTACCTCGGACAAGGGTCCGGCACAGCAGGTTGTGCCCGCAACGTGGAAAAGAATTTGGGGAGTGCCCAAGTCGCAGCCGGGCGGAGATCGCCTGTACCAATCGGACTTTGAGCTTTATGACGAACGGGCCGCCGATCCGATGAAGGCTCAGATAGACATCTATATTCGGGTCCGCTAAGGGGTCAGAAGGACGGCCGGCTAACTCATCCATTGCGGGCTGTGCGCGGTCCCGTCAAAGACGTTCGACGTCTTAAACTTCTCCAGCCGCCCCGTCATCGCCACCTGCCGGGTCTTCGCCCGCAGCGCGTTCATTTGCGCCTCCGTCAACGGCTTGAACGTGCGGGCCGCTTCGAGCGCCTGATCCAGCCGCTCCATCGACTCGCAGCCGTTGATCACTACCGTAGTCGGCAGGCTCAGCGAATAGTGCAGACACTCGATGGCCGTCGCTACGCCGCTGCGCGGAATCTCGCCCTCGGCCAGCGGCTTCATCCCCAGCACGGCGATCCCCTGCGCCACCAGCTTGGGCAGCACGTTCTTCTCAAAGCTGCGGAAGTGCGCGTCCAGCACGTTCAGCGGCATCTGGCAGCTATCGAAATGGAACTGGTGCGCGGCCGCCTCCTCCAGCATGCGCTCATGCACGATCGGATCCTTGTGGCCCGTGAATCCGATATAGCGGATCTTGCCCGCCTTCCTTGCCTCTTCGAGCGCCTCCCGTGGTCCGCCCGGCGCAAAGAAACGATCCGGGTCCTCCAGCCGGATATTCTCGTGAAACTGCATCAGGTCGATGTGATCCGTCTGGAGCCGCCGCAGCGATTCATCGATCTGCCGCGCCGTCGCGTCCTTGGTGCGGCCATCGAACTTGGTCATCAGAAAAACCTTTTCCCGATACCCGTCGCGCAGCGCCTTGCCCATCACGACCTCGCTCTTGCCGTCGTGATAGTCCCAGCAGTTGTCCATGAAATTGATGCCGCGGTCGATCGCCGACCGCACAATCCGGATGCCGTCGTTCTCATCGGCCGGGTTGCCCACGTGCGATCCGCCCAGCCCGATGGCCGAAACCTTGATGCCCGTCGTTCCAAATGTGCGATAGATCATGTCGCCCTTCCGCTCGTCCGCCGCCGCGCCCGATGGCAGCGCCGCCAGCGATACGGTAGCCAGCGCACCCAGCAATTCCCGGCGGTTGTAACTGTTATCGATGCTCATGAGGGTCATTCTACGATACTGGCAACCTGTCCGGCCGCGCGCCGCGCCTCCAGAATCGAGGTGCGATGATCCATGATACCCGCCAGGTCCGAATTCGCAAACGCGATGCGTCCGAACGGCGTGTTGCGCAGCACATCGCCCGCCGCGGGCTGGCCGTCGCGGCCGAAGAAGAAACCCGGCTGCGGGCTCAGATACGCATGTCCCCAGCGGTTCAGAATAATGCCCGCGATGTCGCGGTTCGCATCGCAGCCCGACGTGCCGAACATCATCGTGAACTGCTCGCGGATGCGCCGCTCGTAATCGCGAAACGGCGTCGAGAACAGTTCCATGCGCCCGCGCATCACCTGCTCCCCGATCGGCAGGCCCGGTGACGAGAACAGAATCTTCAGCGTCACCGCCACCGGCGATTCGGGCGACACGGCCGGCGCCACATCGCCAAACGTCGCCATCTTCCGCAGCGCCACGGAATTGCCGATGCCCTCGAACCACTGGCATTCGCTGATGCCCAGCTTGTACAGGAATCGCCAGTTGCGCAGCGCCACGTTGGCCATCAGGCACGGCGCGCGATAGAACTGCGCATACGCCTCGCGCTGCGCCGCCGGCAGATCCCGCACGATGTGCTTGGCCGTCCAGCTTCCACCCGCCACGATCACGCTGCGCGCCGTCAGGCTGTACAGCTTGCCGTCCCGTAAATAAACGATCCGCACGGCCCGCGATTTCCCCGGATCGCCTTCGTGCTTCACCGAAATCGCGGTGGCCCGCAGCCGGATGCGCGACGCCTGCCCCGCCCGGTCGAGCGCCGCGAAATTCACCCGCCGCCGGCACACGTTCTCAAGCGTCACCTCGCCGGGAATCGCGTCCGTGATCAGCGCCTTCACCATGTGCCGCGCCACGCCCGCATTCCCGCCCGGAAACATTTGCGCGCCCAAATCGTACTTCCATGGCAACAGCACATCGGCGGCGTATTCCGCATACGCCGACAGCGCATCCGCGCCTAACCCCGATCCGCCGCCCGCCACCGGCGAAAGAAACGTGCGCACCGTCTCGCGGCTCACCCCGCGCGTTTCCATCAAATGTTCTTCGAGGGTGATGCTGTCCAAATGCCGCGACAGCGCGTCGCCGTGGCGCTCGGGCAGCACCGTCTTTACGCCGCGCATGGCCAGCAACTCGCGCCGCGCTACATCCGCAATCGGCGCGCCCTGCAGCTTCTTGCCCCACGGATCGATCAGCCACTGCCCTTTCGCCTGCCCAAACCTGGCGCCGAAGAAGAATCCGAAATTCGCGCCGCCCGAAGCGTACGAGGTCCTGGCCAGCGGCATCTCCGGCTCGCGCCCGTTCCACGCCTGATAGGTGAACGGCCGCCCGTCGATCCCGATTGATTGGTAAAACTCCGCGAGAAACGTGCCGTCGAGCGGCGGAAAAAACATGGCCGAACCTTGATGCGCAATCAGCCGCTGTCCATCCACCACGAATTCGTTCCGCCGCGCTTCACCGCCGAAAATGCTGTGGTTATCGAGCACCAGGCACGTGCCGCGCGCGGCTGCCTGCCGCTTGAAAAAAAGCGCCGCCGCCAGCCCGCTGATCCCGCCGCCCACCACCACGCAATCGTATTGTTCGCCGGTCTCGATTACGTTCCCCGGCAGCGGCTCGAACGCGTGATCGCGGATCTTGTGTCCGGCCGTGAGCACTTCCCACGTGTTGCCGTTGGCTCCGGCGTAGTCGCCGACTCCGCTATAGCCGTTCCAATCTTCCTGGCCGAGCAGTTCGAGCGGCGTGGCTCCCCCCAGCAGCAGGCTGCCGGAAGCCAGCAAGGTAGAATTCAGATAATCGCGGCGGGTCATTCACGGAGGCTCCGGCCGATAGGATAGCATCGAAGAGCGCGCCCAGAATCCCGGTCGCCTGGCGCTTCGAAAGACGCAGCGGATCGTAAGCGTGCTCCAGCGAAACTCCCGCCAGGACCGCCTCCAGCGCGGCCTTCTTCAAGTCGTCGTAGTCGCCGCCCAGGCACTCGATATGCAGCGACGCGCGGATGCGCCGATGCGTAGCCGCCAGCCCCCGCCGCAGCTCCGGATGCCGCACGGCGAACAATTTGAATTCCATGATCAGCACCGCCCAGCGGCGGTCGGTGATCCGCGAAGTGAAAAACGCGCGCAAAGCCGCCCGGCGCTCAGGTTCGGTCTGGCAACGCGCCAAGATCGCCCGGATCTGCTCCACGCGCCGCCTGGCTTCCTGCTCGAGCATGGCGAAGAACAGATCTTCCTTGGTGCGGAAGTGCGCGTAGAAAGCGCCACGCGTATGCCCGGTGGCCGCCGCTACATCTTCAATGCGGCAGGCTTCAAAGCCGTCGCGCGCGAAGATCCGCCGCGCGGAGCCGAGCAGCGCCCGCCGCGTGGCATCGGTGCGCAACTGGTGCTTGTTGCGCGGCGGCGGGTTTTTTGCTGACATACCCCCTTTATTATATACATGCATGAATGTATATAATGGGAGACTGTGAGGGGATTGCCGAAACACTGGATTGTCTGCCTGGCCATTCTGCTGCCTGCGGCCGTGACGGCCCAGATCCCAACCGGCGGATCGTCAGGCGGCGCGACCCGTCCGGCCGCCTTGCCGCCCTCGGGACGCACCAGCCCCACCGGCTCCGTAACCATACAACAAAGCACCTCGCCTGCCGGCGTCGACACGCTCAACACCTCCGTGCAGGTGAACGGCAACCTCGCAGGCAGTATCCCCGGCGCAAAGCCGCCTGCCGGCCCCATCTCCCTCACGCTAGGCGACGCTATCAAGATGGGCCTCCAGGCCAACCTCGGCGTGATCGCCGCCGGCAATGCCAGCGCCACCGCGCGTGCCGAACGTATCGAAGCCCTCAGCGCCCTGCTGCCCAATATCTCGGCGGGCGCGTCTGATACCGTGGCCCAAACCAATCTGGCCGCCTACGGCTTCGTCTTCCACATTCCGCCCGGCTTCGACTTTTCCATCCCGACCATCGTCGGCCCATATAACTATTCGCAAGCCCAGGCCTCGGTCAACGCCTCGATCTACGACCCCGTGGCGCGCCGCAATTGGAAGACCGCCCGCGAACTCGAGCAAGCCTCCGCGCTCTCCGCCAAAGACGCCCGCGAACTGGTCGTCATGGCCGTAGCCGGCACGTATCTCGAAACCACCGCCACAGCCGCGCGGATCGCGTCGCAACAGGCGCAGGTCGCCAATGCGCAGGCCGTCTACGACCAGGCGCGCATCCGCAAAGAAGCCGGCACCAACGCCCGCATCGACGTCATGCGCACCCTCGTCGAGTTGCAGACTCAGAAGCAGCGCCTCAATTCCCTCGCCGCCGATCTCCGCAAGCAGAAGCTGGCGCTCGCCCGCACCATCGGCCTGCCTCTCGACCGCGACTTCACCGTGGCCGATCCGCTCTCGCCCAACACCATCCCGGTCCCCGAACCGTCCTCCGCCATCCAACAGGCATTCACCCAGCGCTCCGATCTGAAAGCCGCCGAGGCGCAGGTCCGCGCCGCCCGTCAAGCCGTCAACGCAGCGCGCGGCGAGCGTCTGCCCTCCGTCGTTTTCAGCGGTTACTACGGCGTGCTCGGTCCCAATCCCGCTGAGACCCACGGCGTCTTCTCCGCCACCGGATCCGTGAACCTGCCACTCTGGACCGGCGGCCGCATCCAGGCCGACGTCGCGCAGGCCGAAGCCGCCCTCCACCAGCGTGAAGCCGAACTCGCCGACCAACGCGGCCGCGTCGAGCAAGAAGTCCGCGCCGCCTTAATCGAGCTCGAAACCGCCAACGGCCAACTGCAGCTCGCCGCCACTAATCGCGACTATGCCGCCGAAACGCTGCGCGAAGCCCGAGACCGCTTCAACCTCGGCGTCACCACCACCGTCGAAGTCGTGCAGGCCCAGGAGCAGGTCGCCAGCGCCGAGGCCGATTATGTCTCCAGCCTCTTCGCGCTCGACCTCGCGCGCCTCAATCTGTCGCGCGCCGCGGGCCAGGCTGAAACATCTTTGCCGGATTTGTTGAAAGCGCAAGGGGCGCGTTGTTCCGCGCCGCAAGACATAGAGGAACTCCGCAGATCAACAGCGGCGCGAGGCGCCCCGTTTTGCGCGAATTCCCTGGAAGGAACGCGCCCATGAACGAGACCCAGACCCCGGAAACCGTTTCGGCCAAAGCGCCATCCCCGGAAACCAACGGCCGCAGCCGCACCTTCACCATCTTCTTCACGGTTCTGCTGCTGGTCGCCACCGGCGTCTTTCTTTATTGGCTGCACGTGCGCCACTTCGAATCCACCGATGACGCATTTGTCGAAATGCATCTCGATCCGATCAGCTCCCGCGTCGATGGCACCATCGTCAAGGTCTACGTCGAAGACAACGCCTTCGTGCACGCCGGCGACCCGCTCGTCGATCTCGATCCGCGCGACTTTCAGGTAGCCGTCGATCAGGCCTCCGCCGCGCTCAACCAAGCCCGCAGCCAGGTCACCGGTCAACAGCCAAACGTCCCCATTACGCAGGCCCAAAACACCGCCAACGTGTCCAGCTCCGAAGCTTCGGTGGCCGATGCGCGCGCCGCCGAAAGCGCCGCCGAACACGATCGCGATACGGCCGCCGCGCGCCTCGCCGAAGCCGAGGCCAACAACGCCAAAGCTCAGGCCGATCTGGCCCGCTACAAGATCCTGATCGCGAACGAAGAGGTCTCCCGCCAGGAGTACGACCAGATCGACGCCACCGCCAAGGCCCAAGCCGCCAACGTCGCCGCGTCCCGTTCCGCAGTCGCCTCCGCCGCGCGCATCGTCGATCAACGCAGAGCGCAAGTCGCGGAAGCCGAAAGCCATCTGCTGGAATATCGCCAGACTGCCGGCCACGCCATCGCCATCCGCCGCGCCGCCGTCCGCTCCCAGGAGGCCAATTCCGCCAGCGCGGGCGCGCAGCTCGAACAAGCTCAGCTGAAGCTGTCCTATACCAAAATCGTTTCGCCCGTCACCGGCATCGTTTTGAAACGCTCCGCCGAAGTGGGCGCGCACGTCTCCGCGGGCCAGCCGTTGCTCACCGTCGCCGAAACCGGCGACGTCTGGGTGACTGCCAATTTCAAGGAGACGCAGCTCGCCCGCCTGCAGCCCAAACAGCCCGCGCGCCTGCACGTCGACGCGCTGCATCTGGACTTCAACGGCTATGTCGAGAACATCGGCGGCGGCACCGGCGCCGTCAGCAGCGTCCTGCCGCCCGAAAACGCCACCGGCAATTACGTGAAGGTGGTGCAGCGCATCCCGGTGCGCCTGCGCTTCGATCCTCACCAGCCAGGCCTCGACGCCCTGCGCGCCGGCATGTCCGTCGAGCCCGAAGTACGTGTCTCCAGATAGCATGGCCGAAAACCCTATCACGCACGACGAGTGGCGGCCGTCCCATAACCCGTACCTGATCGCGCTCACCGTCACTCTGGCCACCTTCATGGAGGTGCTGGATTCCTCCATCGCCAACGTCTCCCTGCCGCACATTGCCGGCTCGCTGGGCGCATCTTATGATGAGGCCACCTGGGTGCTCACCAGCTACCTCGTGTCGAGCGCCATCGTGCTGCCCGTCTCCGGCTGGCTGTCCACCGTCCTCGGCCGCAAACGCTTTTACATGGGATGCGTCATGCTGTTCACGGCCTGCTCGTTCCTGTGCGGCATCGCCCCCAGCCTGCCGTTCCTGATCTTCGCCCGCATCCTTCAGGGCGCGGGCGGCGGCGGCCTGCAGCCTTCCGAACAAGCCATCCTGGCCGACTCCTTTTCCACCGAGAAGCGCGGCATGGCTTTCGCGCTCTACGGCATGGCCGTGGTGGTCGCGCCCGCCATCGGCCCGACCCTGGGCGGCTGGATCACCGACAATTTCAACTGGCACTGGATCTTCTTCATCAACCTCCCCATCGGCGCCCTGTCGCTCTTTCTGACTTCCCGCCTGGTCGAGGATCCGCCCTGGTTCAAACGCGGACGCCCTGCAAAGCTCCGCATCGACTACATCGGCCTTGCCCTGATCGTGCTGGGCGTCTCCTGCCTCCAGGTGGTGCTCGACAAAGGCCAGGAAGAAGACTGGTTCGCTTCGCCGCTCATCCGGACCATGCTCTCCATCGGCCTGCCCATCCTGATCGGCTTCTTCCTCTGGGAGTGGCATCATGCTGACCCCATCGTGGACGTGCGCCTGCTGAAGAACCGCAACTTCGGCACGGCCGTGTTCTTCTCGTTCGTGCTCGGCATGGTGCTGTTCGGCTCGACGGTCTTGATCCCCGAGTTTCTGCAAGTCAGCCTGGGCTACACCGCCGAACGCGCCGGCATGGCCCTTTCGCCTGCCGGTTTCGTGCTCATGTTGATGATGCCCATCGCCGGCCGCATCACGGCCTCGCGCGCCGACCCGCGCATGCTCATCTCCATCGGCTTCCTGGGCACGGCCGTCATGCTTTACCGCCTCACCATCATCAATCTGCAGATCGACTTTAAAACCATCATGTATCTGCGCATGGCGCAAGTCATGTTCATGCCGTTTATCTTCATCCCCATCAGCACGCTGAATTACGTGGGAGTGCCGCGCGAGAAGAATAACCAGGTCTCGGGCCTCTCGAACTTCGCGCGCAACTTAGGCGGCAGCATCGGCACCTCGCTGCTCAGCACGTTCCTCGCGCGCCAGAACCAGATTCACCAGGTGAACTTCGCCGCCCACACCAGCCACGGCGACGCCAACTTCGAGCGGTGGATCACCGGCGTGAAAGGCGTGTTCTTGGCACAAGGCTATGATGCGGTCACGGCCGCGCAGAAGGCCCTGGCGCTGGCGCATCGCATGATCGAGGGACAAGCCAACACACTCAGCTTCGAAAACAGCTTCTGGGTGATGTCGCTGGTTATCGCCTTCCTGGTGCCGCTGCCCATGATCATGCGCCGCCCCAAGCCCGGGGAGCGGCAGCCGTCCCTAGGGCACTGAGTGGGGCAGGCTCACAGCCTGCGGCGGCATCCCAGGCCGCCGTTGCTCCGTTGCCGGCTACGTCAATGAGCCGCCAGCCTGAATACCACGCCGGCATTTTGCTTCCCACCGCCCACTGCCGTTCCATACAGGTTGCCTGCCGAGTCCAGAACGAGGGGCGCGGTGGAACGATAGCCATTCGGTCCAGTGAAATTCATCAATACTGTCTCTTCGCCGGACGGAGTGATTTTATAAACGACGCCTCCACGGGCGCTCCCGCCACCATATGTGGTGCCATACAGATTACCGGAAGCATCAAGCACCACACCGGCCTCGGGCAATCCGCCATCCTTCCCGCCGGTGAAACTATGCAGTACGGTCAACGTGCCGGATGCATCCAGTTTGAATACCACTCCGCAGCCGTCTGTACTCGAACAGTTGCCGGTGAAGATGCCGCCGGAATAAGCAGTCCCGTATAGATTGCCGTTCGCGTCTAAGATGACATCGTTGGGATTGGCTCCATCGCCGGCGCCACTAAAGCTGTAGAGGACCGTCTCCTGGCCGGCAGGATTCAGCTTGAAGATCACGCCACAACCCTCCGCGCCGACCTTCTGGCATGCGCCAGTACCGCCGTAAAACGTGCTGCCGTAGATATTGCCGGCCGGGTCGAGGATGACCCCGCCACTGGGATTCCCGCCGTCCGTCCCGCCCGTGAAGCTGTAAAGGACGGTCTCCTTGCTCGCGGCGTCCAGCTTGTAGACCACGCCGCATCCAGTCCCGGCCGCGGAAGGGCAACTGGTGGTGGCGCCTCCATGAAACGTGGTGCCGTACAGGTTGCCGGCCGCATCTAAGGTCACGCCGCTGGAAGGGCCGGCGCCATCGGGGCCGGAGAACGCGTACAGGGTGCTCATGCCGCCGTCCACGCCGATCTCGAACACCACGCCGCAGCCGGACAACCCGGTGCAGACGTCGTTTCCGCCCGCACCCGTGGTCCCGTAGAGATTGCCCATCGAGTCCAGGGCCAGACCTGCACTCGGGGCGGCGCCATCCGACCCAAAGGTGAACGTATGGAGAATCGATTCCTGCCCGGCTGGATTTATCTTGTACACCGTGCCGACATTGATGAGACCGCCGCCCTCGCTGGTCGTTCCATAAAGGTTGCCCGTCCCGTCCAGGACGACAGGCGCCGCCGGGAGACTGCCGTCAGTCCCGACCGGAAATGTGTACAGCAGGGTCTCCTGACCAGCCGGACTCAATTCGTAGACCACTCCGCACCCGATATCGGTGCAAACATTAGTTAATTCGCCGCCCCGCACCGTGGTTCCATATAGGTTGCCTGCCGAATCCTGAATGAGGCTTCCATAGGGGTAGAGACCATCGGGCGGGCCCCCGAAAAAGTGCAGCACGGTCTCGTTGCCGTCGGCATGCAAAACGTACACCACTCCCCCGTCGTCCACGCCACCGCCGGCGGTGCCATACAGGTTGCCTGCGGAGTCGCGCAGCAGTCCTGATGTTGGCCCGTGTCCGCTCAGCCCGCCCGGGAAGCTATAAAGCACGGTTTCGTTGCCTACGGGGTCCAACTTGTAAATCACGCCGACGCGTGCCGAACCGCCGTAGAACGTTGTGCCATATAGATTGCCAGCCGCGTCGCGAATTACTCCCGTCAAGGGCTGGCTCCCATCGGCCAAGCCATGGAAGCTATACAGTACGGTTTCACTCCCTGCCGGACCGAGTTTATACACCACGCCGTAGCCGGCGCCGCCCGTGGAGGTGGTGCCATAGAGGTTGCCTGCGGCATCACGAATCACACCCGCCGTGGGATAACTCCCATCTGCCAAGCCTTGGAAACTATATAACACCGTCTCCGTCCCCGCCGGAGTCAGCTCATAGACCGCGCCGTATCCGGTAGCGCCGCCTAAAGGAGTAGTCCCGTACAGATTTCCCGCGGAGTCCAGGATAACGCCGGCTACAGGATACCCTCCGTCTGCGCCTCCCGTGAACGAATAGAGTACTGTTTCATGGCCGGTCGAATCCAACTTATAGACCACGCCCGTGCCGGCACTGCCGCCATTCCGCGTAGTTCCGTAGAGGTTACCTGCCGAGTCAAGAACCACTCCCGCGTTGGGTGCCGCACCGTCCAAGCCGGTGCCAAACCCGTGCAGCACGATGACACTGCCGTTGGTATCTAACTTGTAGACGACGCCCTTACCCGTGGGGCCGCCTTGGGCGGTAGTCCCATAAAGGTTCCCGGCGGCGTCGCGGATTACCCCCGCGTATGGGAAGCTTCCATCCGGCGGATCAGGCTGGAAGCTGTAGAGTACACTTTCAGAGGTCTGCGCCTGCGCCGCCAGAGCGGCGGCGACGACGGCAGCGCATGCGAGAGTTGTGATTCGTATGTTAGCCATGTCCGTAACAGTAGTAACATCAGGCTACGCGCGATTCGTAGCCTATGGCGAAGGCTAGCATGAGACCGGCCTGGTTAACGCGGGCATGGTACCGAAGCTCCGGATTTCGGTACCACGGCGTGACGCGCCGCGCCTGGTGATATGCTTCCGGTATCCGGAAAGCATGACGCTATGCAACGAAGAAGCTTTATCCAATCGACCCTATTGGCTCCGGCCGTATCGCGCATTTGGTCCCAGACGCAACCCGTGTGGGGAGGGCCTGTGGTCGACACCCATCTCCATCTGCGGCGCGATGCCGACGCCTGCTTCACCCATATACAAGGGTGTGGCGTTACGCATGCCGTGCTATTGACTCAGGCGAAAGATGAAGAGCGGGCCAAGCAGGAAATGGAGAAGCGTCCCGGCCGTTTTGCGCGCTCCGTGTCGGCCGATCCATCCAGTCCCGATGCCGTTCGAGTATTTCGCGACACTCTGCGCGGGGGAGCCGTCAGCATGGGCGAGATTAAGTATCACCTGGCGTTGGACTCGCCCGAGATGCGCCGCCTCTACGACATCTCAGCCGAATTGCAGGTCCCGGTGATGATGCACATTCAGAACTTCCCGCACTTTCCGGGCGAGCTTCCTTATAACACCGGCTACCCGCAGTTCGACAAGATTCTGAAGGCTTACCCAAAAACGATCTTCGTGGGACATGCCGATCTCTTCTGGGCGCACATCAGCGCCGACGTCCCCACCGACCGCGGCTATCCATCCGGACCCGTCAAGCCGGGAGGTTTGACCGACCGGTGGCTCTCGGATTTCCCCAATCTCCACGCGGATATGTCGGCCAATTCGGGAAACAATGCCCTGTCGCGCGACCCGGACTTTTCCCGCGGCTTCATCGTTCGACACCGCAGTAAGTTGATTTTTGGCAGCGATTGCAGTTGCACCGACGGCCATGGCGCGGGCATCTCGCAGGGCAACAATCCCGAAGCCGCGCGTTTGAATGGAAAGTGCGTCGCCCGCGCCACGCTGGGCTTGTTGAAAGAATTGACCACACCGGAGATCTTTCGCCAAGTCACATGGGAAAATGCAAATGCGCTCTTCAAGCTGCACTTTGCCGCGCAGGTTGAGGAGTAATCCGGCTCTTCACTCCGCCCGAAACGCATGCGTGCCATGCGTGATCGCCGCGCCGGCCCGCAGCGCCGCCGATATCGTCACCACCTCGGCGATCTCCGTATCGCTCGCGCCCGCCTGCCGTGCTCTGCCCGAGTGGATCTCGATGCAGTAAGGACACTGTGTGGTAAACGCCACGGCGAGTGCCATCAGCTCTTTAAATTTGACGGGGATGGCGCCATCCGCCATCGCCGCTTTGTCAAAGGCCCAAAAAGCCTGCATCGCCGCCGGTGCGTTCGCATCCAGCGTCTTCAGTTTCTTCAAATTACTCATGCTGTACATGGCATCCTCCGAGTTCGCAAACCTCCCCAATTGTAGCCCAAGTATGCAAACCCTCGGCCTTGCAGCGGCCACCATGCCGAGAAAGGGGACGATACAAATCTTCGTTACCCGCCGTTGCCAGAGGCAAAGTGTAATTCCACCTTGCGACGGGCCAACGGCTTCAGCTTTCGTGCGTATAGATCACTATCGCGGATCGCAACCAGGCTCGCCAGACTCCCGTGCCAGATTGTCCGGCGGCTCATCCAGCCGGTCCTCGACAGACGTCGCACTCCTGGTAGCAGACCGGATCTCGTGAAGAGAGTCGTCTTACTCCGTGGTGCTCACGGTCGTCCACTCGGCGCACACCTCAGCCCCGCCTCCGGGCGCCGCCAATTGCGCCTTTACAGTAACCTGTCCTGCGTTCGAGAGTTGATTCCAGCTCATGCTGAACGTCTGCGGGGGCACTACTATCGGAATCTCCTTGGAGACCGGGTCTCCCATCGGTCCATCGCTGTTCTGTACTTCCACGTTGAACCGGGCGGACGTATCGATCCCGAGGTCGAAGTGCGCGGTCAGAGTCCCGCCGGCGAAACTTGCATTCAGACCCAGGCCGCAAGCCGGGGCGCGCCCGGCCTCGCTGGCATCGCCTTGGGTGTACCAGAGCGCGCCGTCCGGACCGCCTGTAATCCCGGAAGTCCCCGAGGGCGTGCCTTGCGTCGGATATTGCGAAATCACGCCGCTGGTGGTAACTCGCCCGATTGTGTTCGCGGCGGTATTGGTGAACCAAAGTGCGCCGTCCGGACCACTCACAATGGTTAGTGGAGTCGCCATCGGCTTGATGCGGTACTCTGCAATGACGCCCCCCGTCGTGATCCGCCCGATCTTGCTGGTTTCATATTCCGTAAACCACAGCGCGCCGTCCGGACCGCTGGTGATGCCGTCCGGATAACTACCCAGCGTGGGCACACCATATGTAGTAAGGGCGCCGCTAGTGGTAATTCGCCCGATATAATTCGTCGCGTCCGTGAACCAGAGAGCGCCATCCGGGCCCGCCGCAATCTGAATCGGCTCACTGGCAGGATTGGGCAGGTAGTATCGCGCGACCAAAACTCCCGCCGTCGTCATGCTTCCGATCTTCCCCGGGGGGTCGGTGAACCACAAATTGCCGTCCGGACCCGCGGTAATTCCCGACGGGCTGCTCCGCGGAATGCTGTATTCGGTGATCACCCCAGCCGTAGATATGCGCCCGATCTTGCCTGCCAGCGACTCCGTAAACCACAGCGCGCCATCCGGTCCCGCCGTGATGAACTGCGGCCCGGCATCCGCGGTGGGCACTGGATATTCGGTAATGGCTCCGGCGGTGGTGACCCGGCCAATCCGGTTGCCGCTGTACTCCGCTAACCACAGGGCGCCATCTGCTCCCACCGTGACGCTCATGGGATCGCTTCCCGGCGATGGCAATCCGTATTCCGAAATGGCGCTATAGGTGCCCGAGTGCGCCAGCAAGTGGCATCCAAATACGAACAACACTCCCAACCGATGAACCATCGCGTCACAACCTGCGCTCAGTATAAACCGATAACTTTGGTCATATTGGGGAATTTGAGCACGGAAAGATGGCAGATGTTCGCGGCGCAGTTCAAAAGCGTACGATGGTCCTGTACTTGTCGGGAAGAGTGGCTCGCCAACTCTGAGGGCCCGGCGAAGGTGCGCTACGGTGGTCGAACGCTGATATCATGTAGCAGGCTCCGGTACCCGGCGGGCGTACCAACTCGGGCGCAAGCCGCTCCTCACGTCAGCCGATGACGGGGCACTCCGGTTCAGGGAGGCTAAACGTGCATCGAAGGCATTTTCTGGCAGAGTCGGCGGCCGCATTAGGTTCGCTCATGGCCGTGGAGGGCATCGGGAGCGCCTCTGCGGACGAGAGCGCCAGCCGCACCGAGGAGGCGGAGCCGAAGGCCGGACGCCCAGTCCGGGCCGTCAGCATCGGTTTTAGGCCCGGCATCCCGCTGCAACAGATCAGCGACCTGGTGGACCAGGAGGGTGCTCGGGGCGCGGACCTGATCGCACTGCCCGAGACCTGCCGTGGCCAGAACGATCAGAGCCCGGAAAGCCTGGACGGCCCCACCGTCTCGACGATGGCCCGCTTGGCTAGTAAGCATCGGACTTACATCATCTGTCCCATCGATCGCAATGATGGCGGGCGGCGCCTGAATTCGGCTGTCCTGATCGATCGGCGCGGGCAAGTCGCGGCCGTCTACGACAAGCTCTATCCTTATGGCGAGGAGTTCACGAAGCATCCGGGAGTGCAGCCTGGACAAGCTGTGACCGTTCACCAGACTGACTTTGGCCGGGTCGGCCTGGCGATCTGTTTCGATGTGAACTGGGCGCCGCTCTGGCAGCGCCTGTCCGACCTGAAAGCCGAGATGGTAATCTGGCCGAGCGCATATTCCGCCGGCCGGTCGCTCGCTGCGCGGGCGATCGACTTCAACTATTACGTGATGAGCGCCACCTGGACGCCGGATTGTTTAGTATTCGATATCGATGGCGAACAGCTGCTGCATGAAAATAGCAACCGGCCGGACGGTATCAATGTCAGTCGCTATACCTTCGACCTGGATCGCTGTCTCTTTCACCAGGACTATAATCTGCCGCACAAGCTGGCGAATCTGCTGAAGGACCACGGGGACGACGTGGAACGCGAGAAATGGCTTCCAATGGAAGGATGGTTTGTACTCCGGGCCAAGCGTCCCGGAGTCAGCGCGCGTGAGTTGGCCCGGCGATATGGCTTAGAAGAGCGCCGGCCTTACATCAACCGCTGCCGTTGCGATATCGATAAAGCGCGAGGGTGGCAGTTCTCCTAGGGTGTGCGTTATCTCCCCGATCGCACTATTTGCGTACTCTTCGGGCGCAAGCTATACGTCCCGAGAGATTAGAGTATGTTGCAAAGCCTAAGTAATGTCCATGGTTTTAAGCTTCATGCCCGGGACGGGGAGCTTGGAACGGCTGACGATGTGTACTTCGACGATGCCCATTGGATGGTCCGGTACTTAGTCGTCGATACAGGCAAGTGGCTGCCCGGGCGGCTGGTGCTGATCGCTCCGCCGAGTGTAACAGGCCTGAACTGGACAGGCCGGACGATCTCTGTGGATCTGACGTGCGATCAGGTGCGAAATAGTCCGGACGCGAGCGACGACAAGCCGGTGTCACGCCAACATGAACAGGCGTTAAGTGTCTACTACGGTTGGCCGCCTTACTGGGCGGACCCCGCGGGCTTCGAGCCGTTTCCCATGCCGGTGCCACAAATGGTGACGGAGGGTACTGTCCCAGAAGGTGACCCGCATCTGCGCAGCGCACGCGCAATCAAGGGCTATCACATTGCAGCGCTCGACGGTCCCATAGGCCGGATGTCTGACTTTGTCTTCGATGATACAACCTGGCAGATTTCGTTCCTGATGGTCAATACAGGATCCTGGCTGCACGAACGATTAGTCCTGATCAAGCCGGACTGGACGAAGGCCATTAGTTGGGACGATCGCGAGGTAGCTGTTGGGTTGACCAGGGAAGCCGTGCGTACCAGCCCGCATTTTGTCGAAGGCTTTCCCATGGATCCTGACTATGCCGTGCAACTTCTGAAACATTACCAGGAGGGGCCCCGCGTGTGATCAGCTTTATTCGAAAACAGGCGTATAGCCTCCGCCAGCCGCCTCGCGCTTGCCGACCAGGCCGGACCGCATTGCGCATACAAGCGCTGCGCTTCGAACAGCAGCCGTTGCCCAGGAACTGTATCGCGCTCCCCGATGAGCGCGCTTCCCAGCAACTCCGTAGCTTCCGCCCGCCACGGGTTATTCGCCGGAGATCCGGCAATGTCAGACGCGTGCAGGGCCTCGCGCGCGTAACGGTCCGCCTCCGTAAACTTATCCGCCTTGAGCATCACATGCGCCGCGTAAGTGAGCGGTACCCATAAATAATCGCTCTCTCGATTCCAGATTTTCCTGACCTTGGGAAGTTCGTCACGCACCTGCCTGAGCGCCGGCTCGATTTCACCAGTTTCCGCGCGATAACGGGCCCAGGCGGCACACCGCACGGCAGTTTCCACGCGCGCCGGCCCTAGAATCAACAACGAGCGCTCACAGTCCTCGCGCGCCAGGTCCCGCGCACGCACCGGCAGACCGTCGAGGTAGCGCTCTAAGTCCTCCTGCAGATCGCGCACGCTGCGATAGCGCAGCGAGGCGTCGCTCTCCAGAGCCTTTAACACGATGGCGCTCAAATCGCCTTTGAGCAGCCGCCGCAAGCGCTCCGCCGTAAGCCCGCGGGCAGCCGCCGCTTCATAGGTCACCGCGTTCACCGGCGCCCGCGCATAGGCATCGTCCATTGCGCGCTGGAGTTCGCGTAGCATCGAACCGGGATCGCCAAATGGCCAGGCTCCGGTGAGCAATTCGTAGAGCAGAATCCCCAAGGAGAACACATCGTGCGCCGGCGTGACGCGTCCGCCTCGCAGCCGTTCCGGGCTGGCATATCGCGGCGTGAGCATGCGCGTGCGCGTTACCGTGAATTCCCGCGCCGCGTCCAGCAGGACGCCCGTACCAAAATCCAGCAGCTTGATGCCGCCGTCCGCCGTGGCCAGAATATTATTGGGCTTCAGGTCCCCATGCACGATCAGGTTGCGATGCGCATATTCCACCGCTTCGCAGACCTTCACGAACAGCGCCAGCCGGCGCGGTACGCTGAGTTTGAGACGATCGCAATAGTCGTCGAGCCGCTCGCCCTCCACGTACTCCATCACCAGGAAAGGTTCGCCGGTCTCCGCGACACCGCCGTCCAACAGGTGCGTAATGTTCGGATGATTCAGCGACGCCAGCAATTGCCGCTCGGTCTCGAAGCGCCGCAAGAACTCCGGACCGGTCAGATAACCGGCCATCACCTTTAGCGCCACTGTCTGCCGGTATTGGCCGTCCGCGCGTTCGGCGCGATACACGGTGCTGGTTCCTCCGCGGCCCAAAAGCCCGACCGCGCGGTAAGCTCCGAAGCAATTCGGCGGTACGGATGCCGCCGGCGCCGGCGCAATCGGGGCAGCCTGTTGCATCGCCGCGCGCGCTCTGATCAGCGAACTCACCTCTTCGAAAAGCTGGTAATCGCTGCCTGTCTGCGCCCTCAGCCATGTCACCCAATCGCGGCGGGCGGGCAGATCCAGAGCATCCTGAAATAGCGCTTTTACCCGTTCGATCCGCACGGTCTTTGATCACCATTCGTCACTAGAAAAAACAAGAATGACGGCTTACGCTTTGCCTGAAAGACGGCGGTAAAGCCACGCCTTGGCAAACTCCAGATCCCGGTCCACGGTCTTGCGCGAGACATTCAACAACTCGGCCGTCTCCTCGTTCGTGCAGCCCAGGAAAAATCGCAGTTCCACGGTGTGCGCCGCGCGCTCGTCGAGCGCCTCCAGTTCGCCGAGGGCGTGATCCAGGGCCAGCATCTCCTCTCCGGCCGCATCGATCCAGGCCATATCCTCATCCAGAGGAACCCGATTATGGCGCGTGCCCGGCCGCTTCAGGGCGTGCGTCTGCCGCGCGTAATCCGCAAGAATCCGCCGCATGATCATGGCGGCCAGTGTATAAAAATGTTTCCGGTCGGTGATCTGAGTATTTCGCTGCCGGATCAGCCGCAGGTAAAGCTCATTCACCAACGCGGTGGCCTGCAGAGTGTGGGTGCGGTTCTCCCGCCGTAGGAAGGCGTTGGCGATAGCCCGCAAGTCGTCATACGCCAGCGTTGCCAGGCCGGTCAGAGCTCTGCGATCCCCCGCGCCCCACTGCGAAAGTAGCGCCGTGATTTCCCCTGGTAAAGCTTTTCCCGATGGCAATTGGCGCGGTCCCCAAACATTGTAAAACAGCGTTTGGGAACCGTCGCCGATTCAGGTAATCCAAGTACTACTTCACGGTAAACTTCCAACTGCTCTTCAGCGTCTGCCCGTGTACCGTTACCGTTACAAATCCGCTGGCGGCGCCGGCCGGTACCGTGGCTACGATCTGCGTGGGTGATGCAATCGTGAAGGCCGCCGCGGTGCCGTCGAAATCCACTGCGGTGGCCGCATTCAGACTTGGCCCGACAATGTTGACCTCGGCGCCCGGTGCGCCCGAGGTGCTTTGCAATTTTACGAACGCCTTCGCGCCGATGCCCAGGGTGAAAACCCCGCCCCATGTGCATTCCCCGGTGATGCAGTTATTGTTCGCGGCCGCGCCGTAAATCGTCCCGTTGGTGTGCTGCACCAGCGCCAGGGGGTTCGAGAAATCCGTAACGTAATCGAAGGTGTGCAGCAGTGTCACAACGCCTGCCGGCGTCATCTTATATAGCGAGCCGGCGCCGCCGTCTCCGGCGGGATTCGTGCCCATCGTGACTCCGTAAAAATTGCCGTCTGTCGCCTGGATCATCCCGCCGATCGGATTAGCGCCATCCCCTGACGGTCCGCTGAAAGCGTGTAGTTGGGTGAAAGCACCCGTATCGGTCAGTCTGTAGATAGTACCGTTTTCAAAAGCATCGGCGGCGCATGACCCCGGCGTGGTGCCGTAGAGAGCGCCGTTGCTGCCCAGCGTCAGCCCGCCGTTCGGGCAGGAGTTGTCCACAGTGGCGGTGAACTTGTGGATGTAGCTGATTTGACCGGCCAACGTCATCCGGAAAATGGCGCCTCCAGTGGCGGCCAGGTTTACCGCGCCGTAAAGCGCGCCATCCGCGCCCTGCACCAGTCCCGGTTGCGGGCCGTAGCCGTCGCTGGCCGTGTTTTGAAACCGGTGAAAGACGGAGTAGGCGCCCGCGCTTGTGATCTTGAAAATGGTCCCGCATCCCGACGCGCATGCGCTGCTGCCTCCGTACTGCGTGATGCCGTAGTAGTTGCCATCCGAAGCCTGGATCATCGGCCCGTAGGGATTAGCGCCGTCGGCGCCTCCCTGAAAATTGTGCAGGATGGCCGCCGTTCCCCCCGATACGCGGTAAACCGTGCCGCAATAGTTGCTGCACGCGTTTCCGGTGCCGCCCTGCTGGCATACGGCGTATGCATTGCCGTCGGTGCCTTGAATCACGCCGCTATCGCAGTACGTCCCCTGGGTTCCTCCTGTCGGAACATCATAGACCACGCTTTCCACGGCGCTGGTACTCAATGCGTAAATCGCGCCGGCCGCCTCTCCTCCGGGATACTCGAATGCCGTGCTGTACAACTGCCCGTTCCAGGCTTCGATCATGTTGGTCGGATAGGCCGGGCCGAAGGGCAGGTCCCCGGCATCCGAAAAAACAAAAAACTGACCGTATGTTTGCGCTTTGCCCGGTGCGGCCGCCAACGCCCCCAGGGCGAACGTCAGCACACAGATTCCGCGCGTCGATCTTAGAGATATCGATTGCAATTAATCCTCCTCGAGTGCGGCGGACCGGTTCGCGGTCCGCCCTCACACCACAACGCGTAGCCCGGCGAGAATCTGCGTCAATATTCTTTGGAGCGGGATGAACTCGGCATGGAAAGCCCAGGCGAGCGTACCGCCGGATCGCGGATGTTACAATAGCCGTCGAATGGCGGCCCGCCTCGACCTCACGCCCGGTGCGCAGAGCCCCAGCCTGGTGCCTCTGCAACAGCTACGCCCGGAGGATCTGGACCAGCTTCTCGACGAAGAGGTGGGCGCGTGGCGCGACCAGTTGGACTGGGATTTCGGCAAATCGGCGGACCTGGTGCGGCGATTTATCGACATCCGGGCGCTGAACGGATATGCGCTGGTGGAGGATGGCGAGGCGACCGGCTACGCCTATTACGTTCTTGAGGAGCACAAAGGCCTGATCGGCGACCTGTACATACGGCGGGCGTTCTCGAGCGTGGAAGGCGAGAGCCGCCTGCTGGAATCGGTGCTGGGAGCGTTGATCGCGGCGCCCCAAGTGAGCCGCATCGAATCGCAACTGATGATGACCCGCGCTACCGGGTGGCGCACGCTTCCGGTTTCGCGATCTCTGCGGGCTTTCGAGCGCAATTTCATGATGCTCGACTTGGAGCATGCGCCCGGACAACGACAGCGGCGCGTGGAACTACCGGCGGCCCTGTCCAACCGGATTTATATCGATAAGTGGTCCGAGCATTGCCAGGAGCCCGCGGCGCAATTGATCGCCGCAGCCTACGTGGGGCACGTCGATAGCCTCATTAACGATCAATATCGTTCGCTGGCCGGCGCCCGGCGATTTCTATTCAACATTGTGCAATACCCGGGATGCGGCACCTTCTTTCAGCCGGCGTCCGCGGCGGCATTCGACCGGCTGAGCGGACGCGTTTGCGGCGTGTGCCTGACAAGCCTGGTGATGCCTTACTGCGGGCACATCACCCAGATTTGCGTGGCGCCGTGGGTGCGCGGCACTGGCGTGGGCTATGCGCTGCTGCGCTATTCGCTGGACGCCCTGCAGGCCGCAGGCTGCCGGAAAACCAGCCTGACGGTGACGGCGTCGAACCAGGATGCCATCAAATTGTATGAGCGGCTGGGCTTCACGACCCTGCGCCGGTTCTTCGCTTATGTTTGGGAAGGATTCTGACCCGCATGCTTGACTGGCTCTTTTCGGATCCGCTGCCGGCCGGCTCGACGGCGCCGGATTTCACATTGGCGCAGCAGGATGGCACGCCCGTGAAGCTCTCCGGCCTGCGCGGCAGCAACGTGGTGCTGGTGTTTTACCCAGGCGACGATACCATGGTGTGCCGCAAGCAGCTCTGCGAATTCCGCGACGAATGGGCTGCGGCGCGCGGGCACAACACGCAGGTGTTCGGCGTCAATCCGGGGAGCGCCGCCAGCCATCTAAAGTTTCAGCAGAAGTATCGTTTTCCATTCCCGCTGCTGGTGGACAGCGGCCAAAAAGTGGCGGCGCTGTATCAAGCCAACGGGCTGATGGTGAAGCGCACGGTCTACCTCATCGGGCCGGACGGCGTGATCCGGTATGCCAAACGCGGCAAGCCCGATCCGGCGGAAGTTTTGTCGTCTGCCAAGTGACGCAGGGCGCGGCGCGTGTAATAATGTTCACGATATGAAACTGACGATGCTGGTTCTGTGTCTTTCACTGGCCGCTCTGGGGCAGGAGCAGCCGCAAGGTCCGCCGCCACCCGGACGGCATTTTCCGGAGCCCAAGAATCTGAAGATCCTGAAGCCCGAGCACCTGATGGAAACGATGGGCGCTTTCCGCATGGCGCTGGGCGTACGCTGCGATTTCTGCCACGTGCAGGGAGATTTCGCGAGCGATGAAAAACCGCAGAAGGAGATCGCGCGCAAGATGATCTTGATGGTACACGACATCAACGGTCACTTTCCGGACGGCAAGATGCACGTGACCTGCTACACGTGCCATCGCGGGGCCGAAGAGCCGGCCACCAAGCCGCCGGAGGGCGGGCACCCGGGACGATAGGCTAGAGGAAAAACGTCCCGGTGGCGATGATCTCGGCCGGACCAGTCAGATAGATTTCGTCATTCCAGCGCAGGTCCATCGGGCCGGCAGGCGTGAGGACACGCGCGGGACTTTGGATGAGGCCGCGGCGCGCGGCGGTGGCGATGGCGCCGGTAGATCCGGTGCCGGAGCTCATGGTCTCGCCGGCGCCGCGCTCCCAGAAGCGTACTTCGATGGTGTGGGCGTCGAGCGCGCGCAGAAACGACACATTGGTGCGATTGGGGAAGTGCGGGTGACGTTCGATCTCGGCGCCCATCGCGCGCCAGTCGAAATCGAAATCCGTTACGGGCATGGCGCATTGGGGATTGCCCACCCATACCAGGGTCACGTCGCGCGGACCTTCGGATAGCGGCAGCGCGAAGCGTTCGGCGGTGAATTCCGGCTGGCCCATGTTCATCTCAAACAGGTAGCGATGGCCGTCGTGTTCGAGCAGGCGCAGCAGTTTGATCCCCGCGCCCGTGCGAATCCGTAGATCACTCTTACGGCAGCCGTGCCCGATCAGGAATGCGGCGGCGCAGCGCGTGCCATTGCCTGAAATCTCCGCTTCGCTGCCATCGGAGTTGAACAGGCGGATGGCGCCGTCGTAATCCGCGGCAGGCGTGGGATCGATGAGCATCCAGCCGTCGGCGCCCTCGCCGGTATGGCGGTCGCAAATGGCGCGCGCGGCGGCGGGCAAGTCTGCGGCGGGCGCCTCACTGCTCTTCGTCAGCAGGAAGTCGTTCTTGGCTCCATGAGCTTTCGTGAAGGGAATCTGCATCGTGATTCAGCGGGGTCAGGCCGATACAACAATGATAAATCTCCACCACTGGCGCGCGCGGCACGATGATGGTCTTCACTAATTCATAGCGCGGACCCTTGGCGCCGGCGCGCACCAGCGCGGTCTGCACGGGATCGCCGCCCATCACTACAGCCCACTCTTCCCACAGGAACAGATCGGGGCGCGCGATGGCGGCCGGCCACAGCGGCCAGTTATCCCATGTGAGCGTCTCGCGCAGGGGAATTCCGGCGGCGCGGAAGATGCCGCTGATATCGCCGAAGGTGGTAATGATGCCGGTGCCCCGCTTGTAGCGCGGCGCGAGATACGCGGCGGCTTGATCGGTCCATGCGCGGCGGGCGTCGGAATTGACCTGCGATTCTTTCCAGGTGATCCAGGCATCCGGACGCGGCTGCATCAGCCATGGCGCGATGGCGGCAAGCACGGCGGCGGCCGTGGCGGGACGCTGCCAGCGGACAGGCATCCACGCGATCAGCGCGGCGGCGCCTAGAACTAACGCAGGAAACAGCGCCAGGCCATAGCGCGAGTTGTAGTAACTGTTAGGCCACAGGTCGGGTAGAAAGATCGGCGTGCCGCCGGACGAGTACATGCTCCAGATATAGAAAACGCCGGGGAGCAGTAACAGGAACGCCGGCCAGCGAGCCTTGCGGAAGACCGCACAGGCGATGAGGCCGGCCGCACCCATCCAGAATAGCGGCGCGCCGGCGCACCATCTTACGGCGCTGCGATAGTAGAGCCAGGTCTTGGCCCAGTTACCCAGGCCGGGATAATAATGGCCGCCTTGAATAGCGCGCGGCGAGTAAGGTCCGTTATAGAAATCCAGGATGTTGGAGCAGCACCACCAGTTATATCCGAACCAGATCAGCGGACCGGCGCCGGCGAGGATCGAAAACAGCGCGGCTTTCGCGATGCGGTGACGTTGCGCGGCGGCCAGAAAGAAGAGCGCCACAAACGGCAGCAGAAACCAGCCGTCGTACCGCGTAAGCGTGGCACAAAATGCGGCGAGCCCTGCGCCGCAGATCGCCAGCCAGGATTGTGTATCGCGAAAGAGAACGCTGCAGTAGACCAGCGCCATGACTTCGCACATGAAGAGCGGCTCAGTCATGGCCGTGGATTGCAGGTAGAGCAGGTTTGGATTGGTGGCGAAAACGAGGACGGCGGCAGCCGCGGCCGTACGGCTGCCAAAGATACGGCGAGCAGACGCGAACAGGAATGTTCCAGCCAGTATGAAACAGGCGCCGGATACGATGGAGCCCGCCAGCGCGCTGCGCCACAGGACGTCGTACCGGGCGAACAGCATGGTGAGTAAGTGAGGCAGCGGAAGCCAGACCGAACCAAGCTCGTCGATGCCGGGAGTGCGCGAGTCGGCGATGCGGCGCGCGATATTCAGATGCGCTTCCGCATCGCCGTAGTATGCCAGGTAGCCGCGCGCGGAGAAGAACCAGATACACGCCGCGCTCCAGAGAGCTAACAGCAGGAGTACGGCGGCGGTCTCAAAAATCCGTGCAGGCTTTGAATTCGTTGTATCTCTGCTCAATCTCTTCCCGCGTCAGGGTGCGAAACCGGTCCACTCCGAATTGCTCGCAACAAAAGCTGCCCATCACCGAGCCATAGATGACCGCCCGGCGCAGCTCGCACATGTCCACCGCGCCTCCCGAAGCATTAACTCCGCGCTGGGCGAGATATCCGGCAAATCCCCCAGCGAAACAATCGCCCGCGCCGGTGGGATCGATGACATCCTCCAACAGATAACCGGGCGCGATGAAGTGACAGCCGTTGGTGAAGAGGATCGCGCCATACTCGCCGCGTTTCACCACGAGAGTGCGCGGTCCCATACTCAGGACTTTGGCAGCCGCACGGCGCAGGTCGTGCTCGCCCGAAAGCATGCGGGCCTCGCTATCGTTGATTAATAGAAAATCCCACTCACGCAAAGTTTCCAGCAGCTCGCCGCGATAATCGCGAATCCAGTAATTCATGGTGTCGCCGCCAGTCAGGCGCAAACCGTCCATCTGCGCGCGCACGCCTTTCTGCAAAGCGGGCTGGATGTTACCGAGCAGCAGGTAAGGGGCGGTGCGATAGGATGGCGGCAGCTTCGGCTGGAAATCAGCGAAAACGTTGAGATCCGTGCGCAGCGTCTCGCGATCGTTCATGTCGGGCGTGTATTTGCCCTGCCAGAAGAAGGTCTTGCCCGGAACGCGCTCCAGCCCTTCGAGGTCAATTCCCTTCCCCGCCAGCAAGTCGACATCTTCGCCGGCGAAATCGTCCCCCACTACGGCCACGATCTTGACGGGAGTAAAGTGGCTGGCCGCCAGACCGATATAAGTCGCGGCGCCTCCCAACATACGATCCACTTTTCCGTGCGGCGTTTCCACGCCGTCATAAGCTACCGAACCTACCACCACAAGAGACATCGCTTGATTGTAACAGGCGGTATAGCTGGACAGCAGACACCGGGTTGGGAGTATAATCAGGCCATGCCACAGATGCATGACAGTGAATTCCTACAAGCTGCACTTATCGGATTGCAGCACGCGCTCGAGAGAGTTGATGCACAGATTGCCGAACTGCGCGGCAGGCTCGGAGGAAAGTCTACAGGCATCGCCGCGCCGCCGCCTGCCGGCGGAAGACGGCCGATGAGTGCCGCCGCGCGACGCCGAATCGCATTGGCCCAGAAAAAGCGCTGGGCGGCCTATAAGGCGGACCACGGCAAGTCTCCGGCAGCCAAGGCGCCCGTAGCGAAAGCGAAGCCGCAAAAGCGCGCACTCAGTGCCGAGGGACGCGCGCACATCATCGAAGCAACCAGAAAGCGCTGGGCGGCTTTCCACAAGTCTCAGCAAGCGCCGGCCAAGAAGGCCGCGAAAAAGGCTCCGGCCGCGAAAGCCGTTAAGAAAGCTCCGCCGGCGAAGCCACTGGAAGCCGCGCCCGAGGCGGTAGCTGCAGCGGCTCCGGCAGCGGAGTAAGAGATCTAAGAAGGATACTCCTTGGCGCTGGCCGGAAAGGCAAGCCGGATTTTCCGGTCGGGCACGCTATCCTTCAATAACTGGATCTCGTCGGCCGCGGAAGTCAGTGGCAATCCGACTTGCCCGCCTTGCGCGGCGGAGCGGCAGAATGCCATCATGACTTCGAAGCCTTTGTATGCGCTATCGAAATTACAAGGATGGACGAGATTGGGATCGTCGAGCCAATCGGCCATCTCCTGAATGTAAGGCGGCATGTCGAAGTCGTAATCCATCGAGCCGCCGCCGGAACTGGCGCCTTCCTTCGTAACTGCGCGCCAGCCGCCGCCGGTCATCACTTCGGCGAAACCATCGGTCCCCTGCGCGCCCACGCGGCATTTGCGCCACCAGTATTCGACTTCGGGCACGTCGGGGGCGCCCGCACCGCATTCGATCACGCCATGCACGCCGTTTGAAAAGTGCACGAAGCCGGCGATGTAATCGGGCGACGGATGCATGTCGGCGAGCTTGCCGCGACCGGCGGCTTGTGCCATCACCCACTCGGCTTCGGCGCCTTCGTTGTACCAGCGGATGTACTCGATCAGGTGCGAGAGCATGTGCATCATCCAGCCGGTGGACGTGGCGTAAACGGTGTGCACGCGGCCCAGGGCACCGCTGGCGATGATCTCTTTCACTTTCTGATAATGCACGCCGTAGCGGTGCTGATGGCTGACGACGGCCCTCACGCCGCTGGCTTCCAGCAGGCGGCGGATTTCGAAACCTTCGGCGCTAGTCAACGCCACGGGCTTCTCCATGGCGATCAGACGCGCGCCGCTGTCGATGCCGGCCTGGATCATGGGCGTGCGCAGGTTCGGCAGCGTGCAGAAGCAAAATACGTCCGGACGCGCTTCTTTGGAGACTTCCCGTACGTCGGCGCCCTTCACACTGACGCCGAGCTTGGCGCCCGCCGCATCGAGGCGCGCCGGATCGATATCACAGATGCCGGTAACTTCGAAGCGCGGATTCTTCTGAAAGGCGAGGGCATGGTGCATCCCGCGCTTGCCCATGCCCGCCACTACCACGCGATACTTAGCGCTCATACCGTGCGATCCCACTCCAGGGTTTTTTCGATCACGTAGTCCACTTCCTCGGCAGTCAGCTCAGGGAACATGGGCAGCGATACGCAGCACGCCGCATTGCGCTCGGAATTCGGAATCGGACCCACAATGCGCGCCTGCTTGCCCCACGGATAGCCTTCCTGCTGGTGAATGGCGATCGGGTAATGGCATTTGGCATCGATGCCGTTCTTGTTCAGGAAATCCAGCAGCGGGTCGCGATGCGCGGCCTGGCGGGTCTCGATCACATAAAGATGAAACACGTGGCGGTAGCCGGGCGTTTCGTAAGGCAGGGTGAAGTTGCGCGCGTCCTTCAAGCAGGCGGAATAGCGCGCGGACCATTTGCGGCGCAGGTCGTTCCAGCCGTCGATGGCTTTCAGCTTGGCGCTCAGGACGCCGGCGTGCAGATCGTCGAGGCGGCTGTTGAAGCCCATGCTGTGGCAGGAGCGTTTGTCCGATCCGTGATTGCGCAGCTTACGGACCTTCTGGTCCAAGTCAGCGCGATTGGTGACCACCGCACCGCCGTCACCGAAGGTGCCGAGGTTCTTCTGGATGATGAAGCTGGTGCACACCGCGTCGGAGAGTTCGCCGATGCGGAAGCCGGCGCCGGCCGCGCCGATTCCCTGGGCATTGTCTTCGACGACCAGCAGGTGGTGCTTGTCGGCGATCTGGCGGATGGCTTTCATATCGGCGCACTGGCCGTAGAGATGGACGGGCACGATGGCTTTCGTGCGCGGCGTGACGGCGGCTTCAATCTTGGATGGATCGATACAATTCGTGCGCGGGTCGGAATCGACGAACACGGCCGTGGCGCCGGCCACCCAGATGGCCTCGGCGGTGGCGAAAAACGTATTCGTGGTGGTGATGCACTCATCGCCCGGGCCGATGCCGAGAGCCATGAACGACAGCCACAGAGCATCGGTGCCGTTGCCCACACCAACGGCATATTTCATGCCGTGATAAGCGGCGAACTCCTGTTCAAACCGCTTGAGCATCGGACCCATCACGTAGTTGCCGCTTTCGAGCACCTGCCGGATGTTGGCGTCGATCTCAGTCTTCAGATTGTGATATTGCTTCACATGGCCGTAGAACGGAACCTGCATATCTGAATGTCTCCTCTTGGTATTGAATCCGTATGGTAGCGTAAGGCAGGCCGCGGGTGCTGAACCACAGGGGAAGTGATAAGATCCTCGCATGGCACTCAGTCCGCAACGGCGGGAAATCCTCGGCGCGCTCTTGGCCGCGCCCTTTGCTCCGGCGCTGGCATCGGCCGCGCAAACGCGATCGGGGGACATGCTCTATCGCACACTGGGCCGCACCGGCGAGCGCGTATCGGCCATCGGTTTGGGCGGCTATCACATCGGCGTGCCCGGCGATGAAAGCGACGGCATCCGGCTGGTCCGCACGGCCGTCGACCGGGGTATCAATTTCCTGGACAACTGCTGGGACTATCACGACGGCAAGAGCGAAGTCTGGATGGGCAAAGCGTTGCGCGACGGCTACCGCCACAAGGTTTTTCTGATGACCAAGTTTGACGGGCGCACCAAGCCATCGACTGCCAAACAGATCGACGAATCGTTGGCGCGGCTCCAGACGGATCACCTCGACCTGATCCAGTACCACGAGAACATCCGGCTGGAAGATCCGGACCGGTTCTTCGCGCCGGACGGTCCGCTCGAAGCGCTCGTGGCGGCGAAAAAAGCGGGCAAGATCAGGTATATCGGCTTCACCGGCCACAAGGATCCGGCGGTGCATCTGCGCATGCTCGAAGTGGCCGCACAGCACGACTTTCATTTCGATACGGCGCAGATGCCGCTCAACCTGCTGGACGCGCATTTCCGCAGTTTCGCCCGTCTGGTGGTGCCCCGGCTGGTGGCGCAAGGCATCGGCGTGCTGGGTATGAAGCCGATGGCGTTCGGCAATCTGCCGCAGCATGGGTTGGCGACCGGGATCGAGTGCTTGCACTATGCACTCAATCTGCGGACGTCGGTGGTGATTACGGGCTGCGACAGCATGGCGCGGCTGGAGCAGGCGCTCGAAGCGGCACGCACGTTCAAGCCGCTGAGCGAGTCTCAATTGTCCGCGATGTTGGCGAAGACCCGCAGCGCGGCCTTGACGGGGAGGCTGGAACCTTTCAAGACCACCTCGCAGTTCGACGGCACCGCCCAGAATGTAAGTTGGATGGGCTGAACTATGGTGTTTTTTCCGGCGTAGCCTGCTACATTACTCGCCAGAGGTCAGGTGATGAAACCGTTCACATCCGTGTTGTATGTGTGCGCGATCGGGCTGCTGGCGGCGGTAACCGGCGCGGCACAGTCGACCACCGTCAATGTGCAGATCAGCAATCAAACCGATACCAGCGTGGGCGTGAAGGGCCGCTTGCAACTGGCCATGTCCACCTCGTTCCAACTGGCCAATTGGAGCTATCAATACTTCAGCGGAGCGCCGAGCGCGCCGGCGGAACTGACGGCGCTGTATCCCTGGCACACGCGCGTGCAGGTCATTGCAGGCAACAATCCTCCATACGGCATTCCACTCACCGCTCCCGGCACCTGGGATTTTACGGCACTCGATACAATGCTTGCGCCGATTCAGGAAACCGGCGACCACAGCCCGGAGTTCCAGATCGGCACGGCGCCGGCTTTTCTGAGTGATTCGCTGGGCCACATTCTAGCGAGTAACATCCCGGCATTTGCCGCCATGAGCGCGAACATGGTGAGTTACTACAACGCCGGAGGATTCACCGATGCGGGCAAGCATTATCAAAGTCCCACGCCCTACCCGGTAACTTGGTGGGGCATCTTCAACGAGCCGGATATCAACAACGTCACGGCCCAGGAGTATGTGACTTTATATAACACGGTGGTCCCGCAGATGGCCGCGGCGGACCCGAACATCAAATTTGTGGCGGTGGAGTTGGCCGGCGCGCCGGATACCTATCTGCCGCCGTTCGTTGCGGGCGTTACCGCGCGCGTGGACGTCGTGGCCAAACATTTTTACTCCACCTGCAGTCAAGCCGACTACGACCAGACGCTGTTCGCCACCATTCCGCAGTTTGCCAGCCAGGTGGAGACCATGTACTCCGAGTTGCAGGCGAAATCGGCGCTGGCGACCGTGCCGGTTTGGATCACTGAGAACAATGTGAACGCGGATTACGACGCGGGCAACGGTATCAGCGCGTGTAACGCGCCGCACAAGTTCGTGCTGGATACGCGCGGCACCAGTCCTTTCTTCGCGGCGTGGCGCGCGCTGGTGTTCGAGCAACTGGGCGAAGCGGGCGCGCAGGCGCTTTATCATTGGAGCTTCGGTACCGATCAGCAATATGGCGAGGTGGATGGGTCCGGCAATCGCTTCTTCAGTTACTGGGTGGACTACTATCTCTCGCATTGGCTGCCCTCGCCGCCGGGCCAGGATATTCTGCAGACGACGACGAGCGGCTGCTGTTCGCCTGAAAGCGAATCGACTTGGATCGGCAGCGGCGGTCTTCCGTTCGACACGCAGACGCTGGCGGCGCGCAACGTGGATGGATCGGTGGTGATTCTGATGTCGAACTTCGCACTGAACGCGACGTACGACAACAACGGGCCAGGCACCGCGCGCACCTTCGCGCTGGATGTCTCGGCGCTGGGTAACTTCACGTCAGCGACGTTGGTGACGCTGAATGCGGCGACTCCGGCCAGCGGTCCCGTACCGCAATCGCTGACACCGGCGGCGCAGATGCAGGTTACCCTGCCGGGGTACGGCGCAGCGCTGCTGCGGCTTTCGAATGCGCAGCCGAAACTGCCCGCGGCAGGCGTGGTGAATGCGGCTAGCTTCACGGGAGGCGCGGTGGCGCCCGGCGAGATCGTGTCACTATTCGGGACGACGCTCGGTCCGGCTGCGGGAGCTGGGCTGGCGATGACGAATCCGTGGCTGGTCTCGAATGCGCTCGAAGGCGTGCACGTGCTGTTCGACGGCGTGCCTGCGCCGATCACCTACGCCTCGGCCGGCCAGGTGAATGCGGTCGTACCGTACTCCGTGGCGGGCCAGAGCTCGACCGAGCTGCAAGTGGAATATCTGGGCGCACTATCGCCGGCTGTGACTCTACCTGTAGCGGCCGCGGTCCCCGGGATATTTACTATCACCGCGACCGGTTCGGGGCAAGGCGCGATTTTGAATAACAGCGACTACACGGTGAATTCGGCGGCCAATCCGGTGGCGCGCGGCGACTGGGTGCAGATCTTCCTGACCGGCGCGGGCGCGACGAATCCGAAGGACGTGGATGGCCTGCTGGCCAGCGCACCGTATCCCGCGCTGACTGGCAACGTGACAGTAACGATCGACGGCATGCCGTGCACGACCAATTACACCGGCGCCGCACCGTATCTGATCGCGGGGCTTACGCAAATCAATGCGCAAGTGCCCACGGGCGCGACTCCCGGCTCGAACGTTCCGCTGACAGTTACCATCGGCGGCGTATCGTCCCAGGCAAACGTCACGCTGGCGGTGAAATAAGGCTCTGCTCGTAGGTGCGCTGCAGGAAGCCGTTGGTCATGCCGGCGATGTAATCGCAAACCACGCGGTGCGCGGGCTCGGCGGGGATCAGTTCGCAGTAAGGCGCCGGCAAGCGTTCGGGATGCGCCACAAAGAAATCGAACAGCTCGGCGATCATGGCGGCGGCGCGCTCGCGTTCCTGGCATAACGCGGGCGAGCTGTACACGCGGCGATGAAGAAACTGTTTCAAATCATGGGTGGCGGTTTGTGTTTCAGGTGTGAAAGCGGCCAAGCGCTGGGAGTGGCGGACGTCCTCTACGTTTCGCACGCCGGATGCGACGGCGCGGCGGACGGTGCCGTCGATCAGCCCGGAGACTAAGCCATCGATCAGGCAGCGCAGCGTTTCGTGAAAGCGCGCGCTGGCGGAGGCGCCGGGAAACTGCGTCTCGGCGGCCTCGAAGAGATCCCGGTAATACGCCACTTCGGCGGCGATATCCGCCGGCTGCAGCAGGCCGGCCGATACCGCGTCATCCAGATCGGCGGTATTGTAGGCGACTTCGTCGGCCAGATCGATCAACTGCGCTTCGAGCGGCGGCCGCAAGCCTGGCAGATACTCATCGAGCTCCGGAATTTCGCCAGGATTGAAATCGTGCGAGTGCTTGGCGATTCCCTCGCGCACTTCGAAAGTCAGGTTCAGACCCGGAAAGCGGGCGTAAGTTTGTTCGAAGCTTTCGACAATCCGCACCGCGTGGCGGTTATGCTCGAAGGCCGCGCCGAAGCGGCGCATCTGGCTATTCAGCGCGGATTCGCCGGCGTGCGAAAAGGGCGGATGGCCGATGTCGTGAGCCAGCGCCAGGGCCTCGGTCAGGTCCTCATCGAGCGCCAGCGTGGCGGCCACGGTGCGGGCGATCTGCGCGACTTCGATGGTGTGGGTCAGACGATTACGGAAGTGATCCGAGAGGCCGGGCGAAAAGACCTGGGTCTTGGCTTCCAGGCGGCGGAAGGCGCGCGCATGCACGATGCGGTCACGATCGCGCTGAAACGCGTTGCGGTAAGAATGTTCGGACTCCGGATAACGCCGCCCCCGGCTGTCTTCCACCGGGAAACGGAGATGGCCAAGCATGGCAGGACTGGCGCGCTACTGCTGCGGCAGATCGGCGTAAGCCTGGATAGCGACCTGGCTGACCGGGCCGGGCACCGCGCGCAGCGGATCGAGCAGTTTGCGAGCCTCAGCCGGCTTGGTCGGGGCCAAGAGCTTCGCCAACTGGACGGCCGCTTGATCCTTGGAAACGAAAATGGTGGGGTGCGCCATCAGGTCCCGCAGGGTCTTCTCGCCCAGATCGTTCTTGCCTTCGGCGAAATAGACTTGGCCGAGCGACAGCTTGGCGAGCGAGGCATAGCGCTCGCCGGCCGAATCGGCAACTGACTTATATCGTTTCTCAGCTTCCGCCAAATTGCTTTGGTCGGCGGCGATGCAACCCAAGTAATACTCGGCGATGTAACCCTCGTCCGTTCCAGAATCCTTGGCCGCCAGTTCACTGAACACTTTGATAGCCTGCGCATCCTTGGCTTGCTGAGTGGGGAATGAGAGAGCCATGCCCGGCGGAGGCGTCGCGGCTACCGGCGCTTCCTGCACCTGGATGGCCTGCGCCAGCGCCTCCTGGCGGGCTGTCTGCTGGTGGCCCCGGTAAACAAAGATCAGGACGGCCAGCAGGACGACGATGGCAGCCGCCGCTCCGTAGCGGATGATCTGGGTGCGATACTCTTCAAAAAAATCGACTGTGTGCTCGACTTCGAGCGCAAACCGGTCAGTCTTCAGTTCTTTACGGGTGATTCTAGCCACGAAAACCTCAGAATAGTGGAACTCTTATGTTAGCATGCCCGGCAGTCCGTTGGCCGGCGGAAAGGGGTCCCAGGCGCGGGCGCAAAAAGATCCACAAAAAGTCTATTGACACGGCGGTTGGCTACAGTACAATCCAGAATGGCGGGAATTTTTCCAAACCGAGAGCGGCGCGAAATGTTCAAAACAAAAAAACTGCGGCCTGCTGCCTTGCCCGACAGCACCCAATTCACCAGCACGGATGTGGCTCGTATCTGCGGGGTCAGCCTGCGCCAGTTGCAATGGTGGGACGAGCGGAGCGTCGTCTCCCCGCGCCAGGACGGGCACAAGCGCGTCTACCTTCCGCAGGAGGTGCTGGAGGTGTCCGTGATTGCCGAGCTGCGGCGGAAGGGGTTTTCGCTGCAGAAAATCCGGCGGGTGCTGCGATTCCTGCAAAAAGATATGGGAAAACGGCTCAGCGACGCTCTCAAGAGCGAATCGGAGAGCCACCTGCTGACCGACGGCAAATCGATTTATCTGGAGGACGCGCCGGAACGTATCATCGATTTGCTGAAGAATGCCCGCCAGCCGATGTTCCTGGTTTGCGTCAGCGACCAGGTGCGGCGCCTCTCGCAGGCCACGAAGAAGCCGGCCGCGTCGGAATCCGGACGTTCCGTCCGCAAAGCCCGCGCGATGTAGGGTTGCGTGGCTGGGGTGCTCCGCGCGTTTGACCGGCTGCCGCCGGGTCTCTTATACTGAAAAGAACGCCATGTTAATTCTGTTGACGATCGTGCACGTGATAGTTTGCATTTTTCTGATCATCGTAGTGCTGCTGCAAAGCGGCAAGGCGGCGGATCTGGCGGGTGCGTTTGGCGGCATGGGTTCGCAGACGGCTTTCGGTCCGCGCGGATCGGCCACGCTGCTCTCGAAGGCCACCACTGTTTCGGCAGTAGTGTTTATGATTACGTCGCTGTCGCTTTCGATTCTGGCGACGCGCGGGTCGGGAAGCGTGAAGACCGTGCTGGATAACGGATCGAAATCGGCTCCGGCATCCGCTCCTGTGCCGGCCCCGGCGAAGACCACGATGCCGGGTCAGCCCATCAACATCCCGCTTCCGGCCCCACAAGGTAAGCAGGCACCGGCGGCACCGGCTCAACAGAAGAAGTAGCCCCCTGCGGAGGTGGCGGAATTGGCAGACGCACTAGCTTGAGGTGCTAGCGGGAGCAATCTCGTGGGGGTTCAAGTCCCCCTCTCCGCACCAAATAAATCAATAATATAGCGGCCATCTGGAAACGGATGGCCTTTTTCATTTTGACGATTGCAACGGTTTTGCAACGGTCTTCCGTGCTAGAATGCGGCGCTGGCGAAGACCTCCTATGGCGCGGGGACGATTTTCAAGCGCTACGAGATCTGGTACGTCTCGTTTTGGGTTGATGGCCGTCAGGTTCAGAAGTCATCGGGATCGCGCAGGCGCCAGGATGCGGTGCTGCTTCGCGACCAGTTGCTCGGCAAGAAGTCTCGCGGAGAAGTGGCCGATGTCGTGACAGCGAAGGTCACCTGTGGCGAACTGCTGGATGATCTGCTGGAGTACACCGGGGCCAACATCAAGCCGACCACGGCTCGGGTTTGGCAACTGGTAATTGAGGCGACGCTCCGTCCTTTTTTCGGCCACCTTCGCGCTGCGAAGCTAACGACGGAGAAGTTGAGGGAGTTCAGGCGTAAGCGGTCCGCAGAGGGTAGGAGCGACGCGACGGCGAATCGGGAACTTTCGATTCTGCGGACAGCGCTCAATCGTGGACGCAAATGTACGCCGCCTGACCGAAGCCTTGGACCTGACCACTCCGACCGGGCGCGCGATGGCTGGACTGCTTGCAATTTTCGCCGAATTCGAAAGGGAAATACTGCGGGAACGAACTCGGGCTGGCCTGGCTCATGCGCGGGAGAATGGGAAGCGACTGGGGCGGTCGGCGACCGCGGCCGTCCACGCCGCAGAAATCCGGAAACTACATCGGGCTGTCGCCATGGCCTACGCTGTCTTGCTCGCATCTGTATCGGATGACCAAGTTACCGCTTACCGTGAAAGAAGCCGACCTCTGCTGGCGCCGAGCCTGTCAATACGTTGTTCCCACGTGCTGACATCCTGGGTCCAGCCGACAAGGTTGCGCGATTTACTGCGGCAAGCAATCGATGGTGGGCAGAATCTAAGGTCAGACCTTTGGCACCCTCTTCGCAGTCCAGTCTGGCCTTCTTCCATCGCAGTGGCTGAAATCGAGCCACAACTACGCCAGGTGTGGGCTAATCTATTGGCAGAGCACGGTCCGTCCGATCCAAACGATTGGTACGTGATTGAAATCTCGAAGGTGCTGCAGGTGTTCGGACATGCTTTTGTTTCCCACACCGGCATCGTCTCCTTTCTGGAACCGCCAACGGATCACGAACGAGCCGAAAAAGTCATCATTCCCGCGGTTGACCGGGCCCAGGCCACTTCTTTTACCTGAACTGCCCCGTTTAGGCAGCCTTGCCGAAAGGACACGCAATTCCGGCGGAGCGGAGCGCAGGCTGACGGGATTGTGGCGACGCTGAAGAAGATCAGCGAGGCGACCGGCCGTTCGCTCGCTCAGGTAGCGCTGGCGTGGTTGCGCTACCGCGACATACCGGTGATCCCGATTGTCGGCGCGCGGCGATTATCGCAATTGCTGGACAATCTCGATAGCTTGACCCTCGAGCTGACTCCGGAACAGGTGCAGCAACTGGATGAGTCGAGCGCCATCGAACTCGGCTTTCCGCACGATTTCTACCGCATGGAGATGGTAAAGGCGATGATCTATGGCGGGATGCGGGAGCGGATTATCGCCGAGTAAGTGGAAGCCTTCTTAACCGGCTTGGAATTGCGGTGACAACGTACTGGTGATCGATGGCAGCGATCAGGTGAATTCTACGAAGATCGTGGGGGACGGTTGCCCTGCGTGCAGCACGCCGGGGCACATCGACAGATACAGTTGCGCTCCGGCTTGTACAGCCCATAGCCTTCCGGTCTATGCAACATACACGGCGATTCGCCTCCGCTAGAGAGGGAGAATATGACGAAATCAGCGGTGTCACTCATGATCTCGCTTGCGATACTTTCTTGCCAGTGTCCCGCCGGGACCGATTCCTGCGGTACCGTGCCGCCCCGCGGCATCTCCATCTCTACCGATGCATCCAATGCAGTTTCGATCCTGTCCATCCGGCGGGGTTCGCTGACAGCCGATCTCCAGTTCGCGGGTGCGATGACAGCTGTCAATCAGGTGTGCCAATTGCCAAGTGGCCGGCTGGTGGTGTTCGGGGACACTGGCGCTGGATCGTCGAATATTCAGATCGTGGATGTCAACACGGGAAGGGTCGCAGATTCCTTTGGGGCTTACACGCCCGTGCTATCGCCAAACGAGCATTGGATTGCCTACCGAAGGTTCTACCCGGCTCAGACTGTGAGTCCATCGGAGGAGTATCTCCTTTACGACTTGACAAAGACTGCGCGCCAGAATCGCGCGGGCTTCAAGGCAGAAGACATGGACGCCCCCGGCGTTTTGGTGTACCCAGTCGTCGCGAGCCAAAAGCCCTTCGACGATGTCTCTCTGCCGCCGAGCCAGACCCACTCCTTCCGCGGCCGCTCGTTTTACTGGGCTGCGGACAGTGGTGCGCTCGCCTTCGCTGACAGCGTGGAGCAGAAGCTGAGCCTCATCCTAGTGACGGCTCCAAGCGGCGCCGCCACAACCTACTACCAGGTCGCGGATACTATAACATGGGATTCCGCCGCACCAAGAAGCCTTCCGGTGAGGGGCCTAACTCTGTTGGAAGCGCGCGTGCTCACCGCGGCCGGCCAAGTGCGCGATGTAAGCGCGGACTTCGGCGCCGGCGGATGCCCGCCTATCCAAATCCCTTTCAGTGTATTTCGGCCCGCTCCGCCTGAGATCCCAATGGTCCCGCGGCGGAAGCCGTCAGTGGAAGCGCCCCGCCCGTAAGCGGGCTCCTGGCGCGGGGTGCTGACAAGCTAAGAAGGTCCCGTTAGATAAATTGTCGAAATTGCGCCCGACAAAGTGGATGGTCAAAACGTAAAGACGCCGAGGCTGCCGGACATGCTATTCCTTCAGTTACACTGGTCAATGGGGCGACATCGTGGCGGGAACCGGCAGTATGGACGCCACCGGGAATTACGTGTTTCCCGTGCCGGCTGAGTCGGCGTCCAAATCCGAAGGGATCAGCTCGACTTACTGGTTGGGCCGAAGTGCAGGATGCGCAACTTAGCCAGACTTGGCGGATGCCGGCGTCGCTCGACGTGGATCTCACGGGCCAACAAGTGGGCCCTGCTCCTTTTAGTAGCGGTGCTCACCGCGACGGGCGCCGGCGCGGCATACGGGCAACAGTTGCGCGAGGTTCCCGCCGCCCACATATCAGCATCCTTTCATTGGCCCGAGGGTCCGGCGGAGATACCGGTTGCGGACAAGCTGCCGGTTGCCTCTCTTGAAGCGTTTCTCAATGCGCTGAAGCCCATTGACGTGCCCGGCCTGAGAATAGGGGAACTCAGATTCGAGCCTATGGAGGCCGCCGGTATCTGCCTCGCTGCCACTGTTGATGCAAGTGGAAGAGAGATGTATTTTTCTGTGGCAGTCGTCTGCCCCCAAAGGACAACCGGATCCTTTCGAATGACCATCGTCGAGTCGGACGCGCCGCACGTCCTGGGCGCCGAACTCGTGGACCTCGGCGGGGATGGCAACTTCGAGCTGATCTCGAAAGTGCTTGCGGGAGGCTATGAGGGCACCCAGACCCTACCCATTTACTGGTACTCCATCTTCAGGGTCAAAGATGCTGTACCGCGTGACGTCAGCGCCGAATATCCTATGTTCTACAGTCACCGCTGGCTTCCCGAGTTGAATTTCATCTCGCAGCTGCTGGCGTCCCCGTGTGCCCAGCCCGGCGTAGCCACCGTGGCCCGGGCCGAGGCGCGGTTCCTTAGAGACAAGTACGAGAGGAGAATTGCGCGTCAGCCGGGGGCGGGTTTCTCGGATGCGGTAGAGTGGAGCGAATCGAAGAACCCACGCGTGCAGATGCTGGCCGTCGAAACGTTCCGGGAGGTGGACACGCCGGAGGCATTGACTGAGCTCAAGAAGTTGGGGAAGACCCGGGACTATGTCGTTGCGCAGGCCGCCATCAGCGCGGTAAACGCGAAAACGGAGGCGCACCATTAGGACGGTTTGGCCGAACATTCTCGCAGGGGCCGTGCTGACCGCGTGGACGTTCTCCGCTTTGATTGCCGATACTGCGGATCAGCAGGCTTGGGGTGTCCTGCACCTGGCGATCGACTCCGGTGGTCCGAGCGCTGATGTAGCTCTCCGGCTGCTTGGAACGATTGACGACGCAGAGGCGCGCACAGTCATTGAAAGTTCACTCAAGAGCGGAAACCCGGGGGCTGCGGCCGTGGCCGGCGGACTTACGCGGTCTCAATGCGCGACTTACCTGCCGCTTCTGAAACGCCTGGCGGAGAATCCGTCGTTCGAGCCGAAGCCCCCCATCTTGCAGTGCATCGCCAAGGCGAGGAGCCCTGAGGCAGCGGCGGTACTGCGGGAGATCGCGGACGCCAGCGGTGAGCCTGATGCCGGCGCCGCGTTTGGTCTCTTAGAGTCCATGGGGCCCGTTGCTGTGGATGCGCTGGCAAGGGAGCTCCGCGAAGGTCACTCGGCCTCAAAGCGCGAAACGGCGGTTTACTCACTTCCCGGCAGCACTGTCCCCGGTGAAGTGGCGGCGTTCCGCGAGGCCCTCAGGGATCCAGACGCGGGTGTGCGTCTGGCCGGTGCGTTGCGGCTGGGCCAGTTGGGATCAGCTGCCGGTGAGGCCGTTCTCACTGCGGCCGCAGAGGGAAAGGCTCCAGACGCGCGCCGGGAAGCGGCAGCGGCACTCGCCGCGCTTGGTGCGCCAGGCGCCGCGGGGCGACTCGCCAAGCTGCTGGAGGACCCGAACCGGGCGGAAAGAATCCGGACCATTTGGGCAATCGCGAGGATCGACGGCCCGCGGCTGAGGAATTTTGTTTACGAGAAGGGTCTCGAAAATGAGCCAGATTTCAGGTCCATGCTTGCGGAAAAACTACTGAGTCCGGGCGAGCCGCGCGGTATGGCGGTACTCGCCTCGATGCTCAGCGATTACGATGAGTCCGTGCGGCTGATCGCAGCCGGACGCTTGCTGTCCACCAGTTTGGCGGACCTCGCCCACACAGTGGTGATCGATGGTCTCCAAAGCGAATCAGGTACTGTGCGGGCCCTCGCCCTGCAGATCGCCTCCGGAAGCCCGTCGATGGAAGAGGCACTGTCCGGACTCGTGGCCAGCAGCGACCCTATCGTCCAGGAAGCGGCGATAGCCGCGGCCGGCGAGTTGCGGCAGCGCGATCAGTTCTCCCGCCTGGAACCGTATTTGCAGTCGCGGGTGCCGGCAGTCGCCATGGCGGCGGCGAAAGCCTTGCTGTTGATTGATGCAGCCGCTGCCAGGCCAATACTGATGCGCGGGCTCAACTCCGATCTAAGTTACGTTAGGATCGACTGCGCCGCCGTGCTCCTGTCGCGGCGATTCTAGAAGCCTTCGAGTAAGTGGCCCATCTTTTCTTTCTTGGTCCGCAGATAGGACTCAGTCGAATCCATGGCCGGAACAATGCAGGGCACGCGTTCCTCAACAGTCACGCCCGCGGCTTCGACGGCCGCCACTTTTTCCGGATTGTTCGATAGCAGCCGCACGCTCCGCAGGCCGAAGTAGCGCAGGATCTCGCCCGGCAATTCGTAATTGCGCAGGTCCGATTCGAAGCCCAGGCGTTCATTCGCTTCCACCGTATCGGCGCCACCATCCTGCAATTCGTAGGCGCGCAGCTTGTTGAGCAGGCCGATGCCGCGCCCTTCCTGGTGCTCATAGATCACGAGCCCGCGGCCCTCACCGGCGATCATTTGAAGCGCCAGTTCCAGTTGCGCGCGGCAATCGCAGCGCAAGCTGTGGAAGACATCCCCGGTCAGGCACTGCGAGTGAATGCGCACCAGCGGCGCACGTGGGCCGTCCGACAGGTCGCCCATCTTCAAGACCACCGCTTCTTCCACGCGATCGCCGGTGCGGCCTTCGAATCCGTAGATCCGAAAGTGACCGAATCGGGTTGGAAAATCCGCTTCGGCGGCCTTGTGCAACCTTAGCGCGGAAGTCGTCTGCATGGAATTTCTAACGGGCGTTTCGATGCTTTTATTATAATGATGTGCGAGCTCACATGGCGGATTCTTCGCTGCTCACACTGCTGGTAAAACTCGGCGTGGTGGCCTCGCTGGCCAGTATCCTGGTGCGCTGGAGCGCGGTCAAGCGCATGCTGATGCGCGAAAATCGCACGCTGGCGCAGCGCGTGAAATTGTCGCTCTGGTTCTCGGCCGTGTTCGGCGCCAGCGTGGCGACGCGCGTGGTGATGACCAGCTACCAGGCCGTGGATCTGGGCCTCGAAGGGAGCCTGCTCGCGGGCCTGCTGGGCGGATATGTAACCGGCCTGGCGTCCGGCATCATGATCTCGATTCCGGCCATGATCCATCGCGAGTATCTCACCATGCCGCTGCTCGCGGGGCTGGGCGTCCTCGGCGGCCTGCTACGCGATTGCGCCGCCGATCCGGAAGACATTTGGCGCTTCACGCCTTTCTTCGATCTGAACCTGTGGCGCTTCTTCAAGCAGCGCCGCTTCGACCGGCGCAACGCTTTCAACCTGCTGTTCTTCGTGGTGATTCTGTTTGCTGAATTTCTGCGGCAGGCGCTCGGCCACACTTTTGGCGCGCGCGGACGCATCTTCTATCTGCATCCGGCGCAGAATGGATTGCTGATGTACCTGGCGGTCTACGCTACCACCATCTTCTCGGTGACGCTGCCGATCAAGATCTGGAACAACACGCGCAACGAGGGCAAGCTCGAAGAGCAGCAGCGGCACTTAATCCAGGCGCGCCTGGAAGCGCTCACCAGCCAGATCAACCCACATTTTCTGTTCAACACGCTGAACTCGGTCTCATCGCTCATCCGCACGGATCCAAACCAGGCGCGCGTGATGGTGCTGAAGCTGTCGAACATCCTGCGGCGGCTGCTGCGCAAGCACGATAATTTCAACGCGCTGCGCGAGGAGATCGGCTTCATCGACGATTACCTGTCGATCGAAGTGGTGCGCTTCGGCGAGAAGCTGCGCTTCGACAAAGACGTGGCCGCCGACACGCTGGACATGCTGGTGCCCAGCATGCTGCTGCAGCCGCTGATCGAGAATTGCGTGAAGCACGGCCTGAGCAGCAAGGTGGAAGGCGGTACTATCCGGCTGCGCAGCCGGCGGGTGGACGGGCGGCTGCTGCTGTGGGTCGAGGACGATGGCGTGGGCATCTCGGAAGCCAAGCTGGCCACCCTGCGGGAGCAGGGCATTGGCGTCAGCAACGTGAGTGAGCGGCTGAAGGTGTTATTTGGCAGCGATCACAAGATGAACATCGAGAGCCAGCCCGGGCACGGCACGCGCATCGAGATCGAGATTCCGGAGCTGCAGACCAGCATTGTCGCGGTGTCGTAAATTAATGCGATCCGAATTGCCTGGAAAGCGATTGGAATTGCGCGGCGGACAGATGCACATCACCCGACAGTGAGATCCAAAGCCGCCCTTCCGGGCTACCCGAAAACTCCACCCCGCGGATAACCGCCGCGCTTCCGATTGCCGGGGGCAGGGCGGAATGGAGATCCAGGCTCTTGCGCACGGCGGACTCGATGCTGGCCGCTATCTTCTGCTTGATGGTGGCGCCGAACGATTCAGAATGTAGTAACTCGCCCAGCGATCCATCCGCGTCGATGCGCTGCACGTCCGCGTTCATCGCGATTCCGTCCGGGCCAACCGCCGGCGTCAGCTTCACGAGTACGACGCCATTGCCCCCCACCAGGCGTTTGGTGCGCTCTTTGCCGAAGACCTTGGCGCAGGCCCAGCGCTCGTAATGGACATTCACGGTGAGCATGGCGGCGGGCTTGGCGGGGGCGATTGCCGCATGTTCGACAGACATCCGCTCGCCGCAGTTATCCGAGCGGTTCAGTTGCGCTGCCAGCAGAGGTGTGAGATGAGCCGCAAATTCCGCCAGATCGGCCGTGACTGCGAGGTGAAATACATCAGGCGCAGCTTGCGAAACCGCGCCCCACAACGTGATCTTCACCGGTTGCCCCTTCACGTCGAGCGAGGCACTGACCGGCGGAATGCGCAGCGTCATCATATCGCCCGGCGCGGCATGTGAGGCGAACATCGGCAGAAGAACCAGCAGCAGGCGGGAGCGCATGCACTCCAGTAGATGCTCGCGCCGGCCGCCGAGTTACAGCCGGAGACGGGCTAAACTCGTAATCCACCGCGCGGCCAGCGTCCGGATGCAGGCGGTCACACCCGGCGGCACACCTCCAGCAACGTAGGGTTCGAGTTGCGGCCGCAATTCCAGTTCCGCGCCCTCCCAGGTTGCGCCCATATATAATCAGACTTCGCAATCTTTTGGAGGAATACCATGCAACAAAAGATCTGGAATGCCCTGGATGGCTTTCGCATCGAATTGCCGTCGTGGGGCTTCGCCAATACGGGGACCCGTTTTGGCAAATTCAACCAGGCCGGCGCGGCTACCAGCACGGCGGAAAAGCTGAGCGACGCAGGACAAGTGCATCGTTCGACGGGCTGCTGTCCGACGGTCGCGGTGCACGTGCTGTGGGATTTTCCGGACGGCAAATTCAGCGTCCCGGAAGTGATGTTGAAAGCCGAGCAGTATGGCGTGAAGATCGGCGCCATCAATCCGAACGTCTTCCAGGACCAGATCTATAAGCACGGCTCGCTGGGCAATCCCGATCCGGAGATCCGGCGCGCCGCGTTGCAGCATATTCTGGATTGCATCGAAATCGCCAGCGCCACCGGCAGCCGGGACATCTCGCTGTGGTTCGCCGATGGATCGAGCTATCCGGGCACGGCCAACATCCGGCATCGCCGCCGCTGGTTCGAGGAAGGTCTGATCGAGGCGCATCGCAACCTGGAGCCGAATCAGCGCCTGCTGGTCGAGTACAAGCCTTTCGAGCCGGCCTTCTATCACACCGACATCGCCGATTGGGGCATGTCACTGCTGATGGCGCGCAACGCGGGGCCGCAGGCCAAGGTGCTGGTAGACACCGGCCATCATTACCAGGCGCAAAATATCGAGCAGATTGTGGCGTGGCTGCTATCGGAGAACATGCTGGGCGGATTCCACTTCAACGACCGGCGCTATGCCGATGACGATCTCACGCTAGGCTCGATCGATCCCTACCAGGTTTTCCGCATCTTCCACGAGATCGCGCTGTTTGAATGGGAGACCGGCCGGCGGGCGGAGATCGCCTACATGATCGACCAGAGTCATAACTTGAAAGACAAGGTCGAGGAGATGATCCAGACGGCCATGACCGCGCAGGAACTGTACGCCAAAGCCGCACTGGTGGATCACGAGGCGCTGGCACGCTACCAGAGCAAGGCGGCGCTGGTGGATGCCGAGGAGTGCCTGAAGGAAGCTTTTTCGACGGATGTGCGCCCGGCAATCCGCGAGTGGCGCAAGGCGAATGGCGTGCCCCCCGAGCCGCTGAAAGCTTATCGCGAAAGCGGCTATGCGGAGCGCGCCGCCAAGGAGCGCGGCGAGAAGAATGCCGCGGCGGTCAGCAGCTATGCGTAAGAGGTTCTGGGTTCTGGGTGTTGGGTGCTGGCTGTTATCGCTAGCGACCGTTGCCTTGCAGGCTGCGAATCCCGACTTGTTGACGCATGCCTGGAGCGGTCACTGGATCTCGGTGGCGGCCGCGCCGCCGTACGATTACGGGGTCTATCATTTCCGGCGGACGTTCGATCTGCCGGCCGCTCCCGCGTCTTTCCTGATCCATGTTACGGCTGATAATCGCTACAAGCTTTACGTGAACGGCGAACTGGTGAGCCTGGGTCCGGCGCGCGGCGATCTGTATCACTGGCGCTACGAGTCGGTCGACATCGCGCCGCACTTGAAGGCGGGTAAGAACGTTTTGGCCGCTGTGGTCTGGAATTTTGGAGACCTGGCGCCTGTTGCGCAGATCACTAACGAGACCGGGTTTCTGTTGCAGGGCGATGGACCCGCCGAGCGCATCGTAGACACGGGGAAACAGTGGAAGAGCATCCGCGATGAAGCGTATTCTCCGGCTCCTCGCGAACGCGAGATGGCGCGATTTTATTTCGTCACTGGTCCCGGCGAGCAGGTGGATGCCGCACACTATCCGTGGGGCTGGGAGCGCCCGGAGTTCGATGACTCCGCCTGGCCCGCGAGCGCTGTAAGCAGCGCCGGTTCGCCGCGCGATGCGCAGGATGGTCCCAATCGCTGGATGCTGGTGCAGCGTTCGATCCCGCCAATGGAACTGACGCCGCAGCCGATCACCGTGCTGCGGTCGGGCAGTCCGTCGCATGTGATTCCGGCGCACACCAAGGCCACGCTGCTTTACGATCAGACGTTTTTGACGACGGGCTATCCGGAACTAACGGTGAGCGGCGGTAAGGACGCGCAAATCGAAGTGGGCTACGCGGAGTCGTTGTTTCTTCCCGGGTTGCGCGACAAGGGCAATCGGAATGAAATTGAAGGCAAGGTTTTCATCGGCCAGCGCGACATTTTCAAAGCCGATGGCGGCGCGCGCCGGCATTTCGAACCGTTGTGGTGGCGCACCTGGCGCTACCTGCGGCTGAAGATTGAAACGCAGGACCAGCCGCTGACCATCGACGATCTGCATGGCGTGTACACCGGCTACCCGTTCCAGCGCAAGGCGCGCTTCGACGCCGGCTCGGCCGAGCTGCAGAAGATTCTCGACACCGGCTGGCGCACCGCGCGCCTGTGCGCGCATGAGACGTACATGGATTGCCCGTATTACGAGCAATTGCAGTACGCGGGCGATACGCGCGTGCAGTCACTGGTGTCGCTCTATATGACCGGGGATGGCCGGCTGGTGCGCAAGGCCATCGAGTCTCTGGACGCTTCGCGCACCGCGGAAGGCGCGACATACAGCCGCGCGCCCTCGCGCTTACAGCAATATATCCCGCCGTTTTCGCTCTGGTGGATCGGCATGCTGCACGATTACTGGATGTACCAGGACGATCCGGCGCTGGTGCGGGGCATGCTACCGGGAGTACGTTCTGTGCTCTCGTTCTTTGCCGCGCGCCAGCAAACGAACGGCTCGCTCGGCCGTATGCCCTGGTGGAACTTCGTGGATTGGACGCGCGAATGGAACGGCGGCGTGCCTCCCGCGATGACCGATGGCCAGTCGGCGCCGCTCGATTTGCAATTGCTACTGGCGTACCAATGGGCCGGCGAAATGGAGGCGGCACTCGGGAATCCGGCGTTGGCGGAAGACGACCGGCGGTCGGGGGCGCGTTTGAGCAGCTCGATCCGTGAGATGTACTGGGATGCCGGACGCAGGATGTTTGCCGATACGCCGCAGAAGCAGGAATATTCGCAGCAGGCCAACGCGCTGGCCGTGCTGGCGGACGTGACGGAAGGGGCCGAGGCGCACGACCTGATCGAGCGCGTGGCGGGCGACGATGGCCTGGTGCAATGTTCGATCTACTTCCGTCACTACCTGCACTCGGCCATGAACAAGGCGGGCGCGGGCGACCGCTACCTCGACATGCTCGGCACGTGGCGCACGATGTTGGCGCGCGGCCTGACGACTTGGGCGGAGACCGCCGATCCGACGCGTTCGGATTGCCATGCCTGGGGAGCCAGCCCCAATTACGAGCTGTTTCGTACGGTGCTCGGCATCGACTCGGCGGCGCCGGGATTTGCGCGTGTGGTGATCCGGCCGTTTCTCGGTAAGCTGACGCATGTGTCGGGCGCCATCCCGCATCCCAAGGGTGAAATCGCCGTGAGTCTGACGCTTTCTGGCGGCAAACTGGAAGCGACTGTGAACCTGCCAACCGGCGTGGACGGCCGCTTCGAATGGCACGGCGAAACGCGGGAGCTGCATCCCGGCGAGAATCGATTAACCTTATGAACCTGATCGTAGGAGCTACGGGCCTGGCCGGCGGTGAGATTTGCCGCCGCTTGGCCGCACAAGAGAAGCCGGTTCGCGCGCTGGTGCGGCCGACCGGGGACGCATCGCGCATTGAGGAGTTGCGCCATGCCGGTGCCGAACTGGTGACCGGCGACCTGAAAGATCCAGCTTCGATTGCCGCGGCATGCGCGGGCGCGACGGCGGTCCTGTCGACAGCTTCTTCGGTGTTGTCGCGCCAGCCCGGCGACACGATCGATGGCGTTGACCGCGTGGGGCAGTTGCAATTGGTAGAAGCTGCCAAAGCCGCCGGCGTGAAACATTTCGTCTATGTTTCGTTTCCGCCGATGGCGGAAGATTTCGCCTTGCAGCGCGCCAAGCGCGAGGTAGAGCAGGCGGTGATGGCGAGCGGAATGACGTACACGATCCTCCGCCCCACGTTCTTCATGGAAATCTGGCTCAGCGCCACGCTGGGTTTCGATGTGGCCGCGCGCCACGCCCGCATTTACGGGAGCGGTGAGAATCCGATCAGTTGGATCTCGTTTCCCAACGTGGCCGAATTCGCCGTGCGCTCGCTCGACACGCCCGCCGCGCACAACACGACGCTGACCCTGGGCGGCCCCGAGGCGCTCTCTCCCAATGAAGTGGTGCGGATCTTCGAAGAACTGGGCGGCGCGCCATTTACGACCGAATATGTTCTGGAGGCTGTGCTGCGCGCGGCGAAGGTGGCCGCACGCCGGGCGCTCGACGAAGCCTTTGCGGCGCTCTCGCTAGCTTACGCACAGGGAGGCGCGATCGACATGTGCGGTGTCCTCGCGGCGATGCCGGTGCGGCTGGTGAGCGTACGCGAGTACGCCACCTGGCTGCTGAACGAGGACCGTCTAGAAACGCGGTAGATGGCGCAAAAGTTCCCTGGTGTTGCCTTCGGCGCGCTGTACCGAGTGGATCGGCACCCACTCCGCGTTCAGCGTGCCGATATACGTCGCATGCCGGCCGGGCGTACCCATCAGGACCACCGTGTAAGCGCGATCAGGGTAGACCAGGCCGTGGTACTGCGCGCCTTCGGGCCCGGACCGCCAGCGGTCACCGCCGGGCGTGCCTAGCTTGCGAATCACCGCCGCGTAATCGTCATGCGCGGAGAGGCCCAGATACGGTGCGCTCTTGGCCACATAGCTCAGGCGCGGGCGCAGCATCCCTTCGCGGTAGAAGTTGACCGCCACATAAGCCGCCACGATGCCCAGTACCAGCGCGCCGCCCACGAACCGAAACAGGCTCGAGTCAGTCTTCGATTCCAGGCGGATGCCCACCACGGGCGCCGGGCCAACGCGGGGGGCCGGCGGGCGGGCGCCTACCGCGACCGGCATTTCGATCACACGGCGCTGGTACGGGCACACCGCGCCATCCCGGTATTCCAGTTCCTTCAACAGGCCCACGATTAGGACTGGATCCTCGATACTGGATATTTCGCCAATCAGGTGGCGCGGAATCGCAATCTCCTGGCTCGTGCGTGGGTTGACGACGAGCACGTCGGTCCAGGTGGCTTTACGGTACTGCCACTGATTGTGCTCGATATTAAGGATAGCCGGGTAGAAAGAAAACGGCCGGTTGCGCAAGGCTTCGAGGGGTGGTGGAATTACAGGCGAAGACATGTGCGAGATACTATCGTAACATCCGCCGCCGGCACTCAGAGCATGCCAAGTAGAGCGTTGACGACGATAGCCGCCATGCCAATCGGGATCATGACTTTCCAGCCGATGTTCATGAGTTGGTCGTAGCGGAAACGCGGGAAGGTGCCGCGGAACCAGATCATCATATAGATGATCGCCGATACTTTGAAAAGGAACCAAAAAATGCCGATAGCACGGGCGTTGAAGGCCGGTATCAGGTAAATTGCACCAATCAGGACCAATATCACCGCCGCGCCGACGAGTACCTTCTGCTGCAAGGGATCCTTGAGCCGGTGCACCAGAACCAAACTGCTCAAGCCGGAGCCGGCGAAGACGATCAGCGGCACGATATAGTTCAGCACGGCCAGCCAGGACACACTGGGAAACGGCCGCAGCCAGCCGCCCCAGAATAGAGTTACAGCCACCGACGAGATCACGAAGATATTGGCGTATTCCGCCAAAAAGTAGAGCGCCCAACGGAAGCCGCTGTACTCGGTGTGGAAGCCGGCGACTAACTCGGACTCGGCTTCCGGCAGGTCGAACGGGGCACGATTAGTTTCGGCCGTCGCGGCGATGATATACACGACGAACGGCACGATCATGAAGCCATAGTTCGAAAAGATAAACCAAACGCCGCGGGTCTGCTGCGCGTGGATGATTCCCTGCATGCTTAGAGTACCCGCGACCATCACGCCCGAGAGTAGGGCAAACGACAACGCCACCTCATAACTGACTAACTGGGCCGCGCTGCGCAAAGCGCCAAGTAAGGGGTAGTGGCTGTTAGAAGCCCAGCCGCCTAAGATAATTCCCAGAATACCCACGGCGGACATGGCCGAGATTACGAGCAATCCAACGTTCACGTCAGCCACATACAGATACTTGCTAAATGGGATGACGGCGAAAGCCGTCAGAGCCGTAAAAGTAGAGATGACCGGAGCCAGCCAGAAGATCGCCTGATCCGCGTCGGTCGGGATGATGTCTTCCTTGATGAGCAGCTTCAAGGCATCCGCGATCGGCTGCAGCAGGCCGTGCGGGCCGACACGCATAGGGCCGAGGCGTACCTGAAAATCCGCCAGCACCTTGCGCTCAACCAACACGATGTAGCCCGCGACCAAAGGGAACAGCGCCACGATCACCAACGTGACCAGGATCGGCGTGAACAAGGGATGGTGGATGATGGCGTCCATAGGTCCTTAGTGCATGAGCGATGTGGAAGCGAGGCGCAGGAAAGGCTCCGGATAAATGCCGATCGCGAGAGTCATAAAACCGCTGACTCCCAGGGCGACCCGCAGGCCCAAGCTGGTCGCGAGCGGCGCAGGCTCAGTCACGTCGCGCATGAAGATGGCGCGCACCACGCGGAAGTAGTAATAAATTGCAACCGCAACATATAAAGTAGCGACCACCGCAAGCGCATAGTGCTGCGTCTCGATGAGTGACAGGAAGATATAGTACTTACCCAGGAATCCCGCGGTCGGCGGGATGCCGGCCAGCGACAGCAGAAAGATCAACATCAAAATCGCGTATCCCGGACTCTTCTGCATCAGGCCGGCGATGTCGTCGAGATCCTCACCAGGTATCCCTTTGCGGCGCAATGCCACCAGCACCAGGAATGCTCCCAGGTTCATGAAAGTATAAACCATGATATAGACGGCGATACCTTTAATACCTGTGGCGTTTCCGGCAATCAAACCCAAGAGCATGTAGCCGGCATGAGAGATCGAACTGTAGGCCAGCAGCCGTTTGATGTTGGTCTGGTTGATGGCGGCCAGGTTCCCGACCGTCATGGTGGCGACAGCGATGAAGGCCAGCACCGGCTCCCAAACCTGGCGGGCGGCCGCCAGCGGCGCGAGTTCGCCATAGAAGATGCGCAGGAGAAATGCGATGGAGGCGGCCTTTGAAGCTACAGAAAGATAAGCGGTGACGGTGGTGGGCGCGCCTTCGTAAGCGTCCGGAGCCCACATATGGAACGGCACGGCGGAGACTTTAAACAGTAATCCGACCGAGGTGGTGGCCAATGCCAGCAGCACCATGGGGTCGAAGGGCGGGCGTTCGGCGATGCGGGCGGCGATGTCGGCCAGCCTTGTGGAACCGGCGATGCCGTACATCACGGAAAACCCGTATACCAGGAAGCCGCTCGAAAAGGCACCGAGCAGCAGGTACTTCATGGCTGCCTCGTTCGATCGCTTCTCGCCGCGCAGGAATCCGACCATGATGTAAAACGACAGCGCCATCAGTTCCAGGCCGATGAACAGGGTGACTAAGTCTGTTCCGGTGGCCAGAAAAAACATGCCGCATTGGGCGAACATCAACAGGCCATAGTATTCACCATGATGCTCGCCTTCGACTTCCAGGTACTTATAAGATACGATTGCCACAATTACTGTGGCGATGATAAAGATCCAGTTGAAGAAGAGCGCGAAGCCATCGATGACCAGTGAATTATGGAACGCGGTCAGACTCGCGCCGTTAGCCGCCAGATAACTTTGCTGCCGCACCAAGCTGAAGCCCGTGAATCCCTCGCCCAGTAGCAGGAAGATCAACAGATACTTTCGCTGGCGCGGATCGGGGAAGACCCAGAAATCGAAAAGCAGGATGGCGCATCCGAACATGGCCAGCATAATGGCCGGCACCAACGCGAACTGGTCGTAACTGTTATAGTACGGACTCATTGGCCACCTGCCTGCGCGCTCACGGGCCGATGCACGGCTACCTGAGTGCCCTGATAGTAGCCCGGCCGCACGCGTTCCACGATCTGCTGCACCGGTTTCCGGAGCACATCGAAATACGGCTTCGGGTAAACGCCGATCCAGATCGACCACGCGATCAGCGGCAGAAAGATGGCCACCTCCCGCAGGCTCAGATCGGGCAAGTGCAAGTTCTTGACGTTAGTCACCTGTCCCAACATGGTGCGTTGGTAGAGCCACAGCAGGTACGCGGCGCCGAAGATTACGCCGAGCACGGCGAAGGCCGCCCAGAGATGATTGGCCTCGAAGGCGCCCTGCAGAATCGTAAATTCGCCAACAAAGCCATTCAGCAGCGGCAGACCGGCGGAACTCAGCATGGCGATGGCAAAGATCACCGCGTATTTCGGCATCACATGGGCGAGGCCACCGTACTCCGCAATTTCGCGCGTGTGGCGGCGCTCGTAGACGATGCCGATGATCAGGAAGAGCATGCCGGTGGAGATGCCGTGATTCAATTGCTGAAGAACGCTGCCGGCCAGGCCGTTCGGATTCAGGGCGAAGATACCGAGCGTGCAAAAGCCCAAGTGACTCACCGACGAGTAAGCCACGAGCTTTTTCCAATCTTTCTGCATCAGGCTGACTAAGGCGCCGTAGACGATGCCGATGATCGATAACACGGCCAGCACTTGTACGATGGTCTGGTCGACGGATGCTTTGGGGAGCAGCGGCAGCGAGAAGCGGATGAAACCGTAAGTTCCCATCTTGAGCAGGACGCTCGCCAGGATGACTGACCCGGCGGTGGGCGCTTCCACGTGCGCGTCGGGCAGCCAGGTATGGAAGGGAAACATCGGCACTTTGACGGCGAAGCCCAGGAAGAAAGCCCAGAAGACCCACTGCTGCAAGCCGAGCGGCAGGTTCAGCTTCATTAACTCGGAAATTTCGAACGTGTAAGTACCGAACTGGTGCGCGTACTGGAAGTAGAGAGTCAGAATGCCGAGTAACATCAGTACGGAGCCGGCCAAAGTATACAGAAAAAACTTGATGGCCGCATATAGCTTGCGCGGCCCGCCCCAAATGCCGATGATGAAATACATGGGCACCAGCACGAGCTCCCAGAACACGTAGAACAGGAAGAAATCGAGCGACATGAATACGCCGAGCATGCCCACCTGCAGCAGCAGAAACATGCAGTAGTATTCTTTGACGCGCTCCTGAATGGCATTCCAGGAAGACAGCACCGCGATCACGCCGATGACCGTGGTCAGCATGATCAGCAGCAGGCTGATGCCGTCGATGCCGACCAGATACTGCACGCCGAGGCTGGGGATCCAACTGGAGCGTTCCACGAATTGAAAGCCGGACGCGTCTTTATCGAACCGGAAGACCAGCACCAGCGAAATGAGGAAACCGGCCAGGGCCGCGATGTTTGCCCAAATCTTGATCAGAGTTTTCTGGTTGGAGGGAATGAAGAGCAGGACTAACAGCCCCACGAACGGCGTGAACAGCACCAGACTGAGTATGTAATCGCCCATCATTTACCCGCCAGATAGTAACCGAAGAAGACCAGGATTCCCACTACCACGAACAACGCGTAAGCCTGCACGCGCCCCGTTTGCAGGATGCAGACCGGATAGGAAAGCAGCTTCACGGTAAAAGAGCCGAAGCGTACGGCGCCGTCGACGATCCAGGTGTCCCACCAGATGGAGACGCGTGAGGAAAAGCGCGTGAGCCATCCGGCGCCGTTCACCGCGCCATCGACCACGTTGCGGTCGAACGCGCCTAGGACCTCGCCGCCGCCTTTGCTGAGACCGTTGACGAACAGGAAATCGTAGACTTCGTCGACGTAACACTTGTGGTACAGGAACGAATGGAGCGGCCGGAGTGACTTCTCGATCGTATCCGGAATCTCGGGCTTGTGGTGATAGAAGTAACGCGCCACCACGATGCCGATGATCGCTATGGCCACCGAGACACTCATGAGGATCCATTCGGTGGAGGCATCGTGCGCGCCCTCAGCCGCGGCTTCGGTAGCGGCCGAGGCGAAGGCCGGCGCCAGCCAATGCTCGAATCCGTGGAAATGCGCGAAGAAGGTCCAGGCATGCGGTACGCTCAACCAGCCGGCGAATACGCCGCCAACGGCCAACGCGGTGAGTGGAACCGTCATGGAAGCGGGCGATTCATGGATGTGCGCGGCCACCTCCGGCTTCACGTGCGATTTGCCGTAGAAGGTCATGTTCATCAGCCGCCACATATAGAAAGCGGTCAGGCCGGCGGTTGCCATGCCGATGAACCACAATAATTTCGAGCCGGAGGGCGAGCTATAAGCCTGCCAAAGAATCTCGTCTTTCGAGAAGAAGCCGGCAAAGCCCGGAATGCCGGCGATGGCGACGGACGCGATCCACATGGTCCAGTGCGTTATGGGAATTTTGTCCTTCAGGCCGCCCATGTGGCGCATATCCTGTTCGCCGCCCATGGCGTGAATCACCGAACCGGAGCAAAGGAAGAGGAGGGCTTTGAAGAATGCGTGAGTAAATAAATGGAAGATGGCTACCCAGTAAGCTCCTACACCGAGAGCCAGGAACATATAGCCAAGCTGACTGACAGTCGAGTAAGCCAGTACGCGCTTGATATCGTTCTGTACCAGAGCGATGGTGGCGGCGAGGATCGCGGTAAAAGCGCCCACCGACGCGACCACGGTCGAAGTGTTGGGAGTCAGTTGGAATAAGGCGGCCGACCGCGCCACCATGTAGACGCCAGCCGTGACCATAGTGGCCGCGTGGATGAGGGCGGAGACGGGAGTGGGACCTTCCATGGCATCCGGCAGCCAGACATAGAGGGGGAACTGCGCGGATTTGCCGGTAGCGCCGATGAAGAGCAGAACGGCCATGATGCTGAGCACGCCGAAGCCGCCGGTCTCGGCATGGAAGTTACCGCTGCGCAACGCCGCGTTCACGTCCACGAACCGCACGGTCCCGAGAAGGGCGAACATCAGCAGCATGCCGAGAATGAACCCGGCATCGCCGACGCGATTGACGATGAAAGCTTTCTTGCCGGCATCGGCCGCGGACTTCTTATGGAAATAGAAACCGATCAGCAGGTAACTGCACAATCCCACGCCTTCCCAGCCCACGAAGAGCAGCGTGTAATTATTGGCCATCACCAGCATCAGCATGAAGAAGATGAACAGATTCAGATAGCCGAAGAAACGGTAGTAACCGTTATCGTGGGCCATGTAGCCGGTCGAATAAACGTGGATCAGGAAGCCGATGCCGGTGACCACCAGGATCATCACGGAACTGAGCGGGTCAAGCAGGAAGCCCCAATCGGCGCTGAACGTGGCCAGGTGCCCGTTCAGCATATGGAACGGCAGCCCCGCGAGCCAGGTGAATTGGATCACCTGGTGGATACGGTTGGTCTGTTGCGAGAGCTGCCAGACCGCGCCCACAGAGAGGAGGAACGAGATCAATACCGCGCCCGGGCAGATCACATTGACGAGCCACCTGAACGGGGGGACACGATGGCCGCCGTGGCCGTGCTCGCCGCCAACTGGCGCGACGCCGGAGGCGACCGCCACATCCGACGGCGGCTGCGGGTCGAGCAGCTTTCCAAACAGCAGCATCAAAAGTGCGCCGGCCAGCGGGAAGAGGGGGATGAGCCAGATCAGTTCGAGGAAGTTCACGCGCCGGCCCCCGCGGCGAGTTGCGCCCTAGTCACTGGAATTACCATTTGAGTAAGTCCACCTCGTCGGCCAGCACGGTTTCTTTATTGCGGAATAGCGCGATCAGGATGCCCAGCCCGACGGCGGCCTCGGCCACCGCGTCGGTGATCACGAAAATGGCAAACACCTGCCCGCTCAGGTTATGCAACTGATGCGAGAAGGCGACTAAGTTGATGTTCACCGCGTTCAGGATCAGTTCGATGGACATCAGAATAATGACGATGTTGCGGCGGGTCAGTACGCCCACGGTCCCGATCAGCAGTAGAGCGGCGCTCAGGGCGATGTAGTGCGCGGTGGTTATCGGGTACACGATCAAATCCTCTTCTTGGCCATCACCACGGAACCGACCACGGCCACCAGTAACAGGAGCGAAGCGATCTCGAACGGCAGCAGGTAATCGGTGAACAACACGTCGGCCAACTGCTCGGTATTGCCGAGGGCGGCCGGGGGCAAGGCGCCGGGCTGCGCGATGCGGAAAGCTGCGCCGCCTTTCGCGAGAAACCAGAAAATCTGCACGCCTACCACAGCCACGCAGATCAGCGCGATCCACCACTGGCCGTTGAACTGTTTCTCCTTGGCGGCCTGGTCCAGGTTCACCAGCATGATGACGAAGAGAAACAGCACCATGATGCCGCCGATGTAGAGTACGATCTGCACGGCGAACAGGAACTCGGCCTGCTGCAACAGGTAGAGACCCGCCACGCCCATCAGCGAGACGATCAGGAACATCGCGCTATGCACGGCGTTGCGGCGGGTGATGGTAAGGATTGCGCCGCCCAACACCATGGCGGCGAAGCTGTAGAAAAAGACGGCCTGCGTCAGTTCCGGGGTCAGCATTTGTATGGGGTCGGCTTGGGCCCTTCTTCCAGCATCTGGCGGTCCCAAATGGCGCCTTCGCGAGTGTAGCTGGCCAGTTCGAAATCCTGCGTCAGCTCGAGGGCGTCCACCGGACAAGCGTCTTCACACAGGCCGCAGAACATGCAGCGGGAAGTATCGTAAGTGAAATTCGTCAGTTCTTTGCGCTTGGTCTGCTCGTTGCGTTCGCTGGTCACCACGATGAGATTCTCGGGGCAGGCCAGCGCGCACAGGTTACAGGCGATACACAGCGTCTCACCGTTATCCGGGTTGATATTCAGCCGCGGCGCGCCGCGATAGCGTTCGCCCACCTTCGGCCGTTCGGCCGGATATTGTTCGGTGTAGATGCGTTTGGGGTCCTGGTTGCGGAAGGTCACCCAGAGGCCCTGGAATAGGTCCACCAGAAAGATGGTCCTGAAAAACCTGGCAATCATCTGTCCACCTCGCCGAGTACGATATCCAGCGTACCAATAATGGCGACCACGTCGGCTACCAGTCCGCCGCGCACCATACGGTCGAGCGCCTGCAGATTCACGAAGGATGGCGGACGCACGCGCATGCGGTACGGCTGCGTGGAATTGTCGCTGACGATGAAATATCCGAGTTCACCTTTGGGCGCTTCAATGGAAACGTAGACCTCGCCGACCGGCGGCTTCACCACCTTGGGAACCTTGGCCATTATCGGCCCGTTGGGGATGCGATCGATAGCCTGGCGGAGGATGCGCGTCGACTGGCGCATCTCTTCCATGCGGACGGTGTACCGGTCGTAGGTGTCGCCGTTTTCGCCGGTGGGAATGTCGAATTCGTACTGATCGTAACCGGAGTAGGGTTGCGCTTTCCGCAGGTCCCATTTCACACCCGCGGCGCGCAGTACAGGGCCAGTGACGCCGTACTCTTTGCACTCTTCCGCGTTGAGCACACCGACGCCTTTCAGCCGGCCCAGCCAGATGCGATTGTTGGTCAGCAGGGCTTCGTACTCATCGACCTTGGGGATGAACCAATCGCAGAATTTCTTGACTTCCTCTTCGAAGCCGTCGTAGGTTTCGTACTGCAGCCCGCCGATGCGGAAGGCGTGGGTGGTGAGGCGCGCGCCGCAATAGTTTTCGAAGATCTTGAGCACTTCCTCGCGCTCGCGCAGGCAATAAAACACGGGCGTGATGGCGCCGATATCGAGGGCGTGGGTACCGAGCCAGATGAGGTGGCTGGCGATACGATTGAGCTCGGTGAGCACCACGCGCACGGCTTGCGCGCGCGGCGGCGCCTCGATGTTGAGCAGCTTTTCGACCGCCAGGCAGTATCCCAAGCCGTTCGAGACCGCGGCCACGTAGTCCATGCGGTCCACGTATGGAGCAAACTGCTGGTAGGTACGGTTCTCACCGATCTTCTCGACGCCGCGATGCAGGTAGCCGATCACGCACTCGGTGCCCATGACCTTCTCGCCGTCGAGCTTCAGGATCACGCGCAGCACACCGTGCGTAGAGGGATGCTGCGGGCCCATGTTGATCACGAGCTCGGTGGCATCCAGAAACGTGGCGTCCGGCATAAAGGTCTAATGTCCGCTTTCGATGCCCAAATTCTCCCGCACCCAGGCATCATCCTGCTGCAAAATGCCCTGCTCCTTACGCAGCGGATAGCCTTGCCATTCTTCCGGCAGCAGGATGCGGCGCATGTCGGGATGGCCGGCGAACTGGATGCCGAACATATCGAAGACTTCGCGCTCCAGCCAATTGGCGGTCAGATGCACGCCCACGGCGGTAGTGGGGCGATAGCCGTCCGCGATCATGGTCTTGACGCGGATGCGCTCGTTGCGCGCGAAGCTGTACAAGATGTAGACCAGATCGAAGCGGTCCGTGCGTTTGGGATAATCAACCGCGGTCACATCCACAAGGTAATCGAAATCCAGTTCTAATTTAAGTGTTTCGAGAATGGGGATGACCGCATCGGGTTTGGCCACCAGAAAATTCTGTCCCAGATACGTGGAAAATTCGGTAATATCGGCGGCGAAACGCTCCTTGAGAGCTTCCGGAAGCGGGCCTTCCCAAGGCGTGGTGACCATAACGGCGGGGGGCTTAGGAGGAGCCGCATGCGCGGCCGGAGCCGGCTTGGCCGCCGGAACAGCCGGTTTGACAGGGGGCTTGGCATCCTCGCCTCCAGACGGAGGAGGCGCCGTCGGGCCGTCGGGCTTTTCCTCATCAGCCATGAGATTTCCGAGCGAAGATCACTACACATATCACCGTCCCCTGGGGTTGTCAAACGCATTGTGCGGATCAGCACGCGCGGAATTGATCGCGGACAGCACCGGCTGTAAACTGACCGCAGCAGGAAATGCTTCCGGACTTGGAGGGATGCTATGCCGGTTCGATTCAGTTTCTACGTTCCAGTTTTGTTTGGGATGCTGTGGGCTGTTGCGCTTCCAGCGGCGGGACGAGCGGCTGCGCCTCCGGTTAGTTTCAACTCGCCCGTTGCTTATCCTCTGCATAACAGCGGAACGTGGTTCACGCTAGCCGACTTCAATAACGACGGTATCCCAGACATCGCGTCGGCCGGTTCATACTTAACGGTTCTATTCGGCGATGGGCATGGGGCTTTTTACGCCGATACGGCTCCCACGCCGAATGTCGCAACTTGCGGACAGGTTGCCTCGGGCGATTTCAATGGCGATGGGAACATCGACCTGGTTCTCGGCTGCGACTATCCGGCGATTTTCATATTGTTGGGTAACGGCCACGGAGTTTTCACGCCGGACGGGACTTACGGTTTCGGCGGGGACGAAGCGCGGCCGCTATTTGTCGCAGTGGCCGATGTGAACCACGACGGAAAGCTCGACATCGTGGCCGCGACCGAGGGACCGACGGAGAACGTGGGGATGCACATCTTCCTGGGAAATGGCGACGGCACATTTCAGCCCCAGCAGCGCTACCCTACCGGAGGTCTTCCATGGGGCGTGGCTATCGGCGATTTTAACGGCGATGGTAATTTGGACCTGGCGGTGGCGAACGGCACCGCCGTCGCGATTCTGCCGGGCAACGGCGATGGCTCCTTCGGGGCGCCGGCATTCTACGCCGCTAACAAGGATCCGGTATACGTGGCCACGGGCGACTTCAATCGAGACGGCCGTCTCGATCTGGCGGTGGCCAATGCCGCGTCGAACACGGTCTCCATATTATTGGGCAACGCCGACGGGACGTTCCAGCCGCAGGTTGCTTACGGCGTGGGAACCGACCCGGGGTGCCTCGCGGTGGGGGATTTCAACGGAGACTCGAAGCTGGATGTGGCCGTCGGATTTGCGGGGTCCGGAACTTACGCGGTCCTGCCCGGCAACGGGGACGGAACGTTTCAGCCGGCGGTTATTTTCCATACGGCGAGCGAGACCCCCTTCATCGCCGCAGCCGATTTTAATGGCGACGGCAAGCTCGACCTAGGCGTGATTCTGAAAACGCCGAACACTTTCTCGCCGCAGTTGAATATCGGCGGCGCAGATTGGTTCGCGCAGCCCGCCAATTTTCATTTGTCGGGCGATGCTTCGGCGGTGGCTGCGGGGGATTTCAATGGCGATGGCAAACCGGACGTGGCGGTCGCCGTGTCCAGCGCGAACGCGGTCAACATTCTCTTGAACGACGGCTCGGGCGGTCTCGAAACGATGCAAGAATATCCAGTAGCGGCGGGCCCCAACTCGGTCGTGGTGGGCGATTTTAATGGAGACGGCGCGCCGGACGTCGCGGTGGCCGCGGGCGGCGCCGACGAAATATCAGTGCTGCTCGGCAGTGGGAACGGCTCGTTCCAGGCCGCGGAGAACTTCGCCGCGGGTGCGGAGGCGCGCTCGATAGCGGCCGGGGACTTCAACAATGACGGCAAGCTCGACCTGGTGGTGGCGGATAGCGGCTCGGAAACGGTCGCGTTACTTTTGGGAGAAGGTGACGGCGGCTTTCATTCCGCCCAGACTTTTCCCGCGGGCAGCCGGCCTTTCGCGCTCGCCGCGGGTGATTTCAACGGCGACGGGAACCTTGACTTAGCGGTGTTCTCCGGTTCATCCAGAGAGAATCCGATTTACATTCTTCTGGGGGATGGCAAAGGCGGATTCGCTGCGCCAACATATGTTACGGAACTCTCCGGTGACGCGCTCGTGGCTGCCGATGTCAATCACGATGGCAAGCTCGATCTGATCGTCTCGCAGGGCGTCACTCTGCTGGGCAACGGCGACGGGACGTTTCAAGCGGCGTTGGCCAACTCCTGTTATTCGCAATCGGGAATGGCGGTTGGGGACGTGAACGGAGACGGCATACCGGATCTGGTGCCAACGGGCTCGGTGGCCGGTGTCTGCGTAGGCAATGGCGATGGCACTTTCCAATACCCCCAGTACGACTTCGTGGCGGGGATCGATCCGCTCTCGGTAGTGCTGGCCGACTTTAACGGAGACGGCAAGCTGGATATCGTGGCCGGTAATGCCGGTTCAAGTGACGTTACCTTGCTAACTAACACTACGCCATAACAACCCATCAGTGCTATCGAATTGTCTTCCGGCAGAGGGGGGTGTATGCGGAATGAGCACTTCGAACGGTTGGTTCCGGCGGTTTGGATAGCCGCGGTTCCGATGGCGGGACGCGCGGCAACACCGCCGGTGAGTTTCAACGTGCCGTTTGCGAACTCTCTGAGCTCGCCTTACACGCCGGGGTCCTCTTTAGACGGTTTTTCCCGGCGCTGGGGGATTTTAACGGAGACGGCAAGTTGGACATCGTAGCCGGCAATGCAGGCTCGAGTGACGTGACCTTGCTGACCAACACTACGCCATAGTATGCTGATCTCGACATGACCAGAGTCCAGATCGATTTCCGGCTCCAACACGCTCTCAATGACGAGCTGATGACCCGCATCGCGGGGGCCTATTCAATTTACGGAATTCAGAAGATCCGGCTGGGACCGGAACCGGACGGCATCACCGTCGAATACGACGCGACGCGTCTGCGGCCGGCCGAGGTGCATGCGGCTCTGGCGCAGGCGGGAATTCCAGCCATCCAAAAATGAAACCGGCGGTACCAGGGGCTAATTCCTAAGAATTGCTCCCGGTCCGCCGGTCGCGCCACTTCAACTGCAATTACTTCTTGCAAGAACCGTGCCAGATGAAATGCGCTTTCATCGTAAGGGCTTAGGCGATAACGGCGAGGGCCGGCGGTACGGTTTACATAGCGGCGCCGGCCAAATTTACGCGTCTCTTACTTCGCTGGCATGATGGCGCACGTCCACGCCCTGCACCAGGAAAACAACGTCCTCGGCGATGTTGGTGGCATGATCGGCGATCCGCTCCAGGTTGCGCGCCACGAAAATCAGATCCACCGCGGCCGGAACCGTGGAAGGGTCTTTTTGCATGTACGACACCAGTTCGGTGTAGACCGCGTCGCGGAGCGCGTCGACCTCGTCGTCGGCGGTCAGCACGCTGCGTGCGACATCGGCGTCGTTCTTCACGAATGCATCCAAAGCGCGCAGCAGCATGGATTCGACCAACTGGGCCATGCGCGGGATATCGATCAACGGCTTGACGGCGGGCATCGTGACCAGAGATAGCGCCCGCTGCGCGATGTTGACCGCCAGATCGCCCATGCGCTCCAGATCGGTGTTGATCTTCATGGCCGCGGTCAAAAAGCGCAGATCCTTGGCCATGGGCTGGCGGAGCGCGAACAGGCGCGTCGTCAGATTGTCAATCTCGATCTCCATGGTGTTGATGCGGGCTTCGTCCCGCAGAACCTGGCGGGCAATCTCGGAGTCGCGTTCCACCAGCGCGCGCACGCTACGGTGAATCGCGGATTCCACCTGCCCGCCCATCTGTAATACTTTTTCGTGCAGCTCTTCGAGCTCAACGGAAAATTGTCGCAATTCTGCTCTCCTGATTCCCCTCCGGCGGTCTGCTCTTACCCGAACCTGCCCGTGATGTAATCTTCGGTTTCCTGCTTGGTGGGAGTTTTGAAGATAATCTCTGTTGTATTGTACTCGATCAGCTTTCCCAGCAGAAAAAATCCGGTGCGATCGGCGACGCGCGCCGCCTGTTGCATGTTATGGGTCACGATGACGATGGTGCACTGGTCCTTCAAGGTGAAGAGCAGGTCCTCGATTTTGGCGGTGGCGATGGGGTCGAGCGCCGAACAGGGCTCGTCGAGCAGCAGGACCTCAGGATCCACCGCCAGCGCGCGCGCGATGCAAAGGCGCTGCTGCTGTCCGCCGGAAAGCGCATAGGCGGACTTCTGGAGCTTATCCTTCACCTCCTCCCACAGCGCGGCGCGTTTCAGGCTGTGCTCTACCGCGTCGGCCAGGGAGCCGCGAAAGCCATTCACCTTCAGGCCGTAGGCCACGTTGTCGAAAATCGATTTCGGAAACGGATTGGATTTCTGAAAAACCATGCCCACGCGCCGCCGCAGCGCGGTCACATCCACCTGGAGCACGTCTTCGTCGTCGAGCAGGACCTGGCCTTCCACGCGCGTGTTGCGGATGGTTTCGCTGATCCGGTTCAGCGTGCGCAGAAAGGTGGATTTGCCGCAGCCCGAGGGTCCGATCAGAGCAGTGATCTCGTTGGCGCGCACCTCCAGGCTGATATTGTGCAAGGCCTGGTATGTGCCGTAAAAGAAGTTCAGGTTCACAGCCTTGAGCTTGCCGGGCTGCGGCACCGGCTTTCCGGCGGCTGAACTGGCAGAAGGTAAGTTAGCAGTGCCCATTGTCATGTTGGATTATTTCTGTACCGCTATTCCGCGCGAAAGAATCAACCGGGCAGCGACGTTGGCCAGCAACACGGCGACCAGCAAGACCATTCCCGCGGCCCAGGCCTGCCGATGCCAGTCTTCGTATGGCGCCAGCGCCCGGGTATAAATCATATAGGGAAGCGATGCGGTGGGCTGCGTCAGGCCGTTGCTCCAGTATTCATTATTCAGACTAGTGAAGAGCAGCGGTGCGGTCTCGCCCGCAATACGGGCGACACCCAGAATCATACCGGTGGCGATGCCGCGATAAGCTGCCGGCACGACCACGGTGGCGATGGTTTTCCACTGGCTTGCACCCAGCGCCAGTGCGCCTTCCCGCAGGGTTTGCGGTACCGAGTTCATGAACTGTTCGGTCGAGCGCGCGGTGATAGGAATCAGAATCAGCGCCAGCGCCACGCCGCCCGCGGTTGCCGAGAAGCGGTGCATCGGAACCACGACCAGGGTCCAGGCGAAAATGCCGATCACGATCGAGGGTACCCCATTGAGTAGATCGGCCATGTAGCGCACCAGTGATGCGAAAGTCCTGCCGCCGAACTCCGAAAGGTAGACGCCCGCCATGAAGCCGATAGGCAAGCCGATCAGGGTCGCCATAAAGACGATCTCAAAACTCCCCACAATGGCATTGGCCATGCCGCCGCCGGTCTCGCCGGGCGCTTTCGGCAGTTGGGTGAAGAAGTTAAAATCGACCGAGCGCCAGCCGTTGTAGACCAGGCAACCCAGAATCAGGAACAGGATGGAAACTGCCAGGACCGCGCAAACACCCGTCAAACTCAGCATGGTGAAGCTGAGGATTTTTCGCCAGCGGTTGCGGAAACTCATGGGTGCGAACTCCCCCGGCGCGTGGTGGCGATGATCAGCAGACGAGCCAACGCGTTGATCACGATCGTAAGAAGAAACAGCACCAACCCTAAAGCAACCAGCGAAGACAAGTACAGGTCACCGGTGGCCTCGCTGAATTGGTTGGCGATCGCCGCCGCGATGGTATAGCCGGGCGCGAATAAAGACGCATGAATGTTCGGATCGTTTCCGATGACCATGGTGACCGCCATGGTTTCGCCCAGCGCGCGTGCCAGACCTAGAAAGATGGAACCGAAGATTCCCAGCCGCGCCCACGGCACTACCGCCTGCCAGGTGGATTCCCACCGGGTGGCCCCCAGGGCCAGCGCCGCCTCGCGTTGCTCCACGGGCACTTCCAACAATGCCTCGCGCGAGATCGAAATGATGAACGGCAGCGTCATGACGGCCAGGATGGCCCCGGCGGTCAGGTATCCTACGCCAAAGATTGTGCCGCTGAAGATGGGAAGGAATCCCAAAGTCTTTTTCAACGCGGGTTCGATATATTCGCGCATCAGTGGCACCAGCGTGAAAATGGCCAGCAACCCGTAGATGACACTCGGCACCGCCGCCAGCAATTCAATGAAGAAGGTAAAAGTGCTCGAGATGCCTTGCGGCGCTAATTCCGAGAGGAAGATGGCGGCGCCCACGCCGAGCGGTACGGAGACGAGCAGCGCGATAGCAGATGTAATTACAGTTCCGTAGATAAAAGGTAGTGCGCCGAAGTCGCCGTTCACCGGGTCCCAAGAAGTGGTCGTGAGGAATCCGAGGCCGAACTTGGCGCGGGCGGGGCCGGAGTGCGTCCACAATTGCCAGATCAGAGCCAGCGTGACGAGCAGGATCGTGGAAGCGAAGGCCAGGGTGATCAAACGGGCAATTTCGTCGCCATTGGTCAATCGTGAAAAGAAGCCCCGCGCGCCTGGTGCGGGGCGCGCGGGTAAGGTGGCAGAGGTTGCCATGGTGACCTATTTTATGCGGGCGATCGCTTTCTCTTCCTTGGCCACTACTGTTTTGGGCAACGGAGCATATCCCAAATCGGCGCAATACTTCTGGCCGTCCGTCAACATCCAATGCAGGAAGGCGACGATCGCTTGCTTCTTGGATGTATCGGTGATTGTACTCGGTATCAGGAGCCAAGTAAATGTGGAGATGGGATAGGCCCGTTTGCCGGGAGCATTGGTGATGGAGACCCGGAAATCATCGGGCATGTTCTTGGCGGCGCCCGCGGCGGCTTCCGTGACGCTGTTGAAATCCGCCTTCAGGAAGGTACCAGCGGAGTTCTGCATTGCGCCGTAGCCCATCTTGTTTTGCACCGCGTAGATCAGCTCGACGTAACCGATCGAATTGGGCGTCTGCTTCACTAATCCCGCCACACCCGGGTTACCGCTGGCGCCCAGGCCGGTGGGCCATCTCACAGAGGTGTTGGATCCCACCTTGGACTTCCACTCGGGGCTGACCTTCGAGAGGTAATCGGTGAAGACGAACGTGGTGCCGCTGCCATCCGAACGGTGCACCACAATGATGTCCGCGTTCGGAAGCTTCACGCCCGGATTGATCTTGGCAAACGCCGGATCATTCCACTTCGTAATCTGGCCGAGGTAAATTCCGGCGAGCGTAGCCCCGGTGAACTTCAGATCCTGCGTGACGCCGGGAATGTTGTAGGTGGGCACGATGCCCCCGAGGACGGTCGGGAAGTGCAGCGGCTTTACCTTCATCTTGGACATCTGCTCGTCGGACATCGGCATATCCGATGCGCCAAAATCCACTGTGCCTTCGGTCAACTGGCGGATGCCACCGCCCGAACCGATGGCCTGATAGTTGATCTGGACATTGGGGTCTTTCTTCCCGAATTCCTCAAACCATTTGCCGTAGATGGGATAAGGAAAAGTCGCGCCGGCGGCGTTGATCAGTACCTTCGCTTCGGCGACGGTCATTAGCAAGGCGAGGGCGCCCAAGGCGCCCACCCAAAGAGTCTTCTTGGTCATGAGTCTCCTTTCATTATTGGATGTTGGGCGCCTGGCCCGGCAATGTATACCGAAGATCGACCCACACCATGCTGCTGTTGGCATTGCGCGGACCGGTCGCCGGCGGAGCCCACGGGGACCGGATCAAATACGAGTACTGCAGGAACATGCTCAACCCGCCGTAATTAGGACTCTTCCAGAACGTGGGGTTGACGCCAAAGGTAGCTTCCTGGATGATGCGGTTTTGAGTGGAAGAGGAACCCGGGAAACCGTAGCCCACGTACGCGTCCTTGTTGGCCGGGTCGAGCGAATAGTTGCGGCCGATATCGGCGCCGCCGTAATAGGCGTAGAACACGGCCTTTTTCGTGTAATATTCAAAGCCGTCGACGGTCGAATAAGAGTGCACCAGCGACAGGCTGCCATCCGGGCGCACGATCAGATCCGGCGCCAGGCCGAAGATGTAGCGGCCGCCGCCATCGCTGAAGAAGGTGTTGGCAATCAGGTGGAAGCCCTTCAGCATCTCGAGGTTGAAGTCGGCTTCGCCGCCGCCGCCGGTCTTGCTGAACGACTGGCTGCTGACCGAATTGTAGACCTTAAAATTGCTGAGCAGGCCGCCGAACTCGATGTGCATGTGCTTGCCGTTCACTTCCGGATCGAAGGCCACTTTAGTGATGATATCGGGTCCGACGTTCGGATCGGCGAACGTCTGGCCGCCGGTGTTGATCTGGTTCGCATAACTACTGGACAGGCTGGCCGGCAGCACGATCGCCGCGCCGCCACCGGAACCACCGCCAAACTGCTCCGCGTTCTCGAACGCGAGGCCCCAGGAAATCTCTTTCGTGGGGTGATAGACGAACCGGAAGCCCGGCTGGCGCGCCCAAGTCAAGCCCAATTGGTAATTCGTGTCAAAGTCTTGGCTATAGAAGAGGTCGCCCGGCAAGGGTGAGAGGCCATTTCTATTGGGTGTCATCAAACTCCAGGACTGTCCACCCAGGATCTCCCACTTGTCTTTCCGAACATCCACCCAGTACAAGCGCATACGGAACGTATCGGCGTTGCTGGTGACCGCGACGCTGCCGGCGTCATTGCCCAAAAAGTCAGACTCCCAGTAGCCAATCACATGAGCGCCGTGAACCACCGCATCGACGCGCGCGCCGATGCGGCTGTTGCCCGCGTTCAGGCGCGATTCGGTCAATTGGCCGGCGGGCGTGTTGCTGAACGGAATTCCGCCGAAGTTGGTGCCGATCGAGCTGCCCACGTTGGTCGAGCGGAAGACCTCCGTCATATCCATAAACCCTACGGGGGTGATCGTGGCGGTCCCGATGTGAATCTGCAGCGGTGAAACCGGGATGTCGGATGCCTGCGGAGGGGCCAGCGCAGCGGCAAGACCGGGATGCAGCACCGCGGGCGTGTTGCTCGGGGGAATCACCGGCGTGGTGCTGGCGACTTCACCCAAGCTGGGCGGCTTCGGCCGGCTGGCTTGGTCCAGCGCGGCCTTCTCGTCGTCCATCGCGCGGCGCAACTGATCAATTTGCTCCTGCTGGGCAGCCAACTGCGCCTTCAGCTTCTCAATTTCCGGATTGGCGGTGGACTCCTGGGCGCGCGCGGGCGCAATGAACGCGCCCACGAGGAGCAGAACTCCGCCAAATGTCACAAGTACTCTTCTCTTCATTGAAGCTCCTTGTAAGATTTTGGAGGTACTGGCCGAAACGTAACGATATGAAACGACGCGACGTGAAGGCAGAGCACCGCCCCACCAATTCGGCCTCACCCAATGTAGCGGCGAGTGATTAGGGGTTGATGACGGATTTGTTAAGTTCCCATTACGAAAAACCCGTCATGGCGCGCCAGCTTGGGGCGCTACCATACGTCTCCGCCGAAAATACCCCGATTCCGGTATGCCCCTGCCCCCCCCTGGAGCGGATATGATCTGTCTAGGTGAGCATCGCGCATTCGGTCAGGCAGGTTTCTCCCGCAGTGCTGCAGCAGCTTAGAGGCATCGATTCCTGCACCGTTTCGAATGCCGTTGAGCGGCTGGACGTGCGGCTACGCAACGAGGGATTCACGAATCGCACGGTGCGTTGCCTGTCACCCGCCCTCAGTCCCATGGTGGGATATGCGGCCACGGGCCGCATCCGTACTTCTACCGCTCCCGCCATGCGCCACTGGTACTACGAGCGCATGGACTGGTGGGACTACCTGCTCACGATTCCGGAACCGCGCGTAATCGTTCTTAAAGACGTGGACAAGAAGCCTGGATTGGGTGCTCTGTTTGGGGAGGTACACGCGCGGATCAGCCGCGCGATGGGCTGTGCCGGGTACGTGACCAATGGGACGGTGAGGGATCTGCCGGGCATCACCAGAGTCGGGATGCCTGTTTTTGCCGCGGGACTCTCGGTGTCGCACGCTTACGCGCACGTCGTCGACTATGGCGAGCCCGTTGAGATCGGCGGCTTGACGATCAGCCCCGGCGACCTGCTGCATGGCGACTTGCATGGGGTGGTCGCGGTACCGGTAGAAATCGCCGCAGAGATTCCGCCGGTAGCGGCACATTTACTGGCGCATGAAAGAGAATTGTTCGAGCTGTGTGAGCCGGCGAACTTCTCATTGGGCGGGCTGCGCGCGCTGATCGAACGAGCGAAACATGGAGCAGAGTAGTTACAAGATCGTGGGTATCGCGGCCGTGGCCGTGGCCGCGGCTGGCTTGGCGGCTTGTTCCCGCAACGGCCGGGCGGAGGCCGTGGCGCCCATGGCCAATATTACCGTCGGAGTCACAAAGGCGGCGCGCATGCCGCTCGACCGCGAGTTGACTCTTTCGTCAGAATTGGTGCCTTTCCAGGAAATCGATGTATACGCCAAAGAATCCGGCTACGTGCGCCAGTTGGACGTCGATTATGGAACGCGCGTGAAGGCGGGCCAATTGATGGCTGTGCTGGAGATTCCCGAGTTGCAGGCGCAATTGGAACAGGACAAAGCCGCCATCAAGAATATGACTGAGCAGGTGACGCACGCGGAACATGAATTGAACCGCGTCGAGGCGCAGCACAAGGTCGTGCACCTGCAGTACGATCGCCTTAAAAGCGTGTCGGATGCCAAGCCGGGCCTGGTGGCACAGCAGGAGGTCGACGACTGGCAAGGTAAGGACTTGGCGCTCGAGGCGCAGGTCGAGGCCTCTAAGTCGGGGCTGCAGTCGGCGCAGAGCGAGTTGGCCGCGGCGCAGGCTAAGCTGGTGCACGACCAGGCGCTGTACAGCTACGCGCGCATCACGGCTCCGTTTGCCGGCGTGGTTACGCAGCGATACGCCAACTACGGCACGCTGATGCAGGCGGGCACCGGCTCGAGCACACAGGCCATGCCACTGGTGAAGCTCTCGCAGGACGATCTGTTCCGTCTGGTGATCCCGGTACCAGAATCCGCTGTGCGCTATATCCACGTGGGCGATCCCGTGATGGTCCGGATTCCGTCGCTCGGCCGCAGCTTTCCGGCCAAGGTCGCGCGATCCGCGGCGGATGTGAATGCCGAGACGCGCACCATGCACACCGAGGTGGACGTGCCCAATCCGCACCACGTATTGATCGAGGGGATGTACGCGGAAGCCACCCTGGAACTGGAGCGCAAGAACGATGCGCTGGTGGTGCCAATGCAGGCAGTCGACCATCAAGGCAATCGCACCACCGTGATGGTCGTGAATCCGCAGAATCGCATCGAGGAGCGGGACGCCACCCTGGGCGTGCAGAGCGCCGGTTATGCCGAGGTGTTGTCCGGCGTGGCGGAAGGCGACCGGTTAGTCGTCAGTGACCGCGGAGCCCTGCGGCCCGGTGAGATCGTGCAACCGAAGACCATCGATTTGTTGAACTTCCAGAGCAAGAGCAATCCGGACAACTAAGCGTCATGTCAGGCTTTTCGATTCGCAATCCGCATTTCATCATCGTGATCTGCCTGGCACTGGTGGCGATTGGCCTGGTGAGCCTGGCGACGATGCCGGTGGATCTCTTCCCGGCCATCAACATTCCCGAGGTGGTGGTGGCCACCTTCTACAGCGGAATGCCGCCGGAAGATATCGAGTTCGACATCACCAATCCGCTGGAGCGGTTTTTCACGCTGGCCAGCGGTGTGGATCACTCCGAATCGCGGTCGCTGTTGGGCGTCAGCATGATCAAGGTGCACTTCCAGCCGGGAACCAGCGCGGACGCCGACGTGACCCAGCTTTCCAACCTGGCGCTGGCCGATTTGAAACGCCTGCCGCCGGGCACGCTGCCGCCGGTCGTGCTGAAGTTTGACGCGTCGAGCCAGCCGGTCTGCCTGGTGACCGTGAGCGGGCAAGGCCTCAACGAAACGCAGCTCCACGATTATGCGCAATTTCAGATCCGCAACCAGATCGCGGTGGTGAAAGGCGCGGAAATCCCGCCGCCCTTCGGCGGCAAGTACCGCCAGATCATGGTCTACGTGGACCCGTATAAGATGGCCTCGCGCCAACTGAGTCCCATGGACGTGGTGAAGGCGGTGAATAAGTCGAACCTGATCCTGCCGGCGGGGGACGTGAAAGTCGGAGCGACTGATTACTACGTCTACTCGAACAGCATGGTCAAAAACATGGGCGAGCTGAACAGCCTGCCGATCAAGATTTCCGGCAAGTCGTGGGTGACCGTGTCGGACGTAGGCAAGGCGGAAGATGCCAATCAGCTCCAGTACAACATCGTGCGCGTGAATGGCCAGCGTTCGGCCTATATCCCGATCATGAAACAGGGCGGGGATACCAACACGATCGAGGTAGTCAACAGCGTCCGCAAGCTTACATCCCACTTACTCGATGTCCCCAGGCAGTTAGTCATCAATGTGGTGTTCGACCAGTCCGTGTATGTGAAGGCCGCGCTGGAGACCGTGCTGCACGAAGGCGCCATGGGGCTGGTGCTGACCAGCATCATGATTCTGATCTTTCTGGGGAGCTTGCGCGCGACGTCTGCCGTGCTGCTTTCGATCCCGCTCTCTGCGGTGGCGACATTCGTCGTGCTGGCGCTGATGGGCTCGACTGTGAACACCATGATTCTGGGCGGTATGGCGCTGGCCTTCTCGCGGGTGATCGACAATTCCGTGATCTCGCTCGAGAACATTTACCGTCACCTGGAAATGGGCGCTCTGCCGCGGATTGCGGCTGAGATCGGCGGATCGGAAGTGAGCTTGGCCGTACTGGCAGCCACGCTGGTCGACGTGGTGGATTTCTTTCCGGTCGTGTTTTTGTACGGCGTGAGCAAGTTTCTCTTTTCCGCCCTGGCGCTCGCTTTTTCTCTGTCGCTGCTGGCGTCATTCATTGTTGCGATGACGGTGATTCCGCTGTTCTGCTCGCGGTTCCTGAAGCAGCATGCGCCCGCCGAAGGAGGCGCCGAGCATCCCGTCGCCGCGCATCCGGGCGGCAGCTCATGGTTCGACAAGTTCAACAGCGCCTTCAATCACGGCTTTGGAAAGGTTCTGGACATATACGAGAAATCGGTCCGCCGCGCACTGGTACGGCCGGGTTGGACCGTGGTGGCGTTGGCCGGCGTGTTCATCTTGAGCTTGGGGATCTATCCATTTCTCGGCGTGGCGTTCTTTCCGCGCACGGATGCCGGCCAGTTCACCATCAACTTGAAGGCTCCCACCGGCACGCGCATTGAAGTCACCGAGCGGTACGTTCAGCGCGTGGAAGATCTCATCCACCGGGTAGTCACACCGCACGATTTCAAGATGGTGGTTTCAAACATCGGCGTGGTGGACGATTTTTCGTCGCTCTATACGGACAACGCGGGTGAGTATACGGCGACCGTACGTGTAGCGCTGACAGACGATCACAAAGTGAGCAGCTTCGACTATATCGCCCGGGTGCGGGAGGCTATCGCCTCGCAGCTGCCGGATGTCCGCACATTTTTCCAGAGCGGTTCGATGGTTGACGCAGTCATTAATAATGGTATGCCCGCCCCCATCGACGTGCAGGTGAGCAGCTCGAGCCTGCCCCGAAACTTCTCGCTGGCGCAGGATCTGGCCACGCGCATCCGGGGGCTGCGCGGCGTGGGAGAGGTCTATATTCCGCAGGACATGAACTACCCGGGCATCCGCTTGGATGTGGACCGGGTACACGCCGGCGAACTTGGCCTCAGCCAGAAGGACGTGGTCGATAATGTCATTACGGCGCTGAATTCGAATTACATGATCGCGCCGAATTACTGGGTCGACGATCGCAGCGGAAATGACTATTATCTGACCGTCCAGTATTTCGAACATGGCTTACCGGCCATCCACAACACGCTGGACCTGCGAAACATCCCGCTGCGCGCGCCCAACATGACGGAGCCGACGACTTTGGACACGGTGGTCAAGCTGAGCCGCATTCAGACGCCCACGGAAATCGATCACCACCAGATCCAGCGGGTGGCCGATATCTATGTCACTCCGGCGGGCGAGGACTTGGGGCGCGTCACCAGCGGCATTGAAACCATCCTCAAGGAAGCACAGATTCCGTCAAACGTGCGCGTGAACCTGCGCGGGATGGTCGAGGGAATGCAAGCCTCGTTCACCAGCTTCGGGTTTGGCTTCATGCTCTCGTTCCTGTTGCTGTATCTGATCCTCGTCGCGCAGTTCCGTTCCTTCCTGGATCCGGTGTTGATCATGCTGGCGATTCCCATGGGATTTGTAGGCGTGCTGATCATATTGCCGCTCACGCATACCACGCTCAATGTCATGTCGCTCATGGGCGTGCTGATGCTGATCGGGATCGCGGATTCGAACAGCATTCTGATTGTGGATTTCGCGCACCGGCTCGAGGAACAGGGTTTGCCGGTGGCCGACGCCGTGATCACCGCCTGCCGGGTGCGCTTGCGGCCCATCCTGATGACCTCGCTCGCGACCATCATCGGCATGATCCCCATGGCTTTAAAGTTGGGGACCGGCGCCGAACAATACACGCCGATGGCCCGCGCCATTATCGGCGGGCTGACTTCGTCCGTTCTGTTGACCGTGTTCATCGTGCCGGCGGCGTACTTACTGGTGTACGGAAAGAAGCGCCGCGGGCCTGTCACACAGGAGGCTCAATGAGGAAGGCGAAGACCATCGGCTGGGGGAGCTTCCAGAGTAAGAGTTATCCGGAAAAGTAATCTCGCATGTCGGGCTTTTCGATTCGCAATCCGTATTTCGTAATCGTGATCTGCCTGGCACTGGTGGCGATCGGCCTGGTGAGCCTGGCGACGATGCCGGTGGATCTCTTCCCGGCCATCAACATTCCCGAGGTGGTGGTGGCCACCTTCTACAGCGGAATGCCACCGGAAGATATCGAGTTCGACATTACCAATCCGCTGGAGCGGTTTTTCACGCTGGCCAGCGGTGTGGATCACTCCGAATCGCGGTCGCTGTTGGGCGTCAGCATGATCAAGGTGCACTTCCAGCCGGGAACCAGCGCGGACGCCGACGTGACCCAGCTTTCCAACCTGGCGCTGGCCGATTTGAAACGCCTGCCGCCGGGCACGCTGCCGCCGGTCGTGCTGAAGTTTGACGCGTCGAGCCAGCCGGTCTGCCTGGTGACCGTGAGCGGGCAAGGCCTCAACGAAACGCAGCTCCACGATTATGCGCAATTTCAGATCCGCAACCAGATCGCGGTGGTGAAAGGCGCGGAAATCCCGCCGCCCTTCGGCGGCAAGTACCGCCAGATCATGGTCTACGTGGACCCGTATAAGATGGCCTCGCGCCAACTGAGTCCCATGGACGTGGTGAAGGCGGTGAATAAGTCGAACCTGATCCTGCCGGCGGGGGACGTGAAAGTCGGAGCGACTGATTACTACGTCTACTCGAACAGCATGGTCAAAAACATGGGCGAGCTGAACAGCCTGCCGATCAAGATTTCCGGCAAGTCGTGGGTGACCGTGTCGGACGTAGGCAAGGCGGAAGATGCCAATCAGCTCCAGTACAACATCGTGCGCGTGAATGGCCAGCGTTCGGCCTATATCCCGATCATGAAACAGGGCGGGGATACCAACACGATCGAGGTAGTCAACAGCGTCCGCAAGCTTACAGCGAACTTACTCAATATTCCTAAGCAGTTAGTCACCAACGTGGTGTTCGACCAGTCCGTGTATGTGAAGGCCGCGCTGGAGACCGTGCTGCACGAAGGCGCCATGGGGCTGGTGCTGACCAGCATCATGATTCTGATCTTTCTGGGAAGCTTGCGCGCCACGTCTGCCGTGCTGCTTTCGATCCCGCTCTCCGCGGTGGCGACATTCGTCGTGCTGGCGCTGATGGGCTCGACCATCAATACCATGATTCTGGGCGGTATGGCGCTGGCCTTCTCGCGGGTGATCGACAATTCCGTGATCTCGCTCGAGAACATTTACCGTCACCTGGAACTGGGCGCCCTGCCGCGGGCCGCGGCGGAAATCGGGGGAGCGGAAGTGAGTCTCGCGGTGCTGGCCGCCACGCTGGTCGGCGTGGTGGTCTTCTTCCCGGTCGTGTTTCTTTACGGTGTCAGTAAGTTTCTCTTTTCGGCATTGGCGCTCGCTTGTTCGCTGTCGCTGCTCGCCTCCTTCCTGGTGGCAATGACCGTGATTCCGTTATTTTGCTCGCGGTTCCTGAAGCCGCATGCGCCGGCCGAGGGAGGCGCCGCGCATCCGGCCAGTCACACATGGTTCGACCGGTTCAACAGAGCGTTTAATCGCGGCTTTGGAAAGGTCCTGGACTTATACGAGAAATCGGTGCGCCGCGCACTGGTACGGCCGGGCTGGACCGTGGTGGCATTGGCCGGCGTGTTCGTCTTGAGCTTGGGAATTTATCCGTTTATTGGCGTGGCGTTCTTTCCACGCACGGATGCCGGCCAGTTCACCATCAACTTGAAGGCCCTCACGGGCACGCGCATTGAAGTGGCGGAGCAGTACGTAAAGAAAGTCGAAGATCTCATCCATCAGGTCGTCACGCCGCACGATTTCAAGATGGTGGTTTCGAACATCGGTGTGGTGGATGACTTCTCGTCGCTCTATACGGATAATGCGGGCGAGTACACCGCCACAGTGCAGGTCGCGTTGAATGAAGATCACCAGGTGAGCACCTTCGACTATATCGCCCGCGTGCGGGAGGCTATCGCCTCGCAGTTGCCGGGCGTCCGCACGTTTTTCCAAAGCGGTTCGATGGTCGACGCGATCATTAACAACGGTATGCCTGCGCCCATCGACGTGCAGGTGAGCAGCTCGAATCTGAGAAGAAACTTCTCCCTGGCGCAGGATCTGGCCACGCGCATCCGCGCGCTGCACGGCGTCGGCGCAGTCTACATTCCGCAGGATATGAATTATCCCGGTATCCGCCTGGATGTGGACCGGGTGCACGCCAGTGAACTCGGCCTCAGCCAGAAGGACGTGGTCGATAACGTCATTACGGCGCTGAATTCGAATTACATGATCGCGCCGAATTACTGGGTCGACGACCAGAGCGGGAATGACTACTATCTGACCGTTCAGTATTTCGAACATGGCTTGCCGGCCATACACAACATTCTGGACCTGCGGAACATCCCGCTGCGTGGGGCCAAGATGACGCATTCTACGACTTTGGACGCGGTGGTCAAGCTGAGCCGCATCCAGACGCCCACGGAAATCGATCATCACCAGATTCAGCGGGTGGCCGATATTTATGTCACTCCGGCGGGCGAGGACTTGGGGCGCGTCACCGGCGGCATTGAAACCATCCTCAAAGAAGCACAGATTCCGTCAAACGTGCGCGTGAGCCTGCGCGGGATGGTCGAGGGAATGCGAGCGTCGTTCAAGAGTTTCGGGTTCGGCTTCCTGCTCTCGTTTCTGCTGCTGTATCTGATTCTGGTGGCGCAGTTCCGCTCCTTCCTGGACCCGGTGCTGATCATGCTGGCGATTCCCATGGGGTTTATAGGAGTACTGATCATATTGCCGCTCACGCATACGACGGTGAATGTCATGTCGCTTATGGGTGTGCTGATGCTGATCGGGATCGCAGGCTCGAACAGCATTCTGATCGTGGATTTCGCCCACCGGCTGGAGGACCAGGGCTTGTCCGTGGCCGATGCCGTGATTACCTCCTGCCGGGTGCGCTTACGGCCCATCCTGATGACGTCGCTCGCGACCATCATCGGTATGATCCCCATGGCTTTAAAGTTGGGGACCGGCGCCGAACAATACACGCCCATGGCGCGCGCCATTATTGGCGGGCTGGCGTCGTCCGTTCTGTTGACCGTGTTTATTGTGCCGGCCGCGTACCTGCTCGCCTACGGAAAGAAGCGCCGCGGCCCCGTCGAACAGGAGGCTCAATGAGCAAAATAACGTTCGCACTCGCCGCGTGGATTGTATTGCCGCTCGCATTCGCGCAGACCGCGCCCGTACGGCTTACGCTCCAGGATGCCGAAGCCCTGGCGCTCAAGAACCATCCCCAGGTGCAGGCGGCCCAATTGACCTACCAGGCATTGCAACAGGGGGTGACACAGGCCCGCGCGGCGTACTTCCCCACCGTCGACGGCGATGTCACCGGCTCGCAGGCAAATCCGCAGGCGCGCGTCGGCGCCGGGTTTCTGGCAGTTTCGCGCCTCTGGGATCGCTTCGGTCAAGGCATTACGGTCAGCCAGTTGATAACGGATTCCGGCCGCACCCACAACCTGGTGGCCAGCGCGCGGCTATCTTCGCAGGCTAGCGCGCAAACCTACCAGGCGACCCGCTACGACGTGCTTCTAAGCGTGAACCAATCCTACTTTCAGGCGCTCGAGGCGCAGAGCATGGTGAAGGTCGCCAATGAGACGGTGGCCGCCCGGCAGTTACTGGTCGATCAAGTGACGGCATTGGCCCAGAGCAAGCTGCGTTCTCAACTGGACGTGAGCTTCGCTTCAGTGAATCTGGCGCAGGCCAAGCTGCTGCTGATCCGCTCGCAGGATGATGTGCAGCAAGCGTACGCGGAACTCACGCGCGCGCTGGGGGGCGACCAACAGCAGTCTTATGCGCTGACCGAAGAGCCGCTGCCGCCGAGTCCCCCCGCAAATCCGGAAGGCTTAACGGCCCAGGCTTTCGATCAACGGCCGGAGCTGGCCAGCCTGCGGCTCGAACGGGATGCAGCTTATCGCTTCGAGCGCGCCGAGCGCGATCTATCCTATCCGACCCTGACCCTGCAAGGCGTGGGTGGATTCATCCCACTCATCCACCAACTGACCGCCGTTCCCACGCCGAACGAATACGAGAGCGCGGCGGTCAACCTGCAAATTCCGATCTTCAACGGCGGCCTGTTTTCAGCTCGCCGCGAAGCTGCGCGTTTGAGAGCGCAAGCCGCCGATCAGCGCGTTCGCGACTTGCAAGAAGGCATCGCGCGCGATGTGCGCGTGGCTTTTAGCAACGCGCAGACGGCTTACCACCAACTCGACGTTACGGCGGAACTGCTGCGCGAAGCCACCATGGCGCTGGATCTCGCGCAGGGCCGCTACAACCTGGGACTCAGCTCCATCGTGGAACTGACTCAGGCACAGTTGAATCTCACGCAAGCTGAAGTCGAGAACTTGAGTGCGAAGTACGACTATCAGCGTTCCTATGCCGTGTTGCAATATTCGATCGGCTCGCTGCGTTAGAACACGTATTCCATCAGCATGTACCAGACGTTGTAGTCGACATTCTTGGTGGTCTTGCGGAGAAACTCGCCCGTGAACAGACGGCCATAGCCGGTGCCGATCTGGGTCTGACGGGTTGGCGTGTAAACGGTCTGAATGTCGAACTCCTCGCCCACGTGCGTGCCCGATTTGCCGGTCGGATCGGAAGCCACCACCGACCCGCGCGTCGGATAGAGGGCATCATGCGCGTTCGCCAGCCAGAAGTCGTGGATGCTGGTTGCGAGCGACCACTTGCGCGCCAGCTTGAACTCCTGGCCGAAGCGCAGGTCCTTGATGTTGCGCCAGCCGATCTGATCGGCCAACCCCAGTTTATCGTGGGTGCTCGGGAAGATGGGATCGAAAGTCTCGTCGTACCCGTTCTTCACGTTGTTGCTGCCCGAGCCATAATCGAACTCCACAAACAGGCGCGGTGTGAAGCGCGCTTCTTTGAACGTGTAGCCGCCCGTCCAGTGGCCCATCCAGGCGCGGATTTTGTCTACCGAGAGGGTGCCGAGCTGATAGGCCATTTCGGTGCGGTAGTCGAGATTATAGGGCAGAGCGCCGACCCAGCGGAAACCCGTGGTCCATTCATCCAGGTGGCCGGCCTTCAGGTTCTGCACCGAAAGGCTGGGCCGTAGATTCCAGAATTGATAGACATCAAAGTTGGCGTGCGGAATGATATTGTGCGTGGAAGCGTAGACGCCATAGAGATTGTTGCCTTCGAGGTGATGATCGAAGACCCCGTCGCGCATAATCACCACTGAGGTAGCGAAAGTATCGATGCGGAGGCGGCCCTGCTGGTAAGCGGCGCGGACGCCATCGAAGCTTCGCGACACCTGTGTCCACCACGAATCGCCGATCAAGCGGTTGTTCCCATATTCCATTTGGAAGCGGCCGGCCTGCAGGCTGAATCCGTTGCCTTCCGGGACGCCAAACTTGGCGTATGCCTGAAAGAGTTGCGCCGTATCCTGGTACGGCGGAAGCGCCGGCTCGATGCCGAAGACGCGAGCGTCCTGGAACTCGGTGTAGAACGTGGCCCATTTGGTGGGCGCGACGGTCATGCCCAGCCGGATGCGCTGCTCCTCGTAGTCGTTGGCCGAATTTGGTTTGAAGCTGGCGCCGCTATAGTCCGTGAACCGCTCGCGGATCTCACCGGAGAACCGCAGCCAATAGGGCAGCTTCTCGTTGAACTGCTCGGAGAGGGAGGGCTTGAGCGGTCCTTTCGCCCAGATTCCAGTGAGCCGGGGATATGGCAGTTCGGTTGTGGTGATCGGCGTAGGCGCCTGACCGATGGTATCTACCGCGGTGGCGCTGCCGGATGACCCGGCCGGCTGGCCGCTGGCAGTGGCGGTGTCTCCCGAATCGCCAACATCGGCTGTGGGCGCGTCCTGGGCGTAAGCTCCCACGGCCAACAAAGCCAAGGCTACCAGGAGGGCCAGGCCCCGTGGCCCGCCGATCGCATAACTCTTCATTTATCAATATCCTCCGTAAAAAAGCGATTCCAGTTGTTAAGGGTCACGGGCAGATATGCACAAATCCCAATAGACGTAGTAGATTTATAGAAACGACTACGCCTGCGGACTATCGAGTTCTTTGTTCGTCCCTAGCTCGATTTCAACCCCGCAACTATTTTAGATAGAATTACTCAACTAGGGGGAAATTGTCAAGTCTTTCTACTGCGTTGATAGAAATTATTTCTACTTGGCGCGACTATGCCTCGGGAAGTACTATGGTGAACCTGGACCCCTTCCCCAGTTGGCTCTCTACCGAAACGGTCCCGGCCATCAATTCGATGACGTGCTTGACTATCGACAGGCCCAAACCAGTGCCGCCGACCTCCCGCGAGCGCGCCTTGTCCACGCGGTAGAAACGTTCGAAGATGCGGGGCAGGTCCTCGGAGGGAATGCCGATGCCGCTATCCGCGATGGTAATGGCCACCCTGCCGCCCGGCTGGCGGCTCGCCTCGACCCAAACTTCACCCTCCGGCCGATTGAACTTCACCGCATTGTCCAACAGGTTGACGAAGGCCTGCTCGAGTTTGATTTTGTTTCCCATCACCTGCAGATCCTCGACGGTTCCCCAGCCCAGGCGCACGTGCCGCATGGCCGCTTCCGACTCAACGGTGCGCATCGCCGCCTCCAGCGTGGCGAGTACCGAGAGTTTCCCGGGCGCGACCGGGGTGCGCCCAGATTCGAGCTCAGACAGCGTCAGCAGATCGGAGGCGATGTTATTTAGCCGTATGGCATGCGACTGAATGATTTCGACAAACCGGCGCCGGTTGTCCGGATCGCCCAGCGCGCCATCCAGCAGCGTTTCGGCGTAGCCGCGTATGGCGGTAAGCGGGGTACGCAGTTCATGGGAAACATTGGCTACGAAATCCTTGCGGACGCGCTCCAACCGCTCCAGGTCGGTAATGTCGTGGAGAATGGCCATGGCGCCGCTGCTGGACGCGCCCGCCAAAGGCGCGGCCTGCACTTCGAACGATCGGCCATCGGCGCCAGTCAATTGCATGCGCCGCTTCAGCGATTCGCCGGACGCCACCACTTTCCGCAGCACTTCGAGGAAGTATGGATCGCGCACCAGCCGCAACACGGGTAGGCCTTCCGGCACCGGACCTTGCACGCCCAGCGCCGAGGCGAATGCCGCGTTACAAAATGTAACCCGCAGCTCCCGGTCAACCGCGAGCACGCCCTCGACCATGCTGGTCAGGATGGCGTCGCGGCGCGCGCCCTCCAGGCGCACCTTCTCGAGCAAGTCATTCACCTGCGCGGCTACCCGGCCCAGTGACTCCGTGAGTGTGCCCAATTCGTCCGGTGCATCCGGCGGCGGAGCTTCCTGCGATCCCTTCACCAGCCCCTCTGCAAAAACCTTCAGCCGTGCGATCCGCCGCTTGTACCGGCCGGCCAGCCATGCCACGACGATCAATCCGGCTGCGGCCACCGCGATAGTGACTCCGGCCATCTGCCAGCGCTGCTCGGCGTTGGCCGCGATGGTCCCGAGCAGCGCGAAATCAATAGCGGCCAGCAGCAAGACACTCCACGCCAGTTTTTGAAACAGAGAGTTTCGCATCGCTAGATGGTTCCGCCGGATTTACAATCGTAGCAGTGCACTCCGCAGAAACCCAAGAAATCCACGACGTCATTCGCGAACGCATCGCCCCCCATTTTTCAACGCTGGCCGCGTGCCGGAACAGCGCCGAACTGTGGGGATCGGAACTGTACCAAAGGCTGGAGCCAGAGATCCGCCGCGTCCTCGACACGCCGGAGGTGGGCAACATCACCCGCACGGCGGCGCCGGTGCGCCCGCGCTACCGCTTCGTGGCCTGGAACGTGGAGCGCGGGACGCAGTTCGATGGCCAGGTTGCGGCGCTGCGGGCGCATCCGGAGTTACGGCAGGCCGATGTCCTGCTGCTGACGGAGACGGATGCAGGAATGGTGCGCTCCGGCAATCGCGTGGTGGCGCGCGATCTGGCGCGTGAGCTCCACATGAACTATGCTTTCGTGCCCTGCTACCTGAACCTGACGAAAGGATCGGGCATCGAACAGGATCTCGCCGGAGAGAACGACTTAGGCCTGCACGGGAACGCGATCCTCAGCCGTTACCCGCTCGCGAACGTGCAGACGGTTTTCTTACAGAATGGTGTCGACATCATGGCATCGCGCGAGAAGCGCATCGGACGCCAGGCAGCGGTCGCGGCGGAGATTCAGTTTCCGGATTTGACCGTAACGGCTGTGTCGGTCCATCTGGATGCGCAGTCGACGCAGCGCCATCGATATCTGCAGCTGCGTGACGTGCTGGATAGCGTCGAAGGCACTCACTCTATGGTGGTGGGCGGAGACTGGAATACCAGTACCTACAACTCGTCCCGCGCCGTACACGCCATCCTGGGTTTCGCCCTGCGCGTGCTCATGGGAGTGGACAACGTCATTCGCAATCACTACCTGCATCCCTACAACTACTTTGAGCGCGAGTTGTTTCGCTTGTTGGAAGACCGCGGTTTCGACTATCGCGCCTGCAATCGTTTGGGCGAGCACACCATTTCCTACCACGTGGAGGATTTGCGCGCGACCAAGGCTCTGCGCGACTGGGTGCCCGGCTGGTGCTTTCACTTCATTCGCTGGTCCCTCCGCAATCATCAGGGGCGCTGCCCGGTAAAGCTGGACTGGTTCGCCACCCGCGGCCTGCGCTGCCAGAACCCGCTCGTGGTGCACGATCTGCGGGAAGGCCGCGCGGTGCCGCTCTCGGACCATGACGCCATCGCGGTCGATATATCGGCGTGACCTAACATTCCCGTAGCGCGAATCTAACCTTTTGCCCTAGTATAGGAGAAAGCGTAGCGGGGCCGGGAGTTGCTGTCATGCAGATTCAGCCCAATGGACGTGTGCTTCAGTTTGGCGCCTTCGAGCTGAAAATCGGCACGGGGGAAGTGCGGAAGAACGGGACCAGGATCCGGCTCCAGGGCAAACCGCTGCAATTGCTCGAAGCTCTATTGGACCGTCCCGGAAACGTGGTGACGCGCGAGGAATTGCGCGACAGACTCTGGGCGGCCGATACCTTCGTCGATTTCGAAAGCGGACTCAACACCGCCGTGAACCGGCTGCGCCTGGCGTTGGGAGATTCGGCCGACCGTCCGCGCTACGTGGAGACTTTGGCCCGCAGCGGATACCGCTTCGTCGCTCCGGTTAGTGAAAGCCGCCCGCCGGCCGTTATCGACAGACCACCGCTAACGCCGGCCGGTCCGTCCGCTCCGCAAGTATCGCGTGGCTACTTCCGCCGATGGTGGGCGCCGGCTACGGTGGCCGTAGGGCTGCTTCTGACTGTCCTCTTTTTCCTGGCGCGGCGAATGCCTGCGCCGCAACCGGTGTTTCATCAGATCACGTTCCGCCGCATGACCATTCCCTCCGCCCGCTTCGGTCCCGACGGCCAAAGCGTGATCTACCAGGGCAGGCGTCTGCCGAACGACGACGAATTGTATTTAGTGAACACAGTCAGCCCTGAGTCGCGCCCGCTCGGTTTTCCCGGAGCGGTTCTGGCGGCCGTATCCCGCTCGGGCGAGCTAGCCCTGCTGTCTGTTCTCCATGGGCAAAGCATCCGCAGTTTGGTGCGTGTGCCGGTGAACGGCGGCGCGCCGTTGCCACTCGATCGCGGCGTTTGGAACGCGGATTGGTCACCGGACAGCTCCAAAATGGCGGTCATCCGCTACGGCATGCTGCCCGAAACAGTGGAGTATCCGCGCGGCAAGACTGTGTTCACCAGCGCCGGCTGGATGACGGACGTCCGTATCTCGCGATCCGGCAACGAACTGGCATTCATCGACCATCCCGTCATGGGCGATGACGGCGGAAATATCGTGATGATCGACGCCCAAGGCGCCCACCACACCTTGTCCACCGGATGGGCGAGTGCGAGCGGGCTGGCCTGGGCGCCATCGAATCGCGAAATCTGGTTCACCGCGGCCCGGTCCGGCCTGACGCGTGCGCTCTACGCTGTCAGTCTTTCCGGAAAGGTGCGGCTCATCGAAGCATTTCCGGGCACCCTGACCCTTTACGATATATCTGCATCGGGCCGCGTCTTGATCGCCCGGGAGCAGTTGCACGCCATGATGACCGCGCTATGCGATGGCGAATTGAGGGGAAAAGACCTTTCCTGGTTCGACTACTCGAACGTCGAGGATATTTCCGCGGATGGCAAAGTGATCCTCTTCGAGGAGACCGGCGAGGGCGGTGGACCGCATCACGCCGTGTACGTCCGCAAGCTCGGCGAACATAGCGCGGTGCGCGTCGGCGATGGCTACGCGCTGGCTCTATCACCCGACGCGAACTGGGTTGTCACCCTGCCGGACGAGGATCAGACGAGGCTGAACCTGGTACCTTTGACACCCGGTCAGCCGCGTACCATCTCCGGACACGGGTTGAAGTACGAATTCGGGCGCTTCTTTCCCGATGGCAATCGTCTGCTGATTGGCGGCAGTATGCGCGGCGGTCCATCCCGATTGTTTATGCAGTCGATCGACGGCAGCCCGCCGCAGCCGTTGCGCGCCAATGTGTACCTGACTCATCCGGCAATCTCGGATGACTCCAAGTGGATCGCCGGGGTGGATGGCCAGCAAAGGCTGGTGGTCGTGCCGGTCGAAGGCGCCACGCCGCGAGTGATCGCGCGCGGCCTGCAGGCCGTGCTGCGATGGAGCCACTCCGGAGACAACCTGTTAGTTCAGTCTGATGCCGAACCAGCCTCGCTCCTGCGAGTTGACGTGAGTACTGGGAGATATAAACCGTGGCGGGAAATCGGTCCGTACGATCTGGCGGGCGTAGGGACAATCTGGCCGGCGGTTCTCTCTGAGGATCAGCGCACCCTGGTTTACTCCTACCAGCAGAAGCTATCGGAACTGTTCGTAGTGGACGGATGGCGCTAGGATACGATCCGCCACTGGCCAGTTAACTTCTCTCACAGGCGCGCAAGGTGCCTGCGAGAACGTGTTAGACACGCTCTCAAATCTTCTTTAATCAAATAGTTACTCATCTAGAAATAAGTTAGCCCGCGTCCATTGCGAAGCCCGGCCGGTAAACCGCAGAATCTTTCCTATCCGGTGAGGAGGAAAGTCCCTATGGTTAGTCGATTAATGAAAAACTTACAGCTCGGTCCTTTCGTGCTTTTTGTTACGCTTTCTGCGGTTTTCACTTGCAACCTCTTTGGTCAGGCGGAAACTGCGCAGATTACCGGCACGGTCTATGACCCGTCCGGCGCGGCCATCCCTAACGCGGAAGTGACTATCAAGTCAGTCAACACAGGCGCGGTGCGCGACTTGACTACGTCCGCCACCGGCTCCTACGTAGCCACGGACCTGCTGCCTGGCGACTATATTGTCAGCGCCACGGCGTCCGGGTTCGTGCAGGTACAGCAGCGCGTGACCACCACCGTAGGTGCCAAGACCGCACTTGACCTGCACCTCGAGGTGGGGAAGGCGTCCACGGTCGTTGAAGTAAGCGCCGCCCCGGTCCAGGTGAATACCGAGACGCAGACGCTATCCACGGTCGTGGACCAGACGGAGCTTCGCGAGTTGCCGACATTGACCCGCAATCCGTACGCGCTGGTGGCGGTTTCCGGCAACGTTTCCGACGGCGGTGTGATGAACCGCGGCGTTGGCTTTGCCATCAACGGGCAGCGCGAATCGTCGACCAACGTGCTTCTGGATGGCGCCGCAAATAATGACGAATTTACGACCGGCCCCGGGCAATCGGTGCCGCTCGACTCGATTCAGGAATTCAGCATCCTGACTAATAACTTCACCGCGGAGTTCGGCCGGGCATCGGGCGGGGTGGTGAACGTGGTGACCAAGTCGGGAACAAACGACTTCCACGGGACTGCCTACGAGTTCAACCGGGTATCCGATCTTTCGTCGAATACCTTTAACAACAACGCCTACGGCCTGCCGAAGTCGGTGTTTGTACGCAATCAGTTTGGTTACTCCGCGGGCGGCCCGATCAAGAGAGATAAGTTGTTCTTCTTCAGTAGCACGGAATGGATTCGCATTCGCAGCAACGCCATCACTGAGGTGGTCGTCCCAGACGCGAATCTGATCTCGGCGGCCGCGCCTAATACTCAGGATTTCTTCTCGACTTACGGCAAGCTGGCTCCCGGGGCTAATGTACTGGGCACCTACAGCATCAACCAGATCAGTAGCGCGCAGGGCAGTCCGTTCTGCGGCGCGTCGAGCGCTTGCTCCGCGCTCAACCCCAATAGCCCGATGTTCGATCTGGTGGCCTACAGCGCGCCCGGCGACGCGGGCGGCGGCACACCCGAAAACGGTTATCAGAACGTAGAACGCATCGACTACAACCTCAGCGATAAGACTCAGATGTACGGCCGTTACGCACTGGAGAGTGACAATCTGATGGCCGGAACGGTTTCGTCCAGCCCGTATACCGGTTTCAACACCGGAGCTTACGACTTCGACCAAAACATCCTGTTCTCGGTCATCCATACTTTCAGCCCCAGTTGGGTTTCACAATCGAAGGCCGTATTTAACCGCATCAACGGACCGGTCGACCCATTTGGCCAGTATCCCGCCGTGCCTACGCTGTACGTCAGTTCGTCGGGAGCCGGATCGGTGCTGGGAAACAGCATTATCTTCCCCGGTTATGATCCGTTCACACCGGGCGCCGGAATTCCCTTCGGAGGGCCGCAGAACTTCGCGGAGGTGTACGAAGACATGAGTTACAGCCGCGGCAGGCACAGCCTCCGTTTCGGCGGCAGCTATGAATACATCCGCGACAATCGCACGTTCGGAGCCTATGAAACGGCCGGTGAGTACCTCAGCCAGGGTAACGTCGGAGATGCCATCGGTAACTTCCTGGGCGGGCAGCTTTCGGAGTTTCAAGTGGCCATCAATCCACAAGGTAAGTACCCTGGCGACACGGTCAGTCTGCCGCTAACTGCGCCGAATTTCAGCCGCAGCAACCGTTACAACGATCCCGCCCTCTATATTCAGGATGCCTGGAAGGTGACTCCGCGATTCACTTTGAATCTCGGCCTGCGATGGGAGTACTTTGGTGTTCAGCACAACAAAGATCAGCAACTGGATTCCAATTACTATGCCGCCGGACTGGCCACCGACACACCGCAGGGGATCGCGGGCGGGGCGGTGGATATCGCGCCGGACAGCCCGGTCGGCGGGCTTTGGAAAAAAGACTACAAGGATTTCGCGCCGCGCGTCGGCTTTGCCTGGGATGTTTTCGGTACCGGAAAGACGGCCCTGCGCGGCGGCTACGGCATCGGTTATGAGCGTAACTTCGGAAATGTAACCTTCAACGTGATTCAGAATCCGCCGAACTACGAGACTGTAAGCGTCGATTCGTCCCAATTGCCGTTGCCGATCTCGACGAGTAACTACGGGCCGTTTTCAGGCACCAGTGGAAACCTGGTGTTGCCCACAGCCAGCTTGCGCAACGTCGATCCGGAGATTAACACTGCCTACGCGCACCTATGGAGTCTCTCGCTCGAACATCAGCTCACCAAGAGCGTGCTGATTGCGGCGGATTATTCGGGATCGAAAGGTGTGCACCTGTATGACATTTCCGATTTGAATTATTACGGCTACGGGAACGTGTACCTGGGGCAGCCGTGTTCGTATGCCGCCTCGCAGGCTTTTTACGAAGGCACTGGTGGCCCTTCCGGGGTCTGTAACGCCGTGCTGAACCCGCAGTACGGACCGATCAATGTCCGCGGCGATAAAGCTTTCTCGATGTACAATGGCCTGACGCTGCGCTCCGTGGTTAATAATATCGCCAACAGCGGACTGCAACTCAACTTCAACTATACCTGGGCGCACGCCACCGATAATCTGAGCAGCAGTTTCAGCGATACCAACGGCCTCTCGGCCAGCGGCGGTGACTATATCCTGGGGCTGCTGAATCCCTTCGATCCGAATATCGGCAAGGGTAGCTCCGACTTCGACATCCGGCAGCGCGTGGTAGTCAGCGGCGTTTGGAGCGTACCGGCCTTCAAGACCGGACATGGTATCGCGGCGCAACTACTCGGCGGCTGGAGTCTCTCGCCGATCTTCACCGCGCGCACCGGCGCTCCCTATTCGATCTATGATTGTTCGTGGAATTATTACTATTGCCCATACGCGGCCTTCACTTCGCCGGTTTCGATCAATGGCAGCGGCACTCCGCCGGCAATTACGAGCACGCCGAATAACTTCAACTTCCTGCAGTTGCCGGTCTCGGGGATGGACCATTGGACTAACCCGACTTACTTCTTCTCCGACCTGCCGCCGTATCCAAACGACATGACCGGACGCAACACCTTCCGCTCCCCGGGAGACTGGAACATGGACCTGGGAGCGTATAAGACATTCCGCTTCACCGAGCGCCTGAGCATGCAGCTTCGCGTCGAGCTGTATAACATATTTAATCACGCGAACCTCTACGTGGAGGGCATCGACGCGGACACACTCACCACCTCGTTCATCCCGGCCTGTTACGGATGTGCACCGGCCGGGTCGGTGCAATCGGAAGCGGACCGGCGCAATGTGCAACTCGCGGCGAAGGTGATCTTCTGACGGCCGCGTAAAACGGAGCGCCCCGAGATAGAATCGGGGCATGTTGGAAACCAATCGCCGGTCATTCCTGGCCGCGGCGGGCGTCGCGGCCCTGGCCGGTTCCCTCGAAGCAGACAGCCGCCGTGCGGTACGGCTGGGCGGCCCGATTTTCCTGAAGAATGACGATCCCGCGGAATTGGCACGCGAGCATCGCCGGTTAGGTTACGGTGCGGCGTATTGTCCGCCAGCCAAGGCCGGCGACACCGCGCACGCGGCCGCCATCGAGAAAGCGTTCGCGGCGGAGAACGTGGTTATTGCCGAGGTGGGAGCGTGGGTCAACATGCTCGATCCTGACACGGAGAAACGCCGCGCCAATCTGAGCTATGTGATCGAACGCATGGCACTGGCGGAAGCGGTCGGCGCGCGTTGCTGCGTCGACATCGCCGGCAGCTATAATCCCAAGGTCTGGTACGGGCCGAACCCCAAGAATCTTTCCCCGCAGTTCTTCGATGCGACGGTCGATAATTGCCGCCGCATCATCGACGAGATCAAGCCCAAGCGTACGAAGTTCACGATCGAGGCAATGGGTTGGTCGATTCCCGACGGCCCCGATTCGTACTTGAAGCTGATTAAGGCCGTCGATCGCCAGGCTTTCGGCGTGCACCTGGACGTGTGCAACGTCATCAACTCGCCGGAGCGATTCTATCGCAACAGCGACGTGATCGCCGATTGCTTCCGCAAGCTGGGTCCGTGGATCGTGTCCTGCCATGCCAAAGATCTGGCGTGGATCGTCGAACTTAACGTCCATTTCCAGGAAGTGATTCCCGGCCGCGGCGAGATCGACTACCGGACTTATTTACGCGAACTCTCCCGGTTGCCGGTGGAAACGCCCTTGATGCTCGAGCACTTGAAGACGGCTGAAGAATATGACGAGGGCCGGCGGTACATCCAGAAGGTGGCCTCCGAGATCGGTGTTAGTTTCGCGTAGCTTCTAGCGAGTTGGCGGCGCGGGAAAACGCGCCCCTTTGCGCTTGGCACGGACCGCGTGATCGGCATTCAGCCCGGCGGCTGATTCAATACGATGCGCGCAACGTGCCCTTTTCGTGCGCGACGCGCAGCAAGGTCGGGTAGAACTGCACGAACGTGGTGTCGACCGCGCCGTGCTGTGCGTGGCAGGAATAGCAGTCGCGCGAGACCGGGATCATTTTCGCCGTATCGCCATTGCCGAAACCGAAGAAGGCCCAGCCGCCCGGAAAGCGGGCACTGTCTTTAACGTGGACCTCGATATCCATCACGTCTCCGGCCTGGTAGTTGCCTCTCTTGTTGATCGAGCCTCTATCCGCCGCGCCCCGCCCCTCTAGCACCAGCACCGTGTGTTCCGGCCAACTCCCCGTTTTCGTGAATGCCCGGTAAGCATCCGGGTTCACGAATACGTTATCGAACATGTGATGGTCCATCGGCATCGCCGTTGCGGAGTAGCTCATATCGAATCCTGTGGTGAGATAGACCCACTCGCGGTAATGAGCGGGCAACTTCATCCGGCCGTCGCGGGTGTATTCCGGTGCGGTCCGTGGCCGATCCTGGGAGATCCCGGCGCCAGACAGCAGAAGCATCGCGGCAGGCAGGCAGAGCCTGTTTAAATTGCGCATGTTGGTAGTATGGAGCCGCGTGGTGCGTACTGTCCAGCCGGCGACACTCCGTGGAATCGAGCCGGAATAAAAAAGCCCTCTCCCCTGTGACCGGAGAGAGGGCCGTTTTTACAGAGTGGAACGTGATTTAGTTGTCGTCGTCGTTCTTGGCAGGTGCAGCCTTGTTGAACTCGCTCGCCGGGCGAACCGTCTTCTCGCCGGGGAAGGGGCGTATTTGTTTGCCACCGTAGATCTCCGCCCTCTTCTTCATCCAGCCAGCCCGCAGAGCTTTAACCGCCGGGCTCCCCGCCGGGATGGTCTGCGCCTTCAACGCAGGGGTCCCCGGACACGTGGGAATGCTCTGCGTCGGCGTCTGGGTGACACCCGTGTTCAGCGCGACCGCGGCCGGCACGTGCGTCCATGGCAGAAAGTTGGCCGGCGGCGGGGTATTGATGAAGAGCGTCCTCATCGGCGAGGTTACGCCGTTCTGCGCGTCGTCTTCCTCGACGAAGATCGCCGAAGAAGACCAAACGGCGCTGTGGCTGATGGCGTCGATCGAGCGTCGCTCACCGCCGGAAACGGGTCTCTTCTTTGAAGGCCTCCAGCGCATTATAGACGATGGGGCAATAGCAGGCGCGATCGATGAATTGCCACATCCGGCTGGCGATGGAGCCGTTGCCGCGCACCAGGTGCGGGAAGCGCTGGCAGGTCTCCGGGCGGGCGTCGTAGACCGTGCAGGCGGTGCCGTCCAGGAACACGCAGCCGGCTTCTTCGGTGCGGCGGAGGATGGTGCCTTCCTCGTCGCTTTCGGTGGTGTATTGTGTGAGGAACGCCGCGGCCGTCAGGCGCAGATAGCGGGCGAGGCGCTCGACGTCGCGCGCGGAGACTCTGACGGTGGCGACGCGGCAGCAGTTGGCGCATTGGGTGCAGTCGATCTGTTCCTCGATGCCTTCGGCGATGCGGCGCAGGATGCGGTCGGTGTGATCGTGGGTTTTCAGGTGGCGGCGGAAGCGTTCGTTTTCGCCGCGCTTCTTTTCGCCGAGCAGGCGGATCTGCACCAGATCGGTGATCATCGCCAGCCAATGCCGCGCGTGGCAAGGTCGCGTTCGAGCTGCTCGCGCGATTCAAACTGCACGGCATCGATGCCCTGCTGGCGGGCGCCTTCTACGTACTCGGGGATATCGTCCGTGAAGAAGCACTCCTCGGGACGGCATTGCGCGCGCGCGATGGCTTCCTGGTAAATGGCGGGCTGCGGCTTCATGGCCTTCACTTCGAAGGACAGGATGAAATCGTCGAAGTGGCGGAGCAGCGGATACTGCCGCCGGACCATGGCGTAGTGGATGGCATTCGTATTCGATAGAACGAGCATGCGGTAGCGTGCGGCGATGCCTTCCAGCACGGCTTCCGGCACCAATTCCTCGTGCAAAAAGATGCTGCTCCAGATTTCGCAGAACTGATCGTAGTCGGCGCGCAGCTCGATCAGGCCGGTCAACTGTTCGACGAAATCGCGCGGCTCGATCAGGCCGGTTTCGAAGCGATTCACCAGGTCGGTGGAGCGGAGGCGGCGGCGGATTTCTTCGGCGGGGTGATCGCAGAACTGCTCCATGCCGCGATAGCCGCGCGAGAAATCGAACGGGATCAGGACCTTGCCCAGGTCGAAGATGACGGTTTTAATCACGTGAGCGGATCAGTTAGCGTGTGGACGAGGCATGCACGGCGGCGGACTTCGCGGCGCCTTGTTTCAGCTCGGCTTCGAGGATGGGCTTGAGCGCTTCGAGCGAGATCATGCCGTTGTAGTGCTTGCCATCGATGAACAGAGTCGGGGTGCTCATCACGCCGATGTCGCTGCCTTCCTCGAGGTCGCGCATGACGGCCTTGTGAACTTCCGGCGAGTTCAGGTCGGCCTCGAATTTCTTCATATCCAGACCGATGGCCGAGGCCAGCGCCAGGATGGTGGGCAGGCGCAGATCCGTGCGGCTGGCAAAGAGGGCGTCATGCATTTCCCAGAATTTGCCTTGGCGCTGCGCAGCCACGGAAGCAGCCGCGGCAAGCGCGGCCTGCGAATGAATGTCGAGTGGGAACTGCTTGAAGTAGAGCTTCACCTGCGTGGGATAGGCCTTCAGCACGGCGTGTAGCGCAGGCGTGGCCAGGCCGCAATAGGGGCACTGAAAATCGGAGAACTCCACCAAGGTGATGGGCGCATCCTTCGGTCCGAGTTCCGGCGCGCCACCGATGGGCACGGCGATGGGATCTTCGAGCAATTTGCGCTCGGGAGGATGGGCGAAGCGGGAAGCTTCCACATCGGACAGGATCTGTCGCTCGTTCTTGCCTTCCTTCACCGAAGCCACGATGACCTTGGAGAGGCCTTTGCTGTAGTAGCAGTTCGGATCCTTCACGCGGCACTCGGCGACTTTCATGGCGCAACCGCAACTGCACGGATAGCTGCGCATGACTTTCAAGGCCAGAGTCTTTTGGGCTGGCGACAGGCCGGTGAAATCCACGGCCGGCAATGTCTCGTAGGTGTTCCAGTCTTGCGCGCCAACCAGCGCGGCGCAGAAGACGTACAGGCCCGCGATGGCGAGGGCGCGCAGACAACACTTGCTCATTTCCCTATTGTACTATCCGACATCGTCGGAGTCGTCATCGCCTTCGTCGTGAGCCGGTTTCGTGCTGAGTTGGATTTCGCCAAGCCCGGCGGCTTTCAACTCGCGGTTCAGGGCTGGAATCGCGCCGGACTTGAGCTTGTTCCATCGCTCGATCACCTGCGGCGCCTCGGCGCGCAGCTTCGTCAGGGCGGCGGATTGTGCCGCCGTGGGCGCCACATCGGCGCCATCGATTTCGCCGTACAAGCCTTGCGCCTGGCCGTTCACGGAGGTCAGGCCAGGCTGGGCGGGCGCGGGTCCGAAGCGGCCGCCGGAGCCCAGCGCGGCTTTGATGTTTTTGTCGAGCGCAGTGAGATGGTCGGCCAGCGGCCCGGTGGCATTATGCGAGAGCTTATCGATTTGATCCTGCGCCGATCGGGCTTCGCGAATCGCGCCGGTAGTGTGCGTGATGATGGCGGCCAGGTGCTCTTCGGCCTCGTATTGTTCGCTGAGACCGGCGGGCTGCGTGTTGACGCGCGGGTCCATTTTCACGGTGAGCGGCGCGGTGTAGGATTGGCCGCTGGCGATGAGCTTCACCGTGTAACTGCCGGGCAGCACGGACGGGCCAAGTGGCAGGCGCGGCGTGCGATGCGGCACGGCGGCGATCGGGAAACCGTGGCCGAGCGAATCGGGGGTGGTCTCGTGCAGATCCCAGACCCAGCGGTGCATGCCGGCCGTGGCGGCGAGCACGCGCGAAGGCTGCACCCAGTAGGGCGGGATAGCGAGCGTCTTCATGTCGGCCGCGGTCAGCTCGGGCTCATCGGTGCTCGCGTAGCGGCGAATGACTTTGCCGGCGGCGTTGCGGATTTCGAGCGTGACGGGGCCGGAGGATTGCGCCAGATAATAATCGATCACCGCGCCATCGGGCGGGTTCTCGGCCAGCGGCTCGTCGGGCGGGATGGGCGTATCCGTGTTTGTGTCGCGCTTCACACGCCACGCGGGCGCGGGGTGCGCGAGCCAGGCGCTCGCGTGCGCGGCCTTCTCGTCGAACTGGCGGAGCGGCGTGATGTCGTCCAAGATCCAGAAGGAACGGCCGTGCGTGCCTACGATCAGGTCGCTATCTTTGATCCAGAGATCGCGCATAGACGTATGCGGCAGGTTGAGCTGCAGCGATTGCCAATGGTCGCCGTCATCGAATGACACCCAGACGCTGGTCTCGCTGCCGGCGAACAACAGGCCTTTGCGGACGGGGTCGGCGCGGACGGTATCGATAGGGGCGTCGTTGGGCAGGCCGCCGGTGATCGCCTGCCAGGTCTTGCCGCCATCGTGCGTGCGATAGATGTAGGGCGTGAGATCGTTGACGCGGAAGCGGCTGACCGAGGCGTAGACGGTCTGGTCATCGAAGCGCGAGGCGGAAAGCTGCGTCACTTTGCTCCAGGCTTCCAGGCCGGGCGGTGTGATGTCTTTCCAATTCTTGCCGCCATTGCTGGTGATCCAGATCTTGCCCGCGTCGGTGCCGGCCCATAGCGTATCGATGTTGCGGTACGAGGGCGCGAGCGAATAGACCACGCCGCGCTGCTGATCGGCGCGCGGATCTTTGGCGGCCATGTCACCGAGGCTGGCGGGGATGCCTGGATGCGGACGCGTGAGATCGGGGCTGATGGTCTGCCAGGTGTGGCCGCCATCGGTGGTCTTGAAAACCACGTTCGTGGCGTAGTAGAGCACGTGCGGATCGATGGGCGAGAACATGATGGGCTGCGTGCGGTCTGCGCGGTACTGGCCTTTCGCGGGCGGGGCTGGGCTGATAATTTGAACCTGGCCGGTGCTGCGGAAGTATTTCGATACCTGGCCGCGGCCGGCGCCGTAGATGATGTCGGGATCGCGCGGATCGGGTGCCACGTAGCCGTACTCGATCACGCCGACCGGGTGCCATTCGCGAAAGGTGATGACACCGTCGTTGCCGCGGCTCGACACGCACACCGAGCCGCTCTCCTGCTGTCCGGCGCAAACGCGATAGGGGAACGCATTGTCGGCGATGGCGTGATAGAGCTGCGCGGTGGGCTGGTTGTACCAGGTGCTCCAGGTGCGGCCGGCGTTCACGGTGACGAGCGATCCCTGGTCGCCGACCAGCAGGATGATATCGGGATTGTTGGGGTTGATCCAGATGTTCTGATAGTCGTCCCCTCCGGGCGCGCCGCGCACCGCGGTCCAGGTTACGCCGCCGTCATCAGAGCGCCAGGTGACGATGCTGGCGCTATAGACCATGTCTTCGTTCTTTGGGTTGACGCGCAGCACGGGCAGGTCGCCGCCGCCGATGCGCGTCGCCGGGCGCGTGTCAGTAGTGATGCGGCGCCAGGTCGCGCCGGCGTCATCGGAGCGGTAGATGTGGACTTCGTGTCCGGTGGCGACCGGCGCGTAGAGGCGGCGCGGATCGCTGGGCGCGATGGCCACGTAGGCTTGCTCGACTTCCGGCAGACCGCCCGCGAGCTTCTGCCAGTTCTTGCCGCCGTCAGTGGATTTGAAAATGCCGCCGTGCGTGCCGGCGTACGTATTGCCGAACTCCCAGGGACCCTGGCGCGCTTCCCATAGCGACGCGTAGAGCACGTCGGGGTTCGATGGATCCATGGCGATGTCGGAGGCGCCGGTGTTCTCGTCGACGTAGAGCGACTTCTCCCACGTCTGGCCGCCATCGTTTGAAACATAAACGCCTCGTTCCGGATTGGGCCCGTAAGGGTGCCCCAGCACCGCGGCGAACAGATGGTTGGCGTCGCGCGGGTCGATGGCCAGCGCGGGAATCTGTTGGCCATCGCGCAGGCCGAGATGGGTCCAGGTGCGGCCGGCATCGGTGGATTTGTAGATGCCGTTGCCGACGGAGAGATCGGGGCGCTGCAGTCCTTCGCCGCTGGCTACGTAGACGATGTTGGGATCGGAGGGCGCCACGGCGATGGCGCCGATGGACTGCGTCGGCTGGCTGTCGAAGATGGGCTGCCATGTGCGCGCGTAGTCGTCGGACTTCCAGACGCCGCCGTCGACTTGTCCGGCGTAGAAGACATTGGGCTGGCTGGGAACGCCTTCGGCCGAGCGGGTGCGTCCGCCGCGGAAGGGTCCCACGTTGCGCCAGTGGAGTTCCGAGAAGACGCTCGCGTCGATTTGCTGTGCGGCGGGCTGGGCGGCGGCGCAGGCTACGCCGGCGCAGAGGCAGAAGAGACTCCGTAACCAGGTTGAGGGCATGATCCTTTCTATTATGTATGGAATGTTACGCGGTGAGGTGGCGGGCGCTCCGGTATGCTTGAGTTGTGCCGCTGAATGTCCGCGACGTCATCAGACTGTTGGAGGACCATGACTGGCAGCATGCACGGACCACCGGTGATCATCGAATTTATCGGAGTCCGGACGGACGCGTAACGGTGGTTTCGGGCAAACTCGGCGACGATGTGCGCCCAGGCACGTGGCGTGCGATTTTGAGGCAAACTGGTATTGAGGAGCCGAAGAAATGAAGCGAACCTACTCCCTGGCGATCGAAGGTGAACCTGGCAGCTACAGTGCATATGTCCCTGAGCTTCCAGCCATTCTGGTAACCGGCCAATCGCTCGAGGAGCTAACGGCTCGCGCGCGTGAAGCGATTCGCCTCTACTGGGAGTCGGCCCGCCAAGACATCTCACCGGCTTCGATGCTGCGCGAGGTTGAAGTAGAGTTGCCGGCGTGATGGTTGCGGATTCGGCTTGACGGGCCGCAGTGTTAAGCAGGAGGCAATCGGTGCGATACACGGTCATCTTGGAGCGGGAAGGGGACGGCGGATATGTGGCGAGCGTGCCGGCCTTGCCCGGCTGTGTCTCCCAAGGCGACACTCGCGAAGAAGCGATTCGGAACGTCCACGAAGCCGCGGACCTGTACATCGAGGATTGCGTTGCATCCGGTGACCCGGTGCCCACCGAGGCCGGCAAGGAATACGTCGAACTCACAACCAGTGTCCGCCAGTGAAGCTGGCCCGATTATCCCTTCTCCTTCCACGACTCCGAAGAGTTCAGCCGCGCGACCTCTGACCGGGTCGTTATCGAGCAGGAGCCAATTCCGTGCGGTACACGGTCATCCCTGGAACTGGAAGAGGACGGCGGATATGTGGCTACATCGAGGATTGCGTCGCCTCCGGTGACCCGGTGGCGGCCGAGGATATGTCGGACTCAGGCGCGACGATCCGTAGGAGCGCCCGGCAGTGGCGGATCCAAGGCTGATCCGGCGGGTTACTTGTCGAAGGTAATGGTGGATTCGCCGGCGTAGCGGTGGTAGTTGCGGAAGTCGATGGCGTTGCGGCTGCAATCATCTGAATTGCGCTGGCAGGCCAGTGAATCGGCATGCACGGGGACCAGGTACTCGCGGTCGCCGAAGCGCACGAACTGGTAGTCGGTGGCCATCTCGACGTGATCGACCGGGAAGGCGTCGGGCACATGGGTGGCCTGCATTTCGATGCGCAGCACGCGGTTAGTTTCTTTGTCGATCCAGACGGAGCCTTTGTAGGAAGGCTGAAGCAGTTGGGAGGCCACCATGATACGCCAGTGGGAATGCTCGCGTTCGACCTCGAAATCATAGACCATGGCGGCGCGGCCGGCGTTGCGTGACTGGCTGCGGTACTCGAAATCGGCGTCCGTGTTGGGTGAAAACAGATCGGCCAGCACACTGCCGAACTCGCCGGTGGACCACGAGCCGGGCAGATCTTCCACGTTCTTCTTGGTGGCCTTGCCGTTGATCTCGATGTTGCGGTAGCTTTCCTGGCCGTGATCATAGACCAGCGCCATGGAAACAATGTCCAGCGGCTGCCAGTTGGCGGGATGCGCGGCGCTCTGGTAGCGGGTCATGATCTCCTGGCAATAATAGTTCGGCAGGCTTTGCAGGAAGTTAGCGGCGGCCTCGCGGGCCTTCTCGATGACCACTTCTTCGGGCCGCATATTGGCGGTCACGGCAGGCGCGGCTTCCGGCGCGGCGGGCTGGTCATTCGCAGCGGACTGAACGGGAGTTGGCTGCTCGGGCGCGGGCGGCGGGGGCGGTTGAATGGTCTTGTCGGTGGTGGAACCGCCGCGCTTCAAAACGGGCGGGCCGGCATCGTCCGGGTCGATCTGCACGGCTTTCACTTGCTCGTTGGCGGGCGCGCTCAAGTCGGCGGGATTCGATTCTTGCGGCTGCTCTCGCGGCTTGGCCTCTTCTTCCTTCTTGGCGCTCGCGGCCGGATGGCTGCTCTTCGCCAGCGATGTATCCACCGGCTCGGCGGCATGCGCGCGATCTTTGTCGGTGCCGTCCTGCTGCCACATGACGTTGACCGCTGTCATGAAGCCCTCGTCGTCGGACGTGGATTCCACTTCGATAAGATCGCCGGGTTTCAAATCGGCCGGCTTAATGGGATTGCCCATCTTCAGGAATTTGGTGGAATCGTTACGTTTGAAAGTCAAGATGCGGTGATCGTCGGCTTCCACGATCACCTGGTCCTTCTCAACCCGGCGGAGCATCCCGGACGTGCTGTCCAACTGGGCCTGCTGTTGATCTTTCTTGTGCCGGCGCGGGAACGGAATGCCGACGCCGCCGGTCTGGCCGGGATACTGGCCCGGGGGATAGCCGCCTCCGGGATAGACCTGTGCGGCCAGGGGTGTTGGTAATACGACAAGCAACAGGCCGAGCCAATAGCGGCGGAAAGCTGGCATACGGATAGGGCTTCGAAGGAAGGACGCGGCGCCGCGGCCAGCGGTTACGAATTATGCGGCCGGGCGATGTGCCAACTGGCGGCGCATGGCGGCCATGATGCGGCGGAAGCCGCGCGTCCAGTCCGGAAACAGGTCGATATATTGCAGCTCATGCTGGATGCGGGCCGGCACGGCGCACCGCTCCAGCCGCGCAGGGATCAGGAACACCTCGCCCAGAGGAAGACGGCGGGTGCAATCGAGGGCGTAGCGGATTTCGGCCTGGAATCCGCCTTTCTTGGTGACGGAGCGCGGCGAAAAGCAGGCCAGGAAGAAATCGGACGTATCGATGGCGTCCTCGATGGAGCGCGGCCAATTCTGGCCTGGGAGCAGTTTGCGGCGATCGAGCCAGGGATCGAATCCGGCGGCTTCCAAGTCGACGAACAGGCGCTCGGCGGAGGCGGTGTCTTCCTGCACGTAGGCGATGAAGACCTTCGGCCGGTTGCGCGCCTGGAACCGGAAACCGCCGCGCGGGTCGGGGAGAAAGGCTCCCAGCCCGTCGATTTCCACGCTGATCCCCTCAGCCAGACACTGCCGGAGGAGGCGGGCCACTTGCTCAGTGGATTGCAAGTTATTTTCTTCCATGGCCGGTGCCTTTCTCCTTTTCAAACTGGTAACCCTTGGGCCCAGGCTTGAAGCTGCCGAGTCCGGGCAGGGGCGCGGACTTTCCTTCCCGAAGCTTGGAAAGGATCTGGTGGATCACGCGGTCTAACTGGTCGGCGGCCTCCGCTTTGGAGACGCCGGACTGGCGGGCCAGCCGTTTGGCGATTCCCGATTTCTTCATTCCGGCTTTATGCTAGCAGGGCGGTAGGCACAGCTTGGGCCGGAAAGCGGACGCGCAGGACGCGACAGATTGCAAACACGGATGTTATCGTCCTACGGGCTGGTGTGATCCTCCACACAGGAGAATCGGGTCGGGAATTCACCGAGGATGCATCTCACTGAAAAATAGGCAGATCGATCCTTGGTACGGTAATCAGGCCCGGGTGGCGTCTGCGGAAATGAAGTGATTTTAATTACGCCTTAAGAGCGAATTCATCTGCCGCAGTTTATGATCGATGCAGACGAGGCAGTTCGTCGATCTAAAAAGGAGAACCGTAATGAAGAAATTGATGACCCTCATGCTGGGCCTGTCGATCGCTCTGGGTGGCGTCAGCCTGTTCGCTCAGAACACCAATACCACCAAGTCCACGACGAAGAAGAAGGCGAAGTCCAAGAAGAAGAAAGAAACCAAGAGCACGACCAGCGTCCAGTAACTCTGCTCTATGACTGGGAACGCCGCGTAGCGGCAGGTTTCAAAAACCTACGCGGCCCTCCAGTTTTTTGTCCCTTCCGCATTTCCTGCATTGCCCCCCTTTTCTCCTTCCTGTGCCGGCAGTGCGCTACAATCCTTCTTCATGGCTCAGCGGGTTTCGCTATTCGTGACCTGCATCGTAGATCAACTTTTCCCCAAAGTGGGTTTGGCGATGGCCGGCGTGCTCGAACGCCTTGGCTACCAGGTCGATTTTCCGGAAGATCAGACATGCTGCGGCCAGCCGGCATACAACACCGGCTATCGCGCCGAGGCTTGCCAGGTGGCCCGGCATTTTCTGAAGGTGTTTCAGGATGCGGAATACATCGTGGTGCCTTCGGGCTCGTGCACTTCGATGATCGCGCATCATTTCCGCGATCTGTTCCAGGACGATCCGGCGGGCATGGCGGCGGTGGAAGCGCTGGAGCCGCGCGTGTGGGAGTTCTCGCGCTTCCTGCTGGAGATCGCGCACGTGGAGGACGTCGGCGCGCGCTTCGAAGACATCGTCACCTATCACGATAGTTGCCACGCCCTGCGCGAATTCCGCATTAAAGACGGCCCGCGCAGGCTGCTGTCGCACGTGCGCGGATTGGAACTGCGCGAGATGGACGCGGCCGAGGAATGCTGCGGCTTCGGCGGGACGTTTTCGGTGAAGCTGCCCGAGATCTCTGGCGGCATGGCGCGCACCAAGATCGACGCGATCGTGCGCAGCGGCGCGCGCACGGTGGTCAGCCTCGACTCCAGTTGCCTGATGCAGATCCAGGGCGCGTTGTCGCGAGCCGGCTTGGCGGTGCGCACGATGCATTTGGCGGAGGTCCTGGCCAGCCGGTAAGGCAGCCGCTCACCCATGTCCGCCGTTTTCGACGAAAAAGTTCACAAAACGCTGGCCGATGCGAACCTGCAACTGGCCATTTACCGGGCCACGGGCAGGCTGATCGACCACCGCAGGCAGGCCGTGGCGGTGGCCGCCCTGCCCGACTACCAGGAACTGCGCACGCAGGCCAATGCCATCAAGAAGCACACCATCGAGCACCTGGATTACTACCTGGAACAGTTTGAGTCGAACGTGCTGGCGCGCGGCGGCAGGGTGATCTGGTGCCAGGATGCCACCGAAGTTGCGGACTTCGTACTGGGCCTTGCGAAGGAGCGCCAGGCGGGGCTCATCGTGAAATCGAAATCCATGACTACGGAGGAGGTGGATCTTAACGAGCGGCTGGAGCACCACCATCTGGAATCTGTGGAAACCGATCTGGGCGAGTACATCCTGCAACTCGCGCATCAGCGGCCGTACCACATTGTGGCGCCGGCGCTGCATCTGACGCGCTACGATGTGGGCGATTTATTCGCGCGCACGCTGGGCGTGGCCAACGAAACGGTTCCGGAGAAGCAGACGCTGATCGCGCGCGGGGTGTTGCGCGAAAAATTCCTGGCGGCGGATATCGGGATCAGCGGCGCGAATTTCCTGGTGGCGGATTCGGGCGCCATCGTGCTGGTGGAAAACGAAGGCAACGCCCGGCTGACCACGTCCGCGCCGCGGATTCACATCGCCGTGGCAGGGATCGAGAAGCTGATTCCGCGCGCACAGGATCTTGCAACCTTCTTGAAGCTGTTGGGGCGCAGCGCGACGGGCCAGCCGCTGACCGTGTACACCTCCTTTTTATCGGGACCGCGGCGCACGGACGAGATCGACGGCCCAACGGAATTCTACGTAGTGCTGCTGGACAACGGCCGCACCAAGCTGCTGGGCGATCGCGCCAAGCGGCAATCGCTTTACTGCATCCGTTGCGGCGCCTGTCTGAATCATTGCCCGGTGTACCGCAAGATCGGCGGGCACAGTTTTCCGTGGGTCTACTCCGGACCGATCGGTGCGATCATTACGCCGCAGTTCATGGGACTGAATCACGAGCCGGCTTTGCCATTCGCTTCGAGCTTGTGCGGCGCGTGCGCGGAAGTTTGTCCGGTGAAGATCGATATTCCGCAGGTGCTGCTGGATCTGCGCGCGGAGACCAAGCAGGCCGAACAACGCACGGGGACGAATCGGCTGGAGCGGCTGATCTTCAGACTTTGGGCGTGGGTGATGTGTCATCCGCGGATCTACGAAATGGCGGCGATGGTGGCTTCCGGCATGGCGCCCACGGAAAATGGCGGATGGCTGAAGCGCGCTCCCGCCATGATGAATGTGGCGCCGGTGCGTGCGTGGCTGAGCCAGCGCGACCTGCCGCCGGCGCCCGCGAAGAGCTTCCGGGAATTGTGGAGGAGGCGCTGATGTCTCGCGATCACATCCTTCATAAAGTGCGTACGGCGCTGGGCCGCACGGCGGCACAAGGGATCGCAGATCCGCCTCCGGTGCGCATTCGCGTTCCGGAGACTGATGTGGAGGGGCGTGTCGCGAGCCTGCTGCGCGCGGTCGAGGCACTGGCGGGCAAGGCTTGCCGCGCGGCGACGGCCGAGGATGCCTGCGCATACGTGCGCCAAGTGCTGGGCGAGCGGCCGGCTGTGGCTTCGAATGCTCCGTTTCTGCGCGAGTGCGGTATCACCGACCTGCCGGGCGTTCGATCGGGTGTAACCGATGCCGCGGATTTGCGTGCGCTGTGCGCCACGGCGGGCGTGGGCATCACCAGCGCGGACTATGCGCTGGCCGACACCGGATCGCTGGTGATGCTCGCGAGCCCGCGCGAGGCGCGCCTGATCTCGCTGCTGCCGCCGGTGCACATCGCCGTGCTGCCGCGCGAGCGCATCATTTCGGGACTCGATGAATTGTTCACCATCCTGCCGCATCCGGCTACGCAGACCAGTTCGATGGTGCTGATCACCGGCCCCAGCCGGACGGCGGACATCGAGCAGATCCTGGTGCGCGGCGTGCATGGTCCCGGCGAGATCCACGTGGTTGTGGTCGGCTAGAGATGCTTCAGTGCCGCAACGTCAGCAAGCAATTCGGGGATTTCGTCGCCGTCCACGACATATCGTTTGAAGTGCGCGGCGGGGTGTGCGCGCTGCTGGGTCCGAATGGCGCGGGTAAATCGACGCTGCTGAAAATCCTGAGCGGATTGCTGCCGCCGGATCGTGGCGAGGTGCTGATTGCCGGCCGTGACATCGCGGCCGAGCCGCTGCGCGTGAAACGCATGATCGGCGTGCTGCCGGAGGATCAGGGGCTGTTCGGCGCGCTGACCGTCGAGGAGCACCTGGAACTGGGCGGCCCGGTGTACGGCTTGAGCCACAAGGAGACACGTGCGCGCGGGGATGCGCTGCTGCGTGTGCTGGGCCTGGAAGCCGGCCGCAACACCTATCTCGATCAATGCTCGCACGGCATGCGGAAGAAGACCGCGCTGGCCATGGCGCTGCTGCACAATCCGCGCGTGTTGATGCTGGACGAGCCGTTCGAAGGGATCGACCCGGTGTCTTCAGTGATCATCCGCGACCTGCTGCTCACGGCTGCGAGCCACGGCATCGCGGTGTTCTTGACCTCGCACGATTTGTCGATGATCGGCCAGCTCGCGAGCGAGATCAAAATGATTCGCGGCGGACGGATCGTGTTCTCGAGCGCGGCATCGGAGTTGCAAAGGCCGCTCGAGGAGTTGTACTTCGACCTGATCGAAAGGCCGCCCCAGGAGGATCTGCCTTGGCTGCGCTCGTCGCCATCCTGAAGGCGCTGTGGCGCGCGGTGGCACGCGACCTGGCCAGTTCGTTCAAGGCCAACAATCTGCTGTTTCTGGCGCTGCTCGGACAAAGCGCCGAGGCGCTGTTTGTGGTGTTGGGATTGCTGCTGCTGTTTCCGCTTTCCGCGGATCCGTTGAGCAAAATACCCGCGGACCGGCGTGCGCTATGGCCGCTCGAGCGCTGGCAGCGATGGGCGCTGCGACTGGCCAGCCTGGCGTTCAGCCCGGTGACCTGGATCGGCATCCTGATTCTGCTGAAGACGCGCCGGCCGGGCCTGGCGCTCGCGTTCGGCGGGCTGGCAGTGGCGATGCAAGGCGCGCTGGCGCTGCGCCGGCGCATGGTCAAGCGCGACCCGCATTGGGATCTGCTGCTCGATATTCCGCAGCTACCCGGGCGGCTGGGCGGACTCATCCGCAAGAACACACGCGAGATGCTCAGCCTGCTCGATCCGTATGCCGCGGCGCTGCTGAGCCTGGGCGGCGGCGCCTACCGGATCTTCGCCGCGCATCCCGATCCGGCTGCGAATACGATCATGAGCCTGCTCGTGGCGCTGGCGCTGAGCACGTGCGCGCAATCGCTGTTCGGTCTCGACGGTGATTCCGGCGTGACACGCTATCACTTGATGCCGCTCAGTGGGTGGCAGATTCTGGCGGCCAAAGATGCGGCGTTCCTGGCGATTCTGTTCGTGGTGCTGTTACCGCTTGAACTGTTACCGGGCATGACCTTCGGCCTGGTGGCACTGGGCTTCGGGCATTATTCGTCGATGCGCCTGGATCTGCCGCAACAGCGCTGGCGTTTTGCCAGCGGAGGCCTGCAATTCGGCGCCGTGCAAATCGCCATGGGGATGGGAGCCGGCTTCCTGGAACATCAGCAAGGGCTGCTGGTGTTGCTGGCGGCGGCCATCGGTTATGCGGCCTCGGTGTGGTATTACGGCCGCCGCTGGGATTGCGGCACCGCTCTTATTTATCGGGGTTGAGGGCGAAGTCCCACACCTGCATGTCCGTCTTGCCGGGCGTGAATTGCACCACCGCGTATTCGCCCGCGGTCATGGGTTTCACGGGCCAGAGCTTGTAGAGGTTGTCCTGCGTCATCTGCTTGGTGAAGACCTGCACCTCGATGGGTTCTTCGATAATTTCCTTGGTGACCGGAACAACGGTCATTTTCTCCACGATGCGAATACCGCGCTGGGGCGTCAGCTTGATGATGCCGAAGCGTTCGTCGGCCGAAAGTTGGATATAGAATTCCTGCTCGGGATTGGTCAGGATGTTCGGCGAATGCTCGCCATCCAATTCCAGCACGGCCTTGCCGCTGACCATAGGGATCGGCGACAGCACTTTGAGCACGTTGCGGCCTTTATTGGTGTGGATCTTGGATTCCGCTGCCTTGATCACCTTAACCGTGCCGTTCTCGACATAGTAGACGCCGGGATCCTGCGGGATTTTGGAGATCTCTTCGCGGAGTTCGCGCTGGACCTTTTCCTCCGCCGAAATCACTTTGGCCTCTTCGGCGACTTCTGCCTGGCGCTCGCCCTGTTCCGCCTTGGTGCGCTTCAGATCCACCAGGTCGAGCGGAATCTCTTCCCACTGGCTACGCTCCACGCTATAGAATTTTACGCGGTCACTTTCCACCTGGTATTCGCGCGCAAGCTGATAAGTGCCGTCCTTCAGATACAGACGGATGTTGGCGGCGAATGCGGTGAGGACGGCAAGAAACAGCGCGACGAGAGCCTTGCGCATATGTTCTATGGACCAGTTTAGCGCCGCGCGCGTTTCGACTCCCTATAATGGAAGTTCATGAAATATCGCACACTGGGCAAGACTGGTTATGAGATCAGCGAGCTGGGCTACGGCGCCTGGGGCATCGGCGGCGTCCAGTGGCTGGGCGGGAATGACGGCGATTCGGTGGCGGCGCTGCGGCGCGCAATCGAGCTGGGCTTGAACTTCATCGATACGGCGCTGGCCTACGGCGAGGGGCACAGCGAGCGATTGGTGGGCAAAGTGGTGCGCGAGTCGGGCCGGCGGATTTACATCGCCACCAAGGTGCCGCCGAAGAATCTGCTGTGGCCGGCGCAGCCGGGCATCGGCATCGCGCAGGTGTTCCCGTATGATTACATCCTCGGTTCGGCCGAGACCAGCCTGAAGAACCTGGGCGCGGACACGATCGATCTGTTGCAACTGCACGTCTGGAATCCGGAATGGATCGCGCACGACGAATGGCGGCGCGGTCTGGAGGACTTGAAACGCTCGGGCAAAGTGCGGCATGTGGGCATCTCGATCAACGACCACCAGCCGGATTCGGCGCTGGAGATTATCGAAACCGGACTCATCGACACGGTGCAGGTGATCTACAACATATTCGACCAGACGCCGGAGCGCAGGCTGTTCCCCCTCGCGACGGCGCGCAATATCGGGGTGATCGCGCGCGTACCGCTCGATGAAGGCAGCCTGACCGGGAAGATCAACGAGCAGACGCAATTTGCGCCGGACGATTTCCGCGCGGGCTATTTCCGTGGCGATCGCAAGAAGCAGGTGCGCGAACACGTGGAAAGCCTGCTTGCGGATCTGGGCGTGGAGGCCGCGGCGCTGCCGGCGATCGCGCTGCGCTTCTGTCTTTCGCATCCGGCAGTATCGACCGTGATTCCCGGCATGCGCACCCTGCGCAACGCGGAGGCCAATTGCCGCGTGCCGGATCTAGGTCCACTACCAGCGGAGACGATCGCGGTGCTGCGGCGGCACGCATGGGATCGGAATTTCTACGATTAGTTAACCGCCAAAAAAAAAGAGAGAGCCGAAGCTCTCTCTTTGGTGAGTCAGACTGAGTTCCGCAAAGTTAGAAGATGAACTTCGCGGTTAGCACCATGACACGTCCGGTTACTACCGAACCCTGGAAAGCGCCGTAAGCGCTGGTGGGTTCCTCGACCGTGCCGTAAATTCCGCCTACGCTGTTATTGGCCACGTCCGACGCCGGGTCGGCGAAGTGCGCGTGGTTGAGTAAGTTGTATGCGCTGGCCCCAATGGTGAACTTCATCCTCTCAGTAATGGGAATGTTCTTATAAAGAGAGGTGTCGATATTGAAATAACCCGGACCGAACAGCGTGTTGCGGCCGATGTTGCCGAAGCCGGTCTCCGTGCCGGCGGGGAGGAACATCGATTGGGACACGCAAGGCGTGGCTCCGTTGACCGCCCCGTTGCCGCAATGGCTGGGAACGTTGCTGACGGCCGTGGGCAGCAAGGCGGGTCCATCAGTGGAACCGATGTTTTCGGTACCCTCAAAGACATTCGGCAGCAGGGTATCCACGATGCTCTCCGGCATCCCGGTGCGGACGAACAGCTTGCTCGACACTGTCCACGCGCCCAGAAGATAATTCACCGCGCGATTGCTGAACTTCCAAGGCGTGTCCCAAACGAAATCGCCGGTCACGTTATGGCGAATATCGTAGTCGGAGTTGCCGTAGTTTGCCCTGATGTTCGGGTTCAGCATGGTGTTGAACAGTTCGCTGTTATAGCCGATTTGCAGGCCCGAGCCGCCGTTGGAGATATCGTCCAACGCATGGCTCCAGGTGTAACTGAGCTGTCCCTGGAAGCCGTGAGAGAAGGCCCGGCGGTATTGGACAGTCAATCCGTCGTAATTGGAAATGCCCTGATTGGTCAGCTCGGTCACCGAGAGGAACCGGGGATCGGGCTGCGCCGAAGGTAAGCCGTTGAAAGTCCCGCCCAGGGCCGCGGTGTTAGCGAATCCATTTTGTGCGAGTAAGTTGTAGCCATGGTTCCCCGAGTAAGTGGCCACGACCACGTTTTTCTGTCCGATGGGCTGTTCAATCTCGAAGCTCCATTCGGCATATTCGGGGGTACTGAAGTGCTGGTCGACGGAATAGTAACTGAAGGGGCCAAACCCGCCGGGAATCGCGGCGTTTAGCTCAGCCAGCGTGGCGCCGTTGAAGAAGCCGGTGTTGAAGGCATTGAACTCGCTCTGGGCGATCGCGGCCGCACTCGAAGTATCGGACGCCAGTCCCACCGGAGCGCCGTTATTGACGAAGGCGCCGTACGGATATGGGGCATTATGGAACAGGTTTGATACCAGGAAGGCCGGGGCCAAGTCCGCGAAGAGGCCGAACCCGGCTCGGATGACCATCGAATTGGCGCGACCCTGCGGACTCCAGACCACGCCGACACGCGGCTGGGGAACCACCGAATCCACCGAGTAGTAGGCGTTGTTTAGGCCGGTATTGATCGACGAGTTATAGGGGATGCTGGCGCCGGTCTGGAAACTGGAAGACGTAAACGGAGCGGTCAGCCGCGAGAAGCAAGCGTCGGTACACACCGGGTTGCCGGTCCGATCGAAGCGCACGCCGAAAGTCAGTTTGATGTTCTTGGAGACCGCCCACTCGTCCTGCGCATAGACGCCGATATTATACAAGCGGATGTGCGCGGTGGTGATGTTTGTGAAAGTTTGCGTATAGTAACTATTCAAGTTCGGATCCGTGACACCTTCGGCGAAATCGGTCACCGAGCCGAAATTGTAGGTTCCGATGGTGTTGGTGAGCAGACCGAAGTCGCTGACACGGTTGCGGCGGAAGTTTTCGCCCACCTTGATGGTATGGTTGCCGTGCGTAATCGATAAGTCGTCGATAATCTGCCCCTGGCCGACGTCACGGCCTTGTGGGAAGGACTCCCAATTCGATCCCATGGCGTAGAATCCACCGCCGTTGGCGCCGCCGTCGCCAAAGGTCAATTGATACGGGAAGAGTTGCTCGGACGCGCTGACATTCGCGGGACCGAAGTACGCGCTATACCAAAGCACGGAACCGATGAAACTGTTGACGATATTGGGCGAGATCACGTAGGTATAGTTGACCGCGCCGTCCCATTCCGGCTGGATGCTTTGTTCGTTGAACGTGGTGTTGATCAGGTCCGTCGAAGTAGGCTGGAATCCGTCGTCGTGTTTTAGCCTGGCGTAGAACTTCATCTTGTCGTTGATGGAGTAGTCCCCGCGGAAAGTGTAGAGGTGCTCCTTGTTGGTATTGGAGCCGCTGTTGGCCCAGGCCTCGCCGCACGGCACGCTCACCCCGAAGATCCCGCCGCCGGGGGCTGGTGTACCCGCAAAGCCGGTGACACCGCATCCGAGGTTGTTGTTGGCGTCCTGCAAGGGACCGGATCCATTCGTAATGGGCACGGCGCCCGCCACGCCCGGCGCGCCGTTGTAGATTTTGAATGCGTTCTGATAAAGCGGCAGCGACGCCGATGGCACGGTGTTCAGGATGTAGGTTTGCAATTGCGGACTGGGAATGGCCACGACACCCGCGGAAGGCAGCGTGTAATACAACCCCTCGGTGTCGGCGTAGAAGAACAGCTTGTCCTTAATGATGCGGCCGCCGACGTCCGCCGCCCATTGGTTGGAGATGGCTTTCGGACGCGCCAGACCCTCGGTGTTCGAGAAGAAGTCGTTGGCGTTGAGCCGGTCCCCGTTCCAGTTCCAGACTAAGTCGCCGTGAAAATCGTTAGTGCCGGACTTGGTGATGTAGTTGACCTGCGCGCCGGCTTCGCGGCCGTACTGCACGCTATAGGCGTTTTGCACCACGGCGGCTTCCTGAACTTCGTTGACGCCCAGCAGATTGTTGCTGGCGCCGGAATTGTTCAGATTCAGATAAGCGTCGTTATAGTCGTTGCCGTTGACAGTGAAAAGATTCGAGACGCCGGGCAGTCCGTGCGAGCTGAAGTTGCCATAGCCGCCGCCGGTGCTCATCACGATGCCGGGGGCGGTGAACGCGATCGTGGTCATATCGCCGCCGCCCGCGGGCAGCTCCTGCATTTGAGTAGTCGTGAACGTGGAACTCAGATTGGCGTTGTCAGTCTCGACCACGGCCCCGCTCGCCAGGACTTCGATGACTTCCTGAGTGGCCTGAACTTTGGCGACCATGTCGAGTGTGGCGACTTGTCCGACTTGGACCGCCAGTTTCTCCACATCTGTTTTCAATCCGGCAGCGGCAGCGGAGATCGTGTAGTTGCCGGGACGCAACAGCGTGAATCGGAACGTGCCCGAGTTATCGCTGGTCACGGAGCGTGTATCGCCATAGTCGGTGCTTTTGAGAGTGATTGTGGCACCGGGTATCACCGCTCCTGTGGTGTCTTTAACAGTGCCCACCACGTCGCCTGTCGTAATTGTTTGACCGAAGGTTACAGGCAGTGACAGGAAAAGCAAAGTCACGGCCAAACCAAAGGCTAGTTTCTGACGAAGATGCATGTATCCCCCCTTTTTGGTGTTTTACTGCACTTACGAAAACGCAGCCAGTAGCAATTCATTCGCCAACATCAATCAGACAGCTGATTATGCGTTGACTTAGTAGATTGGCATGGCGTACTCTATAGGAAGTCATAGCGTCAGGTTGTAAGCGCTTCACATTTCTGGAGTGACTCGAAAGTGAAGTATGAATACTTACAGGTGGGTCATAAACTAGTTATAAAAATTGCGCGTGCGTTTTGATACTGAGGGGGCCTCGGCAAGGGTGGCCGGCTACCGAGTACAATCGGATGCATGTATATGATTCGTTGTTCGCTGGCCGCGCTTCTGGCAGTGGCCGCTTTGCGCGCCGCAGACGCGCCCTCCGCATCCGGCGTCGATCTGAAGGCCATGGACACCAGCGTCAGCCCGTGCCAGAACTTCTATCAATACGCGTGCGGTACATGGCGCAAGAACAATCCGATCCCGCCCGATCAGTCGCGCTGGGCGCGTTTCAACGAATTGGCCGAGCGCAACCTGGTGATCGAGCGCGGCATTCTGGAGAAGGCCGGCAATTCGCAGCTCGGCGATTTTTACGCCGCCTGCATGGATGAGCCGGCCATCGAGCGGCTCGGCATCCAGCCCATCGAGCCGCTGCTGAAGCAGATTGATGCGATGGCTTCGAAGCGGGAACTGGCAGCCGCGATCGTGCACCTGAACTCGGGCGGCGTCCGGGCACTGTTCAACTTCTATGTCGAGCCCGACGACAAGCAATCGAACCAGGAGATCGTGCATGTGGATCAGGGCGGCCTTAGCCTGCCCGACCGGGACTACTATCTGAAGAACGACACCCGGTCGGTCGAGCTCCGCAAGCAATACGAGGAACATGTGCGCACTATGTTCAAACTGCTGGCCAAGGCGCAAGGTGCGAGCGATGCGCAAGCCGAGGCGGAGACGCACGCGGTGATGGAAGTGGAGACCGCTTTAGCCAAGGCTTCCATGGATCGGGTCGCCCGGCGCAATCCGGACAACACATATCACAAGATGACCGTGGCGCAATTGGCGGAGCTCACGCCGGACTTTGAATGGAACCGATATCTTTCGACGATTGGGATTCCACCGGTCGAAGCGGTGGATGTGGTTTCGCCGGACTTTATCAAGGGCCTGAACACGCTGATTGGGGACACCAGCCTGGCGGCTTTGAAGACCTACTTGCGATGGCATGTTCTGAATACCGCGGCCGACATGCTGCCGCACGCATTCGACGAAGAAGATTTTCGCTTCAACGACCATATTCTGCGGGGGACCAAAGAGATGCCGCCGCGCTGGAAGCGCTGCGTGCGCGCCACCGATCGCGCACTGGGCGAGGAACTGGGCAAGGAGTTCGTGAAGGTGGCGTTCAATGGCGCGAGCAAAGAGAAGGCTCTGGAGTTGGTCGGTCAGATCGAGATGGAGATGCGCAAAGACATCGACAATGCCACTTGGATGACGCCCGCCACCAAGGAGGAGGCGTTCGCCAAGCTGCGCGAGGTCACCAACAAGATCGGCTATCCGGAGAAGTGGCGCGACTATAGCAGCATTAAAGTCTCGAGCGACGATTACTTTGGAAACACGGTCCGCGCGCACGAATTCGAGATGCACCGCAACTTCAACAAGCTGGGCAAGCCGGTTGATAAATCGGAATGGGGCATGACGCCACCCACCGTGAACGCCTACTATTCGCCGAACATGAATAATATCAATTTCCCGGCCGGAATCCTGCAGCCGCCGTTCTACAATCCGAACGCCAGCGACGCGGTGAATTACGGCGGTATCGGCGCAGTGATCGGGCACGAACTGACGCACGGCTTCGATGACGAAGGCCGTAAGTTCGACGGCGAAGGTAACCTGCGCGACTGGTGGACCGAGGCGGATGGCAAAGCGTTCGAAAAGCGGGCGGACTGCATCGCCAAGGAATACGATGGCTTCAGCCCGGTGCCAGGCGCGCATGTGAACGGCAAGCTTACGCTGGGCGAGAATGCCGCGGATAACGGAGGCATCCACCTGGCGTACATGGCGCTGATGGATAGCCTGGCGAGGCACACGCTACCCCCGGAAGACGGCTTTACACCGCAGCAGCAGTTCTTCCTGGGTTATGCGCAGATCTGGTGCGAGAATTCGACCGAGCAGTCGTCGCGCGTCCAGGTGGCGACCAATCCGCACTCGCCCGGCGAGTTCCGCGCGAACGGCGTGCTGCAGAATATGCCGGAGTTTCAGCACGCGTTCTCATGCAAGGTGGGCGATCCGATGGTTTCAGCCGATCCTTGCCGCGTCTGGTAGCGGCGGTTAGTTTTGTCCGCAACTCGGGCACCCCGAGGCTGCTCACCGTGCGCCGCGAGGTATTTCGGCCGCAGCCTCGGGTGCCGGGAATTCAGTGTTGAGCCACCCACGGGGAAGGCGTATAGCCGGGCGCCGTCAAGCCGAGCGGGCTCTGGCTCCACTTCGTTCGCGGGAACCAGATTTGCATTTACCATCCCAGAAAGTAGCCCAGCAATCGAACGGCGTACAGGGCCAATCCGGTCCTCTGCCCGGCAGAAAGACCCCCATTCGGGATGTATTCTCTCCGGCGGCGATCCACCGCGGCACCTCACGCCATAACACAGTCTCGTGCCTGACTGGCGGTGGTTGGCAAGCAACGGGTCGAGGCCGGGCCAGGAAGAATTGGAAGCACAGATGGCGGCGGGTTGATCGACGGTTGGGCACACCGGACGCTATCCTGATAAGCGACATGCGAATCCGAATTGTTCTCGCGCTGATAGCCTGGCTCCCCCTGTACGCGCAATCCTGGGACACGCTCCACGTTTTGCGGCCGGGCGACAAGGTCAAGGTTCTGGAGACCTCCAGCCAGGAACACAACGGCGCCCTGACCGCGGTTTCGGCCGAGGCGATCTCGCTGCGGATTGCCACACGCGACATATCGATCGAACGCGTCCGCGTGCGCCGTGTCCAGGTGCGCAGCACCTCGCGGCGCGCCCGCCGGATTGCCATCGCAGCAGGGATCGGCCTCGCGGCAGGTCTGGTCATCGATCAGACGTTGGGTGCCTATTTCCGCAACGAACAGCACGAGAGCACCGGAGAACGCGCTCTCACCTACCTCGCTCCGACAGCCCTGTTCGGCGGTCTGGCCGCCATCGCTCACCGCTACCGGACCGTTTACAGGCTGAGGTAACACTCAGTCCCATGTGGAACCTCTGCCCCACTTGAAAAAGCGATTCGACTTGAAGTCGTCTCCGTGAGATCCTCCATGGGGCGCATCTCCCCGTGGTGCGGATAATCTTTGTCAGTGCGGAGTTTCTTGTAATTGCGCGCTAACTCACCGCGCGGCGACCTTCGCTTCAGCCATGGACGGTTCCCCCGGCGCCGACTTCGTGCTTACCGCCGGACCGGAACGCAAGATGTCGACGCTGCCCTTGAAGTAGGCGCCGTCATCAATGCTGATTCCGCAGGTCCTGATGTTCCCGATCAGGCTGCCCTGGCCGCGGATCGAGATCTTCTGGCTGACCTCCACGTCTCCGCGGACGCTGCCGAAAATCACCACCTCGCGCGCCTTGATATTAGCCCGGACCTTCCCGTTTGGGCCTACCGTGAGCAGGCTCTCCGACTCCAAGCGCCCCTCTACGTCACCATCCACCAGCAACTCTTCCCGCGAGCGGATCTCACCTTTTATGTACATGGATGCCCCGATCGCGGCCGAGGCCGCCGGTGCCGCCGCCCTTGCCGGCGCCGGGCTCCGCAGAGTCGTGGGTTGGGATGGAGTGTCCCGGCTGGGTTCCGGCAATGCATCCCCTAATTCGTCCTTCTGTTTATTCCACACGAGGCCATTCTCCCTGGTTGCTTTCATGAGTGCACGAACGAAAGTTTGGAACGCTACGCGCTGCACTCTCAGGGCCAACCGGTTTTCGCTAATGATTTGCGCACCTGCGGCCGTGGCCCGGGTAAGTTTTACCCTGCCGCCGGCGGCTCAGTGGCTAAAGATGCCAAATACGAAGCGCGCCCGGAAGAAGCTGGCATCGCACGGGAAACCTCTTATGTCTGATCTCCACGAGTTGCACGAAGGCACGCCAGTTGGCAGCGCCTATACGCTCGAACATCATATCCGTCATACCGGCGCCGGAGCGTTTTTCTCCGTGGTCACCAATACCGGCGAGCGCCGGCTCATGAAGCTGATCCCTGAGCGAAGCGCCACGGCAGAGCAGCAGTTCGCCACGTGGCAACGCTCGCGTCATCTGCGCCACGAGAATCTGATCCATCTGGGTGACGTGGGCCGCGCCGCGCTCGAAGGCACGGATTGCATCTATGCTGTTTTCGAATACCCGGACGACGCCCTGTCTTCCGCTCTCCAACATGGGCCGCTCAGCGATCCGGAAGCACGCGGCGTGTTGGAAGCCGCGCTCGCCGCCCTTCGATACTTGCACGGCCAGGGCATGGTGCATGGCGCTTTGGACGCCGGCCATGTCGTGGCGGTTGGCGACGCAGTCAAGCTTTCGACCGACGGCCTCGCTGAGTCCGACGATCTGGAAGGTCCCCTGGAAGATGTGCGGCAGTTGGGCGAACTGTTGCGCGCCATGCGAACTCCCGAGCCGCTGAGCGAGCCCTTCGCAAGTTTTGTGGAGCATGCCACGGCTGCCGAACTTCGCCAACGCTGGACGCTCGCGGAACTTGCCAAGCTAATCGAACCACCGCCCGCCGCGCCTCCCGTGGCGGCCACCCCAATTGAAGTCGCGGCAACGCCTCCGACGCCAACGACCCCAACGCTGGGGCCGGCCCCGATATTGCCGTCAGCACCCGTTCCGGCTACTGCGACTCCCCACTCGCCTGGCTCACCGAAGTGGGTTCTCGCCGGGATGGCCATACTGCTGGTCTCCATCGTAGCCTTCGGACTACACCATAGGCCCGATGCCCCGCAGGTTAGTGCCGCGGCGCCGGCTGTAGTCCGCCCAGATCCAAAACCTGTTCCGCCTCGCGTGGCCGCGCCGCCAGCGCCCGCCCGGGTACCAGCCGTGCCATCCGGAAAGTGGCGTGTGATCGCGTTCACGTATCACTCGCCCGCTCTGGCACAGAAAAAGGCGCACCAGATCAATAAGCGCTGGCCGGATCTCCACGCAGCGCTCTTCGCACCGAAAGCGAGCCGTGGTTACTATCTGGTTGCCCTGGGCCATGGTCTGGATCGCGAGAAGGCCATCCGGCTGCGGCGGACCGCGCGCGGCCGCGGCCTGCCCCGTGATACGTATGTGCAGAACTACGCCGAATAGGTGCCGGATCAGGTACTGCATGCGCGAGGCCGGCCTCACCTTGTTTAACGATAGAATGGGATTTTAGAACCTTTTGGTATGGGAGGCATTTGATGAAGGTGACTCGGTCTCGTCGTAGTTTTCTGGTGTCTGGCTTGGCCCTGCCGGCCGTTGCGTCGGTATCCAGTGCTGCGGGCTCCGCGCAGTCGCCATCAGCGGAGCCGGCGCCGGTCCGGCCATTTTCCGGTGCGGAGCTTCAGCACCGGACCCTGGGGAAGACCGGGCTGCGAGTCACGACCGTCGGTTACGGAACCATGATCACTTCCGACCCGACCGTGATCGCCAGAGCCGTCGACATGGGTGTCAACTACTTCGATACGGCCCGCAACTACCAGAATGGCCAGAATGAACGGATGGTGGGAGCGGCCTTGGGATCCAAGCGGAAGAAGATATTCCTGGCGAGCAAGTCGAGTGACGATCCGAGTACGGGACGGGGCATCCTTACGGAGATCGAGACAAGCCTGAAGGAACCAAACACGGACTACCTGGACGTCTGGCATCTGCACGGCTTGGATAACCCGGCGCAGATCAGCGATGAGTTAGTGGCGGCGCAACGCCAGGCCAAGCAGCAGGGCAAGATCCGATTTGCTGGCGTGAGCACGCACAACTTGCCGGCGATCGTCGACCGGATCATCGAAGCCAAGATCGAGGTCGTGCAAACACAGTACAACTTCGCGTCGGATAGGAACTGCGGGCCCGCGCTGGAGAAACTACACCAGGCGGGCGTCGGCCTGATCGCGATGAAGGTGATGGCGAAAGCCGGCAGGCGCGGCTCTCGACCTGAACGGGCCGCCAATTTTGCCGCCGCCGCGCTTAAGTGGGCGATCAAAAATCCCGCCATAGCTACCACTGTTCCCAGCATGACGGACATCGACCAACTCCAGGAAAACTTCAGAGCCATGTCCGAGCCCTTCACCGAGGCCGACTCCAAGATCCTGATAGCTCGCCTGGAGGAAATTGGGCCATACTTCTGCCGGATGTGTGGGGGCTGCCAGGATCAGTGCCAGAAAGGTTTGCCGGTCGCGGATGTGGTGCGCTTTGTCATGTACGCCGATGGTTACGGCCAATTCCCGCTGGGCCGCGAGCATTTTCTGGGCATGTCCGCCGAGCATCAGCAGGTCCGCTGTAGCGACTGCGAGAACTGCACTGTGCAATGCCCGAACGGGGTTCATGTGGAGGCGCAGCTGAGCCGGGCGCAAGAGCTCTTCGCCTGCTGAAGCGCGCGGCGGCAGGTCACGCCACTGAGCCGTGATATAAAGAGTTTCGAACGGAACCGCCCCGATGGCGAGGCAGATCGGCAGTTTGAGTCCGGCTGTTCGGTCCGGCCGTCGAGAAACCCGGCGAGTGATTCATTGTCGGCAGCGAATATCGGCGTCCCTTAAATGGATTCCTCGGGATGATCGGCATCGATTTCTACCCTACCAGAGCCAACGACGATCTTCGCAACGGAACCCCGAAGCACTGGCTTGGCCCTATCGGACTAACGCACACGAGATGGCACGCTCGCGTAGCGGCCGATATCACGTCATAACGCCGTCTTGTCCGCCGGACTCTATGGCAGCACGCGGAATGGCACGTTGCTCGAAAGCGTGCCGCTGCGTGGCGAGCGAGCCACCGACTGGCTCGTATTCCTCACCCTTACAAGTGCCCACGCCCGCAACGCGCGTCGTCGGACCGGCGGTCCCCAAGCCGCGTAGCGATGGACACTTGGCCGAAGCGCACGGCGCCTATTGGCGGTAATTGCCTCGACCCAATCCTGGCCGCAGTGGCCGGCAGCGTTGCCGCCAAGGCGGTGGCGGACGGGCAGCCGGCCTGCCAGGATACCCCGCTAGTCAGAAACCTTCCAGCATCCAGGCATTGCTGTCGGTGACGTTGGACCCTATAGCAAGGTAGTGCCCGTCCGGAGAAGGTATACCCTGCATATAAAATCCCCCTCCCTTGTATTCCCACAGCAACCGCGCGTTTCCCTTCAGATCGACGTAGACAAGGGTGCTCGCGTGGGATGAGCCGGAGCCGCAGTAAAAGCCTTTCCCGTCAGGCGCCCAGTTAAGAGTGGAGATGAATAGCCGATCCTTTAGCGCAATTTCGCGGTCGGGACCGCCGGAAAGAGAGAGCAAACGAATTCTAGCCTCTGACCCGACAGCCATCGCCAAAGTGGATCCATCCGGAGAAGGGTCCCACACCATGTCATGATTCTCAATGGTCCGGAGCACCTTCCCCCGGCCCTTCTGGGGGTCGAATTCTGTGACGGCGACACGCTTTCCATCCTGGCTCGTTTCGAGGATGACACAGCGGCTCGCCGGGCTACGGCCACAACCCCATTCAGACAGATTCCGCGTCTCCAGCACAAGCTCATGCGTGCCGCCGCTCGCGAGGACGCGCATCAGGCGAACGAGAGGAGCGGGATTGCTCGTCGTTCCCGGACTCTCCGCGAAGAGAATCCAGGCGCCGTCGGGGCTGAGTTGCGGATGATAGACGGCCCTCGAACCTGTGACTGCGGGCTCAGGGGTCTCCTGACTGATCCCTTGTTTAAAAATAGCCCGTGTGCCGTTAAGATCTGAATCGAACAATACTGCTTTGCTATCCGGCGTCCATGAGTATGGTGTATCGTCGGCTTCGTCGTGTGTCAGTCGTCGAGGGGTCGCCATGCGGGTTCCACCGGCCGCCAACTCGCCCAAGTAAACCCGCCACTGAACGGTGAGCTTGAGTAACACAAGCGTTTTCCCGTCCGCGCTGGCGTTCAACCCAGAAATGAAAGATCGAGGCCACTGGGTGATGCGCTGTGGCTTACTGGTGGGCGTGCCTGCGTGGTTATCAATGCCGACTTGCCAAAGGTTGGCGTCACGCGAAGAACCCGACGAAAGCGTGTAGACCATCCGCCCTTCGGGAAGCCAACAAAAGGAACCCTGCTGTACACCGGCTTGCGCCACGACCGTCCGGTTCGCCCCCTTCAGGTCGCAGGTCTCGATCGATGCTGCCTTGCTGGGACCCCTGAAGTTAAAGTAGGCCAAGCGCTGTCCATCCGGCGACCAGTGCAGGTTCAAAGGCTCCTCGTTTTCACCGAGCACGAGGATCTTTTGCGGGTTATCTCCTTGGCTGTCCATCACCCAGACTTCACGGTCCCCGCGAACGAAAGCGATGCGTGTCCCGTCCGGCGAAACCTGGGATTCTGCGGCATCCTGGCCCGGAAGCCGTCGGGGCGATTGTCCTAGCAGCGAAACCGTCCACGTGCTGCTTTGGCCGCCCGGTTCGAAAGAGTTGGCAAGCAGTTGTGCGCTGTCCGGGAACCATGCACTGGCCCGCCAGAAGGCCGTGGCGGAAACTCCGTCTGGCCTTGGTATGAACCGCTCTTCGCCAGTCGAAAGCAGCTTCACGTGAATCCCAGGCGGGTCTGAGTAGGCAAGGTACTTGCCATCGGGAGAGATGACGGCGCTTTCCACAAGGTTCTCGCTGGAGTTGAAGGTCAGCCGTTTCTGGGTGAGCTCGATTTGAGGCTTGGGAGGGCGGTGCAGGAAAAGCCACACCGGAATAACCAGGGCTGCTGCTAAGGCCACACTCCCGATAGCGGCTGTCTTATGCCGTTGGATTACGCCGGCGGCGGTAACGGAACCCGATGCGGCGCGCCCCGACTCCGTGTCCCGCTTCAGCCGCTTCAGATCTCCGAGGATATCCGAAGCATGCTGGTAACGCACTTCCCGATCCTTTTCCAGCGCTTTGTTGATGATGCGCCCCAGTTCCGCCGGCGTTTCGTAATTCACTTGCACGGGCGACACGGGCGCCTTGTGCAGAATCGCGTCGAAGAGCGCCGCGATGCTGTTTCCAGTGAACGGCCGAACGCCCGTCGCCATCTCGTACAGTACTACGCCGAGTGAGAACAGATCCGTGCGCCCATCCAACTCCTCTGCCATTGCCTGCTCCGGCGACATATAGGCAACGGTCCCCATAGCGACGCCCGGACTCGTGAGCATCCCCGCGGTCGACGCAGTCGTGCCCAGCGGGGTTGGTGCATCCGCACCGCTCGAAGCCAGCTTAGCCAAGCCGAAATCCAGAATCTTGGCCTGCCCGCGCTGCGTCACGAAAATGTTCGCTGGCTTGATATCGCGATGCACGATGCCCTTAGAATGCGCGGCGTCCAACGCATCCGCGACCTGAATCGCGATCTCCACCAGATCGCCCTTAGACAGCGCCTTTCCTGAGATGCGCTCCTGCAGCGTCTGGCCTTCCAGCAGCTCCATCGCGATAAAGGGCCGCCGGTCATCTTCGCCAATATCGTGGATGACGCAGATATTCGGGTGATTCAAAGCGGAGGTGGCGCGCGCTTCCCGCTGAAACCTCTCTAATGCGGCGGGATCTGCGGCGTAGCCATCCGGCAAAAACTTGAGAGCTACATGGCGGCCCAGGCGCGTGTCTTCCGCCTTGTACACGACGCCCATACCGCCGCTTCCGAGTTTTTCCAGGATGCGGTAGTGGGAGACTGTTTTCCCGATCACGGGCGGACCTGCCAAATTGAGTCAAGAACTCCTAGGACATTCTACCCCGGCGCGCGACTCCATCCCGCTGTTGCGTGCTCCTGGCCTTCTGAATTTGGATACCAGATTCTGGAGCACGCCACTCCAAGCATGCCGGATCGGGATGAGGCCGGACATCAGGCCGGCATCGGCGATTGGATTTGGACCTAAGCCTGACGCTCAGGCCTTGTGGATGGCCTCGGCCACGCGGTAAGCAGAGCGAGTGGCGGCTTCCTGTCCCCAGTTCAGGTTGTCGCAATAAGCGCCCGCGAAGTGCGCGCGCCCGTATGGCTCGATGATGCGCGGCCAGAAGCGCGTTCGCAGGCCAGCGTACGCGATCGCGATCTCGCTTGGTCCGAAGCAACTTCTGGTACACCTGAGATGGCTTAACGCGTTGAGGAATATGGGCTTCTCGTGGGTAGCTAGGCGGGAGTGGGCGATTTGCCAAGTTTCCGGCCCCCCTGCAACGGTAATCAAAAGTACCCTAGCGCGAATGGGATCGCCGAATTGGCCTTTGTAACTCGATCAACCCACTACGCCGGTGACTTCGCGATCCGAATAGTTCACTGGCTTGGTGAATGAGCTGTGGACATTTCCTGGCGCTCCCGTATCGGGAAGGTGTATCCGTTGATGATCGAAGCGCCGCCGGTTCAAGCAATTATTGGAACGGGGCGGCGGCTGCGAATTTCGGTTCGGGAGCCGTTGTCCTCACTGTGCCAGTTGGAGTATATGGTGTCACCTCTGCCTTCACTTTGCTGAACACGTTCTGGGGCTTGCCTGGGCCCGCCGCCAATCTCTCCGTCACCTTTACAGGCAGTCGGTGCGACCGATACGGTACACCTGGTGGGCGACCTGAATGTGCGTGACTACAACAACGACGGTGATACCAACACGATCAACAACACCTCCACTATTCAAGTCTGGCAAAATCGGTCGGGCCAGCGCTTGGACCGTCAGGAGTATGTCCTGCCAGCGGCCTTTCGCACTCAGCCGCTCACCAGCGTTACGATACCGATACGGGAAACCAGGGCAACGGCACGAACGGCAGTCGCGCCATCTTCTCGGGTCTTACGGTCAGTACTTGCGCGGCGTATCTCACCGGCACATTCACAATATCCAGCGGTAAGATCATCTATGATCCGAGCTTAGGGCAGTATGTCCAAATGGTCTCTTTGACGAACGCAAGTACGACAGCTTTCGTCGGCCCATTGTTCCTCATTCTGGAAGACCTCCCTGCAACTGTTACTGTTGTGAACACATCTGACCTAACGGCCTGTTTGGAGCCGATTGGCAGCCCGTATCTCGTTGCGCTCCCTAAAGGATCTTCGCTGGCCCCCAACACTTCCGTGGTAATTAAACTGAGATTCAGCGACCCCTCTTGCGCCGGTATCTCATACACATCTGTCCCGGCCGGCAGCCTCGGCGGCCCACCTTAGGAAAGCCAGTCTTCGAGGTCCACGGTTATGGGTTGCGGACTCGCCCCTCCCAGAACGTGACTTCAGGCCCCCAAAGCTTGGCTAAGCCCTGCAGTGTTATTCGCGGGAGAACGGATACCAGTGGGAATACCTCAGCCGTTGCGGGCGTAAGGATTCGATTTCGACGATAATGGATACCATGTCCCCATTGCACGGCGAAATAAGCCATGTTAGCGACACCGCCCTGATGGTGGCCGCCTGCCGGGCTCTCGAATCTGGGACAGCAGATGGCCTGGTGCACGATCCCTTCGCGGCGCGGCTGGCGGGCGAACGCGGGCTGGCGATGCTGCGGGCGTTGCCGCAACCCGAAATGATGCGCTTCGGAATCGGTGTGCGCAGCCATTTTATGGATGAGCTGCTGTTGGAGGCGCTCGCGTCCGAACCGATCGCCGCGGTTCTCAGCCTGGGCTGCGGTCTCGACACCCGCCCGTGGAGACTCGAACTCCCGCCCGCCCTGCGGTGGATCGAAGCCGATTTCGCTGACATACTGGATTATAAGGACGCGCTGATGTCGGCGGAAACTCCGCGATGCCGGCGGGAGCGTATGGCAGCGGACCTGAACGACGCCGACCAACGGCGCGCCATATACGCCGCCGCAGGCTCGGCGCCGGGGCTCATGATCACGGAGGGTCTGCTGGTTTATCTGTCTGCGGCGACTGTGGAAGCACTGGCTGCCGAAGTCGGGCGGGAGAGCGGCATCTCCCACTGGATGAGCGATATCATGACGACTTGTTTTTCGAAAGCCCTCAATCTGGACACGGGGCGGTCGGTGCGCAACTTGCAGGCGTGCGATTCTCTGCAAGGGGAGCAGATTCTCGACCTCGTGGGCCGGTACGGCTGGGTGACCGCGGCTCGGCGCAGCTACATCGCCGATATGGCGTTTGCGATGGAGCGGGCGGTGCAGTTGCTGGGCGATCGCGCGAAACCGGCCGGTCCGCCGCCGGTCCCGCTGGACGATCCGACCGGCGTGTACCGCTTCGCGCGGGCGTGAATTCTGGTCTCTAGACGTCTTTTCAGAGACAACCGGCAAACCTACCGAGGCTCACCTGTTCGCTTTCGGGAAAGTTGATGTCGCAATCGGACAACCAGCCACGGCGCGAAATCGAACATACCTCAGACATCCTCTTCAACCGCCAGCGGTTTCCCAGTGCGCTAGCAGTGGCCAGCAATGTGCGGTAATAGACGGTCGCAATTGTGGTCAAAATTTCAGCTATGCGAACGGCCCGGTGACAGCGGATCGTGAGGACCTCCATGATTAACCGGTCAGAGCAGGCGGCAGGCATCACTCGCGCGCTCAGGTACGCAGGCGGGTTGTTCGGCGACCTAAGGGTGGCACTCCGCTCACTGCGGCGAACCCGTTCGTTGTGGGCCACCATCGCCTTCACGTTAGCGCTGGGCATTGGCATGAACATCGCCATTTTCAGCGTTGTGCGCTTCGTGCTGTTGCGTCCGCTCATGAATCGCGATGAAGACCGGCTGATTTACATCCAGCAGAGTGCGCCCGGCCTGCGAGTCAGCAACGCCACGTTCTCAATTCCTGAGGTCACTGACATTGGCGCGCACCTGAAGACCATCAGCAAGCTTGGCACGTTTTCCACGATCGATTTTTCTGCGGAAGGACTCGGCGCGGCACGCGAAATCCACGCCGGAGTGGTCGACGGCGCCTATTTTGACGTAATGGGACTGAAGCCCGTCTTGGGCCGCCTGCTCGACGAACGCGACGACGGGCCGAGCGCTGCCGGCGCAGTAGTGCTGACGTACAAATTCTGGGCCACTGTGTTGCATTCTGATCCGAACGTCATTGGAAAGTCTATACGGCTGGGTAGCATGATGGAAGTCCGTCCGGCAACTGTCGTCGGAGTGCTGGAGCCGTCAGTGCCATATCCGGCGGAAACACAGCTCATCGCCAACATAGTCACCAGCCCGCACCATCTCTCAGCAACCATGGTGCAGGGTCGCGAGCATCGCATGACCGACATATTCGGCCGCTTGGCGCCTGGAGCGAGCCTGAACTCCGCACGCGCGGAACTTCGTGGCGTGTACGCAACCATGACGGCGGCTCATCCTGAGGTATACAAGCCTCAATATCACTACCAGATCAGTGCGCGGCTGTTGCGAGACCAGATCAACTCGGAAGCGACTACCGTCCTCTGGCTGTTGTTTGGCGCCTCAGGCCTGCTGTTCGTCATTGCCTGCGCGAACGTCGCAAACCTGATCCTGGCCCGCACGGTCCGTCGCGAACCGGAGCTGGCGGTTCGCGCGGCTCTGGGAGCGAGCGTTGCCGCCATTCGCAGGTCGCTGTTGGCCGAAGGCCTGGTTTTATGTGGCAGCGGGGGCCTCGCTGGCGTACTCGTAGCCATCCCCATGGTGACCGTACTTGCGCGTTACGCGTTTCGATTCTCCGTAAGGGCAGCGGATCTGACTGTCGATTTCAGCTTGCTTTGGATGGGTTTGGCCCTGGCTTTGGCGGCTGCAGTGTTTCTGGCCTTCGCTCCCCGCCTGCCTTCCCTCGATAATTCGCGTGGACTGGCGCTCAGCAATGGGGGCGGCCGGCTCACCGGCAGCAGCCACCGCCGCATTCGCATTTTCGCCGTTGTCCAGATCGCCGCGTCATTCTTATTGTTGGCCGGTGCGGGTGTGTTACTGACTACTTTGCGAACCATGCAAACCGCACAGCCTGGCTTTGAAACGGGTCACGTTCTGATTGCCAATCTGCCTTTGATTTCCGATGGCCGGACGCCGCAACAGGTGGCTCAGTTTTACCGGGAGGCCCAGCGCAGAGTCAGCGCGCTGCCGGGAGTCGATGGCGCCGCAACCGCTATGGTCGCGCCGTGGCTCGAGAGGCGTCTTCTGAGCTTCACCCTTCAATTCGCAGTCGAGGGTCGCAAAGGGGAGAGCGGCACGGACGACCTGCGTGCCCGCTTTCGGTTTGTTTCGCCGGGCTACTTCGCCACTTTGGGCATTCCGCTCATTGAGGGCCGTGACTTCACAGAGGCCGATCGGAAGGAATCCGAAATGGTAGTCGTTGTCAGTAAGAGCGTGGCGCAGCAGTTGTTCCCCGGACAAGACGCAATAAATCGCCACATTATGTGGTCGGATCCGCTCATTAAGGTCGCCGGCATCAGCCCGAATGCCCGCCGGATCGTGGGCGTCCTGGCCGACGTGGATGACGCCAACATCCTCCCCCAGCACAATTTGACCATCTATCAGCCCTTCGCGCAGGGACCGCTGTACGGAGCGTGCCTGCTCGTACGCGCCAGCAAGGATCCAATCGCGCTAGTCCCATCCATCACGAAAACCATCCGCGCCTTGGCCGCGACTCAACCCGTGGAGCACGCCAGCACGCTGGAAGACGTCCGCACCGAAATCCTGGCGAACAACCGCGTGAATGCCGTCGTGTTTGGAGGGTTCGCCACTCTGGCGTTGGCGATTTCAGTGGTCGGAATTGCGGGCGTGCTGGTATTTTCGGTGAGTTGGCGCACGCGCGAGTTCGCCATCCGGCTGGCAGTCGGCGCCCAGCCCCTTTGGATTCTCTCGAACGTGCTGCTCGACGGAGCAACCACGGCTGCGATTGGCGTTGCCGCGGGTGGCCTCGTGGGCTGGGGATTGTCAAGCTTGGCGGCCAATTACATTTCGGAACTTCAGCTTCCGGGCCCGATTCCGTTGATTGGAGCGGCAGCGGTCGTCATCGTGTCAGCAGTATTGGCATCGTTAGTGCCCGCCGCGCGCGCGGCGCGAGTCGACACGATGCAAGCCCTTCGGGGTGAATGATAAGCCGCCGGTCGGCGACGCGAATTCCCTGGTCGGCGGCTCCGTTCCGAAGCATCACGTTGACGTTCAACGCGCGACTCGCCGCTCTAAAGCCGAGTCACGGCGAACAACGGTGTTGTGGCCCCATATCACCAGTTGTTCTTCACCTCTTCGGCCGGGCGCTCCAGTTCCGACACGCGGGCCTCAACGTCTTCAATCTCGATCGCTTTTGCCCCATTCGACAGCACCAGGTCCGCAGCGTGCAGATTCGTGGATGCCGGCGCGTCTTGACATTCCTCTGGAGGGGAGACCGGCGCACCACCGCAATCCTCCTCGCCCTTGCAATTTTCATCCCGCTCGGGGACGGGCTGGTCATTCTGAGCCATCTTGGCTTTGCGCCGCCCATCTATATTCACTGGCTTTCCAAAATTAAAACATTTTAGCTACAACATGTTTTATGCAGGTGCATCAAAATTGCGGAAGAGTCCTGAAATTCCCCGATTTCATCCACACCCAGAAGCGCCATCCCAGGACCAACCTGCGCAGCGCCACCGCGATGTGGGACTTTTGGTCGCTGAGTCCGGAGAGCCTGCACCAGGTGACGATCTTGATGTCCGACCGCGGACTGCCGCTCAGTCCGCGGTTCATGAACGGCTACGGCAGCCACACGTATAGCTTCTGGAACGAACGAGGCGAGCGCTATTGGGTGAAGTTCCACTTCAGGACGCAGCAAGGGCATCGGTTCTTGACTAACGATGAGGCCGCAAAGGTCGTTGGCGTAAGCCGGGAGAGTTTCGGCGAAGATCTCCAGAGCGCGATTGAACGGGCCGAGTTTCCCCGCTGGACCATGCAAGTACAGATCTACTCCAGTTCAAATCCCACGTACAGTAACTGGCCGCTGCGCTCGACCTGCAAGACCACCGGCGCGCCGCTCTTCAACCCGTCGAGGACTCCCCGCAACGCGGCTACGGTGGAGGTCGGTTGGTTGTTGATGGCGTAGATCACATCGCCCGGCTGCAGGTCCACATCCTGCCCTTCTGTACCGGCCGCCCGCGCCGCTACCACGATGCCGTATTGTTTGCGCAGATCCGGCAGCATCGCGCTCAAGTTCCGGTCGATTTCAATTCCCAGAATTCCCAGCCGCCGGATCAGGTTTTTCGCCGGATCGACCATGTCCGCGAAACGCAACGGGTCGTCGGCTTCCCGCGTGACCGGAACGTCCATCGACAGACGATTGCCGCCGCGCAATACTTCCAGGCTGACTTTGTCACCCACGGGGATGCGATAAAGACTCACTTCGAGTTCGCGCGCATTCTCCATCGTGCGTCCGTTGAGACTCAGCACGATGTCGCCCGGCTGCAGGCCCGCTTTGTCCGCGGGTCCGTCAGGTGTGACGTCGGCCACCAGCACACCCCAATCCTGGCTAAGACCCAAACCCGTGGCCAACAGCGGCGTGATGCTCTGCACGCTGACGCCGATCTGCGCGCGGTGCACGTGGCCTTCCTTGCGGATCTGGTTGTAGACGTTGCGCAGGGTGTTACTGGGGATCGCAAATCCGATGCCTTCGTTGCCGCCCGATTGCGAGTAGATCATCGTGTTGAGGCCCACCACGCGCCCGCTCATATCCACCAGCGGGCCGCCGCTGTTGCCCGGATTGATCGAAGCATCTGTCTGGATATAGATCATCGGGCTGTCGGGCTTCAATTGACGCGCCACCGCGCTCACCACGCCCAAGCTCGCGGAATTCTGCAGCCCCAACGGGCTGCCGAAAGCCATCACCAGTTGCCCCTGCCGCAGTTCGCGCGAGTCACCCAGTGCCAGGGATGGTAGACTTTCCGCTTCGATCTTCAGAACGGCAATATCTGTGTCGCGATCCTGTCCCACGATCTTTGCGTCCAGGACCTTGCCCGGCGGGCCCACAATGGATGCATCGTGGAGCGACCGGTGCTCCGCCATTGACAACTGCACGCGGATCCGGCGGGCGCCCTGGATCACGTGGGCATTGGTAACGATGTAGCCGTCGGACGTCATGATGACGCCCGAACCCGTAGCGCGCTGCTGCACCAGCAGGCTGGCGTTGCCGGAATCGGAGTCCTCGCTGAAACCGTATCCGTTGGTGACGATTTTGACGACCGAACGGTTGACCATCCGCGCCAGCGCTTCGAGCGACGTACTCAAACCCTGTACAGCTTCGAGCCGGTGCTCCTGAGCCAAACCCGCATTCGCCACAGCCGCCAGCAACACGCAACGGACTAACGCCGTTCGAGTACCCATGTGTTTCCTCGCAAAAAATCCACCGTGTGCAGCACCGCTTCACGGATTGTCAGTTTAGGCCGCCACCCCAGCGCGCGGATGCGGGAGCAGTCCAGAAAGATGAACGGGCTATCGCCGATCCATCCGCGCTCGCCGCCGGTGTGATGCAATTCCGGAGAACAGCCCAAACGCTCCGCGATCCAGCCAATGGAGTCGTTCACCGTGCAATACTCGTCGGTGCCCAGGTTAAACAGGTTCAGCCTATTTCCGCCGCGCGCGATAGCCGCCAGGATGGCCTCCACACAATCCCGTACATACAAATATGATTTGCGCTGCCGGCCATCTCCTAGTACATTCAGATGCCGGGGATGTTCCCGAAGTTGCTTGTAGAAATCGAGCACGTGGCCGTGGGTGTAACGTTCGCCCAGGATGGAGACAAAGCGGAAGATATACGCCTGCATGTCGAAACCCTCGCAATAGGCCGCGATGAGGCCCTCGGCGGCCAGCTTGGATGCGCCATAGAGCGACGTTTGCACGGGAAACGGAGCGTCCTCGGGAGTGGGAAAAACGGCCGGCTCACCGTAGACAGAGCCCGTTGACGAGAAGGCCATGCGCCGCACGCCATTGGCGCGCATGGCTTCGAGTACGTTCGATGTGGCCACGGTGTTCTGTTCCAGATCTCTGCGCGGGCGTTCTGTGCCGAAACGCACATCCGCGTTGGCGGCCAAGTGGAACACGAATTCGGCGCCCTCCATCGCGCGATCGAGCGCTGCCGGATCGAGCAGGTCGCCATGCTCCAGCCGGAAGCGCGTCGAGCACAAAGCGTCTTGCACGAACTCCGGCTGGCCAGTGGAAAAATTGTCGAAGCCGACTACCTCATGCCCATCGGCGAGCAGACGGTCCACCAGGTTACTGCCAATGAAACCGGCCGCACCGGTGACGAAGGTTTTCAATGTGTGCTCCCGCTTTTCAACCGCGGTGAAAGCCGCGAATCCGGAAAATGTCGATCACGTTGCGCAGATTGCCGCTGAGCAACTCCAGGCGGCTGTCGCCGTCGTCATGCCAGCGAATCGGGACCTGTTGGATGCGATAGCCCAAGTGCCGCGCCAGCACCAGGATCTCCACATCAAACATATAGCCATCGATTTGTTGCCGGCTGAAAATGGCCTGAGCCGCCCCGCGCGTAAAGAATTTGAAGCCGCACTGTGTGTCGGTGATGCCTTCGAGTCCCACCACGGTGTGCATGAAGAGGCCAAAGCCTTTGCCGCCAAGCTGGCGATAAAGCGGCTGGCGGCGCTCGATCTCGGAATCGCGCATGGCGCGCGAACCGATCACTACGTCGTAGCCTTGATCGAGGCACGCCTGTATCTTGGCGAATTCTTCGATGGGGACTTTGTTGTCGGCGTCGGCATAGCCGGCGATGTTGCCGCGCGCCAGCGCCATTGCCTCGCGCACGGCGCGACCCTTGCCGCAACGCTCCGGGTTACCAATCACTCGCACTGGCTCGCCCTGCTGCGCGGTCTCGAGCGCCCGTTCGCGCGTGCCATCGTTGCCATCGGCGGCGACGATCAGTTCATAGCGCAAGCCGCGCGAACGGAAGTAACTGCCCGTCTCGCGAATGGTCGCGGCGATCGTGGCCGCTTCGTTATAAGCAGGCAGAATTAGAGAGACATCGCACAAGTCAGTTATTCTAACAGGTGGATCGCCAATGGCTTCGAACGTCGGAATTATCGGCTGCGGATTGATCGGGCGCAAGCGCGCGCATGCGCTGGCTGGGTGCCGGCTGGCGCTGTGCTGCGATACCGATCTCTCTCGCGCGCAATCGTTGGCGGCCGAACACGGTGCCCGTGTGGAGACTGCGTGGCGCACGGCGGCCACATCGCCGGATCTCGACATCGTGATTGTGGCCACCACACACAATATGCTTGCCCCCATCGCTGTGGAAGCCGCGCGCGCGGGCAAGCACGTCCTCGTCGAGAAACCGGCCGCACGCCGTGCAGACGAATTGGATCCGGTCGCGGAGGCCGCCCGCCAGACAGGCGCCCTGGTGCGCATCGGATTCAATCATCGTTATCATCGTGCGTTTCAAAAAGCACGCCAGATCTACGATTCGGGTGCGATCGGGCCGTTGCTGTGCATCCGTGGCCGTTATGGGCACGGCGGGCGTCCCGGCTACGAGCGCGAATGGCGCGCCGACCCGGCGGTCTCGGGCGGCGGCGAATTGCTCGACCAAGGCGTGCATCTGATCGACCTCGCGCGCTGGTTCGCGGGCGACTTCACGCGTGTGACCGGCCGCACGCCAAGTTACTTCTGGAACATGCCGGTCGAGGACAACGCCTTCCTGTTACTCGAAACCGCCGCCCGCCAGATCGCGTTTCTGCACGCAAGCTGGAGCGAATGGAAGAACCTGTTTTCCTTCGAAATCTGCGGGCGCGACGGCAAGCTGGAAATCGCAGGACTCGGCGGCAGCTACGGCACCGAGCGTCTCACTTACTACAAAATGTCGCCGGCCATGGGGCCGCCCGAAACCATCGCCTGGGAGTATCCGATGGCGGACAATTCATGGGAGACGGAATTTGCCGAATTTCTGGAAGACATCCGCCTCAGCCGCCAGCCGTGTCCCGGCATTGCCGACGCGCAGGCGGCCTTGCGCATCATCGAATGCGTATACCGGGAGAATGGCAGATGATCATCACGCGCAGCCCGCTGCGCATTTCACTGGGCGGCGGCGGCACCGACCTGCCCTCCTATTACCGCGAGCACACCGGCTTCGTGATCTCCGCGGCCATCGATAAGTACGTCTACATCACCCTGCACGAAACCTTCTCGCAGGAGCTGCTCATCAAGTATTCGCAGATGGAATTGGTGGAAACGGTGGACCAGGTGAAGCATCCCATCGTGCGCGAGGCGCTGCGCCTGGTGGATGTGGGGCCGCAGCCGTTCCTCGAGATCGTCAGCATGTCCGACATTCCGGCCGGCACCGGCTTGGGTTCGTCCGGCAGTTTTACGGTCGCCCTGCTGCGCGCGCTGCACGCCTGGAAAAAGAATCCGATTCCGCGCCAGGAACTCGCCGAACAAGCCTGCCACATCGAAATCGACCTGCTACGCGAGCCGGTGGGCAAGCAGGATCAATACATCGCTTCGTACGGCGGCATCACCTGTTTCCACTTCCTGCCGGATGGCCATGTGGAGGTGGCGCCGCTGCAACTCGCGAGCGAAACCCTGGCCAACCTGGAAGATAATCTGCTGATCTTTTTCACGGGCTTCACACGTTCGGCTTCGGCGATCCTGGAAGAGCAGGACACGCGCACGCGCCAGCACGACGCCGATATGATTTCGCAACTGCACATGGTGAAACAGCTCGGCTGCGAGAGTAAGGCAGCGCTCGAACGCGGCGATCTGCGGCGCTTCGCCGAGCTGATGCACGTGCACTGGGAACACAAGAAGGCGCGCTCGCAGTCGATGACCAATGCGCATATCAATGAGTATTACGAGCTGGCGCGGCGCCACGGCGCACTGGGCGGCAAGTTGATCGGCGCGGGCGGCGGCGGCTTTCTGATGTTCTACACGGAAGACAAGACGCGGCTGCGGCATGCGCTGCGCAGCGCGGGATTGCGTGAAGTACGCATGCGCTTCGATTTCCAGGGCACCTCCGTGCTGGCGCAGTCGTGAGTGCGATGCTACCCGTGGCCATCCTGGCGGGCGGCCTCGGTACTCGTCTGTACCCGCTCACTGTGCGCATTCCCAAAGCGCTGGTCGAGATCAACGGCGAGCCGTTTCTCGGGCATCAACTGCGGTTGTTGCGTGCACGCGGGATCGAGCACGTGGTCATTTGCATCGGCCAGCACGGTGAGCGCATCCAGGAATTCGCGGGCGATGGCAGGCTCTTTGGACTGGCCGTTGATTACTCGGCGGATGGGCCGGTCTTGCTAGGAACGGCGGGCGCGATCCGCAATGCATTGCCGATGCTGGGGGATGCATTCTTCGTTCTGTACGGTGACTCGTATCTGCCCTGCTCGTATGCGGCCGTCCAGCGCGCCTTCGAAGATGCGGGCCAACCCGGCTTGATGACCGTCTATCGCAACCAAGGCCGCTGGGATACGAGCAACGTCGAGTTCTCGGGCGGCTGCATTGTAGCCTACGATAAGAAGAACCGGACGGCCGGCATGCAGTACATCGATTATGGCCTGGGCGTTTTCAAACACGAGGCGTTCGACGGCGCGCACGCCGATCTCGCCGCCGTCTATGCGGACTTACTCAGCACCAATCAACTCGCAGCCTTCGAGGTTCCCGAGCGGTTTTACGAAATCGGCTCGTTCGATGGAATTCAAGAGCTGTCCGAATATTTGCGAACATGACATTTACAGAAGAGTATCTGGCTGAGTCGGCCGAAATCTTGCGGCGCCTGGATACGGCCGCGATCGAGAGACTGGCGGAGCTGCTGGCCGAGGTGCGCGCGCGCGGCGGCCGTTTATTCATCCTGGGTGTGGGCGGCAGCGCAGCCAACGCCTCGCACGCGGTGAACGATTTTCGCAAGATCTGCGGCATGGAAGCCTACGCGCCGACCGATAATGTTTCCGAGCTGACCGCGCGCACCAACGACGAAGGCTGGGCCTCGGTGTTCGATGCGTGGCTGCGGGTGAGCCGTCTGCGCGCCGCCGATGGCATCCTCGTGTTTTCGGTGGGCGGCGGCAATCGCGAAAAACATGTCAGCCCGAATCTGGTTTCCGCGCTCGAATACGCCCAGTCGGTGGGAGCCGCGATCGGCGGCGTGGTCGGCCGCGCGGACGGATACACCGCACAAGTGGCGGATGCCTGCGTCATCGTGCCGCAAGTGAATCCGGCGCACGTGACGCCGCACGCCGAAGCCTTCCAGGCCGTGGTGTGGCACCTGCTGGTGACGCATCCCGCGCTGAAAGCCGGCGAGACCCGCTGGGAATCGCTGCGATGAGGCGGGCAGTGTTCCTGGATCGCGACGGCGTGCTGGCACGCGCGCTGATCCGCAACGGCAAGGCCTACGCCCCGGTCACGCCGGACGAAATGGAAATCGCCGCCGACGCGCCGGCCGCCCTCGAACGATTGAAACGCGCCGGCTTCCTGCTGGTAATGGTCACCAATCAGCCGGACGTGGCGCGCGGCGTCACGCGCCGCGAGGATGTGGAGACCATGCACGCCACTCTGCGCACGGCTTTGCCACTGGACGTCTGCTGCGTCTGCTATCACGACGATGCGGCTCAGTGCGCGTGCCGCAAACCGAAGCCCGGCATGTTACTCGAAGCCGCCGCCGCGCACCGCATCGATCTCTCCGCCAGCTTCATGATCGGCGACCGTTGGCGCGACGTGGACGCTGGCGCCGCCGCCGGCTGCCGCACCATTTGGATCGACCGCGGCTATGATGAGCACGCTCCTCGGCACGCGGCGGACCTACGCACTGAATCACTGAGCGCCGCGGTGGATTGGATTCTATCGTGCCGATGAATTCACACAGCGGCAGGCAGACACTCACTGGCGGCGTGCCCATTGCTCATGGCAACTTTGATTCTTTCGGCCAGTTGCACCGGCGTGTACGGTTTCTGGATGAAGCCGGCCAGTTGCATTCCGCGGAATCGGCCCAGCGCTTCATTTTCTCCGTAACCGCTCGACAGGACAATCCGGGTGGAAGGCCAGCAACGCTGGATTTCCTGGATGGCGTCACGCGGGTGCATCCCGGGCATGGAAAGGTCCATAAGGACCAACGCGACTGGATGTCCGGCGCGGCGCAGTACCTCCATGGCGCGGTACGCGTCTTCGGCCAGCAGCACGGTGTAGCCGTATTTGCGAAGTACGGCTTGTGCCAGGGCGCGAACGGCGTTCTCGTCATCGACCACCAGGATGAATCCCTCGCCCTGCAGATTCGCTGCAACGCTCGCGCGCGGATCTTCGGCGCGCGCGTCGGGGACGGCAGGCAAGAGCACTTGAAACGTCGCTCCCAGACCGGGAGCGCTGGTCACCTTCAGCGCGCCCTGGTGGCTGCGCACGATGCCTAAGGCCGCTGACAGGCCCAGCCCCCGACCCACGAACTTGGTCGTGAAAAACGGTTCAAAGATTCTGGCCTGCGTGGCCTCGTCCATGCCGACGCCGGTGTCATGGACCTCCAGCACGACGTAATCTCCGGCTGCGAGTTCCTGCCGGGCCGGGCCCACGGCGAACGGCTTGTCGAAGGTTTTGAGGCCGGTCCGCACCAGGACCGTACCGGGCTGCTCTGACGGGATCGCCTCGGCGGCATTGATCACCAGGTTCATGATCAACTGCTGCATCTGTCCGGCGTCGGCCTCGATGCGCGGCAACTCCGGCTTGAGGTCGAGACGCAGATCGACATTCTTCAGAATCGACGAGCGCACCAGGCGTTCGGCCTCCTGCACCAGCGCCGAGAGTTCCAACCGCTCGATCACGAAGTGGCCCTTGCCGGCATAGGCCAGCATCTGCCGCGTAAGATGCGCCGCCTTTTCGCCGGCCAGGAAGACCTCCTGCAACTGGGCCTTCGCGGGATGCCCCGCCGGTAAAGAATCCGAAGCCAGGCTGGCATTGCCGAGGACACCCACCAGCAGGTTATTGAAGTCGTGCGCAATGCCGCCCGCCAGGATACCGAGGCTCTCGAGCCGCTGCGTGTGCCGCAGGTGCTCTTCGTTTCGCTTCTGGCCGGTGATATCCATGGCGATGCCGACCAGCCGGGTAGGTTTGCCGCTGGGATCCGAATACACGCTGCCCCTGCCGAGCATCCAGCGGACCTCACCTGCAGCGTGTTGGTAGCGGAACTCCGCTTCGCATTGGCTGCCCTGCTGAATTGCGCGCGCCAACATATCGCGCACCTGCTCGCGGTGGTCCGGATGCACGAGGTCGAAGAAGGCCTCCTCGGTTCCGGCAAACGATCCAGAAGACAGACCAAAGATCTGTTCCAGTTCGGGCGACCAGGCTAGTTTGCGCGTCTGCACGTTGAAGGTCCAGGTGCCGATGCGCGCCGCCTCGGGCGCCAGGCGCAGGCGCTCCTCGCTTTCGCGCAGCAGCCGTTCCGCGCGTTTACGATCCGTGATGTCGTGGCTGAAGAGGGAAAGACCGCGCTTCTGGGGGTAGACGCAGGTTTCGTACCAGGCATCCAAGCGTGGGATGAATAACTCGAACCGCACGGGAACGCGCTGATCGAAGGCCCGCTTCAGCGCCTGGCGGGAGCGTCTCTCGGCCAGTTCCGGCCAGGCGTCCCACAGCCGCTTGCCGAGCAAGTCCGCCGCAGGCACGAGGGTCAACCTGGCGAGCTTTTCGTTGGCGTGGACGAACTGCCAATGCTCATCGAGCGAGCCGAAGCCATCGGAGATCGAATTGAGGATGGTCTGCTCCCGGTCGCGAGCCGCTTCGGCCTCGCCGTGGGCAGCCAAGGCGTCGCGCATGGCGATGCGCATCTGTTCGCCCAGCCAACTGATGTACAGCCCGTCGAGCAGGAATAAGAAAAGATACGGCGCATCCGGAAACGCCATAACGCGGCCGCGCAGGAAGAGGCTGACGATCACGAGCGTGCTGACGATGGTGGTGAACAGACCGGGCGCGAAGCCGCCGTAAGCAGCGGCCGCCATGATGGGGAGGATGTATACGATGTAGGGCGTCGAATTCGCGAACAACGGCTGTGCCAGGAATCGCAGGGCGGTTGCAGCCATTATGGCGGCCAGCGCGAAAAGATACACCTGCGTCTCTTTTTGCCGCCAGGTAAACGGATTTGGTGCCGCGCTCGTCATGAGCGTAAGACTTCATACTAATGACATTCTCTAATTAACTCGCGTACCGGATGGTTAGCTGCAGGCAGTTATCGATGGGTAATGCGACCTAATGGGAGGCCGCCATAATTTCAGGAGGTAAGACCATTCCGGCCGCGATCACGGAACTGCCCGCGCCTATCATCCCCAATCCGCCACGGAAGCGATGGACGCGTCAGGCATGCGCTACCCTCGGTAGTCTGCTCGATCCGCAACACCCGGAACAGGTAGGAGGGGAGTTGATCAGCAAGATGGGCAAGAAGCGTCCGCACGTGAACGCTCTGACTCTGCTGCAGAGCCGGTTGGCCGGATATTGGGTTCTCGAAGTAGCCGGCCGTCGGATGTTCGTACACCGGAATCCAGGTGCGGGCAAATATACGGACGTGGCCGTCTACGGCGACCCGGAAAGCGTGTCGCCACTGGCTGCGCCGTATGCCCAGTTTCCAGTTGCGCACGCCTTCCAGGTTCCGCCGGCGGCCTCACGACCGTGCTCCTAGTGCCAGATTCTCGGCCGGTGAGATGAAGGCCAGCAGTGCCCGCCGGATCTCCGGCGGAATATTGAATCGCTCGATTTCGTTCAGGTCTCCGGCCGCGTACTTTACTTCGTCGCCGCTCATCGTGATGGCGATGAAGAGGTGCCGGGTCACTTCGTGAAACAGCCCGCGCGGCTCCTGCTTTTCAGCTTGAAAAGCGAGCGCGCGAACGGGCCGATCGTCGCCGGCCAGGGCGGCTTCATAAGCCATGGCCACTTCAGTCGACATGCGTTTCTCGTAATCAGCTTCGATGCGCCGCACTTTGTCGCGCCAAGAAATCTCCTGGTACACCAACGCGGCGATCGCGAATAACAGCACGAATTCCATGGGAGTCATCGATTGCGCTCCTTGGGCACGGCCCGCGGCTAGCTCCGTTTCGCCTTCAGTTCGGCCAGCATCTTCTCGATCTGGTCTTCTTTTTCGAGCGCCGCCAGACGCTCGCCCACGTCGTCCTTGAACAACTCGGCCTTGGCCTGGCTGACCGCTTCGCTGTGGCGAACCTTGTCCTGCATGCGCTCAAAAGTCGCGCCAGTGGATTGGTCGCTGGTGGCAAACTGCGCGTCGGTGGCTTTGGCCGCGGCGCGCGCGCGGCGATGCTGGGCGATCAGCAGGTCTTTCTTGGCCTGCGCTTCGGCCAGCTTCTGCTCGAGTTTCTGCAGCGCGGTCTTCAGATTCTCCACCTGGACTTTTTGATCCGCCACCTGCTCGCGGAAACCGTCCGCCATGTGCCGGTAGCTGACCGCGCGCTCCAGTGCCACGCGCGCCAGATCGTCCTGCTTCTTGTCTACCGCCGTCTCCGCTTTGCGGTTCCACTCCGCGACCTTTTCCTCGCTTTCCTGCAGCTTTTTTTCGAGCACGTGCTCGTCGGCGATGGCGATGGCCACCTGCGTTTTGACTTGCATCAGTTGGTTCTGCATATCCAGAATCACCTGCTTGATCATTTTTTCCGGATCCTCGGCCTTATCGATCAGGTCGTTGAGATTCGCGCGAATCAGTGTGGATACTCTTTCCAGAAGTGCCATAATCGTTCTCCTTATCAATACGGGGCCGGATTGGCCGGCCCCGTCGCTACTGAACTAAACTGCCGCTCCCTTGGATTTGTCCTCGGGAGGCGGCGCCTGGTTGGCGCCGATAGTCCTGACTTTCCCCAATAACTCCGACATCTGCATGCCCGACAACGTCTCAAACAATGCCGGGATCTGCGCCGCCATAGCGGTCAGGTCGCCGGTGATTTTGTGCATGCCGGCCGCGTGGCCGTCGCCTGTGGAAACGATGGTGATCTTATCGACGTTGGCCAGCGGCGAAGCCAGCGCGCGCACGATGTCGGGCAAACCAGTGATGAGCTTGTCCACGACCGCGGCCTGGTTGTACTGCTGGTACGCTTCGGCCTTCACGTTCATGGCCTTGGCCTCGGCCTCGCCCTTCTTGAAGATGATCTCGGCTTCGGCCTCGCCCTGCGTGCGGATAGCGGCCGCCTGGCCCTGCGCTTCCAACTCCGTCTTCTGCTTCTGCGCCTCGGCCAGCGTTTCGATGCGCTGGCGCTCCACTTGGGCCTGCTTCAGCACGGTGGCGATCAACTCGCGCTCGCGGCGCTGAATTTCCGCATCCTGCACAGCGACCTCGTGCTCTTTCTGCACCTGCTGAATCTTGACCTGCTCGGCGATCACCTGTTGCTGCATGATGTTGGTCTGGATCTCGTAAGCTTTGTCGGCCGTCGCCTGCTGCTTCTTCACCGTCTCGTTGTAGTTAGCCTTCTTGATTTCCAGATCGCGCGAAGCCTCAGCCTGCTTGGCCTGCGACAACGTCTCCGCCAGCACGCGCTCCTGATCGGCCTGCGCCTTGGCCACTGCGGCGGCGCGCGTCGCTTCGGCCCGCTTGATGGCCGTATCGCGTTCGGCTTCGGCCGCCGCCACATCGGCATCGCGCTTGATGCGCGCTACGTCCGGCCGGCCCATATTCGCGATGTAATCGTTCTTGTCGCGGACTTCCTTGATGGTGAACGAAATCACTTCCAGTCCCATCTTGTTCATGTCATCCGCGCAGGTCGAGCGCATACGGTCGCCGACCATCTCCGGCTGCTTCACGATCTCTTCCACCGTCAACTGGCCGATGATGCCGCGCAGGTGGCCTTCCATCACCAGCCGGATCAGCCCTTCGCGCTCCTGGTCGGTCTTGGTCAGAAACTGCTCGGCGGCAGTCTGGATGGATTCCGGATCGGACTTCACCTTGATCTGCGCCACGGCTTCCACCGTGACCGCCACACCTTGACGGGTATAGAGATCCTGCTGCGGCGCGACGTCGAACGACATCAGTTCCAGCGATAACGAGCGATAGCTCTCGACCACCGGCCAAATCACCGTACCGCGCCCTTTGACGATGCGCGTGCCCTTGCGTCCATAGACGATCAGGGCTTCATGCGGGCCGGCCTTGCGATAGAGCCGCGCCAGCATCGAGGCGATCAACACGATCGCCAGCAGCATTAGCAAAACAATCACCACTACCATGTCCTTCTGCATACTCTCCTCTTTCAACCGCTCGAACGAATACCGGGAGACGACTTCAACTCCGCGTCATGTCTTCCCAGCGACGGACATACGCGATGCCCTTCTCATAACGCTGGACCACCACTTCGGTGCCTTTAGGGATGGCGATGCCATCCTCGCTGCGGGCGCCGGAAGCATGCCGCACGCCCGCTTGCGCGAAGACGATCTCGCCAGTGCCGCCTTCGCGAATCGGAATGCTCAGTTTGCCCAGCACCCCGATCATGTCGTAATCGGCAGGATCGAGTTCCTCTTCACCGGAAGCCAGCTTGGCCAGAAACCAGAACACCAGGGACGCGCCGCCCATGCCGCTCAAGATTGCCACGCCCAGCGCCATCAGGAACCACACCGAGTAGTAGCGCTCCAGCAGATAGCCCGTGCCGCCGAACCATGCCAGAAACGCGGTGATGGTGCCGAAGTTCAACCACGGCACGCCTTCGGTCTGCCCAGCGGATCCGCCATGCGGCAGGTGCACGTGCACATGCGGAACGTGAATGTGCGGCAGATGCAAATGCGCGCTGCCAGTCAGCACCGACAGCAGGCTGAGCGCCAGGCCCAGCAGGAAACAGATCAGATAGAAATCGGTCCAGGTCATTGCGATCGCCTCCTCGATTTGGGCGCGGACTCGGCGGCCGGTGCGGCGGGCCGCAGCACCTGCAAGAGGCGCTCCGCCAACCCCGGATTATCCAGAATTGCGCCCAGCAGCAGCAGGCACATGCGCGTGTCATCGTGACGCGCCGCGCGCAGCAGCGCCTGGCTCAGTTCCGGGTCACTACGAAACCGCTCCGCGCCGTTGATCAGCCACAAATCCAGTTTGTCCTCCAGGGCACCGAGGTCCGACATCAGCTCTTCCTGATATCCCTCCGGATCATCCACCAAGTAGCCCGGATGGACCTTATAAAACTTCGCCAGCAGCATGCGGCTGGAATTCGTCAGATGCGGCCGCGCGCCGCTCTCGATCTGCGACAGATAGGCCTGGCTGATGCTCTGGCGCAGCTCTTTCTGGATGAGCCGGGCGACGTCTGACTGGGTCAGGGCGCCGGGCTGGCCGCGCAGCGTGCCTTCGATTTCCCGCAAGTACCGGAGCTTCTCTCCAAGTTTCATATTGCAGATCGTTATCAATATATAGCGATTTGCAATACGTGTCAAGAATTTTATTTGCTCTGTTTTCACGTTGCTGGAGATACTACCGGCGCTCCCTCACCGGGCAGCCTCGAGAGCCAGCTTCTCCGGATCCAGGTCCGTACGGTTACATAGGATCACGATCGTCAACCTGTCCTTAGTGAAACGCTCGATCACCGTGCGGAATCCCACAGAGCTGCCGCTGTGCCACATGCGCGGGCGACCTTGATACGAGTCGAGAAACCAGCCGAATCCGTAAGAGACCGGCTGGCCGGGACGCAGATTGTCATCATGGGGCGCAGCCGGCCAATGCGGCGCGCTACCGTCATTCCGTGTCACGGGCGCGAGCGCGGGACGCATTTCAGCCTCACTCAGCAGCGCATGTGACGCGAGCGCCGCGTCCCACTTCGCCAGGTCGTCCAAGTTGGAATAAATGCCGCCGTCGCCCTCGGTCGCCGACGTGGAACTCTGGTCGGTCTCTACGAAATGACCGCCCTCCTTCGTGTGGCCGTAGGCGCGCTCCGGGACGGTGTTCTTCCCGTTGATATATACCAGAGTATGAGCCATGTGCAGCGGGCGAAAAATGCGGTTATGCAGGAATTGGCCGAATGGCTCGCCGGCTACCTTCGCCACGATTAAACCCAGCACGACATAGCCGGAGTTACTGTACGCCCAGTTCGATCCCGGCGCGAACTTACCCGCGGTTTGTTGTTCCAGCAAAGTCAATACTTCATGGTCTTGAATCTGGTGAGTCGCACTCCAACGGTGGTCGCCCATCAGATCTTCGTAATCCGGCAGACCGGAAGTGTGGGTCAGCAGATGCCGGATGGTGATGGCGCGCCCATAGGCCGGAAAGGCGGGAAAGATATCGGTCAATCGCTCGTCATAGCGCAGTTTGCCATCGTGCACTAGCAGCATGATGGCCATGGCGGTGAATTGCTTCGTAAATGACGCCAGGCGGAAATCGGTGCGCGCATCAATGCGGGCCATCGTGCGCAGGTTGCGCACGCCATAGCCGCGCTCAAACACGGTCTGGCCGTCGCGGCGTACCAGCACCGCCAGGCCTGGTGATTTCGCATCAGCCAGCGGCGCGAAGATGGAATCCAAATCGGCCGCGCACAGCGTACCCGCGAGCAACGCCAGAACCAACGCGACCTTCACAGGGCCGCCACCAGCTTCGCCAGCAATGCCGTACGGTCCGCAATGCGATCCACCAGAATGCTTTCGTTGAGCGCGTGCGCGCCTTCGCCCACGGCGCCCAAACCATCGAGCGTCGGGATGCCCATCGCGGCGGTGAAGTTGCCGTCCGACCCGCCGCCCACCGCTGATTCGTTGAGGTCGACACCCATCTCGCGCGCCAGTGCCTGCGCCTTACGGAACAGCCCAACCACGGCAGGGGAGCGCTCGAGGGGCGGACGATTCATCCCGCCTGAGACTTCAAGGGTGCAGCGCCGGTCGACCGGGCGGAGCGCCCGGAACTTGCGGTCAAGTCCGCCTGCATCCTTCGCGCGGGCCACGCGCATGTCCACTTCGGCGGCGGCCTCAGCCGCCACCACGTTGACGCGCGTACCGCCGCGAATGATCCCCGGGTTCACGGTGACACCACGCTTCAGGTCAGTAAATCCGGCGATCTTTTCGACCTGCCGCGCCAGTTCCAGAATCGCGCTGGCGCCAGCCGTGAAATCCAGGCCCGAATGTGCCGCCTTACCGCGCACCGTGACCGTGTAATCGCCGACGCCTTTGCGGGCCGTCTTCAATCTGCCGTCCAACCCGCTAGCGGGCTCCAGGACTAACACTGCCGTGCTGCGGCGGGCGTTGCGCTCGGTCAGCGCGCGCGACGATTCGCTGCCCACTTCTTCGTCGGAATTGATCTGCATCACGACCTTGCGAGCCACCGGCATATCCAGATCGCGCAGGATGCGCATGGCGTAGATGAAGAGCGCGATGCCGGATTTCATATCGAGCACGCCAGGCCCCCACAGGCGGCCGTCTTTCTGGCGGAAAGGCATGGACGCGAGCGTGCCTATGGGCCAGACAGTATCGGAGTGGCCGAGCGCGAGAATCTGGCCGCGTTTGCTTTTGCTCGAGAGATCGAACTCGCAGAGGACATGCCGCCCGAAGCGCCCGCCGGGCAGTGTTCTCACGCGCGCGAAGGAGGGTGCGACATCCGAGAGCAGGTCCACGAAGCGGTTCACGGCCGTGGAATCATCGCTCGGCGATTCGCATTCCACCATCTCCCGGATCAACGCCACGATCTGTTTCTGCCGGGAGCGGGCTTCTGAAAGAATTGAATCCACGGCTGTTATAATAGCGACTTCCATGCCCGTTTTGGATATCAACGAGATCCGCGACATACTGCCGCACCGCTATCCCATGCTGCTGGTCGATCGCATCATCGAGTTAGAAGCTGAGCGGATTGTGGGCATCAAGTGTGTCACGCAGAACGAGCCCTTCTTTCAGGGCCATTTTCCAGGCTTCCCGGTGATGCCGGGCGTGCTCATCGTGGAAGCCCTGGCACAGACGGCGGGCGTGCTGGTGCTGAAACACGTGGAGGACCGGCATCGCAAGCTGGTGCTGCTAGCGTCGATCACCAGCGCGAAATTCCGCCGGCCAGTGGTACCGGGGGACCAGTTGCGCCTGGAGATGCAAGTGCTCCGCCGCAAAGCCAGCGTCGCCGTGATGGCCGGCCGCGCCACGGTCGACGGGCTCGTAGTCGCCGAGGCGGAGATGATGTGCAAGCTGGCCGACAAGGAAGAAGCGGAAGCGCTTTCCTAAGCGATGCCCGTACATCCCACCGCGATTGTCTCTGCCGCGGCGCGCATTGCGGAAACTGCGGAGATCGGGCCGTATTCGATTATCGATGGCGAGGTCGAGATCGGCGCCCGCACGCGCCTGATGGGCCACGTATACATGGAAGGGCCGCTCGCGATCGGCGAAGACAACGTCTTCTTCCCTTACAGCACGGTCGGCGTGCCGTCGCAGGATTTGAAATACCACGGCGAGCGCGCCGAGACGCGCATCGGCAACCGGAATAAGATCCGCGAGTTCGTCACCATCCATCGCGGCACGGAGGGCGGCGGCCTGCTCACCAGCATTGGGGACGACAACCTGCTGATGGCTTATGTCCACGTGGCGCACGATGTCCACCTGGGTAACCACGCGGTACTGGCCAACGCCGTCACACTGGGCGGCCACGTGATTGTGGGGGACTGGGCCGTGATCGGCGCATCCACTGGCGTACACCAGTTCTGCCGGGTCGGCCGGCACGCCATCATCGGCGGATACAGCGTCGTGACACAGGATGTGCTCCCATTTTCGAACACCGTGAGTGAACGCGGGATCAAGGTATTTGGCGCCAACCACGTAGGGCTGGAACGCCGCGGATTCAATTCAGGCACGATCGAAAAACTGCAAACGGCGTTGCGCCTGCTCACGCGGGGCGGGCTGAATACCTCGCAGGCGATCGAGCGGATCCGCGCGGAAATCACCGATTGTCCCGAGGTGGAGGAGTTGCTGACGTTCATCGGCGAGTCCCGGCGTGGAGTTATAAAGTAGCAGTGAAGTACGGTCTGATCGCCGGTAACGGCCGCTTTCCGATTCTGGCCCTTGAAAACGCTCGCCGCATGGGACATGAGGTAGTGGTCTTCGCGATCGAGGAAGAAGCCTCGCCGGAAGTGGCATCACTGGCACCCAAATGCCACTGGCTTTCGCTCGGCCAGCTCAGCCGGTTGATCGATTTGCTGAAGGAAGAAGGCATCCGCGAACTGGTGATGGCCGGGCAAGTGAAACACGCCAAGATATTTTCTTCCATACGGCCGGATTGGCGGCTGGTGAAACTGCTGGCTACGCTGCCTTCAAAGAACACGGACGGCCTGATCGGTGGCGTGGCGAAAGTGCTGGCGGACGAAGGCATCCAGCTTCGCGATTCCACCGCGCTGCTGAAGCCGCTGCTGGCCGATCGCGGCGCGATGACGCGGCGCAAGCCGGATACCCGCGAACAGGCGGACATGGCTTACGGCCGACGCATCGCATGTGCCCTGGCAGCCTTCGATGTGGGCCAGAGCGTGGCCATCTGTGAGCGGGCCTGCGTGGCGCTCGAGGCCATGGAAGGCACGGACGCATTGTTGCGCCGCGCCGCCAGCCTGGTGAACGGCCGCCCTCTGACGCTGGTGAAAGTGTCGAACCGCCGGCATCATCTATTGTTCGATGTGCCGGTGGCCGGGCTCGAGACGATCACGGTGATGCGCGAAACCGGTACGACGGTGATGGCGGTGGATGCCGGGCGGACCTTGTTGCTGGATCGGGAAGAGATGCTGGCGCGCGCCGACGAGGCCGGCATCGCCGTTGTGGGCGAGGCACCGGATGCATAGAGTTGCGGTAGTCGGCGCGGGTCAGTTCGGGCAGAATCATTGCCGCATCGTGCGGCAATCGGCGCGCGCGGAATTGGCAGCGGTGGTGGATATCGACTCGGCGCGCGGAACGCTGAGGGATTACCGCGAGTTGGACGGCAAGGTCGATGCCGCAATCGTGGCCACGCCCACATCGGTGCACGCCGAAATCGGCTGCTGGCTGCTGGAGCACGGCATCGATGTGCTGCTGGAGAAGCCCATCGCGCCGGATCTCGATTCCGCCGGCAAGTTGGTGTCGGCGGCGGAGCACAATGGGCGCATGCTGCAGGTGGGTCATCTGGAACGCTTCAATCCGGCGGTCACGGCGCTCGAGGCGCGCGTCACCCTGCCCCTGTTTTTCGAGATCCACCGGCTGAGCGTCTTCAGCCCGCGCAGCCTGGACGTGGACGTGATCCTGGATCTGATGATCCACGACATCGACATCCTGCTGAGCCTGACGCGCGCCGAACCGGTCGAGATCCGCGCCGCGGGCATTTCGATTCTGTCGCCCAAAGTGGACATTGCCAACGTCCGCCTGCAATTTGAGAATGGATGCGTGGCGAATCTGACCGCCAGCCGGGTTTCGACCGAGCGTGTGCGGAAGCTGCGGCTGTTCCAGCCCCAACAGTACATTTCGATCGATTATGCCCGCCAGGACCTGACGGTGTTTTCGGTGAACAGCCAGCACCAGGTTGGTTTTGAGCCAGTTCCGGTCGCAAAAGCCGAGCCCCTGCAATTACAATTCGATGCTTTTCTAGATAGTATAGAAACGCGTAAATCGGCGAAAACTTCAGGCCGCGCGGCGCGTCGAACACTACAGGTGGCTTTGGCGATTCTTGATAAAATTAAGAATCACTCGGAGATAGTCTCTAAGTCGTTGGCAGGCGGATGGAAACCTCAGTAGCTTCCTCGGCGGAGAATGCGGCGGAATTACATCTGCTGACTTCCTGGGAGCAGGATCGCGGACGTGTGCGCGAGGCGCGCCTGTTATCGGTGCTGGCGCACGTTGCGGTTATCGTGGGCTTGCTGCTGATGCCGCGCAGCCTGGTCTCGCCTCCGCGGCGCGTGGACACGGAAATTACGCCGCTGATCGAACCGCCCACAGAGCTGACTCAAAAGGCGCCGAACAAAGGTCCGATCGCCAAAGAAGTAACGGTGGAAGGCCTGCTTCCCCGCCCCCGGATTCAAGTCCCCAACTCGCCGCCGTCAACCACCCGGCCGGCTGCCAGGATCAATGCTCCGCCGCAGCCCCCGCCAGCGGCATTGCCGGAACCGCCGAAGATAGAGGAATCCGCCGGCCCCGTGCAGTTACCCCGCGGCTTGCCTCCCGGGCCGCAAACACCGCCCCAGATTCAGGAACAGGAGAAGCCCAAGCTGGCGTTCGAGACGCCCACGGCACCGCCACCCTCAGGCGGCATCGGCCATATTGCGCGGCCCGATACATCTGTGGCGGGAGCCATTCGGGAACTGTCGCGCGGCAGCGCATCCGGCGGCTTGACCGTAGGGGACGACACCAGCGATACAGGCTTGGGCGGATTGGGCAGCGGCATCAATCTGCCGCCGTCGCCAGGCCGCACCGCCAGCTCGCTCCAGTTGCTCAGCGATACCAATGGTGTGGACTTCCGGCCTTACCTGATCCAGGTGTTGGCGGCCGTGCGCCGCAACTGGTTCGCGGTTTATCCGGAGAGCGCCCGCATGGGCTTGCGCGGGCGCGTCGAGACTCAGTTCATCATCGCTAAGGACGGCAGCGTACCGAAGTTGGTGATCGTGGCGCATTCCGCGCCGCCGCTGGAGCGCGCCGCGGTGGCCGGCATCGATGCATCGCATCCGTTTCCGCCATTTCCAGCCGAATTCACCGGCGACCGCATCGTGCTGCGGCTGGTATTCAGCTACAACATGCCGCGGAAGTGAGCCTTAGCCTGCGCCACCGGCTGCGCAGCCTCGCTCACGGCAATGGCGCGTAGCTCGCGGCGCAGAATCTTTCCCACCGGAGTCTTCGGCAAGTCCGTGCGAAACTCGACCATGCGCGGAACTTTGTAACTGGTCAGATTTCGCCGGCAGAACGTGACGATTTCCTCGGCCGATAGATTCGGGTCCTCCGCCACCACGTACGCTTTCACCACTTCGCCGACAATATCATCGGGGACGCCGATGACTCCGCACTCGACCACGCCCGGCACAGCGGCGATGACATTTTCAATCTCGTTTGGATAAACGTTGAACCCGGAAACCAGGATCATGTCTTTCTTACGATCAGTGATGCGCAAGAAACCTTTCTCGTCCATCACTCCGATATCGCCGGTGCGCAGCCAGCCATCGGCCGTAAATGCGGCGGCGGTTTCGCCGGGCATCTGCCAGTAGCCGGCCATCACCTGCGGACCTTTCACACCGATCTCGCCTTCGCGTCCGATGGGCAGCTCGCGGCCCTGATCGTCCAGAATGGCGACATCGGTGGAAGGCAGCGGCAGCCCGATCGATGGCGAATAGTCCGTGTCCAGTGAATTGCAAGAAACGAAGGGCGACGTTTCGGTAAGCCCGTAGCCCTGTATCAGCGCGCGGCCGGTGACCGCTTTCCACCGCTCGGCAACGACGCGATGCACGGCGGCGCCGCCGCCCAGCGCAAACTTCAGGCGGCTGAAATCGACGCTGGCGAAGCCGGGCGTGTTTAGCAGCCCATTAAACAGCGTGTTCACGCCCGAGATCACCGTCCACCGCGTCTGACGCAGTTCCTTGACAAACCTCCGCATGTCCTTCGGATCGGTGATGAGCAGGTTCATGCCGCCCAGCTTCATGAACAGCATACAATTCGTGGTCAGCGAGAATACGTGGTACAGCGGCAGCGCGGTGACTACGACTTCAGTCCCCTCTTCGAGAACGCCTTGCGACCACGCGCGCGCCTGCAACATGTTGGCGACCAGGCCGCCATGGGTCAGCATGGCGCCCTTGGATTTGCCGGTGGTGCCGCCGGTGTACTGCAGGAAGGCAACGTCGGCATGCCCGGGAGAAGATTCGGCAAAGGGTGCACGCGCGCCGCGCGCCAGGGCGTCCCGGAACGAGACCGCGCCGCCGATGTGCCATGGCGGCACCATTTTTTTCAGATGCTTCACGGCGCCGTTCACCGCCAGACGGCGCGGCATGCCCATGAGGTCGCCGACCTGAGTGGTGACCACCTGGCGGACAGCCGTGCCGCCGATCACTTTCTGGAGCACGTGAGCGAAGTTCTCCAGGATGACAATGGCTTCCGCGCCGGAGTCCTTGAGGTGATGCTCGAGCTCGCGCGCGGTGTAAAGCGGATTGACATTGACCACGATCATCCCGGCACGCAGTATTCCGAAAAGCGCGACGGGATATTGCAGCAGGTTGGGCATCATCAAGGCCACGCGCGCGCCTTTTTCGAGCCCGGTGGTCTGCAGCCAGGCGGCAAAGTCGCGGCTCAGGCGATCGAGCTGCGCGTAAGTGATGGTCGCACCCAGATTGCGGAAGGCCGGGCGGTCCCGGAATCTACGGCAGCTTTGCGCGAGCACGTCGTTGATTGACGCGTTCTCGTTGAGGTCGATTTCGGCTGGAACACCGGCCCGGTAGTTCTTCAGCCAGATCCTGTCCATTCGTTGACCTCCTGGAAAGCGGGTCAGCGGCCGGACGGACGCTACTCGATGCCACGCGGAAAGTTCCCCGAGAGACCGTTCAGGGCTGCGCGTGGATCGCGCCATCCCGGTACCGTTCGAGTACCGCCTTCTCGGACAAATTTCTAAACGTCATTAAGATAAATTCACATCCGATTATACTGCTTTAATGGAAGACTGGCAGCCGGATTACTCCCCAGCCCCCGCAACTTCCACCACCGCGTACCAGAGGAATTTCACCAGACCGTACAGCGACTCCTCGCGAAGCCGTTCGTCGTTTCCATGCGCTTCGCCGTCACCGGCTTCCACGACCGGACCAAACCCGTATGCCTCCACGCCGCGCGCGCGAAGCTGCGCCATGTCGGTGGCGCCCGTCAGCATGGACGGCAGGGTAATGGCGTCCGGGAACATTTTGGACTGGGCGTGCTCCAATGCGCGGAACATCGCCGTATCTGTGCGGGAAGCCGGTGTGGCGGGACGATCCGGTTTTTCCAGCACGATCTCGACGCGAGGGTCGGCCACCACGGCGCGCATTTCGTCGCAAAAGCGCGGCATGTCTTCATCGGGCAGTGCGCGCAGGTCGATGTAGGCTTCGGCTTCGGATGGAATCACGTTGGAGCGGAAGCCGGCCTGGAGCATGGTGGGCGTCAGGGTCGTGTGCAAGATGGCATAGTGCCCCGGCTCGTAGCTATGGAAATAGCGGTCGATTTCCGGGCCGCTCCGCCGATCGCCGACCCGCCGGTAACGCGCGGCGTCGCCCGGTGGGCTGACGGTGGCCAGCCGCTCGAAATATTCGCGGGTGGTGGCATCCAGATGCATGGGCGTGTGCCACTCGGCAAGCTTGGTGACCGCCGCTGCCAGCCGCACGACTGCGTTGTCGGAGGTCGGCCGCGAGGCGTGCCCGGACGGTCCGCGGGCAATCAGCCGCACCCCGTAAGGCACTTTCTCCGAAGTAGTGATGGCGACGTATCGGACCTGGCCATCCACCGCCACGGCGGAGCCTCCCTCCGATAACGCATATTCGGCGGCGATTTCGTTCCAGTGGCGGTTAATCAGAAAATCGATTCCGACTTTGGGAGTGCCTTCTTCGCCGGCTTCGGCTACAAAAATCACATCGCGATTCAACTGGATGTGCGCGCGATGCAGCATGAGCATTACCATTAGCCCGGCGGTTACAATCTCTTTGTCGTCGATCGCGCCACGCGCATAGATATAACCGTTGCGGAGTTCAGCGGCGAATGGGTCGAGAGTCCACCGGGAACGCTCCACTCCCACCACATCTGTGTGGCCGAGGATGGCGATGGGACGCGCCGAACCGTTTCCTGGGAGACGCGCGACCAGATTGGCGCGGGCGGGGTCGAGAGCCAACAGTTTGGCGTCGATCCCTTCTCGTGTGAGGACGTCGCGCAGATATTCCGCGGCCCTGGTTTCATTGCCCGGCGGATTGGTGGTGTTGAGGCGCAGCAAGGCGGTGAAGTGACGGAGTATTTCCGGATCCACCTTGCGCCAATCGATTGCGCCACGCCCGGCGGCGCCAGCAGGAAGTTGCAGAGCCGCGAACAGCAGCCACACCAGAACGCTTCTTATATTCGCCCCCAAAGGAAGTGGGCTGGGTCCGGAGCCTGCACGAATTAAACCTGGATTCATTGTACACCGCGCATGCGGCCGCGCCAGCTCGGGCTAGCGGTAAAATGAAAGCAATGCTGCACCGATGGGTTCTGCTGTCTGGATTTCTGGCTACCGCATGCCTGGCCGCAACCGTGAAGCCGGCCGATATTCGCGGCAAGCTTCTGCAACGCCCCGGCAAACCGCCGGCTGTGGAAACCGCCGATCACCAGATCATTTCGCTCGATGGCGACGAACCCACTAAAGGCGTGCTTAACGACAAGCGCCTGGCCGGATTCGACCTGGAGGCCAAGGGCCATTTCACGGGTCCTAATCAGTTCACAGTGGATCCCATCTACACCAAGGCGATGTTCGTGCATAAGGACGGGCATGTTAAAGTCATCACGTATTGGTGCGACGTATGTTCGATCCGCACTTACACGCCCGGACCCTGCTGGTGCTGCCAAAAGGAAACTACACTCGACCTGCGCGATCCGGACCAGGATCAATAAATGCGATTTCTCGCCGCTTTGCTTTTCCCACTTATGTCCCTTGCCGCCAACTATTCCGCCAAACGAGCCGTCGTGGACGGCATCGAAGTCGTGCAGCTTGCCGATGCCGCACATCACGCGGAGGTGTCGATCGCGCCCTCGCTCGGCAACCTGGCGTACGAGTTCAATGTGAACAGTAAGAATGTTTTCTGGCTGCCGTACAAGACGCTGGGCGAGATGAAAGCGCATCCGCAGTTCGGTGGCATACCGTTTCTCGCGCCGTGGGCCAACCGGCTCAGTGAGGCTGGATACTGGGCCAACGGCGTGAAGTACCATTTGAATCCCGATCTGGGCAACATCCGCTGGGATCAGAACCACAATCCGATTCACGGGCTGCTGACCTTTTCACCTTACTGGCAAGTGGCCGCGCTGCGCGCCGATGGCAAGGAAGCCTGCGTCTCAAGCCGGCTGGAATTCTGGAAACATCCGGAGATGATGGCGCAGTTCCCCTTCGCCCACACCATCGAGATGACTCACTGCCTGCACGACGGCGTGCTGGAGGTTCGCACCACCATCGAGAATCTGTCGGCGGATCCGATGCCTGTGGGGATTGGTTATCATCCGTACTTTCAACTTCACGACGCGCCGCGCGACCAATGGAAGGTGCACCTGGCGGCGCGCGACCACATGATTCTGTCGAAGCTGCTCATTCCCACCGGCGAGAGTAAGCAGGTAGAATTCGCCGATCCACTGCCGCTGGCGGGCGTCCACCTTGACGACGTATTTGGCGGCCTGGTACGCGATTCGTCGGGCCGGGCGACTTTCTCGGTGGAGGGCGCGCACGAGAAGATTTCCGTGACCTACGGGCCGAAATATCCCGTGGCGGTGGTCTTCGCTCCGCCGCGCCAGAACTTCATCTGCTTCGAGCCGATGTCGATCGTCACCGACGCTTTCAACCTGGCGCATGCTGGAGTGTACAAAGATCTGCAAAGCATTCCGCCGGGTGGTGAGTGGCGCGAGAGCTTCTGGATCGCGCCCACGGGATTCTGATCGTCTATGTGCGGCAGGGCCGCACCCAGGCGGGCTCGTAGCCTGGTAACCGCGGCGGTAGCACCTGCCCTAAATCCCTGCATCTCGGTAGCGGTGTCGGGAGAGGACGACGGTTTGAAGTCGGGCATGAAGGTGCGTTCCGCGTTGCGCACGCAATCAGACTGACCCGGTAGGGCGGGCCGAGGGCCCGCCGCAGCGCACGGCGCTGCCCCACCTTAGAACGTTACTTTGCCAAGGATGACGGGCCGGCGCGCGCCGGTCGCTGCCGGCAGGTTGCCAGGCTGCCGATGCCAGGTGCGGTACGCCAACACGGCGAAGGCGATCGCTTCTTTGGCGTCGACGTGGATGCCGTAATCGGCTGAAGTCGCCATCGCAACGCCCGGCAGAAAGGCAGCCAGGTGATGCATGATTTGCCGATTGTGCGCGCCGCCTCCCGACACGATCAGTTCGTCGGGTGAGTATGGCGCAGCGGCCTGCGCGATAGTGGCGGCAGTGAGCACGGTCGCGGTAGTGATCAGGTCTGGAAGCGGCAGGCCGGTTGCTCTCAGACGCGCCACGAATTCCTCGCCATATTGTTCGCGGCCGGCGCTCTTCGGCGGCTTGCGGCGGTAGTAAGAATCGGCCAGCAGGCGCTTCAGCAGCGGCCGGTTCACACTGCCTTGCGCGGCGATGCGACCGCCGCGATCGAAAGTCTGCCGTCCGCGCATGTAGTCGCGGACCAGGGCATCGATCACCATGTTGCCCGGTCCGGTATCGAACGCCACCCCCGACGGGACAACCGTGAAGTTGGCGATGCCGCCGATGTTCAGCGCGATGCGCTTGCGTCGCGGATGGTGGAACAACAGGCAATCGACAAAGGGCACGAGCGGCGCGCCCTGGCCCCCGGCGGCGACATCGCGCGTGCGGAAATCGGAGACGACGGGCACTCCCGTCCGTTCGGCGATCACGGCCGCTTCGCCGATTTGCAACGTGTTCGCGCCGCCTTCATGATAGATCGTCTGGCCGTGGCAGCCGATCAACTCGACCGGACCGTAACGGCGGCAGGCGCGCCGAACCGCACGTGCGTACAACTCGCCGAGCACGAAGTTAAGCCGCGAGATTTCGCCGGTCGTGGCGGCGGTGTTCGAAACGCCCAGAATCGCGCGCTGGACTTCGCTCGAATACGGCGTCGACTGGAAACCGATGGTCGAGACGCGGCGGCCGTGAATCTCAACGATGGCGACGTCGATGCCATCGAGCGACGTCCCGCTCATGACGCCGGCGACCCTCATCCGCGCCTCAATTCGTCTTGCAATTCGGCCAGCAAACGCAATGCTTCGACGGGCCGGAGTTCATCGATCTGCAGGGCGCGAATCCGTTCGGCGATGCCGTAAGTCAACGGTTCGAACAGCTCGATCTGAACTGGCCGCTCCGGCGCGGGCGACAATTCCTCGGTCACCACGTGCTCGCTGCGCTCGTGCAGGCGCAGAACTTCTTTGGCGCGCTCGATCACACCGAGCGGCAGACCGGCCAACCGTGCGACTTCGATGCCGTAACTGCGGTCGGCCTTCCCGGGCTCGACCTTGTGCAGGAAGATGATGCGGTCGCCGGCCTCTTTCACCGAAACGCTCAGGTTGCGGATGCCTTCCACGTCGGCAAGTTCGGTGAGCTCGTGGTAATGCGTGGCGAACAGCGTCCTGGCGCGTGTACGCACGTGGATGTGCTCGACCACGGCCCAGGCCAGTGCCAGCCCGTCGTAAGTCGCGGTGCCGCGGCCTATCTCATCGAGTACGATGAAGCTGCGCGGCGTGGCGGTGTTCAGGATGACGGCGGTCTCGGTCATCTCGACCATGAACGTGGAGCGGCCGCGCGCCAGGTTGTCCGATGCGCCGATACGCGTAAAGATGCGGTCGGTCAGCGGCAGAATGGCGGAATCGACTGGGACGTACGAACCCACCTGCGCCAGGATGGCAATCAGTGCGGCCTGCCGCAAGTAAGTCGACTTACCGCCCATGTTCGGTCCCGTAATGATAGCGATCAGATCCGTGTCGGAGTTGAGATACAGATCGTTCGGAATGAATCGTCCGGACTGCTGTTCGAAGCGTTCAATCACGGGATGGCGTCCGGCCATAATGCGCATCTCGCCGTTGTCTGAAAACGTGGGGCGCGCGTAACGGTTCTCGGCGGCCACCTGCGCGAGGGCCGCGGTCACATCGATTTCGGCGACAGCCGCGGCGGTGGCGCGAATGCGCTGCGCGTGCGCAGCGGCGAACTTCCGCACCTGGGCGAACAGCTCCCGTTCGAGCGTAAGAATCTTGTCCTCGGCATCCAGCACCTTGCGCTCGTAATCCTTCAATTCGGGCGTGGTGAAACGCTCGGCATTCACCAGCGTCTGCTTGCGTTCGTAGTCGGCGGGCGCCAGGTGCTGGTTGGCTTTGGAGATCTCGATGTAATAGCCGAAGACGTTGTTGAATCGCACCTTCAGCGACTGGATGCCCGTGCGGGTGCGCTCGCGCGATTCAATCTGCGCGATCACCTGGCGACCATTGCGGCTGAGGTCACGGAGTTCGTCGAGTTCGTCGTTGAAACCTGCGCGGATCGTGCCGCCATCGGCGAGGTTGATGGGCGGCTCGTCGGAAATCGCCTGCAGGATCTGGTCGCGCACTTCGGCCACCTCGTCGAGACGATCGTGCAGATCGCGCAGGCGGGCGGCGCGCTGGGTTTCGAAGGCGGCCTTGAGCGCCGGGATTTTCTCGAGCGAGCGGCCGAGCGCCAGCACATCGCGCGGGTTGGCGATCCCCATGGTCACTTTGGCCAGCAGGCGCTCGATATCCAGAATGCCGCTCAACTGGCGCCGCAGTTCCGCGCGCAGGATGGTCTGCTGCAACAGTTCCCCGACGGCATCCAGCCGGCTGTCGATTTCCGCGCGATCGAGCGACGGGCTGAGCAGGCGCTGACGCAACAGGCGTCCTCCCATGCCCGTCGCGGTCTGATCGAGGACATGCAGCAAAGTGGCGTCCGAGCGCTCGCCTGCGAAGAGCGGCTCAACCAACTCCAGATTGCGCACGGTGACCGCATCGAGCAGCATATTCCCGGCGCGATCGTAGTAGGTGGGGCGGTCGAGATGCTCGAGCGCGGCGCGCTGCGTGTCGCGGAGATAGTGCAGGATGGCGCCCGCCGCACACACGGCCGCCGGTTTGCCGGCCAGCCCGCAGCCATCGAGCGACAGAAGCTGGAAATGATCGCGCAGGGTGCGATCGGCGTAATCGAAGCTGAAGATCCAGTCTTCCAGGTCCGTGCGCAAGTAACGCGGCGTTTGTTCGGCGCCCGCGAGCAATGGCAGGTCCGCGGGGAACAATACCTCACGTGCCCCAAGCTGTTCGATCGCGGCATGGACCTCCGCCGCGTCCATCTCGGTGACGCGAAACTCGCCGGTCGAGACATCCACGTTGGCCATGCCGGTTCGGCCGCCCAGTCGCGAGACGGCCGCCAGATAGTTGTTTTCGTGCGAGCGCAGCGCCAGCGCATCGGTGGCGGTGCCGGGCGTGACCACGCGCGTCACTTCACGCTTCACCAGCTTCTTGGCGAGCGCCGGATCTTCCATCTGGTCGCAGATGGCCACGCGGTGGCCCTTCTGAATGAGGCGCGCGATGTAACCTTCGGCCGAATGGTACGGGACGCCGCACATCGGGATGGCCGCGCCTTTTTCCTTATTGCGCGAGGTCAGCGTGATTTCCAGCTCGCGCGCCGCCAGCACCGCGTCTTCATAGAACAGCTCGTAGAAATCGCCGAGCCGGAACAGGAGCAGGGCGTTGGGGACCTGCTGCTTGATGGCGTTGTACTGCCGCATCAGCGGCGTGGAGGCTTCGGAAGCCACTAGGCGTAAATCCCGCGCAGCCGGATCGCTTCGGCGACACGGTCGAGCGCGAGCATGTAGGCGGCCGTCCGGTTGTTCACGCCGTGCTTCTGCGCGTACTCGACCACTGCCCCGAAGCTATCGACCATGATTTCTTCCAGCCGCGAATTCACCAGCTTTTCGTTCCAGAAGAAACCCTGGCGGTCCTGCACCCATTCGAAGTAAGAGACGGTCACGCCACCGGCATTCGCCAGGATGTCGGGTATGACGAAGATCTTCTTGTCGGCCAGGATCTGGTCGGCGACCGATGTCGTGGGACCATTAGCACCTTCGCAGAGAATGCGGCAGCGCAGTTTGTCGGCATTCTCGGAGGTGATCACGTTCTCGGTCGCGGCCGGTATCAGGATATCGCAGGGCAGGAACATGGCCTCGGCGGGATCCATGTTTTCGCCGCCGGGAAAATCGCGGACGGAGCCGGTCTCCTGGCGATGATCGAAGAGCGCGCGCGTGTCCAGGCCGTTCGGGTTGTAGACCGCGCCATCATATTCGATGATGCAGATGATCTTGAATCCCTCGCGCGACATCAGCTTGGAGGCCATGCCGCCCACGTTGCCGAAACCCTGAATCACGACGGTAGTGGCAGTGCGCGGCTTGTTGAAGCGCTTCAGCGCTTCCAGGCAGACGATCATGCAGCCGCGGCCGGTAGCTTCCGGACGTCCGCGCGAGCCGCCCAGCGCCATGGGCTTGCCGGTGACGATGGCAGTTTCGGTATGGCGCACGTGCATGGAATAGGTGTCCATGATCCACGCCATCACGCGATCGTTGGTGTTGACGTCAGGCGCCGGCACGTCGCGCTCGGGACCCAGGAATTCCATGATCTCGGCGGTGTAGCGGCGCGTCAGCTTCTCGAGCTCACTCATCGAGAGCAGGTTAGGGTCGCAGATGACTCCGCCTTTGGCGCCGCCGAACGGGATGTTGACGACCGCGCATTTCCACGTCATCCAGGAGGCCAGCGCGCGCACTTCATCGAGCGTCACATCGGGGGCGAAACGGATGCCACCCTTGCCCGGTCCGCGCGCGATGGAATGCTGCACGCGATAACCGGTGAAAACTTCCATGCGACCGTCGTCCAGTTGGACTGGAATGTGAACGGTGATTTCTTTCGCGGAAGTGCGTAGAACTTTGCGCAGACCATCGTCCAGGTTGAGGCGCGTAGCCGCCTCGTCGAAGCGCGCTTCAGCCGCCAGCCAGGGATTCTTCTCCTGCTCGAGCGACAACGTGGTGCTAGCCAAAAGTAAGATCCTCCGGTTTCATTATAGGGGGTTACCTGGCTTCAAGTGTGCGTAGGCGCGTGCTCACCCACGGCCGTCGCGCTTACCGCGGGTCTTCACGAAGGCCGCCGCGAACAACAGCGCAAACAAAGCATCGGGAAGGCCGCTCGCCGCGGGAACTTTCGAGACGCGTCCCTGGTCATAGAGCACTGCGATCGCGCCAACGTAACTGATCTTCTCGAGAATCGATGGGATCATCATCGGGCGGTATCGTGCCGGGTCGGTCGCGATCACCAAGAAGGCGACTTGCCAGACCAAGCCCAATCCCACAATGCCGTAATAGTAGAGCGGATGGTTGATGGGGGGCGGGTCCAGGCGGCCGGCCAAGCCAAAGGTAAAATAGAGCGGCGCTAACGAAAGCACGCCGTAGATCCCGGCAATCCCGAACACCACTCTCGCGAACTTCATTTCCGCGAGTATAGCAAGGGCGCCGCCCGCTACATGCGCTCGACGCGCACGCCGCCGTTGGTCGTGGTGGCACGCACTAAATTGCCGCCCGAACCCAAATTGACGGAGATCCGCCGGCCGATTTCGCCCTGCATAGTCACCGGAAAATCGATATTCACGCCGCCGTTCACCGTGCCGGTTTCGAGACGCGCGGAATAGTTGGAGGGGACCTCGATGGTCACGCCGCCATTGGTCGTGGAGACATCGCAACGGTCGCCATCCCAATGATCGGACCCCAGTGCCAGGTGAAGCCCGCCGTTGACCGTGTGACCTTCTACGTCGCCGGCCAGCTTCTCGAGCGATACACCGCCGTTCACTGCTTCGAATGCGGTGTGACCACGCACGCCCGCGATGGCGATGCCGCCGTTATGCGTGCGCAGTTCCAGATCGGTCTTTAGCGGGACGAAGATCTCGTAGCTGACGCTCCAGCCATAGCGCTCCATGGTGGGACCGGTCGCATGCACGTGCCCGCCGGCCGTCTCCACGCGGACTTGAGATACGATCTGATGCGCGTCGTCCTGATCGTCCCAACCGGCTTCCACTCTACTGCGCACCAGGATATCGCTGCGGTTCGCCCCATTGATGGAGATCCCGCCGTTCGTACCGCCATCTACATCCAGACGCCCGGTGGCGGGAATGGTGACTTCGCGCATCTCGCAATAATGATCGGCCCGGTGCCAATGGCTGCCGTCCTCGCAGTTCAAGGTTTTTTCCTGCGGCAGCGCCGCGGGCGCCAGGCACACCGCCAGAATCAGAATTCTATACACGACTTCCTCCTGTTGCTTAGACGGACGACCCGTCTGGCGGTTGGGCTGCTTAACCGCGCCGCCGCAGCTTTTTCTTGAGATCCGGCCAGAATTCGACGGTCAGATTGCTGACCAGATCGAAACCCATGCGCAACGAGCCTTGCAGGAAGCCCAACCTTACCGTATCGAGCCGCGGCGGGTACCAGAGATTAGAAAGGAACGCGGACCCGTAGGCGCTGCCGAAGCGCCATGCGGAAAACGCTTCGCCGCCGGAGTCGGTGCGACTGAGGACGGTTCCGCGCACCGCATGCGCCATCCGCCGCCAGAGGCCTTTGCGGTCGGAAGGGAAATAGCGCGGGTCCTGGTGCAGCGTCTCATCGAGGCCGAATGCCAGCACGCCATGAATGACCGCACAGCCTTCCGTGGATGCGACGCGGCGGCCGTAAGCTTCCCAGCCGTAGCCCCACTCCTTGGGCGCATTCAATTCCTGAAGCAATCCGGCATAGGCGAATGTACCGGCGATCGGCCACGGCCCGTAAATCGACCGCGCATGGTAACGCAGCTTATTGAAAGGCTGCGCGGCGGGACCCGGCAGCAGCGTAACGCGATACTTGTCCGTGCGATGGTTGCTGTTGGTAATGGCCAGCATATACGAGCCGGATGTCCAGGCGGACGGCAGGGTGACCGCGGCCATCTGGTTGGTAAACGAGACTAAATTCAGCGCCGCGCTATCGAATGCCACGATGGGGGCCTGACCTTGCGGGCTGAAGTTGGAGCCGGTAATCGTCACCTCGTTGGACGCGTAGTTCACCGTGGCGCTGGCGATCGCCGGTGCGTCGTCCATTCCGGCAAACAGGCAGGACGGGCCGCCCGCCAGGCACACGAGCAGCATTCCAAAAACCCCAAACTTCATGCATCCCTAGCTTACCCGAGTTTGGCGGCCGTTGCTGGACCGTGGCGGGACGTTCACCGGCGCTTCAAGGCTTCCAGTTCTTCGAGCGTGCGCGGCCAGTCTTTACCGAGCAGACGCGAAAGGCCGCGATCCGCCAGCACCTTTCCGGCCGTCTGGCAGCGTGCACAGTAGTTGGTTTCATTATCCGCGTAACGGATGCGTAACACTTTCTCGCCGCATCGCGGGCAGGGCAGGCCATAGCGCCCGTGCACGGCCATGCCCTCGCGGAAGGCCGTTACCTTCTCGGGAAACTTCGCGCGCGCCTCGGCGCACAACCGGTCACGCCAGGCCGCCAGGGTACCGCGCGTGGATGTGTACAGCCGCGCGATCTCTTCCGCGGTCAGCCTGGCTGTCTGGGCGATCGGCGAAAGCTGCGCCGCGTGCAGGATCTCGTCGGAATACGCATTACCGATCCCACTGAAGGTGCGCGGATCGGTGAGGGCGCGCTTGAGCGTATGATTCTCGAAAGTCAGCGCATCGCGGAAAGCGGCCAAGTCCGCTTGAAATACGTCAGTGCCGCCGGGATCGAGCGCGCCCAACGCGTCCTCGCCCGACACTACATGCAGCGATGCGCGCCGCTTGCTACCGGCTTCGGTCAGGGTCAGGGAGCCCTCCGCGAAGTCGAACGCCGCCAGGTTCTGGCGCCCGGCCAGTTTCACGTGCGGCGGCCGCCAATGCAGCCGGCCGGCGATCATCAGGTGCAGCACCAGCCATATATCACCTTCCAGGCCGATGGCGATGCGCTTGCCCACGCGGCGCAATCCGCAGACGGCACGGCCTTCGGCGCTCGCGAGCGGCGGCTCCATGGTCCGCAGCAGAAAAGCACTGGCCAGCCGCACGCGCTCCAATGTGCGCCCCGCGAGGCGCGGCTCGAGCGCGCATAGGTAAGCCTCGACGTCGGGTAACTCCGGCACTTTATTCTTTACCCAGCCAGCGCAGCCGGGCGACAAAGTGGCGTCCATCCGTTCCGTAATAATTCAGGAAAGCCGGTGATTCAATGGTGTTATCCACGACCGTGTAGTTCTTGTGATCGGTCAGGTTATCCAGACCGCCGCGGATGGCGAAACGGTATTTCCGGAGATGGAAGCGCCACTCCAGATAGAGGTTCAGATTGAAATACGCGGGATAGCGGTAGCTATCCGGAGAGCCAACCAGCGCTCCAGTGTCTTTTTGGACCGAGAAAGGAAATCCAGTGCGATCTTCCACCAGGTACGCGACTGCCCAGTTCTTCAGCCAGGTAGGCAGGTATCCCCAAGCCAGGAAGCGATTGGGCGAATCCCAGGGAAGCGGTCCGGCGTTGTTGGGCCCGATCAGCAGCGGCTGCTCAAGGGACGGATCCAGTACTTCGTTAGACGTCGCGCGCGACCGGGTATAGCTGGCCATCCATTCGTAGCGTCCCCCGATGTTCTGATGCAAAATCACCTGTGCAGCGTCGTAATTGTCGTGCGCCGCGTTGGTCAGCGCGAACAATTGCTCCAGATAAGCGGCGTGGTAGGCGCTGGCAATCTCCGGCGGCGCCACAATGGGCGATGTCAGGGTGTTGATGTATGCGAATCCATCGCCGCCGCGCTTGCGGTGCAGGCTCACGCTGGCGCGAATGCGATGCGGAAAATCGTGATCCAGCCCGAGAGTCCAGTTCCGGTAGAGGGGCGATTTTAGCCGTTCGTTCGGGACTGTGTAAAGCGACAGGGCGTCCGGCAGTAGGAGCGCTCCCGTGCTGGAGTAAACGTCGGTGAGCGTGTATTGATCCTGCGGCCGCGTAAAAAGCTGAATGATGGTCGGGTCATACACCACCGCAAATCCGGCGGATATACGGGTGCTACCCGAAGCGAACGGCGCGTACGAAACGGCAGTTCGCGGCGACCACGACCAGCGGCGCAGGATCTCGTCCCAATCCTCGCGGACACCCAACTCGAAATTCAGGTTACGCCGCACTTGCCAATGATCGGTTACATAAGATGAAGCCGTCAGGCTAGGCCGGCTCAGATAGCCGCTGCCTTCGAAAGTAACCGAACGCAGAAGATTTCCGTTCACGCCATAGAGGTCGTAGCCGGTGCGATTGAAACCTTGCGAGTAATCCAGGCGATCGATGTCGACGCCGGTCTTCAACTGGTGCGTTCCGGCCAGCTGCCAGGTGGGCAGGAAGAGATTGGTCAGGAACTGGCCGCGCCGGGAGTGCTGCGTGGAATTGATGAAATTGTAGCCTTCCTTCTCAGTCGGCGTGATGATATAGATGCCGTCGCCGAACGGCACCATGCGCAGCAGCGTGAACATCTCGGCGAAGCCCACTTCGAGCAAAGTCCCGTGCGCCACGTAGATCTGATCTTTCAGCCCCACAAACCAGGTACGGCCGCGTTGGTCGAGCGTGGTGGAGGGCGGGCTTAGCGCGCCCAGGCCGAACTCCGAGTCCCGCTGATAGTTCATCAGAAAATCGGTGTAAAGAATGTTCGAAGGCGTGAGGTTCACCTGCGTGTGCAGCATGTTGCTTGACTGCAGCGCCGTGCTGGTGTCCTCGTTTTTCGGCAGGCCCGGAATGACGTTTACGTTGTAGTCCGCATCCAGATTGTCGGAGAACCAGGCGCGTCCTTTCACGATGGGGCCCGAGACATTGAAGCGCGGCGTCCATGCACCCAGATGCAAACCTTCCTGCGTGTCGATACCCGGAATGAAGTTGGTGACCGAGTAGCGGAACTGGTCATCGCCGGTTTGCGTGCGGATCTGGAGGGTCCCGGCGGAACCGTGGCCGAACTCCGGAGAATAGCGCCCGTTCAGAAAGTCCATCGAGCTGACGGCCTCTACGCTGACGGTGGTGGCCAGGTTACCCGTCAACGGGTCGCTGATATCGAAACCATCCAGCCGGTAATTCGTCTGGTTCTCGCGCCCGCCATCGAAGTGCAGCCCGCCGTTCACGTCGGTCACCTGTCCTGGGATGAGGGTCATGGCCTCGCGCAGGCTATGCGTCGAAGGATAAGGCATGTCCATGATCTGGATACCGGTGAGGACGCGCTCGGATTGCGTTTGCTCGACACCCACGGCTTCGGGAGACGCTTTCACGTCCACCGATTGCAGCACTTCCTTGGCGTGGTTCAGGACCAGCGACACCTCGCCCATTCCCGCGCGAACGTCCACGGCCAGACTCTTCACGGGCAGATATCCGGTGAGCGCGGCGGCGAACATGTACCGGCCTTCGCCGGGCAGGTTGACCTTGAAAGCACCGGTCGCATCCGAAGTGGCGAGCCACTCCTCCCCCGCAGCACTGTGGACGCTGATCGCGACTCCGGCGATGCCCGCGTCGTTTTCATCCACGGCGCGGCCGGCAAGCTGGATCACGTCCGCCTGTGCGGAGACTGCGCAGGCGAAAATGATCGCAAGCCCCAGAACTTTCACGCGCGATCCTCGTCCATTCTGTTTACTGACGGCTGCACAGTAATCTAACGATACGCCAGCCCGAAACCCCTGGTACTCATTATCACGCGGCGCGGGGTCACGACAGCCGGTAATAATAGAAAATAGATGACGGCGGAGCCTGATGCGGCCGTGGCAATCGTGCATGCACGCGAACCGGCGGATACGGTGCTTCTCATGCGGCGTTCGGAGCGCGCGGAGGACTCCTGGTCCGGACATTGGTCATTTCCGGGCGGCCGGCGCGACGCGCGGGATCCCGCCCCGATCGACACTGCTTTGCGGGAGTTGCAAGAAGAATGCGGCGTCCGGTTGTGCAAAGAGCAACTCGACCAAACGCTGCCGCTGGCGGTGGCGCGCCGCAGAGTCGGGCGATTTCTGCAGGTCGCGCCGTTTGTCTTTCGCGTGGAGAGAGAGTGCGCCGCGACGCTCGATCCACGTGAGGCGGTGGAAGCCGTGTGGGTTCCGTTGCAGGTGTTACGCGATGCAACGCGCCATAGGTTGCGCCCGGTACCTGGCCCATCGCCGGAGTGTCTCTACCCGGCGATCGACTTGAACGGCACGCCATTGTGGGGGTTCACTTACCGCCTCATCACCGAATGGCTGGAGTTGAACCCGGGCGCGGGCTTAGAAGAGCCGGGATTTCCCATCGCGTGTGCACTGCTGGATGGAATCGTCGCGCGCGGCTGCATCCCGGTCCAGCAATGGCGGCAGCAGGGTCAGACGAGATCCGCGGCGGTCAAAGGCGCGATTCCAGTGGACTGGGTGTGGGCGCAAGCGGCGATGCCGGCGCCGCACATCCCACGGATCAATATGTTGGAAGTCCGCCCCGATCGGATCCGGATTGTGGGGCTGGGCTTTGAAGAGTACGTCATCGAGGCACGCTAGAATGAAAATTCCGCATGCCCGAAAGAGTCGCCCCCGCACGCGCCATCTCCGGATCGATTACGCTGCCCGGCGATAAATCGATCTCGCATCGTTATGCCATGATCGCTTCCATCAGCGAGGGCGATAGCCGCATTCAGAACTACGCCACGGGAGCCGATTGCCATTCCACCTTGCACGCCATGCGCGCCTTGGGAGTAGCGATCGAGGAACAGGGCGCCGAAGTTTTGATTCATGGCCGCGGCCTCGATGGCCTGAAAGAGCCGGCCGGCGATCTGGACGCGGGCAATTCGGGATCGACCATCCGCATGCTCTCCGGCATCCTGGCGGCGCAGCCGTTTACGGCGCGGATCGGCGGCGATGCATCGCTCTCGCGACGGCCGATGGCGCGGATTATCGAGCCGCTCACGCGCATGGGCGCCCAGATTTCCGCGCGCGACGGCCGCTTTCCACCGCTCGAGATCCACGGCGCGCGCTTGCGGGCAATCGAATACCCATTGCCCGTGCCCAGTGCCCAGGTGAAAACGTGCGTGCTGTTCGCCGGCCTCTATGCCGATGGCGAGACCGTCATCGACGAACCGGTGCGCTCGCGGGATCATACCGAAATCGCCCTGCGCGAGTTCGGCGCGAATCTGTGCGTCAAGAGCAAGCGTATCCATCTGGCGGGACGTCCTACGCTGACCGGCCGGGACCTGATGGTTCCCGCGGATCTCTCTTCGGCGGCTTTCTTCATTGTGGCCGCGCTGTTGCTCGCCAATTCGCACCTGGTGATCAGCGGCGTAGGACTGAATCCCACGCGATCCACGCTGCTCGATTTTCTGGCGGGCATGGGCGCGCCGATCCGGATCAATGAAGTCGAGAGCCGCAATGGAGAGTTAGTGGGCGAACTGGCTGTGAGTCACGCGCCCGTCCAGGGCGGCACGATCGACGGGGCCACCACGGCCGCGCTGATCGACGAAATCCCCGCACTAGCGGTGCTTGGCGCGGCGAGTGAAAACGGACTCACGATCCGCGATGCCGGCGAGTTGCGCATCAAAGAAACCGACCGCATCGCGACCATCGTGCAAAATCTGCGCCGCATGGGAGTCACAGTGGAAGAACTGCCGGATGGGCTCGCGATTCCGGGCGGCCAGCGTTTTCATGCCGCAGAGCTGGATTCCTTCGGCGATCATCGCATCGCGATGGCTTTCACCATCGCGGCCTTGTGCGCGGATGGCGAATCGCTGATCCATGGCGCGGAAGCCGCGTCCGTATCGTTCCCGGAATTCTTCGCTACGTTGCGGCAAATCGTGCGCTGAGTATGCGGGTTACTTCGCCCCGCCGGTGCCTGATTCCTGATTGGCCATGCCGCCGGTGGGCGTGAGCAGGCCGCCATCAGCCACCATCAGGCTTCCGGTAACGTACGAAGCCAGGTCGCTCGCCAGGAAGACGATTACCCGCGCGATCTCCTCCGGCCGTCCCATGCGGCCGAAGACCGACACTTTGTTGCAGGCGTCCAGAACGCGCTGCGGATCGGGGTCGAGCGAAACTGCCCAGCGCAGTAGAGGCGTGTCGATCGCACCCGGACAGACGCAATTCACGCGGATATTATCCGCCGCGAAATCGATGGCCATAGAGCGCGCGAGGCCTACCAGCGCGTGTTTGCTCACCACATATGCCATCGAGTTGCGCTGCGCCGTCAGGGACTGCACGGAGCCGACCATCACGATGGCTCCGCCGCCGCGCCGTTGTATATGCGGGATCGCATACTTGGATGCCAGGAACGCGCTGCGCACATTGGCATCCATGGTTTCATCCCATTCCGCGTCGGAGGTTGTGAGAGCTGTGCCGTAGCGCTGGATGCCCGCGACGTTCGCCAACACGTCGATGCCTCCGAAGCGCGCGGCCACCTGCTCCACGGCTCGCTCCACCTGTGCAGCTACTGCCAGATCTACGCGGTAAAACTCCGCCGCGCGGCCGGCGGTGCGTAGAGTCTCGGCGGTTTCGTGGCCGCGCTTCTCATCGCGATCGAAGATCGCGACTGCGCCGTTGCGCGCGGCGAACTCGCGGGCAGTTGCCTGGCCGATCCCGGAAGCGCCGCCGGTGACCACGATCACTTTGCCGGTGAAATCCATATCAGGCCGCCAGGGCCGCGCGGAAACCATCCACCGATTTGATCAGGCTGTCGACCTGTTTGCCCAACGGCAGATACTCCATGGCCACGTATCCAGCGAAGCCGGTCTTCTGGATGGCCTTATATATGTTGGCGTAATTCAGTTCGCCGGTGCCGGGATCGTTGCGGCCAGGATTGTCAGCCACGTGAAAGACAGCCGTAACAGGCGCGGCTTCGGTGATGGTGCGGATGACGTTACCTTCCTGCACCTGCTCGTGATAGATATCGAACAGCAGGCGCACGTGTGGATGATCGACCTCGCGGATCAGCTTCAGGCCCTCGGTACAGGTGGTCAGGAAAAATCCCTTGTGATTGACCAGCGAATTCAGCGGCTCGACGATCATGGTGACGTTCGCCTCCGCCGCCAGATCGCCGGCGCGCCTGGCGCCTTCGAGCAGGCTGGCGTATTGCTCTTCGTGGGTGCGTCCGGGGATGGCGTTGCCACTCATCAGGATGATCTGCGGAATTTCGAGCTTGTGCGCGAAGGTGATGGCATTGCGCACATCCGCCAGGAAAGCATCGCGATGCGCCGGATCGACCATCGACACCGGCCGCTTCGACCAGTTCGGCGAGCCGAGCATTGCGTCCATGCCGAGCCCGAAGGACTGCGCGCGTTTCTTGATGCGCGCGATATCGGCATCGGTCCACGCGGCGTACTCGTCAATCAGCTCGACGGACTGGATGCCGGCGCGTGCCGCAGTCTCCAGTTTTTCTTCGAATGAGCCTTGCAGGGTCCATAGCATCACGGAACTCGTGATCTTGGCGCGCGGCTCGTTCGATTGCGGCCGGGCCAGTGCGGCCCCGGCCATTAGCGCGGCTCCAGCTTTCAGCATTTCTCGACGTTGCATCAGGATGAATGCCAGAATACCACGCGCATCAGGCCTCCGCTGCCGCATGTTATTCTGGGCCAAGAGTCTCGCATTGGGTGTTCAACATGCGTGAATATAGTTTTACAACTCCGCACGGTATTGTAGTTACTCGCAAGTCCACCAAGCTTCCGTATCGCAGAGGTCTGCGGAATTTGTTGCGGGATCTCGATCATTATCGCGGCATTTATTTGTGTTCCGGATATGAATATCCGGGACGCTATTCGCGCTGGGACATCGCCGCGACGCGGCCGCCGCTGGAAATCGTCTCGTACGACCGGCGCGTGGAGTTCCGCCCGCTCAGCATTCGCGGCGAGATTCTGAACCAGATTCTGCTGCCGGTGGTCGAGCGGCATCCGCACTGGGAATCGTTCGAGTGCGTCAATGGCGCGCTGTGCGGGCGTTTGAAGCCGCTGCCCGCGTTGTTCCCGGAAGAGGAACGCAGCAAGCAGCCTTCCACGTTTTCGATTCTGCGCGCACTGATCGAAGAGTTTCGCAATGAGGAAGACGGCCACCTGGCGCTGGCCGGCGCGTTCGGTTATGACCTGTTGTTTCAATTTGAGCCCGTCGAAAAGAAGCTGCCGCGCGCCGGCCACAAGGATCTGCACCTGTATCTCTGCGACGAGGTCCACCTGATGGACCGCAAGAAGGAACAGGTCGAGCGTTTTCAATACGACTTCGAACGCGAGAGCCTGTCGACCCTGGGGCTGGAGCGCACCGCGGAACCCGTGCCGCCGCCGCCCGCGCGCGAGCCCGGCCCGATCGTTTCCGATCACACCGCCGCAGAATACATGGCCGGCGTGGAACGGGTGCGCGAGGGCATGCGCTGCGGCAATTATTATGAAGTCGTGCTGCGGCAGACGTTCAGCACGCCCTATTCCGGCAAGGCGTCCGAGTTATTCGAGCGCGTGCAGCGCGCCAGCCCCAGCCCGTACGAATTCCTGCTCCAGCTTGGCGATGAGCAACTGGTAGGCGCGTCACCCGAGATGTTCGTACGGGTGGAAGGCCAGCGCGTGGAGACCTGCCCGATTGCCGGCACTACGCGGCGCACGGGCGATCCCATGCGCGACGCGGAGAATATCCGCGAGTTGCTGAAGTCAACGAAAGAAGAGTCGGAACTCACGATGTGCACGGACGTGGACCGCAACGACAAGTCGCGGGTCTGCGAGCCGGGATCGGTCAAGCTGATCGGGCGGCGCTTGATTGAAGCATACGCCGGCCTGTTCCACACCGTCGATCACGTGGAAGGAATCTTGAAAGAGGGCTTCGACTCACTTGACGCGTTCCTCAGCCACATGTGGGCGGTGACGCTGATCGGCGCACCGAAGAAGGCTGCAGCGCAGGCGGTCGAGAGCATCGAGAAGGATGCGCGCGGGTGGTATGGCGGCGCCGTCGGCCTGATTCAATTGAACGGCGACATGAACACCGGCATCCTGATCCGCACGACGTATCTGCGCGACGGCGTCGCGCGCTATCCGGCCGGCGCCACGCTGCTTTATGATTCCGACCCCGAGATGGAAAATCGCGAGTGCCACTTGAAGGCCAGCGGCTTCTTCCGCGCGCTGGGACCCAGCGAAGCAGCCACGGCCGTTTCCGTCGAGGAGAGCGTGGGCACGGGCGCCCGGCTGCTGCTGGTGGATAACGACGATTGCTTCATCCATACGCTGGCCAACTATGCGCGCCAGACGGGCGCCGACGTAGTCACCTATCGCGCCGGATTTCCGGCCGAACTGATCGCTAAGATCGCGCCGCATTTGATTCTGATTTCGCCGGGACCCGGCCGCCCGGCCGATTTCGGCGTGCCCGAATTGGTGAAACAGGCGGTGCGCCTGGGCGTTCCCCTCTTCGGCGTATGCCTCGGTTTGCAGGGCGTAGTCGAAGCCTTCGGCGGAACGCTGGGTGTGTTGGGATATCCGGTGCACGGCAAGCCATCGTGGGTGAAGCATCAGGGCGCGGGAATCTTTGAGGGATTGCCGGAGCGGTTGCAGGTGGGCCGCTATCACTCCCTTTTCGCGATACCCGAGACGCTGCCCCAATGCCTGGGCGTGACGGCCATGTCCGATGACGGCGTCATCATGGCGCTGCGCCACCACGATCTTCCGGTCGAGGCCGTGCAGTTCCATCCGGAGTCGATCCTGAGTTCCGAGGGAGACTACGGCCTGCAACTGATGAAGAACGTGGTGCGCCTGTACCGCGCGGCTCCCACTGGCGTGCGCGGTTGAGGCGTTAGGCGCCGATGGCCATCATGGATGGCAGGTGCTGTATGTTCTTCGGCGCGCGGAACGGCTGGAAGCGATATCCTACGCTGAAAATCGTTTCGATGTAAACCCCGCTGTACGCGCCTAACTTCTTGCGCAGCCGGCGCACATGCACGTCCAGTGTGCGCGTGCGGATCTGGTTGCTGTAGCCCCAGACGCGTAGCAGCAGCGCTTCGCGGCTGACCACTTCGCCGGCGTTTTGAACAAGCAGCGCCAGCAGATCGTATTCCTTGCGCGTCAATCCCAGCGGCCGGGCATCCAGGGATGCGGTATTGTGTTCGAAGTCCAAATCCAGGTGCTGATCGCGGTAACGTTGTTCGTGCGTCGAGCTGATCGAAATCGGTCCCATGTCGAGAACCCTCCTTTGCGTTGTGTGTGCTATATCGATGCTACGGCGCGTCTCGGAGGGGGTCGTTTGGGTCTTGTAAAAGTTTTGTAAAAGGTGTAAACCGCTGGATTTCAGGCCGGGACGTAAACGATCGATTCGCGGCTTGGGAGACGCTCAAGCCAGGTGCTTCGCTGACCTCCGTGCACGACAATCCCAAAGGTGTGAGGCCGGCCATTTGGTTTGCTGCGGGCCCTGGACGCACCAGCGGTGCCGGGCTGCGAGCCCCGCGCGGGGCAAGGCCACGCCCCACCACAATAGGCCACAGTACTGGCTCGAAAAAAGGAGTACATCATCCCCCACCAGCTGTGCCATAATGTCTCATTCACAACGGGTTCCAGGTGAGACGGAAAAAATGACCAGCGATCATGGGATCAGCCGGAGAGCTGTCATGCTCGGCACGGCGATGCTGCCCGCGTTAGGGGCGGCGCGTGCCCAGACCTCGGGAAATATTGTCGTTTCGAGCGCCAACGGCGAGCGCGCCTGTGCGCGCGCCATGGAGATTCTGAAAGCCGGCGGCGACACCCTCGACGCCGTCATCGCGGGCGTCAACATCAACGAAGAAGATCCGGAGGATACTTCGGTCGGCTACGGCGGCCTGCCGAACGAAGAGGGCGATGTAGAACTGGACTCCTGCGTGATGCACGGCCCCTCCCGCCGCTGCGGATCGGTCGGGGCGATTCGCGGCATCAAGACGCCCTCGAAGATCGCCAAGCTGGTGATGGAGCGGACGGACCATATCATGCTGGTGGGCATGGGCGCATCCAAGTTCGCCGAGGAGAATGGTTACCCTCTCGAGGATTTGCTGACCGAGAAATCGCGCCTGGCGTGGCTCACGTGGAAGACTTCACTGCACGATCCGGACGGCCATAGCAACTGGGGGCCGGGCTTGGACGCGCCGAAGCCGAAGACTATGGCGCGGCTCAAAGAAATGTTTCCGCAGGCAGACGAAACTACGCTGGCCTGGGCGTGGGACATGGCGGTGCATCCGACCACGGGAACCATCAATTGCATGTCGCGGAACAGCAAAGGGGAGATGTCTGGTGTCACAACGACCAGCGGCCTGGCATGGAAGATCGCGGGCCGCGTGGGAGATTCGCCGATCATCGGCGCGGGATTGTACCTGGATCAGGATGTTGGGGGAGCGGGATCGACGGGCCGTGGCGAGGAGAATATCCGGATTGCCGGAGGCCACACCGTCGTGGAGAACATGCGGCACGGGATGTCGCCGCGGGAAGCTTGTCTGGACGCGTTGAAGCGGGTCGCCAGGAATTTCGACAACGATATGTCGCGCTTGGAAAAAGTGGACTTGCATTTCTATGCGCTGCGCAAGGATGGGGAGTACGCCTCCGCCTCGCTGTGGAATGGGGAAATACGCGCCGGCCAACTGCGGCCCGCACGCTTCGCAGTCAACGATGGTGGATCCAGCCGCCTGGAGACAGCATCGTACTTATTCGAACGGAAAAACGCCTGAGGATCGCGACCGATTAGGTAGAATGTCCGTACGCGATTAACGAAAAAAGCACTCTGACGTATGGCCCAGATCTTTCATCACAGTACCAATACGTTCTCGCGCATCACGATCTACGGTGCGGTATTTGCGCTCGCGTTTCTGACCTGGTGTTTCGCCACACTCGACCGATCAGGTTATGAGACGCGCGAGGGACAAGTCCGCGATCAGCCGGTGCCATTCAGCCATGCGCACCATGTGGCTGACGACGGCATCGACTGCCGTTATTGCCACACGACCGTCGAGATCTCCAACACAGCCAACATTCCGCCTACGAAGATCTGCATGAACTGCCATTCGCAGATCTGGAATCAGGCTCCCATGTTGGAGCCGGTGCGTGCGAGTTTTCGCGACGGGACCTCTCTTCTGTGGACGCGCGTGCACGACCTGCCGGATTACGTGTACTTCAATCACAGCATTCACGTGAATAAGGGAGTGGGCTGCGAAACATGCCATGGGCGCGTCGATCGCATGCCTTTGATGTACCAGCAGAATTCGCTCCAGATGCAGTGGTGCCTCAACTGCCACCGCAATCCGGAGAAGTACGTGCGGCCGCGCGCGGAGGTGTTCACCATGGGGTATCAGCCGCCCGAAGATCAGGAAACCATGGGGCGCCGCCTGGTAGCGGAATACAAGATCCAAGACGCCCGCGCGTTAACCAGTTGTTCAACTTGCCACCGCTAAGTGAAGATGAGCGAATTTAATCAACCGCAAGGCGCGGGAAACTCCCGCGAGGAAATCGAGCACCACGAACATCACGGCGAGGATGATACCGCCCCGGCGGGGCGCAAGCTGGACCTGCCCGCCGTGCGCGAGTTGCTTGAAAAATCCCACGGGCGCGAATATTGGCGCAGCCTGGAGGACCTGGCCCAGACCGACGCATTTCAGGACTTGATGCATCGTGAGTTTCCGCGCTACGCCTCGGAATGGGAAGATGGCGACAGCCGCCGCAACTTTATCAAGTTGATGGGCGCATCGCTGGCCCTGGCGGGCCTGACGGCGTGCACGCGGCAACCCACCGAGCTGATCGCGCCATACATCCGACAGCCCGAGGAGCTCGTACCCGGCCGTCCGTTGTTCTTTGCCAGTGCCATGCCGCTGGCTTCGGGCGCCAATGGCGTGTTGGTGGAGAGTCACGAGGGCCGCCCGACCAAGATCGAAGGCAATCCGGATCACCCTGCCAGCCTGGGCGCGGCGGATGTGTACACGCAGGCGTCGGTGCTTGGTTTGTACGATCCGGACCGCTCGCAGGCGCTGACGCTGGATGGCGAGATTCGGTCATGGGGCGCCTTTCTGGGCGCCATTCAAGAGGCCATCAATCTGCAGCGGGCCAAACGCGGAGCCGGTCTCCGCCTGCTCACCGGGACGGTGACCTCACCCACCCTCGCGGCGCAGATCAAGCAGATGTTGGCGGATTTTCCGCAGGCGAAGTGGCACCAATGGGAGCCGGTGGCCCGGCATTCCGCGACCGCGGGAGCCGTCCTGGCATTTGGGCAGCCCGTCAACACCACGTACGATTTCAGCGCGGCGGATGTGATCGTCTCGCTGGATGCGGACTTTCTTTCATCGGGACCCGGCAGCCTGCGCTACGCGCGCCAGTTCGCCGCCAAGCGGCGCGTGCGCGGCAACCGGACCGACATGAGCCGGCTCTATGTGGTCGAGCCGATGCCAAGTCCAACCGGCACCAAGGCCGATCACCGCATGCCGCTGCGCGCGGCGGATGTCGAGCAGTTTGCCTGGAGCCTGGCGTCCGCGCTCGGTGTGGAGACCGGCGGACGCAAGGGCACAGCTACGGCGGCCGACAAATGGATTGCGCCGCTGGTACGCGATCTGCAAAATCACAAGGGTGCGAGCGTAGTCATCGCGGGCGAGTACCAGTCCCCCGGCGTGCACGCTCTGGCCCATGCTATGAATGCCTCGCTGGGCAACGTGGGCAAGACGGTTTTCTACACCGATACCGTTGAGGCCGAGCCCGCCGACCAGGTAGGTTCCCTTTACGATCTGGTCAAGGATCTGGATGCCGGCGCGGTGGACCTGCTCTTGGTTCTCGGCGGCAACTTCGTCTACGATGCGCCCGTCGAACTGGGCTTCAAAGATCGGCTGAAAAAAGCGCAACTGCGCGTGCACCTCAGCCTGCAGGAAGACGAGACCAGCCAGTATTGCCAGTGGCACCTGCCCATGACCCACTACCTGGAGACGTGGAGCGACTGCCGGGCGCACGACGGCACGGTGACCATTATGCAGCCGCTGATTGCGCCGCTTTATGCCGGCAAGTCCGCGCACGAAGTGCTGGCCATGCTCACCAACAAGCCGGAGCAGTCTTCATACGACATCGTGAAAGGCTACTGGGCGGCGCAGCACAAGGGGGCGGATTTTGAAACCTGGTGGCGCAAGGCCGTGCACGATGGCGTGATGGCGGACACGGCTTTGCCGGCCAAGACCGCCGCCCTGCGCACGGGATGGGCCGCATCCGTACCGCAACCGGCTCCGGCGCAGGGTCTGGAAGTTGTCTTCCGGCCGGATCCCGCCGTCTATGACGGCCGTTTCGCCAACAACGGCTGGCTGCAGGAGTTCCCGCGGCCGATCACGCAGTTGACCTGGGACAACGCCGCGATCATGAGCCCGCGCACCGCGCAGGAAAAGGGCGTGGTGAATGCCGATCTGGTGGAGATCGCCTATCGCGGCTACAAAATGCGCGCTCCGGTTTTCATTCAGCCGGGACACGCGGATGGCTCGGTGACAGTGCATCTGGGTTATGGGCGCACGCGGGCCGGCCACGTGGGCACACGCATCGGGTTCAACGTTTACGGAATGCGTACCTCCCACGCGCTGTGGCAGGACTACGGCCTGGATGTGCGCAAGGTGGGTAGCGATTATCTGCTGGTTTCCATCCAGGACTACCACGCGCTCGACACCGAACGCCATACCATCGAGAAAGCCAACATCGCGGAATACCGCAAGAATCCAAACCTCATTCAGGAAGACTACGAACAGCCCGCGCCGGGCCTCACGCTTTATCCCGGCTTTAAATACGATAAGTACGCTTGGGGCATGGGTATCGACCTGAGCGCCTGCATGGGCTGCGGCGCGTGCGTAGTCGCGTGCCAGGCGGAAAACAATATCGCAGTGGTCGGCAAGGAAGAGGTGCATCACGGCCGTCACATGCACTGGCTGCGGGTCGACAGTTACTTCCATGGCGATGTCGAGGCGCCCGAAATTTACAATCAGCCGGTGCCTTGCCAGCAGTGCGAAAACGCGCCCTGCGAGCTGGTCTGTCCGGTGCAGGCGACCAATCACTCGAGCGAAGGCCTGAACGATATGGTCTACAACCGCTGTGTAGGCACGCGTTATTGTTCCAACAACTGTCCCTACAAGGTGCGGCGTTTCAACTTCTTCCTGTTTTCCGACTGGACCACGCCCAGCCTTAAGCTGCAGCGCAATCCCGACGTGAGCGTGCGCAGCCGCGGCGTGATGGAGAAGTGCACTTACTGCGTGCAGCGCATTAACCGCGCCAAGATCGACGCCGAGAAAGAAAACCGCGTAGTGCGCGATGGCGAGATCCAGACCGCTTGCCAGGCGACCTGTCCCACACAAGCGATTATTTTCGGCAATATCAACGATCCGAACAGCCGGGTAGCGAAGATGAAGTCAGAAAAGACTAACTACGGTTTGCTGGCCGACCTGAATACGCGGCCGCGTACGAGTTACCTGGCGGCCTTACGTAATCCGAATCCAGAGATAGAAAGTTAGATGCAAGTTTCAACGAATGCCGATTTCTTAGCTCACTATGCCTGACGATAAACAAATCGTAGACGACCTGCATCCCACGCCGGTGATCGCTCCGGGCTACACGTTCGGCAGGGTTACCGACCAGATTGCCGCGGTCGTCCTGACCCGCCGGACCCCGGTCTTCTGGCTGGCGTGCTTCGCCTCCGGCTTCGCTCTCCTGCTCCTGTTCTTGTGGTGTATCGTGCTGCTGCTCGCCAAGGGCGTCGGCATTTGGGGTATCAAGATTCCGGTCGGCTGGGGATTTGCCATCACTAACTTTGTCTGGTGGATCGGAATCGGACACGCCGGCACGCTGATTTCCGCTATTTTATTACTGCTGAACCAATCGTGGCGCAACTCTATTAACCGCTTCGCGGAGGCCATGACGCTGTTCGCCGTGGCTTGCGCCGGCATGTTCCCTTTGCTGCACATGGGCCGGCCGTGGCTTTTCTACTGGATGTTCCCCTATCCCAATTCGATGGGTGTGCAGCCGCAATTCCGCAGTCCGCTGGTGTGGGACGTCTTCGCCGTATCGACGTATGCCACGGTTTCCCTGCTGTTCTGGTTCGTGGGCCTGATCCCCGACCTCGCCACGCTGCGCGACCGGACGGGTAATCGCTTGGCGCGTGCGGTCTACGGCACCCTCGCCATGGGCTGGCGCGGGTCCGCGAAACACTGGTCGAACCATGAAATGGCGTCTTTGCTGCTGGCCGGCTTGGCCACACCGCTGGTCCTCTCCGTGCACACCGTGGTGAGCTTCGACTTCACCATCGCCATCGTTCCCGGCTGGCACAGCACCTTCTTCCCGCCGTATTTCGTCGCCGGCGCCATCTATTCCGGATTCGCGATGGTACTGGTGCTGGCCATACCTTTGCGCAAGGTCTACGGCCTGGAAGGGCTTATCACTGACCGGCACCTGGAAAACTCCGCGAAGGTCATGCTGGCTACCGGATTGATCGTCGCCTACGCCTACATCCTCGAGACCTTTACCGCCTGGTACAGCGGCAATGTTTACGAAAACTCCGCCATCTGGCATCGGATGACGGGACCTTACGCGTCGGTTTATTGGTTCCTGATCACGTGCAATATCGTGGCGCCGCAGGCCCTCTGGATTAAGAAGGTGCGCAGCACACCCGCACTGCTGTTCATCGCCTCACTGGTGGTGCTGACCGGTATGTGGCTGGAACGCTACGTGATCATCGTTTCCAGTCTGGCGCAGGACTTTCTGGTCTCGTCCTGGCGCGTCTTCCATCCCACCCGCTGGGATTGGGCCACTTATGTGGGGACCATCGGCCTGTTCACTTTCCTGTTCTTCCTGTTCATACGCCTGCTGCCGATGATCTCGATCTTTGAAGTTCGTACCCTGTTGCCGCAAGCCAAAATCGGGGAGGAGCCGCAAGCATGAAGCCGCCCATCTACGGCGTCATGGCCGAGTTCGACAATCCTAATTCTCTGGTGAATGCCGCGCGGGAGGCGCGTAGCCGCGGCTACCGCAAGATGGATGCGTACACGCCGTTTCCTATCGAAGAGTTAGCCGAGGCGCTGCATCTACCTAAGAGTAAGCTGCCGATCATCGTGCTGATCGGCGGAATCCTGGGGGGATTAACCGGTTACCTGATGCAGTATTACGTGACCGTCATCTATTTCCCCATCAATATCGGCGGCCGCCCGCTGCACAGTTGGCCGATGTACATTGTGATCACCTTCGAGTTGACCGTGTTGTTCGCGGCTGTGTCAGCAGTCTTTGGACTGCTTGCCCTCTGCGGATTGCCCATGCCCTATCACCCGGCTTTCAACGTGCCGCGATTCGCTCTGGCGTCGCGCAACCGATTTTTTCTATGCATCGAAGCGACCGATCCCCTATTCGATCGCAAGGCTACCGAGCAATTTTTGGACAGCCTCGATGCGCGGGAGGTCTCCGAAGTTGCGCACTAGCATGCGGACGATTTCTCTGGCGCCGGTCCTTCTGCTGGCAACGCTGCTGGGCGGCTGCCGGCAGGATATGCAGGATCAGCCGAAGTACATTCCGCTGCGCCCCAGTTCCTTTTTCGCGGACGGGCGCTCGGAGAGGCCCCTGGTAGAAGGCACGGTGGCGCGCGGCCATTTGGATGACGACACCGCCTTTTACACGGGTAAGCTGGATGGCAAGGCCATCGAGGCATTTCCTTTTCCCATTACGCGCGATGTGCTGGAACGCGGCCAGCAGCGCTTCAATATCTACTGTTCGCCGTGCCATGACCGCCTGGGCACGGGCGATGGCATGATCGTGCGCCGCGGGTACCGCCATCCGCCTTCCTATCACATCGACCGTCTGCGGCAGGCGCCGGTAGGTTATTTCTTCGACGTCATCTCCAATGGTTTGGGCGCGATGCCCGATTACGCGGCCCAGGTGCCGCCGCGCGACCGCTGGGCCATCATCGCCTACATTCGCGTATTGCAACTGAGCCAACATGCCTCCGTGGACGACGTGCCGCCCGCGGAACGTGCGGCTCTGTCGAAAGGAGGATCGAAGTAAATGCCATCCGCCGTAGAACCGCATTCCTTCGATATCCCCGCCGATCTCCTCAAAGATGTGCGCGGCTGGCGCACGCGGTTCCTGCTGGCCGGATTGGTGGCATCGGCCCTTTGCGCCGCCGGCTGGTTCTTAGACGCCGATCAGTTTTATCGCTCTTATATCTGGTGTTACATGTTCTACATCGGCGTGCCGCTGGGAGCCACGGCCCTGCTGATGCTGCAATACCTCACGGGCGGCGCTTGGGGCATCGTGATCCGGCGCCATTGCGAGGCTGCCTCCCGCACCTTTCCGCTGTTGTTAATTCTTTTTATCCCGATCGTTGTGGGCATCCCGCATCTGTACCAATGGTCGCACGCGGATATCGTGGCCCACGATGCCGTCTTGCGCCACAAACAGGTCTATCTGAATGTGCCCTTCTTCTTGATCCGCGCGGCCTTCTATTTCGCCGGCTGGAGCTTGATCGCGCACCTTTTGTACAAGTGGTCGGGTGAACAGGATCGCGGCGACAGGCGGGCCGCCTCCCGCCTCAGTGCGCTCAGCGGACCCGGTCTGGTGTTCTACGGATTCAGTGTCACTTTCATGGCCGTCGATTGGGTGCTGTCCATCAATCCACACTGGTTCTCGACGATCTTTGGCATGTTGTTCATCGCCGGCGAGGGACTGGCGGCGATCGCTTTTCTGATCTGCGTGCTGGTGATCTTCAGCAGCCGGCCACCGCTTTCCGATATCCTGACTGCCCGCCATCTGCATGATGTGGGCAAACTGCTGCTGGCTTTCGTCATGGTGTGGGCCTACTTCTCATTCTCGCAACTGCTGATCATCTGGTCCGGCAACCTACCCGAAGAGATTCCCTGGTATCTCAACCGTTTTGCGGGCGGATGGCAGTACATCGGCTTGGGGCTTGTCGCCCTGCACTTTGCTTTGCCCTTTGCTTTGCTGCTGTCGCGCGACCTGAAACGCAACTTCAACTTACTATGCTCGGTCGCGATCTTGGTTTTGGTAATGCGCTTTGTGGATCTTTACTGGATGGTGGCGCCGGATTTCAGTAAGCAGCGCTTCACGGTGAGCTGGATGGATTTTCTGATGCCCGTGGCTCTGGGCGGAATCTGGCTGGCCACTTTCCTGTGGCAGTTGGAACGGCGTCCGCTGATCCCGCTGGGAGATCCGCATTTAGAGGAGGCTCTGGAACATGGACGAGACTAGGACGGGCGCCGGCGAGGAGTTGCGCAACCCACACGTCCATCACGAACCGGGCGACATTAATGCCGTTTTTCTGACTAAGTTCGGCATCGGAATGTCACTCCTGATCATCGTAATGTTATTCGGCTTGTGGGGGCTTTTCGAGTTCTTCGTCAAGCGTACCGCCGAGTGGGCCGCCGTGCCCGCGGCGGTAGTGGGTGTGACTCCGCAAAGACTGCCTCCCGAGCCGCGTTTGCAGCCAAATCCGTCGCGCGATATGCGGGAGATGCGCGCGACCGAAGATCAAATGATGAATCAATATGCCTGGGTCGATCCGGACAAGGGCATTGTCCGGATACCGGTCGCCCGGGCCATCGACCTGACTGTCCAACGGGGATTGCCGGTGTTGCCCGGGAGAAAGACGCAATGAACTTGTTTAAGACCACTTGGACTTATGCGCTCGCAGCTCTGTTCAGTGTTGCGGCGTGGGCCCAGCCCGGCCAGCTCGCGCCGGCTCAGCCATCCGCCTTGCGCGATCCTAATTCAAAGCCCGCGCCGCTGCCGGGAGCCTTGCAGGGTGTTTCATTGGAACAGAAGTTGAACCAGCAGATTCCGCTCAACACGGTCTTTCGGGACGAGTTTGGCCGGTCCGTGCCGCTTTCCACTTACTTCAGCGGAAATAAGCCGGTCATCCTCGCGCTGGTCTACTATACTTGCCCGATGCTTTGTAACATGATCCTCGACGGCGTCGAGAGTAGCCTGAGAGTCATTTCCCTCGATCCGGGCAAGGACTTTGAAGTCGTGGCCGTAAGCTTCGATCCGCGGGATACGCCGGAAACCGCCGCCGCCAAGAGAGCCGGCATCCTGCAGCGCTACCGGCGGCCGGGCACTGATAATGGCTGGCACTTTCTTACTGGCGACCAGGCTTCCATCCAGGCACTGACTTCGGCGGTAGGATTCCGCTACAAGTACGACGCCAAGACCGGCCAATTCGCGCACGCCAGCGCGATTGAGATTCTGACTCCCCAGGGCAAGCTATCGCGTTACTTTTACGGCGTCGAATATGCGCCGCGGGATCTCCGGTTGGGCCTTGTGGAAGCATCTCAAGAAAAAATCGGCAATCCGGTCGACCAGATTCTCCTGTTTTGCTACCACTACGATCCGGCCACTGGCAAGTACGGCGCCATCGCCATGAACATGGTGCGTTTTGGCGGCGCTACTTTCGTCCTGCTCGGCAGCACATTTCTATTCGTGATGTGGCGGCGCGACTGGCGTAAAGACCGCGAGGCGTTAAAGCGAGCTAGTTAAATCCATGGGCACAGAATTACCTCTCTTTCCGGTTGAAGCATCCACCCTGGCTCCGCAGGTGGATCACCTGTTCTATTTCCTGATGGCCGTGGCGACGTTCTTTACCGTTGGAATTTTTTTAACGATCTTCTACTTCGCGATCAGGTATCGCCGGCGCTCCGAGTCGGAACTGCCAGCGCCGGTTCACGGTGTGATATCGCTTGAAATTCTCTGGAGCGTAATTCCATTCGGACTCACGATGGTTATGTTTGTGTGGGGGGCCAGTGTGTTTTTCCACGCCTCACGCCCTCCCGACGATGCGCAACAGATCTATGTGGTCGGTAAGCGCTGGATGTGGAAACTGCAGCACATGGAAGGGCAGCGCGAAATCGATGAGCTGCACATCCCGGTTGGCCGTCCCGTGAAGCTCACGATGACGTCGGAGGATGTGATTCACAGTTTCTTTGTGCCCGCCTTCCGCACCAAGGCCGATGTCCTGCCCGGCCGTTACACCACCACCTGGTTCCAGCCGACCAAGCCAGGCAAGTATCATATTTTCTGCGCGCAATACTGCGGTACGAAGCATTCGGCGATGATTGGCTGGGTCTATGTGATGGAGCCGCAAGCTTATCAGGCCTGGCTCAGCGGAGGGACTACGGGCTCGCTGGCTTCCACCGGCGAGAAACTGTTCCAGGACCTGGCGTGCGCCAATTGCCATCACCTGAATGACCAGGGACGCTGTCCCAACCTGCGTAACTTATTTGGCAGTGCGGTGCCGCTCTCGGACGGACGTACGGTCAAAGCGGACGAGACCTATATCCGCGAGTCGATTCTGAATCCGTCGGCCAAGGTCGTCGCCGGCTATCAACCCATCATGCCGACGTTCCAGGGGTTAGTCACTGAAGAGGGGGTGCTGCAGCTCATCGAGTATATCAAGTCGCTGACACCCAAGCCCATGCCGGCGGCGCCCGGTGCGGTCAAGACAGCCTTCCCAGGAAAGAGTCCGAAATTATAAAAATATGATTACCGAAGCTGTCCAAGAACGAGAAACTTACCTGAATGAGAGCTACGGCCTCAAATCGTGGCTGCTCACCAAGGACCACAAGCGCATCGGCTTATTGTATCTCGGCACCATCACCTTCTTTTTCTTTCTTGGTGGCATTTTCGCGACGCTCATCCGGCTCGAATTACTGACCCCCAAGGGCGACCTGGTTTCCGCCGACATATACAACAAACTCTTCACGCTACACGGCGTGATCATGATCTTTTTCTTCCTCATCCCGTCTATCCCCGCCACCTTGGGCAACTTCTTTCTGCCCCTGATGATCGGAGCTAAGGACCTGGCGTTCCCCAGAATCAACCTGCTCAGTTGGTATCTGTTGGTAATTGGCGGCTGCTTCGCCATCTACGCCATGCTGGCGGGCGGCGTCGACACCGGCTGGACCTTTTACGTGCCTTATAGCAGCACTTACTCGAACACTTACGTGGTCGCCACCGGCCTGGGGATCTTTATCGCTGGATTTTCCTCGATCCTGACGGGGCTGAATTTCATTGTCACCGTGCACCGGATGCGCGCGCCGGGCATGACCTGGTTTCGCATGCCGCTGTTTGTCTGGGCCAACTACGCCACCGCCCTGATTCAGGTCCTGGGCACGCCCGTTCTGGCGATCACGCTGGTGCTGTTGATCTGCGAGCGCAGCCTGCACATCGGCATCTTCGATCCGGCTCGCGGCGGCGATCCTATCCTGTTTCAGCACCTGTTCTGGTTCTATTCGCACCCGGCCGTTTATATCATGGTCCTTCCAGGGCTCGGCGTAATTAGTGAGCTGGTATCCACCTTCTCAAAGAAGCCCATCTTCGGTTATAAGTTCGTAGCTTTCTCAAGCGTCGCCATTGCCGTGCTGGGCTTTCTGGTCTGGGGCCATCACATGTTCGTTTCCGGCCAGTCAGTCTACGCCGGCCTGGCTTTCTCGTTTCTCAGTTACTTCGTCGCCATTCCCTCGGCCATCAAGGTGTTCAACTGGACCGCAACGCTGCACAAAGGCTCCATCAGTTACGCCACGCCGATGCTTTATGCCTTCGGCTTCATCGGCCTTTTCACGATCGGCGGATTGACCGGGCTGTTTGTGGCCTGCCTCGGCGTCGATATCCATGTGCACGATACGTACTTCGTCATCGCACACTTCCACTACATCATGGTCGGCGGCACGCTGATGGCTTACTTGGGCGGACTGCATTATTGGTGGCCAAAGATAACCGGGCGAATGTATCCGGAGGGCTTTGCCAAGCTTTCTGCATTGACGATTTACCTGGGTTTCAACCTGACCTTTTTCCCGCAGTTCATTCTCGGATATCTCGGCATGCCACGCCGCTACTGGACTTATCCCGACGAGTTCCAGGTTTTGCACGTGATGTCCACTGCGGGCGCTTCCGTACTGGCGATGGGATACCTGATGCCGCTCATCTATTTCATGTGGTCGCTGCGCTACGGCGAAATCGCCGGGCCGAATCCCTGGGGCGCTACCGGTCTCGAGTGGAAGACCGCTTCGCCGCCGCCGGCGCATAACTTCGACGAGACCCCCATCGTGACTACCGAAGCATATGACTATGCCGCACTGGAGGCAGCTAAAGTTGGCTAATCACACCGAGTCTCTCGCTCTTCGCGAGCAATTCGAAACCCCCGCGCAGCAGAAGGAAGCCTCCTCGCTGGGCATGTGGGTGTTCTTGGTCACGGAAGTCATGTTCTTCAGCGGCATGTTTCTGGCATACACGGTCTATCGCACCGCTTTTTCGGAAGTATTTGCCATTGCCAGTAACACGCTCAGCATCTTAATCGGCGCGGTGAACACCAGCGTCCTCATTTGCAGTAGCTTTACCATGGTGCTGGCCGTGCACGCGGCCCAGATAGGCAGCCGCAAGCTACTGATCCTTTTCCTGATTTTGACCATCATCCTGGGTGGAGTCTTCTTGGGAACCAAGGCTTATGAATGGCACGATAAGTTTGAAGAGCATCACGTGCCGGGACCTACGTTTCATCTGGAAGGCACTACGCAGCAAGGCCAGGCGCAGCTGTATTTTTCACTCTATTTCGCCATGACCGGTGTGCATGCCCTGCACATGGTCGTGGGCATCGGCATTTTGTTAACACTCTTGATCCAGGCGTTCGCCGGCCGGTACACCGCGGAGTACAATACGCCCGTCGATATAGCGGGGCTGTATTGGCACTTCGTGGATATAGTCTGGATCTTTTTGTTCCCGCTACTCTATTTGATTGGCCGCCACTATCACTAACATGCATGAACACATTGATTCGGTGAAGACATATTTAGGCGTATTCGTAGGGCTACTGTTCTTGACGTGGATCACTACCTTCGTGGCTACCATCGACCTTGGGCCGTTTAATGTCGTGGTAGCTCTAGCCATCGCCGTGGTCAAGATGATGCTGGTGGTGCTGTTCTTCATGCATCTGCGCCACAGCACGATCCTGGTGAAGGTGGTAATCGGCGGCGGCCTGATGTGGCTGGGCATTCTGTTGCTTTTCAGCCTGGCGGACTTCGGAACGCGCGGCTGGCTCCCGGTACCCGGCAAGTAGATTGAACTTTCGCCGCTGCTTCCGCGTAAGATAGGAGTTCATATGAACTCCCCGCTGATCCTGCGCCTGGTGGGCCTGCGCTACCAACTGCTCTGGGCGCAGACCCGCACCCGCAACGGCCGCATCGCCCTTTTCTTTGCCGGCTATAGCATAGCCATCCTGGTTATCATTCTACTCACGGCCGGCGGTTACGGAGCGGCACTCGTCGCGGTACATTCCGGCCATGCTGAAGCGGTCGCTCAGGCCGTGCTCGGCGGCCTGTTCCTCAATGGCTTGATTATCTCGGTGGTCACCGGTTTCGGCATCAACAGCGCTTTCAGCGATGTGGCGCTTCGCCGCTTCGCCCTGAACGCCCCGGAACGACTCGCGGCACGCCACTTGACCGGGATACTAGAACCCGTCTGGCTTTTTCTGCTGGCGCTGTGCCTGGGCCTTTCCACCGGCATGTATGTTTTCGGCGCGGGTGGTTTCTGGCTCGGTGCAGTGGCGGTCGTTCTGATGGTCATGACCGACTATGTGCTCGCGCGTGTGATGGCTACGTTGATCGAGTGGCTCTCGCACGTGCGCGGCGGCACCGCCATCCTGTTCCTCATGCTGATGAGCATCTGCCTGACACCGGGATTAGTGATCCCGCGGTTGGCGCACGCGCATGGCGCGAAGCAGGCAGTCATGGCATGGCTCTCCTATTCACCGCCATTCGCCGCCGCGGCGCTTACCGTCCGAGCCGGTTCCGCCGGGCTGCTCCAGCAGTTCGGCATCCTGGCCGGATGGATCGTGGTCCTGGTAGCACTGCTCATTTGGCTCGAGCGGCAGGCCGTCCGGCCCCGCAGCGCAGCGGCCGCGGCGGTCACCTGGAATGACAACTACGAGCGTTTCGCGTCGATCTTCGGTCCGTCGATGGCGCCGCTGGCCGGCCGTACCTTGCGTTACTACGTGCGCTCCAACAAAGTGCGGTTCAACTACATTGCGGCCCTGCCCCTCCTCGCTTTTTTGACGTTCGGACCCAGTCAAGGGCTGGCCCATCCACATTACTTCCTGCGCGCCTTGGGTACCTTTACGATCGCCGGATTTCTGGGAACCGCGGTGATGGCCACGAACCAGTTCGGATTCGATTCTTCGGGCTTCCGGCGCTACTTCCTGCTACCCGTGCCGCCCGGTGAGATTCTGCGCGCGAGCAGCTACACAGCGCTTTTTCTGGGAAGCTTCCTGGTGGCTGCCGCCATGGTGTTGTGGATGCTGTTTGCGCCGGTGCCGTTCGATCCGCGCATCGAGTGCATGCTTCTGGCCGCTGGTGTGGGCGGTCTCTGCCTGTTCAACGGCTTGGCGATCTGGACGTCGCTGCTTTCGCCGCGGCGCACTAATTTCGAAACCACTTTCGGCAACCAACTTTCGCTCGCCGCGAACGTGCTGCTGATCGGCGGAGTGCTGGCCGCCATCTTCGGCTCCATGGCTCTAAGCAAGTCGGTCAGCCAAGATGCGGTGCTGAACGACTGGTGGATAGCGATCCTGTTTGCAGTATTGGCCGTGCTTTTCTATTTGTATTCCCTGCGGCGCGGCGCGGAAGTGTTTGTCAGCCGCCGCGAAGTTTTGTTGAACACGCTTGAAGGACGCAACTAATCGTGCCTGCCGCCATTCAGATTTCGAACTTGACCAAGAAATACGGCCAGACCGTGGCCGTCGAAGATCTCTCGCTCACCGTGCCGGCCGGCACGTTGTTTGGATTCCTCGGACCGAACGGATCGGGCAAGAGCACCACCATCGGCTGCCTCACCGGCCTGCTCGACCCGACCGCGGGCGAGATCCGGATTCTGGGCGAGCCGTTTCACGACGGCTCCGTCTCGCTGAAACGCCGCATGGGCGTGATGCCGGAGTCGCTGGGACTGTTCGACGCGCTCTATGCGCACGAGTTTCTGTTCTTCCAGGCGCGCATGTTCGGCCTCGATGAGGCAACCGCGCGCCGCCGCGTGGACGAGTTGCTCGCAGCCATGGAGCTTGACGGCACCGGCAAGAAGCGGCTCTCGGAGTTCAGCGCCGGCATGCGCAAGCGCGTGGCGTTCGCGGCCGCCGTGATTCACGCGCCGGAGCTGTTGTTTCTCGATGAGCCGTTCGAGAGCATCGACCCGGCCGGCGTGGCGTCGATCAAGCAATGGCTGCACAAGATCACCGCGCAGGGCCGCACTGTCTTTTTGACGACGCACGTACTCGAGACCGTGGAGCGCCTGTGCCAGCAGGTGGCCATCATCCGCAGCCCGGGCAAGCTGGTGTGGCAGGGCGACATCACCGCGCTCGACCGCAACGAAACGATCTCGCATGATGGCCGCGAATTTCGCACGCTCGAAGAATTGTTCCTGCATCTGACCGGCGAGCGTTACGCGGAACTCGATTGGCTCTAGAGCTTCACAGCCTGGCGAGGCTGAGAGCCTCGCGCAGCCTGCGAGGCTGCCCCACCGCTCTACAACTTTCGCAGGCGGGTTGCCAGATCCGCGCCGCGCACGAATTCGGCTTGTGCGCCGCGCGTGCGTAGGTTCTCGCGAAGCTGCTCGAGTTCGTTGATGTAAGCCGTCAGGGCCTGGTCGATGGACTCCGTGTTGGTGGCCAGAATGTCGCGCCACAGATCGTAGGAACTGAGCGCCAGGCGCGTGCTGTCGATCAACCCCGGCCCGGCGATGCGCAGATCTTCGGGCGCGGCAAGATTTTCCCCCACCGTCGCGGCGAGCGCTGTCGAGGCTAGCTGCGGCAAGTGCGAGGTGAACGAGACCAGCCGGTCATGCTCGGCCGCTCCGACCGCGATGACCTTTGCGCCGATGCGCGGCAGCCACTCAACAAACGCTCGCGCGGCAGGCGTATCCAGTTCTTCGGGCGCGGCAGGCGTCAGCACGTAGGTCCGCGCGCGAAACAGATCCGCGTCCGCTTCCGCCGCGCCGCGCTTCTCTTTGCCCGCCAGCGGATGCCCTCCCAAGAACTGGCAGCGCCGCAGCAGCCTGTGCGCTTCGGTCACGATGACATGCTTGGTGCTGCCGGCATCGGTGACCAGCGCGTCCGGACGCACCAGCGGGTCGAGATGATGCAGCGTGTCGAGAATTCGTCCTATAGGCTGCGCGAGGTAGATCAGTTCGGCGGCGCGGGCAGCTTCTGCGAGCGGCACCCCACTGTCGATCGCACCACGGTCGAGCGCCGCGCGCACGGACGCATCCGAGCTGACACCCAGAATCGTACCGCGAAAGCCGGCCTGTTTCAGCGCCAGGCCAAATGACCCGCCGATCAGCCCGACGCCGACGATGGCGACGGTGTCCATCAAATGCTCCGGCCGACGGCGGGCGCGATTATGCGTAGCTGCTTCATCAGATCTTCGAACTGTTCCGGCCGCAACGATTGCGCGCCATCGCTCAACGCGCGATCGGGATCGGGATGCACTTCGATCAACAGGCCATCCGCGCCGGCGGCCACAGCGGCACGCGCCATGGGCGCTACTTTGTCACGACGCCCGGTGCCATGCGACGGATCGGCCACCATCGGCAGGTGCGACAGTTTCTTCACCACCGGAATCGCGGAAATATCCATGGTGTTGCGCGTATAAGTTTCAAACGTGCGAATGCCGCGCTCGCACAGGATCACTTCGTAGTTGCCGCCCGCCATGATGTACTCCGCGGAGAGCAGCAGTTCTTCGATGGTGGCCGAAATCCCGCGCTTCAGCATCACTGGCTTACGCTGCTTGCCGAGCTCGCGCAGCAGGTTGAAGTTCTGCATGTTGCGCGCGCCCACTTGCAGAATGTCGGAGTACTCGGCCACAATCGGAATCTGCGTCTGATCCATCACTTCGCTCACCACCAGCAAGCCATTGCGATCGGCCGCCTCGCGCAGCATCCGCAAGCCTTCCGCGCCAAGACCCTGGAAGCTGTAGGGCGACGAACGCGGTTTGAACGCGCCGCCGCGAATCACGCGCGCACCCGCGTGCGCCACCTGAACAGCCACGCACTCGATCTGCTCGCGGTTTTCGACGCTGCACGGTCCGGCCATCACGATCACCCGTTCACCGCCGATCTCCACATCGCCGATCTTGACGACCGTGCCGCCCGGATTGAAATTACGGCTGGCCAGCTTGTAGGGCGAAGCGATGCGGTGCGCCTCTTTCACACCCTCCATCACCTCGAAGATTTCGAGGTCGACATCCACCTTGCCGCCGACGCCACCGAGCACGGTGTGCATCACGCCGGTCGAGCGGTGGACGTCGTAGCCTTCGCCGATCATGCGGTCGATGACTGCTTGAATCTGAGGCTCCGTGGCCCCCTGCTGCATAACCACTAACATTTAGGAATCTCCGTCCGCGTTGTTTTCCATGCGGATTCTCTGAATGGTGCGCATCTCGTCGATGATGCGTTCGAATATGCGCTTGACGGCATCCGGTGTGAGCGGCCCGCCATTGTGACTGGTGATGTTTTCGAAAACCTGGTCCTCGCGGCGCGGTTCGTAAATCGGCAGCTTGGCCGCGCGCTTGACGCGGCCGATATCCTCGACCACGCGCGTGCGTTGATTGAGCAGATCGAGCAGGCGCAGATCGAGCGCGTCGATCGACGTGCGAAATTCCTCAAGCGCCTTGATTGCCTCTTCGCGCGTCATGTGGTGCGGGCGGCGCGCAGGCCGAAACCGTGCTTCAATTCGCGCGCGAAGGATTCGAGTTGGATTTCGAGCGAAGCATTCTCCGCGTTCTGCTCGATCAGGCGGACGATGGCGCTGCCCACCACTACGGCTTCCACCTGGCTGCCCAATTCTTCGACGTGCTCGGGTCGAGAGATGCCGAAGCCCACCGCCAGCGGCAGATCGGTGACCGCGCGCATGGCGCTCACCAGCGGAGCGACCGCGCCCGAAAGCGACTCGCGCACGCCCGTCACGCCGGTGCGCGAAACCAGGTAGATAAAACCGGTCGAGTAATGCGCGACCAGCCGCAGGCGCCGCTCGGTGCTGGTGGGCGCTGCCAGAAACACGGTATCGAGATTATGTTTCCGCATGGCGTCCACATATTCGCCTGCCTCTTCCACGCTGGCATCTGTCAGCAGGCAGCCGTCGATTCCGCAGGCCTCCGCGTCACGCGCCAGAGCGTCGAGACCATAGCGCACCACCGGATTCAGATACGTGAACAGCAGCAGCGGGATCTCCGAGCGGCTCCGGATCTGGCGGGCAATGTCGAGCACTTTGTGCAGCGTGGTACCGGCCGCCAGGGCACGCTGGCCCGCGCGCTGGATCACCGGGCCGTCCGCGATCGGATCCGAGAAAGGCACGCCCAGCTCGATCAAATCCGCGCCGCCGCGTTCGAGCGCTTCGACCAGCGCGGGCGTGCGGTCGGGCGCCGGATCACCGGCCGTCAGAAACGCGATCAGACCTTTGCGTTCCTGCCGCTTCAGATTTTCGAACAGGCGAGCGATGCGGGTTTCAGGTTTCAATCGGCTTCCAGTTCCTTCAGGTTCTCCCTATAAATATCGATGTCCTTGTCGCCGCGGCCGGACATGTTCACGATGTAAATCTGATGGCGGGCGGCGGGCGCGCGGCGAACCACTTCAGCAACCGCATGCGCCGATTCGAGGGCCGGGATCAAGCCTTCGGTGTGGCAGAGCAAGCGCGCGGCGTCGAGCGCTTCCGCATCGCTGGCCGATACATATTCGGCGCGATGGCGATCGTGCAGCCAGGCGTGTTCGGGACCGATCAGGGCATAGTCGAGGCCAGCGGAAATAGAATGCGTCAGCGAGACCTGGCCGTCTTCGTCCTGCAGAAGGTAGCTGCGTGCACCGTGCAGCACGCCCGGCGATCCGCCGCTGAAGCGCGCCGCGTGTTCGCCGAGCTTCGTACTCTTGCCGCCGGCTTCCACGCCGATCAGTTGCACATCCGTATCGGGCACGAAAGCATAGAAAATGCCGATGGCGTTGCTGCCGCCGCCGACGCACGCGAAGACCGCGCCCGGCAGGCGCTTCTCGGTTTCCAGAATCTGGCGGCGCGCCTCCTCGCCGATCACCTTCTGAAAATCGCGCACGATCATCGGATAAGGATGCGAACCCAGCGCGGAGCCGAGCAAGTAGTAAGTCGTATCGACGTTGGTGACCCAATCGCGCATGGCTTCGCTGATGGCGTCTTTCAATGTGCGGCTGCCGGTGGTGACGGCGACGACCTTCGCACCGAGCAGGCGCATGCGGAAGACGTTCAGCCGTTGGCGGCGCATGTCTTCTTCGCCCATATAGACCACGCAATCGAGGCCCAGCCGCGCGCAGGTAGTGGCCGTCGCTACGCCGTGCTGCCCGGCGCCGGTCTCGGCGATGATGCGGCGTTTGCCCATCCGCCGCGCCAGCAGGCCCTGCCCCAGCGTGTTGTTGATCTTGTGCGCGCCGGTGTGCAGCAGGTCTTCGCGCTTGATGTAGATGCGCGCGCCACCCAACTGCTCGGTCAGGCGCTTGGCGAAATACAACGGCGTGGGGCGGCCCGCGTAGTTGCGCAGCAGATCGCTCAGTTCGGCTTGGAACGCCGGATCGGCGCTGGCCTCCAGGTACGCCTTCTCAAGTTCTTCGAGCGGCGCCATCAGGACTTCGGGCACATAACGCCCGCCATACGGGCCGAAGTGCCCGCCCGCGTCGGGTTGGGGAGCGCTCATCATGCGCATCACGCGGCCGCCAGCGCGGCCTTCAAAAATGCCGTCATTTTCAAATGATCCTTGCGGCCGGGCGAGACTTCAAGCCGCGAGCAGGCATCCACGCCCCAGGGGCGCACCTGTTCGATCGCTTGCCGCACGTTGCCGGCATCCAATCCGCCCGCCAATATCAGCTTCGGGACGCCGTGCGGCGCACGCGCCCAATCGAAAGCCTCCCCAGACGCCGGACCATCCAGCAGCACGGCTTCGGCGGGGCAATCAAGCGATTGCGGCACGATGCCGTCGCGGACGCGCAGCGCTTTCCAGACGCGCATGTCTGGGGGGTATTGCGCGGGCGATTCTCTGCCGTGCAGTTGGGCGATATCGAGGCCGGTCTGCCGTGCTGTGCGCGTGACCGCTTCGGGAGTCTCGTCCACAAACACGCCCACCTTCCAAACGTTCCCGGGCAGCGCGGCGATGATGGCGGCCGCGGCATCCGGCGAAATATATCGCGGGCTGGCGGGATAGAAGTTGAAACCCAGAGCTGCGGCGCCGCCATCGATGGCCGCCTGCGCGTCCTCGCGATTGGTGATGCCGCAGACCTTCACCATCATGACGCCACCAGCGCGCGTAGCGCCGCGGACGGATCCGCCGATCTCATCAGATGTTCCCCGACCAGAAATGCCTGATAACCGGCTGCCCGAAGGCGCGCGATATCTGGCGGACCAGCGATGCCGCTTTCGCTCACCTTCAGCACCGGGGCAGGAATGTGCGGCGCCAGGCGCAGCGAGGTTTCGAGTGTCACCTCGAACGTGGTCAGATCACGGTTGTTGACGCCGATAATCTCTGCGCCACCGGCCAGTGCCTTGTCGAGTTCCTCTTGGTTGTGAACTTCCACGATGGCCGCCATGCCGAATTCCGCGGCTAGCGCACGCAGGCGGCGAATATCGTGTTCCTCCAGAATGGCGGCGATCAGCAGGATCGCGTCCGCGCCGCTCGCCGCGGCTTCCAGCACGTGATCTTCGTCAAGCGTGAAGTCCTTGCGTAGCGCGGGCAGCGAGCACACGGCGCGGGCCGCAGCCAGATCCGCCAGGCTGCCCTGGAAAAATGCTCCGTCGGTCAGCACGGAGAGGGCCGCCGCACCGCCCGCCGCATACGCCCGCGCGATCCGCTCCGGATCGAAATCGGGCGCCAACAGCCCTCTGCTGGGCGAGGCTTTTTTAATCTCGGCGATGATGGCCGGTGTCCGCGCCAAAAGCGCCTGCCGGAAGTCTCGCCGGGAACTGCGCACCTGCTCCGCATCGCGCTCCCATTGTTGGCGGACAGCCGGAGATGGGACAGGCTGCGCCCGCTTGTGCGCGACAATACGGGCCAAAACATCTGGGACAATCGTGGTCAATTTGAAATATTTATGGTAGCAAACCAGCGAGGAGGGCCGTTTCGTAACACATGTGAACGCGCTGCGAGCTACGTGTTTCCGAGGCAGCTACGGAGTGGGGAGGAACCATGCTGGCTTAAAGGAGCGCAGCTCGCAACGATCGTCCACACTTAATTAGTGTCGCGGCGACGCGTTGCGTTTCATCCTTGGAACATTTTTTTGAGAGCGGGCGGTCCGTGCTAAAACGGATGCTTGATGAAAATCCGCAAAGCAGTGATTACGGCAGCCGGACCTAACCAGCGGAGCCTTCCGTTACAGACGTTAATCGACCGGGATGGCATTGAAAAACCTGTCCTGCGCATCATCATTGAAGAAGCGTTGCGAGCTGGTGTAGAGGAGATCGGCATTGTTGTTTCACCAGGTGACGAAGTCTCCTATGCACAGGTTGCCGGGGATCACGCCGGGCGGGTGCGGTTTGTCCCGCAACCGGAAGCGCTGGGCTACGGCCACGCCGTGCAGTGCGCGCGTACGTTTGTCGGGCAGGATCCGTTCCTGCACCTGGTGGGCGATCATCTTTACATCAGCCATACGGAGAAGGGCTGCGCGCAACAATTAGTGGAGGTCGCCGAAGCGCAGGCGTGCGCGGTCTCAGCCGTACATGCGACGCGCGAGAACCTGTTGCCGCATTACGGTGCAGTCGGCGGGCAGCGCGTCGCAGGCAGCCCGGATCTTTACCGAATTGAAACAGTCATCGAGAAGCCGACGCCCACGGAAGCGGAGCAGCGCCTGGTCGTACCGGGACTGCGTGCCGGCCATTATCTTTGTTTCTTCGGCATGCACGTGCTGACGCCCACCGTGATGGACTTCCTGGGGCCGCACATCAGCCTCTCCGCAGCGCTGGCCGAGCTTGCCAAACGCGAGCAATACCTGGCCCTCGAAAACGCCGACCGGCGTTACGACATCGGCGTGCGCTACGGCCTGCTGAAGGCGCAACTGGCGCTGGCACTGAGCGGCTGCCATCGGGACGAAGTGCTGTCGCAACTGGTGGAATTGCTGGCGGCCGGACGATGAGCCACCTTACCGGCATCATCACCTCGGCCGATCCGGCCGAGCGCAATCGCTCGCTAGACGCGTTTTGCCGCGGCGCGACGGTCGACGGGCTGTGCGCCGAATGCGCGGCTCTGGACGGCTTTCGCCGGGCGAGCGACAACCTCTACGAGCGGGTGCGGGCGCTGTTTTTTCTGTATGCGATCCATCGGTTCCACTTGCCGTTTCGGTCCGGCGTGGCCACGCAGGCACGCATTCCGTTCCGTGGATACGAGCACCTGCTGCAGCGCCGCTTCGAGGAAGCCATCGAGACGTTTCTGGCCGCGCAGGCCGCGGCCGGTCCAAACGCCGCGATATCGAGCGCGCTGGCTGCTGCTTATCGCGGCCTCGGTTTCCAGACGCTGGCCGGCCAGGTGCGGCGCAGCGTGCGCACGGTGCGTGGCAACCAGTGGATGTTCCGCACGGGCCATCCGGCGGATTATCCGCTGCGCCTGCGGCCCGAACTGCAGGCCCAAACCGGCGGCATGTTCCCCATCCTGCGCGAGACCACCCCGGTCCGCATGGACCTGACGCACAGCGGCTGGAGCGACATTTTTTTCCTGGGGATGGATTTTCCGGAAGGCGCGCGGGTGCTGAATGTCTCGATCGACCTGAGCGTGCGCGGCGCCGGCGCGCCGCAGCCCCCCGTGGAAGCGTGGTTCCGGGTGATCGACGAGCCGGTGCTGCGCCTGACCAGCGTCGATCTGCAAGCGTCGGCGGAGATGACCACGCTGGCCGAGGTCTTCGATTTCGCGCGCGATTATCTGGGCCTGCTGAAAGCGGCGGTGATTGCCTCAGGGCTGGTGCCGCCGGGCCTGGAAGGCGCGGGGCAGCCGTTGACGGATGTGCTGGCGGTGCTGACCGGCCGGCCCGGACACGGCATCGAAATCGTCAGCCGGGTAAACGATATTCCGAAGGGCTCGCGACTGGCCGTTTCGACCAACCTGCTGGCGTCGCTGATTTCGGCGTGCATGCGCGCCACCGGACAGGCGCGCGCGCTGACCGGTCCGCTGTCCGAAACGGATCGGCGCTTGGTGGCCGCGCGGGCGATTCTCGGCGAGTGGCTGGGCGGATCGGGCGGCGGCTGGCAGGATTCGGGCGGCTTGTGGCCGGCCATCAAGTTGATCGAGGGCGTGGCGGCGCACGAAGGCGATGCGGAATTCGGAGTCAGCCGTGGCTGCCTGCTGCCACGGCATCGCATCCTGGGCACGGAGGAGGTCTCTGGTGAGACTCGCCAAAAGCTGCAATCGAGCCTGGTGCTGGTGCACGGCGGCATGGCGCAGGATGTCGGTCCAATTCTGGAAATGGTGACCGAGAAGTATCTGCTGCGCGCGGAGGCCGAATGGCAGGGGCGGCAACAGGCTATGGGCATCCTGGACGAGATTCTGGGGCACCTGCGCGCGGGCGATGTGGCGGCCATCGGCGCAGCCACGCAACGGAACTTCGATGGGCCGATCCAGGCGATCATTCCGTGGGCATCGAACCTGTACACCGAGATGCTGATTCGCCGCGTGCGCGAGGAATTCAGCGCCGGATTTAACGGGTTCTGGATGCTGGGCGGCATGTCGGGCGGGGGCATGGGATTCAATCTTCGATCCGGCGGTGAAGGCGCGCGCGCAAGAGCAATTGGGAACCATCATGCGCGCGGCCAAGCGCAGGCTGGAACGCGCCGTGCCGTTCGCGATGGAGCCGGTGGTTTACGATTTCGCCATCAACGAGCGCGGCACACACGCGGAGATGCTGCGCGGATCCGCCGCGCTGATGCCGCCGGGTTACTATACGTTGGCCGTGCCCGCGCTGCTGCGCACCGAGACGCGGCTGCTCTCGCCCGCGCGCCGCGCTGAGCTCGATGCTTTCGCCGCGGCGTGCCGCACGGCGTCACAGCTTTCGGGCATTGGTGCAGAACCTGTTCGACCATCTGCTGCCACGGGCGGAGCAGGAGACGGCCGATCCCGCGCAGAGCCTCCCTGCCCTGCTCGAGCGTTACGGGCTTCGACCGCGGGCAGCATGAGCAGATCCAGGCGGACCTGCGGACCGGCCGCATCGGCCTGGCGCAGAATCGGCTGCCCGCCACCAGCCTGATCGAAGACGTCGCACCGGACGACCTGGCGGATGCTACCGCCGGCCTTGCCGCGCACTATCGCGAGAGCGGCATGCGGGCGCTGGCCGATGGCATGGCCGCCGTGGTCACGCTGGCAGGCGGCGCAGGCAGCCGCTGGACCAAAGGCGCCGGCGTGGTGAAGGCGCTGCATCCGTTTGCAAAAGTCGCCGGACGGCACCGCAACTTCATCGAAGCGCACCTGGCGAAGAGCCGCCGCATCGGCCGTTTGAGCGGCGTGACGTTGCCGCACATTATCACGACAAGTTATTTGACACACGAAGCCATTGCCGATTGGCTGGCGGACGCGGACAATTACGGCTATCCGGGTCCGCTGCGGCTTTCCCCGGGACGCAATATCGGCTTGCGGCTGATCCCCATGGTGCGGGATCTGCGCTTCGCCTGGGAAGAGATGCCGCAGCAGCTTCTCGACGAACAGGCGCAGAAGGTGCGCGAGAGCCTGCATGCGAGTTTGATCCAGTGGGCGCAGCAGGCGGGCGAGGCCAGCAATTACACCGGAAACCTGCCCACGCAATGTCTGCATCCGGTCGGCCACTGGTACGAGCTGCCGAACCTGTTGCTGAACGGCGTGTTGACGGAACTGCTCGACGAGCGGCCGAAGCTGCGCTACCTGCTGTTGCACAATGTGGATACGCTGGGCGCGGATGTGGACCCGGCGCTGCTCGGGCTGCACATCGAATCCGGCGCGGCTCTGACTACGGAAGTGATCGCGCGGCAACTTGATGATCGCGGCGGCGGATTGGCGCGGGTTGATGGGCGCGCGCGGCTGGTGGAGGACTTGGCCTTGCCGGACGAGCGCATCGAGTTTCAGCTTTCCTATTACAACTCGGCCACCTACTGGATCGATCTGGAACGGCTGCTGCCGGTCTTCTCGCTCGCGCGCGCGGATTTGGCCAACATAGCCAAAGTCGCTGCTGCGGTCCGTACGGTGGCGGCGCGGATGCCGTCCTACATCACGATCAAGGACGTGAAAAAGCGCTGGGGCAAGGGCCAGGAAGACATCTTCCCGGTGGCACAGTTCGAAAAACTGTGGGGCGACATGACCGCGCTTCCGGAACTGGACTGCCGGTTCGTGGCGGTAACGCGCGCCCGCGGCCAGCAGCTCAAAGAACCGGCACAGCTCGATGGCTGGCTGCGGGACGGATCGGCGGCGTATCTGGAGTCAATGGGCGATTGGTGATGGGCGCTGAGTAGCGCGCGCCAGGTTGTTGCGCGCTTCCGGATAGTCCGGCCGCAGCCGCAGCGCGGTTTGGAACTCCGCGATGGCGTCCGGCATGCGGCCCGGCGTTTGCGCCAGCGCCACACCTAAACCATTGTGGGCTTGCGCCTCATCCGGTTGGAGGCGCAGCGCGGCCTTATATTCCGCGATCGCCTCGGCCAGCAAGCCGCCCGTTTGCACCAGCGCGTTGGCCAGGTTGAGGTGCGCAGCCATGTAGTTCGGATTGGCGTGCAGCGCCGCGCGGAATTCTTTGATGGCATCGGCAGTGCGCCCGGTTTGCCCCAGGGCCACGCCCAGGTCGTTATGCGCTTCGGAGTTGTCCGGATTCAATCGCAGTGCGGCTTGGAACTCGGCGATAGCTTCGGGCATGCGGCCGGATATCTGCGATAGAGCGTCGCCCAGGTTGGTGTGCGCCTCGGCGTAATCAGGCCTGAGCCGCAGCGCCTCTTGGAATTGGGCGATGGCCTCCGGCGTACGTCCCGGAGTCTGCGCCAGCGCGATTCCCAGGTTGTTGTGCGCTTCGGCATCGTTGGGATTGGCCTGCAAGGCGGCTTCGTATTCCTGAATTGCTTCCGAGGTGCGGCCCGGCGTTTGGGACAGCGCGCGCGCCAGGTTTGCGTGGGCATCCGCGTAATCCGGATTGATGCGTAACGCCGCTTGGAATTCGGCGATCGCATCGGGAATGCGGCCGGGCATTTGGATCAGGGCGACACCGAGATTGTCGTGGGCTTCGGCGAAATTCGGATTCAGGCGCAGGGCCTCGCGGAACTGCGCGATCGCTTCCGGCAGGCGGCCGGGGGTCTGCGAGAGCACGACGCCGAAGTCGCTGTGCGTCTGGACGGATTCCGGCTTCAGGTGCAGCGCCTTGCGGTACTCGTCAACGGCTTCGGATAAGCCGCCGGGCGTGCGGGCCAGCGCATTGGCGAGATCTGCGTGCGTTTGTGCATCATCCGGATTCAGGCGCAGCGCCGCGCGGTATTCGGCGATGGCCTGGGGCAGTTTAGCCGGTGTGTCCGCGAGTACGACGCCGAGATTGGTATGCGCCATCCAGCTAGCGGGATTGCGCGCCAGCGTGGCGCGATAGAGCGTCTCTGCATCGCGATAATCGCCGCTCTGGCGCCACGTCAGGACGCCCAGAACCAGCAGCAACATCGCCGGGACGAGTCGCGTTAAGCGGCGCGCGAATCCGTTCGTGAGCACAGAGGCTGCGGGCACGATGAGTGCGAGACTCGCCAGATACTGGAAATGATCCGCCACGTACGAGAAGCGAAACGGGTAGACGTTCAAAAAACCGAGCACCGGGAACAGCGTTCCTACGAAGATGAGAAACGCGGCGAGCGGGCCGCGATGCTTTCGCGCCAGCAACGCGAGTGCGATGGCCACGGCCAGCACGCCGGCGGGAAACAAATATTGCCACCAGGCTGCGGTATCGATGGTCCAGTGGGGATAAGTGAAAGTCAGATTGGCTGGCCACAGCAGCTTGGCGGCGTAGAACCAGATTACGCGCCCCGCCAGCAGAATACGTGCCGCGAAGCTGAGCGCGAAGCCCGCGCCTGTCGCTCCGATATAAGTCCGTTCGACCCAGGCGGTAAACAATCCCGCGCCCGCGCCGATGGCCAGCCACGGCGTGAGCGGCAGCACGTCGCGGCGAAAATCGAGACGGCCGCGCCGCCACCAGAATACGACCAGGAGCACGGCGGGAAGCGTGGCGGTGACGGTCTTGCTGAGGAGCGCCAGTACGAACAGCACCAGCGCGACAGCATACAGCGAACGCCGGCGGCTTTCGTCGAAGCGCAGATAGACCAGCGCGGCGGCCAAATAGAAGACGCCCGAGAGCGCGCTCTTTTGCTCCGTGATCCAGGCGACCGCTTCCACGCAGACAGGGTGCAGCGCGAATAGCATGCCGGCCAGCCATGCGCCCCGCAGCGATAGCCGCCGCACGATCAGCACCACCAGGCAGGCCGAGAGGGCGTGCAGGAAGATGTTGGTGAGATGGTATCCGAGCACGGCATCGCCCCACATGCGATGCTCGATCCAGAAGGCGCTGTGCAACAGCGGATAATATTGCTGCGTGGCGCGAAGGTCGGACCAGATGCGCCAGAGGCCGTGGAGAGATTGCAACTCCGGACGAGTGATGTGGCTCGAATCGTCCCAGATCAATCCGCCGCGGAGGACCGGCCAGTAGGCGATCAGCGTCGCGCAAAAGATAGACGGCCAAAACGCAAACGGGGCGAGTTGTTTCAGGAGCGGCGGCCGCTGCGGCTTCTTTGTCTTCATCCGGTTCGATTTCATGATAAATGTAATACAGCCGCCGATGCTTAGGGGAACAGTGGGAATGCTGGTGCTGCTCGCCGTGCCTGCCATCGGCGGAGAAGGCGTCTGCGCGAACTGCCACGCGAAGGAAGTACGCGGCTACCAGCAGTCGCCGATGGCGCATTCCCTGAGCCACGCGGCATCTCAGCCGGATGGATCGTTCGAACACGCTGCTTCGCACACGCATTTCGTGATTCGCACGGGTGCGGCGGGCATGCTGCAGGAACTGGAGCGCGATGGTGAAGCGGAACAGCAGCAGGTCGCGTACGTGATTGGCTCCGGCACGCACGCGTTCGGTTACCTGGTGCGGATCGGCGACCATCTTTTTCAATCGCCGCTTTCCTACTACACCGGCCGCCGGCTTTGGGATGTCGCGCCAGGTTACGAAGAGTCGCGCCATCCGGACTTCTCGCGGCCGGTCACCATCGAATGCCTGCTGTGCCATTCGGGAAAACCACAGCCGATCCGTGATTCGCTGAACCGGTATCAATCGCCGGCGTTCCTGGCGGAAGGCATCTCCTGCGACCGCTGCCACGGGCCAGGTGAGGCGCACGCGAAGAATCCAATGCCAGGATCGATCGTGAATCCGGCGAAGCTCACGGGCGCCGCGCGGGACAGTATCTGCGAGCAGTGCCATCTGACCGGCGAAGTGCGCATTCCGAATCCGGGAAAGAGCATAGCTGATTTCCGGCCCGGCGAGACGCTGGAAGAATCGTTCACGGTGTATGTCGCGGCGCGGCAGGACGGCAAGACTCTGAAGGTGGTCAGTCACGCGGAGCAACTGGCGCTCAGCATGTGTGCGCGAGCCAGCGGCGGCAAGCTGTGGTGCGGCACTTGCCACAATCCGCATGAGACGCCCGCAGACCCGGCGGCGTACTTTCGGGCGCGCTGCCTCGGTTGCCATGGGGCCACGCTCGAAAAAGCGCACGCCGCTGGGGGCCGCGACTGCATTGCGTGTCACATGCCGCGATTACCGGCGCGCGATGGCGGGCATACCGCGTTCACCGATCATCGCATCAGGCGGCGTCCGGATGCCGTGGGCGAATTGTCGGATGCCAACGATCTGCGGGCCTGGCGCGAGCCTGACGCCAAGTTCCGCCAACGGAATCTGGCGCTCGCGCTGGTCACCGTTGGGCTGGAAGATAAGTCCGCGGAGCAAGCGGTTCGCGGATTCCGGACGCTTTATCGGATCGAGAAGGAGTATCCGAACGATCCAGACGTATTAACTACGCTCGGCAGCGTGTTGTTGCGCGGGAAGCAGCCGGAGGAAGCGCTGCGGCGTTTCGAAAAAGTTCTGGCGTTGCGGCCGGCCTATGCTCCTTACGAAGTGAATGCCGCGGCGGCGTTGTTGGCGATGGGCAAGACATCAGAAGCACAACTCCACCTGGAAAGCGCTCTGCGGCTCGATCCGCTGTTGGAACAAGCGATCGCGATGCTGGGCGAGGTCTATGCGGATGAAGGCGACGACTCCAGGGCACACGCTCTGATTACGCAATACCGGGTCGCCATGGGTTTCACTTCGACACACTGATCAGCGCGGCCTGCGAGGCCGCTGCAGGCAAGGTGCCTGCCCCACCTAGCTGTTTCCTGGCATCCACGATTTCGGGAATATCCTGGTCGGCCGTTTCCCAAATCTGCAGGAAACGCTCGTAGGAGGCGCGCGCCTCGGCGATTTGATGCTTACGCTGATAGGCTTGAGCCAGATGATATTGCGCCAGTGGGTAGCTGGGATTCAGGCGCAGCACGCGTTGATACTCGGCGATCGCTTCATCCAGGCGGCCCAGTGCCAGGTAAGCGTTCGCCAGGCAATCCTCATAAAGATCCTGGCCGGAAGTCGGCGGCAGATGATGCAGGGCCTCTCGAAAATGGGCGATCGCCTGCCCCGGCTGGTTCTCGTGCAGAGCCAGCGAGCCTAAGTAATATTCGTAGCTGCGGCGCTCATCGCGCGAGCCCCGCTCCGGGTTGGGCACATCCTGGGACGAATTCAGGAACCGGGCTTTGAGGCGGGCAGCCTGAGCGGTTTCGCCGCGTTCGAGGGCCACCAGCAATTGGCTCCAAAGTGCGCCTCTGGCGAAGCGCGTCTCGCTTTCGGCGGCTTGCTCCGCACGATTGAAATCGCGCTGCCGCAGGTAGATTTGCGCCAGGCTGCTGTATCCGACCGCGCGCGCGGCATCTGAACCCGTCACTTGAATGTACCGTTGATATTGCCGGCTGGCGTCGCGATAGCGGCCCTGCTGGAAGTAAACGTCACCCAGGTGAATGATGGCCGGCTCAAATTCGGGATCGAGCGACAGGGCGGCGTTGTACTCAGAAGCCGCATTTTCATATCGTCCAGATTGCTCGAACGACATGCCGAGGCTGTCGTGGGCGTTGGGCTCGGAGGGCGCGAGCTGCACGTAGCGGCGATGCGCGGTGATGGCCTCGTCGTAGCGACCCTGGCCCAGGAAGCAGATGCCCATCACATTGTAGAGGTCGCCGTAATCGGGGTCCACAGCCAAGCCGCGCCGTAACACCGCGAGCATTTCCTGCGGGCGTTCTTCGCCATAGAGCAGACGCGCCAGCCGCGCATAGGCTTCGGTTTCGTAGGGGTACTGATCAATGATCTGCTGCATGGTGCGGATTGCGGCAGTGTAATCCTGCCGCGCGATGGCATACCAGGCGGTCACGAACAGGCGGTCCTTCGGAGTCAGGCGGTCTGACAATTGGATGGCCTTGGCTAAATACGGCCTGCCTTTCTCCGGCACGAAATCCGTGACCGAATATGCGTAACCGATGCGGGCATAGGCCATGGCGAACTTGGGATCGAGTTGAATCGCTTTGCGCAGTAAGGCGGTGGCCTGCGCGTTCTGAAACGCCTGCGCCTTACTCACTCCTAAAGAGTAATACCGGTAGGCCTCCACATTATTGGTCATCGCCTCGGCGAGGCCGGCCTGATGCGTGTGCGCCGGAGCGGCGCCTAAGTGGGCAGCGAGCTCCGGCGAGAGTAGATCGATGCGTGCCAGGATGTCCGAGGGCTGATCTACCGTGAACTGCGTCGCATCCAGGAGCTGGCCGCTGCCAGTCTCGAACAACCGGACGCTGATCAGGATCTTCTGGCCAAGGGTTAGAAAGCTGCCGAGCACCACTCCGTCAGCGTGGCTCTTTCTGGCGATTTCGAGGGCTTCGTCGAGGTGGATGCCGGTACCGGTTGTGTGGCCAGTTCTTTCGAGGAGGAGATGAAGCTGTTGCCGGCTCAGGACCGTCAAACGGTCGAAGCGCGCCAAGTCGGCGATGAACATGTCGGCTAAGCCTTCGCGGAGCCACTTCAGATCGGGCCGGGAGCTCTGATTTTCAAAGTACATTACCGCGACCGCCTTCCGCCCGGGAACCTGGGGAAGCGTAACATCGACCCGGGGAGCAGTCGAATGACGGATGACGGTCCATGCAAGGACAATTCCTCCGGTGGCGGCGAGGCCTAAGACTATCCAACGGATCCAGGCTTTGAGCCGGAGGTAGGGACCTTTGCGCGGCGCGACTGTATCTTCCCGTACATCTTCGCTTGGACTTGCAACTTGCACGATAGGCACCGGCGCAACATCGGGCGCGGCGGGTTCCTCGGCGACATGAGCTACAAAGCGGTAACCGATTTTGTGGATAGTGCGAATGAAACGGGGTTCGTGCGGATCGTCGCCGAGCGCCTTACGGATTTCTTTGATGCACTGGACTAGAGCGTTGTCTGTGACCGCGGCGCCCTGCCAGAAGTTCTGGATCAACTCTTCCTTGCTGATCACCCGCTGCCGCCGCTCGATCATGTACAGCAGCAGATGGAAGGACTGCTGACGAAGATGCTGCTCCTGGCCGCCGCGAGTTACACATCCTAACGAGGGGTCGATTTCGACATCCTGGCAGCGATAGATCTGTCCACTTTCAATCGATGGCGAGTGGGCCGCTGGTTTTCCGTGCATCGACGGCACGGTAACTGGAAATCTCCCTCCCCCAGACGGACTGGCCAGGCTCCCATCACCGGCCTGAAGCATGGGTCCGATTATATCGCAACTGTGGTTCGCAGGGTGGTTACGCAGCGTTACCGACCGGCCGAGAGCTGATCTAACTCAAAAGCCCATGCAGGCTGTAAGCCATGCGCGGACTTGTGTGAAACCGGCCAAACTACTGCGCTCAAAAGATTTCATTAGAATTTCAGGAATCCCTCACCACTAAGGCCTTGAAAAAAGCTACTAGTATTACACTACGGAAAAATTGTGAGGGGTTTCCGCAGGGATCGCTTTGGAATGCTGTCTAAAAGGAGTTGCACATGAGGGTTTCGCCAAGTCTACCGCTCTTTAATCGTTCGTTGTTTGCCTGCCTGGCGTTAAGTCTGGCTTGTCTGGTTTCGCCGGCACTGCTGCATGGCCAAGCGTTGAGCTCGATTACAGGGACCGTTACGGACGCCACGGGCGGCGTAATGCCGAACGTGAAAATCACCGTGACCAACGTTGCGACGCAGGTGGCCAACCACACCACGACGAGTTCTTCGGGAACCTACACGGTTACCGACTTGATTTCCGGTACGTACACAGTGCAGGCCGAAAACCCAGGATTCCAGACCGCCGTGCGTACCGGCGTGCTGGTGGAGATTGGCCGCCCCTCCACGGTAGACGTCCGGATGCAGACGGGCGAAGTGACTCAGAGCGTGGAAGTGCAGGCCAGCGCCATAACCCTGAATACAACGGAGCCGGAAATCAACACTACCATCGAGAACAAGGTGGTACAAGAATTGCCTGTGGAGTTGGATGAAGGCGACGGCCGTGGCCGGCAAATCGACGCGTTCGTCTTCCTGGCACCCGGAGTCACCGGCGGCACGTTCAGCAAACGCATCAACGGCGGCGTCGACTTCGAAAGTGAGGTCGTGTTCAACGGCGTTCCGATGGCGCAGTCGGAAACGCAGGGCTTCCAGACAATCTGGAATCCGCCGTTCGAACAGGTAAATGAATTCAACGTCCTGAGGTCGTCATTCTCCGCGCAGTATGGTTTGGCACAAGGCGTGGTGACGTACCAAACGGCCTCGGGAACTAATCAACTGCACGGGGACGGCTTCGAAATTCTGCGTAACAACTTCTTCGATGCGCGCGGAGCTTATAACCCGACTGTCCCGGTGGACAACGAAAACAACTTCGGCTTCACCTTGGGCGGTCCGGTGTATCTGCCGCATGTCTACAATGGCAAGAACCGCTTCTTCTTCCATGTGAGCACCGAATGGTACCGCCGCAATTATCCGGATTTGACTTTTATGTCGCTGCCCACCGCTGCAGAAAAGCAAGGGAGTTTCGCGGCGACAGGTCTGACGATTTACGATCCGACCACGGGGGCTCCTTTTCCCAACGATCAGATTCCGACAAGCCGTTTCAGCCCGCTATCATCCAGCCTGTTGTCGTTGATGCCGAACCCGACGTACCCGGGGTATACAAACAACTTCCAGTCGAACGAAGGCGTCCTCCCGGTGCGGCAGACCAACTGGGGTTACAACTTAGACTACAACATCAACGACAAACAGTCCCTTCACTGGAGCAACTGGCGTGATAAACAGAGTTCCTATGCAACGGAAACCGGCTCGCACCTGCTGGGCGAGCTTGGCAGCGAGACGAAGAATCCGGACCTGGGCACCGTGTTCCTGCTCAATTACTCGAACTCCATCACGCCGCACCTAGTGATGACGGCGGGCGCGAGTTGGCTGGGCGAACTGAACGACCAGCTCAGCTTATCCAAGAATGTGAACTTCCCCGGGGCGCCCGGCTCGCCGCAACTACCGGCCATTAACTTCAGCGGCCCGTTGGCGCCGACTACGCTCGGTTCGCCATGGATTCAGTCGATCAACCGGAAGCTCGGCTGGGTGATTGACAACAACTATCTCTGGGTGCGCGGTAAGCACACCTTCAATATCGGTTGGGAGACGCGCCGCACGTATCAGGACGACAACGAATGCCAAGTGTGCGCCGGCAACTTCAACTTCAGCAACAACGAGACGGCGGACCCGAATAACCTGGGGACGACCGGCAACGCTTTTGCCAGCTTCTTACTCGGGTCGGTCGATAGCGCCAATCGCGTGGGATCGGCGGAGGAGAAGCTGCGCAACCGCGATTTCTCGCCATACATTCAGGACGACATCAAGCTACGGCCCAACCTCACCGTCAACATCGGAGTGCGCTGGGACATCATGGTGCCGTTTACGGCTATCGGGAACAACATTGTGTTTATGAATCCGACGACGCCGAATCCCGGCGCCGGCGGAATTCTGGGTGCCGCGACGATGTTCGGCAATTGCAGTGGCTGCGCGGGATACGATCGCGCCTCGATCGTCTGGACCCATTTCAGCCCGCGCGTAGGATTCTCTTATGGGCTGAACAACAAAACGGTTATTCAAGGCGGGTTTGCCCAAAACTTCCTGGACGGCGGCGCGTATGAATACGGCACCAGCAAAGTGGCTGTGAACTACGGCAACCTGCTGATCGGCTCGTTCAGCCGGCCTTCGACAGGCAGCACCACGCCGGGCTTCGGCTCCTGGGACAGCAACATCCTGCCGGCGCCGGCGGCAACACCGTTCAGCCCCAGCTTGGGAATCGGCAACCAAATTGACGGATTCGCGCAGAATGACGGCTTTGCGCCATATGTGCTGGCCTGGAGCCTCGGCATTCAGCGCGAATTGCCGCACAACATGCTGCTATCGGTGACTTATACCGGCAACCGCGGCAATCGCTTACCGGGACAGTTAAACCCGCCGAATCAAATGAGCCCGCAGTATCTCAGCCTCGGTAGCACCCTCGGAATGCCTATAAATTCGCCACAGGCGATCGCCGCGGGCGTGAGCGCTCCCTTCCCCAACTTCCTGAACGTATATGGAAGCAGCGCGTCGGTTCAGCAGGCGCTACTGCCGTACCCGCAGTATACCAACGTGTTTAACAATTTCGACGAAACCGGGTCCTCGCTTTACAACGCGATGCAGGTGCAGTTGGAGAGACGCTTCTCCAGCGGCCTGATGTTCCTGGTAAGCTACAACCTGTCTCGTATGATGTCGGATACAAATTCCGGCTTCACCTCGTTCGGCGCGGATTCGCTGAACAGGAATGACCTGCAAAAGGAATGGACGATCGATAACAACGATCAGCCTAACTATTTGAATCTCGCCACGACGTACGAGTTGCCGATCGGCAAGGGCAAGCGATTCCTGAATAATGCGGGCGTCGCCAATAACCTGTTTGGCGGATGGCAGCTCAGCGCGATCCTGACCTACTCGGAAGGCACTCCGATCTGGAGCGGCACCGGCGGCACGGTGTACGCGCCCGGCGATCCATTGGACAACCACTGCGCACCCTGCAACCGTGCAGATGTAGTCCCGGGCGTTCAACAGGAGTTTTCTTACAGCAACGTTTACAAAGGGCTGCCGGTATTGAACAGCGCAGCCTTCACGGCTCCGGGACCGTGGACCCTGGGTACGGCGCCGCGCGTTCTGCCCGACCGCCTGCCCTGGAACATGAATGAGAATTTGACTCTGAGCAAGTCGTTCAGTATCGGCGAGCACGTGACCGCACAGTTACGCATGTCGTATTTCAATCTGCTGAACCGGGTGGTGTTCGGTGGACCGGACGAGCTTTTGGGCGACCCTAATTTTGGTATGGTGATCAATAGTCAGGCCAATACGCAGCGTCAGGGACAAGCGCAATTCCAGTTGAACTTCTGAAGTATGCTCGCGGGGCACCCTCGGTAGCGGACGGTCAAGTCCGCCGCTGGCCGGGGATGTGCCCCGCGATCGTCGTTTTAGTAGCTGCTTTCTGTTCACCGTTTCGCGGCGCCGATTCCGGCACGGGCTATGTGGGAACTAAGGTATGCGCAGCGTGCCACGGAGAGATTGCCGCAAGCCAGGCCACCACGGCGATGGCTCGAACATGGGATGGCGCCACTACTTCCCAGCTTTCCGCGGATTATCGCACGCGCGCCAGTGAGGGATCCACAAAGCCGATCGAATACGAGGTGGAACGCCGAAGCGGCGGATTTTTTTTCTCCGCAACGATGCCAGGAGCTGCGAAACTAACCTTGCCCGTGAAGGTGATCATGGGAGGGGAACGCCACGGACTGAGTTTCCTGTTAGGGATCGACAAGATTGGCGACCTTCCATTGGCGCGGCCCGCACTGATTGAAGCGCCCTACGTGTATAACTCGCCGAACAAGGCGCTGGCCACATCCCCCGGTTTCGGGACAGAGGTGCCCACGTCTTACGAAGACGCGTTCGGCCGCGTGCTCAGTCCCGGTTTTCAGGAGAAGTGTCTGACGTGCCATGGCGAGCCTGGTACCAGGGGCGCCGGCGCGCAAGGCGGCGTCCAGTGCGAGAGTTGCCACGGGCCGGGCGCGGGACATGTGGCGGCGATCCGGCAGGCGAAGACCGGTGGGATCATTAACCCAAAGAAGCTGACCGGCGAGCGCGCCATATTAGTCTGCGAGCGATGTCACAGCGGATTTTCGGACCGCTCAGACCCGCTTCCGAACGAACTGCTGGTTTCGAGCCAGGTGGTGGCGCTGCGCAATTCGGAATGCTTCGTCCAAAGCGGGCAGGCACTGGTTTGCACCAATTGTCACGATCCGCATCGCGATCGTCCCGCTGCGGAACTGGAGAAGGTTTCGACAGCGGCCTGCTTGCGTTGTCACTCCAACGAAACTGAGCCGCGCGCCGCGCTCTGCCCCGTGAATGCACGCGGTGGGTGCGTTGAGTGTCATATGCCACGGGTCGATCAGGGCGTGTTTCACATGACGGACCACTGGATTCGCGTGCATCCGGAACAGGGAATCCACGTCCCGGCGCACGACCCGAGTTTGCGTACACAGATGGCCCCGCTGCGCGAGTTTCTGCGCATTATGGTGGTACCGGACCGCGAGAAGGCGCAGAGCGCGGCGGCGAAGATCGCCCAGGGCAATGCCTTTTCGGACGTGGCGCACGATGTGTCCATCGATGCAACCGCGGCGGGCGGCGGCTATGCGGGCGAGATGTGGCTTTCGCAGATGGACCCTAAGTTGGCGGCGGCGGCGGCGAGGCTCGGCTACGGGGAGACCAGCCCGGTCGTCGACATGGGCAATCGCTGGATGATGCTGCAGCGCATGCCGCGCGATTTCAAGGTTGATGCCGATGCGCTGTTCGAACAGGCTACGGCTCTGAAAGCTCACGGGGACGCCAAAGCAGCGCTGGCCAAGGACGTGGAAGCGCTGCGCGCGTATCCTTATTTTTTACGCGCGCTCGTTTTCATGGGTACCACGCTGAGCGAAGGCGGCGAGGTGCAGCAAGGATCGCAGGTGCTGGCCTTCGCCACCCAGATCTATCCGAAGGACGCCACCGCGCAGTTCGACTTGGGCCTTACGCTGGGCGCGCTGGGAAACCATGCCGGACAGGTCGCGGCGTTTCGGCGGGCACTCGAACTGGATCCGGACAAGACTGCGGTTTACGAAAGCCTCGGTGCGGAGTTGTACGCGGAGGGACAGTGGCAAGATGCGATCGACATTTGCCGCGCTGGGTTACAGATCGATCCGCTGGCGGCGCGCTTATATTTTAATCTCAGCCTGATGCTCGACCAGCACGGGGAAGGTGATGGCGCGAAAACGGCGCGCGAGCTGGCCCTGCGGATCGACCCTACGATTGCGGCGCGGACGCCATCGAATCCGGCGGCGGGTCTAAACTGAAGAATAATGTTGCGGGCCCTCCTTCTCGGTGGTTTGCTGGCGAGCGGCACATGGCTGGCCGCGCAGACGGACCACGCGCTGATGGATGCACAGTCGCTCATAGAGTTGGGCAAGCTGAACGACGCCGAGACGGCCGTGCGGCAATATCTTGAAACGCATGCTACCTCGGCGGATGCGCACTACTTACTCGGATACATTCTATTTCGGGAAGGCAATCCCAAGCTGTCGATCGCGGCGTATATGGACGCCGGGCGCTACCGTCCGCCCAGCGCGCTGGACCTGGAAGCCATCGGGGCGGATTACTTTCTGATGGAAGACTATGACGGGGCCGACCAGTGGCTAAGTAAGTCGGTCGCCTTGGCTCCTACTGACCGGCATGCCAGATATTACCTGGGGCGCGCCCAGTACAACCGAAAGCATTTTACGGAAGCGGCGCAGACGTTTGCCGAATGCTTGAAGCTGGATCCGCGGAATGCCCGCGCCGAGGATTATCTGGGCCGGTCCTACGAGGCCTTGGGCAGGACTGAGGATGCCATCGCGGCGTACCGGAGGGCGATCGCTTTGGACGGCCGTGCCACGCGAAATCAGGAACCGTATCTCGATCTAGGAAATCTGCTCGTGGATAACAGCCGTCCGGGCGACGCGATTTCTTATTTGACAGAGGCAGTAGCCATTGCACCGAATGATTGGCACGTGCATCGCGGACTGGGGAAAGCGTATCTCCAGACAAACCGGTTGCCTGAGGCGCTCGCGGAGCTGCGGAAGTCCGTGGCACTGGAGCCCGGCGATGCACCCTTGCACTTTCTGTTGGCTGAAGCCCTGCGCAAGAGCGGCCGGGCAAACGAGGCTCGCGCCGAAACCAAGACGTACAATGCGTTAACCGGGGCGCACTCCTCGCCGGATAGTCCGCTGGCGGAAGCGCGGTCCTTAGTGGAGCTGGGCAAGCTCAAGGAAGCCGAACAAGTGACGCGACAGTATCTCGAGATTCACAAGAGCTCGGCTGACGGACACTATCTTCTCGGCTATATTCTTTTTAAGAAGGAAGATGCGAAGGCATCCCTGGCGGAGTACACGGAAGGCGCGCGCTATCGAACTCCCGGCCCGCTGGATCTGGAAACGGTAGCGGGCGATTACGTGTTGCTGAAGGATTATCCCGATGCCGATAAGTGGTTCACGAAAAGTGTGGAGTGGAATCCCAACGACTCACTCGGATGGTATTACCTAGGCCGCACTAAGTATAACGAGAATAGATTCGACGAGGCAGTTACGGCTTTCGAACAATGCTTGAAGCTCGGCCCGGGAAATGTGAAAGCCGAAGATAATCTCGGCTTGTCGTTTGAAGGTCTCAACCAGATTGACAAAGCCAACGCAGCATACCGTACTGCCATCGAGTGGCAGAAGGATGCAAAGGTCAAAGACTCCGGACCGCTCCTTGATCTGGGCAGCCTTCTGGTAGAGAACAACAAGCCGGCGGAAGGCCTGCCTTATCTGATCGAGGCGGAAGGAATCTCGCCCGAGGATTACCGCGTGCATCGCGAATTAGGAAAAGCCTACACGCACTTGAATCAGTTGCAGAGGGCGCGGGACGAACTGGAACAGGCGGCCAGGCTGGCGCCCCAAAACGCGCCGGTGCACTTTATGCTGGCCCAGGTTTATCGCCGGCAGGGCCTGATAGATAAGGCCAAGCTCGAAAGCGAGCGTTATTCGGCCTTAACCGCCGCCACATCCTCAACGGAGAATTAGGAGGAGATTACGAGACGCTGTATCTGCACGATCATCTTTGCGCTGCTTTGCGCACCATTATTCTCATCGGCACAACAATCCAAGTTTGTTCAGGCCGAGTTATTGAAGACTATCAAGGCGAAGAGCGCCAAGCCGGGCGATCCGGTAAAAGCTCGCGCGGTGACTGCCGCTACTTTGCCGGGTGGAGTCTCAATCGCGGAAGGTACGATTCTGCTCGGTCAGATACGCTCGGCTGACCCACATTCGCTGACTATTTCTTTCGACGAAGCCGAGATCCGTGGCCAGAAGACGCCGATGAGTTTATCCATCAGGGCGGCCATGATGCCGGGCGGCTCGGAAAGCCACTTGGGAGTATCCGCGCAAACCGGGTCGATCATCGGACTTCCCGGAGTGACTTTACAGGTGGACGAATCGCCGCAGCACGCCTCGAAGTTTGAGTCGACCGGCAAGGACTTACAACTGAAGAACGGGCTGCAACTCATGTTGTCCGTACCACATTAGTGGGCAGTTTCCTTATTTTTGATCACCTGTTGCGCGCGCTCGGCCGTGGCGGCGCGTGCGCTAGCATCCAGCTTGCTGAAGGTCTGCATCTCGGCTTGAGCCTCCTGAGTTCGCCCGAGCGCGCGGTAGACTCTGGCCAGCAAGAAGTGAGTGGATGGTTCGGCGGGGTCGGCCTTGACGGCAGTCTCGAGATCCGCGGCCGCTTCGGCGTTGCGATTGAGCTTGACCAGGGCCCGCGCGCGGTCCACGCGGGCTTCGGTCAAATTCGGGCACATCGAGAATGCCCGATTGATGTCAGTCAAGGCTTCATCGGGACTGCCATTCTTCTGGAGGACGACCGTGCCGGTCTTCCACCACGCGCGGCAGTTTGCCGGGTCGATCGCCAACTCGGCGCGAAACTGTTCCATGGCCGAATCTAAGTCGGAAAGACCCAGGTAAGCATTGCCTAACTTATAGTGCGTACCGGGCCGCTGCGGCGCCATCTCCACAGCCTTCTTCAACTGCACCACGGCGCCGTCGAAGTTATTCATGGCCTCCATCATTTCGCCGGACAACTCATGCGCGACCACGGAATTCGGATCGATGGCATTCATCTTCGCGAGCGCCTGTTCGGAAAGTTTCATATAAGTCTTGGCGAGGAGGTACCACGTTTCCTGGTCCTTTGGCTGGCGGCCGGCAAGCTGGCGGAGATGGTTTTCCGCACCTTCATAGTCACCCAACTGAGTCAGATCGTGTACCAGGTAAAGTTCGGCGTTCTTATCGCCTGGATTGGCGCGCAGTGCGGCCTCCAGATGGGTGCGCGCTGTCCCATACTCACCCATCTCGTAGAGCGAAATGCCCAGCAGGGCCGAAATGGAAGGCGTTCCCGGACTGATCTTCAAGCCCTGTTCGAGAACGTTGGCAGCCTTCTGAAACTGACGCTGGCGGAAGTACAACGCACCCAGGTTGTTGTATGCGGGCCCTAATCGTGGGGCTATTTTCAAGATCTCTTCGTATCTGGCAACCGCTTCACTCAGATCGCCGCGCGATTGGGCAGCCTTCGCTTGCGCGTAGAGTTGGTCGACTCGCGGATCGTCACTGGAGCCGCCTTGCGCACGCAGAACAACCGGCGCAAAAAGCAAAAGCACAAAAAGAAAGTTGGTTAGGATCGGGCGGAACATTGATGTTCTTATCTTGCTATACTACTACTATTAACATGAGACTGAGCCACGCCTGTATGGTGGTGGTCTTCGTGATTTTTTTCACCCTCGCCATCCTCTCCCGGGCCACCCCTGCGCCCGGAATCCGTTTTGCCGAGGTCGCTGCCGCCGCCGGAATTCATGCCGAGATGCGCTGTGGAGGCCCGGAAAAGCGCTGGATCCCGGAGGCGAATGGCAGCGGCGCCGCATGGCTCGACTACGACAACGACGGCCTGATGGACCTGCTGGTGGTCAATGGCGGCACGATGGAACAATTACGTCGCATCGTGGCCAGACAGTCGCCTGGGCCATCGCCCGGCGGTGTGTATCTGTTCCACAACCTCGGCAACGGTAAATTTGAGGATGTTACGGAGCGCGCGGGCCTGTCGAATGTTTATTGGGGAACCGGTGCGAATGCCGCGGACTATAACAACGATGGTTACACCGACATTCTGATTACTACGATCGGCGTGGATCTGCTTTTTAAGAACAACGGAAACGGGACCTTTACCGAGGTTGGCGGAGCGGCAGGCTTGAGCCGGAACATAGAGTGGCACACCGGGAGCGCGTTCGGCGATTTCGATAACGACGGCTACCTGGATCTCTACGTCGCAAGTTACTCAGATATCCACGCCCTTTCGATAAACGAGCCGGCGCCCGTTTGTCCTTACCAGGGGATTGCCGCGTTTTGCGGCCCCATCGGTTTGAAAGGCGGCCACGGCGTGTTCTATCACAATAACGGCGACGGCACTTTTACCGATGTGACTAACCGTTCGGGCATCGGCGATCACAGGCTGTCGCACGGATTCACGGCCGTCTTCGATGATTTCAATCACGACGGCAAGATCGATCTGTTCGTGGCCAACGACTCGGATCCGAACTTCCTGTTTCTGAATCAGGGCAACGGCACCTTTAAGGAAGCAGCTCTCGCGCAGGGAGTCGCCGTGAATGGCGATGGAAAGTCACAGTCGAACATGGGCGTGGCGATTGGCGATTTTGATAATCAGGGCCGGGTCAGCGTTCTCACGACAACGTTCTTCGATGACTACTTTCCGCTGTTCCAGCAGGATAAGTCAGGTTACTACGACGATATTTCGCTGGCAGCCGGAGTGCTGCCGGCCACGCACCAATACCTGGGATGGGCTTGCGGGTTTGCCGATTTCGATAACGACGGCCAACGCGACCTATGGCTCGCCAACGGCCACGTCTACCCGCTTTCGCCGCACTATCTTCAACCGTTCGTGGTGCTGCAGAATCACGGTGGACAGTTTTCCGCGGCGTTTCGTTATCCGGATGTACCGGATAACTCCTATCGCGGCGGCTGCGCGGGTGACTTCGACAACGACGGCCGGATCGACGTAGCTATCCTGCCGATTGCGGGTCAGCCGTTATTGCTCCAGAACCGGACGGCGAATTCGAATTCCTGGACCGGGCTGCGTCTGCGCGGCACACGCAGTAACCGCGATGCCATCGGCTCCAGCGTGCAGATCGCTTACTGCGGCAAGACGCAGTTCGACACCGTGCGTAACGGCGGAAGTTATGTGTCACGCAATGATCCGCGCCTGCACTTCGGTCTCGGCGCGTGCACCAAAGTGGATCGCGTGACAATCACCTGGCCACGGGGCACCGTGCAGGTGCTCAACGATCTTCCGGTGAATCGCTATACCACGGTGGAGGAGCCGCGTTGAAGCGCGCTGCAGCATGTGTCATTCTGGGCGCCTTCATGGGTTTGGCCGCGGCCTGGCAAACAGCTCCCGATACGCCTGGCTGCTTCACGGATATCACAGCCGCCAGCGGCGTCCGCTTCCGGCACGTGGCTTCGCACACGTCGAAAAAGTATCTTCTCGAGTCGATGGGATCGGGCGTGGCGCTCTTCGATTACGACAACGACGGCCGGCTCGACATCTTTCTCGTAAACGGTGCACCGATCGAAGATCCGACTCCCAAGGGCACCATCCCGCGTAAGACCGGGCCGAAATACTGGAACCGTCTGTTTCACCAAAAAGCCGACGGCACCTTCGAGGATGTTACGGAGAAGGCGGGCGTCGCCGGGACTGGTTATGACATGGGCGCCGCAGTTGGTGACTACGATAACGACGGCTACGAGGATCTCTATGTGACCGGCTACGGAGGCAACCACCTCTATCACAACAACGGCAATGGCACTTTTACTGATGTCACTGAGCAAGCCGGTGTGGCGGGCAGCGGTTGGTCAACCAGTGCGGCTTGGGTAGACCTGGATAACGACGGCTTGCTGGATTTGGTCGTGCTCCGGTATGTGCAATGGGACTTCGACGATATCTGGTGCGGCGAGCACAAGCCCGGTGGCCGCGCTTATTGCCATCCGGATACTTTCAAGGCAATTACGCCGCTGGTATATCACAACGAAGGGAACGGACGCTTTCAAGAAGTATCGCAGAAGATCGGCCTAGGCCTGCCCGGCAAAGGACTCGGCATCGCGCTGGCGGATTATGATCGGGACGGTCACATTGATCTTTTCGTGGCGAATGATTCCATGCCTGAGTTTCTGTATCACAACCGAGGCAATGGCACGTTCGAGGAGAAGGGGCTGCTTTCGCAGGTCGCGGTCGATGAAGACGGCCGCACCTATGCCGGCATGGGCGTGGACTTCAATGACTTCAACAACGATGGTCTGCCGGACCTGGTGGTGGATGACCTCGCCAATCAAATGTATGCCGTCTATCAGAACAATGGCGACGGAAGCTTCAATTATGTCACCAGAAGTTCCGGCATGGGCCGCATCTCGATGCTTCATTCCGGCTGGGGATTCCGGCTGCTCGACTATGATAATGACGGCTGGAAGGATCTGCTTTTTGCGCAAGGGCACGACCTGGATACAATCGAGCAGACCAATCCCCAGTTACACTATCGCGAACCGATGTTGTTGGTCCGAAACACGGGGCACGGCTTCGTGGATGTCTCGGCGGCGTCGGGCGCCGTCTTTAAGCAGGCCTGGGCAGGACGGGGGTTCGCTGCCGGCGACCTCGACAACGACGGCCTCATGGACGCGGTGGTCTCGACCAACGATGGGCCGGCCCACGTGGTTCACAACGGTACCAAGACTTCGAATCACTGGCTTACCCTTAAGCTGGTAGGTCACAAGAGTAACCGGGATGCTATCGGTGCGGTGGTCAAAGTTGTCACTCCGGAGGGAGCACAATACGCCACGGTGACGACCGCGAGCAGTTACCTTTCATCGAGTGACAAGCGCGTACACTTCGGCTTAGGGCCGGAGAACGCGGCACAAACCATCGAAATTCTGTGGCCCAGCGGCATCCGGCAGGTACTCAAAGGCGTCCGCGCCGGGCAGATTGTGCAAGTCGACGAACCGGCCGGACACTGACTCGGCGGATGTCCTTCCCGATGGAAATTTCCCGCTTTACTTGGTATGATCGGGCAGTTTATGCATCCGAATCCGGAGGCTAAGTGCTTCAAGTCCGTTGCCCAGGAGGAACTGGACGATATCAGCCGGCGCCGCGAGGCGCGCGGACAGCGCCCCATCGGAGCGGACGAAAACGTCGAAATCCGCGCTGATGGCGCTGAATTACTCGGGATTTGTGTTTCGGGTGGCGGCATTCGCAGCGCGACCTTTGCGTTGGGAGTGCTGCAAGGCCTGGTAGCGAAGTCTCTGTTGGGCAAGGCCGATTATCTGTCGACGGTCTCCGGAGGGGGCTACATCGGCTCGTGGCTGCAAGGCGTTCTGGACCGTAGCGGAACCCTGAAGCCTCTTGATCCCAGTCAGAGCGAGCATGCCAGCATCCGGTTTCTCCGAAAATACAGTAATTACCTGGCGCCACGTCCGGGATTATCGATCGACAGCGTAGTGATTCCGGTCATCTGGTTCCGTAATGCCATACTCAACCAGGCGATTATTATCGCCGTTACCTTTGCCGCGATCCTGCTGTGCCACGTTCCGGCGTACTTGTTGTACCCGCGGAACCCGGATTTCGCATGGGTAGCTTACGCGGCCGCCTTGCTGCTAACGGCGACCGCCGTGGTGGCAATGGCCGGCAATTTGAAGGATGTGGTCCGGTCAGAGTTCACCAAGCGTGTTACTTATCAGGCGCGCAGCGACCCGCCGGATCGTGTGGCGTACAAGGTCGTCATCCCAATGCTGGTAACCGCTCCAGCTCTGGCGGCAGGCATGTTCAAGTCATTCACCGCATGGTGGTGGCTGCTGCTCCTTTGTGCGCTGATCTTGCTGCATGCGATCCTGCAATCGCGCGGCGGATTTCCAGAGTGCTTTCGAGGCAATCACAAAGGAACACCGCTTCTCTCCTTGAGGACCGTATTGCACACTATCTGGATGTCGATCGTGTGTAGCGCCCTCGATTGCGGCTCTATCTGCGCCGTCGGGTTATTGATTCAGCGTTGGTCCGGCGAAGGAATCCGGGGCGCTTATCAGACCATGGCTTGGGGCCCGCCGTTGATTATATTTTCATTTTTTGCCGGTGTGGGCTTGCAGATCGGGCTCATGGGCAGGGACTATCCGGATGCGGCGCGGGAGTGGATAGCGCGGGGCGGAGCGTGGCTGACGGTGTGCGCCCTGGGCTGGGCCGCGGCATTTACGGTGGCGATCTTCTCGCCCTATTGGGTCATGCTGCTGTGGGCCTGGAAAGGCGCGGTCGCAGTTTCGGCGGTCAGTGCCTGGCTCACCAGCTCGTTGGCAGGCGTACTGGCGGGCAAGAGTTCCTCCACCGGCAAGACCGGCGAAGACGGCGGCGCCAGCAGCAAACTCGATCTGGTCGCGCGATATGCCCCATTGGTGGCGCTGCCCGGCTTCTTCGCCGCTATAGCATACATGGTACACGCGGCCGTCTTCGCGACTTATCTGCTTGGCACCGGCCTGGGCCACTTCGATTGGGGCCGCTTCGTCAATGGAATGCTTCCCACGTATTGGCTGCCACTCGGTTTCGAACACCCGGGGCCGCCTATCGCAATGTTCGGCTTTGCTGTGGTAGTTTTCGTGGTGCTCTCACTACGGGTGAACATCAACGAATTCTCGATGCATCACTTCTATAAGAACCGGCTAGTGCGATGCTATCTGGGAGCAAGTTGCGCCGACCGGCGTAAGCCGAACCGGTTTTCGGGCTTCGATCCTAAGGACGATATCCCCCTTGACTGCCTTTCTGCGGAACACCAGGCGCGGCGCGCCCCGTACCCCATCCTAAATGCCTCGCTCACTGTCACGCTGGGTAGCGAGTTGGCTACCCAGGAGAGAAAAGCCAAGTCGTGGATCTTCACGCCGCTCTACTCCGGGTTCACACCGGAGGGCACTACCGCGGACCGCGAAGCTATGGATCAGTTATCCATGGCCGGATATGTTCGAACCAAAGACTTACTGGGGGGCAATCTCCATATCGGCACGGCCATGGCTATCTCGGGCGCGGCGCTGAATCCTGGCCAAGGGTACCATACTTCCACGCAGGTCGCCTTCCTGATGACCGTGTTCGACGCGCGCCTGGGATGGTGGATCGGGAATCCGCGCAGCGCGGAGAAGTTCAGCCGCCCCGGCCCGAAGATTGCTTTGTGGCCTTTGATCCGCGAGTTATTCGGCGCGATGGATGAGCGCTCACCTTACTTGAATCTTTCTGACGGGGGTAACTTTGATAACCTCGGCCTGTACGAGTTAGTCCGCCGCCGCTGCCGGTTTATTATCGCCGTAGATGGAGAAGAAGATTCGGACTTTGAGTTCGATGCGCTAGGGGCCGCGGTGCGTAAGTGCCGCACCGATTTCCATGTGGAGATCGACATCAACCCCAGTGCCATCCGGCGCGCGGGCGACTTCAGCAAGGCGCATTGCGCAGTTGGCGCTATTCATTATCCGGGCTCGGACAGACCCGGTTACCTGTTATACATCAAGGCAAGCATGACCGGCGATGAGCCGGCGGACGTGGAACTCTACCGCCGGCAGTTTCCGGTATTTCCGCAACAATCGACCGCCGATCAGTTCTTTACCGAGTCACAGTTTGAAAGCTACCGGCGGCTGGGATTGCATTGCGTGGAGTCAGTGTTGGATTTCGCGCCTGGCGGAGATCTGGCGGATGTATTCGACAGGCTGGCCGACCGCTGGGAGTTGCCGCCCGGACCGCCAGACGGCGAGTCTTCCGGGCAAGCCGAAGCTTACTCCCGGCTGCTCGAAGAATGGCGGGACACGAAGGATATCGATAACTTCGACTCCGATATCGTCGAAAACCGGCCGAGTGACGTTGGCCGAACCCGGTACTTCCTGATACTCGACTTGATTCAACTGATGGAAAACGTCTTTGTGTCCTGCCAGCTCGGCAACAGCCACAATCGCGACCATCGGGCGAACTCCGGCTGGATGCGCATATTCCGTTATTGGATGCGCCAGGCCGCTGTCGGCAGAGTGTGGAAAAGTCAATGCGAAAACTACACGCGATCGTTCCGGTATTTCGTCGATGACTTGATCCGCGAAGAGAAGACAAAACTGCAATGAAGAATTACGTTCCACTGATAGCGATGGCATTGGCCCTCTCGTTTCCGGCGCTCGCACAGCATCAGCCGCCGGACAAGGCGCCGGACGGCGACGCGCCGCCGGCCAAGTATCTGGTGCGCATCTGCGCGTGGGATCTGAACGAGACCGCGGTGCATTGCGACGACCCCTCGAAACAGCTTCCGCCGGCCCGCGCGCCGCAGTCGATCGAGTTTAGGCAGGTAGCCGATCCTAGCCTGGCTGCCGGGTCGGAGCCCACTTATCCGCTGCAGATCAACGGCAGCCTCTTTGTCTCGGCAAGGGCCAGTTCCGGATTGCCCGTCACGATCACGGTGCTGGCGGGCTCTGTCACTGCGGAAACCGCAAAGGCGCCACCCGGCATATTTCGATATCAGGTGACTGGGCCGGGCGCTGTGGTTTTGAAGGCGGATCGCAAGGGTGACAGCTACTACGAAGGCGCGGCGCCGGTCACGCTGGTCTTCGATGTCGGCCCGCTGCCGGATCACTCCTGTGGAGGGCTGCTGCCTGCTCCGCCTGCTCCACGCGTGATTCCAACCGTGGACGCGACGGCTATCGTCCATTTGCTGGGCGACCCGCAGCCTTACGTTCTGAGCGCCGCGGGACCGCACACCATCCTGGTTTACGAGAGGCGAGAGGCGTCGAAGCCGGAGCAGCCCAAGACCGCCGGCGCTGCCCAGAAGCCGGACAAGAAAGATGACAAGCCGGACGACGCCGCGGTGTTGAGCGGGCTCGAAAAGCAGATCGAGGCGCTGTTGAATCGCAATGCCGATGCGCTGGATCTGCCGGAGCCGCATCGTTTCACGGTAGAGCTCGAAATTCCGCATTCGCGCGCGTTGGGCGACTTGGCGAAGCGCATCGCCAGCCTGAATTACTCCGATCTGAAAGTCGAGGATGTGGGCAATCGCAGGATTCGCGTGATGGCGCCGACGGCACCCGACTGCACGGTGTGGAGTTCGTTTCTGCGGGACCTGCGTGAACTCGGCTGGCAAACGTATCCGGAGCCCTGGAATGCGCGGCTCTTTTATCTAGGCCAGAACACCGGCGCGAACGGCGCCAGCCAGACCGGGGCGACGGATCTCGCCACGGCATTCAAGGCGGTTGCCCAGGCGGCTCCCGATCCGCCGGACCCCAAAACCGGCGGCGAGCCCAGCGCATCCAAAGACGACAAAACAGGGAAGAAACCGGCCGCTCCGCCAGCCGCCGCTCCGGCTCCCTCTGCGATAGCCATGGCGCCGCTCGAAAACGATCTGCTGCTTTTCAGCACCGAGAATCCCGGGGACGACGCACCGATCGCCGAACAGAAACGCATCATCGCGCAGCTGGATTTGCCGCGCCCGGAGATGATCATCAACGGCTGGGTGCTTCAGAATTCCACCACAACTCCGCGGGCGATCGGCGCTTTTTCTTCGGCCGTGAAAGAAATGGTAGGCAATTATAACCAAAGCCTCGAAAACGTGGTCGAGCGCGCGTGGGGTTTCGTGCGTGCGCAGATCGCCGCCGGAAATTTCTTCGATGATGCGTTCTATCACTACGTCGCAGACCGGTTCGTGGGCGACCGCCAGCATGCTCTCGACGGCAAAGATCCGCAGACGGCCGCGCAACAGTATCTGGACTCCACCCGCGCGATGCTCACATTTCCCAGCGGGACGAGTGCGGCCGATTATGGAATCTGCACTCCGCCGCATTATTGTTTGGGCTACACGACCTTGTTTCAGCCGCTGAAGCCGCGGCTGACGGACGTGCTGCTCACCTTGATCGCCGCACGAAATCTTCGCGGCACACTGGATAGCACCACACGATTCGTCGAGGGCGCGGAGATAGCGACGCCGCCTGGCTTCTGCGACGGACTGGCCGCCGAATCCAAGGACAACTGCAAGAAGATCTGGACGGATCTGGACCTCAGCGCGAGCGACGGAAGTTGCGAAAACGAAGACCTGCACTTCATCCTGGGGTCTGCGTTTCGGCCGGCGCAAGGGGATCCGCCCGCGCGCGTGTTCTTGCGCTGCTTTCAACAGCAGGCGGATAAGCTGCTCACCTCCAGCACTGACGCGCAGTCGTCGCCTTCGGGGGCCGGCATCATGCGCGCGGCCGTGGCCAATTTCCTTTTCAATTACAAAATGAGCCAACAGTTCCCGCACGAATTCAAAGCGTACGATCTGAGCCAGAGCGCCGACGCATTGAACTCCGCGCTGAGCCCGCTGATAGATGCCTTCAACCGCGACATCACGACGTTCCAACGCTTCGTGCGCGCGGAGGTCTTGTACCAGGTGGAGCGGATCAATCGCAACAACGACGATCGCTGCTGCATCAAGCGATTGTTCGGCCTCGACAAGCCTTCGTTCTTCAACGAGGGTATCGTCACGGTGCGCACGATTTCCGGCCAATGGACTTATGCTTCTTCCACGTCGCAGAGCTTTTTAAACGCTAGTTCCGCGCCGCAACTGACGGATGTTTTGAACAGCCTGACGGGAACGAGTAGTAGCACGGCTTCCACGGGGACCGCTCCGATCAGCGCGCTGCTGCCCAGAGCGGGTGCGCTCAACAGTGCGCAACTGGCGGCAGCGTTCCTGAATAATTATCAGACGACCTACGCGCAGATCGGGCGGCAACTGGCGATCAGCGCGATTCCGCGCAGCCTGGCTACGGCTTCGGCGGCGGAGATCGTGGTGTCGCTGAATGCGGACGACGCCGCGAATCCGCCGGTTTATGTAGGAGGCCAACAGAACGGCACGGCCGCCAACATCTCGCGCGTGGCGAATCATGATACGTCGACTCGCGTGCGGGTTGACTCGATGAAGCTTTTTGAAGTGTCATCATTCGCCGCGGTTCTGCAACGCTCGCGGTCGCGCATTCCGCTGATCCCGCCGCTGATCGAGATTCCGTACATCGGCACGCTGGCCGGCATTCCGGTGCCGCCGGCCAAGGAATATCATCAGAGCACGGCATTATTGAGCGCGGTGGTGGTGCCGACCGCGGCCGATATAGCTTATGGATTACAATTCCAATTCGACCAGACGGCTGAAGGTCCGGCGCAGACGTGCACGCTGCTGAAGAGCGCGGACGCCGACAATCGATGCCGGTTGCGCAGGCTGATCTCCCTGGCTGATTTTGGCGAGCGGAATTCGGTCGACCTGTACAACCGCGCCATGGTGCACTGCCTCGCGACCGACATGCGGTCGGCTTATTCGAGCATCAACGGATTCACGCCGGCGGGCGCCAGCGCATGTGCGAGTCTGTCGTTCGATACGCTGCCCTATTAGACGGCTGTAAGTCAGGCTAAGCTGGAAGCAATGCTCATGCTTACCGGCCCGGCCGGGTCGGGTAAAACGTTCCGCATTCTGGAGCGCTTCCGCGAAGCTCTACGGCGCAGAGACCCGGGTGTGCGGCTGCTCACGCCGACCGCCACCATGGCGCAGCATCTGCAAAACGAGCTTGCGCGCGAAGGATTTGTTTTCCGCCCAGGGCTGATTCAGACCCTCTCGCGCTTCGTCGATCCGTTCGTGGCGGATCTGCCGCAGGTTTCCGAACCGCTGCTCTACTTGATTATCGAAGCGGCGGCCCATCGCATGGCCCGCGCGGAGTTTGCGAGAGTGGTGCGCTTGCCGGGGTTCTGCGCCGCACTGGCGCGCACTATCGAGGAGTTTTCCTCCGCCGGCTGCGATGCGGAACGGCTGGCGCGCGTGCTGCCCAGCTTGCACGGCGCGCCGCTGACCGAAGCGTTCGTCGCTGTTTACCACGAGGTGGATGCGGAACTCGCTCGCCGCGGCTTGGCCACGCGATCGCAACGGCTGCTACGCGCCGCGGAGCGAATCGAGCAGGATGGACTGCCGGGCATGCGCAGCATTTGGCTGGATGGTTTTTCCGCGCTACCCGATCCGGAACTAGCTGTGCTGCATGCATTGTGCCGGCATGCGGAGGTGACCATCACGCTGCCCGAAGCGCCCATGACCGCCTCCACCCGCGATCGATTGGTGGCGATGGGCTTCGCTGAAGAACGGTGCGCGTGGAAGGGGGCGCCGCCTGCTGGGGAAGTGTGCGCAGCCGCATCCATCGAACGGGAAGCCGACGAAATCGCGCGGCGTATTTTGCAGCATGCTTCCGCGGGCCGGGCATTTCGCGATATGGGGATCGTGGTGCGCACGCCGGAAGTTTATGAACCGGTGCTGCGCGCGGCTTTGGACCGCTTCGGCATTCCGGCGCGATTCTATTTTGATGCGGACGTTTCGCAGCATCCGCTGGTGCGCTTCCTCGCCGGGACTGTGGACGCGATGCTGAGCGGCTGGGAGCATGCCGCGACGCTCGCGGCGATCCGTCTGGCGCCTGGAACTGCGTGCGACGAATTCGATTTCGCCGTGCGCGCGCAGGTTCCTAACACCGGCTTGGCGGCGCTACGGGCCTGCTCCGGCGCGCCCCAGGAACTGCTGCGCGCCTTCGGTGACTTGGATGATTGGCGCGCGCTGGTGCTTTCGCCAACCGACTGGGCAAAGCGGCTCCGGGAGCTTGACCCGTTGTCAGCATGCGAGCCCCTCAGGAGTGCGGCGATCGCGCGCGGCCAGGCCGCGGCGTTGGAGGCTTTCCGCGGTGCGATGGATGAGGCTGCGCATGCCTTGCCGGACGAGCCCGCGCATCTCAGCGAATTCTGGCATGCCGCTAAATCGGTACTGCGCCTGACCCCGCTGCGAGTCGCCGATGGCCGCCGCAACGTGGTGCATGTGCTGGGTGCGCACGAAGCGCGCCAATGGCAATTGCCCATCGTATTTGTTTGCGGACTCGTCGAGAAGCGGTTTCCCCGCTTTCACACGCAAGATCCGTTCTTTCCCGAAGCGGCGCGCGCGCAGTTGAACGCCGCTGGCATCCGGCTGCGCAGGGCGGCAGATTTCGAATTGGAAGAGCGATTCCTGTTTGACTGGGCGGTAACTCGCGCGAGTGAGTCACTCACACTGACTTATCCCCAAGCGGACGCGCGCGGGCAGCAGAATCTCCCGTCGTCGTATCTGGAAGGTGTGGAGGCCAGGCGCGTCGAGGCACGCGCAGTGATGCCGGCGCGGCCTGCGCCGCCTGCTCCGGTTGCGAGTCAGCGCATCGCGAGCCCCGATCTGCTGCAGGCCCTGGCGGAACGCCACCGCACCTTCCGGCCGACCGCGCTCGAAGATTTCTTGCAATGTCCTTTTCAATTTCTTGGCCGCCGCACGCTGCGATTGGAAGAGGCGCCGCCGCGGCCAGAGCAACGGTTCGATTTTATGACGCAGGGCAACATCGCACACGAGGTGCTTGCCGAACTGCATCGCGACGGGCGTCCACTCGAGGAGGTTTTCGCGCGGGTCTTCGCGCGCGTTTGCGAGAAAGAGCATGTGCCGCCGGGCTATCGCACGGAGGCTTGCCGCGCACGCCTGCTGGCGGATCTGCGCGCCCTGGTGGAAGATCCCAAATGGAAGCTGGGCTACGAAGTTCGCGCGGAGCAGAAATTCCAATTCATGCTGCGCGAAGACGTTGAGATCCACGGCCGCATCGATCGCCTGGATGTGACTCCGGACGGCGGCGCCTACGTGATCGATTACAAGTACAGCGGCGCGCAGAACACCAAAGACCGGGCCAGCGATGAGACGCGGCTGCAGCCGCAGCTTTACCTGCTGGCCGTCGAGCGGTCATTCCAGTTGCGCCCGATCGGGATGTCATATTGGGGTTTCAAAGGCAGGGTCGAGCAGACGGCTTGGATGCCGTTCGAACCGGCGGAGGCCATTGATACCACCCTGCGGATCGCCGGCGAAGTGCGCGCCGGGCGCGTGGAACCGCATCCGGCCAATCCGGACAAATGCCGCTTCTGCGAGTTGCGGGACGTTTGCCGTTACACCACCGCGGATGTGGAGATCGCCACGGGAGAGGCCGCGTGGGATTGACCGAGTGCCAGGCGCAAGCCGCAACCGTGGAGGAGCCGCCGCGTGATACCTGCGTGGTGGCCGGACCCGGTTCGGGCAAAACGACCGTGCTGGTGGCGCACTTCGAGCAACTCGTCGAGCGCGGCATCGATCCGCTCCGCATTCTGGCGATCACCTTCACGGAAAAGGCCGCGAACAACATGCGCGAGCGGCTGGTGCGCAGGTTCCAGGATCGCTCGGATATCCGCGGCAAGCTGGAACGTGCTTACGTTTCGACCGTGGATGGATTCTGCGCCCGGCTGCTGAAAGAGAACGCCGTGTTCGCCGGCGTCGATCCGGATTTCTACGTGATGGACGAAAACGAATCGTTCCGCGTGGAGCGTCAGACTATCGGCGAAGTGCTGGATAGGATGCTGGCGGAACAGCCTGAGCGCATGCGTGCGGTGCTGCGCGGCGTGGCAGCGGTGGATATGGGCGCGGAGCTTCTGGATGCATACGGCGCCATTCGTGCGGCGGGAGTCGCGATCGGTGAACTCGTCCGTTACGCGGCTCCGGCCACGGCCGACTTCCCTGCCCTGATCACCGAAGCGCGCGCATTGCGCCCTGGACGCGATTGGCGGTTCGATCAAACGGCGCATTTCTACGAGGCACAGGATTGGGCGGCGCGCATTGCTTCCGCATTAGAAGATGGGCCGGACGCAGCGCTGCGGGAACTCCGCTCATTTAAGTGCAATTTGGGCAAATTGAAACGCGGCAGCCGCGCAGCCGAGTTGTTCGGCGCTATCCGCGAGGATTTCGAGTACCCGCTGATGACAGCCTCTTACGCGGAGGCGCGTGCGACCCTGTTCGAATTGTTGGCGCGCTTCGATGGCGAATACCGGCGGCGCAAGCAGCAATCCGGCGGACTCGATTTCGCGGATCTGGAGGAATACGCGGTACGGCTGCTGGAGGAACACGCCGACGTGCGGCGCCGCGTGCAGAGCCAGTTCGACCGCGTGCTGATGGACGAATTTCAGGACACCAACGGCCTGCAGGCGCGGCTGATGGAGTTGCTGCGCCCGGCCAATCGCTTCTTCGCGGTGGGCGACATCAATCAGTCGATCTACGGTTTCCGGCACGCGAATCCGGACGTGTTCCGCGATTATCGCGATGACGTGGCCAAGCATGGGCAGCGGCTCGTAGAACTGGTCGAGAACTTCCGCAGCCGTCCCGAGATTCTGCGTGCGGTCGAAACCGTAGTGGACGGCGCGGCAGGTATTGAGAAGCGGCGGCTCGTTGCTGGTTTGCCGTTCCCCGAAGTCACCGGGCCGCCGGTCGAGGCCTTCGCCGCCACGACGCTCGAGATGGAGGCGCAGAGTGTTGCGGCACGGATTCTGGAGTTCCAGCAAACGGCGGCGTTCCGCGATATGGCCGTGCTGGTGCGCAATTCCGAGGTGATCGGCGAATTCACGCGCGCCTTCGATGAGGCAGGCATTCCGTACCTGGTGAATCGCGGAAAAGGATTCTACGAAGCGCGCGAAGTGGTGGACCTGATGCATCTGCTGCGGGTAATCGTGAATGCGCGCGATGAGATCAGCATGGCTGCCGTGTTGCGCTCGCCGTTCGTGCAGGCTTCTGATGAGGCTCTGCTGCGGTTGAAGCTCGCGGGCAATCTTGGCACGGCTGTGGAAAGCCTGACAGCAGAGCAATTCGCATCTGACGACGCGGGAAAGCTCGTCCGATTCCGCGACCAGTTGGCCCGCTGGCGCGCCACGCGAGACTACGTGCCCATCGACCAACTGCTGCTGCGCGCGCTCGACGAATGCGGCTACGACGCTCCCACGGGTCCGCGCGGCGCGGCCAACATCGAGAAATTTGTCGCGCAGGCACGCGCCGCCAGCGGGCGGCAGACGCTTGCGGAGTTTGTCGAAGAAATCGAGATGCTTCGCGAATCGAAACCGCGCGAGCCGGATGCGCCGCCGGAAGACTCGGCCGACGCAGTGAAGATCATGACCGTGCATGCCGCTAAAGGGCTCGAATTTCCGATCGTGTTTCTGGCCGCGATGCACAAAGGCATTGACGCGAGTCCCGGGTCGATCGCCTTCTCGCCGCGCATCGGGCTGGGCGTGCGCTGGCACCATCCACACGCGCGCGAGGATAAGGATGATTCGTTCCAGCACGCGATCCGGCAAGAACTGAAGCGGCGCGAAGCGGAGGAAAGCAACCGGCTGCTGTACGTCGCCATGACCCGCGCAGAGCAGCACCTGGTGCTGTCGTTCACGACGAACGGTAAGAAGCCACAGAATTGGGCAGGCATCATCGCCGAGCGTCTGCCGGTGCGCACCATCGCCGAACCGCCGCAGCGGCGCGCGGCGCAGGCACGCGGCGATGCATCGGAACCGGTCGAGATTCTGGCGCGGCCTGTGGTCGCAGGCCAGCACGATGCGCAGGCGAACGTCACGTCGATCGCCCTTTTTGCGGATTGTCCGCGGCGCTACTACTTGTCCCGCTACCTGGGATTCGAGCCGCAACCGCAGGGCACGGCCAGCGATTTCGGATTGCAAGTACACGCGCTGCTGGCCGGCAACGCCGTTGCATCGCCCGACGCCGAAGCGGTCCGGCTGGCGGAGTTATTTCGCAAGAGCGCGCTCGGCCGCCGTGCGAACGCCGCCCAAACAATCGAACGCGAATTTGATTTTCTGATGGAAGTGGAAAACATCGTGCTGCGCGGCCAGATCGACCTGTGGTTCGAAGATCGCGGCAAGACCGTGCTGGTGGATTACAAGACCGATCGCGTAGTAGCCGATGAAGCTCCGGCGCGCGCGGAGAAGTATGCTCTGCAATTACGGCTCTACGCGCTGGCGGTCGAGCGGCTCAGCGGCCGCGCGCCGGATGAAGCCTACGTCTATTTCCTGCGGCCGAACCTGGCGGTGCCGGTGGACGTGCGGCCGTCGCTATTCAACGCGCCCGAGCCCGCCGTGCGCGATTTTCGCGACGCGCAGGAACGCCAGAGTTTTCCGCTCCACGAAGGCGAGCATTGCCCCGCCTGTCTGCATTTCAATCGCTTGTGCCCGGCGCGCCTTGCACCTGCCGTTCCCGCCGCTCCCATCCCGGCTTGAACAGCGGCAGATAGTTCTCCTGGTGGTACGGGTGTTTCAGGATCTCTTCGATGTTCAGATCGATGCCTAATCCCGGCCGGTCGGGCACTTCGATGTAGCCGTTCACCTGGTGCACGGGATTCGTCACGATCTGCTGTTCCCAGGGCTCGTTGAACTCGTCGAACAATTCGTGAATGAAGAAATTCGGAAGCGACGCGTTGAGTTGCACGCAGGCTGCCGAGCACACCGGACCCTGCGCGCTGTGCGGCGCGATCATGCCGAAGTGCGCGTCCACCATATCCGCGATCTTGCGGGCGGCAAACAATCCGCCCAAATTCAGCGGCTCCGGCTGCAGGATGTTCACCACGTCGTGCTTCAATAACTCGGCGAACTGCTGCTTTGTGGAGAGACTTTCGCCGGTGGCAATCGGCACCGGACTGCGCCGCGCCACTTCCACCATGGCCGCGATGTTGGTGTGCGCCACCGGCTCCTCGAACCACGCCGGACGAAACTGATGGATTGCCTCGGCGAACTCCACCGCGGTCGCGACGTTGAAGCGGCAGTGCGCCTCGATCAACAGGTCAACGGATGGCCCGACGGCATCGCGCACCGCGCGGATGATGTCTACCGCCAGGTCGAAATCGTAGCGCGAAAGATAGCGCCAGGCGGCCCCAAACGGGTCGAACTTGAGCGCGGTGTATCCGCGCGCGGCCACCGTCTTCGCTTTGGCGGCGAACATCTCGGGCGTGCGCGGCCCGCGATACCAGCCGTTGGCATACGCGCGCAGCTTCTCGTGGCACTGCCCGCCCCACAAGTTATAAATAGGCTGATTGCAGGCCTTGCCGATGATGTCCCACAGCGCAATCTCGATGGCGGCGACCGCGCACATGTGAACCTGCCCGCCATCGGTGTAGACATCGCGGATCAGCCGCTGCGAGATGGTCTCCACCTGGAAGGGATCCATGCCAATCACCAGCGGCGTCAGCTCGTGAATAGCAGCCTCCACGGTTTTGCCGAAGCAGTTCACGGTGCCTTCGCCCACGCCGTGAATGCCTTCGTCCGTGGAGACTTTGGCGAATACCCAATTCTTCCAGGGGTTGCCTGCGATGTATGTATCGATAGCGGTGATTCTCATCAACCGGGATTGTATCAGTAACTCACGCGCCAGACGGTGTTCGACCCGTCGTCGGTCACGATGAGCGAGCCGTCCGTCGCGACCGCGACGCCAACCGGGCGTCCCCACACGTCGCCGTTGGGCGTCACGAAGCCGGTCAGAAAGTCTTCATACTGGCCGGTCGCATGGCCGTTCTTCATCGGTACGCAAATGACTTCATAGCCCACACGGACCTCTTTGTTCCAGGAGCCGTGCTCGGCGGCGAAAGCGTCGCCGCGATATTCGGCCGGGAACTGCCGGCCCTCATAGAAAGTCATCTCGAGCGAGGCGTTGTGCGGCTGCAGCAGGACATCGGGCGTGATCACCTTGCTCTGCAATTCCGGATGCTTCCCCTGTTGGCGCGGGTCCTGATGACGGCCCATGTAAAACCAGGGCCAGCCGTAGAAGCCGCCTGCCTGCACGTGCGTGATGTAATCGGGGACCAGGTTGTCGCCCAGCCCGTCGCGTTCATTCACGGACGCCCATAGTTCGCCGGTCGTGGGATTGATAGTGATGCCCACCGGATTGCGGATGCCGTACGCGTAGACGCGGCCGCCAGTGCCGTCCGGGTTGAACTCCAAGATGTCGGCGCGATGGAATTCCTGCGGGTGCGTGTCGCTGTCGTCATCATTCGAGTGCGATCCCACCGAGACGAACATCTTCTTGCCATCGGGCGTGAAGGCGATGTCGCGCGTCCAGTGGCCGCCGCCGGTGAGATGGCCGCCCGAAGGGATGTCCGGCACGATCATTTGCGCCGGGCCGGCGGCTTTCAGGTCGCCATTGTGATAGGGAAATCTGACGACCGAACCCGTATTGCCCACGTACACAAACTGCGGATCGGGACCCGGCGGGTAGAACGCGATACCGAACGGCTGCGACAGGCCTGTGGCAAAGACTTCGACCGTCTGCGCTTTGCCGTCCGCGCCGATCCCGCGTAACACGCGAATGCGTCCGGGTTCGCTTTCCGCCACGAACAAGTCGCCGTTCGGCGCACGGCGGACCAGGCGTGGATTCTCGAGGCCAGCCGCATAGATAGTGACGGTGAATCCGGGTAGCGCTTTCGGCCACGCATCCGCCGGCCGCGGCACGATATGCGCGCGATTGTTAGCTGATGGCGTAGCGTACGGCGCGGGCAGATCGGCTACCGTGATTTTGCGCAGCGTGCCCGGCTGCTCGTGGAGAAAATCTGTGAACGGGGCGCGGGGAGCTGCCGCGGCCACTTTCGGCGTGCCTCCCGACAGCAGCGGCAACACACGAAAGCCGACGGCGAATCCGGCGGCCGCACACACTATGGTGGCGATCAATAAGTGAGAACGAAGGAACTTCATTATGTTTACCCCTCCTCAAACGTCTACTAACGTCATCCTCTGAGCTTCCTCTGTAACTACCTGGAGATCATCCGCGGATAGCAGAACTCCCCCCGCCGCGGCATTCTCTTCTGCCTGGCGCGGGTCGCGGGCGCCTACTAGTGCATGGGTGATGCCCGGTTGCGCGAGCACCCAGGCGATCGCCAACCGTCCCTCCGTCAGATTGTACTTCTGCGCGATCGGGCGGAGCCGGCTGAAGTCATTGGCGGCGGACGCCACCGAACAGGCGAGCACCGCGATTTGATTTTGCCGGCAATACGGCAAATAGTCGCGCTCGATTTCGCGCCGGGTCATGCTGTAAGTTTCCCGCACGGCGTCGACTGGTCCAACGGCGCGGTATTTCCGAAGCTGGTCCACCGTGCAATTCGACACACCGATCGCCCGGATCTTCCCCTCGCGCTTCAAATCCAGCAGCGCCGCCATGGTCTCTTCGACCGGCGTAGCCGCATCCTGCCAGTGAGTCTGATATAAGTCGATGTAGTCAGTTCGCAGACGGCGCAGACTTTCTTCTACTTCGTACCGGATAGACTCCGCCCCTAAGTAACAGTTGATCGCCGCGCCATCCTGATTAGTAAAGAAAGCGCCTTTGTTGGCATGCCAGACTAAGCCGCACTTAGTCGCCACTATGACTTTGTCGCGGCGGCCCTGAATTGCTTCGCCGACGATTTGTTCCGAGAGACCCAGCCCATAGGCCGGAGCGGTGTCGATAAAGTTGACGCCGGCATCGAGAGAGGCCTGAATGGCGCGGACGGGCATCTGGGCATCGGCAATCGTACAGGTTCCGTGGGCAACCACAGAAGCCGTGATCCCCGAGCGTCCAATAGGTCTGTAGATCATTGTATTAAGGAACCAGCGTGGTTTTCCAATCGGGCTTGAGAGGCATGCCGGCAAGACTGCGCGCGTCCCATCCTCCTCCCAGCGCCTTCACTAACATCACCGACGCCACTAAGCGGCTGCCCTGAATCTGAGCGGCCTCGCGCTGATTGGATAACAGAGTTTGCTGCGCGGTGACTACGTCCAGGTAAGTGACTAATCCGCCGGTGTACCGGTTCAGCGCGATATTCAGCGCGCGCTGTGACTCGGCGACCGCGGTATCTTGTGACTGCGCCGCGCCGGCGAATACTTCGAGCCCGGCCAGCGCATCCTCTACTTGTTGAAACGCGACTAAAACGGTCTGGCGATACTGTGCAACGGCATCCTGATAACCGGCATTGGCGAAATCCACTCCAGCGCGAATCCGGCCGCCGGAGATGATCGGCTGCGCCAGGGTTGCCCCGATTGCCCACAAAGAGCTCGGCAGTGAGAATAGGCTGGCGAAGCCCGTGCTTTCCAGGCCGGCGCTGGCGGCCAGTTGCAGGCTCGGATAGTAGGCCGACCTGGCCACGCCGACCTGGGCATTCGCCGCGGCCATCAGGCGTTCTTCGCGCGCGATATCCGGACGGCGCTCCAACACATCGGAGGGCACGCCGGCCGGGACTACCGGCAAATACTTCTGCAGGGAACCGGCGCTCACCCGGAAGTCCGGCGCCGCGGCGCCGCACAGCACGGCCAGCGCATGTTCGTAATTGGCGCGCAGTTGGCGCTCGAGCCTGGCTTGCGTCCGCGTGGCATCGAGCAGGGCCTGCTCCTGCGCTAAATCCAAGCCGGAGGCGAGACCGCCATCATGGCGATTCTGGATCAGCGCTTCGGCCTTCTCGAGCGAGGCCACCGTATCGTCCAGAATGCGAATCTCGGTATCGACTTCGCAGAGGGTGAAGAAGTCCGCCGCGGTCTCGCCGGTGAGCACCAGCTTCAGATTCTCGAAATCGGCGCCGGCCGCCTGATAGGAGGCGTTGGCCGCTTCCACGCTGCGCCGGGTTCGCCCGAACAGATCCGGTTCGTAACTGAGGACGAACGGCAGGTTCCAGGCATTTTCCGTGGTGGCGCCATTGACGACGCCGCCTAAGGGCGGACGGTTGGCCGAAAGACGGAAACGCTGGTACGACGGTGAGACGCCGGCCTGTGGATAGAAATTGCTAAGGGCGACAGACGCCAGCGCGCGGGCCTGCTGCAATCGCGCGCTCGCCGAAACCAGATCCTGGTTGGCGGCCAGCACGCTCGTCTCCAGGCGATTCAAGTCCGGGTCGCGAAAGATCTCCCACCAGGCGCCCTTTGGAATCTGATCTCGAGGATCTCCGGGACGCCATGGCCCCTCGGTGTGCCACGCGGCAGGCTGTGGCGCGGGCGGCGTATGATAATCCGGGCCCACGGGATGGCACGCCGAAAGCAGCAGGGCCGCGCCGGCGAGCGCTATTGACGCGCGTTTCATGACGGGTTGCGCTCCGCATTGTTGGCGGCCACGTGTACGGCTTGGCCGCTCTCGAGCGAATCCGGCGGATTCTGCACCACGCGATCCTCCGCACTGACGCCTTGCAGAATTTCGAGGCTGGTGCCGAAGTCGCGGCCGATCACGATGCGATGCAGGTGCACGCGATTGTCCGCCCCGACCACCGCCACCGAGGGTCCTTCGGAACGAAACAGCATGGCGCTGGCCGGCACGGACAAACGGTTGCCGGTGACCGGCACGTTGAAGTGCACCTGGGCGTAGGCGCCCGGCAGGAGCCGGCCCGACTTGTTCGGAACGTCCACCTCTGTGAGCAGCGTCCGGGTATTCTGGTCGATCGCGTTCGCCGTCCGCACCACGCTGCCGCCGAAGCGCGCGGCGGGGAATTCGGCCAGCGCGATCCAGGCAGACATGCCCACGCGGATGCTGGGCGCGTCGGCTTCCGGCACGCTGATGTACACGCGTAGCGGATCGATCAGCGCCAGATTGAACAACTGATTGCCGGTTCCGCCGTTGCCGGCATTGACCAGCGCTCCTATATCGACATTGCGGCGGGTGAGCACCCCCGAAAACGGCGCGTAGACGTGCTTGAACGATTCGAGCTGCTGCAGACGGCGCACGTTGGCATCCGCCGCGGCCAGGTTGGCCTGGGCCTGCGCGTAATCGCTGGTCTTCTGATCAAGTTCCTGTTGCGAGACCGAATCGGTGCGGCGCAGTTCACGCCAGCGGTCGGCACTGATGCGCGCCAGGTTGAGCGCCGCCACCATCTGCTGGCGCGCGGCTTGCGATTGGGAGAGCTCCTGGTCGACTTCGGGCGTGTCCAGATCGGCCAGCAAATCGCCTTTCTGGACCTTGGCGCCGATGTCCTTGTACCAGTGCAGCAGATAGCCGTTGGTGCGGGCATAGATCGGCGATTCGGTAAATGCCTGCACCGTGCCGGGCAATTCCAGCTCGTTCGAGCGCGGCTCGGGCTTTGGAAAACCAATCGCCACCGTGGTGACCGCCAGGCGCGAAGTTTCCGTAGACAAAGCGGCCTGCTCTTTGGCACGCGCTTTGATACTCAGCGCGCCGGCGGCCAACAAGCCAAGGATGGCCAGCGTCGCCGCGACCAGCCAGGGTTTGGTCCCACCCGACGTACGCTTGACGATCGCGGGTTCGGGTTCCAATAATGGCGTCTCTTGAGTAGACATATGCTTCAATCTTCCGATCTCTCTCTGGCCCCATGAATCAGGCCAAAAACAGTTGGCACGAAGAACAATGTGGCGACGGTGGCGAAAAGCAGGCCACCGATTACAGCCCGGCCCAGCGGGGCGTTTTGTTCGCCGCCTTCGCCCAGCCCCAGAGCCATGGGGGCCATGCCGATGATCATGGCCAGCGCGGTCATCAACACGGGCCGCATACGGGTGTGCCCGGCGGTTACGGCGGCGTCGCGCGCGGGCATGCCTTCATCCATGCGCTCGCGGGCGAAGGAGACCATCAGGATGCTGTTCGCGGTCGCCACCCCCACGCACATGATCGCGCCGGTAAGCGAGGGCACATTCAACGTGGTGTGCGTCAGCAGCAGCGCCCAGGTGATGCCGGCCAGCGCGCCCGGCAGCGCGGTGATGATGATGAACGGGTCAAGCCACGATTGAAAATTCACCACGATCAGCAGGTAGACGAGCACGATCGCCATGGCCACGCCGGCGCCCAGGCCCCTGAAGGATTGCGTCATGGTGGAGACCTGGCCGGCGATGGTGAGGTGGCTGCCGCGCGGTAGTTGTTTCTGAAGCCGCGCGGCCACCTGGCGGACGTCGCGCGCCACACCGCCCAGGTCGCGGCCCTGCACGGAAGCGTACACATCGAGCAACGGCTGCACGTTATAGTGCGAAATCACAGCGGGCTGGTTCGCGTGGCGGAACGAGGCGAGGTTCCCCAGAATCTGCGGGTCGGGCGACGCGGGCGTGCGGATGGGCGTGTCGAGCAGAGCCTTCAGGGAATCCACGCGGTATTGGGGCGTCTGCACGGCGACGTTGTAACTGATGCCGGTGCGCGGATTCAACCAGAACGTCGGCGCGGTCTGAAAACTGGAGCTCAGCGAGACCAGCAAGTTTTGGGCGACATCGCGTTGGCTCAGGCCCACGGTCTGCGCGAAGGTCCGATCCACATCCAGGTCTAAGGTGGGTGCGTCGTTGGCTTGTTGCACGTGCACATCGACCGCACCCGGGATGGCGCGAATGCGGTTCGCCAATTGGCGCGCCAGGTCGTAATTACCCGCCTCGTCGTTACCGGCGATCTGCACGTCGATGGGGGCGGGCACGCCGAAGTTCAAAATCTGGGTGACGATGTCGGCGGGTTGAAAAAAGAACTGCGTGCCCGGAAATCGCTGCGGCAGTTGCTCGCGCAGCAGCTTCACATATTCGGCGGTGGGCCGATGATTCTCTTTGAGGGAAACGAGTATCTCCCCGTCCGGCGTGCCGATGGTTCCCGCGTTGCTATAGGAGAGGTTGATGCCGCTGTAAGGCAGGCCGAGGTTGTCGAGCATGGTATCGAGATCGCTGGCCGGGATCATGGTGCGGATGGTGTTTTCGATTTCGTCGGTGAGCCGCGCAGTCTCTTCGATGCGCAAGCCGGTGCGCGCGCGGATGTGCAGGCGCATCAATCCGGCATCGACTTCCGGAAACAGATCCTGGCCCAACACGGGAATGAATCCCAAAGACGCCACGCAGACCAGCAGGAACGCCGCTATAAACAAACCGGCGTGACTCATGCAGGCGGCCAGCGCATTGCGGTAACTGTCGCGCAGACGTTCGAAGCCGTTTTCAAAACGGTGATGGAAGCGCCCCCAGAACCCCGGCTCCTCCTGCAGGTTGTGATGCCGCAGCAGGTACATGACCATGGTGGGCACCAGCGTGCGCGACAACAGGTACGACGCCAGCATGGCGAAGATCACGGCTTCGGCCAGAGGCACGAACAGGAAGCGCGTGACGCCGCTCAGGAAAAACATGGGTACGAAAACGATGCAAATGCACAATGTGGAGACGAAGGCGGGCACGGCGATTTCCTGCGCGCCATGCAGAATAGCCTCGCGCAGATCTTTCCCTAGCAGCCGGTTGCGTTCGATGTTTTCAATTTCCACGGTGGCGTCGTCCACCAGAATTCCGACCGCCAGAGCCAGCCCGCCCAGGGTCATCAGGTTCATGGTTTCGCCGAGGGCGCTCAAGCAAATCACGGAAACCAGGATGGCCAAAGGAATCGAAATCGCGATGATCAGGGTGCTGCGCCAGTTGCCCAGGAAGATCAGAATCATCGCCGCGGTGAGGCACGCCGCGGTGAGGGCCTCGCGAATCACGCCCTGCACGGCCGCGCGCACGAAAATGGATTGGTCGAACAACGGCGTGACCTTCAGTTCCGGCGGCAGCGCGCCGGCCATATCCTTCAGCGCTTCGCGGACATCGTGGACGATCGCGAGCGTTGAAGCCGAACCCGTTTTGTAGACGCTCAACAGCGCACTGCGGTGCCCATCCTGACGAACGATATTGGTCTGCGGTGAGAAACCGTCGCGCACATGGGCGACATCGCGAATGTAGATCGTGGCGCCGTTCACGGTCTTGATGGGCAAATTGTTCAGCGCGTCGATGGTTTGGGTGCTGCCGTTCATCTCGACCTGATATTCGAGTGGGCCGATTTTCACAGTGCCCGAGGGCAGGATCAAGTTTTGAGCGCTGACTGCGTTCACCACGTCGACCGGCGACAGCCCCTTGGCCTGCATGGCGGGCGAATCGATGTCGATCGAAACCAGGCGCGGTTTGCCGCCGTACGGCCAAGGAATCGACGCGCCCTGCACGGTAGCCAACTGCGTGCGGATCGTATTGCTGCCCAGGTCGAACAACTGCTGCTCGCTCAGGCTCGTGCTGCTCAGGCCGATCTGCAGAACGGGCACGGTGGAGGCGTTGTAGGTCAGAATCAGCGGCGGCGTCGTGCCCGGCGGAAGCTGGCGAAGCTGCGTCTGGCAAATTGCGACCACCTGCGCGATTGCGGTCGAAATCTGCACCGACGGCCTGAAAAACAGTTTGATGACACCGACGCCGTTATAGGACTGCGATTCCATGTGCTCGATGTCGTTCACCGTGGTGGTAATGCTGCGCTCGTTAATCGTTACCAGGCGATTGGAGATTTCCTGGGAGACAAACCCGTCGTAGTTCCAGATCACACTGACCACGGGTATGCCAATGTTCGGGAAAATGTCAGTCGGCGTGCGCAGAATCACCAGCGGGCTCAGAATCAGAATCAGCATCGCCACCACCACGAATGTATAGGGGCGATTCAGCGCGACACGTACAATCCACATCTGGAATCCCTTCTTTTGGGGCCTGTAAGTGCAAGCCGAAGGCCGCTCCGGGCGGCTCGTATCTTATTGAATTATTTGGGAAGCGGGTAAGGGAGGGATCAGTGCCGGGAGCCAGGGTTCGCGAATTCGCGAAATATCACGAGTTGATTGCCGCGGCGGAACGGAAGCGGAATTTGTCGATTCCGAGTGCGCGGATCTTCGACTCAAGCGTGGAGGCCGGAATGTGCAGGCGCGCCGCGGCGCCACGGGTTCCGGCAACCCGGCCCTTGGTCTCGGCCAGCACCGCCTCAATCAATTCCTTTTCGCTCTGGCGCAGAACATCGCCGTTGTAAGGCGCCTTCTCCAGCGCGCCGGGCTGAAGCATGCCGGCGTCAATATGCAGCGTGCCGCCTTCCGCCAGAATGACGCTGCGTTCGATCACGTTCTGCAATTCGCGGATGTTGCCGGGCCAATGATAGGCTTGCATCAGATCCATGGTCTGGCGGTCCACGCGGTTCACCTTGCGGCCCAAGCGTTCACTGAAGCGCGCCACGAAATAATCGACCAGCGGCGGAATATCTTCGCGGCGCTCGCGCAGGGGCGGCACCACCAGCGGAAAGATGTTCAGGCGGTAATACAGATCGCCGCGAAATTCGCGCTGCTCCACCATGACTTGCAGATTGCGGCTGGTAGCCGCCACCATACGCACGTTGACCTTGATGGTTTGCGTGCTGCCCAGGCGCTCGAATTCCTGCTCCTGTAGCACGCGCAGCAGCTTGGGCTGAAGTTCCGGCGGGATGTCGCCGACCTCGTCCAGAAAAAGGGTGCCCTGGTGCGCGAGTTCAAAGCGGCCGGTCTTGCGCGCAATCGCCCCGGTGAATGCACCTCGTTCGTGGCCGAACAATTCGCTTTCGAGCAACCCCAGCGGGATGGCGGCGCAGTTCACTTTCACGAAGGTGTGATCGCGCCGGGCGCTCATATTATGGATGGCGCGCGCTACCAGTTCCTTGCCGGTGCCGGTCTCCCCTAGAATCAGGACCGTCGAGTCGGTGGGCGCGACGATGGCCACCTGCTTCAGCACGTTCTTGAGCGCCGCACTCGAGCCGACGATCTCTTCGAAGTTCTGGCCGCTGCGGATTTCTTCGTTCAGGTACACGCGCTCTTCGGCCAAACGCTGGCGCGATTCCGCCACCTGGTAATAATCGAGCGCATTATCGGCGGCCAAGGCCACCTGGCTGGCTACCTGGCGCAGAAAGTCGACATCATCCTGGGTGAAGGCGCGCTCCGGAAAGCGGCCGACGTTAAGCGTGCCGAGCACCCGGTCGCGCGCAATCAGCGGCAGGAAGCAGGCGGATTTCAAACCGAGCGCCAGGGTGGGGTTGATTTTCGGATCGAAGTGCGAGAGCTCTGCGGCGTCCATTACCAGCGCCTTCCGCGTCTCGAGCACGATGCCCGCCGGCGTGCCGGCGCGCGGCACCACCAATTCCTCTTCCATCGGCTCGGGAAGCTCGGAGAAATCGCGCGCATAGATGCGCAGATGCACGCCGTCAGGCTCCGGCAGGATCACGCTCGTATAGTCGCAGCGCATGGTGCGGCGGACGTTGGATGAGGCAGCGCGCAGTAGCGGACGCAGTTCCAGATTCGGCGCCAGCGTGTTGTTCAGATCGAGCAGCAGGCGCAGCCGGTCGCGCTCCTCGGCCAAGGCTGCCTGCAAGTGGCAGGCTTCCTCGTGCGCGAGCGCGTTGTCGACCGCCATGGCGATCTGGCGGGCCACCTGGCCCAGAAATTCGAGATCCGCCTCGGCGTAGCCGCGCGCCAGCGCGTAGCCGAAGCCGACCGCGCCCAAACGCCGGTGCGCGGTGGTCAGCGGCAGAATGCAGCACGATCGAACTTCGTGATCGCGGAGCAACTGGAAGGCGTCCGTATAACGCCGGTCCTCGTCCAGATCGCGCACCACCATGGGCTCCTGGGTTTTCCACACCAGCGCGCTCGGGGACTCATCAAGCGGCCGTTCGATGGGCCAGAAAGCCGTGCCGTTCGCGCGCGCCGGCCCTTCGAGGACGTGCAGGCGCATACGGTCGCGGCTGGGCTCGTGCAGCACCAGCCACAGCGAGTCGAAGCTGACCACGCGCGGCAGGCGCTGCGCCAGGTCGCGGAACAGCGCGGTCAAATCGCGATGCAGCGCAACCGACTGCATCACTTCGAGCAGAGCCTGGTACTGGCGCGGAGCGTCGGCCAATTTACAGAGCGGCCCGTCCATGATATTCAGATTATTGTAATGACGCCGAGGATGCAGGCGCGCGTTACGGCTGCAAGAGCGCCGCGAGGCCGCCCGGCGCCACTCGCAACCCGACGTAGAACGCGCCGAACAAGGCGTAGACAGCCGACACCTCATCGAAGCGCATTTCGTAGATCAGCTTCTTGAAGACCAGCGGATCCTCGGCAAACAGATCCACGCCCCACTCCCAATCGTCGAAGCCGATGCTGCCGGTGATGATCTGCTTTACGTCGTCGGCATAGCGGCGCCCCACCATGCCGTGGTCGTGCATCAGGCGCTGGCGATCGGCCATGGGCACCTGGTACCAATTCACGGATTCGCCGCGGCGGCGGTCCATGGGGTAAAAGCAGATGTATTTGCGATCCGGAATGGCGGGCCATAAACGCGGGGCCATCGTCTGCCGCGCGCGGGCGAGTGTTTCCGCAACCTCGTGGTTCCATGCGGCGGAATGCGGTTCGATGGCGCGTTCTGCCAGGCTGGTGTAGAGCTTGAGCGTGGAGTCATACAAGCCCAGCTCGACCACCGATAAATACGAGGTGGAAGGCTCCAGAAAATCCGCCAAACGCAGGCGGGCCAGCGCCAGTTCGGCCTGATTTAATTCCTCGAAACTGCGGCGGAAGTGCACGAACATCAGGTCGCCTTTGTGGCCGAGTAGCGAGTAGACCGCGGTACCTTCCATGCCGCCCAGTGTTTGCGCGGCCTCCGCCACGGCGGCGTCTCGTTCCGCAGCGCCGAGCGCTTTCCACGCGGGCCAGCGGAAGCGCATCATCTGATGCAGGACACTCGAGCCTTCGAGCGTGAGCGGAACCGCGGGCATGGAGGTCATCGAAGTCTATTTTCACACGCGGCAGGGCACCGCGCCGTGGCATGATTGGAGGATGGCGCGCGCGCTTCCCCGCATCCCCCGCATCAGCGGCCGCACGGTGCGCCTGGAAATCCGCCGCGCGCTGGCGGACCGCCGCGGCCCGGTGCACGCCGGAGCTTTTCTGCGCGAACGGCGTATCGCATTCGATGCCGAGCTGGCCGCCGACCGGCGCGAGTTCGCCCGCATTTTCGTCCACGAGCTATTTCACTTCGTGTGGGCGCGGCTGGGCAATCCACGGCGCTGGGCCTGGGAGGCGATCCTGCGCCAGGAACTGTGCGGCCACGCACGCGGCGAACTGGGGTGGTCAGCCGAATGGCGCAAACACGCGCTCGCGGCCCAGGACGTTGCCGGCCGGACGCGGCGCTGGCGCGAATACGTGTGCGAGAGCTTCTGCGATACCGCCGCCTGGCTGCTTTCGGGCGTGCGCACGCATCCTGAATACACGCTGGCCGAACGTTTCCGTGAGCGGCGCCGCACGTGGTTCGTCAACTCTGATGTGACGAAACGAATCTCGATATAATCCCATATAGTGGTAAGTGGAGGAGAATTTATGTCGGCTGTGCGTTTGGGCGCCGTGTTGCTCACCGGTTTTGCGCTGGGCTGGGTGATCTATGGCTGTTCGTCCTCCAAGACCGTGCGAGCCGCGTCGCTTAAGCCTGACGCCGAGCGCCATAAGGCGCCGGATTTCAGCCTGAAAGACGCCGACGGCAAGACGGTCCGCCTTTCCGATTACCACGGCAAAGTGGTTTTGCTGGATTTCTGGGCGACCTACTGCGGCCCGTGCAAGATCGAGATTCCGTGGTTCATGGATCTCGAACGCAAGCACAAGGATCAGGGCTTTTCGGTGCTGGGCGTTTCTATGGATGACGACGGTTGGGATGCGGTGAAGCCCTTCATCGCCGACGAGGCGATCAACTATCGTGTGATGGTCGGCAACGATTCCATCGCCGAGCAATACGGCGGCATTGAAGCGCTGCCGACGACTTTTCTGATCGACCGGGACGGCAACATTGCCGCTGTCCACGTAGGCCTGACAAGCAAGAGCGAATTTGAAAATGGTATCGAACAACTCTTACAGAAACCGGCGCATCCGGGTAGCGGCTCTGGGCGCGTCTCTCTGCCTGCCGCTCTTGTGGGCGCAAGGTAGCTCGTATTTGACGGCGGAAGCGCCCCAGAAACTGACCGCGAAACGGGGCGCCGCGGTAGAGGCGAAGATAGCCGTGTCCGTGGAGCCCGGTTTTCATGTGAACAGCAACACGCCGAGCGACGCTTACCTGATTCCGCTGAAGCTGACCTGGACTCCCGGCGGCGCGCTCGAACCCGGCGCCGTCGTTTATCCAAAGCCGGAGATGGAGAAGTACGCATTCTCCGACAAGCCACTTTCGGTTTTCACGGGCGATTTCAACGTGACCGCGAAATTCAAAGTACCCGCTACAGCGCCATTCGGCATGGGGATGATGGTGGGCAAGATTCGCTATCAGGCCTGCAATAATAACTCGTGTTTCCCACCGAAGTCGGCCGAAGTGCGGCTGTCGTATCAGGTGCAGTAGTCTGGCATTGCCGCCATGCAACGAAGAACCTTTATTCAATCGGCCGTGTTAGCCGCGGCTGCGCCGCGCATCTGGCCGCAGTCGAACCCCACGTGGGGCGGGCCCGTAATCGACACCCACCTGCATCTGCGCCGCGAGGCCGACGCCTGCTTCACCCATATACAAGGATGCGGCGTGACGCATGCCGTGTTGTTGACCCGGGCGAGCGATGAAGAGCGGGCGCAGCAGGAAATGGATAAGCGGCCGGGCCGTTTTGCGCGCTCCGTGTCGGACGACCCGGCCGCGCCCGATGCCGACCGCGTGTTCCGCGACGCCCTCCGCGGCGGAGCGGTCAGCATGGGAGAAATCAAGTATCACCTGGCGCTGGATTCGCCGGAGATGCGCCGCCTCTACGACATCTCCGCCGAATTACAGGTGCCCGTGATGATGCACATTCAGAACTTTCCGCACTTCCCGGGCGAACTGCCCTACAACACCGGCTATCCGCATTTCGACAAGATGCTGAAGGCTTACCCGAAGACGATTTTCGTGGGGCACGCCGATCTTTTCTGGGCACACATCAGCGCCGATGTCCCCACCGATCGCGGCTATCCAACCGGTCCCATTAAACCGGGAGGACTGACCGACCGGTGGCTGGGCGATTTCCCCAATTTGTATGCGGACATGTCCGCGAATTCCGGGAACAACGCGCTTTCGCGCGACCCGGATTTTTCCCGCGGCTTCATCGCCCGCCACCGCAGCAAGTTGATTTTCGGCAGCGATTGCAGTTGCGCCGACGGCAAGGGCGCCGGCATCTCGCAGGGCAACAATCCGGAAGCGGCGCGTTTGAGCGGAAAGTGCGTGGCGCGGGCCACGCTGGGGCTGCTGAAAGAGTTGACCACGCCCGAGATTTTCCGGCAGGTGACCTGGGAAAACGCGCACCGGCTCTTCAAGCTACGCTTTGCCACGCAAGTGGAAGGGTAACCACTCGAGCACTCCCGCGACCGCTTTGCGCACCGGCTTGAAGTCGAAATCGGCCGCGATGGCATCGTCGTCGAAGCTTTCCGCCAGTGCATCCATGCCGAACAGGGCGCGCGGGAATCGCGGGTAAAGCACCTGGCCAAGCAGCCGCTCCGCCGCTTCGGCCGCGGCCTTCGCCGGTAGCCTGAACGTTCGTTTCAGGTACAAGCTCAAACGTTCGTGGACCGTGGAGAAGACTACGTCGAAGTATTCCGCGGAACCTTCGGGAAATCGGGCGGCTTCGGCGATGCTCAAGCGGCACATGCGGACCGAGGGGGCGAAAAGCAGGATTTCCAGGTACCGGGCGCAGAACATCGTCAGGGCTTCCGCTGGCTTCCCGGAATAGTCGCCGGGCATCTTCAGCTTGCTGAGAAAGAGTCCCCGCACCAGCTCAACGACTGCCAGGAACAGCTTCTCTTTGCTCTCAAAGTGCGCGTACAGGGAGCGCTTCGAGGTTTGCGCGCGGCTGGCGACTACGTCCATCGACGCCCGCTCGAAGCCCATTTCCAGGAACACGTCTTTGGCGGCGTAGAGGATATGCTCCCGGAGTCGATCGCCTCGTCTGGCCATAGCTCCTATTTTGCCTGACGCGTTTGACAAAATGTAAACGGTACGGTAGAGTTTACTTTATGAGCATCGTCGTCACAACCCCCACGGGGCATATCGGATCGCAGCTCGTCAAGGATCTTCTGGCCGCCGGCGAGGCAGTGCGCGTGATTGCGCGCGACCCGGCCAGGCTCGCGGCAGAGGTTCGGGACAGAGTGGAAGTGGTACAGGGATCGAGCGATGACGAAGCCGTGCTGATGCGCGCGCTCGAAGGCGCGGAAAGCCTGTTTCTGGTGGTGCCGCCTTCCTTCACCGCGAAGGACGCCACGGCATATTATCTGCAATTCACCCGCCCCGTGTGCCGCGCCGTAGAGGCGCAAAGCGTGAGGCGCGTCGTATCGGTTTCCGGCATCGGGCGCAAGGTGGCAGTCGCGGCCGGCCCGGTGACCGCCGCCTTTGCCAAGGATGCGGAGATCGAGCGCACCGGCGTGGATTTCCGCGCTCTGTGGTGTCCTGGCTTCATGGAAAACATGCTGCGGCAAGTCGACTCGCTCAAGCATCAGGGCATGTTTTTCGGGCCGAGCCGGCCGGACGTAAAAGCTCCGCAGGTGGCCACGCGCGACATCGCGGCCAGTGGCGCCCGCCTTCTCCGCGACCGGTCCTGGACGGGCCAAGGCGGACTCGCTGTGCTGGGGCCGGAGGATCTGTCCTTCGACGATATGGCGGCGATCATGACGGAAGTGCTCGGCAAACCGATCCGGTTCCAGAGCGTGTCCGGGGACGCCTACAAGGCGCAACTGATGAAACTCGGGGCGAGCGCGGAGTTGGCGCAAGGACTGGTGGAGATGTGCGCCGCCAAGGACAACGGCCTCGACAGCTCCGAGCCGCGCACGCCCGAAAATACCACTCCGACCAGCTTCCGGCAATGGTGCGAAGAAGTGTTGAAGCCGGCCCTCGCCAGATGACCGAATGGTCACCCTTAGCTTGGATGACGTGCTAGGGCTGCATAAGAACCCTGAAAAGTGCGTCGGCAAAGGGCGAGCACTGCCGGACGAGCTGCGGGTCAAGGCGTTCGAGAATGTGGAAACCGTGGCGGGTCTTGTGGTAGCGTTTCTTCCCGGTGTCCTTGGTGGCTCGCGCGAGGGCGTCGAGCAGATCCTTCTTGGGTATCTCCTCAATCCGCCGGTTTGCCGGTAGGGCAGCCGTCCCCCGTAGTACGCGGCGAGTGTTGTCTTGTCCGCGAAGAACCACGCCTCCATGCACTGGACCATTAGATGGACCTGACCTTCCGGCAGCGCACCCGTCCAGCGCTCCCGCAGATGTGCTGCAGCGGTCTTTCCGATCTCTACAGGGCCTTCAGAGTCAACCAACAGAAGAGGGAGGTTTGGCATCGTCGGCCAGCGACCGGCAGAAATCACGGTAAGCTTGGTCGCCACTTCCTGACGCAATGATGCGTGGCTTCGGCCGGTTGCTGGGCAGCTTGTCGAACAACGCGCTGAAGGCCTTTCTGCATGCGGTGTGTGACCGCCGGTCGCCACCACCCTCGACGAACACTTGGTGGATGAAGCTCGATCGTTGTGGCTTCGCCAAAGGATAAGGGATTCTGAATGGTTACGCTGTGGATCGGCGGTTGCATTTGCTGATTTTCCTGGACGCACGGATTGTAGCGCATCATAGCGTAACCTGCGAGGACTCCGCCGCCGGGCAAAATCACGCGATAATATATGGCGGAGCATGGAACAATCACCCCGTGCCTCTCGTCTGGATATTGAATGCGAACCAACGCGTCTTTCGGCGAAGCGGTAACCGGCGCGGTCGTCTCCCTGCGGGGCAGCAAGCTGCGGAGCTTCCTCACCCTGCTGGGAATTATCCTGGCCACCACGACCCTCATCGCGGTCATGTCGGTGATCGACGGCATGAACGTGTACGTCAGCCAACAGGTGTCCACCATGGGCGCGGACGGCTTCAAAATCCGCCGCATCATCATGATGGGCGTGTGGGATCCCAAGAAATACCTGGAGCTGCAGCGCCGCAATCCCGAGCTCTCGAAGGAGGAATACGCATTCATCGAGAGCCATGCCACCCTGCTCAAAGAGATCGGCATGTCGGTGAACCGGACCGTCTCCGTGAATTTCGGCAAAGAGCACCGCGACAACGTGCAGCTCACCGGCGCGACTCCGAATGAGGGCGTGATCTCCGACATTGAGCCGGCTGAAGGGCGCTTCATGACGGAGCTGGAGAACGAGCGGCGCTCCATGGTCACGGTGATCGGCAACGATCTGAAGAAGCAGTTTTTCGCCAATACCGATCCCATCGGCAAGTCTGTAATGGTGGATGGCCGGCCGCTCGAAGTGGTGGGCGTAGCGGCCACCAAAGGCTCCGTCTTCGGCAACTCGCGCGACAACTTCCTGATGATCCCGGCAGAGACGTACTTCAAGATCTACGGCGCGCGAACCGGTATTGGATATGATCTGCAAGCCGCCGATCACACCGTGCTACAACAGGCCGAAGACGAGGTGCGCGTGCTGCTGCGGTCGTACCGGCACCTGCACCCCAAGGATGAAGACACTTTCGGCATGGTCAGCTCGGATTCGCTCGTAAACGTGTGGAATCAGTTGACCGGCGCCATCTCGGCTACCGCCGTAGGCGTGGTTTCGGTGTTTATGGTGGTGGGCGGTGTGGTGATCATGAACATCATGCTGGCCGTGGTCACCGAGCGGACGCATGAAATCGGAATCCGCAAGTCGGTGGGCGCGCGGCGCAGCGATATTTTGAGCCAGTTTCTAGTGGAATCATCGATCCTGTCGGCGACCGGCGGCGTGATGGGCATTATCCTGGCGTGGATGGTAGCCATCCTGGTGAAGGCGCTGACGCCCGTGCCCATGCACATCCCCATCAGCGCGGTGTTTGTGGGTGTGACACTGTCGGCGGCCGTAGGTCTTTTCTTCGGGATCTATCCGGCGCGGCGCGCGGCGGGGCTGGATCCCATCGAGGCATTAAGGGTGGAACGATGACACTAGGTTCGTTAGGCTCGGGCGTCCAACTGGCGCTGGCCACGGTACGGGAGCATAAGATGCGCTCGTTCCTGACCGTGCTGGGAGTCATCATCGGCACGGGCGCGGTGATCGGCGTGGGCGCCATCGTAGCCGGACTCGACGGGGCCATCACGGCGGTGCTGAAAAGCTTTGGGCCGAACACCATCGTGGTGTTGCGCGGCAGCGCCATAGGCGGCTGGACGCTCGAAGAGCAAAAGCGCAAAATGCTGACGCACGAGGATGCCGTGGCCATTGCCGACCGCTGCCCGTCGGTGGAGCATGTCAGCCCGTACCTGTTTGCGAATTGGGACCAGATCCACAAGGCGCGCTACAAGGGCAACGACAATTACAGCATCGATATCGGCGGCACCGAAGAAGGCTATGCGGCCGGCGGCACTGTGATGCTGCAGGGCCGTTTTTTCACGGATACCGAGAATCGCCATCATATGCCGGTCGCGGTGCTCGGCGAGGATTTGGGCAAGTCGTTTTTCCAGGGAGTGGATGCCATCGGCAAATGGATCGAAGTAGATGGGCATGAGCTCCAGGTGATCGGCATCATGCAGCGTCCAGCGGCATCTTTTCCGGGGCAGGATGACGATCGCGTCCTCATGCCCTATTTCACGATGCACAAGCTGTACCCCAGCGCGCGCGAGAACATGCTGATCGTGATCGCCCGGGCAGGACTGCTTTCGCAAGCCGAGGATGAGACGCGCACCATCCTCCGCATCCAGCGCAAAGTACCCAACAACAAGCCCGACAACTTCTCGCTTTCGACCTCCGAGCAGATGATCTCTGATTTCCACCGCATCACCGGCACGGTGGCGCTGGTGATGGTGATCCTCAGTTCCATCGGGCTGTTAGTAGGCGGCATCGGGGTGATGAACATCATGCTGGTGTCGGTGACCGAGCGCACGCGCGAGATCGGCATTCGCAAAGCCGTGGGTGCACGCAAGTCGGACATCATCGTACAGTTTCTGACCGAGGCGGTGGTGCTGACGGGCATCGGCGGCGTGATCGGGCTGTTCCTGGGCTGGTGCGTCTCGCTGCTGACGGGCTTGATTTTCAAGAATCTGCCGACTGCGGTGCCGCTCTGGGCCGCCCTGTCAGGGATTCTCGTTTCGGTGGGCGTGGGACTGTTCTTCGGTATCTGGCCCGCCGGTCGCGCGGCGAATCTGGACCCGGTGGTCGCGCTCAGGTATGAATAAGTCACTTTGCCGCTGAAGCCACGCGCTCCACGGCGCGCATAACGCGCAGGGTGTTGCCGCCCAGGATCTTCAGAATGTCTTCGTCGGAGTAGCCGCGCTCCATCAGCCCGCGTACCAGGTTCGGAATCTTCGAAATATCTTCCATGCCTTCCGGAAACTGATCGTCAGAGCCGTCGAAATCCGATCCCAGGCCCACGTGGTCGATGCCCGCCACTTTCACCGCGTGATCGAAATGATCGAGCAGGCGGCTGAGCGGGATGCGCCCGAGTTCCCGAATGCGTTCGGCGTTGATTTTGCGCACCGCCGGACCCAACTGGCTGCGGTCGCCGAATTTGGGCGCGGCCGATTCGAGCGCGTCCTGCTGCTTCTCAAGGTCTTTCAGCGCGTCGAACCGGTCCGAGAAATCATGGTCGAGGAAGGCTTCCAGGAAATTGATGTGCACCACTCCGCCGTTTTTGGCCAGGGCGCGCAGCATGTCGTCGGTCATGTTGCGGGGCACGTCGCAGAGCGCGCGGCAGGAGGAATGCGAGGCGATCACCGGCGCGGAGGATGTTTCGATCGCGTCGTAAAACGTCTTGTCAGAGACATGCGAGATGTCCACCATCATGCCCAGCCGGTTCATCTCGCGGACGACTTGTTTGCCGAAATCGGTGAGCCCGTTGTGCTCGGGCGGATGGCTGGCGCTGTCGGCCCACGGCGTGTGCTGGGTGTGGGTAAGGGTCATGTAGCGGATGCCCAACTCGTAATAGGTACGCAGCACGGCCAGATCCGAATCGATCATATGCCCGCCTTCGAGACCCATCAGGAATGCAATCTGCCCGCGTTTCTTGGCCGCCAGGATTTGATCGACGGTGGTCACCAGCGTCATTTCTTTCGGATGACGCGCGATGTCACGCCGCACCGCGTCGATCTGATCGAGCGCACGTTGGATGGACTCGGCCGGCGTGTAGGCCACGGCATCGGTCCAGATGGAGAGGAACACGCCTGTGGCCTGGCCCTGCCGCATGCGGGGCACATCCACCTGGCCGTAATCGTGGCGATCCGCGAGGTCGTAGCCTTCATCGACGATCATCTGCGTTGTGTCATCGTGCAGGTCGAGCACCACGGCGCGCTGTAAAAGGCGCTGGACGCGCGCGGGGGCCACTTTGGTTTGCGCGGCGGCACACGAGACCACAAGCAGGAAGGCGGCTAGTTTCGACGTCATCCATTAATGACTAGCACAAAAGCCCAGCCGCGCGCCGTGTCAGGCCTTCGCCGGCTCGTTGTGGTGATTCGGCGCGAGCGCCTTCAGCGTTTCAGTATACTCGGCCAGGCGGTTGGCCACGGCCTGGTGCACGTCCTCGGGCGGCATGCCCGTGAGCAGGTGCAGCACGTCGTCCACCTCCTCGCCATGCCAGAGGTGAAACCGGCCGGCGGTGACCGCTTCGACTACCTCATCGCGCAGCATCAGGTGCCGCCGGTCTGAGGCTGGAATGAAGACGCCCTGCGTGCCGGTGAGTCCTTTGGCTTTGCAGAGGTCGAAGAAACCTTCGATCTTTTCGGTGACGCCTCCCACCGGCTGCACCTGTCCGTGCTGATTCACCGATCCGGTGACGGCCACATCCTGGCGCAACGCGACGCCAGACACCGACGAGAGCAACACACACAGTTCGGCGAGCGACGCGCTGTCGCCTTCGATCATGCTGTAGGACTGCTCGAACACCAGGCTGGCGCTCAGACTGAGCGGCCCGGCTTGCCCGTAAGCCCGGATCAAATAGCCCGCCAGGATAAGGACGCCTTTGCCGTGGATCGGTCCGCTCATCTCGACCTCGCGCTCGATGCTGACGACGCCGCCGCGGCCCGGTCCGACGGTGGCCGTCAAGCGCACGGGATGCCCAAACGAATAATCGCCCATACTGAGGACAGAGAGGCCATTGATGCGGCCCACAGCCGTGCCGCCTGTTTCCAGCAGCACCGTACCATCCGCCAGCGATTCCTGCAAACGCTCCTCGACCAGGTTCTGCCGGTAGCGGCGTGCGTCTTCGGCGGCGCGTACGTCGTCCGCAGTGATGGCCTGGTGCGAATTCTGCCCGGCGTGATGGGTGGCCTCGCGAATCAGGTCGGCGATGTCGCCGAAGCGCGTGGTCAAAAAATCCTGATCGTCAGCTGCACGCGATCCGAATTCGATGACGCGCGCCACGGCGGTGCGATCGAAGGGCAGGCTGTTGTCCTGCCTTGTGATGTGGTTCACGAACAGCGCGTAGGCTTCCTCGGATTCACGGTCGCGGCGCATGCGCGTGGTGAAATCGGCTTTCACCTTGAAGAGCTTCTGGAAGTCTTCGTCGTGCGCCAAGAGCAGGTAGTAAATAGCCGGGCTGCCGATCAGCACGACCTTCACATCGAGCGGCACCGGCTGCGGATCGAGCGTCACGGTGCTGATCATACTCAACTGCGCGCCGAGTTCCTCGATCTGCAGCGAGCGGTCTTTGAGCGCGCGCTTCAAGCCCTCCCAGGCGAACGGATTGATCAGACACTCGCGCGCGGGAATGATCAGGTAGCCGCCGTTGGCGCGATGCAGCGCGCCGGGCTTGATCATGGTGTAATCGGTAACCACGCCGCCCCAACTGGCCTGATGCTCGATGCGGCCGGTGAGATTGTGATACGTCGGATTGCTTTCGACGATCACCGGCGCGCCTTTTTGGCCGCTGTGATCCACCAGCACGTTCACCTGGTAACGCGGCAGCGGACGGTCTGCGCCTGGGATGGGGATCGGCACCGGAGCGGCGGGCGTGTCCGAATCTTTGCCTTTGCGGAAATCGTCCAGATGCGCGGTGACGTCGCGCTGCAAGGCTTCCAGATAATCGAGCACGGCGGGGAGGTCTCGATAGCGGGCGCGCAGATCGTCCATCAGGTGGCGCGTGGCGTAGGCGGCCGTGTCGGTATCGAGCGCACGTACGGCTTCGCGCGCGCCTTTTTCGAGCTCGCGGATGGCGCGCAGGCGCTCCTCGATTTCGCGCTGCAGGCGCTCACGGGCCCGCGCCAGCTTCTCGCGCTCCTCGTTGCTGAGATGCTCCAGTTCCTCCTCCGTGATGGGCTTGCCCGACGTGGCGGGTACCAGCAGCAGGCCGCCGGGACCTTTCAATAGCTGGAATCCGGCGCCGACCACGCGCTGGTTCATGCGGGCGAGTTCCTCGGCGCGCTTGGCTTCGAGATCCTCCATCACCTTGTCGCGATGGTGCGAGTAATCCTCGCTGTCGAAGGCTTTGGGAATGGCGGTATTCAGCTCTTCGACCAACAGGTCCATATCGTGCTTGAGTTGCGCGGCGCGGCCGGCGGGAACGCGCAACGCGGTGGGGCAGCGCGGATCGGCGAAATTGTTGACGTAGCAGAGGTCGCCGGGCGCGGGCTGGGTAGCGGCGCGGCGTTCGAGGTAGTCGCGAATCAAGGTCGTTTTTCCGGAGCCGGGCAGGCCCAGAGCGAACAGGTTGAAACCGGGGCTGGCGATGCTGGTGCCGAAGGCGAAGGCGGCGACGGCGCGCGGCTGGCCCAACACTTCACTGAGCATGGGCAGATCGGCAGTGGTTTCGAAGTTCAGACTATTCGGGTCGCAAACCCTTCTGAGGTCGCGGGCCGATAGCTCGATCAGTTTGCGCATCTAATCATATGGTGCCATGCGGCGGGGAAATGGGCGCTAGCCGAGGGTGCACGACATAGAAGTGAGGGCTTGGCGGTTTCTTTTTTTTTTGGCGTTATAATCCTAACGTATGTATACGTTAGGAACGGAGGTGCCTCTTGCCTGATTCCCTCACCACCCTCGAACAGCAAC